>Ga0233434_1000017_pt1 | contig 261603 bp, 235 predicted proteins | sample SI_122_August201_4_FD_182738 | JGI IMG/M metagenome (GOLD analysis project Ga0233434, IMG submission 182738) | Seawater microbial communities from Saanich Inlet, British Columbia, Canada - SI_122_August2016_120_MG | ecosystem: Environmental > Aquatic > Marine > Inlet | place: Canada: British...
TAAACACCTAATTAATTTATAACATAGCTATTTAATAAAACTATAATGATGATTTAAAAGGGAAGCTAAGAGATTTAATGAAGAGAATGTTCTAAAATATGGAATCTAGAATGGTCCTTAATGCTCTGAAAAATAAAAATATAGCTAAACTACCTATTAGTATTCCTACTATTAAAAAAAGGTAAAAAGTGAAGTTATCTTTATTGAGAAAAGATAAGGTTAATAAGTAAGGAGATAAAAAAAGCAATGGAAGGGTAAAAACTAAATATTTAATTCCTTTTGCAAGTTTTTTTGTATCTGTATGTTTTTGATTCATTTCGATTTTGAATTAATTGCTGCTCTTACATTTTTATACTTTAATAATAATTTATGAGCCTCAGTTTCTGAGATATTTAGTTCAGAAATTATCATTTTAGTACCTCTATCTATCAATTTATTATTGCTAAGTTTCATGTCAACCATTTTGTTGCCTTTTACTTTTCCCAATTGAATCATCGTTGTAGTTGATATCATATTCAATACAAGTTTTTGAGCTGTACCAGCTTTCATTCTTGAGCTTCCGGTAACGAATTCTGGACCAACTTTCACAACAATAGGATAGGTAGCAGTACTTGCTAGTGGACTTCCTAAATTACAAGTGATACAACCAGTTTCAATATTGTTCTTATTACATTTTTGTATCGCACCAATCACATAGGGTGTTGTTCCAGAAGCTGCAATTCCAATAACAAAATCATTTGATGAAATATTAAATGATTTTAAATCTAACCATCCTTGATTTATAGAGTCTTCAGCATTTTCAACAGCTTTTCTAATTGCTTTATCTCCTCCAGCTATTAATCCAATAACTAATTCGTGAGGAACACCAAATGTAGGAGGACATTCACTAGCGTCTAAAACACCAAGACGTCCACTTGTTCCAGCTCCTATATAAAATAATCGCCCACCATTTTGCAATTTAGCAACTGTTCTTTGAATTAAAGTTTCAATTTCTGGTATTGCTTTTTCAACTGCTAATGGAACTGTCTTGTCTTCAGAATTAATATTTGCAACTATTTCTGAAATTGCCATAGTCTCTAAATGATTGTAATTGGAATTTTGTTCTGTTGTTTTTATAAAACTCATACTACAAATTTACAATAGTTTTATATAGCAAATTAAAGCTATCAGAAACTGATAGCTTTTATTAAAATTAGATTAACTAAGAATTGAATTTAAAGTTATACTAGGTCTCATTTGAGATGAAATTAAATTAGTGTCAATAAAATAATAACCTTTAATGTCAGTTTTACCTCCTTGAACATCTTGTAGTTCCTTTAATATTTTATCTTTATTGGAAATTAAGTTTTCCGATATAATTGAGAATTTATTTTTAAGATCAATATCTTTATCTTGATTAGCTAATGCTTCTGCCCAATACATCGCTAAATAAAAATGACTACCTCTATTATCAAGCTCATTTACTTTGCGTGATGGTCCTTTTTTGTTTAATAATAGTTTTTCCGTGGCATCGTCTAATGTTTCAGAAAGTAAAATTGCTTTAATATTATTATTAGTAGTCCCTAAATGTTCTAATGAAACTGCTAAAGCTAAAAATTCGCCTAATGAATCCCAACGTAAATGACCTTCTTTTAAAAATTGCTGAACATGTTTTGGAGCAGATCCTCCAGCGCCTGTTTCAAATAAACCTCCACCATTCATTAAAGGAACTATAGAAAGCATTTTTGCACTTGTGCCTAATTCTAATATTGGAAATAAGTCGGTTAGGTAATCTCTTAATACATTTCCTGTAACAGAAATAGTATCCTTTCCGTCCTTAATGCGATTTAATGTAAACTCTGTTGCATCTTCAGGAGAAAGTATTTGTATGTTTAATCCTTCGATGTTATAAGTAGGTAAGTATTTGTTTACTTTCTTAATTAATTCAGCATCATGTGCTCTGTTTTTATCTAACCAAAATACAGAAGGAGTTCCTGTTATTTTAGTTCTGTTTACTGCTAATTTAATCCAATCTTGAATTGGTAAATCTTTCGCTTGACACATTCTCCAAATATCTCCTTCTTCTACAATATGTTCTATTAGTATCTTATTGTTTGAATCAATAATTTGAACACTACCATTTTTAGAAATTTCAAATGTTTTGTCATGGGAGCCATATTCTTCAGCTTTTTGAGCCATAAGGCCAACATTAGGTACGGTTCCCATAGTGCTTGGGTCGAAAGCTCCGTGTTTCTTGCAAAAATTGATGGTCGCCTTATAAACTCCTGCATAACTGCTATCTGGTATTACTGCTTTGGTATCTTTTAAATTACCATTAGCATCCCACATTTTCCCTGAAGTACGTATCATTGCTGGCATTGAAGCATCAATAATAATGTCACTTGGAACATGAAGATTGGTGATTCCTTTGTCTGAATTTACCATAGCGACTTCTGGTCCATTATTGAATATAGTTTCAATATCAGCGACTATTTCTTTTTTTTTATAACTAGAGAGTTTATCTAAATTAGTTATTAAATCTCCAAAGCCATTTTTAACATCAACCCCAATTTCTTTAAATGTTTCTCCGTGTTTATTAAATAACTCACTAAAGAAAACACGTACTACATGACCAAAAATAATTGGATCACTTACTTTCATCATCGTGGCTTTCATATGTAATGAAAACAATAGATCTTGATCTTTCGAGTCTTTAATTTGTTCTTTTAAAAAGGAAAGCAATTCTTTTTTACTTAATACTGAAGCATCTATGATTTCTCCTTTTAATAAGGATAATGAATCTATTAAAGTGGATTTTATTCCATTTGTATCTGTATAAATAATGGAAACAATATCATTTTTATCTAAGGTTAATGATTTTTCATTATGTTTAAAATCGCCTTGAGTCATAGTTGCTACGTGAGTTTTCGAATCTTTACTCCAAACACCCATAGCATGAGGATTGTTTTTTGCATAGTTTTTAACAGCTTTTGGAGCTCTACGGTCACTGTTACCTTCTCTTAATACTGGATTAACAGCAGAACCTTTAATTTTATTATATTTAGCTTGGACTTCTATTTCTTTATCAGTTTTCGGATTATCTCGATAATTTGGAATGTCAAAGCCTTTAGATTGTAATTCTTTTATGGCTGCTATTAATTGTGGTACAGAAGCGCTAATATTTGGTAATTTGATGATGTTTGCTTCTGGTTTTTTTGCTAATTCACCTAAATATGATAAGTCATCTGGTATTCTTTGATCTTCATTTAGATATTCTGGAAATACAGATAAAATTCTAGCTGCTAGTGAAATGTCTTTTGTTTCAATACTAATATTTGATGAAGCAGTAAATGCTTTTACTATTGGTAGAAAAGAATAAGTTGCTAATGCTGGTGCTTCATCTGTTTTTGTGTAAATTATAGTTGCCATTTTTGACATAAGAAGTAGAGATTTTTTCTGTAAATAAAACGAAAAGAGTCCGTTTTTTCCTGTTGTAAAGGTACAAATTTGAATAGGCTTAAAAAAGTGGAAAGCTTCTATAATTTATAAGAAATTATTAATAAGAAAAGCCATACCATTGTATTTCTACTTTGATATGGCTTCTTGTGAAACAGATCGTTGCCGACTAATCTTTACAATTTAAAGCAAGTTTATTATATACTTGCAGTCGTAAAATGTTTCAAATAAGTCTCCTAATCGATAATTTCTCTGCCTAAGCTAACAAATATCATAAAATTCGACTCTTTTTTTAATCAATACATTTGCCTTCAATTAAGATTGCTACTGTATTAAGCTAGTAAAAATTTCTTGTGTCTATTACTTCTGGTTATCTACTCACTCGTTTTAATTAGCCGAAGCTAATTTCTTTAAGTTTTATCCTTTAGGTAAACCTATGGATTTATAGCAGACCATTTAGTATTTCGTTTCTTGATTAGGATGCTTTTGAAATGTATCAAAAGTCGAAATCTGTTTAAGTCAAGCTTAAACCGAAATTAATAACTCTTAAATTTAAGATTTCTCTTTAATTTTTGAGACTAATTTTTATTCGATTTCTCGTATAAAAATTAGAAAGTCACTTCAATTAAATTTAGAACTCAAATTACCTTTCGATGAACTGGCTTAAATTTATTTGGATTAAAAAATATTTTAAAGAACGTTACTTAATAAAACGATTGTTAAGTTACCTCGTTTTGTTATATCAAAAATAAAACATAAAATCAAAAAAAAAAATATTGTAACCCTTTAGATATTAACTTTATACGAACCAAGGTTATTAACTTTTGTTCATAAAAAAAAGCGACTCGGAAGGAGTCACTTTTTTAATATTATAAATGTAGATGTTACATTCTTTTTTCTTTGATTCTTGCTTTTTTACCAGTAAGGCCTCTAAAGTAATAAATACGTTTTCTACGAACATCACCTTTTTTGTTGATCTCAATTTTTTGTAAAGCTGGCAAATTGATAGGGAATATACGCTCAACTCCAATTGTACCAGACATTTTTCTGATCGTAAATGTTTGTGACGTGCCAGTTCCTTTTACTTGAATTACTACTCCTCTAAAGAACTGAGTTCTTGTTTTTTCTCCTTCACGGATTTCATAATACACAGTAATGGTATCACCTGCTCCAAATTTAGGAAATTCTTTTTTTTCTATAAATTCGTTTTGAACAAATTTTACTAACTCTTCCATTTTAATTTTTGTTATTGTGATATTTAAAACAACATTCACGATTTTCGCCAGAGGTTGGAATAAATTTGCGACTATATTAATTATATAGACGGCTGCAAAAATAATCATTTTTATTTAATCTACAATAATTAAAGCATTTTATGTACTGCTTGTAATGTATAGTTAATCAGTGAATTATATGTTTGGGAATATTTTACTAAATTTTTTTGGAAGCGGAATAGCTGTTTCAACTTCATTATTTTTAAAGGGGTGGGTAAAACTTAAATGTGAAGATTGTAAATAAAGCCCGTTACCCATACTAATTAGATCTTCTTTACCGTATTTTAAATCACCTAAAATGGGGTTTTGAATAGTTGACATATGGATTCTTAACTGGTGGGTTCTGCCTGTGTGTGGAATTAATTCAACTAAATTTAAAGTGCCATATTTTCTTGAAGGGATACTCATAATTATTTTAAATTCAGATTTGGATGGTTTTTCATTTATAGGGTCTTCAATAATTCCATTTTCTTCTTGATTACCTATAGTGATTGCTCGGTACTTCTTTTTAACTTGTTGTTGTTCAAACATTCTATTTAAAAGAATAACAGCTTTACTTGTCTTCCCTATTAATAGCGCGCCACTTGTAGGGTAATCTAATCGATGAATTGGCTCTGGGTAAAGTAAAGCATCTTTCTGTTTACTTTTTGTCAAATTGTTAGGTAATGCATTTTCTAAAGTGTATTTTTTATTTCCACTAACTAAAATGCCAGCTGGTTTATTGATGATTGCTAAATAATCATCTTCATAAATAATTTGTAATGTAATTGTAATTGATGGTCTTTTTTTAGGAATTTTTGGTTGGTATAATTCTAATAATTCACCGCCATTAATATAATCTGCAGTATAACCTATTTCACCATTAATAGTAACAAAGCCTTTCTTTATGGCTTTTTTAATTCCTTTTTTTGTAAAGACTGAATTGAATTTAGCAGGAGTATAGTCTGAAAGACGACATCTATTTTCTAATTTAGGAACTTGATGTGATTCTATTTTTATTAATTCTGAAGTCATTTACTACTCTAATAAATCTGGTCTTCTTTGTTCAGTTCTTTTAATGGCATCATCTTCTCGCCATTCTTCTATCTTTTTTAAATGACCACTTAATAATATTTCTGGTACTTTCCAGCCCTTGTAGTCTGCTGGACGAGTATAAACAGAGGGAGCTAATAAATCATCTTGAAAAGAATCTGTTAATGCACTGGTTTCATTACCTAAAACTCCAGGAATTAAACGAATAACCGAATCACAAACGATAGCGGCTGCTAATTCCCCTCCACTTAACACATAATCGCCAACCGAAATCTCCATAGTTATAAATTGATCACGAACTCTTTGATCAACTCCTTTATAATGGCCACATAATATAATGATATTCTCTTTTAAAGAGAGTGTATTGGCAGTTCCTTGATTAAAAGTATTTCCGTCTGGTGTCATATAAATGACTTCATCATAATCCCTTTTTGCTTTTAATTTTGAAATGCATTTGTCTATTGGCTCAATCATCATGACCATACCCGCACCACCGCCAAATTGATAATCATCTATTTGATTATAGGAATTAGTTGAAAAATCTCTAATATTATGAAAATGAATGGATACCAAATCCTTTTCAATAGCTCGTTTTAGTATGGATGCTTCAAAAGGACTTTTTAATAATTCTGGTAATGCGGTTATGATATCAATTCTCATTGGATTTGTTTTAATCAAAATGTAAAAATACATTTAAATGCTTAAAATTAGACTTTCCAAGTGTAATGAAATACTTCGGAGTCTTTTTTCCAGCCTAATCATTCAATATATAGTTGCTTGTATAATTTTCATAAGGTAATTTACCTATTTACAGCATAAAAAAAGCTCGATAAATTTTATCGAGCTTTTTTAAAATGGGTGTTATTTATTAATAGTAGGTAAAACGTCTTACTTGAGCAATGTATTTTGCTAGTCTAATTACTTGATGGCTATAACCATATTCGTTATCGTACCAAACATATAAAACAACACTTTTACCGTTTTTAGCAACAATAGTTGCATTACTATCGTAGATAGATGGAGCAGAAGTACCCACAATATCACTAGATACTAATTCATTATTTATTGAATATTGAATCTGCTCTACTAAATCGCCTTGCATTGCATATTTTTTAATGATAGCATTTAATTCTTCCCTAGTTGTTTCTTTATTTAATTCTAAATTTAAAATTGCTAAAGAACCATTAGGTACAGGAACACGAATTGCATTTGAAGTTAGTTTTCCTTCAAAAGAGGGTAGTGCTTTTGAAACCGCTTTACCGGCACCAGTTTCAGTAATAACCATATTTAAAGCAGCTGCACGTCCTCGTCGATACTTGCTATGCATATTATCTACTAAGTTTTGATCATTAGTATATGCATGAATTGTTTCTAAGTGGCCATGATTAACACCAAAAGTTTCTTCAACAGCTTTTAAAATTGGTGTAATAGCATTGGTAGTACAAGATGCTGCAGAGAAAATATCCACTTTATTTGGATCGTGATCTAAATGGTTAGCACCGTGAACAATATTTGGAATTCCTTTACCTGGAGCAGTTAATAAAACTTTTGAAACACCTTTGCCTTTCAAGTGACGTGATAAAGCAACATCATCTCTAAAAGCACCCGTGTTATCTATGACTAAAGCATCATTGATTCCATAAGCGGTATAATCAATGTCTTCTGGAGCATTAGCAGAAATAATATAAACAGTAGTTCCATTAATAATTAAGGCATTATTTTCTTCATCAATTGAAACGGTTCCGTTAAAATCACCGTGAACAGAATCCATTTTTAATAAGGATGCTCTTTTTTCTAAAACCGTAGCGTCAACATTTCCTCTTGTAACAATTGCTCTAAGTCGCATTTGTGAGCCTTTACCAGCTTTGCTCATTAACTCTCTTGCAAGTAAACGGCCAATGCGACCAAATCCATAAAGCACAATGTCTTTAGGTATTAAGTCTTCAGTATCATTAGCTTTGCTTAGCTTATCTTTTACAAATGATAAGGCATCTTCATAGTTCTTTTGTTCTAAAAAATATTCATAAGTTAATTTTCCGATATCTAATTTTGAAGGCGGTAAATCTAAAGATTGTATTATCTGAGCAATTTCAACAGAATCAAAAATAGAAATAGGTTTTTCTACAAAGTCATTCGCATATTTGTGAAGATTTAAAATATCACTTACACTGCGATCTATTAATTGATTCCTGAAAAGCACTAATTCAATCGAATTATCATACCAAAGGTCGCTTACTATTTTTATAAATTCGACAGTTGCTTTTCGGCGATCAGTTTGAAAAGACATTTCTTTTTCATAAACGTCAACAATACTCATAATATTTAAATTTTATAGTTAAATTATTTTGCAAAAATACTCCTTTTAAAGAGTTTAATAAAGGATAATAATGAAAATAAAAAACCGTCTGTAGCAACTAATTTTAAAAAGGTTTACTCTAATTTAGATGAAATAGGCTATCTAAAAATAAACGAGTTAATGTCTCCTTGTTTATTTGCAAATGTCATTTTAATTGGACTGCTATTATTTCTTGCGTTCATAATATCTTTTGCATCTTCAATATTCTTTATTTTTTTATCATTGAGCCTTATAATAATGGTCCCTTCTAGCCCATATTCCTTTAAGTTTTTATTTAAAGCGCTACTGACTTTAACTCCATATTCAAGCCCAAAGCTTTCTAACTCTTTAGTATTTGTATTTTTGATTTCTAATCCTAAATAATCTATTTTATAGGTTTCTAATTTGATCAGCGTAACGGGAATAATTTTTTCATTTCCATCTCTTAAAATTTTTAGCCCTACAACATCATTGGGATGTTTAGAACCAAGATAACCTACTAAATCAGAAAATTTCCCAACCTTTTTACCGTCAATGCCTTTTATAACATCTCCTTTCTTAATTCCGCTAATATCAGCACCGCTACCTTCTTCAACAGTATTAACATAAACTCCTTCAGATTCGTCAATGCCTAATTCGTTTGCAATTCTTGTATTTAAATTTCCACCAGCTATCCCTAAAATGACTCTTTGAACATTACCATATTCAATAATATCTTCAATAATTTTTCTTGCATTATTAGAAGGTACTGCAAAAGAATAACCTATATATGATCCTGTTTCAGAAGTGATGGCGGTATTTATTCCAATCAATTCACCTTTTGTATTTACTAAAGCCCCTCCGCTATTTCCTCTATTTACTGCTGCATCAGTTTGTATAAAAGATTGAGGGTTCCCATCGAATTCATTTAAATCACGCGCTTTAGCACTAACAATACCAGCGGTTACTGTGGATGTTAAATTAAACGGATTGCCGACGGCTAATACCCATTCTCCAATTTTTAAGTTATCTGAATCTCCAAATGGAACATAAGCAAGATCTTCATTAGTATTAATTTTAATAAGCGCAATATCTGTATTGGAATCAGTCCCAATTAATTCTGCAGTATATGTTTTGTTATTGTTCAAAGTTACTTCTAATTGAGAAGAGTTCTCAATTACATGATTGTTAGTGACAATGTATCCATCTGCAGAAATAATTACGCCACTACCAGATCCAATCCTTTCCCTTGGTTCTGAATCTCCAAAAAAGAAATGTTTATCACTATTTAAATTTTTGGAATTAGTAGTGTTCTTAACATGTACAACTGCGTTTACTGTTTTTTCTGCTGCTTCCTTAAAGTCTAAATTATTGGCAGTGGTAGAAGAATTTGAATTGCTTATTGGTATTGTGATAGGGCTTTGTTGTTTAAAAGCCATCGTAATATCTTTTGTTTCCATATAATAATTAGAACCTATAAGCGTGAATATACTTGCAAATACGGCTACTACGAGAAATTTAAAAATTTGTTTCATGTTTATTAATTTATTAATTAATGCCTCCGATATATAAGATTAACAAGTAACTTGTAAATATATTTTGATAAATAATGACTTTAACTCGTATTTAACAAAGCAATAAGATTTCTATAACGCATAGCTTTTAATATCTTTGCTACTTATGACGATACCCTTTTATAAATATCAAGGTACTGGAAATGACTTTGTAATTATTGATAATAGAAATGGATTGTTTCCAAAAGATAACCATTCAATGATTGCAAAAATATGCGATCGAAGATTTGGAATTGGAGCCGATGGACTGTTGTTATTAGAAAGTCATCATAAAGTTGATTTTATCATGGTTTATTATAATGCTGATGGAAAATTGGGATCTATGTGTGGAAATGGAGGGAGATGTATTGTGCATTTTGCAAAATATTTGAATATTATTGATGAAAATACAGTTTTTGAAGCTGTTGATGGTTTGCATGAAGCATCCATTAATAATGAAATAGTATCTCTTAAAATGAATGATGTAGACACTATGGAGGTTACTGCTAATTCGGTCTTTTTAAACACAGGATCTCCTCATCATGTTGAAATGGTAGAAGATTTAAAGAATTATAATGTAGCAGAAAAGGGAGCTTTTATAAGAAATAATACCTATGGAAAAGAAGGTTCTAATATTAATTTTGTAGAAAAAGTTGAAACTAATTTATTTGCTGTTAGAACTTATGAACGTGGGGTAGAGGCAGAGACACTTTCTTGTGGTACAGGAGTTACTGCAGTTGCAATTGCACTATCTGAGACCAATAGAATTGACGCTAATAATGTTGAATTGCATACTGAAGGTGGTAAGTTATTTGTGCACTTTAATAAAATAAATGACACTTATTATAATGTTTATTTAGAAGGACCAGCTAAACAAGTTTTTAAAGGGGAATGGAAATGGTAACTTTAAAAGGAAAAAATATATATTTAAGAGCCTTGGAGTCGGAGGATTTAGAGTTTCTTTATGAGTTAGAGAATAATGAGTCAGTCTGGGAAGTTAGCAATACTACTGCCCCATATTCAAAGTTTATATTAAAACAATATTTAGAAAATTCGTATAAAGATATATTTGAAGCTAAACAATTGCGTTTGGTGATTTGTGTTTCAGACTCCGATAAGCCAATTGGTTGTGTTGATTTATTTGATTTTGTACCAAAGCACAAAAGAGTAGGAGTAGGCATTATTATTTCATCGAAACAAGATTTGCAAAAAGGATATGCTTCTGAGGCATTAAAAATGATATGTAATTATGTTTTTACACATTTAAACTTACATCAAGTTTATGCTAACATAACTGAAGATAATAAACCGAGTATTTCTTTATTTGAAAACGCTAAATTTAAAAAAGCAGGAATAAAATTAGATTGGATTTACTCTTTCGGAAAATTTAAAAACGAATTATTATATCAATTAATCAATGAGTAATTTAAAAAAAACAATAGTAGCAACATTAATGTTGGGCTTGCTTATTATGGCTGGTTTTGCTTATTTTGTTTATACTAATCTTTTTGTTCCAAATACTTCATTTGAGAATAAAAAGGCACATGTTTATATTTCTACAGGTGCAAACTTTAATGATGTTTTAGAGGAATTATCGCCTTTAATTAAAGATTTGGAATCGTTTAACACAGTTGCTAATAAAAAAGAATATCCATCTAACATCAAGGCTGGACATTTTATTATAAATAAGGGAATGAATAATAATGAAATTGTAAATGCAATTAGAAATGGTAATATTCCTGTTATTGTAAAATTTAATAATCAAGAACGAATAGAAAATTTAGCAGGAAGTCTTGCGAATCAATTAGAAGCAGATAGTCTGTCGTTTTTAAAAGCAATGAAAAATGAACTATTTCTTGAAAAATATGATTTAACTAAAGAGTCTGTGCTTTGTAATTTCATCCCTAATAGTTATGAAATTTACTGGAATGTTTCTCCTGAAAATTTCAATAACAAAATGTTTGAGGAATCTGATAAGTTTTGGAATGATGAACGAACAAAAAAAGCTAAAAATCTTGATTTAACTAAAGAGCAGGTTATTAGTCTAGCTGCAATTGTTCAAAAAGAAACGGCAAAAGTTGAAGAAAGACCAAAAGTAGCAGGAGTTTATATAAATAGAATTAAAGTTGGAATGTTTTTACAAGCAGATCCTACTGTAATATATTCAAAAAAATTATTAGATAATGACTTTAATCAACAAATTAAACGAGTATTATATAAATATTTAGAGCTAGATTCTCCATATAACACCTATAAATATGCAGGAATTCCACCTGGACCGATTACAATGCCCGACATATCTTCTATAGATGCAGTATTGAATTATAAGCGCCATAATTATTATTATTTTGTTGCAGACGTAACAAATTTCGGATATCATAATTTCGCAAAAAACCTTGCACAACATAATAGGAATAAGAATGAGTATGTTCGTTGGATTTCTAAACAAAATTAAATAGATGATGTTTATTATCTATTTTTTGAATTTAATTACCCTTCATTATGCAATTTAATATCAAACTTATTCTTTATTAAAGAAGTTGTATATTTGCACTCCCAAAATAAAGTGTAAAAATACACTTGAAATTTTGATAAAATGAAAAGTAACTTATTTAAAACGAGTTTATTATTAGTCGTTTTACTTGGCGTAACAATGGGTTTTTCTTTGGAGAAAACTGTTGACTTGTCTAAGTATCTGATTAATAATTTAGAACTTTGTTATCAAGTACCTAATAAAGATGAAGTTCATTTACTTCATCCAGAAGAACCATCTTATTACATTTTTCTAGAAAAATCATATATAGGCTTTAAAGAAGCTATAGGATTTAAAGAATCTAGAGGCGATTATTCTATTATTAATATTTATGGCTATTTAGGTAAATATCAATTTGGAAAAGAAACCCTTAAGTTAATTGGTATTAAAGATACTAAAGGTTTTATCGATAATACCTGTTTACAAGAACAAGCTTTTTCTGCAAATACTTCTAGAAACAAATGGATCTTAAGAAGAGATATTAGAAGGTTTCAAGGAACTTATATTGGAGGCATTAAAATTACAGAATCCGGAATGCTAGCTGCTGCTCATTTGGCAGGACCAGGAAATGTAAAGAAATACTTGCGAAGTGGCGGAACAATCGAATTTGCTGATGCGTTTGGTACTTCCATTAAATATTATTTAAAAAAATTCTCCGGTTATGATACTTCTTTTATCGTAGCTAATAAAAAAGCAAAAGCTTAAGAAAAATTATTTTTGAATAATAAATATGGTAGGTCTTTTATGAAGATCCACCTTTATATTCTTCCAATTGTTTGCAGTATATGTTTTAATATATTCAGTTGTTAAGGTAATATCGCAGGCAACACAAATATGGGTCTGAGGATGTAATGTATTTATTAAACTTTCTAACATTTGGTTATTTCGATAGGGGGTTTCAATAAATACTTGTGATTGATTTTGTTCTACTGAAAGTCTTTCTAAGCGTTTTATTTCTAACTTTCTTTCCCCTTTTTCTATTGGTAAATAACCGTTAAATGAAAAATTCTGACCATTAAACCCACTTGCCATCATTGCTAATAAAATAGAGGAGGGACCAACCAAAGGAACTACTTTAATTCCTTTAATATGAGCTTGTTCAACAATAGCAGCACCAGGATCTGCAATCCCTGGACAACCAGCATCTGATAGTACCCCTATGTTAAAGCCATTGAGACAATGAGTAAGCATGCCTGGAATTTCAGATTCTTCGGTATATTTATTTATTAAACTAAAATGCAAATCGGGTTGGGATTTTTTAGGGGCAATACTTTTTATAAAAGCTCTCGCATTTTTCTCATGTTCTACGATAAAATGGTTAATTTCTTCAACTGCCTTTTTTACCGATAATGGCAATACCTCTAGGGGAACTGTATTTCCTAAAGTACAAGGGATTAAAAATAAATTTCCTTGGGCTTGCATTTATTTTACTATTAATTTTTTAATGATAGAAATACCTTTTACGGAAATAACGTTAACCATATATATTCCTGATAGTAATGAATTTATTGAAATATTGTTTTCAGAAATACCTATATTATCTTTTGTTAAAACAGTACTTCCTTTTAGATCATAAATACTAATACTCTTGATAAGGTTATTGTTAGTAGATTTAATATTTAAATTGTCCGAGGCTGGATTGGGGTAAATGGAAATAGTATTTGTATTGAAATCTGTAGTTGATAAGATACTCCCTTCAATTTTATAAATGGATCCTAAATTGTCAAGTATGTATAATTCTTTATTTTTATCTTCTCCAAAAGAAACCCAAGAACCATTAAATTGCCCGTGATTAATTTGATTATTTGATTGATCAATGGTTCCAATTTCTCCACTACAATAGTCTGCATAAAAATAGACTCCTAAGATATCTGCATAAATTTCTCCCCGATAAACAGATCCACCAGTTATAGAGCAATTTCCTCCCGCGTGAGTGTATTCAGCTATTGGAAAAGTCATTTCAGATTCATTTGGACAGCCATATGTGTTGTATTCTAGAGTGCCTTCGTAACATCTCCATCCGTAATTTTGACCAGAAACTCCTGCTGCGGCTCTATCTATTTCTTCCATTGAGCCTTGTCCTACATCTCCAATCCATAGTTCATCTGTTTCAGAATCAAAAGAAAAACGCCAAGGGTTTCTTAATCCATAAGACCAAATTTCATCTAAAGCGTTAGGATCTTCAACAAAAGGATTGTTAGAAGGAACCGCATAATTATTGCTACCCTCAGTGTTATCGATATCGATGCGAAGCATTTTACCTAATAATGTTTGTAAATTCTGTGACCTATTTTCAGGGTCACCAGCACTACCACCATCACCTAAGCCAATATAGAGGTATCCCTCTGGTCCAAAGCGTAAACAGCCACCATTATGATTAATGTAGGGTTGTTCAACCTCTAGAATTTGGAATTCAGAATCGGGATCTGCAATACTGGGATCACTTGTACTTACGGAAAATCTTGAAATCTGTGTATTTCCAAAATTATCGATATAATTAACATAAAAATAACCATTATTAATATAATCTGGGTGAAAAGCTAAACCCAGTAATCCTCTTTCATCATAGTTACCTCCGGGTGTTAAAACAATATTTTGTATGTCTAGAAAAGGGGTGGGGTTAGTCGTTCCGTCTAATTGAAGTATTTCAATAACTCCACGTTTCTCTACAATAAATAATCGGTCATCACCTACATTTTGCATTTCTACAGGGTTTGAAAAACCATCTGCGAATAAAATAGTGTATATATCTTGTGAAAAAGAAAATGTAGTAATTAATAATAATAGTAAAGTAAGCGTTTTATTTTTCATAATTTTTTTTATTTTTTTACTAAAATAATAAATTAAAGACGATTGGCAATGCTATCACAAGATAGATCAAACATTCATAAACGATTTGAAATCCTTCACTACCTCCATAATAAGGATCAGGAACATTCATATTTTCGTTTGGAAATATTTCATTTAATATTAAATAAATTTTTTCTTTATCTGAATCATTCCTAGCTATTAATAAAACATCTTTTTTATTTGCATTATCCATCACGAAAATATAATCAAAATCATCGAAATCTTATTTATAAAATTGCCTACCTCGTTGATCGGTGATATTTAATTGATGTTTTTTTGCTACTTCAATACTTCGTTGATCGGGTTTGTTTCCAATATGCTAATGTCCAGTTCCAGCTGAATCTACAAATACGTTATTAGAATCAATTTTATATTTTAAAATACCTTCTGCTAATGAGGAACGGCAATAGTTTCTCAAACATACCATGAGAATTTTTATTTTCATCTCTGAAAAATTAAATAAATAAAACTGACTTTATAGTGTTAGTTTCTTATTAAGATCTTCTACGTATTTTCTGAATTGTTTATCAGTGCTAGATAAGTTATCTACAGTCTTACAAGCGTGTAAAACTGTTGCATGATCACGTTTTCCAATTTGTGATCCAATAGATGCTAAGGAAGCTTTTGTTAATTTTTTAGCAAAGAACATCGCTAATTGTCTTGCTTGTACAATATGGCGTTTTCTTGTTTTTGATTGAAGAGTGTCTACGTCCATTTGAAAATATTCACTAACAATTTTCTGAATATAATCTATAGATACTTCACGACTCGTATTCTTTACATAATTATCAACGATTCTTTTCGCAAGATCAATCGTGATTTCTTTTTTATTGAATGAAGAATGTGCTATTAATGATATGATAGCTCCTTCTAGTTCTCTAATATTTGTTTTAATATTATTTGCCAAAAACTCAACGATATCTTCAGGCATTTCTACACCATCTCTATATAGTTTGTTTTTAATAATAGCAACTCTTGTTTCGTAATCTGGATGGTTCAATTCAGCTGAAAGTCCCCATTTAAAGCGAGATAATAAACGTTGTTCAATATCAATCATATCAACTGGAGCTTTATCACTAGTTAAAATGACTTGTTTTCCATTTTGATGTAGGTGATTAAAAATATGGAAGAAAACATCTTGAGTGCCAGCTTTACCAGAAAGCAATTGAATATCGTCTACTATTAAAATGTCTATAATTTGATAGAAATGAATAAAATCATTTCTATTATTTTTTTTAACAGACTCAATATATTGTTGAGTAAATTTTTCAGCAGAAATATAAAGTACTGTTTTTTCTGGATATTTATCTTTTATTTCAACTCCAATTGCGTGTGCTAAATGAGTTTTTCCTAATCCAACGCCTCCAAAAACTAATAAAGGGTTAAATGAAGTTCCTCCAGGTTTGTTAGCAATAGCTCTACCTGCAGATCTTGCCAATCTATTAGAATCTCCTTCTAAGAAATTATCAAAATTATAATTTGCATTAAGTTGTGATTCTATTTTAACATTTCGAATCCCAGGAATAATAAATGGATTCTTAAGCATTGGATTTTTATTCTTAACAGCTACATCTACTTCTTGAGATCGTAAATGGCTTCTATTAGAGCTAGGAATTTTTTCGGTAAACGGTTGTTTGTTTCCGTAAGTGTTTTCCATTTTAATAATATATACTAATTTTGCATTTTCACCCAATTCTTTGGTTAATGCAACTTTTAATATTTTAACATAATGTTCTTCAAGCCATTCGTAGAAAAATTTACTTGGCACTTGAATGCTAAGTGCGTCATCTGTTAATTTAGCAGCTTTTATAGGTTCGAACCAAGTTTTGTAAGCTTGAGCGGTAATGTTGTCTTCAATAAACGTTAAGCATTTATTCCAAACCTGGTCAGCAGTTTTGCTCATAGTAAAAGTCGAGTTGTTTAGTTAATATTAACGGTTATTTTATTAAGAAATAGATAATGCCCTAAACAATTTCTTAACATTGCAAATATGTGAACAAAAAAGTTATAAAAAAAATACTTTTGCTATTGAATATTTACTTTTTTTTTCTCATCTTAAGATCCTGATAAATCTACAACAAAACTTTCTTATATTCTCAATTTATTTTGAAAAAGACATTTACTAAATTAAGAGTTCGTTATTCAGAAACCGATCAAATGGGAGTTGTGTATTATGGCAATTATGCTCAGTATTTAGAGCAAGGACGTACAGATTGGTTGCGTTCATTAGGGTTCTCTTATAAGTTTATGGAAGATAATCTTGTGATACTGCCGGTAGTTAATTTAAACATAGATTATAAGTATCCAGCTAAGTATGATGATGTTATAAAAATAACGACTATTTTAAAAAGAACACCCTCTGTAAAGATTGAATTTTATTATGAGATTCACAACCAGGAAAATAAACTTTTAGTGACAGCAACTACCACATTAGTATTCGTAGATAGTGTTACTAGAAAATTGATGAAAGCACCGGATTATCTATTGGAAAAATTAAAGAATCTATAATTATTCTGCTATAATTTTAATAGCTACTTTATAAGTATTGTCAAAAATTTCAAAAACTTTTTCTGCCTCTTTTTTTCGTATTGAAATTATAAATTCACAATTTAATTCCAATTTCTGATTGATAATTGAGATTTTTTCATCCTTTATAATGCGCATTACCGTATTCATTTCTGGATATTCAAATTTTATCAAAAATTCTTCATTAATAGTTTTATCAATAATGTTTGAATTTTCTAAAGCTAATTTAGCACCATTTTTATAAGCTTTTATCAAGCCACCAACTCCAAGTTTTGTACCACCGAAATACCTAACTACTACGACCAATACATTTGTAACATTAAATGACTGCAGTTGACCATAAATTGGCATACCTGCACTATTTGAAGGTTCACCATCATCATTAGCTCTGTAATGATCATAATTTTTGCCCAATTGCCATGCATAACACCAATGGCGAGCATTATAATGCTGTTTTTTTAGAAGTTCTATTTTTCCTTTAATTTCCTCTTCATTACTAACTGGAAAAGCATAGCCATAGAATTTACTGCCTCTATCTTTAAATAACCTTTCTTTTGAAGCTTGTGTGATGGTTTTGTATGAGTCTATAATATTTTGCAATTATATTGATATTAAAATAATACTTAAAATCGCCAAGCCTATTCCTATCCAGTTTTTTTTAATAAGTTTTTCTTTAAATATAAAAATTCCTGCGAAAGTTGATAGTGTAACAATGGAAACATTATTGATTGCAAAAATTCCTGAACTTTCTAAGATGTCACTTCGCAATGTTTTTACTAAAAAATAAATAGAAAAGTAATTTGGTACTCCTAAGCATATTCCCGCAATAACATTTTTAAATTCGAATTTAAAATTTCCGCTCATAACTTGAATTATTATAATAATAAAACCAATAATTGCTGCAGCAAGAAATATAATTGCTGAAAATAAGGGAACGTCGTTATTTGCAACATAAGTATCTTCTAAAAACTTAATGCTTGTATCAATAATTCCACTACCAATAAAAACTAATATGGGCAAAACTATTAATTTTCTATTCACACTAATTCCTTGCTTAGATTTATTTGAAGTAAGATAAACAGCAATTAAAGCAATCGAAATACCAATTAACTTTAAGGTGCCAAGACTTTCGTTATAGTATAAAAGTCCAAATAAAACAGGAACTACAACACTCATTTTAGTAGCAACAGAAACGACTGAAAGTCCATTTTTTTGGGTTGTTATTCCCATTAAATTAAAAACAATGATAAATAAAGCTCCCAATATTAGCGTGAAGTAAAACCAATCTAAATTTGGCAATTGTGAAATTGTAATTGTTCCATTATAGGCTAAAATCCCAGTTGTAAAGGCAATACAATAATTTACAACGATTGCCTGAAAAATATTTATATGAAACTTTTCAAATAATTTAAATATGATGAAAATTATTGTGGAGGCTAAAATACTAAGTAGTAAATAAATCAATTATTTATGTGTTTTTTGAGTTTTATATTTGATCTCTTTTAAACAGATCTTTTTTTAAAATAAATAAATCTACGATATCTTCCTTTTTTGGGATAATATTCCAGATATGAATTCCAATTTTTTTTGCTGATTCAGTATTTTCTTTGGTATCATCTATAAATAAAATTTCTTTTGGATTAATTTGATGTGTATCTAAAACAAAATTATAAATATCAGAATTTGGTTTTCTTAAATGGATCTCTTGTGATAAATAAAAAGCATCAAAACAGTTTTTAAAACGTAGGAACCTTTCTAGAGTCATGTTTTTAATTACTTTTTCAATATGTAAATCGTTGGTATTACTCAATAATATTAATTGATACTTTTTTGAAGTTGCTAAAGCTTCAATATATTTAAGTCTGTATTCAGGGAAATCTAAAATAATAGAATTCCAAGCTTCAGAAAGTTCAATTTTAGTTGTGTTTAAACATATTTTACAATAAAAATCTAAAAAAGCAGAAGTGCTAATAATCCCTGTCTCATATAGTTCATTGATTTCAATCATTTCATCAGAAAATGAATGAATACCTAATTTCCTCATCTCTATATATGGAGCTTCTTTATCTAGGTTGATAAAGACATCTCCAAAATCAAAAATAAGTGTTTTAATCATTTAATATTATTTTAAAGGTGTCTTGTTTGATTTTTGACTCAGAACATATTTTTCCATTTATAAAAGGTGCTTTTGTACCTTCTTTAAAAAAAGGAATGCCTTTAATTATTCGAGCTTCATCCCAAAGGTTTTTATCAATAAAAGTTTGCAGTGTTTTTGCACCACCTTCGACTATTAATGATTGAATTTTATACCTATATATTAGCTCAATAATTTGTGTAGCTATATTTTTTGAAAAATCAATTAGTTCGTAAATAACGTTTTTCTCATTTTCTTTCTTTACCTCAGTTATAATAATAGTTCTAGCCTTAAAATCAAAAACGTTTGCATCTATAGGAATTTTTAAGCTTTTATCAATTACTAATCTAATAGGTGAATTACCCTCCCAATCTCTGGTGGTTAAACTTGGATTGTCTTCAATTGCTGTATTCGTTCCAATAAGTATTGAGGATTCTTCAGCTCTCCATTTGTGGACTAATTGTCTAGATTTTTTATTAGTTATCCAAACTGGACGTTTTTCAATTTTGGCTTTAGGTGAAATAAATCCATCTGAAGATTCTGCCCATTTTAAAATAATATAAGGCCGCTGCTTTTTAAAAAAAGTAAAAAAACGTTTGTTGAGTTTATTGCATTCTTTTTCCAAAACTCTTTCAACAACATAACTCCCATGATCTTTTAAAAGCTTTATTCCATTTCCTGCTACTTTTGGATTTGGATCCATACTTCCAATAATAATATTTTTGATTCCTTTTTCAATAATTAAATTAGCACACGGAGGGGTTTTTCCAAAATGACTACAAGGTTCTAAACTTACATAAATAGTTGCATCTTTTAAAAGGGATTGATTTTTTACACTAGCAATCGCATTTACTTCAGCGTGAGGCATTCCAGATTGATAATGCCAGCCTTCACCAATAATTTTATTTTCATAAACGATAACACTTCCAACTAAAGGATTTGGGTAGGTGATCCCTAAGCCATTTTCAGCAAGTTGGATGCATCGCAACATGTAATTTTCGTGTATCTTCACATTGTAAAAATACAAGGATTAATTTATATGAAGAAACCAATTATCCGTCCTATTTTAAAAATAGATAATCCGCATATAGCCAGGGTTATACGTAAGGTTTTAATTGATTTTGGAGTTCCAAAATTAGGTACTGCTTATGCTGATAAAGTATTAGATACGCTCTATGAAGCATACCAAAAACCTCGTGCTATCTATTTTGTAATAGAATTAGATGGACAAATAATTGGTGGTGGAGGAATAGCAAAACTTGACAATTGCGATGAAAATATATGTGAACTGCAAAAAATGTATTTTTTAGAAGAAGCTAGGGGTTTAGGTTTAGGCATTAAAATGATGACTCTTTGTATTGAAAAAGCGAAGGATTTTATGTTTAAAGACTGTTATTTAGAAACAATGATATATATGAAAGCAGCTCAAAAACTATATTTAAAAAATGACTTTGAATATATAGATGGCCCTATGGGGAATACAGGGCATTATTCATGTCCAGTGCATATGCTAAAAGAATTATAAGTTTTGAATTTAAAAGAATTAAAAACATACTTTATTAGCTCAATAGCGCATTTATATGCTTCAGAAGAAGTGCTATCCTTTTTTTATTTACTTGCAGAAAAACAATTGGGTTTGTCGAAAATTGCAATTGCACTTCAACCAGAAAAAGAAATTTCAGAAGCAGCTAAATTAGCATTTAACAAGGCTATTTATCGTTTGGGCAATTTTGAACCAATTCAATACATCACAGGAGACACAGAGTTTTTCGGACTGACTCTTATGGTTGACAAGAGTGTCTTGATTCCAAGGCCAGAAACGGAAGAATTAGTTGATTGGATTGTTGATGAAAATCAAAATAAAGAAGCTACCATACTTGATATAGGAACTGGAAGTGGTTGTATAGCCATTTCATTGGCAAAGTATTTGCCAAAAGCAAAAGTTTATAGCTTGGATATTTCTGCCGAAGCTTTGTTAGTTGCTAAACAAAATGCAGCGTTAAATAAAGTTGATGTTACTTTTGTTAATGCAGATGTTTTAAACGAAAATGCTTGGGAACTGACATTTAAAGATGTGAAATTTAACACCATCGTTTCTAATCCACCTTATGTAAGAATAGTAGAAAAAAAACTTATGAAGCCTAATGTAATTAACCATGAGCCTGCTATAGCATTGTTCGTAAAAGATGAAGATTCATTGCTGTTTTACAGAAAAATTGCTCAATTAAGTAAACTATATTTAAGACCAGAGGGAACGCTTTATTTTGAAATAAATGAATATCTTAGTAGGGAGATGAAAGAAATGTTGATTTTTGAAGGTTTTAAAGATATCAAAATAAGAAAAGATATTTTTAAAAAAGATAGAATGATAAAATGTATAAACAATGAGAAAACTAACTAGTATTTGTGTGTTTTGTGGGAGTAGTGAAGGAAATGATATTAAAATTATTGAAGCTGCAACACAATTAGGAAAGTTCTTAGCTACTAATAATATAGAATTGGTATATGGAGCTTCGAAAATTGGTATAATGGGTTTAGTAGCAAAATCTACTTTAGCTCATGAAGGAAAAGTGATTGGTATCATTCCAGAGTTTTTAAAATTAAAAGAAGTGGTTCATATGGGACTTACTGAATTGATTACTACTCAAAACATGCATGAGCGGAAATTATTGATGCAAAATAGGAGTGATGCTTTTATTACAATGCCTGGTGGAATAGGAACTATGGAAGAACTTTTCGAACTATTAACTTGGTTGCAATTAGGACTTCATTCCAAGCCAATTGGATTGTTAAATGTGAATCATTATTACGATGATTTAATAGTAATGCTTGAAAAAATGGTTGAAAAAGGTTTTTTATCTATGGATAATTTAGGACTATTAATAGTTGATGATCAAATAGATCATTTACTTGAAAAAATGAAAAACTTTAAAAATCCCTCAAAAACCAAAATGGCTAACTAATGAAAGGTCCTAATATTCCTGCTTATTAACTTTGGTTCTTTAACATAATTTTTAAATCTTTACACCAAGGCGAATAACCTGTAAATAGTTAACCAATAAAACCTTTATATGGCAGATGAAAAAGAGAATAAACGAAAAAGAAATATCAAGATAGCTGCTGTAGTAATTTCTGTATTGTTAAACAGTTTAGGAGAACTAAAAAAATGGAAAGATAGAAAGGCAAAGCGACTAGAATCATAGTCAATACGCCTACTAAAGATTAAATACGGACTAATTTGTTTCCAAATTAAATATAAATACTTGGCATGCAATAAGTTAAAGCAATAAGTTTAATTAATGAATATAAAAGAACAAATTAATAATCTTAGAGAAGAGTTAATACAGCATAATTATAATTATTATGTACTGGATAATGCTACAATATCAGATTATGATTTTGATATAAAACTTAAACAACTTAAGAGATTAGAAGATACCCACCCTGAGTTTTATGATGCAAATTCACCCACACTAAGAGTAGGAGGAGCGATTACTAAAAATTTCAATAGCCTAACGCATGATTATAGGATGTATTCTTTGTCTAATTCATATTCTAAAGAAGATTTAGAAGATTGGGAAACCCGTATTAAAAAATTAGTTGATGGAGAAATAGCATATACTTGTGAACTCAAATACGACGGGGCATCCATTAGTTTAACCTATGAAAATGGAAAGTTATTAAGAGCAGTTACAAGGGGAGATGGTTATCATGGAGATGATGTTACCACTAATATAAAAACCATTAATTCAATTCCGTTAGTTTTAAAAGGAACTTATCCAAATCGTTTTGATATTAGAGGTGAAATTGTTTTGCCTTTTAAAGGGTTTAATAAAATGAATAAAGAGCGCATTTCAGAAGGAGAAAAACCCTATAGAAACCCAAGAAATACAGCTTCAGGAAGTCTAAAATTACAAGACAGTAGCGAAGTAGCTAAACGACCTTTAGATTGTTTGTTGTATCATATTATTGGAGAAAGATTGCCTATTAACACTCAGTTTGAAAGCTTAGAAAAAGCCAGAGAATGGGGATTTAAAGTACCATCCATTGCAAAAGTAGCAAATAGTATTTCTGAGGTCATAGAATTTGTTGATTATTGGGATGAACATCGCAATGAACTACCTTATGAAACCGATGGCGTTGTAATCAAGGTAAATAACTTATTTCAACAAGAAGAATTAGGTTACACAGCAAAAGCTCCACGTTGGGCAATTGCTTATAAATTTAAAGCAGAAAAAGCTTCAACTGTTTTAAAAGAAATTATTTACCAAGTAGGGCGTACTGGTGCAATAACACCGGTTGCTAATTTAAAACCAGTAGCGTTAGCTGGAACTATTGTTAAAAGGGCCTCCTTGCACAATGCAGATCAAATCGAAAAATTTGACATTAGAGTTGATGATATCGTTTTTGTAGAAAAAGGAGGAGAGATTATTCCTAAAATTGTTGGAGTAGATCTAGAAAAACGAACTAAAAATTCTTCACCTACAGCATACATTACTCATTGTCCTAAATGCAATACAAAGCTACAACGACAAGAAGGAGACGCCAAGCATTTCTGTCCAAATACCGATAGATGTCCGCCACAAATCATAGGTAGAATTCAGCATTATATCTCTAGGAAAGCAATGGATATTGATGGATTGGGTTCCGAAACTGTTTCATTATTAGTTGAAAATGGTCTAATTCAAAATTATGCAGATTTATATGAATTAACCGTATCTGATATTTTACCTTTAGATAGGATGGCAGAAAAAAGTGCTATAAATTTAATTGCGGGTGTTGAAGCTTCTAAAAACATCCCTTTTGAAAGAGTATTGTTTGCTATAGGTATTCGATATGTTGGTGAAACTGTAGCTAAAAAGTTATCTAAACATTACAAAAGTATAAATGGATTGGCAAGTGCATCAGAACAGGAATTAATTAATGTTGATGAGATAGGAGACGTTATTGCAAAAAGTGTTGTAGATTTCTTTTCGTTATTTGAAAACAATGATATCATAAATCGCCTAAAAAGCTATGGAGTTCAATTAGAAATTTCTGAAAAGGAATTAAGCAACCAGACCAATAAACTTGAGGGCAATACTTTTGTTATTTCTGGAATATTTATCAAAGTTTCGAGAAATGAATTAAAACAATTAATTGAACAAAATGGGGGAAAAGTATCAAGTTCCATTTCTAAAAAAACAAATTTTGTTATTGCTGGAGATAAAATGGGACCTAGTAAGAGAACGAAAGCTGAAGACATAGGAATCGCTATAATAACAGAAGATGATTTTTTATTAATGATTTCATAAATTGATTAATACTTCAAGCTAATGCTTTATTTTTGTATTGAATTGTACTAGTTATATGTTAAAAAGATTTCAAAAAATATTTCTAAAAAAAAGTATTGATAAAAATTTGGAAAACAGAGATGTATCTAAAATTAACGATCAATTACATTCCATAGGTTTTTTAGTTGATGAAGAAATAAATATTGCTTTTGAAAGTTTTTATGAAATTTCTAAAGAGCTTGGATTGCCTGAAAAAGATGTGAAAATATTTTTTTTTTCAGAAGTAAAAACTAAAACTCCAACATTGCATCAAAATAAAATTAATAATAAACATTTTTCATGGAAAGGCAAGATTCACAATAAAAATGCAAATGAGTTTTTAGAAACTCCTTTTGATGTTTTAGTGGGTTACTATCACACTAAAAATAATTATTTAGATCTAATGATATCTAAAAGTAACGCAAAATTTAAAGTGGGTTTTAAAGAAATTGACAATCGCCTTTTTGATTTGTTAATTGATGTAGATCCATTGAAAATAAGTGTTATAAAAAAAGAATTGCTAAAATATTTCCGAATCTTAAATAAAATAAATTAAAAGATACCTGTTTAAAGAAGATGATTATTAAACGAGCTTGTTGAAACTTTTTATTATAATAATTATAGACACATGAAAGAATTAATTGGAACTGGAGTTGCTCTAATAACTCCTTTTAAAGAAGATTTAACAATAGATGTTGAAGGCTTACAAAGCGTTGTGAATTATAGTATAGCTAACGGAATTGACTATTTAGTTATTTTAGGAACTACGGCTGAAAGTGCTACCTTATCAAAGCCAGAAAAACAATTGGTCATAGATACAATCATAGAAACAAATGCTGAAAGATTGCCATTGGTGTTAGGTCTAGGAGGTAACCATACACAAGCCGTAATAGAAGAATTAAAGACCACTAATGTTTCAGCTTTTACAGCAATACTTTCTGTTTCACCTTATTATAATAAACCAAGTCAAGAAGGAATTTATCAACATTTTGCGGCTATTTCAGAAGTTTCAGAAAAACCAATTATAGTTTATAATGTACCAGGAAGAACAGCTTCCAATATTCAACCTGAAACTGTAAAAAGACTTGCGACGGATTTTGGAAATATAGTAGCTATAAAAGAAGCAGCTGGAGATATTGTACAAGCAATGAATTTAATTGCTATATGTCCAAAAAATTTTCTTGTGATTTCCGGTGATGATATGATCACATTGCCAATGGTTTTAGCTGGGGGTGCTGGAGTTATCTCTGTAACTGGAGAAGGTTTTCCAAAAGAATTTTCAGAAATGGTAAAACTAGGGCTTAATAAAAAAGCAGAAGAAGCATATAAAATTCATTATAAGTTAGCTCCTGCAATAGATTATATTTTTGAAGAAGGAAATCCAGCTGGAATAAAAGCAGTATTCAAAAGTCTAGGAATTTGTGGAGACACTGTGCGTTTGCCATTAGTTAGTATTAGCAAAGATTTACAAGGTAAAATAGATGCTTTTATTTCAAATTTCTTAAGGACCTAAGTTTATTTCAAGTTAAAAATTTCAAAATCACTAGGAATAACAATAAAAGGAGCTCTATTTTAGTACCCTAATAAGTTTTTGTAATCTCTTTAATTTGATTACTTTTGCACGATGTTTTTTAAAATTATGAAAAAGAGTATCTTACTATTATTATTTGTCATTTTTATAAGTTCTTGCGGTGAATATCAAAAAATGTTGAAAAATCCAGATTCTGGGTTAAAATATGCAATGGTAGAAAATTTGTATAATAAGGGTAAATATAAAAAAGCATTAAAGCTTATGGAACAAGTTGTTCCAGTTTATAGGGGAAAGCCACAAGCTGAAAAGTTAATGTTTATGTATTCAAATACTTATTACCAACTTGAAGATTACTACCTTTCTGGTTACCAATTCGAGCGTTTTACAGTTTCTTATCCTAAGAGTGATAGTATAGAATTGGCATCTTATAAATCTGCTTCTAGTTATTATCAGTTATCACCTCGATATTCATTAGATCAAACCGATACTTATATTGGATTAGAAAAGTTACAAGCATTTATTGACACATATCCTGATTCAGAATATCGTAAAGTAGCAAATATGAAAGTTAATGAGCTAATCTTAAAGTTGCAGAAAAAAGATATTGAAATCGCTTTTCAATATTTAAAAACCGGACAGGCTTTAAATAGTTATAAAAGTGCAATAGCTGCTTTTGAAAATTTTATTAGTGATCATCCAGGATCTATTTACAGAATAGATGCCTATTTTTGGCGATTTCAAGCTGCATATGAATTAGCTTTGCAAAGTGTGCCACAAAAGGTTGATGAGCGTTTAATAAAGGCCTCAGAATATTATGCTGATTTTGTAAAATATTTTAGTGAAAGTGAGTTATTAGAACAGGCAAACGAAATAATAATAGATATAGAAATAAGATTAGGAACGTCAGAAGTTCCGAGTTAATAATAAATATATGAAAGATTTAAAGAAAACTGAAGCGCCTTCAAACACTACTACTATTGACAAGAACTTAATAGATGCCCCAACAAATAATATTTATGAGGCAATTTCTATTATTTCTAAGAGAGCAGTTCAAATTAATGAAGATATTAAGAAAGAATTGTTAGAAAAATTAGATGAGTTTGCTACTTATAATGATAGCTTAGAAGAAATATTTGAAAATAAAGAGCAAATTGAAGTTTCGAAATTTTATGAAAAATTACCGAAACCGCATGCAATTGCTGTTCAAGAATGGTTAGATGATAAAATCTACTATAGAAATACTCAAGACGAAGAATTAGAAAAATAAAAAATGTCAGTTTTAAGTGGTAAAAATATTTTACTTGGTGTAACTGCCGGTATTGCTGCTTATAAATCTGCTTTTCTAGTTCGACTTCTTATAAAAAAAGGAGCCAATGTCAAAGTTGTGATGACTCCTACTTCTAAAGAGTTTGTTACCCCTTTAACACTTTCTACATTATCTAAGAATAAAGTTTATTCTTCTTTTACAAAAGAAGATAATGAAAATGCCCAATGGAATAACCATGTTGAATTAGCCCTTTGGGCAAATTTGATTTTAATTGCTCCTGCTACAGCAAACACCATGTCCAAAATGGCTAATGGTACTTGCGATAATTTGTTATTAGCAGTTTATTTATCTGCTAAATGTCCTGTATATTATGCCCCTGCAATGGATTTAGATATGTACAAACATCCTTCTACTTTAAAATATTTTAAAATATTGAATGATTTTGGTGATATTCAAATACCTGCAGCTATTGGAGAATTGGCTAGTGGATTAGAAGGACAAGGAAGAATGGCATCACCTGAAGATATTGTTTCATTAATCGAAAAATATATTTTAGATGCACTTCCTTTAAAAGATAAAGAGCTATTAATTACAGCTGGACCAACGTATGAAGCTATAGATCCTGTGCGATTCATTGGAAATCATTCCAGTGGAAAAATGGGATATGCTATTGCAGAGGTAGCTGCAAATTTGGGTGCTCAAGTAACTTTAATTTCAGGTCCAGTTAGTTTAGATATAAATAATGAAGCGATACGTGTAATCAATGTAGTTTCTGCAGATGAAATGTTTAAAGCAACTCATCGCTATTTTAAAAATTGTGATATTGCTATTTTAAGTGCTGCCGTAGCTGATTTTACACCCAATGAAGAAGCTCTTCATAAAATTAAGAAAAAAGAAGAAATTTTAACTATCAAGTTAAATAAGACTAAAGACATATTGGCTTCATTAGGTGAAATAAAATCTAATAAGTACTTAGTTGGATTTGCATTGGAGACTCAAAATGAATTAGAAAATGCAAAAACAAAATTGAAAAAAAAGAATTTAGATTTAATTGTGTTAAATTCGCTTAATGATAAAGGTGCAGGCTTTAAATCTGACACTAATAAAATAACGTTGATATCTAAAGACAATAAAATAGTTTCTTTTAATGTTAAATTAAAGAAGGAAGTTGCAAACGATATTTTACAACACATTATAAAAGAATTATATGTTTAAAAATTTACTTTTTGTATCCATTTTTTTTACATCAATATTTAGTTATGCTCAAGAGTTAAATTGTTCAGTATATATTAATGCTGAACAAACAGGGCAGCCTAATAATAATATATTTAGAACTTTAGAGACTCAGTTAACTGAATTGGTAAATACTACTGCATGGACTGATAAAAATTATAAAAATCAAGAAAAAATAGAATGTAATATATCTATTATAATTTCTGATTTCGATTCAAATTTATTTAAAGCTACTATACAAATACAGGCATCTAGACCTGTTTATGGATCTTCCTATACAAGTCCAATTTACAATTATAACGATAAGCAATTTAATTTTAGTTATGTAGAGTTTCAACCTTTAGTTTTCAATGTGAATAACTTTACTTCAAATCTGATTTCTGTTATTGCCTTTCATGTTTATACAATTATTGGTTTAGATGCTGACACTTTTGAATTAAATGGCGGAGAACCTTATTTCGCAATAGCAAAACAAATTGTAAATACTGCTGCAAGTAGTGGTTTTATAGGATGGAAATCTATAGACGGTAAGCAGTCAAGATATAGTATCAACGATGCATTACTTTCACAGGTTTATGCAGAGTATCATACTGCTATGTACGAATATCATAGGAAGGGTTTAGATTTAATGCCTCAATCTTCAAAAATTGCAAAATCTAATATTGCAAATGCTATAAATATTCTAAAAGGAATAAATGACAGAAGGCCAAACTCATATTTGTTACGTACTTTTTTTGATGCGAAATCAGATGAAATTCAAAGTATATATTCAGATGGTCCTGCCATTGATATTACCAGGCTTATTAATAATTTAAATAAAATGGCTCCCACCAAAAGATCTAATTGGGCCGAGATAAAATACTAGGACATATCTTTAAATAGAAGTAATTAGTTAAATTACTTTAGAGATTAAAAATGTTTTTTTTTAAAAAATAAAATTTGCTTTCTAAACTATCCATAAAAAACTTTGCTCTTATAGACGATGTCTGTGTTGATTTTACTTCAGGACTAACATCAATAACAGGAGAAACAGGTGCAGGGAAATCAATTATTTTAGGTGCTCTTTCATTGGTTTTAGGTAAAAGGGCAGATTTAAATAGTATAAGGAATAACGCCTTAAAATGTATTATAGAGGCAGAGTTTGTATTAGAGAAAAGTAAATTTTTAATTTTGTTTAATAAATGTGAACTTGATTTTGATACACATACTATTATTAGAAGAGAACTTTTACCCTCTGGTAAATCAAGAGCATTTGTAAATGATACACCGGTGACTCTTTCTCAACTTCATTCAATATCAAATCATTTAGTAGATATCCATAGTCAACATGAAACATTTTCATTATTATCAGAAGCATATCAATTAGAAATTTTAGATATTTTAGCTGGTAACTTGGTGTTGTCGGAAAACTATTCTGAAAAACTAAAAGACTATAAGGAGGTTTCAGAAACAATTTTAGAATTAGTTTATAAAAAAGAATCCGCATCAAAGGAGTTGGATTATAATACTTTTTTATATGATGAATTGGTGGAAGCTAATTTAAAAAATGCAAACCAAGATGTTTTAGAAGAAACCTATAGTAAACTTAATAATACCGAAGCTATTCAAGAAACATTAAAATCTGTAAATGGTTTGCTAAATGAAGAGCAGTATGGAGCTTTAAATATTTTAAAAGAAACTAGAAATTTACTTGTTAAACTGAATACTGTTTCTTCAGATTTTGGAAATTTATACGAACGATTAAATTGTGTAATTATAGAAATGGATGATGTTTCTGAGGAAATGATTAATTTATCTTCGAGTATAGAGGCTGACCCATCATTACTAAATGAAATTAATGAAAAACTTCAGACTATTTATAAATTGCAAAAAAAACATACTGTTGCTACAATTACTCAACTACTCGAAATTCAAACAGTCTTAGAAGAAAAAATTGAAATCACCAATAACCTTGATGGAAAGATTAAAAAACTAGAAATATTTCAAGAAAACTTGCATAAAACGTTAAAAGCTCTTGCTGATAAAATTCATAAAAAACGCCTAAGTGTAATTCCTACTCTAAAAAATAAACTCACAAATACACTAAATGACTTGGGGATGCCTAATGCAACTTTTAAGTTTGAATTAACATCAACTACTATTTTCAAGAATAATGGTACAGATTCATTATTATTATTATTTACAGCAAATAAAGGGCATAATTTTGGTCCATTAAATAAAGTAGCTTCAGGCGGAGAATTAAGTAGGATTATGCTTTCTTTTAAGGCGGTAATTGCTCAATATAAAAGGTTGCCAACTGCTATTTTTGATGAAATAGATTCTGGTGTTTCAGGAGAAATAGCCTATAAAATGGCAGAAATTTTAAAGGAAATGAGTTTGACAATGCAAATTTTCGTAATTACCCATTTACCTCAATTGGCAGCAGTAGGAAATCAACATATAAAAATTTTCAAAGAAGATGTTAATCAGATAACTCAGACAAAATTAAAAACATTAACAAAAGAAGAAAGAATCACTGAAATTGCAGAGATGATTGGAGGTAAAAACAAATCTATTTCAGCAATAAATCAAGCAAAAGAACTATTGAATTAAAGCGTATATTTACAATCGTAAAAAATAAAAAACGATGGCATATAATTTATTAAAAGGAAAACGGGGAATTATTTTTGGGGCTTTAGATGAAAATTCAATTGCTTGGAAAACAGCCGAACAAGTTCATAAAGAAGGAGGGGTATTTGTTTTAACAAATGCACCTATTGCAATGAGAATGGGGCAAATAAAAGAATTGGCAGCTAAAACTAATTCTGAAATTATTCCAGCTGATGCAACTAGTATTGAAGATCTAGAAAACCTAATTGATCAATCATTAGAGATTTTAGGAGGCAAAATTGATTTTGTTTTACACTCCATTGGAATGTCTGTTAATGTACGTAAAGGAAATGTGTATACCGATCAGAATTATTCTTTCACACATAAAGGCTGGGATGTTTCTGCAGGTTCATTTCATAAAGTAATGCAAGTGTTGTATAAAAAAGATGCAATGAATGAATGGGGTAGTATTGTTGCATTGACTTATATGGCATCGCAGCGAGTTTTTCCAGATTATAATGATATGGCAGATAATAAAGCTTATTTAGAGTCTATTGCTCGTAGTTTTGGTTACTTTTTTGGAAGAGATAAGAACGTTAGGGTAAATACAATTTCTCAGTCACCAACACCTACAACAGCAGGACAAGGGGTAAAAGGTTTTGATGGTTTTATTGCTTATGCTGAAAAAATGTCACCATTAGGGAATGCCACGGCCTTAGATTGTGCTAATTACACTATTGCCATGTTTAGTGATTTAACTAAAAGAGTAACACTTCAAAATTTATATAATGATGGAGGATTCTCAAATATGGGAGTTAGTAATGAAGTAATGGAAACTTTTATGAAATAATATTTTTTTTAAACTAGAAGCCATCTATAAGTAATTATGGATGGCTTTTTTTTTGCATATCTTTGTTCATGCTAAATTCTTTAAAATATTCTTTTATAATACCTGTTTTTAATAGACCTGAGGAAGTGAAAGAACTTTTAAAAAGTTTTTTGGAATTAGATTTTAAAGAAGCATATGAAATTATAATAATTGAGGATGGATCTATTAAAACTTGCAAATACATAATTTCAGATTTCAAAGAAAACCTAAATATATCTTATTATTTTAAAGAAAATTCAGGTCCTGGAGATTCAAGAAATTTTGGAATGCAAATGGCAAAAGGTAATTATTTTATCATTTTGGACTCAGATTGTATTTTACCGTCCCATTATTTAAGCACAGTTGATGCTTTTTTAAATAATAATTTTTATCATTGTTTTGGAGGAGCAGATTCTTCAAATATTGATTTTACAACACTTCAAAAAGCAATTAATTATACGATGACTTCATTTTATACCACTGGAGGTATTAGAGGAAGTAAAAAAAGCATTCAGAAATTTGAACCTAGAAGCTTTAATATGGGGATTTCTAAAGAAGTCTTTTTAAAAACAAAGGGTTTTTCAAAGATTCACCCTGGTGAAGACCCAGATTTGTCACAACGTATTTTAAAAGAAAATTACCATACTGTATTTATACCAAATGCTTTTGTTTATCATAAACGGAGGGTTTCATGGAAAAAATTTTATAAACAAGTTTATAAGTTTGGTTTAGTAAGGCCTATATTAAATAATTGGCATCCAAAAGCTTCTAAAATTACTTTTTGGTTTCCTACTATTTTTATATTTTTTGTTATTAACTCTTTATTTTTTGGAATAGTTTTTAATATTTTATTCTTAGTCCCTTTAGCCACTTATTCAAGTATAGTGTTAGTTGATTCTAGTATTAAGAATAAGAGTATAGTCATCGGTATATTATCTGTTATGGCATTTTTTATTCAATTCATAGGATATGGCTCGGCTTTTTTAAAATCTACTATTTATATACGTATTTTAAAAAGAGATCCTAAAAAACAGTTTCCTCAATTATTTTTTAAGTAATTTTAACATAAATATATATTTAATTTGATGTCAGAAAGTAAAACAAATAACACAAAAAAAGGGAAGCCTAAGATGTTTCTACTTTTTCTTTTTGTAACGACATTTATTTGGTTTATTTCAAAATTTTCGCGCGAGTTTACTTCTAACATAGAAGCAGAAATCCACTATATTAATGTTCCACACGGAGTTATTGTTTCAGAAAATAACTATGATTTTGTAACTTTCTATTTCACAAGCAGTGGCTTTAATTTCTTATATTATAAACTAAACAAACCAATTGTAAATATTGATTTGCATAAATATTTTAAAGAAGGGGAATCTAATTTTGTAATTTCTAATAGTGAATTTAAAAGGATAATAAGTTCACAATTAAAAAATGATATTATTGTTAATAATGTTTCTATTGAAAATATGGAAGTATTACTAGATAAATTAAAAACGAAAAAAGTAAAAGTTTCTTTGTTTAAAAATATTCAGTTTAAAAACGGATTTAAACCAATTGGAGGATATAAATTAACTCCAGATTCTATAACTATTTCTGGTCCTACACAACATTTAGACACGCTAACCGAAATAAAAACTGAATTGTTAGAATTAATTAATGTTAGTGAAAATATTACTACTGTAGTTAATTTAAATATATCAAATGATACTAGTATTTCCTATTCACAAGATAATGTTAAGCTTCGTGTTTCTGTAAAAGAATTTACTCAAAAAACATTATTAGTTCCTGTTGTTGTAAATAATTTACCTTTGGACCTATCAATAAAATTGGTCCCCGAAAATGTAACAATACGCTTCGATGTACCAATGGATAATTATAATAAGATTATTGCTAATAATTTTATTATAATTTGTGATTTTGATAAAAAAAATATTCAAGAAGATTTTATGATACCTCATTTAATGAATCAACCAGCATCTATAATTAATCTTGAAATTCAAGAAAATAAAATTGATTATTTAATTTTTAAATGAAAATTGTTGGACTCACAGGTGGTATTGGAAGTGGTAAAACCACAGTTGCATCCATGTTTTTAGATTTGGGAGTTCCAGTTTATATTGCAGATGTTGAAGCTAAAAAACTTACAAATACCTCTAAAGTTATTCGTAGAAAAATAATTGCTCTTTTGGGTGAAAATTCATATTTGTCATCAGGAATTAACAAAAAATTTGTAGCCAACAAGATCTTTAATGACAATGAATTATTAAAAAAAATAAATCAAATTATTCATCCTAAAGTTGCCAAGCATTTTGAAAAATGGATGAGCAAACAAAGTGAAGTTTATTGTATTAAAGAAACTGCCATTCTTTTTGAAAATAACAGTTATAAACTATGTGATTACACTATTTTAATTACATCTCCTCTAGAAGATCGTATACAACGTGTGAAAATACGAGATCAGCTTACCAGAAAAGAAATTGAAAATAGAATAAATAATCAATGGAGTGATGACAAAAAGAGTCAATTAGCAGATGCTATAATTGAAAGCATACTATTAAAAAATACTCAAAAAAAAGTGGAAGAATTGCATTTATTTTTATTAAAAAGATTAAAATAAACAGAATATTATATTTTGTTAACATTTGGTTAAATAGAGGACTCTCTAAATGTTAAAATTCTATTTTTGAACTATGAATAATAAACTTTTTTCATTACTCATTGCATTAATGACACTCTCCTTGTTAGGGATAATTTTTGTACAAGGATATTGGATAAAAAATTCATACCAAAATAGAGAAGATCAATTTACTTTAAATATTCGCCAAGTACTTATATCTGTATCTAAAGAAATACAATTAGAAGAAATTGAGAAATACTATAATGTTTATAATAGTATAATTGATACCATCCAAGTATCAGATCAAGCTAGTTTTAGCGAACTTATTTATTCCATTACTAATGAAAGAAATGATGAAATATACATTTTTTCAGATGGTGTTTTAGAAGAAAATTACAAGTTATCTTCAAGTGCCTTGAATTTAGATATGGATAGTATTCAATTTAAAAAGATTACTAGCCGAAAGGTTACTACTAAAATTACCTCTGGAATTGATGGTAATAAAAATGTTCAAACCAAAACTGAATCTTTTAAGCGTTTAAAAGACTATGAGCAAAATCAATTCGAAAATGCGTATAAAAATATTTTATCTAAAACACCTATTCATAAAAGAACGTCAGGTGAAAAAATTAAAAAATTAATTATTAAACAACTAGAGGAATTAGGATTGAGTACTAATTTTGAATATGCAGTTTATAGCAATAGTTTAGCTACAAAAATTCGTTCAAGAAATTTCACTTTAGATCCTACTTCTACTTATGGTGTGCCTTTATTTGTAAATGATGATATAAAAACAAATTTTCAATTATATGTAAATTTTTCTGATAAGGAAAACTTTGTGTTGAATTCCATTATGGGAATGGCCATATTATCTCTTTTGTTTACTGGGGTTATAATTTTAACCTATACAAGTGCATTAAGACAATTGCTGAAACAACGCCAGATTTCACAAATAAAAACTGATTTTATAAACAATATGACTCACGAATTTAAAACACCTATTGCTACTATAAATTTAGCTTTAGATGCTTTAAAAAATCCAAAAGTATCAGATAATAAAGAGTTTATTGCTAGGTATCATAATATGATTAGAGAAGAAAATCAAAGAATGCACACTCAAGTTGAGAATGTATTGCGTATTTCTAAACTTGAAAATGATGAATTGGATTTAGAAAAGGGAGAAGTGAACCTACACTATATTATTGAGGATGCAATTACGCACGTTAGTTTAATTGTAGAAAATAAAGGGGGTTATATTAAAACTCATTTAAATGCTTTAAATTCATCTGTGTACGGGAGTGATATTCATTTAACTAATATAATAGTGAATATTATTGACAACGCAATTAAATATACAGAAGTAGCTCCAGAAATAGATATATATACCGAAAATGAAGGAAATAACATTATACTTAAAATTGTAGACAAGGGGATTGGAATGAGTAAGGTAGTACAAAATAAAATATTTGAAAAATTTTATAGAGAGCAAATGGGTAATATTCATAACGTAAAAGGGCATGGTCTGGGGCTTTCTTATGTAAAAAGAATATTAGACGACCATAATGCAGGAATAAACGTAGATAGCGAGAAAGGAAAAGGCAGTACCTTTAGCATAAAAATACACTTAATATCATAATAATATGGAAACTGAAAACAAAAAAATTCTTTTAGTAGAAGACGATCCAAACTTTGGAACTGTACTTAAAGATTATCTAGCAATGAATAACTATGATGTTACTCATGCTAAAAATGGAATGGAAGGATTTGAAAAATTTAAAAAAGGAGATTTTGATCTTTGCATTCTTGATGTAATGATGCCATATAAAGATGGATTTACTTTAGCAAAGGAAATTCGTGAGAAAAATAAAGAAGTCCCGATTATTTTCTTAACGGCTAAAGCTTTAAAAGAAGATGTGTTAAGAGGCTATAAAGTAGGAGCAGATGACTATTTAAATAAACCATTTGATAGTGAAGTTTTATTAATGAAAATAAAAGCAATTATTCAGCGTAAATCCACGGATACTCTTGCAGGTAGTAAAGTATTTGAGTTTGAAATAGGAAATTTTTTCTTAAATTCAAGATTGCGTTTCTTAACGCTTAATAAAGAAAACCCTATAACACTATCTCCAAAAGAGAATGATTTGCTACGTTTATTAGCATTGCACAAAAATGATTTGATGCCTCGTGAATTGGCTTTGACGAAAATATGGAGAGATGATAATTATTTCACTTCTCGAAGTATGGATGTATATATTGCTAAATTACGTAAGTATTTAAGTAAAGATGATAATGTAGAAATTATTAATATACATGGAGAAGGGTTTAGATTAGTGGTAAAAAGCGAAGTTGAATATTAATTATTGTTATTTTTTGACATCTTCCCATATTTGATTACTTTTCAAAAACGAGAAGTTCGTTTTCTATAAATTGAATGATTTCGGAAGCTCCAGTAGTATAATTAAACCAATTAATTTTTTCATTTTTTCGAAACCATGTACCTTGCCTTTTAGCAAATCGTCTTGTGTTTTTCTTTATTTCTTCAATTGCTTCTTCTTTAGTAGCGCTACCTTCAAAATATTTAAATAATTCTTTGTACCCAACAGTTTGTAGCGCATTTAATGTTTTGTAGGGAAGTAATTCTTTTGCTTCTTCTATTAAACCTTTATCAATCATCATATCAACTCTCAGATTAATTTTGTTATAAACCAAATATCTTTCTGCTTGTAAACCAATAAAAATAGTTTCAAACTCTCGAGTTTTATTTTCAGAATTTAAAAATGAAGAATAGGGTAGCTTTTGATACCTGCAAACTTCAAGAGCTCTTATGACTCTATGGTAATTTTGTAAATCTACTTTATTATAATAAGTGGGATCTTTTTGCTTTAACTCTTCTTGAAGAAATTCAATTCCAAGTTTGTTATAATCATTATTAAGCGCAATTCTTATCTCTTGAGAAACTTCAGGAAATTTATCTAGCCCTTTAATAATAGCATCGATATAGAGTCCAGATCCTCCTACCATAACAGTTATTGGATTTATTTTAAATAGATTGCCTAATAATTGAATTGCATCCTTTTCAAAACTTCCAACATTATAGTCTTCAAAAATACTTTTGTTTTGTATAAAGTGATGTTTAACACTTTTTAATTCTTTAGAAGATGGAACCGCAGTTCCTATATTCATTTCTTTATAAAATTGCCTTGAATCTGCAGATATTATTTCAGTAGAAAAATGATTGGCTATTTTAATAGAAAGTGCTGTTTTACCAATGGCAGTAGGACCAACAATACATATAAGTATTTTTTTATTTTGCAATTTAATTTTTTATTTCTGGATATAATATTGCCCCACAATGATGGCAATAATTAGAATCATCTACATGTAGTTTTTCATGACATTGACTACAAACCCTTGTGTTTACATGTACTTGTTTATCTTTAGCTCTTGAATATTCAGCACTTACAATTCCGGTAGGAACAGCAATGATACCATAACCTAAAATCATTATAAAAGAAGAAATTAATTGGCCTAATGGTGTTATTGGAGCAATATCTCCATATCCAACTGTAGTTAGTGTCACAATACTCCAATATATACTAACAGGGATATTTGTGAATCCGCTTTCTTTGCCTTCAACTAAATACATCACTGTACCTGATATAATAGCAATAATAAAAACAGTAAATAGAAAAATAAATATTTTAACACGACTATGTATTAATGCATTTTTTAATTTATTGGATTCTCCAACATAACGGGTAATTTTTAGTATTCTAAAAACTCTCAGTAATCGCAATGCTCTTACTGTTATTAAAGTTTGTGACCCTACTATAAAAAATGATAGGTACAAAGGTATGGTAGAAAGAAAATCAATAATTCCATAAAAACTAAAAATATATTTTGAAGGTCTTTTTACAGTAATAATTCTAGCAACATATTCAATTGAAAAAAAGATGGTTATGACCCATTCTCCATAATAGAACACATCATGATATTTTTGATCAAATTCCTGAACACTTTCAAGCATTACAAGAATAATACTCAATACAATAAGGATTAGTAAAATAATATCGAAAAGCTTACCCAAGGGTGTATCTGCTTCATAAATGATATCATGAATTTTTTTGCGCCAATTATTTTCTGGTAAATTTTTGATAAAATGTAATTAAAATATAAAGTTAAGGAAAAGATTGTTCATCTAAAAACTATTCTAATTTTAGAATTTTTTGAACTTTATTTTTTCTTAAATAACTCTGTATAATGTGTTGCGTATCTCTATTATTTTCCATGGGATTTATAATAGATTTTAATACTTCTGGATTGTTAATTTGAAAATTAAGATTAAAAAACCCGTAACCCCTATAGGTTCCATTTTTAATTAAAATTACAGAATGTTCCTGAATAGACCTTCCTTTATCTATTAAAAGCATATCATCAAATTCATAACTGCTTTTTTCGATAAATTTTTGAACTCTTGTATTGTAATCAATGGGTGTTTCTAACTCAATACAGGCCCCATGGCAGGTTTTTAAGCCATGATTAAAACAAGCTCCTTCTGTTTTTTCTAAATGATTTAATTTTTGACAAAGATGAAATTCATCTGTTATTTTATACAATAAACTCTTTGCTTGTTGGTAATTAGTGAATGTTGTAATTATTTTTTTTTCTTCTTCTTGTTCCATTGGAACTTTTTCAATTCTTAAGTTTACATAGCCATTATCATCCATATATGAATATAGTTGACTCTGAAAGATACTTGTTTTTAGTGCGTGATTAAAAATGGGCTTCAACTTTTTTATTTCTTGACTTTCTTTTAGTTGAGCTATTAAATTGTTTCCTGTTCCTTCATAACTAACAGATACTACTTCAAGTTGAATTTTTTTAGATTTTTTATTATCATCTGTAAAATGCTGAATAAGTCTTTTTTTTATGTTAGTACTTTTACCAACGTAAATAATTTTTCCATTTTTCCGATGCATATAATATACACCTATAGTTGTTGGGGCAGCTTCAATTATATCTAATAATTTAGGCGCTAACTGTCTTTTAGAGCCTTTTTTTATAGTATCTGAAATAATTACTTTTTCAATATCTTTTTCTAATAATAACTTAAATAATTCTACAGTAGCTTTCGCATCGCCTTGAGCTCGATGGCGATCTGTTATTGGAATGCCAAGTGATCTTACTAATTTTCCTAAACTGTAGGAGGGAAGATCTGGAATTAATTTTTTAGATAATTCAACTGTACAAAGCATATTTTTCTCAAATGGATATCCCAATCTATCAAACTCGGTACTAAGAATTCTATTATCAAATTGAGCATTATGCGCTACAATAGTACAATTATCTGTTATTTCAATAATTCGCTTAGCAACTTCATGAAATTTTGGAGCATTCCGAAGCATTTGATTGTTAATTCCTGTTAGGTTAATAACAAAAGGTTGAATGTTTCTTTCTGGGTTAACTAAACTACAAAATTGATCAACTATTTGATGACCATCAAATTTATAAATGGCAATTTCTGTGATACCTTCTTCATTGTATTTACCACCAGTAGTTTCTATGTCTAGGATTGCGTACAATTTCTTAATTTATGTTAAGTTCTTTTACCAAAAATTGAACTTCCAACTCGAATCATGGTACTTCCATTTTTTATAGCAATAGGGTAATCATCACTCATACCCATAGAAAGCGTTTTTAAATTATAATTAGTAGAGTTCAGATGAGTAAGATTATCAAAAATACATTTTAATATTTCAAATTCTTTCTGAAGTTGTTCTTGATTGTTTGTAAATGTAGCCATTCCCATTAATCCAATAATTTTTATATTTTGAAAAGTTTTAATTTCTTCTGACCCTAATAAATTTAATACTTCATTTTCTGATAAACCGAATTTATTTTCTTCGGCTGCTATTTTTACCTGAAGCAAACAATCTATAATTCTATTATTTTTTAAAGCTTGTTTATTTATTTCAGTTAACAATCGTAAACTATCAACCCCATGAATTAAACTCACAAAAGGAGCCATGTATTTCACCTTATTTCTTTGAATGTGGCCTATCATATGCCAAGCTATATCTTTTGGCATTTCATTATATTTAGAAGCCATTTCCTGAATTTTATTTTCCCCAAAAATACGTTGTCCTACATTATAAGCTTCTAACAGATCACTAATGGGTTTGGTTTTTGAAACTGCTACTAAAGAAACACCTTCAGGAAGTTTGGATTTTATTTTTAATATATTTTCTGAAATACTCATGTTCTAAAATTCATATATTGTTATTCCACTGCGTAATTTAGGCTCTATAAAAGTGCTTTTTGGAGGCATAGTTAATCCCTCATCAGCAACATTTTTTAATTCTTGAATCGTTATTGGAAGTAAGCTAAAACCAACAGCAAATTTATTTGAATCTATCATCGATTTAATATAGGCTAAATCTGTTTTACCGTGTGGGTATTCAATTCGGTTGTCATTACGCAAATCATTAATCCCTAGTATTGGTTTTAAAATAGTGTCGAATAGTATTTGTACATCGAGAGTATCTAAAGAGTTTTTAATTTCGTATTCTTCTTTACGTAAGTATAAAGAATAGTATTCACCATCTAAATACATACTAAAATGATGTTTTTTACTGGGTTTATAATAATTATTTCCTCGATTTTTAATCCTAAAAAATTCATCAATAGAAATTAAAAACTCTTCTTTGCTCAAACCATTTAGATCCTTAATTAATCTATTGAATTCGTAAATTTGCAATTCACTTTCAGGAATTAAATAACTCATAAAGAAATTATAAGGTTCTTCTCCATTATGATCTGGATTTTCATTTTTTAAATGGTTTGCTAATAAGCTAGAAGAAGCAGATCTATGGTGACCATCAGCAATATAAAGTTTATTCATTTTTGAAAAAATAGCTTCTACTTTTTTAATAACCTTTTCATCATCTACATTCCAAACGTAATGAGTATCTCTATAAGTGGTCGTAAATTCATATTCTGCTCTAGACAGCATTACAGATTCTATAATTTTTTTTAATTGATCATTATCTGGATAGGTGAGTAAAACGGGTTCTGCATTAAATCCAACAGTTTTTAAGTATTGTTCGAATATAATTTCTTTCCGTACTAACGTGTTTTCATGCTTTTTTATAATATTATTTTGATAATCTAAGGTGCTTGCTCCAGCTATAATACCATTGGACTCATGACCCTCTTTACTTATAATCTTATAAAAATAAAAGCATGAATTTTCATCTTGTATAAAAGAACCATCTTCTTTAAATTCTCTGTATCGATTGCGAACTAATGTATAGCGTCTTTCTCCAGTAATTGTTTTTTGATATTTATATCCCGGATTTACAATATGTAAAAATAAAAATGGATTGTCTCTTAATCGGGCATTTTTTTCCTTCGTAGAATAACTTTCATAAGATCTAGAAGCAATTAATCCCACTTTGTCTCGAGTAGGTCGTACCGCCTTAAAAGGAATAATTTTTGCCATGGTATTTGGGTTTTAGTATTTTATTTTAAAAATACTACTATAAAATTATATGAATTGCTTTGATACATTTTCAGCTCTTCTGCTTCCGCTGTAATCGTAAAATCCTTCTCCACTTTTAATACCTAGTTTTCCAGCGCTAACCATATTGACTAATAATGGACAAGGAGCATATTTTGGATTTTTAAATCCATCATACATTACATTTAAAATAGACAAGCATATATCCAATCCAATAAAATCTGCTAATTGTAAAGGTCCCATTGGGTGAGCCATTCCTAATTTCATTACAGTATCTATTTCTTGAACACCAGCAACACCATTATATAAGGTTTCAATAGCCTCGTTAATCATAGGCATTAAAATACGATTTGCAACAAAACCAGGATAATCATTAACTTCAACAGGTGTTTTATTTAATTTTTCTGTAATTCCATTTACTATATCATAGGTTTCTTGACACGTATTATAACCTTTTATAATTTCAACTAATTTCATAATTGGAACGGGGTTCATAAAGTGCATCCCAATGACCATTTCAGGTCTAGATGTTACTGCAGCAATTTGTGTGATAGAAATAGAAGACGTATTACTCGCTAGAATCGCACCTTCAGGGCAAAATTTATCTAAATCTTTGAAGATATTTAGTTTTAACTCTAAATTTTCTGTTGCTGCTTCTACTACTAAACTTGAATATTTGACCCCTTCTTGTAAACTAGTGCAGGTATTTATATTATTAAGAGTACGTAATTTATCTTCTTCAGTAATTCTTCCTTTAGCAATCATCCTATCCAAATTTTTGGTAATAGTCGCTATTCCTTTTTTCAATGAATTTTCTGAAAGATCAATTAGTTGTACTTTATAATCAAATTGAGCAAAGGTGTGAGCAATACCATTTCCCATAGTTCCTGCTCCTATAACTGCAATATTTTTCATATTTAGGCCCGCGTATACGGGTATTTTTTAATTAAACTTAATTTTATATTTCTTTAAAGTTTTCTATTACTTGCATTGCAATTCTTAGGGCTTCCGTTCCTTGTGCTAAAGTTACAATAGGCGTGGTGTTCGTATTAATAGCATCTGCAAATGCTTCTAATTCATCTAAAATGGCATTGTTAGCATCTACAGTTGGATTTTCAAAATAAATTTGTTTTTTAACTCCCTCTGCATTGGTTAAAATCATCGCAAAATCATCTGGATTCTTGGGAGCATCTTTCATTTTTACCACTTCACATTTCTTTTCTAAAAAATCAATAGAGATATAGGCGTCTTTTTGAAAAAACCTAGATTTTCTCATATTCTTCATCGAGATTCTGCTAGCAGTAAGATTAGCTACACAGCCATTTTCAAATTCAATCCGAGCATTGGCAATGTCTGGTGTTTGGCTTATTACTGAAACGCCGTTTGCAGTCACTGTTTTTACCTTAGATTTTACTACACTTAGAATGGCATCAATATCATGAATCATTAAATCTAATACAACCGATACGTCGGTACCTCTGGGGTTAAATTCTGCTAAACGATGTGACTCAATAAACATTGGATTATCAATTTGTTTATTTACTGCAGTAAAAGCTGGATTAAATCGTTCTACTTGACCTACTTGTCCTCTAACTCCATTTTTTTTAGCCAATTCTCTAATAGTTTCAGCCTCTTGAACGGTTTTTGTAATTGGCTTTTCTATAAATAAATGCCTACCAGCATCTAGAATTTTTTTTGCGCAATCAAAATGAAATAGCGTAGGAGTTACTACATCAACCATATCACAAGCTTCAATTAAATCCTCCATTGTAGGAAAAATTTTATAACCAAATTCTTTTGAAACCCTTTTTGCTGCTTCAGAATCGGAATCATAAAAACCAACAAGATTGTATTTTGTAGATTGATTTAATAGCTTTAAATGAATTTTACCTAGGTGACCTGCGCCTAAAACTCCTGCGTTTAACATTGAAATCTGTTTTTTACAAAGATAATAGTATTTATCTAAATGATCTTATAAAGTCGCTTAGTTATTGACTTGTTGTTAATGCAAAAAATAAGAATGTTTTTTTATTTACAATCTATGACTTCGCAGCTTAAGTTTGTACATTTGTTTAAATTAAAACCTACCCTCTGGAATATATTTTTTAAATATATTTTCAGAACAGAAATCAAAAATTGTTAAACTTTATAAAAATTAATCCTTGCAAGATACGTTTACCCATAAAGGAATGCGGAAAAAATTAGTAGCTACCCTTAAAAACAAGGGTATTACTGATATAGAAGTTTTAATTGCAATCGATAAAGTTCCTCGTCATTTATTTATGGATTCCGGGTTTATTGATCATGCTTATGTGGATAAAGCCTTTCCAATTGGAGCCGATCAAACCATTTCTCAGCCCTATACAGTGGCTAGACAATCGGAACTTTTAGCTGTAAAAAAAGAATCCAAAATCTTGGAAATTGGTACTGGAAGTGGTTATCAAACAGCAGTTCTATTAGAAATGGGTATGCAAGTTTACTCAATTGAGCGCCAAAACGAGTTGTTCAAAAAAACGAAACTATTCTTGCCTAAACTTGGTTATAGGGCTAAAAAACTCATATTTGGTGATGGTTATAAAGGACTTAAAGTAGAAGCGCCTTTTGATGGTATTGTCGTAACCGCTGGTGCACCTTTAGTACCAAAACCATTGCTAGCACAATTAAGAATAGGAGCTAGGTTAGTTATTCCTGTTGGATGTGAAAGCCAAATAATGACTGTTTTTACACGTGTTTCGGCAACCGGATTTAATAAAGAAGAATTTGGGGAGTTTCGATTTGTACCTTTATTAGAAAACAAAAATTAGAAATTAAGTAAAGATTATTTAGTTTCATATCCATCAAGACTCTTAGTATTATTGTCTTTCCAGTATTGTTTAACTCCGTCTCTTCCTTTTTTAATATCTGAATCTTTTAATTGAGAGCGTTCTTCGTTGAAACCCATAAATGGTACTGCATAGCCACAAGAGGTTTGCACTAAGTTGATATCCATTTCTATAATTTGCCGAGCACCTACATAATCATCAAAAAGAGAAATAAAATTTCCGTATTCTTTGTCGTTTTCATGATATATTTTAGCATTACCATAAATCCTAAGGATCAATGGCATTTCTTCAAAGGAACAAAACATAATAGTCATTCGGTTATTTTCTAATAAATGAGCTGCTGTTTCATTACCACTCCCCGTAAGGTTTAACCAAACAATACTTCTGTTATTAATAATCCTAAATGTATCCATTCCTTTTGGAGAAACATTTACACTGCCTTGACTTCTTGCCGTACCAACAAAAAATATTTTTTGATCTTCTATAAAGTTTTGCAATGCAGGGTTTAATTCTTTTAGACGTTTTCCCATTTTATTTTTTTTTTAAAGAGTGTGTAAATGTATTCTCTTTTGTCGCCAGAAGGCATCGTATAGGTATAATTAAAAAAGTCTATTAATGTAAAACTACTTTCTAGTTGCTTTTCTAATAATTCTTTATTATACTGAAAAACTGGGAGTCCAGAACAAAATTTAGCACTATTAGTATTAAATTGAGCTAATATGACATATCCATTTAATTTTACGGTATTCGAAAGCAATTCAAAGTAATTTTTTTGCTCCTTAGGGTTTGTAAAAAAGTGAAGTACCGCTCTATCTATCCAAAGATCTACTGGTTCTATATGCTTTAATAATTGAGGTTTTGTAAGATCGTCAACTATGGTATTTATGTTTTCTTTTCCAACCCTTAATACTAAATCCTTTAAAGCAATTTCACTGATATCAGTAGCAATTAAATTGGAATAATTAAGGTTAATTAATTCGTCAATTAGCGTGGTGCTTCCCGCTCCAATATTAATGATTCTTGCTTCATTAGTGACTTTGGTTTGATTGATTAAGTTAAGTATTGGACTCAAATCAGTTTCAAACCATCCTAATTTTTCTTTTGGATTATTGGTGTATACCTTATTCCAATGTTCTTTTAAATTCTTTTTAGGTTCCGAATTATTTGAAGTACTCATTTAGATTTGAAACTATAAGATTCTTATTTATTGAAGTCCTTTTTTATTCTACTTAAATCACGTTGGTTATCACGGTCTTTTAAGGTTTCTCTTTTATCGAATAATTTTTTTCCTTTACAAATTGCAATTTCAACTTTTGCAAGCCCTTTTTCTGTAGTGAACATTAATAAGGGAATAATGGTTAGCCCAGAATTTTTAACTTGCTTTTCTAATTTTTTTAATTCATTTCTATTGAGCAATAGTTTACGTTCACTTTTGGGGGTGTGATTAAAGTGTGCTGCATGCGAATACTCTTGTATGGTCATGTTAATAACGAACAATTCGTTATTACTAAACTCGCAAAAAGCCTCTGTAATAGATGCTTTTCCTTCTCTAATAGCTTTTATTTCAGTTCCTTGTAAAACAATTCCTGCGACAAATTTGTCTAAGATTTCATATTCAAATCGAGCCTTTTTATTTTTTATTTTTATTGTTTTCTGAATCGCCATAGCATTGCAAAAATAGGCAAACTATTTGTGTAATATATGTAGATTTAAATATTGTCTCATTTTTCTAAAATAAAAATAATTTAAAAAAAAGTTCTAATGTTTTAGATCTTAATGGTGTATTTATAAATGGAGAATTAAAATTGGCATTAAAAATTGAAATTGAAAAAACAGTTTCTATTTTAGATTAATTATTCATTATGATTTTCAATAATTAAAGAGGCCACACCTTCATCTACAGTAACTATAAAAAGCTTTCCATTATCGCTATCGTCAATTTGCAAATGTTCTTTTTTTCCAATAATTGCATTAACAAAAGCTGGTGTCGTATTGCTATGACCAACAATTAATACAGTTTGTTTATCAGTTTTATATTTGAAGTTTTTATTAAATAAATTTTCTGCATCATAGCTTAGCACATCTAAACCTTTAGAAGATGCCGTTGGAAATGCTGTTTGTTGAGTTCTTTTGTAGTCTGTTGAGTAAATTTTATCAAAAGGGATGTCTTTAAATACCTTTGCCCAGTTTTCAGCTCTTTTTAAACCTAGTTTATTTAATACTGGGTCTTTATTTTTTGTACTTCTATCTTTTTCAGCATGTCTTATTAAATAATAAATAGTTGCATTATTATTGATTACTTCTTCTTTCTTTTTATCAGATTTACATGAAATAATAAATGATAAAATTATAATAAGGAATATTTTTTTTTTCATACCAATATATTTATTACAAATTTAATTTATTTTCAGACAAACTTCTGTTTTTTAGAGAATTTGTAATTCTTTTTAAAATAGTCAACTCTAGTTTCAAATACACTAGTTTTTATTGGATTTTGAACACTTTTAAACAATTCCATTAGTTCTTCAGAATGTATTTCTCTTTTTTGTTTTATTAAATTAAAATGAACAATGGAACTCCACATGATTGCTTTAATTTTTGTTTTGTCTTTATTCCACATTTTTAATTCGATAAATAAACTTGTTTCATCAAAATTTAATAATTGAGATTCGATGATTACTTCCTCCATTAAAAATGCAGGATTGATATATGCTATTTGATTACTGCCAACAACCCAACTAACTCCTATGGTTCTTGCCATTTTATAGATGTCGATTCCATATTGTTCCAATATTTGATCTTCTCTAGCGTTTACAAAATAATTTAAATAAGCTGCATTGTTTAGATGATTAAAGGGATCACAGTCTTGAAATCTTATTTTAACGGTACTTTGTAATGTATCTAGTAATTTTTTCATTTACTTTTCTATTTCATTTTTAATGATAGAATTCATTTCTATCATTGCTTGTTTTAAATATTGTTCATCATCCATGGTATAGGTCATAAATATTGCTCCTTGTATATGACTATATAAACGTTTTGCGAAAAGTTGTGAATTTACTTCTTGTTTAATTTCACTAGTTTCTTTACCCCAATCTATCAATTTCGATATATTATATTGGGTTTTATTGATTACTGACCGAACATGTTCTAAAAGTGATGTTTCTTGATGCTTAGCATCTACTCCAATATTTAATATAGGACATCCTCCTAATTTTTTACTATAGTCGTAGTAATTTGTATAAAAGTCAGTAATTAAATAAAGTTTTTCTAATGGAGATTTACTTTGGTTTTGATGCTTAGCTATTTTTTTTAAAAGAGCGTTTACATTTTCTTTAAAGGCTGAAATAGCAATCGCTTCTTTGTTTTTAAAATTGCCATAAATAGCACCTTTTGTTAAGCTCGTAGCAGAAGTAATGTCTTTCATAGAGGTTGCTTCATAACCTTTTTTATTAAAAATTGGAGCTACTGTTTCAATAATATACTTTGTTGTTTTTTCAGATTTTGTCAGCATAATAGATTTATAAAACACAAATATAAATAAATATACCATATGGTATATTGTATATCCGTTCTTTTAATAATATTTTTTATTCTATATTTGATAAATTAATAAATTTAGATATGAAAAAAAATACTTTACTAGCATTAATGCTATTATTTACAATTAGCTCTTTTGGACAAGCTGGAAATTATAACGTAGGAGATGTTGTAGATGATTTTACGGTAACGGACGTTTTTGGCATTGAGCATAATCTATATGAATATGCAGATGCAGGAAAATATGTTTATTTAGATTTCTTTTTTGATACTTGTGGACCTTGTCAAATTTGGCAACCAACTTTCAGTGAGTTTTACGATAAATATGGATGTAATGAAGGGGAGCTTATTATGATTTCTATAAATGACGGTAGTGATTCTGATGAAGAAGTCATTATTTATGAAGAAACCTTCGGAGGGCCTTTTAATCATGCACCAGCTGTAAGTGCTGATGGTGGTGGTGGAGCTGTAACTTCAAATTTCGGAGTTGGTGCTTTTCCTACTTTTGTTATGGTTGGACCTGATAGAACTTTATTTGAAAAAGATATTTGGCCTTTAACAGATGTTTCTACTTTTGAAGCTACTTTCCCTAGTGGTCTTGACCCTGAAGTTATGGAATGTACTATATTAGGAATTACTGATGTAGCAGCTGCAAGCTTCTCAATTTTCCCTACGGTATCAAATGGTCAAAATATTTCAATCATTATGAATAACCAAGAAGCAAGAAGTATTAGAATATATGATATTACAGGAAAAGAAGTTTATGCTAACGATACAAATTCTAATTCGATTAAATTTAGCTTAAATGTTAGTTCAGGAACGTATTTTGTAAAAGTAAATACCGAACGTAATTCAGCTACAAAAAAAATAATTATAAAATAAGTTAACTCTATTTATATAAAAAAACCTTCAGAATCTCTGAAGGTTTTTTTATTGTTTAAAATTAACTATTTACCAAATCGTTTTCATTTCTAAAGACCAATTGATCATTAAAACTATCAAGTAGTATGATGCTATCGACAGTTACTTCTCCTGATAAAATATCTTTCGAAAGTTTATTCAGTACTTCTTTTTGAATAACTCTTTTTACAGGCCTTGCTCCATATTGGGGGTCATACCCTAATTTAGCGATATAATCTATTGCTTCTTCTGTAGCATCTAAAGTAATGTGTTGCTTAGCTAACATCTTCGTAAGTCCTTTTAACTGTAATATTACTATTTGTTTAATCTCTATTTTTGATAATGGAGTAAACATAATAATATCATCAATTCTATTTAAAAATTCAGGACGTACCGATTGTTTTAATAAACCTAAGACTTCTACTTTAGCAGTTTTCATTGCTGTGTCAATATCTTTCAGACCTTCAAATTTTTCCTGTATAATATGCGATCCCATATTACTAGTCATAATAATTACCGTATTTTTAAAATCGGCAACCCGTCCTTTATTATCAGTTAATCTTCCTTCGTCTAAAACTTGAAGTAAAATATTAAACGTGTCTGGATGTGCTTTTTCAATTTCATCTAATAGTACCACAGAATAAGGTTTACGTCTCACAGCCTCTGTTAATTGTCCACCTTCATCATAACCAACGTATCCTGGAGGTGCACCTATTAACCTACTCACACTATGGCGTTCTTGATACTCACTCATATCAATTCGAGTCATTGCATTTTCATCATCAAACATATATGCTGCCAAAGCTTTTGCTAATTCTGTTTTTCCAACACCAGTAGTACCAAGGAATAAGAAGGTGCCAATGGGTTTCTTTTTATCTTGCAATCCTGCACGGCTTCTTCTAATGGCATCACTAACAGCAACTATAGCCTCATTTTGTCCAACGACTCGTTGATGTAATTCATCCTCTAGTTTCAATAGCTTATCCCGATCACTTTGAAGCATTTTTGTGATAGGTATTCCAGTCCATTTTGCGACAACTTCAGCAATATCTTCTGTTGTAACTTCTTCTTTTATTAAAGAGGTTTCATTTTCATTTTCTGCCAACTTAGTTTCCAAGTTAACTAATTTCTCTTTTGCCTCTTTTATTTTTCCATATCTTAATTCAGCAACTTTACCAAAATCACCATCTCTTTCTGCTTTGTCAGCTTCTTGTTTAAAAGCTTCAATTTCAGTTTTAATATTCTGTATGCCGTCTACTATTTCTTTTTCGCTTTTCCATTTAGCATGAACAGAATTTCGTTCTTCTTTTATGTTTGCTAAATCAGATCGCAATACTTTTAGTTTAGTCTCGTCTTTTTCTCTTTTAATCGCTTCAATTTCAATTTCTAGCTGCATTATTTTACGATCCAGAACATCTAACTCCTCTGGTTTTGAATTGATTTCCATTCTTATTTTTGCAGCAGCTTCATCCATTAAGTCAATTGCTTTGTCTGGTAAAAAACGATTGGTAATATACCTTTGAGAAAGCGCTACGGATGCAATAATAGCTTCATCTTTAATGCGCACTTTGTGATGAGTTTCGTATTTCTCTTTAATTCCACGAAGGATAGAAATAGCACTTTCGGTATTAGGTTCGTTTACCATTACTTTTTGAAAACGCCTTTCTAAGGCCTTGTCTTTTTCAAAGTATTTTTGATATTCATCTAGTGTTGTTGCGCCGATAGCTCTAAGTTCACCTCTTGCTAAAGCAGGTTTTAAGATGTTTGCAGCATCCATGGCTCCTTGTCCACCACCAGCTCCAACCAAGGTATGTATTTCGTCTATAAATAACACGATTTGCCCATCGCTTGTAGTTACTTCTTTAATAACCGATTTTAGTCGTTCTTCAAATTCACCTTTATATTTAGCTCCCGCAATTAATGCTCCCATGTCCAAAGAAAACAGTTGCTTATCTTTTAAGTTTTCAGGAATATCTCCAGCTATTATTCTGTGTGCTAATCCTTCAGCAATTGCAGTTTTTCCGGTGCCAGGTTCACCTACCAACATAGGATTGTTTTTAGTTCTTCGTGATAGAATTTGTAAGATTCGTCTTATTTCTTCATCACGTCCAATAACAGGATCAAGTTTGCCTTCTGCTGCTAACTGATTTAAGTTTCGGGCATATTTATTTAATGAATTATAAGTTTCTTCTGCAGATTGAGAAGTTACTCGATCTCCATTTCTAATTTCATCGATAGCAGCTTTAATTCCTTTTTCAGTTACTCCCTGGTCTTTTAAACTTTGAGCAATGTTACTTTTAGATTTAAATATTGCTATTAATAAATGTTCAATGGATACATATTCATCCTTCATTTTTTTAGCAATAATAGTTGCCTCATTAATTGTTTTTCCAGCAGTAGTAGAAAGCATAATATCACCTCCAGATACTTTCGGAAAACTTTCTAATTGTTTATCTAGTATTTTATTCAATAAAGCTACATTTACATTTAGCTTGTTTAATATAAATGGAATCACGTTTTTATCAACTTCAAAAATGGCTTTTAAAATATGCTCATTTTCAATTTGTTGATGGCCTAAGCTTTGAGCAAGTAGTTGAGCTTGCTGTATAGCTTCCTGTGATTTAATCGTATAGCTATTTAAGTTCATAACTTATTGTTTTTTTTATGTTCTTCTTTAATTTAATTAACATATAATCAAAAAGTAAACCACTTATTAAATGAGTCAAAATGACATGTTAAAACATTAAATTTACGTCAAAATGACATTTTTATAATTATTTCTCTGATTTTGTGAGCTATTATTAAGAATGTTTTTTGATAAGTGTAAGTTTTAAGTATTTTTGCTACTACTAATGAAAAATAAATAATGAGTTTTTTAAAAAAAATATTTAAGTCAAAGGAAATTTCCAAAGAACCAAAAAAAATAATTCCTTGGAATCTATTGACCTCAGTAGATCAATTAATTGAAATTGAAAAGGAGTCGTTCCATAAATCCATTGCTATCTTTAAACATTCAACTCGTTGTGGCACAAGCAGTATGGCATTACGGCAATTTGAAAGACAGTTTGAAATAGATAATGCGAACGTAAAGCTATATTTTTTAGACTTATTATCTTTTAGAGATATTTCAAATGAAATTGCAATCCGATTTCAGGTATTTCATCAAAGTCCTCAATTAATTGTTTTAAAAGATGGCAATACAATACACCATAGTTCTCACCATCAAATAGATGCAGACTTATTAAAACAATTTGGTTAAAAATTAATCTATTGCTGCTAACACTTTTCCGTTACATTCCCCAAAGCCAATACGCAAGCCGTTTTTTTCAGCAAAAGCTCTCATTACAATAGTATCGTTATCTTGGATGAATTTACGCTCCTTACCATTTTTTAGTGGCACTGAGTTTTGTCCTCTCCAACTTAATTCTAACATCGATCCATAACTATCTTTTGTTGGCCCAGAAATGGTACCACTTCCCATCATATCACCAGATCGCACATTACAGCCATTAACAGTGTGGTGAGTTAGTTGTTGTGCCATTGACCAATACATATATTTAAAATTAGAATTGGTAACTACCGTTTCTTCATCGTTTTCTGGCTGTATGGCAACTTGTAATTTAATATCAAAGTTTTTGTTTTCACCGTGTTTTAAATAAGGTAGTGGAGTAGGGTCTTGTTTTGGACCATTTGTTCTGAAAGGTTCTAAGGCATCTAATGTTACAATCCAAGGAGAAATTGTAGAAGCAAAACTCTTTCCTAAAAATGGACCTAATGGCACATATTCCCATGCTTGAATATCTCTTGCGCTCCAATCATTAAATAATACCAATCCAAAAATATAATCTTCTGCTTTTTCTATTGGAACTCTTTTTCCTAATTGATTTGCATCTGTGGTGATAAATGCCATTTCTAATTCAAAGTCTACTAATTTAGATGGACCAAATCCTGGAATACCATTATCTCCTGGTTTGGTTTGACCATAAGGTCTGTGGATGGGAGTTCCTGAAGGTATTATAGAAGAACTTCTTCCATGATACCCAATAGGAATTCGAAGCCAATTTGGAAGCAATGCATTTTCTGGATCACGAAAAAGAGATCCTACATTGGTTGCGTGCTCTTTGCTTGCATAAAAATCTGTATAATCCCCTACATCAACTGGAAGTTGCATTTTAATTTCATTCATCATAAACAAAACAACATTTCTGTGTTCTTGATGATCACGAAGTTTAGAATTTCCTTCTAAAAAAAGCTCTGAAATACGATTGCGAATCAACCTCCAAGTTTTTCTTCCATCAGCAATAAAATTGTTTAGACTGTCTTGCATAAAAATATCGTCGCTTAAATCTATTCCATCAAAATAACCCAATTGATGTAAAGCACCTAAATCTATTGCGTAATCTCCAATACGTGTGCCAATGGTAATGATGTCATCAGGTGTTGAAAAAACTCCAAACGGAATGTTTTGAATTGGAAAATCGGTATTTACTAAAGTATCTAGCCAGGTTTTTCTAGATGGATCATTTGCTGTAAGAGGCATAACTTAAATATTTATGTTAGTAAAATCTTCACCAAAGATATAATATTACTGAAATTAATAAGTAAGCTTTTTGTATTTTTGATTTTTAATTTTTAGAAAAATAATTATGACTAGAGACAATCAAATATTTGAGCTTATAAAAGATGAAGAACAACGACAATTGAGTGGTTTAGAATTAATTGCTTCCGAAAATTTTGTAAGCAATCAAGTGCTTGAAGCTGCTGGATCTGTTCTTACTAATAAATATGCTGAAGGATATCCAGGAAAAAGATATTATGGAGGCTGCGAAATTGTTGATGAAGTTGAGCAATTAGCCATAGACAGAGCTAAAACACTTTTTGGAGCTGCTTATGTAAATGTACAGCCTCATAGTGGTTCTCAGGCTAATACAGCAGTTTTTGCTGCTTGCTTAGCTCCTGGAGATACTTTTTTAGGATTTGATTTGTCACATGGAGGGCATTTAACTCATGGTTCTCCAGTAAATTTTTCTGGAAAATTATATAATCCCGTATTTTATGGAGTAGATAAAGAAACAGGGCTTATTAATATGGATACTGTAGAAGAAATTGCTGTTCGGGAACATCCTAAAATGATTATTGCTGGTGCATCTGCTTATTCTAGAGATTTTGACTATAAACGTTTCAGAGAAATTGCAGATAAAGTTGGTGCACTATTATTAGCTGATATTTCACACCCAGCAGGTTTGATTGCTAAAGGTATACTTAGAGATCCATTACCTCATTGTCATATAGTTACTACAACTACTCATAAAACTCTGAGAGGTCCGAGAGGTGGAATGATTATGATGGGTAAAGATTTTGATAATCCTTTTGGGCAGAAATTAAAAAATGGAAATTTAAAAAAAATGTCAGCTTTGCTAAATAGCGGAATATTTCCTGGAAATCAAGGAGGGCCACTAGAACATATTATTGCTGCTAAAGCGATTGCTTTTGGGGAAGCTTTGACCGATGATTTTTTGCATTACTCAGTTCAAGTTAAGAAAAATGCTAAGGTGATGGCAGAAGCGTTTGTAGCTAAAGGATATGATATTGTTTCTGGTGGAACTGATAATCATATGTTATTAATAGATTTAAGAAATAAAAATATAACAGGAAAAGAAGCTGAAGAAGCTTTGGTGAAAGCAGATATTACCGTAAATAAGAATATGGTTCCTTTCGATGATAAATCTCCATTTGTAACAAGTGGAATCCGAGTTGGTACTCCCGCTATAACAACACGTGGATTAGTTGAAACCGATATGAAAACTGTAGTTGATTTGGTTGATGAAGTTATCATGAACTTTAATAATGAAGAAAAATTAGAAGCTATTGCAGAAAAAGTAAATAAATTAATGGAAGGAAGATCATTGTTTAATTCTTAAAAAAGAATAAAAATATTTTGGAATTTATTAAATTAAAAGAACTAAGTCAATTTAATGTACTATTTTTGCATCTTAATTAATTAAATATATTATAATGCAAACAGGTACAGTAAAATTCTTCAATAGCTCCAAAGGATTTGGTTTTATTACTGAAGATGACACAAACACAGAACATTTTGTACACATCTCTGGATTAATCGATGATGATATCCGTGAAGATGACAAAGTAGAATTTGAATTAAAAGAAGGTAAAAAAGGAATGAATGCAGTAAATGTAAGAGTTCTTTAAATATGTATATCATTTTTTAAGTAAAAAGCCTTTTCATGTGAAAAGGCTTTTTTTTTATGCTAATTTTACTATAATAAATATAACTTTATAAAACGTGTAATAAAGGTGCATGTGTTTTGTTTTATTGGATTTACCAAAAGTTGTTCAATTCAAAAACTAAAAAAAATCTAGGTATACCTAAAGAAATAACTTAGCTAGTTTTAGATAAATTAAATCATTATTATCCTTCATCAGGGAAAACTATACTTTGGTATGCTCCAGCATCGGGAAAAGGAACTATTCTAGAAATTCCATTCGCATCAAAAGGAACTAGAGCTGCTTCATCAGGATCTGCAATACCATCTGCTCCTGAAACTTCAGACTCTATGTTAAAATCATTTAAATTAGTGTTAAAAAAAGAAGGATCTTGGTTTCTAACTATATTTAAATATAAATTTTCATTAGAAAAATCATAATTTGGGTCATCTGAATAATTTCCACTTGGATCATCAAAACGGATTAAACTATTTACAAAATTAAAATTGAAAGCAGCACTTTCATCTTCTACAAAAATTAATTCTCGTGCTTCGTTACCATAAATAATACAATTGATGAAATTAGCTTCTATTAAATCTTCAGTTACAAATTCTGTTTCACTAACCTGTAAAACATTATCTATTACAACAGAAGGGAATAATCTAAAGTTGTTGGTCCAATAATTTACAAAAGTTGATTGAATAAAATTGTAACGACCACCTAAAGAACAAGATAGAGATGTCTGCCCACTATTGTTAATAATGACATTTTCACCATAAACATTTCCATTTCTAGCTAATAAACCGGTGCTTGATGTATTAAATATTTCAACATTTTTAAGTGTTAATGTCCTATCTCCATCATTTCCCTCCATTAAAATCCCTACAATAGAATTTTTAATAGTAGTATAATTAAATTCATGATTTGTACTGCCAGGAGTTAGCCATATAGTACCCCATTGTCCAGGAACATATGAGAAACCAGGCTCTAATCGATCCCCTTCAAAAATAACTTGATTTTCCATTAACTCTGGATTTGAACTTGGTGTGCCATTTACTTTCATAGATCCTGTATTGGCTACTAGAATTCCACTGTCTCTATGAAAATGAATTCTTGCACCTGCATCAACTGTTAGTATTTTGTTTGGAGCTACGGCAGCATAACCATAAATAACATAGGGTTTTTCATTTGTAAATATTAATTGATCGTCTTCTAAGTAAAAACCTTCAATTAATACAGGTTCTTCTTCAGTTCCTAAATTTAATGTTTCTATAGTTCCATCGGAATATTGTTCCGGAAAAAGAAAAATAGCATCTTGAACTAGGGTAACTAAATCTACCTCCTGACTGTTACTGCCTGAATCAAAAATTATTTTGTCTGTATATAAGAATGAATTATCAGGGTTTGGAAAATTATTGATGTCTATAGTAGTTTCAACAAAAATAAAAACACTGTCATTTGCTAAAATATTAATGTTTTCAAATGTTTTTCCAGGAATTCCGTCAACATTTAAACGATAACTTGAGCTTTCCCCCTGTGATAATTGAATGGTTGGAATATTTATATCTTCATTACTACTATTATAAACCTTTAATGTTCTGGTGCTAGAGCCTATATTAGTAAACACAGTATCTAAATAGATGGTATCTTGAGAAAATATAAGATTTCCTGTATTTGGAACAGTATCAAAGTCGTTTCTACAAGAACTCCATAAAACAATCGTTAAAAATAAAGCTAATCCGTATAAATATCTCAATGGTTTGTTTTTTTAATCTCAGTAAAAATATAACTTTTTAGCAAGCATTTTATTGTTTAATAACATGTTTTTTACATCTAATAATTTATATAAACATTTCCAATAAATTGATTAGGATATTGAGGGTCATTTAAGTGCAGGACATAGAAGTAAACACCAGTAGGAACAAGTTGATTATTAAAGGCAATTCCTTTATTCGCTATTCCATTCCAGAAAACATCATTATTAGATCCTTGATAAATTAAATTGCCATAGCGACTATAAATGTTTAATTCAAAATTTGGATAAATATTAAATAAATTATCAATTTCAAATACATCGTTGATGTTATCAGCGTTAGGTGAAAATCCTTCTGGAATAAAAGGCATGCAATTTTTAGTTTCAATTAAAAAAGAACTCGTAGTGAAACAGATCTCATTTTCTAAACGAACATAGATTAATTGAGGGTCTGCAGTATTTTGAAAGTTGCCTGGATCTAAAATTTCATTTTCATTTAAAATAGTATCTTCTAATGTGATATAATAAGTGATGATATCGTTAATATTTATTGAAATTAAATCGTTTTGCTGAGTTAGTCTAAAAGTAGAAGTATCAAATCCTTCATTACAGGCTAATAAATTTGGTAATTCATCTATGAGCGGTATGGATCCAAATTCGACTTGAATTAAATATTCGTTATTTCCTTCTTCTAATTCTTCAACAACTCCTTCGCCAAAACCATTGTCATCTACTTTCACAATAATTTCAAAATTATTTGGTATTTCATCGGGTAAAATAAATTCTATAAATTGTATTTCACTTTCATTTATTAATATATCATTTTGGGTTTGAGATTGAGCTAATAGGATTTCTTCGATATAAAAAGCAATGGGTGTAGCTGCAGGTAATATTGCAGTAGCATTGTAGTTAAAAACGGTGTAATTCATGATTAAGTTTCGTTCTCTACACGCATAGGTACTATTATTATCTATAGATATAGACGCATCTGGCAAAGGACATTCAATTACTCCAATTTGAAAGGAATCAACAACATAGCAATCCTGATTATCTACTCTAATAAATATGGATTGTGGGTTTTCTGTATTTTCAAAATATTCTATAATTAGTATTTCGTTTTCATCATTGCTTGCATCTTCTTCCGTTAGATAATAGGAGAGAAGGTAAATAGGATCTATTTGTTGTGTGGCATCGGTTAAATTAAAAACTTCTATTCCCTCGATATCACAAAGTTCCATATCTATTGGGCTTTCAAATTCTGGAACTAATAATAAATGAAGTTCTATAAAAAATTCATTATTATCCTCATTGGATTCGTTGATAATTCCAGTTCCATCTCCTATGTCATCTACTATAGCTTTTAATAAAAGATCTGTAGGAATATATAAAGGAATACTAAGTGTTATAGCTCCAACCTCACTGCTATCAATTGGTATTTCTAAATTAGTTACTGTTTGACCAATTAAAATAGTATCTGCATAAAAAGAAATTGGTGTATTTTGGGGTAATGTAGCGGTGCTATTAAAATTGCAGACTGTATATTCGATATTTAAATCTCTGTTTCCACAAGCTTCATCACCAGTTAAAGAATTAATTTCAATAGTAGCGTCTGGTAATTCAGTATTCAAAACAGTAATGATATTATTTACCATTACTAGATCTTGACTAGAGGTTAATTGTATGGTAGCATTCGTGTCTCCTGGACTGATATTATTTTCAATATTATAAAAATCAATATCCATGTTATATAAGTCACTAGAATTTGTAAAACTATTAGTGCTGTTGAAGGCATTGTCTTGTGGGTTTAGTGGTGGGTTGCTTAATATGTTGCCATTAATACTAAGTGTTTCGTTATTAGCAATACTAGAATCGCCTTCCCAAGAGAGAAAGCCAATTTTTGCTCCTGTATTATCTAATATATTTAAATTATTTAATTCGATTGTTATGGAATTATTTTCTGAGTAAACCGTTTCTAAACCATCAAAAATAGTAACTTGGTTAAGAGGAAGTGTTGCGTCTTCATAAATTAAAGTTATTGCCCATCCACCAAAATTAGTTGCAGTTCCGCCATTAATTTGACAAAAAGGTTGAATTGCATCTAATAAATCTAGGTTACTCAATGTATATATGTCATTGCCAATAGTATTTACTATAGAGGTGATATCTGCAAAAGCTGCAAAAAAATTATAGACATTATTATTGTTAATAAAAGAAAAATTGAAGTCTCTTTCTGAAACTACAAAATTTCCATTTAAAGAAACCTCAAAATCTCCGATACCAGATCCTGCCCAATATAAATAGGCAGCAACAACTTGCTGACCTGTTTGTAATTCAAAATCAGCGCTACTTTCAGATAAAATTGTGCATGCTGAAGTGTTTCCATTTTCTCCAATATTTAAGGTATTACCAAATGATAAATAATCATATCGACCATTAAATTGTTGAAATAAAGTAATTTCTTGAGCAAAAAGTATTGCTGGAATTAAAAAAAAACACACTCTAAATATGTACTTCAGCTTCTTCATATTGAAATATATCCTTCAATATACGGGTTTTAAATAAAACCCCTATAAATCTCTTCTTTTTAAAATATAGTAAGAACCATAAACAAATAAGAATGTCCAAGCCAAAACTATTAGAATAGTTAAGGGTTGAACGCTATAGTCTTTTTCAAAAGCTTCTCCTAATTGATTTGCAGCAGATTGAACAACACCCAGCCTAGAAAAAGGTTCTTTTATTAAATTTGACATAGCGGCTAATGGAAAAAACTGTATTATACTTTCTGCTATATCTGTATCTTTAAATATTTTCCATTTAAACACACTATAAATAATTCCTTCAGCAATACTCCAAATCAGTAAAAATCCTAATGCAAATGCAGACCTTTTAACCAATACACCTAAAAATAAGCAAAAAGAGAAAAAACCAGTAAGATTTATAAAATAAGCAAAAAGGTATTCTATATCACTGAATATAATTCCTAGTTCATTATAATCTGAAAACATTAATCCTAATAGTAAAGAAACACCAAATACAAATAATGTAGAAATCACTGAAAATAATATAACAGTTAAAAATTTAGAAAGGACAAATTCTTTTTTGCTTAATCCATCAATTAAATTTTGTTTAAGAGTCCTGTCACTGTATTCATTAGCCATCATTGAAACAATGACGATAGCTAAGAATAACTTAAGAATAGCTGCTATATAAGTATTGAAATGCCAAATGTAAGGGAAGTTAAAGATTCCTTGATCAGCAATTCTAAAATGAAAATCTCCAAAATTAAATTCGATGGATGAAATTAAAGCAATAAATGTGATTAGTATAAAATAAACAATCAAGATTGCTTTAGCCGACTTGTTATACTTAAGTTTATGAAGTTCTATAGTTAATAAGCGTAACATAGTTGTTAATTTAGGATTGAATTATTTAGTTTTGGTTAGTTCTAAAAATTGTTCTTCAAGACTTTCTTTTCGGTAAACCAAATAAGAAAGGTTGATCCCTTTTTCATACAATAATTTATTTAAATCGGAACCGTTTAGTGGTTCTGTTAAATAAGCAACCAACTGAATTTCTTCATTTTTAATAGTTCCAATACTTGGATGTTCTTCTAAAACTTTTGATAATTGATCTAAATCATCGGATTTTAATATGAAAAATCCATGACTAGCAATCATATTCTCGACACTTCCAGAGTATAAACTTTTTCCTTTTCTTAATACCACTACATGTGTACATACTTTTTCTACTTCATCTAATAAGTGAGAAGCTAATAAAATAGTGGTACCATTGGCAGCAATATTTTTAATAATTTCTCTTATTTGGTGTATTCCTTGAGGATCTAATCCATTTGTGGGTTCGTCCAAAATTAATATTTTCGGATCATTTAATAAGGCAGAAGCGATAGCTAAACGTTGTTTCATGCCTAATGAAAACGTTTTAAATTTATCGTCTTTTCTATCTAATAATCCAACTAATTTAAGTTTTTCATTTACTTTTTCTTTAGGTACATCCTTAATAATGCAAACAAGATTTAAATTTTGTGCTGCAGTCATATAAGTATAAAAGTTAGGGCGTTCAATAATAGCACCGACTTTCTTTAAAGCTTCGTGGGTACTTACAGTACCATCAAACCAATGAAACTTTCCATCTGTTTTATTAATCACATTTAATGCGATGCCTAAAGTTGTTGATTTCCCACTACCATTGGGGCCTAAGACCCCATATATATTTCCTTTTTCAATTGTTACTGAAAGATTATTCACTGCCGTGAGTGAACCATACTTTTTAGTAAGATTATTTAATGTGAGAATTTCTTTCACAATAGCTATTTTGTTGATTAGATAAAAGTAAGACGAGCCATCTAAAAAAATGTTGCATTCTTTTGAAAGCTTTAAAAAATTATTTTAATAATTAATGAGAATTAGAAAGTGATTTTTTTCTTTCTTAGTTCAAAGTTTTTTCCTAAATATACTTTCCTTACCATCTCATCATTAGCCAAATCCTCAGGAGCTCCATGCTTTAAAATACTTCCTTCAAACATTAAGTACGTACGATCGGTAATTGCCAATGTTTCTTGAACATTATGATCGGTAATAAGTATTCCGATATTTTTTGTTACTAATTTTGCGATAATTCGTTGAATGTCTTCTACTGCAACGGGATCTACTCCAGCAAAAGGTTCGTCCAGTAAAATAAAATGAGGATCTGTAGCAAGTGCTCGCGCAATTTCAGTTCTTCTTCGTTCACCACCACTCAATAAATCACCTCTGTTTTTTCGAATATGACCCAAACCAAATTCTTCTATAAGCGATTCCATTTTTTCTTTTTGTTCATTTTTAGAAAATTTAGTTAGCTGCAATACACTTAATATATTGTCTTCAACGCTTAATTTTCTGAAAATAGAAGCTTCTTGAGCAAGATAACCAATGCCATGTTGAGCACGCTTGTACATTGGGTATTTAGTGATTTCTTGATGATCTAAATAAATAGTGCCACCATTGGGCTTTATAAGGCCAACAATCATATAGAACGATGTAGTTTTTCCAGCACCATTAGGACCTAATAAACCAACAATTTCACCTTGATTTACTTCAATAGAAATCCCATTTACAACCTTACGGCCTTTATAGGATTTCATTAAATTTTCAGCTCTTAACTTCATATGTATTCTTATAAATAATGCTTACTAATATAGTTTAATTACGTTGCTATTTAGTTTGTTTTTTTTATTAATTTTTCTTTTTTTCTAATAACTGCTCTCGAAATAAATATACTTATTTCATATAATATTATAATAGGTACAGAAACAATTACCTGACTAGCAATATCTGGAGGAGTTATTATCGCTGAAAGAATTAATACAACCACAAGTGATATTTTTCTATATTTTTTTAACATATCTGGAGTTACTAAACCAATTTTTGTAAGGATGTAAATTAATATCGGTAACTCAAAAATTAAACCACTAGCGATCACCGAAGCTCTAACTAAGGAGATATAACTACTTAAATCAAAATCATTATGAACCTGTCCACTTACTTGATAGGTTCCCAAAAAATTAATGGATAAAGGGGTTACCACATAATATCCAAACAATACTCCAACAAAAAACAATAGAGAAGCTATAAAAATAAATCCCTTAGTAGAGCTACGCTCTTTAAGTCTTAATCCTGGGCTAATAAACTTCCATATTTCGAGTAAAATATAAGGGAACGCTACTATAAAACCAGCGGTTATCGAAGTCCAAATATGTGCAGAAAACTGGCCTCCCATAGTTCTACTTTGTATTCTAAAAGGAAGTTCAGTAAAACAAAAACTATCCTTAAAACCTATGAATTGAGCTATTTTACAAAGTATTTTATAGGTTGGAAAATCTGCTTGTTTAGGTCCAAAAATTAATACATTAAAAATAAAATCTTTAGCAAGAAAGGCTATAGAAGCTAAGATAACAATTGCTAATACAGACCGAATTAAATGCCATCTTAATTCTTCGAGATGATCTAGAAAAGACATCTCTTTTTCAGTCTGTTTTTTTCTTTTCTTAATCATTATATAATACCTTCATTAGTAAGGTTGTGAATGTGTACAATTCCGCAATATTTACCTTCTTCCAAAGCTATAATTTGTGTAATACCATTCGTATCCATGATTTCTATAGCTTCCACAGCCATCGCATTGTTTGAAATAGTTTTAGGGTTTTCAGACATAATGTCTTTTGCGGTCAAACCGTGAAAACTATCAGCTTTTGAAAGCATTCTTCTTAAATCACCATCTGTAATAATACCAACAACTTTACCATTATTTAGAACAGCAGTTAGTCCCAACAGATTTTCTGAAATTTCAACAATTACTTTTTTAATATCGGCATCTAATTGTACTTCAGGTTTTTTATTCATTTTTGTTAGGTCACTTACTCGTAAGTATAATTTTTTACCTAAGGACCCACCTGGGTGAAATTTCGCAAAATCTTTACTAGAAAAACCCTTTAAGTCCAATAAACAAACAGCCAAAGCATCGCCAATCACTAACTGTGCTGTCGTACTTGCTGTTGGTGCTAAATTATTTGGACAAGCTTCTTTTTCAACATAGGCGTTTAAAATAAAATCTGCTTGTTCGCCTAAAAAAGATTCTTTGTTGGATGTAATAGCTATTAACTTATTACCTCTGGATTTTATTAAAGGAACCAATACTTTAATTTCTGGTGTGCTTCCACTTTTTGAAATACAAATAACAACATCGTCGTCTAAAATTGTCCCTAAGTCTCCATGGATTGCATCAGCAGCATGCATAAATATAGATGGCGTGCCTGTAGAGTTTAGTGTAGCAACAATTTTAGCAGCTATAATTGCACTTTTACCTATACCTGTAATAATAACTCTTCCATTTGAATTATAAATATATTCTATTGCATCAGCAAAAGAATCATCTATTAAATCTATCAAGTTTTTAATGGCTTTACTTTCGGTATCAATAGTCTTTTTTGCTACTGAAATTATCTGATTTCGATTTTTCAAAATTTTGACGTTTTTTAGTGGTAACTATTTCATAATGTATTATATTTAAACTGCAAAAAATAAAATAATTTACACCTTATAACATAAGAAACATATTTCTTATTACGGATGCTAAATTACAATTGTTAGTTTGTTATTACAATTTTTATTTTAAGGAAACAACAAATTTAATTTTATATATAAGTTTGACAGAAATAGATATTTATGCAGCGTTAAAAAAATATTTTGGATTTACTAAATTCAAAGGGTTACAAGAAGTAGTCGTTAAAAGTGTTTTAGATAAAAAAGATGCTTTTGTGATTATGCCTACAGGAGGTGGAAAATCATTATGCTATCAACTTCCCGCATTTATTGAAGAAGGAACAGCGATAGTAGTTTCTCCACTTATTGCTTTAATGAAAAACCAAGTAGATGCCTTAAGGGCCTTGTCTTCGGAAATAGGAATTGCTCATGTATTAAATTCATCTTTAAATAAAACAGAAGTTAAACAAGTGAAAAGTGATATTAGTTCTGGTATTACAAAATTATTATACGTTGCACCTGAATCTTTAACTAAAAATGAAAATGTTAAATTTTTACAATCTGTTAAAATTTCTTTTGTAGCAATTGATGAGGCTCACTGCATTAGTGAATGGGGACATGATTTTAGGCCAGAATACAGAAATCTTAAAAAAATTATTGAGCGTATAGGAGATAATATTCCTATTATTGGCTTAACAGCAACAGCAACTCCAAAAGTACAAGAAGATATCTTAAAGAACTTAGGGATTCAAGATGCCAATACCTTTAAAGCTTCTTTTAATCGTCCTAATTTATATTATGAAGTTCGACCAAAAACCAAAAATATAGATCGAGATGTTATTAGGTTTGTAAAACAACATGAAGGTAAAAGCGGAATTATATATTGTTTAAGTCGTAAGAGAGTAGAAGAATTATCCCAAGCATTGCAGGTTAATGGCATAAAAGCTGTTTCTTATCATGCAGGATTAGATTCAAAAACCAGGGTAAGACATCAGGATATGTTTTTAATGGAAGATATCGATGTCGTGGTTGCAACCATAGCATTTGGTATGGGGATTGACAAACCTGATGTTCGGTTTGTAATTCATAATGACATCCCCAAAAGTATAGAAAGTTACTACCAGGAAACAGGAAGAGCAGGAAGAGATGGTGGTGAAGGTATTTGTCTTGCTTATTATTCCTATAAGGATATTGAAAAACTAGAAAAATTTATGAGTGGTAAGCCTGTATCTGAGCAAGAAATTGGCCACGCATTACTACAAGAAGTAGTAGCATTTGCAGAAACATCTATGTCTAGAAGGAAATTTATTCTTCATTATTTTGGAGAAGAATACGATAATGAAACGGGTGAAGGAGGAGATCTGGATGATAATATGCGTTTTCCGAAAATTAAAAACGAAGCGAAAAACGAGGCTGTTAAGGTATTGCATGTTGTTAAGGAAACTAATGAACGATATAAGTCTAAGGAGGTTGTTAATGTGTTAATTGGTTATTCTAATGCTTTAATTAAATCTCATAGAACTGAGGATAAAGAATTTTTTGCTTCAGGAACTGAACATTTAGCGTCCTATTGGATGGCATTACTTCGTCAATTATTGGTGGCAGGATTTTTAAGAAAAGATATTGAGACCTATGGTTTAATAAAAATTACTCCACAGGGCTTGGATTATTTAGAAAATCCTATTTCCTTTATGATGACTGAAGATCATTCCTTTAAAGAAGCAAATGATAATAAAATCATAACCAATCAAAAAGGTGGAGGTTTTGCAGCAGATGATAATTTATTTAGAATTTTAAAAGTGGAACGAAAAAAAGTGGCTGATCGATTAAATCTTCCACCATTTGTAATATTTCAAGATCCATCATTAGAAGATATGGCTTTAAAGTATCCAATAACTTTGTTAGAAATGGCGAATATTCATGGGGTAGGAGAAGGAAAGGCGAATAAGTATGGTGTCTCTTTTGTTAAATTAATACAAGATTATGTAGAGGAAAATGATGTGATGCGTCCAGACGATTTTATTGTAAAATCTACGGGCATAAATAGTGCATTAAAGTTATACGTGATTACAAATGTTGATAAAAAACTTCCATTAACTGATATTGCGGATGCAAAAAAAATGGAAATGAATGAATTGATAAAAGAAATGGAAGTTATTGTAAATAGTGGAACCAGACTTAATATCAATTATTGGATAGATGAAATTTTAGATGAAGATCAACAGGGGGAAATACATGAATATTTCCTTGAAGATGCTGAAACTCCAGAGATAGAAGCTGCAATGGAAGAATTTGATGGGGATTATGAAGAAGAAGAATTGCGCCTATACCGAATTAAATTCTTTAGTGACGTAGCGAATTAAAAACTTTTTAATTAAATTATTATTACTGTATCGATTATTGATGAAATAGTATTTTGAATATGTACCTTTGCACCTCATTTTAAAAATTAGTTATGCAAGACGGTATTTACGCGAAAATTAATACAGAAAAAGGTGATGTTTTAATCAGCCTTTCTTATAAATTAACTCCTGGAACAGTTGGTAATTTTGTTTCATTAGCAGAAGGAAACCTTGAAAACAATGCAATAGCTCAAGGAACTCCTTATTATAATGGTTTAAAATTTCATAGAGTAATCCCAGATTTTATGGTTCAAGGAGGCGATCCTAAGGGCTCTGGAGTAGGTGGTCCTGGATATCAATTTGATGATGAATTTCATCCTGACTTACGTCATGATACTCCTGGTATCCTATCTATGGCCAATTCAGGTCCTGGTTCAAACGGGAGTCAGTTTTTTATCACTCATGTGGAAACACCTTGGTTAGATGATAAGCATTCTGTTTTTGGAAATGTAGTAGAAGGAATGGATGTAGTAAATAAAATTGAGCAAGGAGATTCTATGATAGAAGTTACTATTATTAGAGTAGGAGAGGAAGCTGAAAAATGGAATTCTGTAGAAACATTTCGTCAATTTACTGGAGCAAAAGCTAAACGTGAAACTGCTTCAAAAAAAACTCAAGATGATTTATTGGGAGCATTATCTGAAGGTTTTGATCAAACAGAAAGTGGTCTTCGTTATAAAATTATTCAAAAAGGTGATGGTATAAAACCTCAAAAGGGCCAAAATGTATCTGTTCATTATAAAGGAATGTTTACTGAAGGTGGAGTTTTTGATGATTCCTATAAGAGAGGAAACCCAATAGAATTTCCAATAGGAATGGGGAATGTAATTCCAGGTTGGGATGAAGGTATCTTATTGTTGAATAAAGGAGATAAAGCTCGTTTTGTAATCCCATCTCATTTGGCATATGGAGAAGCTGGTGCTGGAGGAGTAATTCCTCCTAATGCAACGTTAGTTTTTGATGTTGAATTGATGGGTATAAAATAGTATTCAGAATAAATAAATAATAAAAAAGCAGTCAATTTAATAATTGGATACTTTTTTATTTCCATTTAATATTACAGCCCATACTTGGTTTTTGCGATACCTGTTGTAGGGTATTGTTTAATGTGCAATCAATTGCTAGACGTAAATCTGTGCCTGTGACAGGAATGTTATTCCCTGGTCTTGAACTATCTAATTGTCCCCTATAAACGAGTTTTAATTGATCGTCGAATAAGTAGAAGTCTGGAGTACAAGCTGCATCATAAGCTTTTGCTACTTCTTGGAATTCATCAAACAAATAAGGAAAAGAATAGTTATTCTCCTTGGCTGTTTTAATCATTTCTAATGGAGCGTCTTCAGGATAGTTTATGATATCATTACTATTTATAGCGATAAAACCAATACCTTTATTTAAATATTCGTTAGCAATAGTAACAAGTTCATTGTTTACATATTTTACAAAAGGACAATGATTACAAATAAACATAATGACTGTTCCTTGTTCCCCTTTAGATTCGCTTAGTCTTATTTGTTTTGAAGAAACTGGGTTTATTAATTCAAAATCTGGCGCTTTAGTGCCTAAAGGCAACATTTTTGATGGAGTTAATGACATTTAATTAATTTTCTATATTCGTTTATTTAACACTATAAAATTACAATTATATAATGAATAATTTAAGTTGGTCAGATTTTGAAAAAGTAGAAATGAGAGTAGGGACTGTTATAGCTGTTTTTGATTTTCCAGAAGCAAGAAACCCTTCCTATAAATTAACAATCGATTTTGGTGAAGAAATTGGGATAAGAAAAACTTCAGCACAAGTGACTGTCCTTTATGAAAAGGAGAATTTGTTAAATAAACAGGTAGTTGCCGTTGTAAACTTCCCAAAAAAACAAATTGCAAATTTCAGGAGTGAATGCTTAATTCTAGGTGCTGTAAATGTTAAAGGAGTGAACCTGCTTCAACCTAATTTTAAAACACAAAACGGATTGCGTATATTATAATTATTTCAATTTAACTGTGAAAATTCTCATTGTTGGTAATTGTAACTATGCTTAGCATTCACAAAATTTATACCGGTACTTAATAACGTTAAGATGAAATTAGCATATGGATGATAGCGTCGGTTCACAGGTTGATACCAGTTTTTTTTTCAGATTAAGATTAAATATATTAAAGCAATTTTTTTTTCTTTTTCTTTGTTTAGTAGTAGTTGTTTTAATGGGTGTTGCTGTCTTTGTTTTATTTGTGCTACGTATGCTAATTTTATTTGAATGCATTTTTGCAAGTATAAGAAGGTTTAAATTTTATTTTTGATCTTTATCAGTGATCTTATAAATTTAATAAAATAATTCTTATAAGAAACCTTTTGAAAATCAATAAATAAGCAGTAATTTTGCACTCCTTTTGGCGACAAAACAAGAATCAAAAGAGAAAAGATAATAAATAATAAACACTTCTGTGTCAATGTCGCATTAATACTTGTAAAAGCACAGAATACAAAACCCATATTTTCAGTAATTAATTAAAACTGAAGATAAATTATTAGCAAATGGCTAAAAAAGAAACAAAAGAAGAAGTACAGGAAGTTGTTGTAGTAGCAACTAAAAAGAAAGCTCCAAAAGCGACAAAAAAAGTTGCTCCAAAAAAGGAAGTTAAAAAGGAAGTTAAAGAAGAAGTACAGGAAGTTGCTGTAGCAGCAACTAAAAAGAAAGCTCCAAAAGCGACAAAAAAAGCTGCTCCAAAAAAGGAAGTTAAAGAAGAAGTTAAAGAAGAAGTTATTGAAGTAGCTACAGAAGCTGTAAAAGAAGATCCGAAAAAAGATCTTTCTCTTAAAGAAAGAGATCCGGAAGCATTTTTAAATGATTTTAACTGGCATAATTATCAGGAGGGAATTGATCCTATTGATGATGGTAAACTAGAAGAGTTCGAAAAATTAGTAGCAGATAACTTTGTAGATACACTTGATGATGAGGTGGTTGATGGAATAGTTGTATTTGTAACAGATCGTGATGCAATTATCGATATCAATGCAAAATCTGAGGGAGTTATTTCATTAAACGAATTCCGTTACAATCCAGGTTTAAAAGTTGGAGATAAAGTAGAGGTTTTAATTGATGTACGTGAAGACAGTACTGGTCAATTAATTCTTTCACACCGTAAAGCTAGAACAATTAAAGCTTGGGAGCGTGTTAATAAAGCACATGATGAAGGAACGATTGTTAATGGATTTGTAAAATGCCGTACTAAAGGTGGTATGATTGTAGATGTTTTTGGAATTGAAGCATTCTTACCAGGTTCTCAAATAGATGTGAAACCTATCCGTGATTACGATGTATATGTTGATAAAACAATGGAATTTAAAGTTGTGAAAATTAATCACGAATTTAAAAATGTTGTTGTTTCTCATAAAGCACTTATCGAGGCAGATATCGAAGAACAGAAAAAAGAAATTATTGGTCAATTAGAAAAAGGACAGGTATTAGAAGGTATTGTTAAAAACATTACTTCATATGGTGTATTTGTTGATTTAGGTGGAGTTGATGGATTGGTTCATATTACAGATCTTTCTTGGTCTCGAATTAACCATCCAAATGAAATCGTTGAGCTTGATCAAAAATTAAATGTTGTAATTCTTGATTTTGATGAGAACAAATCTCGTATTCAATTAGGTCTTAAGCAACTTAGTAAGCATCCTTGGGATTCTTTAGGTGAAGAAGTGAAGGTTGGAGATAAACTAAAAGGTAAAGTTGTTGTAATTGCAGATTACGGTGCTTTTATTGAAGTAGCCAATGGTGTTGAAGGATTAATTCATGTAAGTGAAATGTCTTGGTCAACTCATTTGCGTAGTGCTCAAGATTTTGTTACTATAGGTGAAGAGCTTGAAGCAGTGATTTTAACTTTAGATCGTGATACTCGTAAAATGTCATTAGGTATCAAACAAATTACTCCAGACCCTTGGGCTGATATTACTAAAAAATACTCTGTAGGTTCAACCCATAAAGGTATTGTACGTAACTTCACAAACTTTGGTGTTTTTGCAGAAATGGAAGAAGGAATTGATGGTTTAATTTACATTAGTGATTTATCTTGGACTAAGAAGATTAAGCATCCAAGTGAATTCACAGATATTGGTGATGAATTAGAAGTCGTAGTATTAGAATTAGATGTTCAAGGGCGTAAATTAAGTTTAGGTCATAAGCAAACTACGGTAAATCCTTGGGATAAACACCAAAAAGATTTTGCTTTAGGCACCAAACATACTGCTGCAATTTTTGAAATTGTAGATAAAGGTGCAACTATTAACTTTAATGATGAAATTGTAGCATTTGTTCCAACGCGTCATTTAGAAAAAGAAGATGGCACCAAACTTCAAAAAGGTGAAGAAGCACAATTTGAAATAATTGAATTTAATAAAGAATTCAAAAAAGTAGTTGCTTCTCATATGACAATTCATAAAGAAGAAGAGGCTAAAATTGTTAAGCAAGCTGCTAAGAAACAAGCTAAAGCATCTGATGAAGCTAAGCCAACTCTTGGCGATGCAAACAAAACGCTTCAAGATCTTAAAGATAAAATGGACGGAAAAAAATAAGTTCGTTTTAAGCTAAATATTTAAGCCTCTCTTTTTTAAGAGAGGCTTTTTTTGTATTACTAAATAGGTAAACGCAAAAAAAGTAGTATTTTTGTGAACTGAACAATAGTTTAGAATCTACTTATGAGCCAAAAAGTGTTACTCAACGCAACCGAAGTAAATATAGCGCTTCATCGTTTGGCTTGTCAATTAATAGAAAACCATGATACATTTTCAAATACAGTTTTAATAGGAATTCAGCCTAGAGGTATATTTTTAGCCGAAAGAATTAAATCGTTGCTGGAAACAGAATATAAGGTTAAAAATATTAAGTTAGGATATTTAGATATTACTTTTTATAGAGATGATTTTAGGAGAAACGATAAGCTTATTGAAGCAAATAGAACTAATATTGATTTTATAGTTGAAGATAAAAAAGTTGTTTTTATAGATGACGTTCTCTACACTGGTAGGAGTATAAGAGCTGCTCTAACTGCAATCCAGTCTTTTGGAAGACCATTAGAAATAGAGCTACTAACCTTTATTGACAGACGATTTAGTAGGCATTTACCAATTCAACCAGATTATAGAGGTAGGCAAGTAGATGCTATTAATAACGAAAAGGTTAAGGTTTGTTGGAAAGAAAACGATGGATTAGATGCTGTTTATTTGATAAATAGTTGAAATTATTTTAGCTGTAAGCTTTTGGCTATTAGTAATAGGCAGCCTAAAGCATTAAGTATAGAGCCTATAGCATTTTTTAAAGAAAAATTATGAGTGAATTAAGTGTAAAGCACTTACTGGGAATTAAATACATCACTGAAGCTGATATACAATTGATCTTCGAAACTGCAGATCATTTTAAAGAAGTTATTAATAGGTCTATTAAAAAAGTTCCATCACTTCGAGATATTACCATTGCTAATCTTTTTTTTGAGAATAGTACCAGAACTAGATTATCTTTCGAGTTAGCTGAGAAAAGATTATCTGCTGATGTTGTTAATTTTTCTTCTTCTTCTTCTTCTGTTAAAAAAGGAGAAACATTAGTAGATACCGTAAACAACATACTTTCTATGAAAGTTGATATGGTTGTGATGAGGCACCCTAACCCTGGTGCAGGGGTATTTTTATCTAAACATATAAATGCAAGTATTATAAATGCCGGAGATGGTGCTCATGAGCACCCAACTCAAGCTTTATTGGACAGTTATTCCATTAGAGAACGATTAGGAGATGTCGCTGGAAAAAATGTAGTGATTGTAGGTGATATTCTTCATTCTAGGGTTGCATTGTCAAATATTTTTGCATTAAAAAAATTAGGAGCTAATGTAAAGGTTTGTGGGCCTAAAACATTATTACCCAAGTTTATTGATTCGCTTGGGGTTGGTGTAGAAACAAATCTTCAAAAAGCATTGCAATGGTGTGATGTGGCGAACATGTTGCGAGTGCAAAAAGAACGAATGGACATTAGTTATTTCCCTACGACTAGAGAATACACACAACAATTTGGGCTCAATAAAAAAATACTTAATTCCTTAGACAAGGAAATTGTTATAATGCATCCAGGGCCTATTAATAGAGGGGTAGAAATGACAAGTGATGTTGCTGATAGTAAACAAGCTATTATTTTGAATCAAGTTGAAAATGGAGTTGCTATTCGGATGGCAGTTTTGTATTTATTAGCTTCAAAAATTGATAGAAATGAAAATTAATACGCACGATAATTTTGTTGTTGTTAAAGAAAATAGCAATGATTTAGAAAATTTTGTTTTTTTGTTAAAACCTTTATTGTCTTTCCAGTTAAAAGATAAGAATTTAATAATAGATTTATTAGATAATAAATTAATGTCTCTTAAAGATTTATTGTTGTTTCAAAATATATCTGATGCTTATAAGGTAGCTAATAAATCATTTGTAATTGTAAATGATGCTTTAAACGCTAATTCTTTGCCAGAAGAAATAATAGTTGTCCCTACTCTTCAAGAAGCAGAAGATATGATAGAAATTGAAGAAATAGAACGTGAACTAGAATTTTAAATTGTTTAATGTAAATGGAATTAACTATATTAGGTTGCTATTCTGCTACGCCAAAACCAAAAACACATCCAACTTCTCAAGTTTTATCCATAAAGAATCATCTTTTTTTAATTGATTGTGGCGAAGGGACACAAGTACAATTAAGGCGCTGTAAGGTGAATTTTTCTAGAATCAAGCATATATTTATTTCACATTTACATGGAGATCATTATTTTGGTTTAATTGGCTTGATATCTACATTTATGCTTCTTGGTAGAGAAGCTGAATTGAACATTTATGGTCCAAAAGGAATGAAAGAAGTGATAATGCTTCAGTTAAAGCTTGGAAAAGCTTGGTTTAATTATCCGTTAAACTTTCATGAATTGGTGTGCAAAGAATCTGAAGTTATTTTTGAAGATGACAAAGTTACAGTTATAACAGTTCCTTTAAAGCATAGGGTGTATACCAATGGATTCGTTTTTAAAGAAAAATTAGGAGAACGAAAAATAAATATTGAAGCTGTCAAGGACAATAATATTGACATGAGTTATTTGCAAAAAATAAAGCAGGGTAAGGATATTGAAAATAATGATGGTAAATTAATTTTAAACAAACAAATCACTTTCGACCCTGAAAAGCCAAAGTCTTATGCGTTTTGTTCGGATACACAATATTATCCAGCATGCATTCCAACCATAAAAAATGTAACCGCTTTATATCATGAGTCATCTTTTTTAGATGAACATGAGTATTTATGTGCAAAAACAAGGCATAGTACTGCAAGACAAGCAGCTTTAATCGCAAAAGAAGCAACTGTTGATAGATTAATTTTAGGGCATTATTCTACACGTTATTCAAGCATAGATAAATTTAAAACAGAAGCAAAGCAGGTATTTCATAATGTTGAGTTAGCAGAAGATGGTAAAAAATTTATTATTTAATATTTGTGAAATTTTAAATCCAAGTTTATTATTCAAATTTGTAACTTGCATATAAATTAATATCATGTCTCAAAATCTACAAGATTACAGGCGAAACTATGAAAAAGGGGAGTTGTCGAAAAACTCTGTTGATCCAAATCCTCTTCAGCAATTTCAAACTTGGTTTTATGATACAAAGTTATCCGAAACAGTAGCTGAGGTTAATGCAGTGACATTGACAACTTTAGGTTTAGATGGGTTTCCAAAAGGCAGGGTAGTGCTATTAAAAAAGTATGATGAATATGGCTTTTATTTTTACACTAACTATTTAAGTGAAAAAGGAAAAGCTATAATGCATAATGAAAAAGTATCATTATCTTTTTTTTGGCCTAGTTTAGAGCGGCAAATAATTATTAAAGGGATTGCAACAAAAACTTCAAAGGAGGATTCTGAAAATTATTTTAGTTCACGACCATTTGGCAGTAAACTAGGCGCAATTGTATCTAATCAAAGTGAAATTATTGATAATAGAGAAGTTTTAGAAAAAAAACTAACCCTTTTAGAGTTAGAATATGCAGAAAAAGAAATTGAAAAACCAGCTCATTGGGGAGGGTTTTTAGTAGCTCCAATTTCTATGGAGTTTTGGCAAGGAAGGCCGAATAGATTGCACGATAGAATTCGGTACACTTTAAAAGAATATGATTGGGTGATTGAACGACTAGCGCCTTAGCTTAAACTTTAATTAATATTGTATAAAATACAGTATAGTAATTAATTATAAAAATATAAAATTGAAAAATTTATATTTACTTAGACACGCTAAGTCATCATGGGAACTAACCAGCGATGACCATAAAAGGCCCTTAAAAGAAAGAGGTAAGAATGATGCTTTATTGGTTTCTGAACACACAAAGAGTATGATTAAACCTCCTGAAAAAATAATTAGTAGCGATGCAAGGAGAGCAGAAACTACTGCAAATTATTTTAAAAAATCATTTAATATTTCGGATGAAAACTTTAATACAAATGAATCTTTGTATGATTTTGGAGGTAAAAAAGTTTTAGAAGTTATTAAAAATATAAGCAACTCTTTAGATTGTGTGTTAATTGTAGGTCATAATCACGCTTTAACTTCACTAGCCAATATGTTAGGTGATATAAGTATTATCAATATTCCAACTTGCGGTTTTGTGGAAATTCAATTTAATGTTGAAAAATGGGAACATATTAATTATGGACAAACCACAAACATTATTTTCCCAAGAGATCTAAAAATAAAGCAATAGTAATTGATGTTAAATATTAAAAAGTACGGAGCAATAGATGTAGGTTCAAATGCAATACGTTTGCTTATCGTTACTGTTATTGAGCAAGAAGGTAAAGAGGCTAAGTTTAAAAAAACCTCTTTAATACGAGTTCCTATTCGTTTAGGGACAGATGTTTTTGTTGAAGGAAAAGTTTCAGAAGCTAGTTATTTAAGAATGTTGGATTCTTTTAAAGCTTTTCAGTTATTAATGAAAATACATAATGTGTTTAAATACCGGGCTTGCGCAACCTCTGCAATGCGTGAAGCAAAAAATGGTAAAACTGTTGTAAAAAGACTTTTAAATGCAACAGGAATTGAAATAAACATTATTAATGGAAATGAAGAAGCTAAAATTATAGCTTCAACAGATTTAAAAACATACCTGGTTCATGATAAAGTATTTTTATACGTTGACGTAGGAGGAGGAAGCACTGAGTTAACTATTTATTCAGAAGGTAAAACAGTAGCGTCAAAATCTTTTAAAATGGGAACTGTACGACTAATTAATAACTTGGTGGATGATAAAATGTGGGACCAAATGAAAGATTGGATAAAGAATAACACTCAAAAGTATAGCCATATTACCTTGTTAGGTACGGGTGGAAATATAAATAGCACTTATAAGTATAGTGGAAAAAAAATAGGTACTCCATTAAACTACAAGTACTTAATTGCTTATTTTAATAAAGTAAAAGCATTTTCATATGATGATAGAATAGTTGAGTTAGATATGAACCCTGATCGTGCAGATGTAATAATTCCTGCATTAAAGATTTATATTTTTGCCATGAAATGGAGTGGGGCAGAATGTATTTATGTTCCTAAGGTAGGTTTGTCAGATGGTATTATACGAAGTTTGTATAATGAAAAATAAACACTTAATTATTAACCGTGAATGGTTTCTTTTGTGCCTAAATTTTTCATAATTTCCGCTTCAAATATTAATAACTGTTGCCATTTTTCATCTACTTCTTTTTTTTCACCATACTTTCTTGCAAAGTTTAAAAATAGCATGTAATGACCCGCTTCACTTGCCATAAGACTTCTGAAAAATTCTGATAACTCTTCGTCTTTTAAATTATTAGCTAATATTTTAAAACGTTCACAGCTTCTTGCTTCAATTAATGCAGCATAAAGTAAACGATGAATTAGCTGAGTGGATCTACTGCCTCCTTTAGGAAAAAAAGTTAGTAATTTAACCACGTAATGATCTTTTCGATCTCTGCCTAAAGTCCAACCTCTATTAATGATAATAGTATGTACAAGTTCAAAATGACACATTTCTTCTTTTGCAAGAGTTGGCATTTCTTTTACTAATTCAGTGTATTCAGGAAATGATATCATTAATGATATTGCAGTAGAAGCAGCTTTTATTTCACAGAAAGCATGATCTGTAAGTATTTCTTCAATATTTTTTTCTACAATATTTATCCAACGTGGGTCAGTCGGTAACTTAAGTCCTAACATATTTTTATAATATTTATAACTCTAAACCTAATTCTATTCTAAGGGTATCAATTAAAGGGTTTTTTTCTATTAATTTTTCGTATTTTTCTAAAGGAGTATAAGCATATTTTTTTTCAGCAGTTTCATTAACAACGATTTCAAGATCAATGTCATAGTTTTGTAATTTCTCCTTCATATAGGAAAGAATATCGTATTGAACTCTTTCTACTTCAATCTTAATGGTATGATTTGGATATTCTAAATGAATGGTAGTGTTTTTTAATATAGGTATTGACATTGATAAGTGAGACACTAAATTAAATTTGCCATCTTTTTCAATTTTTTGACAATATTCTTTCCATACCAATAGAAAATCGTTTTCAGAAAATAATTTTTTGGGTTTATCAATTTCTTCTGACTTGTTCTCGTTAATTGTTTTTAATAACTCTTTTTTCTCTTTAATGCTAGTTAAAGAAAAAACTGATTTTTTCTTAAGCCTATTTGGAGGTAGATTCAACTTAGCTTTTTTAACTTCTTCAACTTTTATTAAAGCCTTTACAGCACTATTAATTTCTTTTTCTGTAGCATTATAAACGGGCTCTTTTTCTGAAACAATAGCTACTGTTTTAATAGGCTTTTCTATTAAAGCTGGATTAATTTTATAGTGCGAAGGTGGGATAACAAAAAATGGAACTTTTGAGTTTCCTTTTAAACTAGACTTTTTTTTTTCTTCTGAACTTTTAGAAGTAAAAGTTATTGATGCCAATTGCATTAAGCATAATTCAATTAATAATCGTTGATTACGACTGGTCTTATATTTTAAATCACAGTTATTTGAAATTTCGATAGCGTCAATTAAAAAGGAATGGGTTGTTTTTTTAGATTGCTCCAAATACATTTGTTTAACTTGGCTTCCAACTTCTAATAGTTGAATAGTTTCAGGACTTTTGCAAACCAATAAGTCTCTAAAATGAGAGGCAAGACCCATAATGAAATGATGTCCATCAAAACCTTTTGATAAAATATCGTTAAACAAAACCAAACTACTAGGAATGTTATTTAGAAGTAATAAATCTGTTACTTGAAAAAAGTAAGTATAATCCAATACGTTTAAATTTTCAGTTACGGCTTCTCTTGTTAATTGATTGCCAGAAAAGCTTACCACTCTATCAAAAATTGATAAAGCATCACGTAAAGCCCCGTCTGCTTTTTGTGCTATAATATGTAAAGCATCATCATCGGCATTAATACCTTCTGACTTTGCAACCTTTGCTAAATGATTTTTTGTGTCTTTTACCGTAATTCTTCTAAAATCAAATATTTGACAACGAGAAAGTATCGTTGGAATAATTTTATGTTTTTCGGTAGTTGCTAAAATAAAAATAGCATGATTTGGGGGTTCCTCTAGGGTCTTTAAAAATGCATTAAAGGCTGCAGATGAAAGCATGTGTACTTCATCAATGATATATACCTTGTATTTTCCAACTTGTGGAGGAATGCGAACTTGATCAATTAAATTTCTGATATCATCTACCGAGTTATTTGAAGCAGCATCTAATTCAAAAATATTAAATGCAAAATCTTCATCTTCTTTTTCGGTACCATCTTGATTGATTTTCTTAGCAAGAATACGAGCACAAGTTGTTTTTCCAACGCCACGTGGTCCAGTAAATAGTAAAGCTTGTGCTAAATGATCATTATCAATAGCACTTTCTAATGTATTAGTAATAGCCTGTTGGCCAACGACATCTTTAAATTGTATTGGTCTATATTTTCTGGCTGATACTATAAAATGCTCCATAAAATTGAATTCAAACAAATATAGAAATTGTATGCTTTTTTAGGTGATCATTTTACTTCTTATTTTGTTCTTTTTATTAACATTTGCGTATAAAATATTCTACATTTGCTACAGCAGACCGTCTCATCGTCTTAGTTTTAAAATTAAGGAGGAAAGTCCGGACACCAAAGGGAAGCATAGCGGCTAACAGCCGTCAATACGTTTTGCGTATTAGGACAAGTGCAACAGAAAGAATGTACAGGTAATGCTGTAGTGAAACCAGGTAAACTCTATGCGGTGCAATGCCATGTAAACCTGTGCTTGAGGGTTCCCGCCCAATACAGGAGGGTAGGCAGATAAAAGATATTGGTGACAGTATTTTTAGATAAATGATGAGAATTAGCTTTTGTTAATACAGGATCCGGCTTATAGGTCTGCTTTTTTTATAGGTCAAAAAAACTAAATATAGAACCTCCGTATCTTCTTGCTTCTGTAAAATATTCGTTTTTTGAGAGATCGGTATGCTTAGAATGCTCAACAATTAAAAGACCTTCAGTATTAAGTAATTTTCTTTTAAATATTTTATTGACAATGGCTTCAAAATTCAATTGATCTAAGCTATAAGGTGGATCTGCAAATATTACATCGAACGTAAGTGGCGTAGAGGATAGGTATTTTAAAACATCACATTTAACTGTTTTTATAGAGAAGTCTAATTCTTCAGAAATGGTATTAATGTATTTTACACAGCCATAATGAGCATCTACCGAAGTAATATCTTCCGTTCCTCTTGAGCCAAATTCATAACTAATATTTCCAGTACCAGAAAATAAATCTAATAGGGATGTTTCGTCAAAATCAACTCTATGCGTAAGAATGTTAAACAGTCCTTCCTTAGCAAAATCTGTTGTAGGTCTAACTGGTAACTTTTTTGGTGCTATTAACCTTTTTCCTTTATATTTTCCAGAAATGATTCTCAATTATAATAGTTTTAAAAGTAAATTTTGATGCAAAGATTCTTTTTCAGTAAGTATTAATTTTTCTTCAACATTGTAAAATGTTATATTTCTGATATAATGATAGAGTATTTTATAGGTATCCTCCTCTTTTTCAATACTTCCAGAAATATAGAGATTTACCGTATCAGGATTCATTTTTAACTGTTCTAAACAAAATAAAATATAATAAATAAAGTCTTCTGGAGTAGTAAACTCATAACTATTGCAAATTATTAATTTTCCGTTTTTTATAGCAATAAAATCAAATATATTATTAGTGATATTTATATACACTTTTGGTAATGCATACGGTTTTTCTTTATTTAATAACTGTTCAATTAATAGGGTAGAAGCATGATAATAACTAAAGTCACCAAATCGATCAAAAAGATAATTGTTAATATTAATAAAGGGAATATAAACAGTTGTAATGTTATGATTTTTTAGAGTATCAAAAGCAATAAAATCGTTTGCTAATATTTTTGAATTAAATTTTAAATACTCACTAGCTTTTGAAGAATCGAATAATGTAGAAGGAACTAAACTATATAAGCTGGTGGCGAAAATTATTGCTACTTCATTAAAAGTGTCGTTAAGCTCCTTATTTTGCTTAAAACTAGACTTTAAATTTAAAAGTAATTGTTCAGGATTTATTGACTTTTTATATTTTTTTTCTAAAAAAAAATCAACTTCTTTAGTTTCAGAACTGGTCACTAAAAAAGAAAGTCCGGACAATGATAATTGAACGGACAGTCTTTTGTTTGAATTTTGTACTGTATTATTGTTTTGGAGTGTCATAAGTTTTAGGCCAGTTTCCACTTGTGTCAATATCATTCATGGAACCTACTCTTACAGTTGGACCGTTGATACCATCTACAGAAATTAATTGTTCTTCTTGATTTATTAAATCTGGATTCTGATCACTTAAGAGTAAACTTTTTGCCACACTCGCTTCAAAAACAGAATAAAAGGTTTCGTTTTTCTCATATTTCCCTGATTTAAGTTCAAAAACAGCTCCGTCAGCTATTTCTAATGGAATGTTCATCATTGTTTTATAACGATCTGAATCACCAAATATTGAATCTTTCACAGATGCAAAACGCAAGGTGTCTATTATAATTTCTTCCTTATAATAACCTCCCTTTTGTGCATCTAAACCAAAGGCTTTATTTCTTTCCACATCTGCAAAACTCGTGTCACGCCTTTGAATAATAGCAAATTGAGCAGTATCTAAAAACTGAACTAAGCTATCAAAATTACCAGTAAATTTACCTTCTATTTCTTGATATGCTAATTCTGAAACTCTAATGTCTTTTAGGTTTTCAATAACTTTAGCATAACGTACTTGTTTTACTTTGTTAAATTCAACAGGACCCATAATCGATTTATACAGACTGTATCCCAAAATTAAGATAACAAGCCAAAGTATAACTGAAATGATAGGATTTAATTTTAAGGGAACAAATTTATCCATTAAAAAAGCCAGTCCAACGCAGATTAATGTACCAAGTACTATATTTAAAATCATAATTTATAAATGAGGATTATTTTTTTCTAATAATATGCTTCACGCAAATCTACAATTTTTTTTTAATCGTAAAAGTAATTTACGAAAAAAACATAACTATCTTTAGTGCCTGGAAGTATAAATAAACAATGAACACACCCAAATTCTACTTAGATTTATTAAAAGATTTCTCTCATAATCCTACCAATAAGCAAGATAGTGCCTTGCGATTAATAGCAGATTTCACTCAAAATAATAATTACAACGAATTGTTTTTATTAAAAGGATATGCTGGAACTGGTAAAACTACTATAGTTGGCACCTTGGTTAAAAATAGCTGGAAAGTAAATAAATCTATTGTCTTAATGGCTCCAACTGGCAGAGCAGCTAAAGTAATTAGTAATTATTCTAATAAAGAAGCTTTCACTATTCATAAAAAAATATATTATCCAAAATCTAAAAATGGAGGAGGAGTTACCTTTACACTTCAAAAAAACAAACATCGGGACACTATTTTTATTGTAGATGAAGCTTCAATGATACCAGATAGTAGTCCAGATGCTAAACTTTTTGATAACGGTTCGCTGCTAGGTGATTTAATACAATATGTTTATAGTGGCCATCAATGTAAGTTAATGTTAATAGGAGATACTGCACAGCTTCCACCAATTAAATTGGATATAAGTCCAGCTTTAGATAAAACAAATTTAGAAAATTATTATGATAAAGAGTTAGTTACAATTGAGTTGAATGAAGTTGTTAGGCAAGAAAAGGAAAGTGGTATTCTTTTTAATGCCTCTGAAATTAGAAATCAATTAGAAGAAGAATTTTATGAAACATTTAAACTACAAGAAGAAAATTTTTCAGATGTAATTCGTCCCATAGATGGTCAAGAGTTGATGGATGCTTTGGAAGACTGTTATTCAAATTTAGGAAATGAAGAAACTGTTTTTATAGTGCGATCTAATAAACGTGCTTATCTATACAATCAAAGTATTAGAACAAGAATTCTTTATCAAGAACAAGAATTGGCTGTTGGAGATTATTTAATGGTTGTTAAAAATAATTATTTTTGGGTAGAAGCCAATAGTGATGCTGGATTTATTGCAAATGGTGATATCATTGAAATATTGGAATTATTCAGCATTAAAGAATTGTATGGATTCAGATTCGCAACTGTTAATATTAGAATGATAGATTATCCCAACATGAAACCTTTTGAAACGGTTTTAATATTAGACACTTTATCTTCTGAAACACCTTCATTAACTTATGAGGATTCAAATAAATTATACCAAGAGGTAATGAAAGATTACGAGCATGAAACTTCTAAATATAAAAAGTTTATGGCTGTTAAAAAAAATATATATTTCAATGCATTACAGGTCAAGTTTTCTTACGCGATTACTTGTCATAAATCACAAGGAGGACAATGGAATACTGTTTTTGTTGAACAGCCTTATTTGCCAAATGGAGTGGATAAAGATTATTTGCGCTGGTTATACACTGCAATCACTAGAGCAAAAGAAAAACTATACTTAATAGGATTTAAAAATGAATTTTTTAAAGATTCTTATTAATTGTATAATCTTCCTTATTTTTGGTTTTTAAAACGAATGGATGAAAAAAATAGCAATGATTCCTGCACGATATGCTGCAACTAGATTTCCTGGTAAGTTAATGCAAGATTTAGGGGGTAAATCCGTTATCGTACGCACCTATGAATCAACAATAGCTACGCAATTATTTGATGAAGTTTATGTAGTTACCGATAGTGAAATTATTTTTAATGAAATAACTTTTCATGGCGGTAAAGCCATAATGAGTAAGAAAAATCATGAATGTGGCAGCGATCGCATCGCTGAAGCTATTGAAAATATGGATGTAGACATTGTTGTAAATGTTCAAGGAGATGAACCGTTTACAACAAAAGATGATTTAGAAAAAGTACTCGAATTATTTAATGGAACTGATGCAGATACTATAGATTTAGCCTCTTTAATGACAAGAATGACCAATTGGAATGAAGTAAATAATCCTAATTTTGTGAAGGTAATAGTTGATGAAAATAATTACGCATTGTATTTTTCTCGTTCTCCAATTCCTTATCCTCGAGATAGAAGTATTCCAATGGAATATTATGAACACAAAGGGATTTATGCCTTTAGAAAAGAAGCTTTAATGGACTTTTATCGATTACCCATGCGTAGTCTGGAAGCTTCAGAAAAAATTGAATGCCTTCGCTATTTAGAATATGGAAAAAAAATTAAGCTAGCTATATCTACAACGGAGAATGCTGTAGAAATTGATACTCCAGAAGATTTAATACGAGCAAATAAATTAATAAATAAAAATAATTACTAATATATATATGTCTGTAAACAACGAATACCGTAATTTTCCTATGGTGCCAAGAGTCGTATTTGGTAAAGGAAGTTTTAATCAATTATCTTTAATTTTAGATTTGAAAAGGGAAACTCAAGCACCATTTATTTTTTTAGTAGATGATGCTTTTGAAAAAGAGAGTTCTTTAGTTAAAAGGATTGAACTTAAATTCAATGATAAAATACTATTTATATCTGCAGAAGAAGAGCCAAAGACGTCTCAAGTTGATGCTATTGTAAAAGATATATTGGAAGTATATGATAAGCTGCCTTCTGGGATTATAGGAATTGGAGGAGGATCTGTAATGGATTTGGCAAAAGCGGTTTCATTAATGTTAACTAATAAAGGAAGTGCCGCAGACTATCAAGGGTGGGATTTAATTAAAACAAAATCTATTTATCATGTCGGCATTCCTACTATTTCAGGTACAGGAGCCGAAGTTTCTAGAACTTGTGTATTATCTGGACCGATACGAAAACTAGGAATTAACAGTGATTATACAACTTTTGATCAAGTAGTGTTAGATCCATTATTATTAGATGGTGTTCCTAAAAATCAATGGTTTTATACGGGTATGGATTGCTTTATACATTGTGTAGAATCTTTAGAAGGAACTTTTTTAAATGATTTTAGCCAAAGTTATGGTGAAAAAGCATACGACTTATGTTTAGAAGTGTTTTTGGAAGATAATGACCTTACTGAAGAAGAAAAAAGAGGGAAGCTAATGATGGCATCATGGCATGGAGGAATGAGTATTGCTTATTCTCAAGTAGGGGTTGCTCATGCTATGAGTTATGGTTTAGGATTTGTATTAGGAACTAAACACGGAATTGGAAATTGTATAGTTTTTAATTACTTAGAAGATTATTATCCAGAAGGTGTAGCTATCTTTAAAAAAATGGTGGAGAAACATCAAGTAGATATTCCCATTGGAATTTGTAGTGACTTAACTGAAGAAAAGATGGAAACGATGATCAATGTTGCTTTAAGTTTAGAGCCCTTATGGGAAAATGCTTTAGGGAAAGACTGGAAATCAATTATGACTCGTGCGAAGTTGCGCTCGATGTATATAAAAATGTAATTATATAATTGAAATTATTCATTTTTGATTTTTACTTGTTATTCTGCAAAAACCAAAATTCATTTATAATTAAAGTGGATTCCGGATACACCAATGGAATATTTTCTCTTGGAGAAATTCGCTTTCCAATTTCATAAGGATCAAGTTTGTATGACAGTATGTTTTTGAATAAAGTTTATAAAAATTAATTTTAGTATTGAAATTATAATATGAATATTTATAAATTTATTTTAAATAGAATTCTTGGTTGGAAAATCGTTGGTGATTTTAAAGAAAAAGAATTAAAAAAGGCAGTTATTATTGTATGTCCACACACCAGTTGGCATGATTTTTATATTGCAATTCTGTGCAGAAAAACACTAGGGGTAATGATAAATTTTGTTGGAAAAAAAGAACTTTTTACTTGGCCTTTTGGTTATTATTTTAGATGGGTAGGAGGGGCTCCTTTAGATAGAAAATCCAATCAAAATAAGGTAGCTTCTATTGCTTCTATATTTAATGCGAAAGATGAATTTAGATTGGGAATAGCTCCAGATGGCACTCGAAAAAAATCAGAAAAATGGAGAACAGGTTTTTATTATATTGCTTTGGAAGCTAAAGTACCCATTATACCAGCTTCTATGGATTATAAAACTAAAACAGTAACGATAGGAAAACCACTCCATCCAACTGGCGCGATAGAATCAGATATAAAAATATTAAAAGAATTCTTTAAAGGAAGCATTGGTAAAATTGCAAAATATACCTAATAAAAAAATCCGCTTCTAGCAGCTTTTTTTATTTAATATATCAATTATTCAGATTCATCCATCGTATGGTAAACGTTCTGCACATCGTCATCGTCATCTAGTTTTTCTAATAATTTATCAACATCAGTAGCTTGTTCTTTCGTAAGTTTTTTAGTTACTTGTGATATGCGCTCAAAACCTGAAGATAATATTTCAAATTCTTTTTCTTCCAATGCTTTTTGTATGTTTCCAAAGCTTTCGAAAGGAGCATAAATTAATATTCCATCTTCATCTTCAAAAACTTCATCTACACCATAATCAATCAATTCTAATTCTAATTCTTCTAGATCTACTTCTTCTGGTTTAATTCTAAAATTGCAAGTATGATCAAACATAAATACCACAGATCCAGAAGTTCCCATATTTCCATCACATTTGCTAAAACAAGCTCTAACATTAGCAACAGTTCGAGTATTATTATCGGTAGCAGTTTCAACTAAAACAGCGATTCCATGAGGAGCATATCCTTCAAATATTACTTCTTTAAAATCTCCTTGTCCTTTTTCAGTTGCTTTCTTAATAGCCCTTTCTACATTGTCCTTTGGCATGTTTACTGCCTTAGCATTTTGAATAACTGCTCGTAAACGAGAATTAGAATCAGGATTAGGACCCCCTTCTTTAACAGCCATTACAATATCCTTTCCAATACGAGTAAACGCTTTAGACATTGCTGACCAGCGTTTCATTTTTCTTGCTTTTCTAAATTCGAAAGCTCTTCCCATAGTAATTTTGTTTAAGGTTTTACAAAAATAGAAAAATGCAGGAAACCACAAAGAGAAGTGAGATTCTTCTTTTAGAAATATTTACATTTTTAAAATTCCATCTTATCGTAAGGATTCAATTTCTTCTTTTAGCACACAATCTTCAATTACTTGTGGAATGTTGATTTGATAATTTTTTGGTAGTTTGTTGTGCTTAGCTAATATTGCTAAATACCTATCTTTATTGGAAGTGTAAATGTTTTTAAAGACGAAATGGTTAAGTTCTAATTTTTTAGATAATTCTTCAAACAACTCTAAATGATGAATCATATCATTACTTGACAAATGAAAGATGCCGTTTAGATTTTTATTGATGATGTAATGCACTTGCTGCGCTATTTTGTTTGCAGTAGTTACACTAATGATCAAATTTGGGTACACTTCAAAATCAGTTTTATTTTTTGAAGCTTCTTTTAATTGAATTATTCTTGGAGAATTAACGCCTAATACTAATGGAAGCCTTAAAATTGCAAATTTTGAATTAGGTAATTTATTAATTGCTTTCTCTTGCCTTACTTTATATTTTCCATACTGACTATCTGCCAATAAGGAATCATTTTCATAAGAAGGGAATTTTCCTTTACCGTCAAAAACATTTACGGTGGATAGATATATAATTTTACAATTGACAGCTGAAAGCGTGTAATTTAATGTTTCTTGATGAACTCTTAATTGATCTTTGAATGGTCCTCTTAAACTTGAAATTATATAATTGGGATTTACTTTGTTTAAGGTGTCATTTATGTTGTCCTTTTCAACATTTAATTGAAACATAACGTTATTATCATCCAATGCTTTATTTGCAGTATGATAAGTTCCATAAACATCAAAGTAGGATGTCAGTTCCTTATAGATGGCGTTTCCTATAAACCCACTTGCTCCTAATATTAGTATTCTATTTCCCAAAAATTTTTCAGATAAAAAATTAACCTTTATAAAAAGGTAATTTTACGATGGTAGCAGGAATTGCATTTTTACGTATTTGTATATGAATTTTAGTTCCTATAGATTTTATGTTTGAAGGGACATAGCCCATCCCAATACCTTTACTAATTGATGGAGACATCGTACCACTGGTAACTTCACCAATTTTATTACCTTGACCATCTACAATATCATAACCTTGTCTAGGTATTCCTCGTTCATCCAATTCAAAAGCAATCAATCTACGTTCTGGACCTTGCTCTTTTTGTTTTAATAAATTATCTGAATTGGTAAATTCTTTTGAGAATTTTGTAATCCATCCTAAGCCTGCTTCAATAGGAGAAGTAGTCTCATTTATATCATTTCCGTAAAGACAATAGCCCATTTCTAAACGCAAGGTATCTCTTGCAGCTAAACCTATAGGTTTAATTCCAAAATCTGCTCCCGCTTTAAAAACTTCTGCCCAAACTTGTTCTACTTCACTGTTTTTGCAATAAATTTCAAAACCACCACTACCTGTATATCCAGTAGCACTGATAATTACGTGTTCTAAACCTGCAAAATCTGCTACTTTAAAATGATAAAATTTAATAGCACTTAAATCCACAGAAGTTAAAGATTGCATTGCTTCAACTGCTTTTGGGCCTTGAATTGCAAGCAATGAATAATCTTCAGAAATATTTTTAAGTTCCGCATTCATCGTATTTTTGCTATTAATCCAATCCCAATCTTTATCAATATTGGAAGCATTAACGACCAATAACCATTTTTCAGCATTAAAACGATATACAATTAAATCGTCTACAATACCACCAGTTGCATTTGGAAAACAACTGTATTGAGCTTGATCATCTACTATTTTGGATGCATCGTTACTGGTAACTTTTTGTATTAAATTTAAGGCATTAGGTCCCATTACTAAAAATTCACCCATATGAGATACATCGAAAACACCAACCGCATTCCTAACCGTTTCATGTTCTGCATTTACGCCCTCATAAGAAACAGGCATGTTATAACCTGCAAATGGAACCATTTTTGCGCCTAAGGCATTGTGTATTTTTGCTAGTGCGATGTCTTTTACCATAATATTTTTACTGTTGAAACAGTTGTTTGTTTAAAATTACGTATCAAAAATTAAGAACTACAAATATATTATTTTGTTTTGTTATTGCTATTATTGAGGGCTTAAAAATGGTTTTTGATTTTTAAAATTTCAACGCGAAGTCAAGTAAACTATATGAATATCTAATTTTGATATTAATTCTACAATAATTCTTTTTTTTTGATCTTACTATATTAACTTATAATAGTTCGTCAAATAGTACTCTGATTTCAGAATTTGAAGGCCTAGGAGCATCAGAACTTACAATACGACCATCTATGTCAATAATTATAAAACGAGGAATCCCTTTAATACCATAATCGGTTACAAATTTAGATTTCCAATTATTGTCTGCCATTAATTGAATTCCTTCTAATTTTTTTTCAGTAATCATAGTTCTCCATTTATCATAATCTTTTTTTTCATCTATGGATAAACTAACAAAAGCGATATTTTTATCATGATAATCTGTTTCTAAGGTTTTTAATGCTGGAATCTCTCTTAAACAAGGCCCACACCAAGTTGCCCATACATCGATATAAACAACTTTTCCTTTTAAATCTTCTAGACTTGTTTTACCACCTTTAAAATTTTCATAGTTAAAATAAGGAGATGTTTTTCCAGGTGTAAGCTTAGTTAAGGTTTTATAAGATTTAGTAACTTTTGAAAGATTTTCATCATTTTGATTCGAATTTTTATATAAATTATACACATCTTCTAGAGCATTATTTGCCTTCATACCATATCGCAAATAATTAAACATTAACTCATCTTTTACCGCTCCGTTTGGAAATTTATGATCTACTGTTTCTAAATAGGCCAATGCGATATCCTTATCACTATTACTAGAAGCATCTTTTGCTATTCTAGCATAATGTGATGCTAATAAGCTCTTATAAGCACTTGAATTTTCAAAAGCATAATTGTCTGCAAAATTGAATTCTTTATATGAATTATATAAGGATTCAGAAGCTTTAAAAGAAGTGTCCTTTGTTAAGTATTGATAATATTCCTCATAATTTTCTATATTGTTAATATGAGCATATTCTAATTCTTTTGTTTCATTTTTAATAAAGCCTTTAGCTACTTCTGTTGAAGAATTTAATAAGTCTGAGTAACTAGAATTAATTTTATTTAGTTCTATAATAAATTTATCTTCAGGTAATGAATAAACTTTATCAAAAGCCATTTCTTTTTCTGATAGTAAATATTTTGCAGCCAAATAATTATTTTCGGCAGCTATATCACCAGTATAAACAAGACTCTCATCAAATTCTTTTGTATTAAGTGTAAGTCCAACATTTGCTCCTTGTATTAAATAAACAGGAGTGCTTTCTCTACCAATTAGCAAAGAATAATAACCTTCTTTATCAATTTTAAGGGTGTCAGAAAAATTTCCGTTTTCAGTAATTTCAATTACTTTCTCAAATCCATTACCAGAAATTTTAGCGGAGTTGGCATTATTGTTTTCAATAGATCCAGTAAAAATTACATGTGTAGGCTTTACTTTTTTTTGGCAAGATAAAATGCTAATGATTACTAACAATAGTAGTAGATTTTTCATTATTTTTTTTATTAATTTACAGCTAAAATACTATAATAATTATACTGTTTAAAAAATATGATCAAACTTAACAAGGAATTAGTATTTTTGTTTTTTAAATTCTTAGCAAACCATGTCGAATACTTATTATATAAGTTCTGAATTAATTGATTTACCAACGATAAAGTTAATTTTAGATGAATGTAGATTTTTAGAATTATCAGAAGAAGCCATTCTAAATATTAATAAATCTAAGCACTACTTGGATAAAAAAATTAAAAATAATACCATTCCAATATATGGTATCAATACTGGATTTGGTTCTTTATATAATGTAACGATTGATCATAATGATTTAACAAAACTACAAGAGAATATTGTTATGTCTCATGCTTGTGGGACCGGTAATTTAGTGCCAAAAGTTATTGTAAAAATCATGTTACTTCTTAAAATACAATCTTTAAGTTATGGATATAGTGGCGTTCAATTAGATACCGTTCAACGGCTAGTTGATTTCTATAATTTAGATATTTTACCTATAATTTATGAACTAGGTAGTTTAGGTGCTTCAGGAGATCTGGCTCCTTTGGCTCATATGGCTTTACCATTAATTGGAAAAGGTAAGGTATACTTTAATGATCAAATTTTAGAAGCTGAAGAAGTTTTAAAACTAACTAATTTATTGCCCATTAAATTAGAAGCTAAAGAAGGCTTAGCATTGTTAAATGGGACTCAATTTATGAGTGCTTATGGTGTATTTTGCTTATTAAAAAGTCATAAACTATCCTATTTGTCAGATTTAATTGCTTGTGCCTCTATTGATGCATTTCATTGTAATATGAGTCCTTATGACCCATTAGTGCATCTAGTTCGTCCACATCGTGGGCAAGTAAAAACTGCTGCACGAATTTTGGAATTATTAGATGGTAGTGAAATTGGAACTTCAAAAAATAAAAGCGTTCAGGATCCATATTCATTTAGATGTGTGCCACAAGTTCATGGAGCTACAAAAGACACCATCGTGTTTGTTACAAAAACATTTAAAACTGAAATAAATTCGGTTACTGATAACCCTAATATATTTATTGAAGAAGATAAAATAATTTCTGGAGGTAATTTTCACGGACAACCATTAGCATTATCCTTAGATTTTTTAGGAATTGCTATGGCGGAATTGGGAAGTATTTCGGAAAGAAGAACATATCAATTAATTGCAGGGTTAAGAGAGTTGCCTTCTTTTTTAGTTAAAAAACCAGGCCTTAATAGTGGTTTTATGATTCCACAATATACGGCTGCTAGCATTGTGAGTCAAAACAAACAATTGGCAACACCAGCTTCTGTTGATTCTATTGTGTCATCAAATGGTCAGGAAGACCATGTAAGTATGGGAGCAAATGCATCAACAAAATGTTTGCAAATAGTAGACAATTTGGAACGTATACTTGCTATTGAATTAATGAATGCTTCTCAAGCGTTATCATTCAGAAAACCTTTGCAGTCTTCAAAATTTATAGAATCATTTATTAAGAGTTACAGAAATATTGTGCCTTTAGTAGAAGAAGATAGAATTTTAGCAATTGATATCGAAAATACCATTGCTTTTATAGAGTCTATGGAGATTGATAATGAAATATTATTTTAAAATATTATTTCTTAATTATTGTATATGTATTTATTTAAATATAATTAGTATTTTTGCAGTTGGATTTTAGTAAACAATGGATTATAAGAGACAGATAGTTAAAAATATAACTGCATTATTACTCTTTGTAGCTTTAATGTTGCCTTCTGTTATTCAGTTTATTCATATGTTTGAAGGACATGATCACGTAGCTTGCACAGAACAGACTACACACCTTCATGAAACGGTTGTAAAGTGTGATATTTATAGCATTCATTTGGCATCTTTTAATTATGATATAGCCGAATACCCTAATTTATTACTACCTAAAATTTATGTAGAAAAGAAAGTAAACTTTGCTTTCCTACAATTCCACTCCTTTTCAATAAGCAATACTCAGTTACGCGCACCTCCCATTTTTTCTTAATAAACAAAATCTATTTATATGTTAATTAAGAATTTATATGCGCACGTATTTATTATTAATACTGTTGTTGAGCAGTATTTCATCTATATCACAAGATTGTGACAATACACTTTTCGGTACAGTAACAGACCTTCACGATGGGTCTTTACTTGTAGGGGCAACACTAATTTTTGTTGATACTGAACAAGCTGTACAGACAGATCTCGATGGAAATTTTTCCATTTCAAAACTTTGTAATGATAGTTATTCCATACAGATCTCGCATCCATTCTGCTTGACCAAAGCTATTACAATTAAAGTAGTAGGTAACACGACTAAAACTTTTAGGCTAGAACATCATCTGGAAGAACTTAACGAAATTACTATTGCAGGAAAAGCCTACAGTAATAAGTCTAAAACAATTTTTGAAAACAAGATCTTAAAGGAAGAATTGGAACGTTTTAGTAGTGGTACGCTCGGAGATGCCCTCAATAGTTTGAGCGGAGTTTCTTCTCTTAATACTGGAAATACCGTTGTAAAGCCTATAATTAACGGACTTCATAGTAGTCGTGTGGTTATTATAAATAATGGTGTTCGAATGGAAGATCAAGAATGGGGAGCAGAACATGCCCCAAATATTGATGTCAATTCTGTTGGTCACCTTACTTTAATAAAAGGAGCAGGTGCATTGCAATACGGTGGCGATGCCGTGGGTGGTATCATTGTAGTTGAAGCTTCAAAAGTTCCTGTTAAAGATAGTCTTTACGGAAAAACCTTATTTACAGGAACAAGCAATGGTCGAGGTATCTCCCTGACTTCCCAATTGACTAAAAGTTATCAAAATGGCTGGTATGCAAACTTTCAAGGAACATTAAAACGGTTTGGCGATTTTGAAGCACCAGATTATGTATTGAGCAATACTGGAATGTTTGAAAATAACGCTTCTTTTCAGGTTGGACTTAATCGGTTCAATTATGGTATCGAGGCCTATTACTCAGTCTTTAATAATGAAATGGGTATTTTAAGGGCATCTCATTTAGGCGGTGCACAAGACCAAATTCGGGCAATAAATAGTGACAGACCATTAATTATCAATGATTTCACGTACCAAATCAATGCTCCAAAACAAGATGTTACCCATCACTTAAGTAAAATAAATGGGTTTAAAAGAATTAATAATTTTGGAAAATTGAGCTTCCAATATGATTTCCAGCGCAATTATCGTTTGGAATTTGACGTCAGACGAGGTGAAGATAAAGATAATGCCTCATTGGATTTAAAACTCGATACGCATACACTGAAGTTAGATTTGGATTCAAATTTATCTGGTGTAATACATCTAAAAACCGGTTTAATGGGGCAATATCAAAACAATTTTGTAAACCCTGATACCGGAGTACGTAGGTTAATCCCCGATTATGATAAATACGATTTGGGAATTTATGCCATAGCAGATTACCAATTAAATCAAAAACTACTCCTAGAAGCTGGTACTCGATTTGACTATACGTATATGAACGTTTTTAAATTTTATCAAACTTCTTTTTGGGAATCTAGAAATTACGACGAACTGTTTCCTGAAATTGTAGTAGAAGTTTTTAACAATCAAATTTTAACCAATCCACAACTAAATTTTTATAATCCTTCAGTAACTCTAGGTGCAAACTATTCTTTTGGTGAAGATTATAAATTATTTTTTAATTATTCATTAGCATCTCGCGCACCAAATCCTTCCGAACTTTTTAGTGAAGGCTTACACCATTCCGCTTCCCGTATTGAATTAGGAGATTTAAGTTTCCAATCAGAAATTGGACATAAAGTATTTTTAACTTTTCAAAGAGAAAATAAAACTTTTAGTTTTTCAATAAGTCCTTTTATAAATAGGATAAAGAACTTTATAATTATTGAACCTACAGGAATTCAACAAACCATAAGGGGTAATTTTCAAGTTTGGGAGTACCGCCAATCTGATGCAAAATTACTAGGAGTGGATATTGATGCTAATTATGCTTTTACAAAAAATTTCAGTTATAAGACCCAGTTTTCATTGGTCAAAGGATATGATCTTATAAGAAATGAACCCTTGATAAATATGCCACCTGTTAATACTATTAATGAAATTATCTATCAAAATATTAAATTAAGCAATTTGCGCATAGCATTGCAGAGTGAATACGTATTTCGTCAGAACGAATATCCCAACAACAATTTTGAAGTGTTTATACCGCAGACCGAAACAATAGAAATGGTCGATATTAGTACACCTCCCGATGCATACCATTTGATCAACTTTAACTCTAGTATTGATGTTAAGGTATCAAAACAATCGATACTTACGCTAGGTTTTGGAGTTTCCAACTTACTCAATACTTCCTATCGAAATTACCTAAACCGTTTTCGCTATTATGCAGACGATTTAGGCAGAAAATTTTTATTAAATCTCAAAATCAATTATTAATTTTTAAAACCAAACCAAATGAAAAAAGTAAAATTTTTAACAATCTCAATTTTCGCAATCGCTTTATTTGCATCATGTTCAGATGATGATGTCCCAGAACCGGTAAACGAAGAAGAAGTGATAACTACACTAACAGTAACTCTTGATAGTGGTTCTGGTTCAGTAGTAATGCAATACCAAGATTTAGATGGAGATGGACCAGATGCTGGAACAGTAACAGTTTCAGGACCACTAAGTGCAAATACTTCTTATGATGGATCCATTGTTTTGTTAAATGAGACAGAAGACCCAGCAGAAAATGTAACTGAAGAAATTGAAGAAGAAGATTTAGATCATCAATTTTTCTATACTGTAGGTTCCGGACTAGATGTAACTACAGAATATACTAGTTTTGATTCTGCAGGTAATGAATTAGGACTTACCTTCGAACTAAATACTGCAGGAGCTAGCTCTGGTGGACTAACATTTACATTAAGACATGAGCCAAATAAACCTAATACTGGTTTAGCAGATGCAGGCGGAGAAACAGATATTGAAGTAACATTTAGTGTGGCGGTTGTTGATTAGTAAATGCCTATGTCATGTGTAAATAACCATTTGCTTAATTGTAGTTGGTTAGTTATTATTAAAAAAGAGCATAACTTTATGGATTATGCTCTTTTTTTATATAAAGATTTAAATGTAGAATAAAAAGCAACACTCTTCAGTTATTATTAAACAAAAAAATGCAGTATTTTTTTTAAATTAAAATGAAATTATTATGCTCCCTTTTTCTTCTTTTGTTTAGTAATTTTAATAATTAATTCATTCGTTTTTTTATCTAAATTTATTGAAATACTATCACCTTCTTTTAGCTTAGAATTAATGATTTCTTCAGCTAAGGAATCTTCAATGTATTTCTGAATAGCTCTTTTTAAAGGCCTTGCACCATACTTTTTATCAAAACCCTTGTCAGCTATATAGTCTTTTGCACTTCCAGAAAGTTTTAATTTATAACCTAATCCATCAATTCTATTATATAATTTTAATAATTCAATATCAATAATTTTATGAATATGTTCTCTGGATAGTGAATTAAATACAACAACATCATCAATTCTATTTAAAAACTCAGGTGCAAAGGTTTTCTTTAAAGCGTTTTCAATTACACTTTTAGCATGGGAGTCTGCTTGATTAGATTTAGCTGCTGTACCAAAACCAACACCTTGTCCAAAATCTTTTAGCTGGCGAGAACCAATATTGGAAGTCATAATAATTATCGTATTTCTAAAATCAATTTTTCTTCCCAAACTATCGGTTAAAAAACCGTCATCCAAAACTTGAAGCATCATATTAAATACGTCAGGATGTGCCTTTTCAATTTCATCAAGCAATATTATTGAATATGGTTTTCGCCTAACTTTTTCAGTTAATTGCCCACCTTCTTCATATCCAACATATCCAGGAGGAGCTCCAACCAATCGAGATATAGCAAATTTTTCCATGTATTCACTCATGTCAATTCGAATTAAAGCATTTTCTGAATCAAAAAGTTCCTGCGCTAATACTTTGGCTAACTGAGTTTTTCCAACTCCTGTTTGACCTAAAAATATAAAGGAACCAATAGGCTTATTTGGATCTTTTAAACCAGCTCGATTTCTTTGAATTGCTTTAGTTATTTTTATAACAGCTTCATCTTGCCCTATTATTTTTCCTTTAATTCTATCTGGTAAAGCAGCTAGTTTAATACTTTCTGTTTGAGCTATTCTGTTCACAGGAACACCAGTCATCATAGAAACTACTTCAGCAACATTTACTTCAGATACTGTTTCTCTGTGTAATTTTGATTCTTGTTCCCAAGTTTCTTGTTCTATAGATAGCTCTTTTTCTAAATTCTTTTCATCATCCCTTAATTTAGCAGCTTCCTCGTATTTTTGTTTTTTAACAACAGAATTCTTCAATTCTCTAACTTCTTCAAGTTGTTTTTCAATTTCTAATATTCTATCTGGAACATGTATGTTAGTAATATGAACTCTTGAACCTGCTTCATCTAATGCGTCTATTGCCTTGTCTGGTAAAAATCGTTCCGTCATATAGCGATTGGTTAACTTCACGCAAGCTTCAATCGCTTCATCTGTATAGGTTACATTGTGATGAATTTCGTATTTATCTTTAATGTTCTGAAGAATTTCTATAGATTCATCAACAGAAGTAGGTTCGACAATTACTTTTTGAAAACGTCTTTCTAATGCACCATCTTTTTCAATGTATTGACGATATTCATCAAGCGTTGTAGCTCCTATACATTGCAATTCACCTCTAGCTAAAGCGGGTTTAAACATATTAGAAGCGTCTAGAGATCCAGTTGCTCCCCCTGCACCAACGATCGTATGTATTTCATCTATAAAAAGAATAATGTCATCATTTTTTTCAATTTCATTCATAACCGCTTTCATTCTTTCCTCAAACTGACCACGGTATTTAGTTCCAGCAACTAAACTTGCTAAATCAAGTGTAACTACGCGTTTATCAAATAAAATACGAGATACTTTTCTTTGTACTATCCGCAAGGCTAATCCCTCAACAATTGCCGATTTTCCAACACCAGGTTCACCAATCAATAGTGGATTGTTCTTTTTTCTTCTACTTAATATTTGCGAAACACGCTGTATTTCTCCTTCTCGACCAACTACAGGATCTAATTTTCCTTCTGTCGCAAGAAATGTTAAATCCCTCCCAAAGTTATCTAAAACAGGTGTTTTTGATTTTTTATTGGACTTAGCAGTACTTCCTGAAAACAAATTGTCCTTAGCAGATTGTTCGGCAGGTAAATCGTCATCGTTTGGAAACGATTCAGAAGTTGGGTTATCTATAAAATCTTCATCACTTGATATTAGTAATTTAAATTGATTTTTTACTCCATCATAATCTATTTTCATTTTGTTTAATAGTTTAGTGGTTGGATCATTTTCATTTCTTAGAATACATAACAATAAATGAGCGGTATTTATAGAAGTACTTTGAAATAATTTTGCTTCTAAAAAAGTAGTTTTGAGTGCTCTTTCTGCTTGACGTGTTAAATGAAGATTTTTTTTGTCATTTTCATTTGAGGCAGCATGAGGATTTGCAGGACTAAGTATTTCAACTTTTCTACGTAGATAATTTAAATCAATATCCAATGTATTTAAAATTGATATAGCTTTACCATTTCCATCACGAAGCAAGCCCAGCATTAAATGCTCAGTACCAATAAATTCATGTCCTAGTCGCAATGCTTCTTCTTTACTGTAGGTAATTACATCCTTTACTCTTGGTGAAAAATTATCATCCATAATGCTTTATTGTGAGAATATACTACTACTAATAATAGTAATGTGAAATTTAATATAATTTAATAGACCCTATATCTGTCAATTTATTCCTCCTTAATTTCTTATAAATGACGAAGGTTTCGACAAATATAGTAATAAAAAAGCTCCCATTAAATGAATGCAAGAGCCTTTAATAAAACTTTAATGTTTAGTTATAATGACTTTAATACAAATTATAATTTAATAATTATCAATTTATATTTTTACATATTTACAATGCATTTTTTTGTCACAATATTATTTTCTGTTTTAAGCGTATAGAAATATATTCCCGATAATAAATTATCCAAATTCCATTTTATTTGATACTGTCCTGCTGTTTGTTTTTCTTCTATTAGTGTTTGAATTAATTGTCCATTTACATTATGAATATATAATTTAACATCTGCATTATCTGGTAAATTATAACTGATAATGGTATAGTTTTTAGCTGGATTAGGAGTGTTAATTAATCTAAATGATGAGCTATTATCAATTTCATTGATAGAAAGGGGAGCGCTTTGATATACCCTTACATATTCTACTTCTAGAGCATCCACTACAAAATTAGGGTCAATATCAGGTAAAATAGCAAAATTAAGTAACAAGTATTGTTCTTCATTAAAGGGCCATGTATCGTTGTTTAATTCAATAGGTTTATATATATAATGAATGTTTCCATCAACGCTAAAAATTAATCTATCAGGATACCATAACAGTGTATATATATGAAATTCAGACGATGCAGTTGGAATTACCTGGCCTCCTATATTTAAGGTACCTCCATAACTTGATGGTGTGTGTGTTGCACTTTGAATATAGTTTTGATTGTAGCCCCAATGTTCCATGATATCTATCTCACCACATGCTGGCCAAGAGGTTGTTCCATAGCCTTGATTATACCAGTAAGCTCCATTTTCATTTATGTTTTTCCCCAGTGTCCAGATTGCAGGCCACGTACCTATACCTGAAGGTAATTTTGCACGAATTTCTATTTTTCCATATTGAAATGCAAATTTTGAGTTTAATCTAGCTGAGGTATATTGTTTTGTAACTCCCTGGCTGTTATATACTTCTTTCTTGCCAACAATATTTAAAACACCATTACTTATATTTGAATTATCTATTCGGTCAGTATAATGTTGTATCTCATTATTATACCAACTAGATCCATTTGGAAGTAAGGTTTGATGATGCCACTTAGAACTGTCAATGGCACCTTCTCCATCAAACTCATCCGACCAAATAAGGGTGTCATAAATAGGATCAACAGCGACAGTTCCGTTATAATAAAAATCATCTATATAGGCTAAAACAAGATCGTTATTGTTTTCACCATTAACTTGTATTAGCACCCTATTAAAATCCATTCTTTGGCTGGGTGGTGGTGAATTTTGATCTAAATTGATATAATTGTCATTTAAAAAATCAAAACTTACTGTTTGCCATTGGTCTAAAATAATAGGTTTTAAAATTTCACTCTGTGTGGACCAGGGTTCATTTAATGATCCGTCTTGTAACTTTAAAGAAACTTGATTGGTTTGGTTACCAGTTAAACCAGGCGAGGGTACATATATTTTTAAAGTAAACACATAATCTGATGATAGGTCAAAGGTATTGTTTACTTCAAATCGGACATTTGAATATGTACCACCAACATCATCATATTTTAAAACAGTAGCTGAATTATTGTTGCTATCAACATATAAATTAGTTTGATTAGTATCTATGTTGCAATTATCACCAAACCAGTTTGTGATAGTTCCATTTCCCTCAAAATCGTCTTCGATTGTTTGATTTTGTGCAAACATATGGTTTAAAAAAAAAATTAATATTAATAATACTACGTTTTTCATTTTGAGGTACTGATTATTTTTCATTTTCTAGTCAAAATTAATATTATTTTTAATATTAATAAGTTATTAGATTTAATTTTTTTATTTCTCAACTTCTTTATTTTTATAATAATGATATTTTCTAATTGACTAGAAAATAAGAAAAACAATTAAATTAAATATCAAACACAAAATACGATAGTTATTAACGGTTTTATCTTTATTTTATGTTAATAAAATAGTTAATTTTTGGATTAATTTTGATGCTATAAAATTTGCAATTAATGTATCTTGCTTCTTTAGAATTTTAATTTAAAATTAAAGAATTTATATATGGCTGAAGGCGAAAAATTAATCCCTATTAACATTGAGGATGAAATGAAATCGGCTTACATTGATTATTCAATGTCAGTAATTGTGTCACGTGCATTACCAGATGTAAGAGATGGTATGAAACCTGTACACAGACGTGTATTATTTGGGATGCATGAATTAGGTATTAGAGCTACAGGCGCTCATAAAAAATCTGCAAGAATCGTTGGGGAAGTTTTGGGTAAATATCACCCACATGGAGATACTTCTGTTTATGATGCAATGGTTCGAATGGCTCAAGAATGGAGTTTGCGTTACATGTTAGTTGATGGACAAGGTAACTTTGGTTCTATTGACGGTGACAGTCCTGCAGCAATGCGTTATACCGAAGCAAGAATGCAGAAGATTTCTGAAGATATGCTTGCTGATATTGATAAAGATACCGTTGATCATAAATTAAACTTTGACGACACACTACAAGAACCTACTGTATTGCCAACTCGTGTTCCTGGTTTGTTAATTAACGGAGCTTCAGGAATTGCTGTGGGTATGGCAACCAACATGCCCCCACATAACCTTACTGAAGTAATAGGAGGTACCATTGCATATATAGAAAATAATGACATCGATGTTGATGGATTAATGGAGCATATAAAAGCTCCAGATTTTCCAACAGGTGGTGTTATTTATGGTTATGAAGGTGTGAAAGATGCTTTTCATACGGGTAGAGGAAAGATTGTAATGCGTGCAAAAGCTTCTTTTGAAGAAGTTACTAATAGAGAATGTATTATTGTTTCTGAAATTCCATATCAAGTCAATAAGGCAGATATGATTAAGAAAACTGCCGATTTAGTAAATGAAAAAAAGATTGAAGGTATTTCTAATATTCGTGATGAGTCCGATAGAAATGGTATGCGTATTGTTTACATTCTAAAACGTGATGCAATTCCGAATATCGTGTTAAATATGTTGTTTAAGTACACTGCATTGCAATCAAGTTTTAGTGTTAACAATATTTGTTTAGTCAATGGAAGGCCTCGTTTATTAAATGTTAAGGAGTTAATACATTATTTTGTAGAACACCGTCATGAAGTGGTGGTAAGACGTACTGAATACCTTTTAAGAAAAGCAGAAGAACGAGCACATATTTTAGAAGGATTAATTATTGCATCCGATAATATTGATGAAGTAATTCGATTGATTAGGTCCTCTAAAAATGCTGATGAAGCAAAAGCACGATTAATAGAAGCTTTTAAGCTATCAGAAATTCAAGCAAAAGCAATTGTTGAAATGCGACTTCGTCAGTTGACAGGTTTAGAACAAGACAAATTGCGTTCTGAATTTGAAGATTTAATGAAAACCATTCAAGGGTATAGAGATATCTTAGCTAGCAAAGAACTTAGAATGACGATTATTAAAGAGGAGCTAGAAGAGATTAGAGAAAAATATGGAGATGAACGTCGTTCTGTAATAGAATATGCCGGTGGAGATGTAAGTATTACTGATTTAATACCTGATGAAAAAGTAGTAATTACCATTTCTCATGCTGGTTATATTAAACGAACTTCATTATCCGAATATAAAAAACAAAACAGAGGAGGAGTAGGTGCAAAAGCAACTTCGACACGTAATGATGATTTTTTAGAACATTTATTTGTTGGAACAAATCACCAATACATGCTTTTCTTTACTCAAACTGGAAAATGTTTCTGGATGAGAGTTTTTGAAATTCCTGAAGGAACAAGAACCTCTAAAGGTAGAGCAATTCAAAATCTTATTAATATTGGAACTGATGATAAAGTGAAAGCTTTTATTTGTACTCAAGACTTAAAAGACGAAGATTATATAAATAGTCATTATGTAATTATGGCTACTAAAAAAGGTCAAGTAAAGAAAACACCTTTAGAGCAATATTCTCGTCCAAGAACTAATGGTATTAATGCAATTACCATCAAAGAAGGCGATGAATTATTAGAAGCAAAATTGACAACTGGAGACAGTCAAGTTATGTTGGCTGTAAAATCTGGTAAAGCAATTCGTTTTGAAGAAGAGAAAACTAGATCAATGGGTAGAAATGCTTCTGGGGTAAGAGGTATTCGATTAAATAGCGAAAAGGATGAAGTAATTGGTATGATTACTATTAACGAATCTGAAACCGATGTATTAGTTGTTTCAGAAAATGGTTATGGTAAAAGGTCAAGTTTAGAAGATTATAGAATTACCAATCGAGGTGGAAAAGGAGTAAAAACTATTAGTGTTACCGAAAAGACAGGCAATTTAGTTGCTATTAAAAATGTAACTGACAGTGATGATTTAATGATTATCAATAAATCGGGTATTGCCATTCGCCTAGCAGTAGAAAATCTACGTGTAATGGGAAGAGCTACTCAAGGTGTTCGTTTAATAAAAGTAAGGGATAGTGATGCTATTGCAGCAGTTGCAAAAGTGATGTCAGATGATGATGATGTAGAGTTAGATGAAGATGGTAACGAAATCATACCGGAAAATATTGAATCTTTAGATAATCAAACCGATGCTAATAATTCTGATAGGATTAATGAAGAAGAGGAATAAAAGCAATAAAAATTTAAATATTAGAAAAATGAAAAAACAAATTTTAATCGCAGGACTTTTAATGGTTTCTGCTATAACATTTGGTCAGAAAAAAGAAATTAAAATAGCTCAAAAAGCTATAAAAAGCGGTAATTTTTCGGAAGCAATATCTACTTTAAATGGGGTAGAAGGATTAGTTTCTAAGTCTGATTCTAATGTGAAAGAACAATATTATTTAGTAAAAGCAGAAGCATATATAGGAGGCGCAGATAATAACTATGAAAAAATAAATGCCGCTGCTGTTGCCTATGAGAAAGTATTGTCTTTAAATAAAAACAGTAAATATGCTGCTGAGGCTAAAATAGGATTGCAAGAAACGATCAACACATTGTTAATTAGCGCGCAATTAGATCAGAGTTCTCAAAAATATTTAGAAGGCTCTAAAAAAATATATAGAGGGTATACATTAAGTAAAAAAGACACTATCTATTTATATTATGCTGCATCTTTAGCTAAAGATGGACAAGCTTATGATGATGCAATTAAATATTATGAAGAATTAATTGACGTTAGTTATACAGGTGTTAAAGAAGAATTCTATGCAACAAAAAAAGGTACCAAAGAGGAATCTAAATTTGAATCAGTAGAAGAAAGAAATTTAGCTCTTAAAAAAGGTGAATATATAATTCCAAGAAGTAAATTTTCTAAATCTAAAAAAGGAACTATTTTAAAAAATATGACTTTTATTTATATTAATAATGGCGAAAATGAAAAGGCAACTTTATTAATGAAAAAAGCTAGGGAAGAATCTCCAGATGATGTAAGTTTAATGTATGCTCAAGCTGAAATGTATTATAAAAGCGGAGATATGATAAATTATAAAAAAATAATTAATGAAGTAATTATAAATGATCCTACTAATCCTGATTTATATTATAATTTAGGAGTTGCAAGTACCAAAAATAATGAAAAAGAAGAAGCGTTAATTTATTATACTAAAGCTATAGAATTAAATCCAGATTATATAGAGGCTTTAATTAATAAAGCGCAATTAATTTTAGATGGTGAAAGCGCTATAGTTGAAGAAATGAATGCTCTAGGAACTTCAAATGCAGATTATAATAAATATGATTTATTAAAAAAGGAAAAAGACAATATTTATCGAGAAGCATTGCCATATTTAGAATCTGCATCAAAATTACGTCCAGAATCATTGGATATTGTAAGAACCTTAATAGGTATTTATGTTATGTTGGGAATGGATGAAGAAGAAAATGCTATGAAAGTAATGATGGAAAACAATAAAGGTGAATAATATAAAAATATTCACTAATTATAAAAAAAGCTTCTAATTAATTAGAAGCTTTTTTTATACAATTCTTTTAATAACTCTTAATTTGTGGGTATGCATTTGTCTTTCATTATTAAATATACCAGAATGATCTAAATGATCTACTCTAACTTTTCCATGAGCATGAATTATTTGGTTGTTTTCCATAATTATACCCACATGAGTGATAACACCTTCTTCGTTATCAAAAAATGCTAAATCACCTGCTTCAGTTTCTTCTATAAAACTTAATGCTTCGCCCTCAGTAACTTGCCGATTGGCATCTCGAGGTAATTGGATTCCATTTAGTTTGTAAACCATTTGAATAAACCCACTACAATCGATACCAAAAGGTGTTTTTCCTCCCCATAAATAAGGGCTATTTAAATACAAATGGGCAATTTCAATAATTGTAGATTTTGAAAAATTAAAATCATTTGTAGCACCATCAAAAGAGTGATTTAAAAAATTGACTACAGCTACATTACTTCCTAAACTAATAGGTAAAAGTTCGTTGGTAGTTGTTGTAATTATATCCAATAAATTTGTGGAGAGCTTAGTTGGTAATTGATTTAATGAATCATATTCATTTTTAGTTAAATTAACAAATTGTTTATTATCAATCCAGCCTTCATAACTATCATATGTTAACCTTATTCGGCTCCATTTTTTACTTACTTCTAATAGTTCAAACAAATCACCATAAAGTACTTGAGATACCATTTCACTGCGATCTGAATCTTCTAATCGCAATGGAACAATACTTAGCTTACAAATGCCGTAATTCATTTAAATATGTATTAGATAATTTACCGAAAATTAATTTCTTTCAATAATCATAGCAGATGCACCACCACCACCATTACAAATTGCAGCTGCACCAATTTTAGCGTCGTTTTGTTTTAAAACATTAATTAATGTAATCAATATTCTTACTCCACTACAGCCTAAAGGATGTCCCAATGAAACTGCACCACCATTAACATTTACGTTTGAATCGTTCAAGCCTAATATTTTCATATTGGAAAGACCAACAACTGCAAAAGCTTCATTAAACTCAAAATAATCAACATCATCGATTGAAATATTGGCTTTATCTAATGCTTTTGGTAATGCTCTAGAGGGTGCTGTAGTGAACCATTTTGGTTCTTGGGCAGCATCAGCGTAACTTATAATAGTAGCTAAAGGAATTAGACCTAATTCATTTGCTTTTTCTTCACTCATCAATATCATCGCCCCAGCACCATCATTAATTGTAGATGCATTTGCTGCAGTAACTGTACCTTCTTTAGTGAAAACTGGACGTAAGGTTGGTATTTTTTCCATCCGAACATTTTTATATTCTTCATCTTCAGAAAAAACTATTGGCTCACCTCTACGTTGAGGTATTTCAACAGAAATTACTTCTTCATCAAATTTTCCATCTGCCCAAGCTTTTGATGATCGATTGTATGATTGAATTGAATAATTATCTTGTTCTTCTCTGGTTATTTTATATTCAGAAGCACATAAATCTGCACATACTCCCATAGCATTATTGTCATATGCATCAATAAAGCCATCTTTTTGCATACCATCTTCCATGCTTTTTGGTCCAAATTTGTGACCATTTCTCAGATGTACATAGTGAGGAATGTTACTCATGCTTTCCATACCTCCTGCAATAACGACATCTGCATCGCCTAATGCAATTGCCTGAGCAGCGTTCATAACAGCTTTCATGCCAGAAGCACAAACCTTATTAATAGTGGTACAAGGAACGGTATCTGGAATGCCAGCACCTATAGCAGCCTGACGTGCGGGAGCCTGTCCAACACTAGCTTGTACTACATTTCCCATATACACCTCTTGCACTAAAGATGGATTAAGGTTTATTTTATCTAAGGCTCCTTTTATGGCAGCTGAACCTAATTTAGTAGCTGATAATGATGATAAACTACCCATGAAACTACCAATTGGAGTTCTTACTGCACTTACAATTACAACTTTTTTACTCATCTGTTATTACAAATTTTGTTATGAAAAATATAGTAGACAAATTTACACATTTAATATTAAAAACATTCTTGATAATTATGTAATTGAAATAAAACAAACGATATTTATACCTTATTATATCTAATAAAATTTAATGAAAAGCATTTTAACTTCTTTTGCTAAAAATCAATCTTTTATTTTCAAGATATTTCTTTTTATACTTTCTACCGTTTTAATTATTTATTTATTACCAAAAGGTGGACAGTTCAAGTATAACTTTCAAAAAGGAAAGCCTTGGCAATATGAAAATTTATATGCTCCTTTTAGTTTTACTATTAAAAAAAATAAAGAAGAAATAGAAGAAGAAAAAAAGTATTTAATAGAAGAAGCAATACCTTATTTTGAAATTGATACCTCTAAAATTGTAGAAGTAAAAGCTCTATTTAATAATTTTTATAAGAAAAAAGATACTTTTGACATAGTAACTGAAATAGATCTAAAAACAAGGAATGTTGGACTTCGTGTTTTGGATGAAATATATACCTATGGATTAATTAACGAGAACTATTCATTTGATTCAGATAAATTAATTTATTTAAAAAACGGAAATGAAATTCAAGAACTAAGTTATAAGCAATTAGTTTATATAGGAGATTTAGTACGTATTATTAAAAATAAAGTTGAAGAATATTTAATTTTAGATTCTGAATTGTTTTTAACGGAATTAATTATAAGTGTTGTTTTATCAAATGTAACGCTTAATAGTGAGCTAACAGAATCAACCATTAAAACTAAAATTGAATCTATAAACCCAAATCGTGGAGTCATCGATAAAGGAAGTAGAATAATTGCTAAAGGTGAGGTTGTTGAAGGAAATAAATTTCAAATTTTAAGTTCGTATAAAGCTGTTTTTGAATCTCAAATTTGGAGTAAATCTAATTTTTATTGGCTATTACTTGGATATTCCTTATTAATTTCTTTAGTTTTTCTGATGTTGTTTTTGTTTTTAAAGAACTACCGTTTAGAGATTTATAATAATACTACTAAGGTTACATTTATCTTATTTAATATCATTGTAATGATATTCCTTACCACTTTAGTAGTTAAATATGATGCCAAATTAGTTTATATAACTCCATTATGCATCCTGCCATTAGTTTTAAAAACATTTTTTGATGCTAGATTAGGTCTTTTTGTACACGTACTAACTATTTTATTATTAGGCTTCATTGTTCCTAATAGTTTTGAATTTTTATTCTTGCAGACAATTGCTGGAATGGTTACGATACTTACTGTTTCAGAATTATATAAAAGAGCTAATTTGTTTATCTCAGTAGGTCAAATAACTTTTATATACATATTGGGATATTTTGCTTTTTTTATAATTCAAGAAGGAAATATAGAACTTATACAATGGGATTATTTTGGCTATTTTGTACTTTGTGGTTTACTGACCTTATTTTCTTTCCCATTAATTTATATTTATGAAAAAATGTTTGGTTTGGTATCGGATGTTTCACTTCTAGAACTAAGTGATACCAATTCTAAATTGCTTAAAGAGTTATCTAATAAAGCGCCAGGGACCTTTCATCATTCTTTAAATGTTGCAAATTTAGCTGAAGCGGCAGCCAACGAAATAGGTGCTAATGCAATGTTAACTAGGGTTGGAGCATTGTATCATGATATTGGTAAAATGGTGAATCCAACTTATTTTACTGAAAATCAAATGTCTTCTATAAATTCCCATGATGAATTAGATCCTAAAGAAAGCGCAGAAATTATTATTGCTCATGTGATTAATGGAATTGAAATAGCTAAAAAGAATAACCTTCCTGATCGCATAATTGATTTTATTAGAACCCATCATGGTACAAGCTTGGTTTATTACTTTTATTCCAAAGAAAATGAAAAATTGGGTATCGCTTTAAAAGAAGAATTTAGCTACCCTGGTCCAACACCATTTTCAAAAGAAACAGCTATTTTAATGATGGCAGATAGTGTAGAAGCTGCCAGTAAAAGTTTAAAGGAGCCTACATCATCTATGTTGGATAATTTTGTTGAAAAAATTATTGACGGTCAATTAAATCAAGGACAATTTTTAAATGCAAATATTACATTAAAAGAAATTCAACGTATTAAAAAAGTTTTAAAAAAGAAGTTGAATAACATGTATCATTTGCGAATAGAGTATCCTGAATAAAAATTATAAATTTTTCTTAGAAACTCATAAGGTAAAAAAAAAGATACCTTTAGTTTTAAAATGAGAACTTGATAGGAGAGTAGCTTGCTTTACTAAATTTAAAAATAAAATTACCTCAATGTTAAAAGAAAAAGATTCAAAACTAAAGTGATTATTTCTTAGGTAATTTATAGTTCGCATTTTAGCGTTATTATATATAACAAAACTAAACTCTAATTTAGAGCTCAAATTAAAACACAATTTTTATCAACAATACTGTAATTTAGTTTTTATTTTCCTTTTTTAAAGCAGGAACTTTATCTTCAATATAATCTAAAGGTTTTGAAACTTGTTTTGGAGCTTTAAAGCGGTACCCTAGAAATACTTGAAATATTATTTTTGAAGGTTGTAGAGTGATTTCATTTTTATCAAAATTCTCACTGTAAGCATGATATTTTAGTTCACTTCCAAAATAGAACTTCTTTCCGTTATAGCCTATAGAAGTACCAGTTTTAAATGAGAAGAATATTCTACTAAGGTTTTCATCATTTGTGAGGTTACTATCTGTATAAATTTCTTTATTATTATAAAAATCAATACCAAATCCTGGTACAGCAAACACATTTGCATACCAATAATTATTTAGGACATAAGTATAATAATAACCAGGTTCTATAATAAGTGTAAGGCCTTTATATTCGTTGTAAGGGTTTCTTTGGGTTGGTTCTGTTTCTAAACCTAGTATTTCTTCGTTAGCATCTTTAAAAGTATAATATGTATAATTTATACCAGGCATAAAAGTTCCTGCACTTTTTAATTGAATTTCTGTATTTGATTCAACCGCTCTTATTGAATAATTTTTATTAAATTTATATTGAGAAACTCCGTTAAAAGTATTTGTTGTTAACTTAGGGAATTGAATGCGAAAATCATTTGGTTCTGGACCTTCAATAAATTCAGTATTATCAATATAATAACCCCTGCGATAATCATATTCATAAAAATGTGCCCATTTATCTAATAGTATATCAAAGCCAAATCTAAAGTGGTCTGTCTTCCCTTTATTTTCTTGATTACTAGCTGACAACTTTGGTCTATAACGTAATTTAACCGAGAATGCTCTATAACTAAACCTGAACCCATAGCTTACGCTTAAATTAGTTTTTACAGATGCAGATTTTCCATTGTAAGGAAATACATATTTTAACTGATTATTTGAAACAATTATATTGATGTTTAATCGATTCGTATGATCTTCAATGTAAGGGTTCAAAGTAGATATACTATCTGTATCGGTTTGATTCTTAGAATATCCTTTTTCTGCTATATCTTGACTAAAACATAGGTTTGCTATAAGCAGTAATACTAATGTAAATAATAAATTTTGTAATTTTTTCAAATTTTTTTTATATAATATGAGTAAATATGATTACTAGCTAAAATCTGATTTTAATTTTGTTTATAATAGATCTAATAGAACCTAGATCAACTTTTACAAGGTTTGGTTAAAATTTAAACGATAGATCAAGGTACTGTAGATAAACATTATTTATTTTAAACTTATACTAGCTAGCGGATTATCTCCTCCAAGTACTCGGTGATCGTATAAGTTTGTCCTGCTTTTGTATTTGATTCCGTTTTAATAAAATAATTATAATTTGACCAATCAACTGTTTTAATGTCACCATAAATAACTATTCCAGTTCCTATCTTGAAGCTAAGCAATCCATTGCTATTTGTGGTTGATGTTTGATTTTCAACATAAACTGGGCTTCCTGTCGCGGAATCTTCTAAAATACTAATTTTCATCTCCACAGTTTTATTTATGAGTAATTTGGAGTCCACACTTCTAACAATAGCCTGGTAACTAATTAGATCAGAAACTTGAGAATACATAGTGAGGTTAATAAAAAAGATGAGAGTTAGTGTAATTATATTTTTCATATTAATTATATTAATTATCCTATAAATATAAGTAAATATGATTAATATTTTGCTTAAGAGATTAAATATAAAAAAAACCACCCTAAATTAATAGAGTGGTTTGTAATCTATAAATGGTTAATTACCCATTATTATAGGTATTAATTCTTTTTTAATTAGTTAGTGGGTCTTTCTTATCAAATTGTTATAAAGATGGTGCTCTTCTCAATTTGAGAAAGGTTCTTTACTCTACTAAATATTTATTCTTTAATCAATAGTTTTGTGATCTGACCTTTTTCACTTTGGATCACTACCATATAAGGAGCAGTGGCCAATTGAGACACATCGATCATTTTTTGGGTTCCCATATCGCTAAGATTGATGGTTTGAATCAATCTACCAGTATAGTCATAGATAACAACTTGCTGTAGTGCTATGGCTTGCGGATTGCTTAGTATAAACATATCCTTTGAAGGATTAGGATGCATTACTATGCTTCCAATGTTCAGTTCCACATCAGTTTTACCAAGCATACTTTCTATGGTTAAGATAAAAGTACAGGTACCCATATTTCCATATTCATCTATTGCCATCATAGTAACAGGATATATGCCATCAGGAAGTAAGGTTCCCGCCGCTGGATCTTGCGAAAGTATAGTTAATGGATCAGTACAGTTATCAACTGCGCTAGCTTCTCCAGTTGCAAAGTAATCTGGTACTTCATAATACAAATTTCCTGCTCCCGGGTCTACTGTTATATCAACAGGACAAACAATTACAGGATTTATAGTATCTATAACAGAAACTACTGCAATGCAAGTATCTGTATTCCCTGATGCATCAGCTACCGTTAATGTTACTGAAACTTCGCCTATATTATCACATAAAAAAGTATCGATATCGATTTCAAAAGAAATAATACCTACATTATCTGTAGATCCTCCGTCTAAATAATTTGCAGAAATTGTTGCTTGGCCATTTTGATCTAATAGTACAGTAATGTCTTGACAAAGAGCAACCGGAGCTTCATTATCTTCTACTGTAATTACCGTAGCACAAATCGCTGTTTGACCATTTCCATCAATTACCGTCCAAACCACTGTAATAACTCCCGGAACAAGTATTTCGCCAGTGATCGTGTCGGTTCCGTTCATATCATTTGTGATACTTCCATCAGGACAGTTATCTGTAAAGGTGGCATCAAACTCGGTTCCCACCACAGTGTATTGATCAAGACCAGGATCTGTATCACGCGTTCCATCAGGAGCACAAGTAATGACAGGATCTTCATTGTCTTCGACAGTAATTACAGTAGTACAGGTAGCGGTTTGACCGTTACCATCATCTACCGTCCAAATAACAGTTGTTGCTCCTTTTGGAAGGATTACTCCTGCAATGCTAGCCAAGCCGTTTAAGTCGTTTGTGATACTTCCGCTTGTACAGTTATCTGTAAAGGTGGCATCAAACTCGGTTCCCACCAAAGTGTATTGATCAAGACCAGGATCTGTATCACGAGTTCCATCAGGAGCACAAGTAATGACAGGATCTTCATTGTCTTCGACAGTAATTACAGTAGTACAGGTAGCGGTTTGACCGTTACCATCATCTACCGTTAATACAATGGTAGTACTTCCAATTCCTACTACTGTTCCTGGAGCTGGTACTTGGCTAACCGTTACATCGGTGCAATTATCTGCTACTGTTGCCAAGGAGGTATAATCAGGCAATGTAAAATTACAGTTTGCGTCTACTGATTCTTCTTGGTCTTCAGGACATGTTATTGTTGGGTTGGTGTTATCAGACACAAGTACATCGAAATTACAAGTTGCTGTATTTGAAGCTCCATCTGTTGCCGTTAATACAATGGTAGTGCTTCCAAGATCTACTATTGTTCCTGCTACTGGAAGTTGAGTAACAGTTACAACAGTACAGTTATCTGCTGCTGTTGCCAAGGAGGTATAATCAGGCAATGTAAAATTACAGTTTGAGTCTACTGATTCTTCTTGGTCTTCAGGACAGGTTATTATTGGATTGGTAGTATCAGAAACAAGTACATCGAAATTACAAGTCGCTGTATTTGAGGACCCATCTGTTGCCGTTAATACAATGGTAGTGCTTCCAATTCCTACTATTGTTCCTGGAGCTGGTACTTGAGTAACCGTTACATCGGTACAATTATCAGTTGCTGTTGCCAAGGAGGTATAATCAGGCAATGTAAAATTACAGTTTGCGTCTACTGATTCTTCTTGGTCTTCAGGACAGGTTATTATTGGATTGGTAGTTTCAAATACAAGTACATCGAAATTACAAGTCGCTGTATTTGAAGCTCCATCTGTTGCTGTTAATACAATAGTGGTAGTTCCAATTCCTACTACTGTTCCTGGAGCTGGTACTTGGCTAAGCGTTACATCGGTACAATTATCAGTTGCTGTTGCCAAGGAGGTATAATCAGGCAATGTAAAATTACAGCTTTCATCTACTAAGCCCTCTTGGTCTTCAGGACATGTTATTGTTGGGTTGGTGTTATCAGAAACAAGTACATCGAAATTACAAGTCGCTGTATTTGAGGACCCATCTGTTGCCGTTAATACAATGGTAGTGCTTCCAATTCCTACTATTGTTCCTGGAGCTGGTACTTGAGTAACCGTTACAACAGTACAGTTATCTGCTGTTGTTGCCAAGGAGGTATAATTAGGCAATGTAAAATTACAGCTTTCATCTACTAAGCCCTCTTGGTCTTCAGGACAGGTTATTGTTGGATTCGTGTTATCAGATACAAGCACATCGAAATTACAAGTCGCTGTATTTGAGGACCCATCTGTTGCTGTTAATACAATGGTGGTAGTTCCTGTTTCTACTATTGTTCCTGGAGCTGGTACTTGGCTAAGCGTTACATCGGTACAATTATCAGTTGTTGTTGCCAAGGAGGTATAATCAGGCAATGTGAAACAACTTGCATTTGCTGTACCTTCTTGGTCTTCAGGACAGATTATTGTTGGGTTAATAGTATCAAATACAAGCACATCGAAATTACAAGTCGCTGTATTTGAAGCTCCATCTGTTGCTGTTAATACAATGGTAGTGCTTCCAATTCCTACTATTGTTCCTGGAGCTGGTACTTGGCTTAGCGTTACATCGGTACAATTATCAGTTGCTGTTGCTAAGTAGGTATAATCAGGCAAAGAAAAATTGCAACCTCCGTAAAATGAACCTCCTTGGTCTTCAGGACATGTTATTGTTGGATTGGTATTATCAGATACAAGTACATCGAAATTACAAGTCGCTGTATTTGAAGCTCCATTTGTTGCTGTTAATACAATAGTGGTAGTTCCTGTTTCTACTATTGTTCCCGGAGCTGGTACTTGGCTAACCGTTACATCGGTACAATTATCAGTTGTTGTTGCCAAGGAGGTATAATCAGGCAATGTAAAATTACAGTTTGCGTCTACTGATTCTTCTTGGTCTTCAGGACATGTTATTGTTGGGTTGCTAGTATCTGAATCCACGAAGGTAGAAGTAGGGTCAATATCAGTCCAGTTTGCAGTACTATACGAAGCATCATCTACAAAAATACAGGTCAAGTCAGGATTGTTCGTTGAATAAAAATTAGTAAAGTTTGTATTGTTTCCGTTTCTCACATCTAAACTTGTTAATTGATTATCACCACAATCCAAAGAAAGCAAAGCATTATTATTACTAACATCTAAACTTGTTAATTGATTTTCAAAACACAACAAAATAGTCAAGGCAGTATTATTACTCACATCTAAACTTGTTAATTGATTAGAACGACAATACAATTCAGTCAAGGCAGTATTATTACTTAAATCTAAACTTGTTATTTGATTTTGCCAACACTCCAAATAAGTCAAGGCAGTAAAATCTTCAATACCAGTCAAATTTGCAATATTGTAATTAGAAACATCTAAACTTGTTACAGCACTAATATTAGCAGTTGGTACAGAGCCATTAATTGGAGCAGTATCAATGCCTAAATCTATTAAGGCTTGTTCAAAATTAGAGTCTGGAATTGCTGTGGTGTTTAATGCCTCACATTCTGCTTCATTATCCACGAAGGTAGAAGTAGGGTCAATATCAGTCCAGTTTGCAGTACTATACGAAGCATCATCTACAAAAATACAGGTCAAGTCAGGATTGTTCGTTGAATAAAAATTAGTAAAGTTTGTATTGTTTCCGTTTCTCACATCTAAACTTGTTAATTGATTAGAATCACAATACAAAGTAATTAAAGCAGTATTATTACTCACATCTAAACTTGTTAATTCATTAGAACGACAATTCAAATACGTCAAAGCAATAAAATCTTCGATACCAGTCAAATCTGCAATATTGTAATTAGAAACATCTAAACTTGTTACAGCACTAATATTATCAGTTGGTACGGAGCCATTAATTGGAGCAGTATCAAAGCCTAAATCTATTAAGGCTTGTTCAAAATTAGAATCTGGAATTGCTGTGGTGTTTAATGCCTCACATTCTGCTTCATTATTTACGAAGGTAGAAGTAGGGTCAATATCAGTCCAGTTTGCAGTACTATACGAAGCATCATCTACAAAAATACAGGTCAAGTCAGGATTGTTCGTTGAATAAAAAAAAGTGAAGTTTGTATTGTTTCCGTTTCTCAAATCTAAGCTTGTTAATTGATTAGAATAACAAGACAAATACGTCAAAGCACTATTAGTACTCACATCTAAACTTGTTAATTGATTAGAACGACAATTCAAATTAGTCAAAGCAGTATTATTACTCACATCTAAACTTGTTAATTGATTAGAACGACAATTCAAATAATTCAAAGCAATATTATTACTCACATCTAAACTTGTTAATTGATTAAAATCACACCCTAAAGTATCCAAAGCAGGATTATTACTCACATCTAAACTTGTTAATTGATTAGAATAACAATACAAAGTAATCAAAGCAGTATTATTACTCACATCTAAACTTGTTAATTGATTAGAACGACAATTCAAATAATTCAAAGCAGTATTATTACTCACATCTAAACTTGTTAATTGATTAGAACGACAATTCAAATAATTCAAAGCAGTATTATTACTCACATCTAAACTTATTAATTGATTAAACTCACAACTCAAATTAATCAAGCCAGTATTATTACTCACATCTAAACTTGTTAATTGATTATCAAAACAAAACAAACTATTCAAGGCAGTATTATTACTCACATCTAAACTTGTTAATTGATTATCATAACACCTCAAAGTAGCCAAAGCAGTAAAATCTTCGATACCTGTTAAATCTGTAATATTTTTATAAGAAACATTTAAAGATGTTACACCACTAATATTAGCAGTTGGTACAGAGCCATTAATTGGAGCAGTATCAAAGCCTAAATCTATTAAGGCTTGTTCAAAATTAGAATCTGGAATTGCTGTGTTTTGACTAAAACCAACTATTGTAAAGCCTAAAAATAATAGTAGAAGTAATTTTTTCATTTTGTTTAATTTTAAAGTAAAAGTAGTTAATTAAAATGAGGCATATAAAAAACCACCCTAAATTAATAGAGTGGCTTGTAAATGTTAAATTGATAAATAATTAAATTAATTATGTTAATTCTTTGCAAACCCAATAGGAGTAGGGGGCTAAAAATAAAAAACCCCTCGTAGCAATACGAAGGGTTAAAGTGAGCCCGTCAGGATTCGAACCTGAGACCGCCTCCTTAGAAGGGAGGTGCTCTATCCAGCTGAGCTACGAGCCCATTCACTTAAAGAAATGATATCTTTTGCGGCTGCGAATATACAAATTATATTAAATAACAAATCTTTTTATCAGACTAAATATTTACATTTATAGTTAATAATGATCCTTGATAAATTAAGGAAAATTCACTATTCTAATTTGTTTTATTAATATTTACGTTAAAATAAAATATTCATAATTTAAACCAACTCTTATGTTCTTGTAAAACATCGATTTAGGAGGAGAAGTATAAAATAAACTTGTTATTTTAGTTTCAATATAGCAAATAGGGAGGTAAGATATAGGCAATTATAACAAGCTTAGAATGCCTATTTAGCTATTTATTGGCTAGCGATTTAATCCAACCAAATTCTTAAAAAAAATAAATAGATTGGATAGCAGAAAAGCCACTATTTTTAAATTTATAGCAATAAAAAAAGCCTAACTATTAATAGCTAGGCTTCTTTTGTCGGGGTGGCAGGATTCGAACCTGCGGCCTCCACGTCCCAAACGTGGCGCGATAACCGGGCTACGCTACACCCCGAGTAGTTATCAATATTTTTATTTTAATGATGCGGAGAGACAGGGATTCGAACCCTGGGTACCCTTTTGAGGTACGCTTATTTAGCAAACAAGTCCTTTCGGCCACTCAGGCACCTCTCCAATAGAGTTTGATAAATCGCCCTCAATTGCGGATGCAAATTTAGTTCAACATTTCTAATAACGCAAACAAAAAACAGGCTTTTTTAAATAAATTTTTAGTGTGTTTGTTTTCAGACTTTTGTACAACTTACTATTATTTTTTTATTTCCTTTTATAGTGGTGAAAAATAAAAATAAGTCTCCACCATCTTTAATACTCAGTCTTTTTCTTAAATAAGCAACACTTTTTGGGAAATTTCGAATACTAATATTTGCTTTTTCTATGGTTGAAAATTCTTTAAAATGTTTCTTTTGATAGGGGGTAACCTTGTTAATTATAAATTGTCGGCCTGGAAAACTTATTAATTCATCACTGGTATACAAATGTGAGTGTTTATGAAGTTTTTTAATTTGATACCGATCTGATATTAAATCAAAAGCCCCACTCTTCATTATTGCAGCATTTGGTTCGTATAAATATTTCTTCGGAATGTCATAATCGACTTTAGAAGTGTCGTTTAAATTAAAGTTAAAAACATCCCTATGATCTTTGTTAATATTGATAGTTTTTATATATGGAATGCCTTTAAAATTAGGTTTAATAACCCATAACAGTTCTTTTACATTATTTTTAACAGCAACAATATGTAGTTCTGAAACAAATTTCAATTCATTTAATCCAACTGAAATATCGAGCATTGGAGAGGTTTTAATTAATAATTTATTGCAATTTTTTAATAAAACAGGCAAATGAAAAGGGATATCGGGCTCGCAATCCTTTAAGAAAAAAACTTTTCCTTTGTCTTGATGCCTTCTTGATGGATCTGCATAAATAACATCATATTGTTCTTTTAAAACGTTTTTTAAACCATCTTCTGCAAAGCATTGAATGTTATTCCTTTTTAATACTAAAAAATTATGAGCTGTTATTTTTGAAAGACATTTATTTAATTCAAAATGATGAACTTCTTTAGCTATTTGTGAAAAGTAATAACTGTCAATTCCAAAACCACCGGTTATGTCAGCAATTTTATCTCCATCGATAATAGAAGCTTTGTATTTTGCAGTAATTTCTGAAGAACATTGTTCTATGTTTAATTTTGGAGGATAATATATTTGCGCTGAATGGTACCAGGTAGGAAGTTTATTCTTAGATTTTTTCTTAGCATCTATTTGTTGGATCAATTCTTTAATAGTCGCACCTTTAAAGGGGCTTTTAGAAAACACAAGCTTTGAAGAATTAAACTCATTATTTTTTATATAACCCTGTATGACAGTACTTAATATGTTTCTATTTAAATAAATGCTATAGGTTTTTTGTAAGCTTTTTAACAATGTCATTATTAGATAAAAATTCTTTTAAAATAACTTTTATGGAGGTGTAAAGTGGTATTGCAACTATTAAACCAACAATTCCAAATAAGATTCCAGCTATAGATATTACCAGAAAAATTTCTAATGGATGTGATTTTACACTTTTTGAAAATATAATGGGTTGACTAAAGAAGTTGTCGACTAGCTGACCAATTAAAAAGCCAATCATTACAAATATAGTTTTAGGTAATATTACGGTTTGAAAATCGCTGCCTATAAAACTAGTCATTGTTAAAAAAACCATTAATACTAATCCAATCATGGGCCCTATAAAAGGTATTAGGTTTAATAAAGCACATAAAAAAGCAATTACAACTGCATTATTAACTCCAAAAGTTAGCAATATAGCGGTATAGATAACAAACAATATTGAGATTTGTAAAACGAGTCCTACAAAATATCTTGACAATAAATTTTTTATCTCATTTAAAGATCTTTTAGTACCGTCTTCATTACGATCTGTAACAAAAGTTAATATTCCTTGTTCTAATAATTTACTGTCTATTAATAAGAAAAAAGAAATAAATATTATCGAAAACAAAGCAATGCTAAAACTTCCAAATCCACCAATGATAGCATTTAAAAAGTTTGGTATTATTGAGTAATCAATTTTTGAAAATAAATTTGATGTAGTTAGTGACTTATCTACATCAATATCTTTATCTGATAAGTAATGAATTACTTTTTGGTATAAACTTTCAACAGAAGATTCTAATTCCTTTATATTAAGCAAAGAAAGATTTTGTCCCTGTTCAACAACCAATGGTATTAACAAGCCAATAAGACTCGATAATAATCCAATTATTGTTGTCATAGCGATGATTACAGCAAGTGTATTGTTAAATTTTAATTTAGTTTTTAAAAATTTAACTATAGGCAAACCTATTAAAGAGATTATGGCTGCAATAATAATATATAAAATAACGGATTGTATTTTATAAATAAATAAAAGTAACAAAGCAATACCAATGATATAGGCAACAGCTCTTATAATTCCTTTTTTAATTTCATTTGAATCCATCTAGCTACTATAATTTTTATTAATTAACGAATATAAAGCTATGGAAGTGGCTTGTACCACATTCATGCTACTATTTCTTCCATACATACTAATATGTGCACACAGATCACTATTAGTTAAAACCTTATCTGAAACACCTTCATTTTCATTTCCAATTATAAGTGCGATTTTTTGATTGTCAAATAAAGGTAAATTTTCAATAGATTCGCTAGAATCAGTGATTTCTAAAGCAATTATCTTGAAACCGTTATCTTTTAAATTAATAATGGCATTAAGAGTATTTTTATTTTCCGAATAGGAAACATAGTGCTGTGTATTTCTGGCAGTTTTTTTAAGTCTAGGAGAATTAAAATTAATTTGACTGTTACAAAAAATAATTTCAGGTATTCCAAGCGCATCACAAACTCTAAAAACCCCACCTATATTAGAGGGACTTTTCAAGCCATCACAAATCAAAATAATAGGAAATACTTTTTCTGAATGATTAGATTCTTTATGTGATAATTGTATAATCATTAATTTTTAAAAACATAATTAATAATATTTGCCCCCATTTGTAAAGCTTTAAGTCTTGTTTCTTGGGAATCATTATGAATTTCAGGATTTTCCCAGCCATCACCTAAATCGCTTTCGAACGTATATAATACTAATAAACGATTCTCTTCAAAAATACCAAATGCTTGAGGCCTGTTTTTATCGTGTTCATGAATTTTGGGTAAACCTTGTGGGAAATTATAAGGATTTTTAAAAATAGGATGGTTTTTTGACAATTCAATCAGTTCTTTATTTGGAAATATTTTAATCAATTCTTTTCTCAAATATTCATCCATGCCATAATTATCATCAATATGAATAAAGCCACCGCTTAAAAGATAGTTTCTTAAGTTTTCTGATTCTTCTTGTGTAAAAAAGACATTTCCATGTCCTGTCATATGTAAAAAGGGATAATCAAATATATCTATACTATTAGGGCTTACAACCTTTGGTTTTGTATTGATAGTAGTCTTAAGTTCTTCATTACAAAATTTTATTAGGTTGGATAAAGCTGTAGGATTGCTATACCAATCACCACCACCACCATATTGTATTACAGCAATATCTTGAGCAGTTAGCTTAATAGTAACCAAGAAGAAGAATATGATTAAGGTTTTTAAACTCATAGAAATCAAAAATACAAATTCTAAATAATAGTAAAGTAGTAAGTTTTAAGATATTATTGAATACTGTTTAAAATAAATAATATTTCAATCTTCATTAAAAAAAGCAACACTATGACAGGCTACAATTGCAGCTGTTTCCGTTCGCAATCTGTTATTCCCTAAAGTCACGGGTATAAAACCTGCTTTTATGGATTCACTTATTTCATTAGTAGAAAGATCTCCTTCTGGACCGATGAGTAAGGTCGTATTATCATTGGGTTTCAAAACACTTTTTAAAGATTTTTTAGTACCTTCCTCACAATGGGCAATTAATTTTTGATGAAGATTACCCTCTTGCAATTTTAAGAAATCACCAAATGCAATCGCTTTGTTTATTTTAGGTAAATATCCGTTTAGGGATTGCTTCATTGCGCTTTGTATTTTCTTCTCAAAACGATCTATTTTAACTGCCTTACGCTCACTATGGTTGCAAATAATAGGTGTGATTTCAGTAATACCAATTTCGGTAGCTTTTTCTAAAAACCATTCATAACGATCATTTAGTTTTGTTGGAGCTACTGCCAAGTGAAGCGAGTAGGAAAGTGGTTCTTGTTTTTTAACTTCCAATACCGTCGCCATACAATTTTTAAGATTTGAATGTATTAACGTTACTTTAAAAAACAATCCCTTTCCGTTGGTAAGATTTAAAATTGAACCTTCTTGTTTTCGCAATACTTTAAAAATATGCCTACTTTCTTCTTTGTCAAATTTAATTTCTTTAGAAGTTTCAGTAATAAATTCATTGTAGAATAATTGCATTGTTTTTTATTAATTTAAAAACTGGTAGGTTCTATATTTATAATACACCTGAATTGATGTTTGATTTATATCATTATTTTTATAATTCCATTCTTGCTTTTGCAACGATATCGTTTGAAGCAAAAAGCTGTTGTTTGTATTTTAACTCTCCAACTATTGCAATCATAGCAGCATTATCTGTGCAAAACTCAAGTTTTGGAATATGAACCTTCCAATCAAAATTCTTTTCAGCATTTTTTAATGCCTTCCTAATACCAGAATTTGCAGAAACACCTCCGCCAATAGCTACTTCTTTAATACCTGTTTGTTTTACAGCATTTTTTATTTTATCCATTAAATAATCCACAATGGTGTATTGTAAACTTGCACAAATATCATTTAGATTTTTATTAATAAAATTAGGGTCTTCTTTTACATTTCTTTTTACAAAATACAATACAGAAGTTTTTAATCCACTAAAACTAAAATCTAAAGGCCCTACTTTGGGTTTAGGAAAAGGAAAAGCCTTTGGATTGCCTAGTTTTGAATATTTATCGATTAACGGTCCACCAGGATAGGGTAGTCCAAGTAATTTTGCGCTTTTATCGAAAGCCTCTCCTACAGCATCGTCTAAAGTTTGACCAATTATTTCCATTTCAAAATAATTAGTTACTTTAACAATTTGTGTATGACCACCACTTATTGTCAATGCTAAAAAAGGGAATGTTGGAGTTGTATGTGCTTCAGATTTTATAAAATGTGCTAAAATATGTGCCTGCATATGGTTTACATCAATTAGAGGAATCTCTAATCCCATCGCCAAAGACTTTGAAAATGAGGTGCCTACCAAAAGTGAACCCATCAATCCTGGGCCCCTTGTAAAAGCTATGGCATTTAGCTGTTTTTTGTCGATATTTGCTTTTTGTAACGCAAGTTGTACGACAGGTACAATATTTTGTTGATGCGCTCTAGAGGCAAGTTCTGGAACAATACCACCGTATTCTTTATGAATACTTTGTGTCGCAACAACATTAGATAATATAGTGCCGTTTTTTATAACGGCTGCAGCAGTATCATCACAGGATGATTCAATGCCTAAAATGTATGTCTGTTTTGCTATCAAATTAAGAGTGCATATTTATTTTTTGTAAAAATAAAACATTAAGACCGTATCAAAAAACTAAAAAAAATAATAAAAAGGATTCTTAGCATCTTGTTCTTGATAATAGTATTTATTATCATCACACTATCCATGCCTACTGTTCAAACTTATATTGCAAAAAAAGTTACTACAAAATTAAATGAAAACTTTGGTGCTAACATCAACATTAGTCGTTTAGGGCTTAATTGGAAGGGCGAAGTTGACATTAAAGATGTTTATATAGAAGACCATCATAGCGATACATTAATTTATGTTAAAACACTTAACACCAATTTACTAAGTTTAAAAAATCTTGTAGAAGGTGATTTGTATTTCGGTTTTATTGAATTGAATAAAGCGAAATTTTATATAAAAACCTACAAAGGTGAAAAAAGTGATAACGTTTCCATTTTTGCTAATAAATTTAATTCAACTAGCCCTAGTAGCGGTAATATATTTGTATTAAAGGCAAATAATATAAAGTTTTCAGATTGTGATGTAAAAATAACTAATGAAAATTTAGAACAATCAGAAGTTTTTAATCTTAGTAACATTAATATAGAAAGTGAAATTTTCAGTATTGTAGGTCCAAATGTTAATACAGCTATAAAGCAATTATCGTTAAAATCGCAAAGAGGTCTTGATATTAAAAATCTAGCTGGAATTTTTTCTTATAGTTTAACCTCCATATCATTAAAACAATTAAAGCTTAAAACTGATGATTCTTTCATAAATGGCGCTATTATAATGAATTATAAAGAGGGAGAACTATCAAATTTTGTAAACAAAGTAGATCTTAATATTCATTTTAATGAAGCAAAAATTTCTACCAACGATTTAAATACATTTTATAATGAATTTGGTATAAATCAAGACCTGCTAATTGATGGAGATATAGAGGGCACTTTAAATAATTTGACCTTTTCAAATGGTCAAATTAAAAGTGGATTAATTAAAATTACCGGTGATTATAATTTTATTGATTTATTAAGTAATAAAAATGATTTTGCTATTTATGCAAACAATCATTCGATTTCATTAAACTACAATTCACTTAAAGGATTAATGCCAAAAGTATTAGGGAAGGTTTTTCCAAAAGAAATTAGCAATTTAGGCACCATTAAATTTAATGGGAGTACAACATTTACGAAAACTTATTTAACAACATCAAGTATCTTGATAAGCGCATTAGGTTCCGCAAAAATAAATGCTACTATCCATCATTTAAACGAGGAGGAAAAAGCAGAATATAGTGGAGACATAGACTTTGAAAATTTTGATTTAGGATCTCTTGCAAATACTAAAAGTTTAGGAAACATTACTTCAAAATTAAATATTAAAGGAGTGGGGTTCACCCAAAAATCATTAGATGCTAAAGTTACAGGAGAAATTAACTCTTTTGTATTTGAGAATTATAATTATAAAAATATTACGCTTTCTGGAAATTTTAAACACCCATTGTTTGATGGAGAATTAAATATTGACGATCCCAATTTAAAGTTAACGTTTAATGGATTGATAGATATATCTGAAAAATTGAATCGATTCGACTTTAAAACAGATATAGAATACGCAGAGTTAAACAAATTAAACTTAATGAAGCGTGATAGCATATCAGTTTTTGTTGGTAAAATTGACATGAATATGATAGGGAATAATTTAAATAATACCTATGGATCTATCTCTTTTAAAGAAACATTTTATCAAACTGAAAATAATGATTTTTATTTTAATGATTTCTTGATTACTTCAAAAAAAGATGGATTAAAAAGAGTTATAGATATTAATTCTCCAGATATTATGACTGGATATATTTCTGGAGAATTTTTAATTGAAGATATTCCAGATTTATTTATTAACGGTGTAGGAAGTATTTATGCAAACTTTAAACCAAAGAAAATAACTAAAAATGTATACATTAATTTTGATTTTGAAATCTATAATAAACTAATTGGAATATTTGTTCCTCAACTAGAGTTTGGGAATGATACCAGAATAAAAGGATCTGTTTATTCAAATGAATCTAAAATAAAATTTGATTTTGAGTCTCCCGAAATGATAGTTTTTAATAATTATTTAGGAAAAGTTAAATTTAAATTAGATAATTTTAATCCATTATATAACACGTATATTTCAGTAGATACTTTAGATAATGGTTTTTATAACTTAAAAGACATTAATTTTATTAATAAAACTATAAATGATACACTTTATGTAAGTACAAATTTTTCAGGAGGTAAAAATAAAGATTATTTTAATTTATCTTTATACTATACTATTGACAGAGAAGGAAACTCTGTAGTTGGAGTAAAAAAATCTGACATTATTTATAATGAGAACAACTGGTATTTAAATGAGCAGGATGATAAAAATAATAAAATTGTATTTGATAATAGTTTTAAAAATATAAAATTCGATTCGATAACATTAAATCATAATGATGAATTAATACAATTTACAGGAGCTACAACTGATAGCACTTTCAAAAATTTAAAAGTTCAATTTAAAGATGTCAATATAGGTAATTTAGTTCCTAAAGTTGATAGCCTAAGACTTAAAGGAAATATTAATGGTAATTTAAGCATTCTTCAAAAAGAAGGTGTTTATTATCCTAGTTCTAATATTATTATTGACAATATTGATGTAAATGATATAGAAATGGGGGATTTTGTAATTGATATTTTAGGAAACAATGAGCTAACTCGATATGATATAAATACATCTCTTACTAATAACAATCTTAAATCTATAAATTCTATTGGTTATATTGAAGAGACTAGTGGTCAAACGAAAATACAATTAGATATAGAATTGAATGAATTTGATCTAGGAGCAGTTAGTCCTTTTGGAGGTAGTGTAATTACAAATATAAGAGGCTTAATATCAGGAAAAGGAAAGGTTTCTGGAAAATTGAATTCTCCTGATATTTTTGGTAATTTTATCTTAAAAAATAGTGGTTTAAAGGTGCCATACCTTAATATTGATTTTAATTTAGATAGCACTACTAATCTTATTGTAACAAAAGAAAAATTAGAGATTTTTAAAACTACTATTACCGACACCAAATATTTAACAAAAGGAGTTCTAAGGGGAAATGCAACACATAAAGGTTTCGGAAATTGGAAATTAGACTTAAGCGTAAATTCAGTTAATTTATTAGTATTGGATACTCCAGCAGATGAAAACCAATCCTATTATGGAACGGCTTTTATAAATGGGACTACACATATTCATGGTCCTATAAAAGAATTAATAATAGATATTAATGCTGCTACTGAAATGAATACGGTATTTAAAATACCATTAAGTAATACTGAAACTATTGGAGATATTTCTTTTATAAAATTTCTATCTCCTAAGGAAAAAGAAGCTAAACTTCGTGGAGAAACTATAGTAACCGACAATTTAAAAGGACTTGAATTAAATTTTGAATTGGATATTAATAAAAATGCAGAAATCGAGATTGTTATTGATCAAAATACGAAGTCAGCTTTAAAAGGGAGAGGAGCAGGAACTTTATTAATAGAAATAAATACCTTAGGAAAATTTAATATGTGGGGTGATTTTATAGTATATGAAGGTATTTATGATTTTAGATACGGAAAAATTATAAGAAAAGAAATTGAAGTTGAAAAAGGGGGTACTATAACTTGGGATGGTTTAGCTAGTAAAGCAAATTTAAACTTAAAAGCTATTTATAAAACTAAAGCAAATCCTTCTGCATTACTAGATGACCCAACGGTTAACAGGAAGATACCTGTTGAAGTTTTTATAGATTTAACCAATAACATTACCCGACCAAATTTATTATTTGACATTAGTTTTCCTGATGTAAGTTCTTCTGTTAGAAGTGAATTGGAATATAGACTTCAAACTACTGAAGAGAGAGAAAAGCAAGCTTTATTTTTATTGACAACAGGTTCTTTTATTAGTGATACAGCTGGACAAAGTGCTGTTTCTGGAACAGTTACTGATGGTGTTAATGCTATCCTTGCTCAAATATTAACAGATGACGATGCGATTATAAATTTCACACCCTATTATGATATGGGAATAGATACTCAAGAAATTGAAACTCAAGATGAATTTGGTGTGAAATTCTCTACTAAAATCACTGAACGAATTGTCGTAAATGGAAAAGTTGGTATTCCTGTTGGTAAAATTAATGATTCAAGAGTTGCTGGTGATGTCGATGTACAATGGTTGGTAAATAAAGATGGTAGCTTGCGAATTAACTTTTTTAATCGTCAAGCAGAATTACAATTTATTGGTGAAGATCAAACATTTGAACAGGGTATAGGTATTTCTTACAAAGTAGATTTTGATACCATTAAGGAACTTATGAATAAACTATTTGGAATAGAAATAAAATTAGAAGAGTTTATTCCAGATGATAAGAAACCAGTTAGTTTTGAGGCGGGAAGTTCAAATAATTAAAATAAAGCAATCATTGATATTTCTATATTTACAGATTTTGGCAATCTAGAAACTTCAACAGTTTCTCTAGCAGGAGCAGTTTCTTCATGAAAATATGAAGCATAAATTTTATTAATTTCTAAAAAATTATCCATATCACTTATAAAAATGCTTGATTTTATAACATTTTCAAAAGTCATACCAGCTTCTTTAAGTATAGCTTTTAAATTTTCCATTATTAACTGAGTTTCTTGCTTTATAGAACCAATCATTAATTCTCCAGTTTTTGGATCAATAGCTATTTGACCAGATGTATATAAAGTATTACCTGATAATACTGCTTGATTATAAGGCCCGATCGGAGCTGGAGCGTCTTTAGTAAAAATAATTTTTTTCATATCAATTACCTGTGAAAACAGGATTTTATTTAATTATATTCTTTTATCTGATTCTCTACGTTTTTCATATTTAATATCACTAAGCATAGAAGATTTAATACCTATAAACATATACCAAGATGTATGAATGCTGCCAATTGGAGTCCAATTAAAACTTAACCTCCAACTTTCTAAATCTCTTTGAAATCGAAATTGAGTTAAGGTTATTCCTTTGTTTTTAAAATCATAACCCGATGATATGCCAACCTTCCAATTTGGTGAAAATTCTATATTTGAACTCAACATAATAGATTGAGAAGATATTTCATTTTGTCTAGTAGAATTTGCATACGTAATAGTATAAGCCATTCTTAAATCCCAGGGAATTGAAAAATTATACCAATTATAATCAGAATTTGAAATATCTTTATCGGATTCACTTAGGTCATTTATTGGATTGGAATCTCCAAACAAATCATCTGGCCGACCTCCATTTTTAAATGTATTGGTTTCAAAATCATCATCTTCACTACCTTGAAAATCTTTACTAGAAAATGTATAATTAATACTAATATTAGCACGAGTTAATCTAAAGAGGCTTCCGCCATTATTAATATTGAATTCATCTACTCTAATATTATTGTTATTTAAAGCATAAGGGTCAAGCGCTCCATTAAAGTTAAAATCTAATTTTTTTACAATTGGAATACTTCCAGAAAAGATTAATGGATTCCAATTTAAGGAGTCTCCAGCAATATTATAAGCAGTATTAAAATTTAAGTTATTTAATAAAATCATCTTTTTTGGTTTAACTTGGGTAGTATCCCTGTCTCGCACTTTTGCTTCTATTGTATTACTAATAGACATTCCAATACTACTTGATCTTACATTCCCGGGGGCTCCATATAATGATTGTTCAAAACGTGAATATTCTACAACTTGCTCATTTGCTGTAGGATCAACATAACTATTATAAAATTGATCAAAGGAAGGATTAATATTATAACTTAAAGATGGTCTAAATACATGACGCAATGCTTCAATCTTTTTTCCTTTTCCAAAATTAAACATTCCATACAAGGTAGTTCCAAGACTAGTAGAAAAATTATAAGTACGATAACTATCAAATCCTTTTATAGTATCTTGAATAACCCCTCCTTCTCCTGCATTATATTCTGAGTCATAATATTTTTTAATAGTATTAAACGCCCATGTCTCTTGATAGGTAGTGTTTAACGAAGAACTTATATTTTTAAATATTTTAAAATTTGTGCTAATTGGTATTGAATGTCTTGCTCCAATTTTTGCATTGTTAAACATTTTTGAAGTAAAAAATTCATCACCTGTTGTTTGAATTCTATTTTCAGCAGCTAAATTATATTGTAAATTAATATTTTCTATAATTCCCTTTTTTGAACCAATCTTGGGTTCAAATGGGAATATTCTAGATATACTAGTATTTAAATTTGGCAGTGACATATTAATTGCGTCTGTATTGGTGTTTTGAGAGTGTGTTCCGGCAAGAGAAAAATTAATTTGTGGAATTGTTTCAAATGTTTTTGAATAGGAAACTGAAGAACTTAGTGTATTTATTAAAGAACTTGCGTTGTTTGTTTGATTTATCGATTCATTATAATATTGACTACTTCCTAGATTAACAGATGCAGCAAATCGAGAACTTGGATTTGCTTTAGCATCTTGATTATGATTCCATCTAATATTATAAACAGAACCTTCATTAAAACCATCGAAGCCACGCTCCCCATTTATTAGTTTTTCAAAGCGTAAACTTAAATTTCCTTTAAATTTATAACGCAATGCATATGAAGATTCTGCCCTTATTGCATAACTACCATTAGTGTAATAATCTCCAATAATAGTTAAATCTAAATAATCACTAATTGCAAAATAATACCCGCCATTTTGAAAGAAAAAACCACGATCTCTATTGTCTCCAAAACTTGGTATTATAAAACCTGATGTTCTATCCTTAGTTAATGGAAAAAATGCAAAAGGCAGCCCTAATGGCAGAGGAACATTGGCTATATACATATTTGTAAATCCGGTAACAATTTTTTTATTCGGAACTACTTTAGCTCTTCGTGTATAAAAATAATATTCAGGATTCTCAATATCCGTAGCCGTTGTAAATTTAATGTTTTTAAGAAAATAAACTGAATCATTAACTTTTTTTGAAACTTCAGCTTTGTATTTTACTTCATCTTGTCCAGATCTAGAATTATAAATTAATGCTTTTTTTGTATTCATATTAAATCGGATAGAATCTGGAATTACTTCATTTTGTGCTTGAGTAAATACTGGTAATTGTGAATAAACACCAGCACTATCGATTCCTTTAGCATAAATTTCATTTTTATTATAATCTAAAACAATATACCCACCTTCAATACGCATATCTTCATACGTTATATATGCTTCATTATACATATAAACCTTGTTTTCCAGCTTGTCTATATAGACATAATCTTCACCAAAATAATTAATAACTCCTGTAAGTATTTCTCCTTTAGATCTAATAGTATCAGGCTTAACAGTATCTAATATTGCTTCATTAAATTCAGAAAGAATTAAATTTTGATTGATACTAATAGTATCTTCTACTTCTATTATAGGGATTATAGTTTTGTTTTTAGTAGGAGTTTCTTGAGAATACAAAAAAGTGTTGCATAAAAGCAGCAGTGAAAATGTTGCTAATAAAAAATGCTTAAAAGTTTGCAATGCTACGATACCTTTTTTTTGTAAATTTGGCTTTGTATTGTACATCTAGTTTCTTAGAGTTACAACCTCAAAAATAAGCATATTTTTTATGTGATTTTTTTTAAAAGGAAATTTTTAACAATACTACTATAATCAATACGTTAAGAATAAATAACAAATGGGAAATGCTCATGAAAAACAAATTATTTTATTTTATTTTACTAATAGCAGTCATTCTTACTTCATATTCGTTTAATATTATTACAAATAATACAGAAAAGCCATTCATTGTAGTTTTAGATGCGGGACACGGAGGAAATGATCCTGGTAATATAGGAAATGGCTATAAAGAGAAAAATATTGTTTTAAATATTGTTCTTGAAGTTGGAAAAATTTTAGAAGCAGAATCTAATTTTAAAGTAATTTATACTCGCAAAACAGATGTGTTTATTAAATTACACGAAAGAGCACCTATTGCAAATAAAGCAGATGCAGACTTATTTGTTTCTGTTCATTGTGATGCTTTTACAAATAATGCCTATGGCGCTGGTACTTTTGTTTTAGGCTTACATCGAACTCAAGCAAATTTTGAAGTTGCAAAAAGAGAAAATGAAGTGATATTTTTAGAGGATGATTATAAAGAAAATTATGAAGGATTTGACCCAAATTCCCCTGAATCATTGATAGGTATGACTTTAATGCAAGAAGAATATTTAGATCAAAGCATATTATTAGCATCATTAATACAAGATAATTTCACTAATAATTTAAAGAGAAAAGACCGAAGCGTTAAACAAGCTGGCTTCATGGTACTTTATAAAAGTTATATGCCTAGTATTTTAGTTGAAACAGGTTTTTTAACCAATAAAAAAGAGGGTGCCTATCTAAATTCTTTAAAAGGTCAAAAAGAAATGGCTAAAGAAATTGCAAAAGGAATAATAACTTATAAAAATAGTTTATCATTAGAGACTGGAGATATTAACAAACGAGATATTATACATAAAAAAAATATTGAAACTGTTAAAGATAATAAATTTGAAGGCTACACCTTTAAAGTACAACTTGCAGCCTCTAGCAAGAAATTAAGCTTGAAGTCATATAACTTTAAAGGATTGATGGGTGTTTCAAGAGAAGAGGAGGATAAGTTATTTAAATATTATTATGGAAAAACATCAGATTATAATAAAATACAGCTTATGAAAAAAATTGCGGAGGAAAAAGGACATAATTCCTGTTATATAGTGGTTTTCAAAGAAGGTAAAAAATTAAAACTTTCTGATGTTTTAAATATTTTAGACAAATAATCCTAATTCATCAATTTATTTATAAATTTGTTTTTAATCAAAAACACAAATCATTGAAAATAGCTAAAGAAGTTAAAACCGGATTACTTGCCATATTTTCTATTTTATTATTAATTTATGGTTATAGTTTTCTTAAAGGATCTGATCTTTTTTCTAAAGAAAGAACATTTTATGTTTCCTATAATAATGTGGCAGGACTTGCTGTTTCTGCTCCTGTAACTATAAATGGTTACGCAATAGGACAAGTTGAAAATATTGATTTTGAAAATAAAAAAGGAAGTTTATTAGTAACTTTTAAATTGAAAAAAGATTTTGAATTTTCAAAAAATAGTATTGTCCGTATATATAGCACCAGTGTAATAGGTGGTAATGCCCTAGCTATTATTCCAACAATAGATAAAAATAACGTTGCTAAAAGTGGAGATACTTTAAAAGGTGAAATTGAACAAGGAATTTTAGAATCATTAACTTCTGGTTTAAAACCATTGGAGAATAGAATATATAAAACACTTTCTGGCCTTGATACTTTACTTTACAATTTTAACTCAGTATTAAATGATGACACTAAAAATAATTTAAAAGATGCGATTGCAAGTTTAAATAAAACAATGAAATCTTTTGAAGGAGTTTCTTCAGATTTAAACTCATTACTAATTGAAAACAAACCAAAACTTGATAGTACGTTTTCCTACCTTAAAACAACTACTAGTAATTTAGCTAGTTTTTCAGATTCATTATCACAAGTAAATATTAAAGCAATGGCTTCTAATTTGGAATCTACCTTAGAAAGTTTTGATGCACTTATGAAGAAAATTGATCAAGGAGAAGGTAGTATTGGCAAACTTTTAAATGACGAAAAACTCTACGATAACTTAGAAGCTGCCTCTAAAGAATTGGAAGAGCTATTAAGAGATTTAAAAGAAAACCCAAAACGTTATCTTCATATTTCTGTTTTCGGAAAGAAAGCAAAAGAATATAAGCCTAAAGTAACCGAAAAGAAATAGTTGATGCAATACATTCCCAATATTCTATTTTTAATTCTTCTTCTTATTGGTTCGGGGTTTTTTATAAAAAATAGTAAAAAGATAATTCGAAATATTAAATTAGGGCATAAAGTTGATGCTTCAGATCATAAAAAAGAACGTTGGATTAATGTACTTCGAATTGCATTGGGCCAATCTAAAATAGTTGTTAGGCCAATAGCTGGAATACTTCATGTAGTTGTATATGTTGGTTTTGTTATTATTAATATTGAAGTCTTAGAAATAATCATTGATGGACTTTTTGGTACTCACCGTATTTTCTCTGGTTTAGGTACGCTATATAATATTTTAATTGCTTCTTTTGAACTGCTAGCTTTTTTAGTTTTAGTTAGTGTAATTATTTTTTGGATTCGTAGAAATATAAAAAGAATAAAACGTTTTTTATCCCCAGAAATGAAAGGTTGGCCAAAAAATGATGCCAATATCATTTTGTATTTTGAAATGGTTTTAATGTCATTATTTTTAATAATGAATGCTTCCGATTTACAACTTCAAATTTTAGGGGCTGAACATTATACAAAAGCGGGAAGTTTTCCAATTAGTAGTTTCTTGTTACCACTTTTCGAAAACCTTTCACAAAACAGTTTAATTATTTTAGAACGTTCTGCTTGGTGGTTGCATATTACTGGAATCTTTATCTTTTTAAACTATTTATACTTTTCAAAACATCTACATATTTTATTGGCATTTCCAAATGTTTATTATGGAAGCGTATCACCTAAAGGAAAATTTAAAAATTTAGAGTCAGTAACAAATGAGGTAAAGTTAATGATGGATCCAACTGCCGATCCTTTTGCTGCTCAAGCGGAAGGAGTTAGTGTTCCTGCAAAATTTGGAGCTAGTGATGTGTTAGATTTAAGTAGAACGCAATTATTAAATGCTTATACTTGTACAGAATGTGGGCGTTGCACGAGTAATTGTCCAGCAAGTCAAACTGGTAAAAAATTATCTCCTCGAAAAATCATGATGGATACAAGAGACCGTCTCGAAGAAATAGGAAAAAATATTGATATCAATGGAGTATTTATACCAGATAATAAACAATTATTAGGAGACTATATAACCAAAGAAGAACTTTGGGCCTGTACTACTTGTAATGCTTGTGTTGAATCTTGCCCTGTAAGCATAGATCCTTTATCTATTATAATGGATATGCGTCAATATCTAGTTATGGAGCAATCCGCAGCACCTAATGAACTTAATATAGCAATGACCAATATTGAAAATAACGGTGCCCCTTGGCCCTATAATCAAATGGATCGATTGAATTGGAAAAGCGAATAATATGAAAAAAGAACATGTAAAAATAAAGTTACAAAGTAAAGTAATAGATGGTGAATTTGTTAGTCCAAGACATCCTGATGGTATTAAAAACTATCTGATAGACATTGATGGTACTATTTGTGACGATATTCCAAATGAAGAGCCAGAAAGAATGTTAACTGCAAAAGTTTATCCAGACGCTTTAGAAACATTAAACAAATGGTATAAAGAAGGACATATTATTTGTTTTTTCACATCACGAACCGAAGAGCATAGAGAATATACTGAAACTTGGCTAGAAAAAAATGGTTTTAATTATCATTCTATGTTAATGGGAAAACCACGAGGAGGTAATTATCATTGGGTAGATAATCATTTGGTAAAAGCAACTCAATTTAAGGGTAAATTTACTGATTTGGTTGAAAAAAAAGTGACCATAAAAGTTTTTGATGATTAATATAAAGGTCGTCATAATTATATTCTTATCTGGGTTTTATTCCATATTAAATGCCCAATCAATTATTGGAGAGTGGGAAACATTTGATGATTTAACCGGTGATAAAATATCTGTAGTTGAAATTTATAATATCAACGATATTTATTTTGGAAAGATTATCAATTTATTTGAAGACTCTTTAGATTCAGTTTGTGACCAATGTGAAGACGGTGATTATAACAAACCAATTATTGGTTTAATAATCATTAAAAACTTAATTAAAGATGATGATGAATATAATAAAGGTACAATATTAGATCCAAATAATGGAAAATCTTACAAATGTTATATGGAATTGATAGGTACTAATAAATTAAAATTAAGAGGGTATATTGGGTTTTCTATATTGGGAAGAACACAATATTGGCAAAGAAAAATATAAAAAATGAGTAATACATTAAAAGTGCCAACCATGGCTGAGCTTTTAGCTCAAGGTAAACAACCTGAAGTATTATTTTGGGTGGGCTGTGCTGGAAGTTTTGACGATAGAGCAAAAAAAATAACAAAAGCATTTGTAAAAATTTTAAATAAGGCAAATATTGAATTTGCTGTATTGGGAGCTGAAGAAAGTTGTTCAGGAGACCCCGCAAAACGTGCAGGGAATGAATTTTTATTTCAAATGCAGGCAATGATGAATATTCAAGTTTTGGATGGTTATGAAATTAAAAAAATTGTTACTACTTGTCCTCATTGTTTTAATACCTTAAAAAATGAGTACCCTAATTTAGGAGGGAATTATGAGGTAATGCACCATACTCAATTTTTAAAAGCCCTTCTTAATGAAGGTAGACTAAAAGTTGAAGGGGGAAAGTTTAAAGGAAAAAGAATTACGTATCACGATCCTTGCTATTTGGGTAGAGCAAATAATGAATATCAAGCGCCTAGAGATTTGCTTAAAAAATTAGAAGTAGAACTTATTGAAATGCGAAGATGTAAATCTCAAGGTTTATGTTGTGGTGCTGGTGGTGCACAAATGTTTAAAGATGCTGAACCCGGTGAAAAAGAAATAAATATTGAAAGAACAGAAGAAGCTATTGAAACTTCACCTTCTATAATTGCAACTGGTTGTCCTTTTTGTAATACAATGGTAACCGATGGAGTGAAATTTAAAAAGAAAGAAGGCGAAGTAGAAGTATTGGATATAGCAGAAATGATTATTAATGCAGATGAATTATAATAATGATAAAAGATTTTAATGATTTACCAGATGATTCTAGGTTATGGATTTATCAATCTAATAGAAAACTAAGCGAAATAGAAATTGGAATTATAGAACCGAAAATAATCGATTTTTTAAACCAATGGACTGCCCATGGAAAAGATTTGGATGCAGGGTATGAAATTAAATACAATCGTTTTATTGTTTTAGGTTTAAATCAAGAAAATGCTTCAGCTTCAGGTTGTAGTATTGATGCTTCTGTGGGTTTTATTCAATCTTTAGAAAAAGAATTTGAAATTGATTTAATGGATAAAATGAATGTTACTTATTATAACGGAGATTTTATTGCGCATAAATCTTTAAGCGATTTTAAAAAAATGGCCAAAGCAAAATCGGTGTCTAAAAATACTGTGGTATTTAATAATTTAGTTAATACAAAAATCGACTATATTGAAAATTGGGAAGTTCCTGCAAAAGATAGTTGGCACAATAGATTTCTAGCATAGTTTTTGTTAACTTTCTTTTATGAACAAACTATTTTCAATCTTATTAGTTCTATTCTTTTCATTTACTGGAATTTCTCAACAGATTTACCCTCTTTTAGTTGAAAACGATCAATTAAATCAAAAAAAATGGGTAGATAGTATTTATAATGCGATGACTCTAAAAGAAAAGGTTGGACAATTATTTATGGTAGATGTTTTCTCTAGTGACCCAAAATCAAAAAATAATAAAATTGATTCTTTAATTAAAAACCAACATATTGGAGGAATCATTTTTTCTAAAGGAGGCCCAAAACGCCAAGCAAAGTTAAATAACCATTATCAAAACATCTCAAAAACACCTTTAATTATGGCAATGGATGCAGAATGGGGTCTAGCAATGCGTTTGGATTCTACTTTTGCCTATCCCTGGAATATGACACTGGGTGCCATTACTAATAATGAAATAATTTATAAGATAGGCAAACAAATAGGTGAGCATACCAAAAGAATTGGTATGCATATTAATTTTTCACCAGTTGTCGATATTAATACCAATCCAAACAACCCTATAATTGGGAATCGTTCTTTTGGAGAAGATCGTGATAACGTTACAGAAAAAGCGTTAGCATATATGCGCGGAATTCAAAGTGTTGGAATATTGGCTAATGCTAAACATTTTCCTGGACATGGGGATACTGAAAAGGATTCGCATAAAACCTTACCAACCATTTCTTTTTCAAAAAAACGTTTAGACAGTATAGAGTTATATCCCTATAAGAGATTAATAGAAGCAGGTTTAAGTAGTGTAATGATTGCTCATTTAAACGTACCTTCATTAGAACTTAGAGCTAATTTTCCTTCTTCTTTATCTAAAAATATTGTGACTAATTTATTGCAAAAAGATATGGAATTTAATGGCTTGGTTTTTACTGATGCATTAAATATGAAAGGAGCTTCTAATTTTAAAAAACCTGGAGAAATAGATTTAGCTGCTTTTTTAGCTGGAAACGATGTGTTATTAATTTCAGAAAGTATTCCAAAAGCACAGCAACTCATTATGAATGCTTATAATGATGGAAGAATAGCTGAAGTTCGTTTAGAACGTTCAGTTAAAAAGATATTATATGCAAAATATAAGGTTGGATTAAACAATTATCAGCCTGTTGATATGAATAATTTAGTGGAAGATTTAAATACTCCATTGGATAAAGTACTTTATGAAAAAGCAATGGAAAATGCACTAACGGTGCTAAAAAACGATCGTTTAATTATTCCTATTAAAAAATTAGAGAATACTAGAATCGCTTATGTTGAATTTGGTGATGATTCAGGCGAACACTTTTTAAGTCAATTACAAAAATATGCTAAAGTTGATTGGGTAAAAGCTAAGACCGCAGATGAATACAATAAAAAATTAAAAAAATACGATCTTACGATTATTGGTTTTCATAAATCGAATGCAAATCCTTGGAAGGCATATAAATTTACTGAATTAAAGTTAACAAGATTGTACGAAATTGCTAGAAATAACAAAGTGATATTAGATGTATTTGCAAGACCTTATGCGTTATTAGATCTTAAAATATCTTTAAATATAGATGGTATTATAATGTCTTATCAAAATAGTAAAGTTTCTCAAGAACTTTCTGCCCAATTAATTTTTGGTGCTATAACTGCTAAAGGCTCTTTACCAGTATCTATAGGAGAAAAGTTTCCATTAAATACAACTAATTTCACAAGAAACCAGAATAGGCTGCAATATGGAACTCCAGAAAGTGTTGGAATTAATTCTATCAAGTTAAATAAAATAGATTCATTAGCAATTATAGGCCTGAAAGGAGATATGATGCCAGGCGCTCAAATTTTAGTGGCAAGAAAAGGAAAAGTTATCTACCATAAAACTTTTGGACATCACACTCAACTTAAGAAAATAAAAGTTTCAGAAGATGATGTTTACGATGTTGCTTCTTTAACCAAAATTTTGGCGACATTACCAATGATAATGGAATTAGTAGATAATGGAACTATTAACTTAAACACTAAAATTTCAGAACTATTACCTGATTATATAGGGTCTAACAAAGAAGACATCACAGTTAAAAATATGTTGTCTCATTATGCTCGTATAAAAGCTTGGATTCCATTTTATATAAACACATTGGACTCTTTAAAACAACCTGATCTTAAGTATTATTCAAAAAATAAATCTGCAGAATTTAGTATTCAAGTGGCCAATGATTTATATGCGCGAAATGACATGAAAGACTCAATTTATCTTCAGATAATAGAAAGCGATTTATATCCGAAGTTAAAATATAAATACAGTGATTTACCATATTATATTCTTAAAGAATATTTAGAACACTATTATAATAAACCAATGCAAGATTTGGTTCAACAACACTTTTATAAAACTTTAGGAGCTAATAATACAACCTATTTACCTTTAGAGAAGTTTCCTCTAGATAAAATACCCCCAACAGAGGAAGATGACTATTTTAGAATGCAGAAAATTCAAGGTTTTGTAAATGACCAAGGAGCAGCTATTTTAGGAGGAGTAAGTGGACATGCTGGTTTGTTTAGTAATGCAAATGACATCGCTAAAATTATGCAAATGTATCTTTGGAAGGGTAGTTATGGTTCTATTACTTATTTAAGACCAGAAACACTCGATTTATTTAATACCTGTAATTATTGTGATGTTGATGTAAGGAGAGGAGTTGGTTTCGACAAACCCCAATTAGAAGATATTGGTCCTACTTGTGGTTGTGTTTCAATGGATAGTTTTGGTCATAGTGGGTTTACAGGAACATTTACCTGGGCAGATCCAGAAGAAGAGATCATTTACGTATTTTTATCAAATAGAACTTATCCAGATGCTGGAAATAGAAAGATTATTAAAAATAATTTAAGAAGTGATATTCAAGATTATATATATCAAGCCATTGAAGATTAAGCAGAAAACTCAAATTAATATTTTAAAATTCCGATACCGGGTATTTATATGAAAATTGCTATTGTTTGTTATCCAACATTTGGAGGAAGTGGAGTTGTAGCCACTGAATTAGGGATTGCTTTGGCTGAACAAGGTCACGAAATTCATTTTATTACTTATAAACAACCGGTTCGTTTGCAATTATTGCATAGTAATGTGCATTATCACGAGGTTACGGTACCAAGTTATCCTCTTTTTCATTACCAACCCTATGAGCTAGCCTTATCAAGCAAATTGGTAAATATGGCGAAACTGCATGAAATAGAATTGGTACACGTTCATTATGCAATCCCACATGCCTATGCTGGTTATATGGCGAAGCAAATGTTAGCAGAAGAGGACATCTTTATACCTATGGTCACAACGCTTCATGGCACAGATATTACATTGGTAGGGAATCATCCATTTTACAAACCTGCAGTAACTTTTAGTATCAACAATAGTGATGCAGTTACATCGGTTTCTCAAAGTTTAAAAGACGATACACTTCGCTTATTTGACATAAAAAAAGAAATACACGTAGTTCCAAACTTTATAGACACAAAAAAATTAGATAACTCATTTTCAGATTGCGAACGTGATTTAATTGCTTGTGCAGATGAAAAAATTATTACTCACATCAGTAATATTAGAAAAGTTAAACGCGTTGATGATGTTATAGAGATTTTTGATCGTATTCAACAGAAAATGCCTGCAAAATTAGTAATTGTAGGAGATGGACCAGAAAAAAAATCATTAGAAATATTATGCAAGAAGAAGGGAATTACTTCAAAGGTACTTTTTGTAGGTAATAGCAATGAAGTAGATAAAATATTATGTTTTAGTGATATGTTTATTCTTCCTTCTGAACATGAAAGTTTTGGTTTGGTAGCTTTAGAAGCTATGGCTTGTGGAGTTCCTGTGATTTCAAGTAACGCAGGAGGTTTACCTGAAGTTAATATACAAGGCGAAAGTGGATTTTTAAGTGATGTAGGTAATGTTGATGAAATGTCAGAAAATGCAATAAAAATACTGCAAGACCCTGAAATGCTGCTTAAATTTAAAAAGAAAGCTAAATTAATCGCCAAAAGATTTGAAACTAAAATGATAGTTCCTTTGTATGAAGATATTTATAAAAATGCTTTAAATGGTCTTTCTGTTAAAAAAAATAACCTTTAGCTATTCATAAATGAGACATACCATTTTAAGTAATAGTTAAAATTATATTATTATTTTCTGTTGCTAATAATAAGTTGAAATACAACTGCAATAAATATTACAATGGAGCAACCAACTAAGTTTAACCATAAATAAGGCATTAAATCAATATACCATAAATAAATAATAATTAATTGTGTAATTATTGCCGCCCAAAAAACTGCATTGCTTTTTACATATTTAATAAAAAATGCCAATAAGAATACCCCTAAAACATTTCCATAAAAAATAGAACCAATAATATTTACCAATTGTATTAAATTATCAAACAAATGTGCAACACAAGCAATTGATATTGCTATAAGACCCCATAATAAGGTAAACCATTTCGAAGCTTTGACATAATGCTTTTCATCCCTAACCCTTACATTTCGTTTATATAAATCTATAGCAGTTGTAGAAGCCAAAGCATTTAGTTCTGAAGCGGTACTCGACATAGCTGCACTTATAATAACTGCTAATAATAAACCTATTAAACCACGAGGTAGGTTTGTTAAAATAAAATGAATAAAAACATAATCCTTATCATTGGTTTCAGCATCTGGATTTGCTTTTAAGATCAATTCTTTTGTTTGCGCTCTCAATCCGTTCTCAAGAGTATTCAAATGAGTGATTTCATTCGAAATATTCTTTTTATCTACTTTATTTTCTAAATTAAAATATAATAATTGTTTGTCTTTTATAGTTAATTCTATTTCTTTTTTATCAATTTCTAATTGATGAAATTCCGAAGCAAATTCTGAATTCCTAACATCTTCTATTGCAGTAGGATTAAAGTTCAAAGGTGATTCATTAAATTGATAAAAAACAAATACCATTACACCAACTAACAAAATAAAGAACTGCATCGGTACTTTTAATAGACCATTCATAATTAAACCCATTTGGCTTTCTTTTACCGATTTACCACTTAAGTATCGTTGGACTTGACTTTGATCTGTTCCAAAATAGGAGAGTGCTAAAAAAGTTCCTCCAATGATACCACTCCAAAAAGTATATCGATTATCAAGATTAAAAGAAAAATCTAATATATCAAGTTTACCATTTGCACCCGCTAATTCTAAAGCTTTTGTAAATGAAATCCCTTGGGGTAAATAATTTAATATAATTAAAAAAGTAATAACCATTCCAGCAAAAATGACAGCCATTTGTTGCTTTTGAGTAATGCTAACAGCTTTTGTTCCACCACTTACCGTATATATAATTACCAATGACCCGATGATCACATTTAGAGTTACTAAATCCCATCCCAACACTGCAGATAGTATAATTGAGGGTGCAAATATAGTAATACCTGCAGCGAGTCCCCTTTGAATTAAAAATAGAATTGCTGTTAAACTCCTCGTTTTTAAATCGAATCTACTTTCTAGATATTCATAAGCAGTGAAAACTTTTAACTTATCATACAAGGGTATAAATACTATACAAATAATTACCATTGCAATAGGAAGTCCAAAATAAAACTGAACAAATCCCATTCCATCGTGATATGCTTGACCAGGAGTTGATAAAAAGGTGATAGCACTTGCTTGAGTAGCCATTACACTTATGCCAATAGTCCACCAGTTTGATGAGTTACCACCTTTTAGATAATCAGTGACATTTTTATTGTTTCGTGTTTTATAAGTTCCGTATAGTACAATAAATAATAGCGTTCCAATAAGTACAATCCAATCTATTACTTGCATATTATGAGAAGTTCACCATTAAAAAATAAAAGAGGACGATGTAAATTACGTTGATAATAAGAACCCAAGTATATCTTTTTTTCCATATAAATTTTAAATTTTCGTCTTTCATAAGCTTAGTTTTAAAATTTTAATTACTTACCAATTGACAATAAATTAGCAAATAATCGATAAGCTCCAGATACTCCTGCCGGTAATTCTCTAAAGAAACTTATACCTGTATAAATATAATATCCTTTTCCATAGGGTGCAACCAATAAAGAGCCTTTTGTTTGCTTACTACCTTTATCGCTCATTCCTAAAATTGGTGTAAATTCTTTGCCCCATTTATTTGGAAAATAAAGGCCTCTTTCTTGCACCCAATTTTTAAAATCTGCTCTTGTTATTCTATTGGGATAATTTAAAACTTGATGATCAGGAGCCAATAAAGTAACCTCAGAAAATTCGTCTGTGACCCGATCTCTTGAAAGCGTTAATTGATAAGGAGCAAATTCATTAGTAACTAGCCGATGACTGGTATTGTATTGAACTAATAATGTGCCGCCGTTTTCGACATAACTATTTAATTCAGGTTGTTTAAAAGCTAATTCAGGTACTGTATTATAAGCCCTAATACCAACGACAATAGCATCAAACTGATTTAAGTTTTTAGAAGTTATTTCAGAGGGGTTTATAGAAGTTACTCGATATCCAATCTGTTCTAAGCTTTCTGGAATTGCATCTCCAGCTCCTTTAATATAACCGATGTTTTTACCTTTTTTTTCTATACTTATATGAACCACTTTTGCTTCAGCATCCATTAATATTTGTTGCAATGGAATGTAATCATAATCTATGGTAAATAATTCTTTTTGGTAAGATTGATTTCCAACTGTCACAATGGGTTTTAGTATTCCTTCACTTTGATCCTTAGGAGGAGTAACTGTAAATAGCAAGGTTGCATCATCTCCTTTTTTTGAAACTGAAAAGGTTTGTGATTCAGGAGAAATCACCCATCCTTGTGGTGATTGAAGTGTAACGGATCCATCTAAATGATTTCTTCCTGCTTTTATTATTACAGGAATTTGTTTTGCATTATTATCTGAAAATATGATTACTTTCTCTTGAATACTTGCAGTTGCTATAGGTAATACATCAAATGGTTGATATACTTCCCCTTTAACAGGGTCATTAAATTTATATACTAAATTTCTATTATAACTTAAATACGTACCATTAATAGTTAACTGAAAAACAATTGGAAAACTCATCATTTTTTCAGGAAGACCTATATTATTTTTATCGTCTACATGGTACATACCGATAGTACCTTTTTTGTTTAACCAATAAGGAGAACTATAATTTTGATAATTAAAAGTACCTGCTACACTTTCAATAATTATTTTTTTATTTTTTTTAAGTTCATAAGGCTTTAATGAAGTTGGAAAAGAAATAAACATTGAATTTACCGATCCTAATTCAATGTCTGAATTGGATCTATTAATTGCTTCAATGGTTACTTTTACTTCACCATTATTAACTGCATTTTGTTGATCAGCAACAGCTTCCAAATAAAGTCCAGCACAATCTGCAATAAGTTCTTTTATTTCTTCTAATTTTACTTCTTTCCAATGTCCTTGCGAAAGCATTAGAATGAGCTTATATGCTTCCAATAATTTTGGAACCATCAAAGAAGGTTCCTTAAAATTAAAACTATCTTCTAAGCTATACAGTATAACTCCAATTTCTTTTCCACCTTCAATGCGAGACCAAGTAGTATCTATACCATCAAATAAATTTACTTTATTTTCTGGGAAATCTCCTTTAAGAAATTCTAAATATTCTGTTTGACTTCCTCTAGAACCCGTATTACCAAATCCTTGTGATTTATGCATACTTCTACTTAATGCAGCTATTTCACCATTAGATAAGCCTAAATCGGAATAGTAATTTCCGGTTTCTACTTCCACTAAATTACTCTTATCTGCCTTTTCGAAGTTCTCTTTAGATCCATAGAACCACCAAGAAGTATTAAAAAACAATCGTTTTGGTTGCCAAGTACCATATTTTTCAGCAGATTCAGGATATTTATTCACATTTCCAACTAAATCAAAAGCTTCAAAACTTAACATTGCAGAGGCGGTGTGATGCCCATGAGTACTACCTGGGTTTCTATGGTTAAATCGATTGATAATAATGTCTGGTTGAAAACGTCTGATGTTTAAAACTACATCATTTAATACATCTTCTTTATTCCAAATTTCAAGAGTTTCCTCCGGATATTTAGAATACCCAAAATCATTCGCTCTAGTAAAATATTGTTGTCCACCATCCGTTTTTCTTGCAGCAATAAGTTCCTGAGTTCTAATAACTCCTAATGATTCTCTAATCTCTGGCCCCACTAAATTCTGACCACCATCACCTCTAGTCATAGATAAATAGGCAGTTCTTGCATGAACATCATTTGATAAAAAGGAAATTATTCGCGTGTTTTCATCATCTGGATGTGCTGCGATATACATGGCAGATCCCAAAAAGTTTAATTTTTGTAGCTTATGAAATATTTCAGATGTTGTTGGTTTATCTGGTTGTTGTGCAAATAAGAAAGATATACTTATAAATAAAGTAAAGAATACTGAATTGTTTTTTTTCATGGATAGTATTATTCGTAATTCTCAAATATACCTAAAAGATAAAAATACTAAAATTATTTTGTGATATTTTAACAAGTGAAAAAAAAGGATGTTTACTTGTTAGCAATTTCTAATAATGTTTTATAAACTAAATGAGTAGGTAATCCCATCACATTAAAAAAAGATCCTTCAATTTTATTAATAGCTACATAACCTAACCATTCTTGAATACCATAACTTCCAGCTTTATCAAAGGGTTGATAGGTCTTAATATAATAGTTAATTTCTTCATCTGTAAGTACATTAAACCAAACTTTCGTAGTGTCGTTTATCGTCTTTTGATTTTTTTTTCCTGTAAATGTTACCGAAGTAAATACTTTATGCATGCTACCGCTAAATGATTGTATCATCCTAAAAGCATCCGATGCATCTTTAGGTTTTTCGAATGCTTTACCACTTTGCCAAACAATAGTATCACTGGTGATGAGCAAATCTTTTTCAGATAAATCTTGAAATGCAGCTGCTTTTAATTTGGATAAATAATCGGTTATTTCAACTCCTCGTAAGCTATCTGGATAAATTTCTTCAATTTCTTTTAATTGTATGGTAAAATCAATATCCATTTCTTTAAAAAAACGTTGTCTTCTTGGCGATCCAGATGCAAGAATTATGTTATAATTTTTTAGTTTTTCAGAAAGCATATCAATTTTTTAATCAGAATTAATTCAAATAATTACAAAAGTATACAACAACAAAGAACACATACCCAAAAGCATGATAACTTTCAGTAGTTTTGAAAGAAAGGTATAATCACTTTTATTTTTTGCATCCCAAATTTTAATACTAAAATAGAGTAGCGGAGCTAAAGTAAATAGTAAAAAATAAACAATTGCGTAAGTATAACCATATAAATGAATATAAATATAATAAACGGTCCCAAACATAGCTAAAACACTCATCCCAAAAACAATATAAGAAGTTCTTTTTCTTCCTAAAATAATTGGAAGTGTGCTTAAATTGCCATTTTTATCACCATCAATATCTTCGATGTCTTTTACAATTTCTCTCATTAAAATAATATAAAAAGCAAAAAATGAATAATTTAATAAGATGCTAAAAATAAAGGATTGATGTTCTTGATTCAGGAATGTAATAGCTGGTAGTAAATCAAATAATCCAACTATTAGTAGACTAAAAGCAAACAAAGCAGCTAGAATTATATTAGCAAAAATGAGAATCGATTTTATAAAAGTGGAATATAAGTATAATAGGGAAGAGATGACTATAAAAAGACCAGAAAACTCGGGTTTTCCGATTTGATTTGAAATATAAAAACCTAAACCAACACCAATGATATTAAATATAATAAAAAAATAATTTGCATTCTTTTCAGTAACCTTCTTACCAATAATAATTTTTTCTGGCTTGTTGATACTATCAATTTCTAAATCATAAATATCATTGATAATATTTCCTGCAGCTGTGATACTAAAAGTAGCGATCATTAATAGTGTAAAAAGAAAATCATTAAGAGTTAGATCCGCTCCTAAAGGGATAAACAAACCATACCTAATTAGGGCTTGTATCAAAATTAAAATCAATAAATTTTGATAACCTATTAATCTTAAATAATTCAAAGGATATTTTTTGTATAGATTAATCGTATGTTGCACTTACACTATAGCTGTCTAACCATTTGTTTTGAACTTTTAGTACTTGTTCAATAACATCTCTAACACAACCTTTTCCACCTTTTTTATGTGAAACATATTTAGATACTCTTTTAATTTCCTGAACAGCATCTTGTGGACAACATGGTAAACCAACCTCTTTCATTACTTGTAAATCTGGAATATCATCACCCATATAAAGCACTTGTTCTTTACCTATAGAATTTTCTTCCAAATAGAGGTTCATCGTTTCAGTTTTATGATGAGCACCTAAGAAAATATCTTTTATACCCAAACCTTTTAGTCTGAATCGCACACCTTCATTATTTCCTCCAGAAATAATACAAACGTTAAACCCTTTATCTACAGCTGTTTTTAATGCAAATCCATCTTTTGTGTGCATTTTTCGATACATCTCTCCCTTGGTGGTTACCAAAATAGATCCATCGGTTAATACACCATCTACATCAAATATTAAGGTGGTAATTTTATTGAGGTATTTTTTGTAACTCATGTCGTTTAGCTGTTGTATTGATTATTACTATTTTGAATATATTTCTGTTGTCATTGTAATGTATAACATATGCGTAAAAAAATAGGCATGAATTGCTTATGTTATCCCGTTTAATTAGCAGTAACAAATATATAAAAAAGAAGCTATTTAATTAATGATAACTACTTTCAAAATCAAAAGATAAAATTAACTTTAGTAGATTAATTTTTAGCTTTCCAGTTATAAAAAAAATACAAACTTAAAACCTAAGAATGCTATATTGTTGTATTCTAAACAGCCTCAAAATAATAGAGTGTTGCTTTTTATTAAGCCCGTTCTTTAAGATAAATAAATATTGCCATAACTAATAAAATTCCTATTGTCCAAAACACCATTGCACCTACTCCCATAATTTGTTTTTTTATTTCTTAATTAGAAGCGAAAGATATGAAAGTTTTTGTTTTGCAAAAAAGTAAATCTTCAGATAATTTAACTAGCTTTGAGCTGACTGACAGTCTTTAATATGCTGATACATTATAAACGTTAGTGTATTAAATCAATTATCAGGGATAACTCATAAATTACTTATTATTATATTTTTTTAAAATTGAATTTGTTAGGTCTTGATAAATATCTTTATACGGACTCTCTTTTAATAGATTCAACTGTTTTTCAATCGTTTTTTTATCATTTCTTTTGGCCGGACCTGTCTGGGCTTCAGCAGGAGAAAGGCTAGTAATCTTATTTGCAGTTTCTAAGATTAATGGCTTTAATAAATCGAAAGATAAAGATTGTTCTTGCATTAAATCATTAGCAACCTGATATAAATAATTCACAAAATTATTAACTATTACTGCACTTAGATGAATTTTTTCTCTTTTTTCTGAAGAAACCGTTAACACATTTTTAGAAATCGAACTTCCTAACTGTTTTAATAAGTCCAAATCAACATCATTATCAGCTTCTATACAAATTGGGATTTTAGAAAAATCTACTTCACTGTTTTTGGAGAAACTTTGTAATGGATAAAAAACACCTTTTCTATTTTTACTTGAAAGAGCTTTCATAGCAACACTTCCTGAAGTATGTACTACTAATTTACCTTTAATAAGTAAACGTTCTGAAAATGTAACTATGGCATCATCAGGAACAGTAATAATATAAAGATCTGCTTCTTTAATTTCAGTTAATAAAGAGGTTTTATGTAAAGTTGAAGGAAAATAGATTAATGATTTTTCACTGTGATTGTAAACCTGTATGATTTTAAAATCTGATAAGTTATGTATTGCCTTACACAAATGTGTAGCAACATTACCAGCTCCTAATAAAACGATGGATTTCATAGTACGAAGATAATAATTTTTAAAAGTTAAAAGCTTGCTAAATAAATGAAACATTAATTATGCAATAATTTCCTCTAATTTATTTAATATATCTTCTGTAAATAATATTAAACTTGTGAAGCTATAGCTAGTCTAATTCAGGATATTTATATAGAATTAAGCGAAGATAAATTTAGGGATATCATTTTGAGATAATACTACATTTTTAGTTTAAAAATATAGTTTTTTATTTGAATTTGACTATAGCAAAACTAAAAAATTAGGACTTTAAAAATTAGTATTATTATGATTATAAATAACTTTCAAAACAAACCAAAACTGTAGTTATAATCATTAATAATTATCAGATAATTACTTAAATTTGTAAAAATTTAATCTTACATGATAAAGAAAATATTTTCTATTCTTTTTTCTACACGTTTAACTGCTGTTTTATTTATTGTTTTTGCAGCTGCAATGGCAACAGGAACATTTTTAGATGCCTCTGCTGAAACTTCTCCAACACCTTACACTAGAGAGTTGGTTTATAATGCTTGGTGGTTTGAAGCAATAATGGTAATGTTTATGATTAACTTCATAGGCAATATAGGTAAGTATCGCTTATTTAGAAAAGAAAAATGGGCAACATTAACACTGCATTTAGCATTTATTTTAATTATTATAGGCGCTTTTATTACCAGATATATAAGTTTTGAAGGTGTGATGCATATTCGTGAGGGTGCTACTGAAAATACCATGCTTTCTTCAGATGCCTATATAACAACTTTTATTGATGGAGATTATGAAGTTGACGGTGTTCAGCAAAGGCGAACTATATCACCAATTCTTGTAAGGTTATCTGAAAAATTAAATAACTATTTTGAAATAAATTCCGATTATAATGGCCAAGAAGTAACCATTAAATATAAAGATTATATAAATAATGCCAAAGAAAGTGTTATTCCTGCTGAAGGAGGTAAAAATTATTTAAAGTTAGTAGAGGCAAGTGATGGAGAGCGTCATGATCATTGGATAGGTGAAGGGGAGGTTTTAAATATTCATAATGTATTAGTTTCCTTTAATAACCAAACCGAAGGAGCTATCAATTTAATTTATAATGATGGAATCTATTCAATTGCTTCTCCCTTTGGAGGCGAATGGATGCGCATGGCTGATAAAAAGAAAGGTGAATTATTAAGTGACTCGATTCAGCCTTTAAATTTACGATCTCTTTACCAAGTTGCAAACATGTCTTTTGTAATACCTGATCCTGTTATGCCAGGCGATTTTGGTATTGTTAAAGCACCTAAAGATGAACCCACTAATATGAGTGCTATTACTTTTGAAATAAGTTCAAATGGAGAGTCTGAAACAGTATATGTACTTGGTGGAAAAGGAGTAACTAAAAGCCCAGTAGTTACTGAATTAGCCGGACTTAAGATTTATTTAGCTTATGGTTCAAAAGAATATAAACTTCCATTTAGTATAACATTAAATGATTTTATAGCTGATAAATATCCTGGCACTCTAAAAAATTATTCAGCATTTAAAAGTAAGGTTACCGTAAATAAAAGTGATACTGAATTCTATGATTACGATATATTTATGAACAATATATTAGACGAGCAAGGCTATCGCTTATTTCAATCTTCTTTTGATGGAGATGAAAAAGGAACCATACTTTCAGTTAACCATGATTTTTGGGGTACTTGGATTACTTACATTGGTTATACCCTATTATACTTTGGTTTAATGGCTATTTTATTTGATAAAAATACTCGTTTTGCAGATTTAAAAAGAATGCTTGAAAAAGTAAAAAAGAAAAAAACAGCTTTAATTACCATGCTACTGGTGTTAATTTCTTTTACTGGGTTTACGCAAAATGAAAATTCACATAGGACTAAAATTTCAAAAGAAAAGTTAGATTCAATTATTGTTGCGAATGCAGTTAGTAAAGAACACGCAGCTAAATTTGGCCATTTGGTAATTCAAGATGATGGTAGAATGAAACCAGTAAATACTTTTGCTAGTGAATTATTAAGAAAGATTAGTAGAAAAAACTCTTATGCTGGACTTGATGCGAATCAAGTTTTTGTTTCAATGGTTGAGTTTCCGAGATTATGGTTGGAGGTACCTATCATGTCTTTAAAGTGGCAGAATGATAGTATTAGAGAAATCATAGGCATTAATAAAGGTGTTAGTCGTTTCTCATTAATGGATTTAATTGCTGAAAATGGAAATAATAAATTAGGACCCTATATTGAAGAAGCATCTAAAACTATCAATAAAAATCAGTTTCAAAAAGATTTCATAAAGGCATATGAAAACTTTTACTTATTAAATCAAGCGCTAAGTGGTAGTATGTTTAAAATTTTCCCAATTCAGGACGATGAGAACAACCGTTGGGTTTCCTATCCAGAATTGACCGAGGTAAATTATAGTAAAAAGGATTCTGCCATTGCTAAAAATATACTTCCTTATTATTTTGAAACATTGCGAGAAGCTAGAAAAAATGGGAATTACAATACTGCAGATGATTTATTAGAAGGAATTACAAAGTTTCAAAACAAATTTGGAGCAAGTGTGATGCCTACAGAGAATAAAGTAAATGCTGAAGTATTATATAACAAAGTGGATATATTTAATCGATTGTACAAATATTTTGCAGTGGTTGGAATACTAATGTTTGCTTTTATAATTCTTCAAATTTTTAAAGAAAATAAAAATATTAATGCGATTGTTAAGTTTTTTAAATACTCCATTTGGATCTTATTTGTTTTACTTACATTAGGATTAATAGCAAGGTGGTATATAAGTGGACATGCTCCATGGAGTGATGCGTATGAATCTATTATTTATGTAGGTTGGGCTACCGTATTTTTTGGTTTGGCATTGGGTAAAAAAAGTTATTTAACCATTGCATCTACCGCATTTGTCGCAGCTATTATATTGTGGGTAGCTCATGAAAACTGGATAGATCCTGCTATTTCTAATTTACAGCCTGTTTTGGATAGCTACTGGTTAATGATTCACGTTGCAGTTATAGTAGGTAGTTATGGTCCTCTTACACTGGGTATGATTTTAGGATTGACTTCGTTACTTTTAATGGTGCTTACCAATAAAAAGAATTTCAAAAAAATGAAATTAAATATTAAAGAGCTTTCAATTATTTCTGAAATGGCTTTAACAGTAGGATTAGTTATGCTTACTATAGGAAATTTTTTAGGTGGTCAATGGGCTAATGAAAGCTGGGGACGATATTGGGGCTGGGACCCTAAAGAAACTTGGGCATTGATTAGTATTATGATTTATGCTTTTGTTATTCACATGCATTTGGTACCAGGTTTAAGAGGTAAATGGACTTTTAACTTTGCTTCTGTAGTGGCGTATGCATCTATTATGATGACTTATTTTGGTGTAAACTTCTATTTAACAGGATTGCATTCTTATGCAAGTGGTGATGTACCAGTTACTCCTAGTTTTGTTTGGTATTTTACAGCTTTTGTTTTTGTATTGAGTGCAGTAGCATATATCAATTACAAAAAGTATTTTATAAAACAAGGATAAGCTTTAAAAAAACTTATCCTTGTTTTAAAATGTATTAGAATATTTAATATAAATACTAATTTCCTACCATATCTTCAGGTTTTACCCATAAATCAAATTCCTCTTCAGTAACATAACCCAATCTAACTGCTTCTATTTTTAATGTAGTACCATTTTTATGAGCTGTATTAGCTATTTCTGCAGCTTTATAATAACCAATCTTAGTGTTCAGTGAGGTAACTAACATTAACGAATTGTTTAATTGTTTTTTGATGATTTCAAGATTTGGTTCAACACCAACCACACAATTTACATCAAATGAAACACAAGCATCACCAATTAATTGTGCAGATTGCAAAAAGTTAGCAGCCATAACAGGTTTAAATACGTTTAATTCATAATGTCCTTGCATTCCTCCAACACTAATTGCCATGTCATTACCGATTACTTGTGCACAAACCATTGTTAAAGCTTCTGCTTGAGTAGGATTAACTTTTCCGGGCATAATTGATGAGCCAGGTTCATTAGCAGGAATAGTTATTTCACCAATACCACTTCTAGGTCCGCTAGCTAACAATCGAATATCGTTTGCAATTTTATTTAAAGAAACTGCTAATTGTTTTAAAGCACCATGAGACTCTACAATTGCATCTTGAGCTGCTAATGCTTCAAATTTATTTTTAGCAGTTATAAAGGGTAAGTTCGTAAACTTTGCAATATAAGCAGCAACATTTTCTGGATACCCCTTAGGAGTATTTATACCAGTACCAACTGCTGTAGCACCTAAAGCCAATTCTGATAGGTGTGATAAGGTATTTTTCAAAGCGCTAATTCCATGTTCAAGTTGAGAGGCATATCCACTAAATTCTTGTCCTAAAGTAATTGGAGTAGCATCCATTAAGTGGGTTCGTCCAATTTTAACTACATCTTTGAAATCTTTTGATTTTTTATATAAAGTATTGTGTAATTGTTTAACACCTGGAATCGTAACTTCAATTAATTTTTTATAAGCAGCAATGTGCATTCCAGTTGGGAAAGTATCATTAGAAGATTGAGACATATTTACATCGTCATTGGGAAGTAATGTTTTTTCACCTTCTCCGACGATCTTACCAGCTAATTGATGTGCACGGTTTGCAATAACTTCATTTAAATTCATATTACTTTGAGTTCCACTACCAGTCTGCCAAATAACTAATGGAAATTGATCGTCATGCATACCGGTCAATATTTCATCACAAACTGCAGCAATTAAGTCTCTTTTTTCTTCTGAAAGAACTCCTAATTCACAATTGCTATAGGCAGCAGATTTTTTTAAATATGCAAAGCCATATATTATTTCTAAAGGCATTGAAGCTGTGGCTCCAATTCTAAAATTATTACGAGATCGCTCTGTTTGAGCACCCCAGAGTTTGTCGGAAGGGACTTTTACATCTCCTAAAGTATCTTTTTCAATTCTGTAGATCATAATATAGTATTTGAAGAGTTACAAAGGTAAGCAAATGGCTAATTTTACTCAACTAAAATTGTTTATTTCCTGTTAATAATTTACAATATTTATTATTTTTTTTCAAAAAAGCATGGTATATTTGAACCGTTATATAAAACACTCTTTATTATGTTTGATTTTGACCAATACTTAGGTTTCTTAGCATTTTTAACTATTGTAACAATTGGGTTTTGGTTAATGATATTTTTAGTATCCATACTTCCTTACTGGATTGGTGGTGCATTATTAGAAAGGTGGAAATTAAGCCGTGAAGCTAAAAGAAAAGAAAAGAATTAAAGTTTAATAGTATATATAAAAAAAGGGTTGTGATTATTTCACATCCCTTTTTTTATGGCATTTAATTATAAAATAGCTTGAATAGCTTCCATAGGTCTTCCGATAGCTGCTTTATTTCCATTTACAACAATTGGTCGTTCAATTAATTTTGGATACTTTACCATAGCTTTAATAACTTCAGTATTCGATAATTCTTTCCCTTTATAATGTTCCTTCCATTCGGGTTCATTTTTGCGAACTAGTTCTATTGGTTTAATCTTTAATAACCGAATTACTTCTGATAAAGTATTTTCGGTAAAGAGCTCTTTGGTATAGTTTATTATGTGTGGGTGTATATTTAAACTTTCAAGCATTGAGCAACAAATTCTTGATTTATTACATCGAGGATTATGGTATATAGATATCATAATTGTTTAATTATTGGTTAATCTATCAATCTCTTGTTGATAATCATATTGTAAATCCTCATGTAGTAATGAAATTTTTTTTTCTACAAAATCCATATTCCTTTGAAACAAATTAGCCAAGGCTTTACTCTTAAATATAGAAGGATAAAATTGCTTTAACTTTTTTGAAAAGTAGAGTAGGAGTTCAACTTCCGTTTCTTTATTTTGTGAATAACGAATGTATTTTTTTAAAAGTCTTAGTATTTTTCGAATACTTTTTCTCATGTAAAAATAGCTGTCTGTATTTATGGAATCAAATTCAACATCGATTGTTCTTTGGATACTTTCGATGTATTTTTCTTCATCTGAAATTTCAAATAATAAATAAGTTAATAGTTCTTTGTTTTCTTTCTTAAAGCGAGATAAACGAAGGCAAATTTCTAATAACTCACTATGAGATTTGTAATTTAGTTCTGTTTTTACTTCTTTTAAAGTTGCAGCTTTCATGTATTGCAAAGATAATTGTTTAATTAATAAACTCTAGTCAACTCACCATATTCTAATATCTTTCCGGTTGTTGTTTTTAATGAAAGTTTTTTAATGTCGATATTTTTTGACGGAAAATACGTTTGAACTGTATTTCTAATAAGTTCTTCTTTTAGTTTTGGAGAATAGGTATTAATAATCAAAAATCCTTTTTTACTTAATAATTCACTTGCTATTTCAACCAGTTCAGGAAATTTTGTCTCTATTTTCCATCTTTCTTTTTTAATACCTATTCCAAATGCTGGTGGGTCCATGATAATACCATCATATTTTTTACCTCTTTTTACTTCTTTTTTTGCAAACTTTAAAGCGTCATCTAGAACCCAATGAATTCCTTCTTGTTTGGAACTTTCCATATTGTTTTTGGCCCAAGTAATAATTTGTTTTACGGAGTCGCAATGATAAACATCACTATTTTTAGAATTTGCTATTAAAGAAGCTCCTCCAGTATATGCAAAGAGATTTAAAAACTTAGAGTTATTAGAAAGATGATTACTAATAAACTCCCAATTAATCTGTTGTTCAGGGAATATACCAAGGTGCTTAAATTTTGTTAAACGCAAGTTAAACACACATTTATTAAAAGAAATTTGCCAATTTTCAACTTTATTATTATTAAAAACAGGAAAATTTTTTTTTAACGAACTCCAAACTCCCGTATTGGTTGTTAATTCAACAAACTCGTAATGTGCTTTTTGATTCCATTCCTTTAAAGGAAGTACAGGCTTAAAGTAAGCATTTCGATCAGGGCGAATGGTTATAATAGTTCCCCAACGTTCTAATTTTTTGTTATCACCAGCATCAATTAATTCATAATCTGCCCATTGATTGCTGTAAATACGTTTCATTAATTTATTTCAAACGGCCTAAAGTTATTAGTATTCAAATTGAGTTTATTATCGTTAAACGTTAAATTAATTAAAACTTCCAAGCAACAAATCGACTCTTCTTGCTACCTTGTGTCATATTAATTGTTTTTCGCGTCACTTTAAGTTTATCTAATTGCTTATAGATTTTGGATAAATTTTCTTTTTTTGAAACTAAAGTTGTAAACCAACCCACTTGTGTTTTATAAGCAATACTTTGCTTGATCATTCTTTTTATAAATAATGCTTCCCCACCATTACACCAAAGTTCATTAGCTTGCCCACCAAAATTAAGAATGATTTCTTTTTTTGTTTGATAGGGTTGATCATCTTTCTCAAGATTTCTTAATTTTTTTAATGTTCCTTTACTCGCTTCTTCTTTTGAAGAATGAAAAGGCGGGTTACACATGGTGAAATCAAAATATTCTTTATCAGAAATTATTCCTTCAAAAATATTTGCATTATTATATTGTTGTCTAATTTCTATATGTTTTTTTAATTTCTCTAAACTTTTAATATTTTTTTTTGCAGAAGCAATAGCGTTAGGGTCAATATCTGCTCCAACCATATCCCAATGATAAATTTGTGCTCCTAAGATCGGATAGATACAATTAGCTCCCATTCCAACATCAAGCCCTTTGATGTTTTTTGGAGACTCATTTTCTGCTAATAAATCAGCCAAATAATGAATATAATCAGCTCTTCCAGGAACAGGAGGACACAAGTAATGGCTCGGAATATCCCAGTCAGAAATATGATAATGATATTTTAATAATGCTTTATTTAAGTTTATCACTGCATCACTAGATGAAAAATCTATGGTATGAGTTTGATGATCATTTATAAAAACAAAGGGTTCTAATTTTGGATGACTCTTTATTAATTCATCAAATTGGTAGGCGTCGTTATGAAGATTTTTTGAATGCAATTTATATATATTTTAGAGTTGCAAAGTTACAATTAAAACATCTAACCTAAGATGTAGTTTAATATGCTTATTAAAGTAGTACTTTTGCAAAAATTTTTTAGGATGAAATCTTTTTTAAGTTTTAAAATATCAAAGCAATTGCAATTCGCAATTGAAGATTTAGGATATGAAAATCCTACTCCAATACAATCGCAATCTTTCCCCCTTATTCAATCTGGAAAAGACATGGTAGGTATTGCCCAAACAGGTACAGGTAAAACCTTTGCATATATGTTACCGATACTGCAAGGTCTTACTTTTTCAAATCAATTACAGCCACGAATATTAGTGATAGTACCGACTAGGGAGTTAGTAATACAAGTCGTTGAGGAGATTGAAAAATTTTCTAAATATATGACCCTTCGTGTTACTGGAGTCTATGGTGGTGTAAATATCAATCGTCAAAAAGAAGCGGTTGCTCTTGGAGCAGATGTTATTGTTGCAACACCTGGTAGGTTATATGATTTGGTTTTAAGCAGGGCTTTACAGTTAAAATCCATCAAAAAATTAGTGATTGATGAAGTAGATGTAATGTTGGACTTAGGTTTTAGGTTTCAACTTATTAATATTTTTGAGCTATTACCGAATAGGCGACAAAATGTAATGTTTTCTGCTACTATGACAGCTGACGTTAATGAGTTGATTCATGATTTTTTTCAGGCACCTACAACAATTTCAGTAGCTGTTAGTGGCACACCTTTGGATAACATTTCGCAATATTGTTATTCAGTACCTAACTTTTATACCAAGGCTAATTTATTGAAATACCTACTTAAAGATAACGAAGTTTACAGTAAAATTTTAGTGTTTGTTTCAAATAAGAAAAGTGCCGATTTGCTTTTTGAGGAATTAGAAGGTTGTTTTACCACTGAAGTTGCGGTAATCCATTCCAACAAAACTCAAAATTATAGAATTCGTTCTATTGAAAACTTTAATGAAGATAATACCAGGATACTAGTTACTACCGATATTATGGCCCGTGGGTTGGATTTAGATTTAATTTCACACGTTATAAATTTTGATACCCCTGCATTTCCTGAAAACTATATGCATCGCATTGGTCGTACTGGTAGGGCAGAACAAGAAGGAACCTCATTATTGTTTTCAACAGAAGCAGAACAACCAACTAAAGAAGCTATTGAAGAACTGATGGGTTTAGAGATTCCAATTATTGAAATGCCTTCAGAAATTGAAATTTCAAAAAAGCTTACCTATGATGAAGAACCTAAGCTTAAAGAGGGATACAATCCTTTAAAAGATACCGGTGAAGGAAAAGGGTTTCATGAAAAAAGTGATAAAAACAAAAAACACAACCTAGGAGGTTCTTATAAAAGAACCATAAAAAAGAAATATAAAAAACCTAAAACTAAGGGCGATAAAAATTTCAACAAGCGAAATAAAAATAAATAATCAACTAATAATCATATCATTGGAAGCAGTACACGATAAAAAATCTGATAAAGAGTTATACGATTACCAAAAAGGAGCGATATCCAAGATATTTAAAAAGTTTGAAACTGCTCCAGATGATTTTCACTTATTATACCAATTACCAACGGGTGGAGGTAAAACAGTAATATTTTCTGAAATCGTTAGGCAATATTTAAAGCATCATAATAAAAAGGTTTTAGTGATGACTCACCGTTTAGAGTTATGCCGTCAAACATCAGATATGCTAACTAGTTTTGGAGTTAACAATAAAGTAGTGAATAGTACTGCAAATCTTGATGACCAAGGTGCTTACAGCTGTTTTGTTGCCATGGTTGAAACTTTGAACAACCGTTTAAATGAAGGTAAATTAGATATATCAGATATTGGTTTGGTAATTATTGATGAGGCACATTATAATTCCTTTATAAAACTTTTTAAATTTTTTGACAAATCTTTTATTCTTGGAGTTACTGCTACACCTTTAAGTTCTAACAAGAACTTACCTATGAAGGACAATTACGATGAATTAATTTCTGGTGAAACTATTGAAAACTTAATTGAAAATGAATTTTTGGCCAGAGCTGAAATATTTCAATACAACATGGCATTAACTGCCTTGGAAGTAGGATCAAATGGTGATTATACAGTAAAATCTTCAGAGGATTTATACACCACTAATACAATGATGGACAGCTTATTACAAGCTTATTTAAATCATTCCAAGGGAAAAAAGACGTTGATATTCAATAATGGTATTAATACTTCAATCCAAGTATATTATACGTTTCGTGCTGCTGGACTTCCTGTTAAACATCTGGACAATACAGCTACTAAAAAACAACGAGCAGAAATTATAAAATGGTTCAAAGAAACTCCCGATGCTATTTTAACATCTGTAAGTATTTTAACAACTGGTTTTGATGAACCAACAATAGACACCATTATATTAAATAGAGCTACAAAATCATTAACCTTATATTATCAAATGATTGGTAGAGGATCTCGTGTTTTAAATAATAAATCTTCGTTTAACGTAATTGATTTGGGTAATAATTGTTATCGTTTTGGAGCTTGGGGAGCAAATTTAGATTGGCAAACCATTTTCAGATCACCAGATTATTTTGTGGAACGTATTTTAGATGACGAAGACATAGAAAATAATTTTAGATTTGATATGCCTCCAGAAATACGGGAGTTATTTTCAAATTCAAAAGAGGTGTATTTTGATATTAAATCTACTTATTCTTTAGCTACAGCTAAAGGAGAGTCTTCAAAAGTAATTTTAGAAAGATCAATTGTACAACATGCGCTTATATGTATCGAAAACAGCGAAGATGTTTATGATGCATTAAGTCTCGCAAAAAAATTAGGAGAAGATATTGATAATAGAATTGAACGCTATGCAAAATGTATTAGTAGAAGTACACATAATTTTATTTTTTGGTTAAAAGATGATTATCGATTAAAACTTCGCAATTATTTACGTGAAAATTTTGATGATGTTTACGAAGAAATTCATGGTTTTCCGCCAAAAGAAGAAGAATAAATTTATTTTAACAAAGAGTATTTATGATATCTAAGCATGAAAAAAATAATAGCATTAGGAGGTAGTAATAGTAAGAATTCAATTAATAAAACTTTAGCAGTATATGTGGCTAAACAAATAGAAAATACGGAAACCCTAACAATAGATTTAAATGATTTTGACATTCCTTTATATGGAATAGACATAGAAACTATTGATGGCATCCCATCGGAAGCAATAAGATTAAGTGAGCTATTTAATCAAGCAGATGGTTTTGTAGTTTCTTTAGCAGAACATAACGGTTCTTATGCTGCAGCATTTAAAAGTGTTTTTGATTGGCTGTCTAGAATAAATTCACAAGTATGGAATAACAAACCTATGCTTTTAATGGCAACATCTACCGGAGCTAGAGGAGGAATAGGAGTTCTTCAAATTGCTAAAGAAAGATTCCCGCGCATGGGAGCTAATTTGATTGTAGATTTTTCGTTACCCTCTTTTTATGATAATTTTTCTGGAAATGACATTTCAAATAATGAATTAAAAAAAGATTTGACTGATAAAATTAACAAGTTTAAAATTGAAATTTAATTTTTGATACTTATAAAAACAATATTTATAAAAGTGTTATATATTTTTTTAAGTCTAATTACTTTATTAATAATAATCGGAGTATTATTTATTAATTTAAGTCCTCAATTTGGTGGAGTAGCTTCAAAACAGCAAAAAGAGGTATTTGCTAAATCTAAGCATTATAATGACGGTAAATTTGTAAATAATGATGGTGTTAAGATGGAAATGAGTTTTAAAGATTCATTTAAAGCAATGTGGACTTTATTTAAATCAAATTCCAATACTAAACCTAATAAAAACATAGCTGTTCAAAAAATTGATTCTATTACTATTGCTAATTATAATTCAAAAGCAAGGTTTATTTGGTTTGGGCATTCTACATTCTTGTTGCAAATTAAAGGTAAGAACTTATTAATAGATCCTATGTTTGGTAATGTACCAGCACCAAATCCATTATTAGGTAACAATCGTTTTAGTAATAAATTACCAATTGAAATAGAAAAACTACCGTATATAGATGCTGTGTTAATTACCCATGATCATTATGACCATTTGGATTACCAATCGATTAAAAAACTAAAAGATAAAGTCAATATGTTTTACACTCCTTTAGGTGTTGGTATTCACTTATTAAAATGGGGTATAGAAAAAGAAAGAATTATTGAATTAGATTGGTGGCAAGAAATTAAATATGACGAATTAACTATTCGATGTACTCCGGCTCAACATTTTTCAGGAAGAGGTTTAGCAGATAGAGAAAAAACATTATGGTGTTCTTGGATTATTCAATCAGATGATGAAAATTTATTTTTTAGTGGAGATAGTGGTTATGCAGCTCATTTTAAAGAAATAGGAGATCAGTATGGTCCATTCGATTTTGCATTTATGGAATGTGGGCAATATAATAATTTATGGCCATTAGTGCATATGTTCCCTGAAGAAACAGCACAAGCTGGATTGGATATAAAAGCTAAAAAAATGATGCCTATACATTGGGGTGCATTTAAGTTAGCGTCTCATTCTTGGACAGACCCTGTTGAAAGGCTTTTAAAAAAATCTAAAGGATTAAAAGTTGATTTAGTGATTCCTGAAATAGGGGAATTCATAGAAATTGGATTAACTGATTCTGCAGAAATATATCCTTGGTGGAGAAACTAACTATATGGTTTACAGCTTATAATTTTAATTGTTTCTTATCATCATCATAATTAACTGTTAATACATACTTATTGTAAAATAAAAACTATAAATATATGTTATATTTGTGCTCTTTTTGATTTAAAAATTGCTAAAATCATTATGAATTCAAGACCTAAACAACGTATAAAAAAATCTAAATTAAGATTACTTCACCAATATTATTCTTATACTGGTTTTTATTCGTTTGTAAAAACTAGTTTAGTAAAAGCTTTACTGCCAATTTCCATTTTTATCATCGCATTATGGTTAATTAATAAATTTTTTATTGATTTTAATGATTTATTTACTTCTATTAGCACCTTTAATCCACTTATTATTTTAGCTGTATTCTTTGCTTCTGAATCACTTTTAGGGCTAATACCTCCAGAAATATTTATAGCCTGGGCAGGTAATACTGAAATGCCAGTATTTTCCTTAACCATACTTGCTGTCTTATCATATGTTGGTGGGATTATTTCATTTTTTATTGGAAAAACAATTTCAAATATGCCTTCTGTTTATAATTATTTAGAAGTTAAGATGGAGAAACATGTGAAAATGATTCGAAAATGGGGTGGATTTTTAATTGTTGTTGGGGCATTATTACCAATACCTTTTTCTATTACAAGCATTGCTGCAGGGTTAATTCATTATAAATTTAAAAACTACTTATTGTTTGGTTTATTTAGATTTGTTCGTTTTTACCTTTATGCATTAGTTATATTCAACGTCTTATAATCATTATAATAATTAAGTACGATAAATTATTTTGTGAAAAATTATTATGATTGATTGAGTTTATATTTGTATTAATAGAAAAAATGGATAAGCCTCAAAATAAAATTCTTATAGCACTCGCTTTTTTTGCCATTTATGTAATCTGGGGATCTACTTATCTTTTAAATAAAATTGCTGTTACAGAGTTACCTGCATTTATGTTGGCATCAACAAGATTTATTGTTTCTAGCTTTTTAATTTTTGGTATTGCTAAAATTTTAAAAATACCAATAAGAATTACCCGAAAACAATTTTTTAATACTGCAATTGCAGGATTTTTATTTCTCACATTTGGAAATGGATTAGTTGTTTGGACTTTAAAATATGTTGATAGTGGATTCGCTGCTCTTGAGATTTCTGCTCAACCCCTTGTTATATTAGTTTTAATGAGAATTCTTCAAGGTAAAAAAATTCAAGCAATGTCAATGATTGGTGTCGCTTTAGGAATGTTGGGTGTCTTTTTATTAGTTAATCAAAATCATATTATCACAAATGAAAACAGCTCTTTAAGCATTGGATTGATTTTTTTATGTATGATCAGTTGGGCTTATGCCAGTTTATTTGTTGGAACCGCAGACCTTCCATCTAATTATTTTGTAAATACTGGCTATCAAATGCTGACAGGTGGCATAATGTTAGCTATGGTAAGTTTTTTATTAGATGAAACATGGCTTAGTCCAGTTCAATGGAGTGAATCAGTTTTATGGTCTATGTTTCTTTTAATTGTCTTTGGCAGCATTGTTGCTTTTACTTCATTTAATTATTTACTAAAAGTTGTTTCTCCTGAAAAAGTTGCAACTTCAACGTATGTAAACCCTATTATAGCATTATTATTGGGTTGGTACTTATTAGATGAACAAATAACATTGCAATCTATAATTGCTGCAATAATATTATTTACAGGAGTTTATTTTATAAATACAAAAAAGAAGTTGGTAATTTATTTTAGATTTAAAAATAGAAGACAAAAGTTTTAATAATAGCACCATTATAATCATATTTTAAATTTTATTTATAATTAATCTGAAGTATATTTATTTTTCTGATTAATTATTATTAATATTGAGGGAGCTAAATTAAAAAATTAAGAATGGCAAAATCGCAGCAAACATTTAACAAGAGTGAAAAGGAGAAAAAACGTTTGAAAAAAAGGGAAGATAAGAGAAAAAAAATGGAAGCCCGCAAAGCTGAAGCTAAAGAAACTGGGAAAAAAGGAATTGAGTTTGCCTATGTAGATCATTTTGGCAATTTAACCGATACACCACCAGATCCTTCAGAAAAATTAAAAGTTGATATTGAAAGTATTGAAGTTAGTGTTCCGAAAACACTTGAAAGTGATAGAGTAGCAATAAATCCTGTAAGAACTGGAACGGTATCATTTTTTGATACTTCTAAAGGATTTGGATTTATTGTAGATGGAGAAAATCAAGAAAAATATTTCTGTCATGTAAGCGGATTGATAGATGAAATAACCGAAGGAAATAGAGTTTCTTTTGAACTTGAAAAGGGAATGAAAGGTATGAATGCAGTAAAAGTTACCATAGTAAAATAAAAAAAACACTGCTTATTTCAAAAATAACTCATTAAAATTGCTAACAGTCAGTTTATCATAAATAATTAAACTAATTGCTTGAATATTTGTATTATATTATTATAATTGCCGAATAATAAATATTAATAATTATAATTTAATTGCAATGAGTAAAGGAACAGTAAAATTTTTCAACGACACTAAAGGATTTGGATTTATCACAGAAGAAGGTGTTGAAAAAGATCATTTTGTACACATTTCTGGTTTAATTGACGAGATTCGTGAAGGTGATGAAGTAACTTTTGAACTTAAAGAAGGAAACAAAGGTTTAAACGCAGTAGATGTAAAAGTTATCTAATATTTACTTTAAAACATAAATACAAAAGCCCGTCAATTGATGGGTTTTTTTTATTTTTATTTTTAAAACGATTAAACAATAAAGTTTGATTCAATTATTTCAAGAATAGAATATCGATACGAGTAGTATTAAATTTTTGAAAATAATAACAAACCAATTTTTGGTGGCATTCCCTATAAAAGAGTGTCTATCTTTACTGAAAATTAATATGATGTCAAAATCCTTTTCAGATTTAGGAATAAATGAACAATTACAACTAGGTTTAGCCGATTTACAAATATCCACTCCAACAGATATCCAAGAAAAAACGATACCTGTTATATTAAGTCAAAAGGAAGATCTGGTGGTTTTAGCAAAAACAGGAACAGGAAAAACAGCTGTTTTTGGACTACCATTATTACAACTAATAGATCTAGACAACACTAATGTTCAGACATTAATATTAGCACCTACACGAGAATTAGGACAACAGATCTACAACAATTTAGTTTCTTTCGCTGCTTCTTGTCCAAAAATAACTATCGCATCGGTATGCGGTGGTATTCCTATAAAACCTCAAATAGAACGGTTAAAAACTGTTACTCATATTGCAGTGGCAACTCCTGGACGTTTGTTAGATTTAATGGAACGTGAAGCGATCTCCCTAAAAGACTTAAAGTATTTAGTGTTGGATGAGGCTGATGAAATGGTAAGTGCCTTAAAGAAAGATTTAGACCTTATTATAAAAGACATTCCTAAATTTAGAAGAACCTTATTGTTTACAGCTACTATGCCCGGTACTATAAAACAATTAGTGCAAAATTATATGTCAAAGCATGTGGTGCATATAGAAGCAGATATGGGAACTGTTGGTCATCAAGGCATCGATCATCAATATATGGTGGTAGCACCTATAGAGAAACTAGAAGTATTAATGCATTTTTTAAATTCTAAAGAAGGGGAACGCGGTATTATATTTTGTAAAACCAAAGCTGCTGTTAATAAACTCGCAAAAAAACTAGCTATAAATAAATTTTCCTCTGGTGCAATTCACGGAAGTTTAGCTCAAACGATTCGCGATCGAATTATGAGACAATTTAGAGAAGGTTATATAGATATATTAGTTGCAACGGATTTAGCAGCACGAGGCATTGATGTTAAAGAAATTTCATACGTTGTTAATTACCATTTACCAGATACCTATGATACTTATGTCCACCGAAGTGGTAGAACAGCTAGAGCAGGAGCGAAGGGACTTTCATTGAGTATTATACAAAAAGAAGAGCTTGAAGAAATTCCAGAATTTGAAAATGAATTGGGTATTACATTTAATGAATTCATTAAAGCAGATGTTCAAAGTATCGAAGAAAATAATGGTTTGTTATGGGCAAGAAAAATTTTTAAAACAAAAATAAATAGAGAAGTATCTGAAGAATTTAAAACAAAAATAAAAACAATATTTCATCATTTAACCAAAGAAGAATTGGTTGAAAAAATATTGGCAAATTACTTGGCACAAACTAGTTCAGCAAATACAAAGACAGATTCTACAAAAAAGCATAAAAAGAAGTAATTATGGCTAATAATATTAAAGATCAACAGGATATACTAACAAAATTAAATATCCATACGTTAAATCCGATGCAGCAAGAAGCAATTGCTGTCATAGAAACCACTACAAATACTGTTTTATTATCTCCAACAGGTACTGGAAAAACACTTGGCTTCTCCTTACCTTTATTAAAATATTTAGACTCGGACTGCCACGAAGTTCAAGCACTTATATTAGTCCCTACACGAGAATTAGCCATTCAAATAGAACAAGTAATACGTACGATGGGATCTGGCTTTAAAGTCAATGCGGTGTATGGAGGAAGACCTATGTCAAAAGATAAAATTGAAATCAAACATAATCCTGCTGTTTTAATTGGAACACCTGGTAGAATTTTGGATCATTTTAATAGCGATCGTTTTTCAAAGGAAAGTATTAAAACCCTTATTTTAGATGAATTTGATAAGTCCCTAGAACAAGGTTTTGAAGATCAAATGAAGTCTATTATTGATCAATTGCCTGCTATAAGTAAACGTATTTTAACATCTGCTACACAGGGAGTTAGTGTTCCTGTATTTGTTAAGTTAAACCAACCAACTACGATTAATTATTTAAATCAAAATACACCTTCAAAATTAGCTATTAAAACAGTCATTTCTCCAGATAAAAATAAATTAAAAACCCTTTTAAGCTTATTGGAACATATTGGAAATGAGCCTGGAATTATTTTCTGTAATTTTAGAGATAGTATTAGTGAAGTTAGTGAGTTTTTAGAACGTCATAAAATTAGTCATACATGTTTTTCTGGCGGAATGGAACAAAAAGAAAGAGAACGTGCATTAATTAAATTTAGAAACGGATCATCTCAAGTATTATTAGCTACAGACTTAGCTGCAAGAGGTATTGATATTCCAGAAATGAAATTTATTGTTCATTACGAATTACCGATACATAAGGAGGAATTTATTCATAGAAATGGAAGAACAGCTAGGGTGAATGCAAAAGGAACTGCTTATGTTCTTAAATGGCAGGATCAGTTGTTACCTGAATTTATACTAAACGTAAAAGGAATTGATATTTCTGAAAAAGCACCATACAAACCACAATACTGGCAAACCTTGTTTATTTCAGGTGGTAGGAAAGATAAAATTTCCAAAGGAGATATTGCGGGATTATTTTTTAAACAAGGCAAGTTAGATAAGCATGAATTAGGTACTATTGAACTTAAACAAGATTGTGCTTTTGTTGCTGTTCCATTGGCTAAGGCCGATGATTTAGTTTTAAATCTAAACAATACGCGCTTGAAAAAGAAAAAGGTTCGGGTAACACTACTTTAATCAATATATTTTTTATAAACTTTCGCATTTCATTTAATATTAAGATGTACTTTTGCGCCCTCAAATAATTTTGTGATATGAAGCGTATAAATGAATACAAGAAACTCTTTGGAGTAGAAAAGGAAGTCGAATTAAAGTCTTTAAAAAAGAGTTACCGTAATTTAGTTAAAGAATGGCATCCAGACAAGTTTCTAAACGGAGATCCTTTACAGGAAGAAGCAGAGGTACAAAGTCGAAGAATCATTGATGGTTACCATTTTCTTGTGAGTATTGCGCCAGAAACAAAAGAATCTAATTTAGGTGTTTATACAAAGACCATCACTAATTCAGATATTGAAGATTATAAGCATAAGGGCTTATTATTAGAAATCACTTTTCTAGATGGATCAACATATGAATATTTTGGTGTTACAAAACAAATCTATATTAAAATGGTTAATAGCAATAAACTCAATCGTTTTGCCAAACGTAGCATTTATCCAAATTATATGTATAGAAAGTCGAAACGTACGAATTAAGTAAATCTATTTTATATTAGATGATCGTCTAATATAAAACAACTAATAAAGTTCAATTTTATATTGAGTTTCTTTTGAAAAATTAAGAGTTCAATAGTTTTCTAATGGCTATAAAGATGAAGACCATTAGGGTATACCAAAGAAAGAAGGGAATTATAAATTCTTTCAATCCCATGATTAAAAAAATTCCAATTAACAACAATTGAAACCCTAAACCAAAACTGGAAACAGCTGTCATGAATAAATTGGGCATTTTTTTACCTTGAGGTGCATTATTATCAAGGCGATATATAATCTTATCGAAAAACCCATAAAGGAGTTTATAAATTTTGAAAAGTATAGTTACAGTTCTTTGATTTTCACCCGGCAGGGCCTGAGGAGTGTCTGTCTCGAAAATTCTGCTAGTGGTATCACCATTTACCTTATTTCTAAGAATCACATAATAATAGTTATATAATGTTCCTTGTAATTGTATGCCAAAAAAGCCAAGAAATGCATATATAAATGATATATCACAGATAATATAAAGTGTGTAAAATATCAAGGCATTTAATAAAATATCGGCTATAGAATCGAAAAAACGACCGGTATAAGAAGGAGTTTCTTTTATTCGAGCCAATTCACCGTCCGCAGCATCTAGAATAGACTTGAGAACTAAGAAGAAAGCTGCTAAGTAATAATAACCAAAAAACATTCCCGCAATTGCAATAAGTCCTGAAATAATAAAAAGCCAAGTAACCTGAACTGGAGTAAAACTGGTTTCTTTGAGAGACATTGCTATATGACGAGCTATGGGGCGACCATAATCTGAAAGGTCTATAAATTTATATGCTGGTGGTAATTTGGACATCTTTTTTATTTAAGCATTTTTAAAGAGAAAAAGCCTATTTAAAACAGCATTTATTGTATTCTCAAAGATAACACAAATAGTAGAATTAAAATATAAACTGTATTCAGGATTAGATAGCAAAGGGCAGCTTAAATATTCTATTTGACATAATATTAATTATAGTACATATATAGTAGTTTCTGTATAGCCTTTTTTCAGGCTATTTGCACATAATTTTAGATATAGTGCCTTTAGGTCTATATCGTCAACAATTATGTTAAAAGAAATTACGGCTCATATACTTATAGTTTTATTTGATAGCTATAATTGAATAGTATGTAAAATATCCCACAGTCATACTAAATCTATTAGAAATATTATCCCAGGGTTATTATACATATAGTTCTAATTAATAGTATCAAATAGCGTATTCTTTTAATAACTCTAAAGACACATATTTTAAAGCTACATAATTAGTGGCGCTTAAGTCTAATTTAGGCCCAACGTTAGCTATTACTGCTTCCTTCCAGCGTGAAACACATAAACACCATTTGTCACCATTTTTTAATCCTGGAAAATCCCATTCTGGCTTTGGAGTTATTAAATCATTGCCTTTAGATAAAGAATACTTCAAAAATTCATCTGAAACTATAGCGCAAACCACATGTGTACCATAATCGTCTAGTGTGGTATTGCAAAATCCATCACGTAAATATCCAGTTATGGGATTACAGGAACAATTTTCTAAAGGCCCACCTAAAACATTGATGGCTTTTGTCGTTGGTTTTTGAGATATTGATGTTGACATAAATTAATTAAGTTTAATAATACAATCTAAAATCAAGTAATTTACACACATTATAATGTCTTTGATGCAGCTCCTCTAAAATATTTATTAAATTATCATCTTCTTTAAATAAATTAAAGAATGCTTTATCAAGATTTGAGCTAGTTATTCCTTTAAATTCATTGCCATAACCAGAAATAGCTTTTGCGCTAGTGATATCCAAAAAATATTGAGCTTCTTCTTTATCTAAATCTAAAACTTTTGCATTTGAAAAATGTAAAATTTTTCCTTCTAATCTTCCTTCAAACATTTCTGCAATTTCTTGTAGACTATAATAGTAGTTATTTAAACAAATACTATTTGCTTCACCAGTTATAACAAAGTAAATGATCTCATAGTCTTTAAAGTTATGATCATCCGATAGCAATTCATTTAAGCTAGTTTCTAGACCTTCAATAGTGTCGCATGTTTTATAAATACTAGCTATTCCATATTGCATGGTCAATTGTTCTAGATTTTTTTGTGCTTCGGTAACCTTATCCGATTCTATGTTATGAACCGCTTCTAAACAGTAAATAAAATAATCTGTATCGATAATTTTTTCTTGAGGATATTGTTGTCTTTTCTTTAACAAAATTCTTAGGTTTTTACAAATACCATACAATGTTGCCATGGTAAATTTTCAAAATTTCGAAGGAGTTTAAAGCCTGCAGCTTCCATTTCCTTGACTGCTTGATTCTGTGTCATTTTGTGAATTTTTTTTATTGGAACTCTAGGATCTTCTCCACGATATTCTACCAAGTAAATCTTTCCATTTGATCGCAATGCTTTTTTAATCGATTGCATCATTTCATATGGATAATTAAACTCATGATATACATCGACCATTAACACCTTATCAACAGAATTTTCTGGAAGATTTACGCTTCTTTCAGTACCTAAAACAATTACTGTATTATTATTGTTTTGAGTATCTATTTTAGATTGTATTTCTTTCAACATTTCCGCTTGAATATCCACAGCATAAATAAGTCCATTTTTTATAATTGGCGACATTTTAAAAACATGATAACCGGAACCTGCTCCTATATCAGCAAGAGTATCTCCAGGTTGAATATTCATGTTTTTAAGTAAGTTGGTTACATTTTCTTCTGCTTCTCTCTCAGGTCGATCTAACCATTGCATGCCTTCAAATCCCATAACAAAAGCAATCTCACGTCCCATATACCACTTCCCTATGCCGTTAGGATCTTCAATTTTATACGTATAAGGCTTTTTTGACGATTCAACTTGTAAGCCACAGGAATATAGGCTGATCATTACAAAAGACATCAGTATAAAGATAGACTTGGTTTTAATTATTTTAAAAGTTTTCAATTTTATAAAAAAATTAGAATGTTATTTTAACTTATTAATACTAGAACAAGGGAAACATTTTAGTAGATAAAACACTTTTAATGTAGAGCATATTTTTATAATTTTTAAATATTCACAATTAATCTCCAAGAATACGTCCCATAGTTCCTGCGATAACTTTTACTTGAAAGACCTTTAGTTTAATACCATCATTTTGGTATATCAACACCACATCTTTTTCACCATCGGTATTTACTTTAAAATTAAAATTATATAGCTTCTTACCATCTTTAAAAATAGTACTTTGATCAATTAAAGTGATTATTGGTTCTATTTTTGAAGCTAATAGCCATTTGTTTTTTCCTTCAGCATCCCCTTCTAATTGTATTTGAAAAGGACTGTCTAACTGGTATTCTACTGTGCTGTTGTTATTACTCTCAGTTAAAGGACCAGAACAACTAAAAAAGCTTATTGTTAAGCAGATGATTATAATGTGTTTTAAATATTTCATAGTTTATAAAAGTTTTTTTTGATGGTAGATTTGAGAATATATTTTTAAAATAGCTGGAGTTATATAAAAAAAAACTGCAACCACAGGAGCATAAAATGATAATAGTATTCCTATACTATAAATTAATAGTGATACTCTTTGGTAATTTTTTAAATTTATAATTATTTTTGATTCAAAATATTTGTCATGCTCTCTAACAATAACCATTTGTAGGATAACAAACGATATTCCACACATTAAAAGCGTAAAGCCATATAGTGCAAGTGGAGAATCATCTAAATGATTTTCGCCTACCCAAGAAGTGGTGAAAGGAATTAGCGATAGCCAAAACAGAAAATGTAAATTTGCCCATAAAATTTTACCGGTTACTTTTTCTATATATTGAAATAAAAAATGATGATTATTCCAATAAATCCCAACATATATAAAGCTTATTAAGTAGCTAACAAATACACCTGCTTTTGGAAATAAGGCTTCTAAATTTGTTTCTTCAGGTGCTTTAAGTTGAAAAACCATGATGGTAATAATAATAGCTAATACACCATCCGTAAATGCTTCAAGTCTGCTGGTCGTCATATTAGTTTAATAGATTGAAATAATAGTTGTTGAAACGTAAATGTACAAACTTTCCCTCTTTATCAACTAGCCACTTCACAAAATTTATAATAGGAATTTTATAGTACATAACGATGTGTTAGTGATTGAAAATCTGAAATTAGTATTACTACTAGTAAACGTTTCATAGAAAAAATAATTCCGTCTATTTAATAGTATATTTGCTCAAATTATAATGAATTTTATTCTAAACTGTTAGCGCTTTAATTTTTATGCCTTTTAAAAAATTACATTCCGATATACGTGAGAAGCTAGACGATTTAGAAATAATAACACCCACTTCTTTTCAGAGCAAAAGTATTCCTGTAATAAAAAGTGGTGCAAATCTTTTTTGTACGGCCCCAAAAGATAGTGGAAAAACAACCACGCTTATTCTTACTACCTTACAAAAATTAAAATGTGAGATGGTTGGAAATGCACCAAGAGCTGTTATTCTTGTTGAAGACAGGGAAAAAGCCTTAGAATTATATGATGCTTTTATAAAACACACTAAATACAATTCCTTGCGAGTTTATGCAAGCTATGAACAACTTCATATTGATATGCAAAAATCAGAAATTTTTGAGGGTATTGACATTCTTATTTCCACGCCCAAAACGATGAATAAGTTAATGTCGTTAAATGGTGTAAGTACTTCTCAATTAATGATATTTAGTATTGACGATGCTGAATTTTTAGTTCAAAAATCTTCTTACACTGCTATTATGTCGATTACTCAAAGTATCAATAAATGTCAATTTGTACTCTACTCAGAAAAAATGCATCCAATACTAAAACGCTTTAAGTCCTATTTTATGGAACATTCTAAAATAGTTACTATTTAATAATTTTATGATCTATAAATGCTTATTGTTATAAATCACCAGATTTTATAAAATATTAAATGGTATAAATAACTATTCAATTATGATTTTAATTGTCTTTTTCTTAAATTGATTTGTGTAAACAATAATAAAATAGATTCCAGCTTGATAAACTGATGTATCAAATTTAAGTTCTTTATTTCCATAATTACGATAACTATTTACTCTTCTTCCATTTATATCGTATATATCAATAAGCTTTATATTTTCTAAATTAATTAAATGGCAGCTATTTAACATGTTATTATTACTGACTATTATGTTAGAAAGAGGATAATTACTTTCATTAATGTTTAAAATAATAGTAGGTTCACAGGAATCTATAGAATCCAAGTTAGCATAAAAATAATCTCCATTTTTATAAAAACAGCTTAAATGTCCTACCCCATTTATATCTGGATCACCACTTGGAGCATTAATTAGAGATAATGATCCAGCACCTTCAATCCAAATTGCATTTGTTGTACTAACAATGTTAGATTCTGATGGAGAAAGATAAAAGTGACGATAATCATTGCCATTAACTAAAGGTCTAGAAATAATCGAATCTAAATTATAATAACCTGCATTTTCAATAAATGGAGAAATTGGGTTTTTCATATCAATAGAATCATCAATATTTAAAGAAAAATCATATAATAAATATTCAGTATTTCCAGTTTCTTGTATAAAATTTAGAAACACTTTTTTTTCTAAAATATCTTCTCTCAACAAAATGCTTCTTGAAATAAAATGATAGCCATCTAATATTTTATAATTATACCCATCAGTAATAGTATCACCATCGGTATAATAAAAATCGGTTAAACATCCAAAGTAACAATTTGTGACTTGCCATTCATTATAATCATCCAATAATGGCACATAATCCTGACTAAATAGTAAGGCACTAAAAAAATAAAACAAAAAATTTAGTCGTTTTTTCATATTATATTAAATGGTTAATATAAGAATAAAATATATATTTATCTCATACTATATTTAACAGCATTAATATTGACATTACCATCATAATCGTGTTTTCAATTAATGTTGCTTCTGTCATCGGTAATTTTAAAGCTGTTCCTAAACATGCGCATCGAATGTGTTTTTTATATAAAAGTGTTTTTAGTACTCCAATAGTGGTAATTCCTAAAACAATAAGTGTAATAACTAAAGCGATATCAACTTTAAATCGCATTAAAAACATTAGACCCAAAACAGTTTCAATAAAAGGGTACATCCATCCATAAATTGGAATGCGCTTTGCTAGAGGGTCATACATTTTAAATGACTCCGGAAAACCTTTTAAATCTAACATTTTAAAGAAGCTAAACACAATGTAAAATAAGCCCATAAAATCAAGCATAAATTCGTTCCAAGACCAATCTTTATAATGAATAAGCAGACTTGCCGTTGTGATATAAAAAATGATTAGCAGTAGTGGCTTTAATTGTTCTAATTTAGTTTTTTCAGCATCAATAGTTATATTGGATGAAAAGACATTTTTTTCGTGCTTTTCTGATAAAGTAAATTTTTCTGGCAATGCCTTTTTTAGTAATTCAGTACTAATATGCTTATCCATTGTCACTTCTGTTTCTCCATTTTCAAGGTGAACAGAAACATGGGTTACGTTTTCTAAAGCATTAATATATTTTTCTACGGAAGCTTTACAATTATTGCAAGTCATTCCTTCAACTTTATAGGTTTGTTTCATTATTGTTTTCCTTAAATAATTAATAATATCTGTTATAAACTACTTACTATTCCTAAGTTTATTTAATTTTATCAAATATAATAAATTCATTAACGCATGGAGAGTATGGTTATCAAGTTATAAGAAGAAGCCATTTTAATGTTTTATCTCACTATTTAAAATTTCTTTTACAGCCTGCCTATATTTTATAGGATTGCTTGCTTTTTTAATCTTTTTATAGGTTTTTTGAGGATTAGAAAAAGACTGTGAAAAATAGTCCCAAAAACCTAACATTTTCATTTTTATAGGGGTTGGACCAGATAAAGCAGCATCGTATTGTTGGTATATTTCGTCATGAAAAGCTTCAAATATCTCCCAACGATTTGGAGGGTATTCGGTTACATCATTTTTTATCATACTCGGTAAAAAGGGATCAGCAATTAAACCACGACCAATCATAAAGTGATCAATACTTGGGAACTGGTCTTTCATTTTTTTAAATTGTTCCACAGAAGTAATATCTCCATTATAATATAATTTGTGTTTTGCTAGGTCTATACATTTTTGAAATGCCTCCAAATCTACATCACCCTTGTATAATTGTTTTCCAATACGTGCATGTATCGCAACGTTTTTTAGTGGATATTTATCTAAAACAGGAAAAGTGTGTAGTATTTCTTCACTGTTTTCATAACCCATTCTCATCTTCATAGAAACCAAAATATTAGTTTCATTGTGGACACGATGTAAAATGGCGTCTATTTTATTTGGATCACAAATTAAGCCGGAACCCATTCCACGATTCGTTACCATTGGATAAGGACAGCCTAAATTCCAATTGAGTTCTTTGTAACCCAATTGTTGTATGTATTTAACAACAAATAAAAACTCATCGGCATCATTTGTAATAACTTGCGGTATCACTTCTAAAGTAGTATTATGATCTGGCAATAAATCGTGTTCGTTAGAGGATTTTATCTTCAGTTTACCATTTAAACGAATATAAGGCGCATAAAAAGTATCTATACCTCCAAAATATTTGTTTTGTGCATTCCTAAAACGAAAATCGGTAAAACCTTGTAATGGCGAAGATAATAGTGTAAAACTCATAGTTTATTCTTGGCGCAAAGATAAGCGAATTGTTTTTTTGTATTAATTTAAAATTGGAATCCATAAGCACATTTTTAGTGATTAATAAAAAAACACTAAGAGATGATACCATTCTATAAATTTTCCACTTCACTCCTATTTAATTAAATATTTTACTAAACATAGTCATGCGCATTAAAAATATCAATCAATTCTACCAATCTATAGGAAAATAATCCTTCAAAAATTTACCTGACCAATGTTTACCTGTATTAATCCCATCAATTAAAGGATCCATCACTCTTGCAGCGCCATCTACAATATCTAATGGTGGTTGAAAATCGTGAATAGCTATTTTCTTTTTAGATAATGCTGCAGGATCTTCATCGGTTACCCAACCCGTATCAACAGCATTCATATAAATGCCAGATTTGGCAAAAGTGGATGCCGAAGTATGAGTTAACATATTTAAGGCTGCTTTAGCCATATTGGTATGTGGATGTCTATCTATTTTTTTAAATCTATGAAACTTCCCTTCCATTGCTGTAACATTGATAATGTGCTTTTTACCTGTATTTTCTTTCATCATTAAATTGGACAAACGGTTACACAATACAAAAGGTGCTACCGCATTTACTAACTGTACTTCTACCATTTCGGTAGTTTCAATCTCACCTAATTTTAAGCGCCAACTATTAGTTTTTCGTAAATCTACTTGTTGTAAGTCGGCATCTAATTCCCCTTCTGGAAATACTTCAGCTGTTTGCAGCGAATTATCAAAACTATAGGGTATTTGAGATAATTCTGCTGAATTACGCAAGCCAATACCTGGTTCTGGTCCATGCCAAGTGACAGGCAAAACATTATTCTTATTCGTTTTTGAAATACCAATACTTAAATTTGACAATTCTTCTAAACAACTTTCGTGATCTTTTAATAAATTTTGTGCCAGTATAGGTAATTGGTTGATGGGTAGTTTTTCATTTCCCATTAAATGAAAATAAAAGCCTGATGGCCTCCTTACAGTTTGTGCGGCATTATTGATTAGAATATCCAATCGGTCGTATTTTTGTTCTATATAATTACAAAAAATCTCTACACTTGGTATGTGGCGTAAGTCCAATCCATGAATATGCAAACGGTCACTCCATTGATTATAATCATCTTCTTTAGAAAATCGAATGGCAGAATCAGCTGGAAAACGAGTTGTCGCAACAACAGTAGCACCAGAACGTAATAACATTAATGTAATATGATAGCCTATTTTTAATCTAGATCCTGTAATTACAGCGACTTGATCTTTTAAATTTGTGGTTTGAAAACGTTTTATGTAATTTAAATCGCCACAATTTGTACACATTGTATCGTAAAAATGATGTAGCTTAGTATAAACCGTTTTACAAATATAACAGTTTCTTGGTGATTCTAATTCTAAAGTTTCAGATGGTTTTAAAGTTGCTGTTAATAATTTTGGAGCTACAAATAATGCAGATTCACGAGCAGAACGAATACCTGTTGTTTTTCTGGCGTGGGTATCTTTTGCAATCATTTTGCGTTTAACAGCCTTTTTTGCATCTTTTCTTCTGCGTTGAAATTCATCCCTATTTGGTCTAGATAATTCACCTGCAACTTTATAAAGTGCTATTCTTTGTGCTTCTGGTAATTCGAAAAGTTGATTGGTGTCTACCACTAATTCTTGTAGTATTTTGATACAAGATTCAATATCGAGATTAGGATTGGTTTCACTCATACTTAATTTATTCTTTTTAGAAAATCTAGTTGAAAAGATAAAGCACTTGTATATCGAATTAATTTGTTGAAATTTTATCTACAAATTCCTCTTTTTGTAGGTCATATTATTATATAATAAAAAACCCCATCAAAATTGATGAGGTTTATTTGAAAATATATGGATTTATATTAGATAACTTTTACATTTACTGCGTTTAATCCTTTGTTTCCTTCTTGTAAGTCGAATTCAACTTCGTCACCTTCTCTAATCTCATCGACTAGCCCAGAAATGTGCACAAAGTGGTCTTTTTCTACTCCTTCTTCTGTGATGAAACCAAATCCTTTGGCATCATTGAAAAATTTTACTGTTCCTTTACTCATTGTAATGTAATTTAATTTATTAATACTTATTAGTTTACAAAGATATGACCAATAAATCAATTTTAAAAATTAACTTTGAAATCTATTTGTTTTAATTGGATTCTTTTTCTTTTAACGTGTAAACAGTTTTTTATTTATCATTTTTGCTGAGATTAATACATCAATCAATTTTATTTAAATTTTAGAAATGCGTATCCAATTATAAACGAAGGCATGATTATACCTAAACTCCATTATATATCTCAAGGAAACACTCCAGTAGCCCACCTGGAAAACATTCAAAAAGCATGTGCGTCTGGTGCAGAATTAGTGCAATTACGTTTAAAAAATGTTTCAGAAAAAAATATTTTAAAGCTAGCTACAGAGGCTAGAGAAATAACATCTTACTTTCAGACTAGGTTAATTATTAACGAGCATTACAAAATAGCAAGAGCAGTTAAAGCAGATGGAGTTCATTTTGAAAAGAAAAATACTTCTCTTATAATACCTAGAAGGCATTTATACACTTGGCAAATTATTGGTGTAACTGCTAATACCTTGCAAGATTGTGAAACATTAATTAGTAAGGTAGTCGATTATATTGGTTTAGGACCTTTTAGAAATGATATAACTAAAGTTAATTTAAATCCAGCTTTAGGTTTAAATGGTTATACTGCAATCACAGAAGCTTTAAAAACCGATACTCCAATTATTGGTTTTGGAGGAATCACCACAAAAGATGTTGCATATATAGTGAAAACTGGTATTCCTGGAATTGCAATTTCTAATGCAATATCCAACGATTTTAATACCATAAGAACATTTAACCAATTACTAAACGCATCTTCTACAGATGAGAAACGCCATACTTTTAAATAAAGTATAAAACTGTTTTAGCAGTAAAATTCAGCTTACTTAAGCAGCTTCATTTTATCAAAATTAAAACAATAAAACCATTAAGAACTACATGATAACATCGAACAACCCACTTTATATCTTGCCCATTCTGGACGTTTTACAAACCATTTCTCTTTTTCTGCTTGTTCCTCATAGGGTTTTCTAAATAATTGAAATAGTTCATCAATTAATTTAAAATCACCTTTATTAGCATCATCTATTGCTAATTGAGCCATATAATTACGGAATACATATTTAGGGTTTACTTGGTTCATCTTCTTTTTACGTTCTTTAAAAGGAACTTCTTCTTTTTGTAAACGTTCTGCATAGTGCATAAACCAAGAGTTCCATTTTTGCTTTATGGAACTGGAGATTTCATTTGGTATATAAAAAGCATCTTTAATAATTTTCAATCCTTCTAAAGAGGCTTCCGAAGAAAAATTACTTAAATTTCTAAAGAAAATCGTCATATCCGTTTCTGTTAATTGCAAGATACTTTCTAAGTTTCCAATTAATTCTGTATCACTTTTATCCTCCACAAATAAACCTAATTTACCTCGCATCATTACTAAATAGTGCTTTTTTGCTTTCTCATGATAGCTATGCAAAATACGTTCTAAGTCGTCTGCTTCTCCAATTAATGGGTATAAGGCATTTGCCAGCTGGTACAAATTCCAATGACCTATTTCCATTTGCGCTCCATATCGATACCTTTTAAATTGAGTGTCTGTCGTATTGGGTGTCCAATGATGATCATACCCTTCTAACCAACCGTAGGGTCCATAATCTATCGTTTGCCCAAGAATAGATAAATTATCTGTATTCATTACCCCATGTACAAAACCAACGCGTTGCCAATGAATAATCATTTCTAAAGTACTGTTTAAAATAGCTTCAAAAAATTGTAAATACGTTTCTTTAGAAGGCGTTCCCAATTTTAAAAAATGGCACTTAATTGTATAATCTACGAGTGTTTTTAATGTCTCTTCATCATGTCTTGCTGCTAATAGTTGATAATTGCCAAAGCGTAAAAAACTTGGTGCTACTCTGCAAACAACAGCTCCTTTTTCATAAGCTGTATTTCCATCGTATAGCATATCTCTCATTACTTCATCTCCAGTCAATGCCAATGTCAATGCTCTGGTTGTAGGGACTCCTAAATGATACATCGCTTCACTACACAAATACTCTCGAACAGAAGACCGCAATACTGCCAAACCATCTGCGGTACGGGAATAGGGTGTTTCCCCTGCTCCTTTTAATTGTAGTGTCCAATGTTTGTGTTGATGCTCAACTTCAGCTAAATTAATAGCACGCCCATCTCCTAATTGCCCTGCCCAATGACCAAATTGATGTCCTCCATAGCACATGGCATATGGTGTGGTATTCGGCAATATACTATTCCCTGTAAATATATTTAGGAATGCTTCACTAGTTGCATCTTCTTCAGACAAACCTAAGGCGAAAAGCATCTCAGGTGAAACATGCAGCATTTCTGGTTTTCTCGGTTTTTTAGGGGTCACATAAGAGAAACAAGCATTTTTCACTTGTCTTCTTGTGTTATCAAGAACTGGATCTGCTGGTAATGTTTTAGTAAATCTATTATCTATATTAAGTTGCATGATGTTATATTTTAATTATTCAATTATTATAGTCCAATTGCGCTTCTAACAGCACTTAAAAAAGCTTCAGTAAAAAATAAAACCTACATCCTACCCTATTTTCATTTCAGTATTACAGGATAGATTAAATAAAAGAACCAAACCTTTCAAAATGACATGTATAACCATGCGGTTTTTTTAGTAAATAATCTTGATGTTCTGGCTCTGCTACCCAAAAAGTAACACACGGCTCTAGGGTAGTTACCGCATCTGCTTCCCAGCGTCCTGAAGTATTTACTAAGTTAATAAATTCTTCCGCCTCCTTTTTTTCTTCTTCATCTTGATAAAAAATAGTGGACCTATAACTGGAACCTCTATCATTTCCTTGCTGATCTTCTGTGGTGGGATTATGGATTCTAAAAAAATAATCCAATAGTAACTTAAAAGATGTTTCGTCTGGATTATAGGTAATCTCAATACCTTCCGCATGCCCTGGGTGATTCTGATAAGTTGGATGTTCGTTAACTCCACCTTGGTATCCAACTTCGGTATCTAAAACGCCAGGACGAACTCTAAAAAGGTCTTCCATTCCCCAAAAACAACCGCCTGCTATATATGCTTTTTTATATTTTTCCATTTTTATTTGTCTTTTTATTATTTTACTTTGTCGGTATTAATTTATTTAAATATTTTTCTAATTCTTCTTTATCTAGATTTCTTTATTTCTTTTTACCAATAGTAATCGTCGGAAAATTAAGTTTTATATTTTCATAAAGATCACGCAGTTCTACCGCATGTTGTTCCTATTATTCTACATCCAAAAATTGATAGGGCAAGGTAGTTTGTCTAGTTATAATTTACAGTATTTTGATTTATGACAACCCTTGGCACCATATAATTTTATAGTGTTATTACGTTCATTTTTAAAGTTTTTCAGAATTATAAAACGGAATTTAGTTTTATAATTATTATACTTCTCTTCGCAGCACTTCTAATGGAGAACTTTTTAAAACAGTCCTAATATTGCTTAATCCAATCCCCAATACCAACAATGAAATTCCAGGTAAAAACACCAAAAACGGAATTAAAGAAGGTACAAAAGGTTCTTTAAATACAAATATAGCCAACAATAAACTACTTATCAATGCCAATAATATTCCAACTAAACTACCTAAAATTCCTAAAAACAAATATTCTAATGCAGATATTTTTAATATTTGAACATTTTTAGCGCCCAAAGTTCTAAGCAATACACTTTCCTTAATTCGTTGATATTTACTATTTCGAACCGAGCCTATCAAGACAATAATTCCGGTAAGAATACTAAAGAAAGCCATGAAATTGATAATCCAAGAAACCTTATCTAATATATCTTCTACAATACTAAAAACCTGCCTAAGATCTATAATAGAAACATTTGGAAAACTTGCCACCAAATCTCGTTGCAGTGCTGCAGAACTTGATTCATCAGCTACATAGGTAGTTAATACATTAAACTGTGGTGCATTTTCTAATACACCCTTTGGAAATAAAACAGTGAAATTGAGTTGTACACGTCCCCAATCAACTTTCCGAATACTACCAATGGTCGTTTCCACAAGCACTCCTTGTACATTAAAAACAATAGGATCTCCAACAGTCACTTTGGCATCTGCAGCAAGATTATCAGAAATTGAAATTTGAATTGGATTTTCTCCACTCTGTTTTGAAGTCCACTCCCCTTCTATCACTTCTTCCGATTCGATAAGTGAATCACGGTAAGTAGCTCTAAATTCGTGATTTAAAAGCCAAGTTCTTACTTTGCTAGTACTATCGCTGCGCAAAGTATTCACTAATTTTCCTTTAATACTGTGCATGCGCATAGTTACCAAGGGAATATTATCAGTAATAGTTAAATCATTCTCATCAAATATTTTTACAATTCCATCAAGCTGATCTGTTTGTATGTCTAATGTAATGAGATTTATATTTTCAGAAGATTGATCAGCCTCGGTTTTGGATAATAAAATGTCTTTGGTAAAATATAAGGTACTTATTAAAAAAGTACCCAATCCAATTGAAACTAATAATACTAAGGTTTGATTGTTTGGTCGAAATAAGTTTAATAAACTTTGTCTTACCGCAAAGTCTGCTCGTTTAGGAAAATAAGATTTAACGGCTTTCATGGATGCTATTGCAATACCAGCCAAAATTGTGAAAGTCACTAAAATACCCATAACAAATGTTAGTGCGTATAAAGCATTTCTGAGTAACCAAAAGGAAAATAAATATAAAAAAACGATGATCAAACTAAAAATAATTGAACGTGCTTTAATTGGTTTTATTTGAGGAGTACCACCGATGCGCAGTACCTCCAAAGGCGAAACATACCAGGTACGTATAAGTGGTAATAATGCAAATAATACCGACATAAAAAAACCAAGCAAAACTCCCATAAGTAATGGCTTAATGGCGATACTGACTTGCATATCAAAGGGTAAAAATTCTTTTAATAGGTAAGGAAAAAGTTCCTGTAGAACTATCCCGATAAGGCTACCTAAAAACCCTCCAATAATACCTATGGCCGAAATTTGTATAAGAAAAATTAAAAAGCTTTGTTTTCGGGTTGCACCCATGCATTTTAATACGGCTACTGCTTTTAGTTTTTCCTTTATGTATATGTTTACAGAACTAGCAATACCAATACAACCCAATAACAAGGCTATAAAAGCTGCAAGATTAAGAAACTTACTAACGTTAGCATACCCTTGCCCTAAACGCTTACTAGTACTTAAATGCGTATCTAGGCCAGCATTTTCAATAGCTAATGCAGCAGTTAGCTTTTTTTCTAAAACTGTTAAATCTATAGTTGGAGATTTATAAAAAAACTTATATTCTTTGCGACTCCCAAATTGTAAAAGTTCAGTCTGGGCAATAAAACGATTAGGAATAATAATTGGTGGTGCTACGGTAGAAGAAATTGATGAACTACCTGGAATGGTTTTTAAAGATCCAATAATCGCTAAAGTTACTTCCCCTATTTTAATAGAATCACCAGGTTTAATATCAAACTGCAACATAAGAGTTGCATCTACTAAAGCTCCACCTAATTTTTGATAATTATTTGCCGCAGAAATAGGTTGTGTATCAATGCTGCCATAAAATGGAAAACCGCCTTCTAAACCTCTAACACGAACCAATTTAGTACCTCCGTTCTTTGGAAAAGCAATCATGGAAACAAAATTAACCTCTGAGGCATCTGGTTTTAAAGAATCGATAATGGACTGTGCTCTTTTGCTTGGTATTTGTTGGCTATCAATAATAAAATCAGCACCCATTAAAGTTTTAGACTGTACCTGTATATTGTCCTCCAGATTAGTTCCAAACAACTGAATAGAGACGACCGCAGCGATCCCCAAAATAATGGAGGCCATAAAAAGAATTAAACGTATCCTACTTGCTTTTGCATCTCGCCATGCCATTTTAAAAAGCCAAGCGATGTTGTTTTTTGAATTAAATTTAGAATTGCTCAAAATGAAGTAGTGGGTTCGTTAGTTATTATTTTTCCACCTTTAAGTTTTAATATTTGTTGTGTTCGATTGGCTAATTCTAAATCATGGGAAATAATTACCAAGGTTGTACCGGCATCTTTATTAAGTTCAAATAGCAATTGAATTACTTTTTCTCCGGTTTCCTCATCTAAGTTACCAGTTGGTTCATCAGCAAATAATATAGAAGGTTTATTAGAAAAAGCTCTTGCTAAAGCAACCCGTTGCTGTTCTCCGCCTGATAACTGTGATGGATAATGATCCATGCGATCCATTAATCCTACTTTTTTTAATAATGCGCTTGCACTTATTGTTGCATCTTTTGCGCCTTGTAATTCTAGGGGCACACTTACATTTTCAAGTGCGGTAAGCGTCGGTAATAATTGAAAGTTTTGAAAAATAAAACCAACTTCTCTATTTCGCAATTGTGCACAATCATCTTCATTTAACGTATTTAAATCAAAACCACACAATTCAACGGTACCCGAATTTGGTTGATCCAAACCAGCACATAAACCCAATAAGGTAGTTTTTCCACTTCCAGAAGGTCCAACAATAGAAAAAGTCTGTCCCTTTTCAACATCAAAAGACACATTTTGTAGAACTGTTAATTGTTTAGAACCGCTAGTATATGTTTTTTCTAGCCCATTAATCTTTAATATCTTTGGCATATAAATTTAAATTTATTTTACGAATATGAACAAGGCTAAAAATATACAAACGTTTTTAAATCTACCCACTCAAATTGTATCTAAATTCTTAAAGTTTTGTTATTTTTTGATCGCTTTAGTTTTGATGTCTTGTGGCAATTCAAATCCTATCAAAAACAATAATGAATCGGTCACGTTGACCCCTATAGAAAAAGAAGAAGCAGAAACAAGTTCAAAAAAAACCATTCTTTGCTTTGGAGATAGTCTAACAGCAGGCTATGGTTTAGAAGACAGTAATGATGCCTTTCCAAGTTTACTTCAAGATAAATTAGATTCTTTGGGATTAGAGTATGTAGTCATCAATTCTGGATTAAGTGGTGAAACATCAGCAGGAGGAAAAAACAGGATTAAATGGGTGCTTAATAAAGACATTGATATTTTCCTTTTAGAACTGGGCGCAAATGATGGATTACGCGGAATTCCATTAACTGAAACACGCGCTAATCTTCAGGTAATTATTGATGAGGTACAAGATAAAAATCCCAATACAACAATTATAGTAGCCGGAATGGAATTGCCCCCTAATATGGGTAAGGTTTATACTTCTGAATTCAGAAGTGTTTTCTCTGATTTAGCGAGAGAAAATAATTTAAAGTTTATTCCTTTTATTTTAGAAAATGTTGGAGGCATCGCTGAATTAAATCAACGTGATGGTATTCATCCAACCGTTGAAGGTCATAAAATAATTGCTAATACCGTTTGGGAAGTTTTAGAAAATATGGTCAACCCTTTATAAAAAAATTTCAGAATACAGGGGTATTTTTTTCGAAGTGACCTGACTTGATAAGAACTATTTTAGTGTAAAATTAATTTTTAATAGGTACATAAAAACACCTTATATCCTGTAAACTAATAAACGGAAGTGCACCTAGAAAAATTCAAAAAGATCTATAGATATTAATATATATAAACATAAAAAGCTCTTTTTTTTAATTGATCCGCAAGTATTTTTTAAAAATACCATCTAAATCATTAAGGAAAACAGTAGATGTTAAAAAGCAAAACAATAAAAACGATTACATCAAAAAAGATAAAGCTAGTTACTTTAGTTTTATTATTAGCGAATAGCATTCTTTTTGCACAAGGAAATCATTTGAAAATAGAGATTAACCCATTTTTTAAAACAAAAGTTTTAAAAAAAGACTCTTGGTATGTTTCAAAAAACAATGATTCACTTCAGTTTTCTAAAATAAAATTTTACCTAACAGATTTTAAAATTTTAACAAAAGAAGGTAAAACCAAGCAGCTCCCAAATAGTGATTTCTTAGTAAGTATTTTTAATGTTGAAAGTAGAAGTATACTTCTAGAAAACATCAGTTATAAAACAGGAGATCAATTATTATTTAACATAGGAGTGAACGAAAAAATGAATACTTCAGGAGCACTTTCTGGTTCTTTAGATCCTGCTAATGGTATGTATTGGTCTTGGCAAAGTGGTTATATTAACTTTAAGATAGAGGGAAAAAGTCCTAGCTGTAGCACTAGAAAAAACAAATTTCAATTTCACATTGGAGGCTATAAAAAACCATTTGCTGCTACCCGATTTAAAAGTGTAACTATTACTAATGCAATTAATAATGTACTTATAATTGATTTTGATATTGCTATATTATTTGATTCTATTGACATAAGTAATCTAAACCAGGTAATGATTCCTGGGAAAGAAGCTATTGAAATCGCTGATATACTTCCGAATTTATTTTCATTAAATGAATAAATTGATAAGAAATATGAGCTTTATTATAGGAATATTTATATGCCTAGGTTTTGTATTGGTTAAAAATGAAGAAGTATTTTTTGAATATCCTGAGTATTGGCCAAAACCTGTTTATAATTTTTCTAAATTATCAATGACAGAAGAAGAATTTCAGTTGGGACGGCATTTATTCTACGACCCTTTATTATCAAGAGATCATACAATTTCCTGTGCATCCTGCCATTTACAAGCTACTGGTTTTACTCATGTTGACCATGACTTAAGCCATGGTATTGAAGGACGTATAGGTACTCGAAATTCGATATCAATAATGAATTTAGCTTGGAATACTTCATTTATGTGGGATGGAGGAGTCAACCACATAGAAGTTCAGTCCTTGGCCCCTATTTCTAGCGAAAATGAAATGGATACCTCTTTAGCTATAATCGTTGAAAAGCTAAATAAGTCTGAAAAATACAACTCTTTATTTCAGAAAGCATACCAAGACAGTCTTGTGACAGGTCAGAAAATACTATTGGCATTAACTCAATTTGTAGTGATGCTAAACTCCTATAATTCAAAGTATGATAAATACATTAGAAATGAACTTGGAGGTAAATTTACTGAACAAGAAAAAATTGGATTAAAAATTTTTAGAAATAATTGTGCTTCTTGTCATAAAGAACCACTTTTTAGCAGCAACGATTTTAAAAACAATGGTTTAAATGTCGACAGCACCTTAAATGATTTTGGAAGAATGATGGTTACAAAAAAACCTGAAGATTCATTAAAATTTAAAGTACCAACATTACGCAATATTCAATTTACGCAACCTTTTATGCATGACGGTCGTTTTGAAACCCTACAAGAGGTAATTAACCATTACACTTCCGAAGTTCAACATAGTCCTACGCTAGCTAATGAATTACAAGAACAAATAATACTAACACATAAAGAAAAAGTAGACTTACTTGTTTTTTTAAGAACCTTAACCGATCAAAAATTTTTATATAATAAACGTTTTTCTTACCCTAGAGAAACACAAACTAATTAATAATAATTAAAATTTAAACGATGGATAAAAAAGTATTAAGCCTTATTGCGCTGTTTGCATTTACAATAATTACGGTAGCGCAAACCAACCCAATAATCACAGCGCCTATACAAAACCAAACTGGAATTACTGGACGTCATTATATACAAGGAAACTCAACTCCTATAGAGGATGGTGTATTGGCAAACGTTCAATCTGTTGACTTCTCTGAGGATTGGGTATATATTACCGCAACAGGAATTCCAGCCTATATAACCGGTCCATTTTTAGATGGCAATCCTTCACTAGCACAAAACCAAAATGCTATTTATAAATTACCATTAACGCCAATTGAAAATACAGGAACACCTACCGCAACAAATGGAGGTAATATTGGCATATTTATAAACGGGGTATCCTTGTTTGATTATAGAGACGGTGTGGCATGGAATAATGATACCATGAATCTATGTGGAGGACCTCCAGGTGGATACCCACCCTGTCCAGGAGGACCTAATGGCACTCAAGACTGGAATAGAGATGCAATACCTGCAGAAATGGGAGGTTTTGATTGTAATAAAGCCCATCCAGCTATGGGTAATTATCACCATCATCAAAATCCAAGTGCATTTAATTTAGACCTAATTATAGTATCAAATATTTGTGAAACCTACCCTGCAGACGGCTTATATGTAATTGATACTGAAAGTCATTCTCCTTTAATAGGTTTTGCATATGACGGATTTCCAATTTACGGAGCCTATGGTTTTGCAAATGCAGATGGTGCTGGTGGAATTGTTAAAATGAATTCCAGCTACGAATTACCGGGTGCAACTACAAGAGTAAATGGTCCTGATGTAGATAATACCTATTTTGAAGGATACTTTAGAGAAGATTATAATTATGTATCCCATACAGAAGATTTTTATTTAGATGAACACAATGGCCGTTTCGCAATTACACCAGAATATCCAGAAGGTATTTATGCCTATTATGCGACCGTAGATGAAAACCATAACTCAGCATATCCATATGCAGTTGGACCTACTTTTTATGGCAATGTAGTGGCTACAAATGTAAATACAATTAATGAAGATACTACAAATTACGATTCCTCTTTAGGAATTGAATCATTCGACGAAAGCAACCTTAATTTGGTAATTTATCCAAACCCTGCTCAAGATTTTATTGCAATTCAATCGAACATGGTTCCTGAAAATTTAAAATTAGAATTGATCAATGAATTGGGGCAAGTTATTTTAAACAATCAAATTTTACAGGGAAGTACCTTAAGCATCATGGAAATACATACACTTTATGATGGCATTTATTTTTTGAGAGTTTCTAAACAAAATAATTCTAAAACCTATAAAATCATCATAAAAAAATAATCTTTAATTACAATTACATTAAACATAAAAAAGTGTTTTATAAGACTAGTTATAGGTCATCGTTTAAATATATATACTTTAGGTTCGATAGCCAGTATTATTAAGATAACACAATTAAATACCTTAGTTTTGCACAATGCAAAAACAAAATAGCTCACAAATTGAGTTTGTAGCGATGATGGCTTCATTAATGTCAGTGGTAGCATTTGCTATTGATGCCTTGTTACCAGCATTGGACATTATTGGAATTTCAATTCATACTAATAATGCTACCGACAATCAATTATTGATCACCATGATTTTTATAGGTTTGGGCTTTGGTCCATTACTATTTGGTCCAATATCAGATAGTCTAGGCCGAAAACCGATGGTATTTGTAGGTTTTGGAGTATTCTTTATCGCTAGTATTGTTTGTGTACTTGCTGAAAGTTTGGAGCTAATGATTTTTGGAAGAATATTGCAAGGTATTGGTCTATCTGCTCCCCGAACCATTAGCATTGCTATTATACGAGATATTTATAGTGGTGACCGAATGGCAAAAGTGATGTCCTTTGTTGCAGTCATTTTTTTATTGGTACCTATTATAGCCCCTGCTATGGGCAAATATGTATTGGACCATTTTAGCTGGCAAGCAATTTTTTACACTCAAATTGGTTTTTGTTCCATCATTGCCTTATGGTTTTGGAAACGACAAGCGGAAACCCTCTTATTGGAAAACCGTATAAAATTCACTAAAAATCTATTTATAGATGGTTTTAAGGAATTAATTAAATACCCAAATACTATTGGCTATACCATAATATCTGGATTTGTAATGGGCTCATTTATGGTGTATTTAAGTAGTTCGCAACAAGTATTTCAAGATCAGTATTTTCTGAAAGAAGAATTCCCATACATCTTTGCAGGTCTTGCCATTTCAATGGGCTTAGCTATATTTTTAAACGGGATACTTGTTATGAAATTAGGAATGAAGAAAATCATTGATTTTTCGATGCTTGGATTTATGTTGGTTTCTTTGACCTATGTGCTGCTATTTTCTCAAACAAAAAACCCATCGATTGAAGTGTTATTACTATTTTTTGCAGCTCAGTTTTTTACAATTGGTTTCTTATTTGGTAACTTAAGAGCAATGGCTATGCAACCAGTTGGACATATTGCTGGAATAGCTTCTGCAATTACAGGCTTAATTTCTACCCTAATGGCAGTATCCATTAGTGTTTTTATTGGCAGGTATGTTACAGATACCGTACTTCCTTTATTTGTTGGTTTCTTTGTATGTTCTATTTGTTCAATTTTTATTATTATCTATTTATCTAGAATAAATAAAAAAAATAGTTGAGCTAATTAATGTTTTATAAAAAACGGTAAAAACCAGTCTTTAAATAGGCACCTTCTTTAAAACTTATTGGATGATCCACATCGTGTTGGGTTTTATTTTGAAGTACATAAGGACGCGATTGATGATCTAAAACTTCTTTATTTATTTGAAAAAAACTATCGGCTACAATTCTTGAAGAACAAGAGGCAAGAACCAACATCCCCCCCATTGCAGTCAGTTGAAATCCCAATTCTGCTAATTGTCTATATTTCTTTTTTGCAATCTCTATTTCATCTTTACTTTTTGCAAAAGAAGGAGGATCTATTACGACAACATCAAAAGTTTGTTTTTTAGAAATTAACTCTCGAAGGATTTCAAAAGCATCCCCCGCTAAGGTGTTATGAGTGCCTTTAAAAGAGTTTAATTTTCCATTTTCAATGGCTAAAGCTAAGGCCTGTTTGCTAATATCTACACTTGTTACCTCTTTTGCTTGATTGGCCAGTGCATGAACCGAAAAGCCTCCAGCATACGAAAATACATCCAATACCGTTTTATTTTTTGAAAGCATTCCTACCCTTTTTCGATTATCCCGATGGTCTAAAAAATAACCTGTTTTATGTCCTTTTATAACATTTGCTGAAAAGTTAACTCCATGTTCAATAAAGGGAATGACTTCATTGCTTAAGGTTCCAAAAATTACTTGTCCTTCGGAAAGTCCATAGGTATTATTCATTTGCTGAAGAGATCTACTCAATCGTAGAACTACAGTTTTTACTTGGCTAACTTCTATTAATTCCTTTAAAATAATTTCTAAATACGGAAACCAGATGGCCGTGTATAACTTAACAACCAAAACTTCATTATAAACATCTGCAATTAGTCCCGGAAAGCCATCATTTTCTCCAAATAGAAGTCGGTAACTATTGGTATTAGTCGCCAATAATGGAATTCGCAACTCAAAAGCTTTATTTATTTGCTTAGCGAAAAATTCGGTTTCTAATTTTACAGCCCCATTGTGATAAAGCATTTTTATACGTATAGGAGAATCAGGATCGTATAAACCCACTCCAATCACTTTGTTTTTAGTGTGACTAAATATAATCGCTATATCTCCTGAAGCTCCCTCCTTGTTAATTTTTTCGATGCTATCGGTAAATATCCAGGGATGTTCACTTCTAACACTGCGCTCACCAATGGTTGTTAATTTAACAGCCAAACGATTAGGTTGTATATGTGGAAATTGTACGATATTAATCTGGTATTATAATTGAATACCTTATGAGTCAATTACTGAAGAGAATATTCCTGTTATTGAACTGTAATTACTCCATACATGCCATTATGAGCTGAACATTGGTAATAATAAGTTCCAGCAGCTGCAGGTGCCCAACTAACAACACCATTTGTAGTTCCATTATTACTTACGCCACTTACCTGATCACTTGTTCCGCCACCTTGAACTGTCTTGATATAAAATGGATGACTAGCTGCATTTACACTAAAGCTAATTGTCTCTCCTACACTAATTGTTATTGAAGGGTCATTACCGTTAACCCCTCCATTAGCGTCAGTTCCTACAAGGGTATAATCGTTATCAGAGCTCGCAGTTACAGAAATTGAGTAAGTAGACGATGGTGCATCAGGGGTATCACCATTACTATCGTCATCACTACAAGCAACGATTAATACTGTTAAAAGTAAAATTCCAAATTTTTTAATAGTTTTCATTGTTTTTAATTTTTATTTTAAAATGCTAAAGTAATACATTATGTAGAGATTGTATTGGTTAAAAGCATTAGTATCTAAAACATATAATTCATATCATTCAGACGATTCAGCTCTCAAGAACTTATTGCAATAAATTTAAATTAATGCTTTTATACACAGCAATTAAAATATCTAACCGCTTAAAGGATCGTTAATATTACAAAACAAGCACTAATTAATAGGCTATTAAATCTAATAAATCTGTTTTAAATGTATTCTTCGATAAGTAATTCGCCTCTAGATTTGCTGCAAAAGGAATTGGAGTATCTAAACTAGCTACACGCTTAACAGGAGCATCTAATTGTTCAAAACAGTTTTCCATAATCATAGCAGCAATATCGGAAGCAATTCCTCCAAACATAGAATCTTCTTGTAGTATAATTACTTTTCCAGTTTTTTTAGCAGAAGTATAAATCGCTTCTGTATCTAAAGGTGCTAAGGTTCTTAGGTCTAATAAATCAGCTGAAATATCTGATAGTTCTGCTAAGGTATCTATAGCCCAATGAACACCCGCGCCATACGTAATAATTGTAATGTTATTTCCTTCTTTTAAAAGCGAAGCTTTACCTAAAGGCAGGGTATAATAGTCGGTTGGAACTTCTTGTCGTATACTTCGGTACAAGGCCTTATGTTCAAAAAATAAGACCGGATTTGGATCTTCAATGGCTGTTGTTAATAATCCTTTTGCATCGTAAGGAAAAGCCGGATATACTACTTTTAAGCCTGGCGTATGAGTAAACCAAGCTTCATTGGTCTGACTATGAAAAGGACCTGCTCCTACTCCTGCGCCGCAAGGCATTCGAATTACTACATCTGCCTTTTGGTTCCACCTATAATTAGATTTGGCCAATAAATTTACAATGGGATTAAAACCTGAAGTTGCGAAATCTGAGAATTGCATTTCCATCATCGTCTTATAACCATTGATAGAAAGCCCCATTGCTGCCGAAACAATAGCCGACTCACAAATAGGAGTATTTCGAACTCTAGCTTCTCCAAACTCTTCGAAAAAACCGTCGGTTACTTTAAAAACCCCACCATATTCTGCAATATCTTGACCCATTAAAATCAAGTTATCATGACGTTGCATGCTTTGTTTTAATCCTTCAGAAATCGCATCAATTAATCGAATTTTTTCACGATTATCATTTTCTTTAACTTCTTTATAATTAAATACTTGAAACACATCACTTAACTCTTCACTTACAGATGATTCAATGGCTGGTTCTGCAGAAGCAATTTCTAATCCGTCGTTAATTTCCTTCATAATAACTTGCTTACAGACTGCTTCAATTTCGTCTGTAAGTATATTTTCATCTCTTAGGAAAGCGGTATAGTTTTCTAAAGGATCTTTTAAATGCCAAGAATGCAATAATTCTTTTGGAACATACTTCGTACCACTAGCCTCTTCATGCCCACGAACTCTAAATGTCATGAACTCTAATAGTACAGGACGTGGATGCTCACGAACATCTGCAACTATTTCTTGTAGTTTTGTATAAACTTCTAAAATATTATTACCATCAATAATGTGAGATTCCATACCGTATCCTTGAGCACGGTCTGATAAGTGATCGCAATTAAACTGTTGCGAGCTAGGAGTAGAAAGGCCATAACCATTATTCTCTATGCAAAATAACACGGGTAATTGCCAAACAGATGCTACGTTTAAGGCTTCGTGAATATCACCTTCACTTGTACCTCCATCACCAGTAAATACAGCACAAACTTTATTATTCTTCTTTAATTTATTTCCTAAGGCAATCCCATCTGCTACTCCAAATTGTGGACCTAAATGCGAAATCATACCCACAATATTATACTCCTGTGTGCCAAAATGAAAACTACGATCCCTTCCTTTGGTAAAGCCGCTAGCCTTCCCTTGCCATTGAGAAAACAGCCTGTCTAAAGGTATGTTACGCCCAGTAAACACTCCTAAATTACGGTGCATCGGCATAATGTATTCATCCGTATCTAAAACAGCAGTTAATCCAACTGATATCGCTTCTTGACCAATCCCACTAAACCATTTGGATATTTTCCCTTGACGTAATAAAATTAACATTTTCTCCTCTATTAAACGAGGCTTAAGCATTAATTTATATAAATTTAATAAGGTTTCATCATCTAGTTTACCTCGGTCGTAATCAAAATATATAGTAGTTGTTGTATCAGATTTCATCTCTAAATGTTTACGTTTCAAAAGTAGAAAAAAACCGAGTGTATCAAACTATTTCTTTTCATTTTTTATCATTTCTATTCTTAGGCTAATTTGGTATATTTGTTTTATTAAAATTTATAAAAATGACAAATATACCAAGTGTTGATTTAGCAGACTTTCTTTCGAATGATCCTGTTAGAAAAGAAAAATTTGTTCAAGAGATTGGAGTTGCTTATTCTGAAATTGGATTTGCATCTGTTAAAAATCATTTTTTAAGTGATGATTTAATGAATAAACTTTATGGGGAAGTCAAAGATTTTTTCGCACTTCCTGAAGATGTAAAAAAGAACTATGAAATGGAAGGTTTGGGGGGACAACGAGGCTATATATCATTTGGCAAAGAACACGCTAAAGGTAAAAAAGAAGGGGATTTAAAAGAGTTTTGGCATTTTGGTCAAGAACCTTCTAATGATGCAAATTTAATTGAAAAATACCCTGATAATGTAAATGTAAGCGAACAACCATCTTTTAATGAGGTGGGATTAGAAGCTTATCGTTTACTGGAAAAAACAGGTATGTATGTTTTAAGAGCACTTTCATTATACATCGGATTGGATGAGTTTTATTATGATAAATGGATTACTGACGGCAATAGTATTTTAAGGCCCATCCACTACCCTCCTATTAAAAACGAACCTAAGGGAGCAGTAAGAGCTGGAGCACACGGAGACATCAATCTCATTACTTTATTAATGGGTGCATCTGCTGGAGGTTTACAAGTTCTTAGGAATGATGGAGAATGGATTGAAGCAAAACCGGAAGCTGGTAATCTAGTAGTTAATGTAGGTGATATGTTAGAAAGGCATACTAATAATAAACTGCGATCAACCATTCACCGCGTAGTGAATCCTCCCAAAGAAGAATGGAAAAACCCTCGTTATTCTATACCATTTTTTATGCATCCTCGAAGTGAAATGAAATTAAACTGCTTAAAAGAATGTATTGACGAAAAACACCCCAAAGCTTTTGATGACATTACAGCAGGTGAGTTTTTAAATCAGCGTTTGCGTGAAATAGGAATGAAATAATGGATTTTCAAGATCAATTAAAAAACTTATTCCCAGAACATCAGCATACTGATAATGACGCTCAAATCGAAGATTCTTCAATTTGGCTGCAAGAGGAACCTATGATTTGTAAATATGAAAAACGAAAAGGAAAACCTACTACCATCATTGAAGGATATACTGGAGCAGATTCAGATTTTAAACAATTAGCAAAAGAAATTAAAAAAATGTTAAGTGTAGGAGGAAGTTTTAAGAATGAACAAATTATTATACAAGGAGATTATCGTGATAAAATTATGGATTTTCTCAAAAATAAAGGGTTTAAAGTAAAAAGAGTTGGTGGCTAAATAATTCACAGCTATTAAAGCTTTCCATCCAACTATTAAAAAATCAGGAAATTAAATAATAAAATTTATCCTAATTTACAATTAGCGAGCACTATGCTTTTAAAGAGCTTATCGATGATGATCAGTTTAATATAATAATGTAATATGAGAATAAAAGAATCAGAATTAATATTAAATTCAGATGGAAGTGTTTACCATCTAAAATTAAAACCAGAACAAATTTCTGACACTATCCTATTTGTTGGCGATCAAGATCGAGTTGAAAAAATAACTAAACACTTTGAAAATATTGAGTTTTCAATACAGAAAAGAGAATTTAAAACTCAAACAGGAACTTATAAAGGAAAACGTATAACGGTAATATCTACCGGAATTGGATCAGGTAATATTGATATCGTTTTAAATGAATTGGATGCTTTAGTAAATATTGATCTAGAAAAAAGAATACTAAAAGAGCATCTAAAAAGCTTAAAAATTATTAGAATTGGCACTTCAGGATCATTGCAATCTGATATACCAGTCGATTCTTTTCTCCTTAGTACTCATGCTTTGGATTTAAATGGAATGCTTCATTTTTATAAAATTGCCGGCATCACAAACCCATTATTAGAAGCAGCTTTTATTAATCATACCCAATGGAGTTCAAATAAATCCAAGCCTATTGTTTTCAATAATAATAATGAACTAGAAAAATTATTTGAAAGCAAGCAAACTTTTAAAGGAATGACTGCTACAAAAGGAGGGTTTTATGGTCCACAAGGAAGAGTTTTAAGATTGGCTATTGAAGACCCTTGTTTAAATAATAAAATGGATTCTTTTAGTTATAATGGAATTAGAGTTTCAAATTTAGAAATGGAAACTTCTGCAATTTATGGTTTATCAAAATTATTAGGACACCAAGCATTATCATTAAATGCAATTATCGCTAATAGAGCTAATGGAACATTTAGTAAAGACCCTGATATGATTGTGGAAAAACTTATAAAATACACGCTGGATAAATTAGTAGAATAAAAAAATACTATTGGTGGTGTTCCTGAACATTTTAACCTTACTCATAGAGATAAGGAGATTGACATAGCTATAATTCTAACAGAAGAAATTTTATAAACGTTAGCACGTAAGAGTGTTCAAGTATTTATAAAAACATCGTTTTATTTAGGGGAATTCACGTTGCTGTTAACTCAGATTACCAAACATAAAGAAATTAAAAGGAACTATAGCAGCTATTTGTAGATTTGAAAGCGGATCTTATTTGATAGCTTATATCAATGCAGAAAACAATCAATAGAATCAATAAAAATTTCTAAAATCAGAATTAATTGATGCTAAAATTCTGACCCATAATTTATTGCATTTTTTTCTTAAAAAAATATTAAAAAAAAACGCAACCCTTTTTTAAATAATACATCTAACAATTATGAAAATAGCATTCATCATTATTGGAACACTATTAGTAGCAAATTACTTGTTACTTCAATTTAGCACTAACGATCCAGAATCTCATATGCCAGAAGACGAATAGAATTTTTTCTATTACCAACTTATTTGTTGTATTCCCACTTCTTTTAAATATGTATTCGTTGCACTAAAATGCTTGTTACCAAACCAATACCCTCTATTTGCACTTAAAGGCGATGGATGACCACAAGATAAAACCAAATGTTTATCACTATTAATCTTTTCTCCTTTCTTTTTTGCAAATCCACCCCATAATAAAAAAACTACTTTTTCTTTTTTCTCTGATAGTAATGAAATAATAGTATCAGTAAATTGTTCCCAGCCTTTCTTTTGATGACTACCAGCCTCATGAGCTCTTACTGTAAGTGTTGCGTTTAAAAGTAATATGCCTTGATCTGCCCATCGTTCTAAGTTTCCACTTTTAGGATAAGGGATTAATAAATCAGATTCAATTTCTTTAAAAATATTCGTTAAAGATGGTGGATGAGAAATTTCATCATTTACCGAAAAACACAAACCATTAGCTTGATTCAAACCGTGATATGGATCTTGACCAATAATTACCACCTTAACTTTATCAAAAGGTGTTCGGTTGAATGCAGAAAAAATTGAGTTTCCTGGAGGAAAGCATTCGTTTAAAATATATTCTTGCTTGACAAATTGAGTTAAATCTTTAAAATATTCTTTAGAAAATTCATCTTCTAATTGTTCCTTCCAACTTGCCTCCATTTTTACAGTCATAATTAGTACTTTTGAACAAAATTACTAATAAAGAAAAGATAACTAATTATTAATTATTTTAATTATAACCTTTGGCTTCAAAAAATAATAAATCAAAGTTTCCTACAGCTCAAACTGTTTTATTAATCATAGCTGGCTTGGTAGCTTTATTAACATGGTTTGTGCCAGCTGGACAGTATGATAGACTTTCTTATAATAAAGAAACAGAAACTTTCACAAGAACCCACTTAACAGAAACCATTACCTTAGTCGCTAGTCAAAAGACTTTAAATGATTTAAAAGTTAAAATTCCATTAGAAAAATTTACCAATGGTGATTTATGGAAACCAATTAGTATTCCTGGCACTTACCTAAAGCTAGAACCCCGTCCCCAAGGATTATTAGCATTTATTAAATCTCCTTTATTAGGGATATTAGCAGTATCTGATATTATTCTTTTGGTATTAATTATCGGTGGTCTTATTGGTATTGTAAATTCTACTGGAGCTTTTGAAGCTGGAATTTCATGGCTAGCTACTGTATTAAAAGGAAAAGAGTATGTTTTAATAATCTTAGTAACAACTCTTATTGCAATTGGCGGAACAACCTTTGGTTTAGCAGAAGAAACCATTGCGTTTTACCCTATATTAATCCCTGTATTCCTTGCTGCTAGATATGATGCAATAGTTGCTTTAGCATCAATTTACATAGGTTCTTCAATGGGGACAATGGCATCTACAGTAAATCCTTTTAGTACTATAATTGCTTCTGATGCTGCAGGAATTAATTGGACTGTCGGAATTAATGGGCGATTTGTTATGCTTGCATTGGGACTTTTAATATGTATTACTTATATTATTTGGTATGCTCAAAAGGTAAAAAAAGATCCAACAAAATCTATAATTTACAGTCAAAAAGAAGAAATAGACAAAATGTTTGGAAGTATAGTGTCCAATGACAACTCAACTAAACTAACATTAAGAATGCGATTGATATTAATTGTATTTGTTCTTTGCTTTATAGTAATGATATATGGTGTTTCTAAATTAGATTGGTGGTTTTTAGAAATGACATCTGTTTTCTTTGTCGGCGCGTTATTAATTGGTTTTATTTCAAGAATTAATGAACGGGTTTTTGTAGATACTTTTGTAAAAGGCGCAACCGATTTACTTGGTGTTGCTTTTATTATTGGTATTGCAAGAGGCGTTACCATATTAATGGAAGATGGTTTAATTAGTGATACGCTGCTTTATTATTCGAGTAATTTAACAAATGGGATGAGTAAAGGTTTCTTTATAAACACCATGTTATATATCTATGGTGGGTTATCATTTTTCATTCCCTCATCATCTGGAATGGCTGTATTAACAATGCCAATCATGTCACCACTAGGAGATGGTGTTGGAGTGGCAAGAGAACATATTGTAAATTCCTATCAATACGGAATGGGCTTATTTGCGTTTATTAATCCTACTGGGCTAATACTAGCATCATTGGCAATTGTAAATATAGGTTATGATAAATGGTTAAAATTTGTAACTCCACTAGTTATTATTCTTTTAATACTGACGATGACAATATTAACCATTTCTGTTTATTTATAAATTACATTAATTAATTAAAGAATGATTAATATTCATAGCAAGACATTAGAAAGTTTAGAATTCCCACTGGTTTTACAACAAGTAGCTTCAGCTTGTATTACTGTATTGGGTGAAGAAAAAGTGTTATCTATCGTTCCTTTTTCTAAGATGGAAGAAATTAATCCTGAGCTGTCAAGAGTAAAGGAATTTACAGTTTCATTAAATGGTGATAATGCGATTCCTAATCATGGTTTTGAAGCTATAGAAAAAGAGTTATTCCTATTGGATATAGAAAATAGCTCCCTAGAGGTCCTAGGTTTTAGGCGTATTCTATCAGTTACCTTAACCACACAAACGCTAATTAAATTTTTTAAAAAATTTGAAATATTCTATATTTACTTAAACTCATATTCAGAAAGCATCACCTATAACCCTTTATTCTCTGAAGAAATCTTTAAAATAATAGATAAGTACGGACTAATTCGTGATGATGCATCATCAGAGTTATCTACAATTCGAAAGCGTTTAAAGCATGTAAAAGGAAAAATTAATTCTTCATTCTTAAAATCCTTATCAAACTATATTAAACAAGATTATTTAGATGACATAAAGGAATCTATCGTTGATAATCGAAGAGTTTTAGCTGTTAAAGCAATGTATCGCAAGAAAATTAGGGGTACCGTTTTAGGAAACTCTAAAACAGGTAGTATTGTTTATATGGAACCTCAAGAAACATTAGAGTACTCCAATGAATTAAGCAATCTAATGTATGAAGAACAGGAAGAAATAAAGAAAATTTTAAAAAATTTAACTGAATATTTTCGTCCATATAAATCACTATTAAAGCATTATCAAGATTATTTAACAACGATAGATGTATTGTATGCGAAAGCAAAATTCGCGTGTCAAATAAATGGAGTCTTACCTTTATTGTCAGATAATAGAAGGCTTTATCTAAAAAACGCTTACCATCCTTTACTTTTATTGGCAAATAAAAAAAGAAAAGAAAAAACATTCCCTCAAACAATAGAATTAAATTCAGATAATAGGATTATTGTTATTTCAGGCCCTAATGCTGGAGGTAAAAGCATTACTTTAAAAACTGTTGGTTTATTACAAGTTATGTTACAAAGTGGGCTTTTAGTACCTACAGATCCACTTAGTGAATTCTGTTTTTTTGATAAAGTTTTAACGGACATTGGTGACAATCAATCTATCGAAAACCAACTGAGTACCTATAGTTATCGTTTAAAAAAAATGAATCAATTCCTAAAAAAATGTAAAGAAAAGACATTATTCCTTATCGATGAGTTTGGTACTGGTAGTGATCCAGAATTGGGAGGTGCTTTAGCAGAAATATTTTTAGAAGTATTTTATGAACGCAAAGCTTTTGGTGTGATCACTACCCATTATGCCAATTTAAAATTGTTAGCAAATGAATTACCTTTTGCAACAAATGCAAATATGCAATTTGACAATAGAACACTAGAACCTATGTATCGATTAAATCTTGGTGAAGCTGGAAGTTCTTTTACTTTTGAGGTTGCTCAAAAAAATGGAATCCCTTATAGTTTAATTAATAGAGCAAAAAAGAAAGTAGAACGCGGTAAAATACGTTTTGATAAAAGCATTGCAAATCTTCAAAAAGAACGTTTCGAATTAAGGAAAACGTCAGAATCTTTAAAAACGGAAGAACAAATAGCAAAAGAACATAGCAAAGAGTTGGAAGAAACCAATAATAGGGTTCAAAGTAAATTAGAAAGTTACCAAGAATTATTTGATTCTAATCAACGGTTAATCAGTTTAGGTAAAAGATTAGATACACTCTCGAAGCAATACCTAAATAATAAGAAGAAAAAATCTTTAATGGATGAACTTTTTAAATTGGTTTTGGTAGAAAACAGTAAAATTAAAAAAACAGTTCCAAAAACAAAAGAAATAAAGAAAGTACAAAAAGTAAAGCAGCGAGTTATTAAAAAGGAGTTAGAAAAGAAAGTTGCCGTTATAAGGAAAAAGAAGAAAATAGAAAAAGAAGAAGCTAAAAGAACACCAGCACCAAAGCCTAAATCATTATTAAAATTAGGAGATAAAGTACGAATGATAGACGGCATTGCAATTGGGACTATTGATAAGATTGAAAAAAAGAAAGCTTTTGTAAACTATGGAAGCTTTAAAACAAAAGTTAACTTAGCGGAATTAGAAAAAATTTAATGAATACTAAATCAAAACATAAAATAATTCTCTTTGATGGTGTTTGTAACCTATGTAATTCTTCCGTTAATTTTATTATTAGAAATGATAAAAAAGAAGTTTTTAAGTTTGCGCCAATACAAAGTGATTTTGGTGAAATAGCACTAAAAAAACACCGTATTAATTCGAAAGATACCGATTCTATTATTCTAATTGATGATGACAACTATTATATCAAATCATCCGCAGCATTATATATTGCTAAAGAACTTTCAGGAGCCTACCCTCTTTTATTTTGTTTTATGATTGTTCCAAAATTTATACGAAATTGGATTTATGATTTAGTTGCTAAAAACCGTTACAAATGGTTTGGAAAAAAAGTAAGTTGTATGATTCCGACACCAGAACTAAAAGATAAATTTTATAGTTCATAAAATAAATAATTATTGTTTTTTTGGAGTAATATAAAATTAATTAAAATTATTACTATGAATAATATTGATCTAGACGAATTGAAAAATTTGCTTATTGATTACGGAACTGAATATAGCCTAAAGCTACTAGGTGGAATACTAATATGGATTATTGGCTCTTGGCTTATTAAAAAAGTAAAAAAAATACTTTTAAAAGCAATGGATCATTTAGATTATGACGAAACTTTAGAACGTTTTTTGTCTAATTTAATCATTGGTGGTTTAAAAGTAGTTTTAGTCATTGCCATTCTTGGGCAATTAGGTGTTCATACGACTTCTTTTGCCGCTATATTGGCTGCAGCAGGTTTAGCAGTTGGTCTTTCTTTGCAAGGATCACTTTCAAATTTTGCGGGTGGAGTTTTGATAATGATATTTAAACCCTATAAAATTGGTGATTTTATTGAAGCACAAGGCGAAATGGGTACTGTAAAAGAAATTGAGATTTTTACAACAAAATTAAATACAACTGATAATAAAGAAGTGATTATTCCGAATGGCACTCTTTCAAATGGAAACATCACAAATTATTCAACAGAAAAAACGAGAAGAATTGATATTACTATGGGAGTTAGTTATGATGCTGACATCAAGCAAACAAAAGATTTGCTAATGAATATTATGACAGACCATCCAAATATCTTAAAAGAACCTGCACCTATAGTGGTATTAGGAGAATTAGCAGATAGTTCTGTTAATTTTAAAATGAGACCTTGGACATTAACAGAAGATTACTGGCTTGTTTATTATGAAATAATGGAAACTTGTAAAATTGAACTTGACAAAGCAGGTATCGAAATTCCCTATCCTCAAATGGATATTCACAAGAAAAGCTAGATTTTTTAATTTAAAAAAAAATCCCGAAAACTATGTAGTTAATATTCGGGATTCTTGTTTTATAGTAATTTTACCTTACATCTTCATAATGATCATCCCAGTCTTTTAACTCTGGGTCTCCTAATTTACCAATAGATTTAGCTATAATCATAGACACAGCAGCATCACCAGTGACATTTACCGTTGTGCGACACATGTCTAAGGGTCTATCTACAGCAAAAATTAATGCTAACCCTGCTTCAGGAATTCCTGCATAACCAAGAACTCCCACTAACATCACCATACCTGCTCCAGGAACAGCAGCACTTCCTATAGAAGCTAATGTTGCGGTAGCAATAATTCCTAATTGTGTTCCAAAACTAAGATCCATACCAAATGCCTGAGCAATAAAAACTGCAGCTACTGCCTGGTACAAACTTGTTCCGTCCATATTTATAGTAGCTCCAATTGGCAAAACAAAACTTGCAACTTCTTCTTCTACACCTAAATGTTCCGTAACCCTTTCCATAGTAACAGGTAAAGTTGCTGCAGAAGAACTTGTTGAAAAGGCTAATAATTGGGCTGGTGATATTCCATTGATAAAGAATTTAGGATTCTTTTTAGTATAGAATGCTACGATTAAAATATAAATTCCAATCATAGTTACTAAACCTAAAACGACGGTTACTGAATACCAACCTAATGCTTTAAAGAGGTCAACACTTGGAGATTCAACAACCAAAGCTACTAATAATGCAAATACACCATAAGGTGCAGCTAACATAATTAAATCGACCATCTTTAGTATAACATCATTAAAACCGTCAAAGAATTTTTTAACGATTGCTCCCTTTTCTTCAGGAATTAAAATCAATCCGATACCAAAGAAAATTGCAAAGAAAATTACTTGCAACATATTTTTGTTACTTGTAGAGGCTTCAAATATATTTTGTGGCACTAAATCTTCTAATGCTTGTAAAGGTCCTGACTCTTTTTGCTTAAGAGCTGTTTCTTGATATTTAACTGTATTTCTACTGTAATTTTCTACCATTTCGGATCTAGTTTGTTCTGAAATAGATTTTCCTGGATTTATGGTATTTACAAGTATTAAACCAACAGATACCGCAATTATAGTTGTGGTAATATATATTAATATGGTTCTAGTTCCCATTTTTGATAGCTTAGAAATATCTTTCAAATCGGATACGCCTTTAATTAATGCAGCTAAGATTAAAGGAATTGCAATTAGTTTTAATGAATTAATAAATATATTTCCAAAAGGTTTAATCCAGTCTTGTACGATACCCATACCTCCATTTACCTTGGTCATTAATAATCCAACGATGACTCCTAAAGCCATACCTATAAGTATTTTCCAATGCAAAGCTAGTTTTTTCATAAAATTCTTTTAATCAAATAAATTTTGGCTATTATATTTTATTAATTCTATTTAGTAAATAAAAATCTGCCAATACCAATGCAGCCATAGCTTCCACTATAGGAACTGCTCTAGGCACTACACAAGGGTCATGCCTTCCTTTTCCTTGCATATCAACTATATTTCCTTGTGTATCTAGGGCTTTTTGCTTTTTAATTAGCGTTGCAACGGGCTTAAAAGCTACTCTAAAATAAATATCCATACCATTGCTAATACCACCTTGAATTCCACCCGAAAGATTGGTTTTTGTAGTCCTATCTTTATTAAAAAGGTCATTATGCTCACTTCCTTTCATGGTTGTCGAACAAAATCCAGCTCCATATTCAAATCCTTTTACAGCATTGATAGACAACATTGCTTTTCCTAATTGTGCATGAAGCTTATCAAATACTGGTTCTCCTAAACCAATTGGAACATTTTGTAAAACACACATTACTGTGCCACCAATAGTGTCACCTTCTTTTTTAATTTCTTTAATTTTAGAAATCATTTTATGAGCAACTTCTTCATCTGGACAACGAACGACATTATTTTCAATGGTACTGAAATCTAATTCTTGATATGGCTTATCTATTCGAATAGCTCCTACTGAAGATACAAAAGCATTTATTTTAATACCATTTAAAAGCTGCTTGGCAATACTACCAGCAGCAACTCTACAAGCAGTTTCTCTTGCAGAAGTTCTTCCACCTCCTCGATAGTCGCGATGTCCATATTTTTGATCGTAAGTAAAATCAGCATGAGACGGTCTATAAACATTTTTTATGTGTGAATAATCTTTAGATTTTTGATTGGTATTTTCAATAATAAAACCAATAGAAGTTCCCGTCGTTTTACCTTCAAATATTCCTGATAAAAATTTTACCTGGTCTGGTTCTTTACGTTGAGTTGTTATTTTTGATTGCCCGGGTTTTCTGCGAGCCATATCTATTGCTATTACATCAAAATCAATCTCCAAACCAGCTGGACAACCATCGATAATTCCGCCAATAGCTTCACCGTGTGATTCGCCAAAAGTTGTAAGTTTAAAAATATTTCCAAAGGTATTTCCCGCCATCTATGTATTTTTAACAAATGTATATTTTAATATTGCAATATCCAAAAGAGACCTGTAATTGTTAAGTTTAAAATGAATACATAAAGGATAAACTACATTAATGCTTTTCTTAAAATAGTAACTGGGTGAAAAGCTTCTTTCTTAGTACCATCTTTAATCTGATGCCTACAACTGGTTCCATTAGCCGAAATTATAGTTTCATTTTCAAATTTTCTAATAGCTGGAAAAAGCTTTAATTCTCCAATTTGCATAGAAACTTCATACGTGTCTTTTTCAAATCCAAAACTTCCTGCCATACCGCAACATCCCGAAGTAATAATAGTTGGTTTGTAGTTTAAAGGAAGATTTAAAATATCAAAAGTTACTTTTTGATTACTCAATGCCTTTTGATGGCAATGATTATGGATTTTAATTACTTTTTTTTCTGAAGAAAATTGAGAAGATTTAATATTACCCAATTGGATTTCAGAAGCAATAAATTCTTCAATTATAAAGCATTGCTTTGATATTTTACTAGCAATTTTATGGTCTTTTGCCAATCGAAGATACTCATCTCTAAATCCTAAGATTGAAGATGGTTCTATACCTAAAATTGGTATAGAAGCTGAAATATTTTCATGCAAGTAAGCAATATTTTTATTTATTATGGATTGCGCTTCTTTGAGGAAGCCCTTGGATAATAATGCCCTTGCACTGTCCAAATGATCTATAATAATTACTTTATAATTTAACTTTTTAAGCAAATAAAATGCATCTCTAGCGATTGGAGCATCTAAAAAATTACTAAACTCATCCACAAATAAAACTACTTCTTTAATAAATGTATTGTTTTGACATACTGCATCTTGCGTTATTTTACTGAAAGGCTTAGATGAAATTATAGGGAGACTTCTTTTAGGTGCTATACCCGAAATATTCTTAATAATTGCTCCTGTCATCTTGTTTGTAAAAACAGTATTTGACACTCTTGGAAACTTAGCAGCAATACTGTTATAATAACTACTTTTTCCAAATAAAATATCTGAAAATTTTCTTTTATTAGATCTATGATATTGGTATAGGAATTCTGCTTTTGCAGTAGCAATATCAACATTACTTGGACACTCAGAACCACAAGCTTTACAACTCAAACATAAATCAAACGCCTCTTTTAATTCTTGTGAATCAAACCTATTTAAAGAATCATTATTGGTTAAAACTTCACGAAGGACATTTGCCCTTCCTCGTGTAGTATGCAATTCATTTTTTGTAGCTTGATAACTTGGGCACATTACTCCATTTGAATGTTCTGTTTTTCTACAATCTCCACTCCCATTGCACTTTTCCGACATTCTGAGAATTCCTTCAGAATCTTTAAAGTTAATTAATGTATCAATTATAGGTTCATTTCTTTCTTCTTTATAACGCAACGATTTATCCATTGGAAAAGCATCAATTATCTTTCCTGGATTAAAAATATTATTGGGATCAAATGTATTTTTAATTCGCTTTAACAGTTCATAGTTTATGTTTCCAATCATTAGCGGTAAAAACTCTCCTCTTACAATACCGTCGCCATGTTCTCCAGAAAATGAACCTCTATATTTTTTAACTAATTTTGCAACTTCTGTAGTAATCTCCCTAAAATATTGAATTCCTTCCCTTTCCTTTAAATTTAAAATAGGTCTTAAGTGTAACTCTCCAGCTCCAGCATGTGCATAATAAACTGCTTTTTGATTAAATTTATTCATCAGTGCTGCAAATTCACGTATGTAATTTGGTAAATCAATAAGTGATACAGCAGTATCTTCAATACAGGCAACTGCTTTATGATCACCTACCATATTACCTAATAATCCTAGTCCTGCCTTGCGAAGTTCTAATGCATTGTTAATTTCATTTCCTTTTAAAGTTGGATATGCATAACTTAATTTTGAATTCTTTAATGAAATTAATAATTCGTCAACTTGCGCTTTTAAATCATTTTTTTCATCTGCTTTAAGTTCTAGAAGTAGCAATGCTTTTGGAGTTCCTTCAACAAATTTTCTATATTCATTATAAACCACATTCTTTTTCGTGCATTCCAGAATAATATCATCCATCATCTCACAGGTATGAAGGTTATGACTCATTACTGTTGAAACATCGTTTAAACAATTTTCTAAGCTTGAGTAATGTGAAACTACCATAGCAGTTTTTAGCGGTGGCAAATCATCTAGTTGAAGAGTTATTTCAGTCGTAAAAGCTAAGGTGCCTTCACTTCCACATAATAATGCGGCTAAATTAATTGGCTTGTCTGAATCACTAAAAATCTGTGTTTTAATCAATTCATCCAATGCATATCCAGTATTTCTACGATGAATTTCTGGTTTGGGGAAATTATTAATTATTTCTAACTGAGCTTCTTCGCTTTTTAACTCCTTATAAATTGAATTATAAATAATTCCTTCTAAAGATTTTAATTTCTTTTTTTCTTCGAAAGTCTCTTTATTTAAGGTTTTAAACGTTGCTTCATCGCCATTGGATAAAATAGTTTTAAGTTCTACAACTTTATCTCTTGTAACTCCATATTGAATAGAAGTTGTTCCACTTGAGTTATTTCCTACCATACCTCCAATCATACATCGGTTTGATGTTGAGGTATTGGGTCCGAAAAAAAGCCCGAATGGCTTTAGATAGTCATTTAATTCATCTCGGATAACACCTGGCTGAAGGCGTATCGTTTTATTATGTTTATCTAATGAGATTATTTTTGTAAAATATTTCGATACATCCACAATAATTCCATCACCTACACATTGTCCTGCTAATGAAGTTCCTGCGGTACGCGGTATTAAAGAAGTATGGTGTTTAGTTGCAAAGTCAATTAACTGTTTGATGCCATTAATAGTTTTTGGAAAAGCGACTGCCAAAGGTAGCTTTCGGTAGACCGAAGCATCGGTAGCATATAAATATTGATGCAGTTTACTGAAGTAAAATTCACCTTCAAAAATTGATTTAAAATATGCTAATTGTTCTTTCATTAAGTGCATAAAAGTATTAAAATTCTATCGAGTTTTATGCTTTTATAATTAATTTAAAAAAACAACTTAAAATGAATTACTAAAATGTATGTCATAAAAAAAGCCTACATCTGAAGATATAGGCTTTTTTATTTATTAATAGTACTAAAAAGTATCATTTACTATAAAAATGAATAGCAAAAAGAATTCAAGTAATTACTATTGCAGTTTGTATGCGTAACCTAATGATAAAATAACTCCTCCAATATTACTCTCACCATATTCATCTTTAATTTGAATAGAATTAATACCGTAAGATGCTCTTGCGTCAACAAATAATTGACCCATATCACCAATATTTTTACTAATCCCTATCGCAAAAGTTCCTCCAAAATTAACAGTTTTTAAATCATCCTTTATATTTGTTTTAGCGTCGAGTGATACAGCATCAGATATTGGCATTGTACCTTCACTGTCTAAATAAAATGGACTTGTACCACTAGTTACTTGTGTTGCTTTTAATAAGATTCCAACATAAGGACCTATAGCTGCAGAAAACCTTAAATTATCTCCCCAACCAAATTTAATCAATGCAGGTACTTCTAAATATTGCAAATCTGATTCACTATCAAAAGTAGCATACAAAGGGTTTGCATTTGTGATCAGCGGTAATCCTGTAAAAGGGTAAAAACTATTTAATGTTTCGCTTAATTCATTTGCTGTAACTGGTTGCAAACCATTTCTCTCGCCTCCACGATGTGTATAATTTAATTCAGTTTGCATAGAAATAAGCGCTGTTAACTTAAACTCAAAAGTTAAACCAAAATCAATACCACTTATCGATTCATAATCATCTGTAAAAATATTTTCGGTACTACTGGTTAAACTTCCTAGACTGTAACCTACTTTCCCACCTATTTTAATTTCAGTTTTTGTAGTTTCAGTATCAGACTCTGCAGTATTATCTTGTGCAAAGCTAGATATACTAGCTCCTATTATGAATAAGTACAATAAGTTCTTTTTAATTAATGTCATAATGTTGTTTTAAATTTATTTAAAATCGAATGTACTAATTTTTTATAATATAGGTAACGGATAATCTACTTTTAATAAAAAAAAACTGATGTAAAAAAAATACTAACGACTCTATAGCCTTAAAAGTCAGAACAATATATATATATTGATTGTAAAAAATTGCTATTTATTTATTAGTATATTATATTTTTTTTAAATAAAACGCTTCTAATTTAATTTTAACTAATCTTTAAAATCAATTTACCTTTTTTATCACCTGAAAATAATCGTAAAAATGTTTCATAAAAGTTTTCAATTCCTTCATAAATATCTTCACGACTTTTTATTTTTCCTTGCATCATCCATATACCCATTTCTTTTGCTGCCGATTCGTATTCGCTTGCATAATCCAAAACGACCATACCTTGCATAGTTGCTCTATTTACTAATAAAGACAAGTAATTTTTTGGAGCTACAATATCGTTTTTATTATTGTATTGAGAAATTGCTCCACAAATGACTACACGAGCATTTAATCGTAATTTAGTTAATGCTGCATCCAATATTTCTCCTCCTACATTATCAAAATACACATCAATACCCTTAGGGCATTTCTTATCAAGAGCTTCTATTAAATTTTCCGACTTATAATCAATGGCTTCATCAAATCCCAAATCGTTCAATAAGTAATCACATTTTTCTTTTCCACCTGCAATTCCTATGACAATACATCCCTTTAATTTTGCAATTTGACCTACTAAACATCCAACTGCTCCAGCTGCTCCAGACACTAACACTGTATCCCCTTTTTTAATTTTACCAACCTGTAAGATACCGAAATAAGCAGTCATTCCGGGCATCCCTAATGCTCCTAGGTATTTTGGCATTGGAACTATAGAGTCATCTACTTTATAACAATTTTCTCCATTTGTAGTATAGTATTGTTGAACACCTCCCCAATCTACAATACAATCACCGACATTAAAATCTGGATGGTTATTAGCTTCAATTACTTTACCGATACTTCCAGAACGCATCACTTCACCTATTTGAACTGGAGGTATATAAGATTTTCTATCCATCATCCAACCTCGCATTGCAGGATCTAAAGAAATATAATGATGTTGTATCAAGACTTCTCCATTTTTTGGCCTTATAATGGCGTTTTCCTCTAAATTCCAAGTGTTGCTTTCTGGCAATCCCTCTGGACGTTTTACAAATATTAATTGTTTGTTCATGTTATAATTTTTATCGGGTTGAATTTAATGTAATTCATTTAATTTTCCATCAAATAATTACTAAATATAAAATAATAAGGTTCAAAATTTTCAACTTATATTTGAATTATAAAACATCCTTCTTAACGTATGCGAAATCTCAAAATATTATTAAAATTTTTCTTGATTGTAGTAATTTTAATAACCGTTTTTGGTTTTTGGTATTACCATCATTTAAAACCCAGTTATTCAGGTGAAATTTTATTAACTAGCATTGAAAAAGAAACCAAAGTATATTTTGATGATTTTGGAATCCCTCATATTTATGCCAACAGCCATAAAGATGCTATAACAACACTCGGATATGTTCAAGCTCAAGATCGGTTGTGGCAGTTGGAATTAATGAAAAGAATTGCACCTGGCCGACTGGCTGAATTATTTGGAAAAAACCTTATTGAAAACGATAAATTCTTCGCAAGCCTTGGTATTGAAGAATATTCTGAAAAATCTGTAGCTAATTTAGATCCTGATAGTGAAATTTATCTATTGATGAGTTCTTATCTAAAAGGTATTAATCAATTTATAGATGATGGCCCCACACCGATAGAACACATATTAATAGGTCTTAAAAAAGAGCATTTTGTAATGAAAGACATCTATAATGTATTGGGATATATGTCTTTTAGCTTTGCCATGGCACAAAAAACAGATCCACTAATGAGTTCCTTGCAGCATAAATTAGGCGAAGAATATTTAAAAGCATTAAATATTGATATCAATTCTGAAACATTATTTATTAAAAATTCAAAAGAAGATATTGAAAGCTATAACAAAATGGTTTCAAATATAAATACCATCATGAACACCTCTCCCATCCCACCTTTTATAGGAAGTAACAGTTGGGTAATTAGCGGCGATAAAACAGAAAGTGGAAAAGTACTATTTGCAAACGATCCTCATATTGGTTTTTCACAACCTTCAATTTGGTTTGAAGCGCATATAGTAACTCCTAATCATGAGATTTATGGTTATTTTTTACCCTGTATACCTTTCCCTCTTTTAGGGCATAATAGAGAACATGCTTATGGGTTAACTATGTTTGAAAATGATGATATTAATTTTTATAAGGAAAAGAATCACCCTACAGATTCCACTAAATATATGACTCCTACTGGTTATGATTCCTATATTTCAACATCAAAAACTATAAAAGTAAAAGATGAAGAGGAAATTGTTTTTAATTATAAAAGTAGTCGACATGGTCCAATAGTAAATGATGTTTTAGCTACCATAAATGAAAGTTCACCTATTGCCTTATCTTGGATATTTACAAAGTTCGAGAATAAATTATTACAGGCCATTTACACGATGTCAATGGCAAATTCAAAAGAAGAATTTAAAATTGGGGCATCTATGATTCATGCTCCTGGTTTAAATGTAATGTATGGAGATTCTAAGGGAAATATTGCTTGGTGGGCTTCCGCAAAATTATACAAATTTTTACCTCATGTAAAAACTAAATTTGTAATGGATGGTGCTTCGGGTAAGGATGATATTATTGAATATTTAGATTTTTCACAAAATCCAATGGCCGAAAACCCTCCTTGGAATTATGTGTATTCAGCAAATAATCAGCCAGATAGTATTGCTGGAATGATATATCCTGGTTATTATTTACCTGAAGATAGAGCGAAAAGAATTGTAAGTTTATTAAAAGCAAAAAATAATTGGAATAAAAAATCTGCTAAAAAAATGATTAATGATGTCAAATCAACAGTATCAGTTGATATTATAAAAGAGCTTATAAACAACATTAATTTCAATTCTTTTAATAATCAAGAACAAGTCGCTATTGAAAAATTAAAATTATGGGATGGATCTAATAACCTTGACGAGGTAGCACCTACTATATATAATAAATTTATTTACAACTATTTAAAAAACACTTTTCAAGATGAAATGGGTAAAAAATTGTATCAACAATTTGAAGAAACTCATATGATAAAAAGAGTTATTGCCGATCAAATGTTTAGCGATGAAATAATTTGGTGGGATGACATTAACACTCCAACTATTATAGAAACAAAAAATAATATTCTTTCCAAGTCAATTACTGAAACTGTAGCAGATTTAAAGATGCAACTGGGAGAAGATATAAATTATTGGACTTGGGATAAGGTTCATATATTAGAACATAACCATCCATTGGGATCTGTAGAATTTTTACGAAATTTTTTTAATGTAGGTCCTTTTTCAGTAAATGGTGCTTCTGAAGTAATTAATAATTTAGCGTATAAGAGAGATAAAACTGGAATTTATAATGTAAAAGCAGGCCCTTCTACAAGACGTATTATAGATTTTAATGACATCGAAAATAGCATAAGTATTCTTCCTACAGGACAATCTGGAAATCAATTTAGTAAACATTATAAGGATCAAGCAGAAATGTTTAATACTGGAAAGTTTAGAAAAATGAAAATGAATAAGGAGGAGATTATCAATACCTCTACGATAGTAAATTTTAAACCTAAATTTTAGTTAACTATTTTAAAAAGGTTTAAAATTAAAAACTATTTTTTTTATTTTTTTGGCATAGGTCCACGAAGATGAATCACTAGACCGTTTAAAAAATTTCGAAGAATTTGATCCCCACATTCTACATATTTTGGATGTTTTTCATTTCTAAAAAAAGACCCAATTTCACTTTTAGTCACTTTAAAATCAACCAAAGCTAAGATATTTACTATTTCTTCGTCTCTTAATTTTAGTGCTACTCTTAATTTTTTAAATATATCGTTATTGGATAGTGCCATTATAATTCTTATTAATTTTATAACATTTGTTCTTCAAACTTTATGCCTAAAGCTTTTTGGATTTCGTGAATTCGCTGCAATTCACTTGGTAAAATTAAAGCCAAAGATATTCCTGTTTTTCCAGCTCTTGCTGTTCGTCCACTTCTGTGGGTATAGTATTCTAAATTTTCAGGCAATTGGTGATGCATTACAAACGCTAAGTTAGTTACATCAATACCCCTTGCAGATACATCGGTAGAAATTAAATACTGTAAAGTTCCTTTTTTAAACATTCTCATCACTTTATCTCTATCTCTTTGCTGCATATCTCCTTCTAAAGCATCTACAGAAAAACCTTCTTCTTTAAGATCTTTGACTAATTTTTGAACCCCTAATTTTGTTCTACAAAAAATGATACCTCTTCCTTCATTAAATTTATCTAACAATTGAGATACAACTGTTGTTTTTTCTTTGATTGAAGTGATTAAATATTGATGACTGATATTGGCGTTTACAAGAGATTCTTTATTAACACTAACCTTCACTGCACTTGGCTCCATGTATTTTGAAATAATTCGTAGTATTTCATCTGGCATCGTTGCTGAAAATAACCAGGTATTTCGAGATCCACTTGTATAATTTAAAATAGCATCTAATTCTTTTTTAAACCCCATACTTAGCATTTCATCAGCTTCGTCTAGTACTACTGTTTTAATGCTTCTAAGGTTCACATTTCCTTTTTCAATTAAATCTATTAACCGGCCAGGAGTAGCGACAATAATATGGGTGGGTCTTTGTAGCCTTTGCATCTGCTTTTCAATTTTTTCACCTCCATATACAGCTTCCACGAAAATCTTTTCTTCATTAAATTTAGTAAACTTAAAAAGTTGTTTTTTTATTTGCTGAACCAATTCACGTGTTGGAGATAATATTAAAGCTTGCACTACTGCAGAATTAGTATCGATACTATTTAATACTGGCAGACCATAAGCAGCGGTTTTACCCGTACCAGTTTGAGCTAAACCTATATAATCTGTTTTAGTTTTTAGCAAAACCGGAATGGTTTTTTCCTGAATCTCAGTAGGAACTTTTATCTGAAGCTCTTTTAATGCTTTAATATAATTGCTATGAACCCCTAAACCTTTAAATGTTACCATATTTTATTTTGAAGATGCAAAGATACGTATAGCAATACCAGTATTTTATCTATTTGCTTTATTTATATGGCACCAATTTAACCATAAAATGTAACTGCTAAAAACAATACTTTATTCACAACTAAAATAGGTTTTGGGATGTATAGAAAACTTAACAAGTTATAGATAAATTATTCTTTAATAATAGTAACCATTGCTTTTCTTCCAGTGGTAAGGTTCCATTGGTTTGCGGAAATAACATCGCCTTCATCGTTAAATATTCTTAATTCGGCTGTATTTGGGCCCGACGAACCTTGATTTAATGCTTGAAATTCTACTTTATTAAAACCTGGTTGTAGTAGAAAAGTAAAACCATTAAATCCCGCAGATAAATAAACACTAGACTTTACTATATCACCGTTAACATAGATTCTTACTCGATCTCCATCTACATATTCATGATCACGATACATTATTGTTACATTTAATGAGCCCGTTCGAAGTTCTCCTAAATATTGATCCCTTCCAAATTCTTCAGCTATTTTTTTGTCTTTTGTGAAGTATTTCGGAGCCTCATTCGTTTTTAAATCCAAAAAATTATCTTTATGAGTTATATCGAGCAATTCTGATTCCTCAAGACCCAACCCAGAATAATCATTCATTCGTAAAGGGTTTTTAGATTTAATAATACTTGGTAATTTAATTGCAGGAAGTTCCATACCATCCGGTGTTTTAAAGTCATCTTCTACAACTTCAAATTGAACCGAGTTATTGGAGTTTTCAAATTGTGCAAATAATATTGCTTCACAATTTATTAATAAAAAAAGAATAAATAATAATTTAAATTTCATTCAACAATATTGTACGTTTTCCTAAGACAATTATCAGGCCAAAATTAAGGATTTTTAAAATTATTAAAACTTAAATAAATTATAATTTTATTCTAAAACTATTAATTAATTTAACTTTTCAAAATAACTTATATTAAAATACATTGATCAAGGAACGACAAGCCTCATGAATATTTCAATTTCAGAAACTAAAAAACACACGATGGATACTTAATTCATGTTCAAAATAACAACATTCACTTAGAACTATTATCTTCTAAAGGTTTCATAAAAATAGTATTGAAAACAAGAATAAACATATATATTACCAAAGCCTTGTTATCTTTGAAAAAAATACACGACATGAATTTATCAATAAAATCATTTAAAATAATTAGTGTTTTAGAGGCATTGTCCTTTTTAATTTTATTGGGGATTGCAATGCCATTAAAGCATATAGCTGGTATACCAGAGCCCGTAAGCGTATTTGGGATGGCTCATGGAATTTTATTTATTTTATATATTCTTGGAGCATTGGTAATGAAAAGAAAAATAAATTGGCCATTACAAACATTATTAATTGTAATTTTATGCTCGGTCTTACCTTTTGGACCTTTTTATATAGAACGTAAATATTTATCATGATTAAAAAATTTATACAAAAATATGGCGAATGGTTTCAAACCCTTCTTACAGAAAATGGAATAAACCATAATATGGCTGCGATCTTTAATATGATTATTATAGTATTATTGTTTTTTGGAACTATGTATTTTATTGATCAATTAATAAAAAAAATTATAATTAGTTTCTTTAAAACTTTCAGAAAAAAAAGAAAAAAAACATTAGATCAATTTTTAATATCAAGTGACCTGCCCAAATACTTGGCTCACTCACTACCTCTATATATAATATGGAGTTTTATTCCCGAAATATTTATTGAATTCCCTGTCTTATCTAAATTTATGTTAAAATTTATTGACATATATATAATATTTCTGAGTATAAGTATTGTTAATAGTATTTTGCGTTCTCTTAAAAAATACTTATTTAAAAAACCAAAATTCAAAGACAAACCATTAGAAAGTTACTTACAGGTACTGATGATGTTTTCTTGGGGTGTAGGTACATTTTTAATCATAAATAGTATTACTGGTTATTCCACAATAAGTGTTACTACTTTAAGTGCTGCTTCTGCAATTTTACTTCTTATTTTTAAAGATACCATACTTGGCTTTGTTGCAAGTATACAAGTTACTATTAATGATATGGTACGAATTGGAGATTGGATTACATTTAGTCAATATGGTGCAGATGGTAATGTTATTGAAATAACATTAGCTACAGTAAGAGTTCAAAATTGGGATAATACATACACAACGATACCTACCTATAGTTTGATTTCAGATTCTTTCAAAAATTGGAGAGGAATGGAAGAATCTGGTGGTAGAAGAATTAAAAGAGCAATTCATATAAAACAAACTTCCGTAAAGTTTTTAACGAAAGAATTAATTGAAGATTTAAAAAAAATTAATTTGGTAAGTAATTATCTAGATGATCGTGAAAAAACAAATGATAAATTTAATAAATCCAAGGACATTGATAAATCTTTATTAATTAATGGAGAAAACCAAACAAACTTAGGGGTTTACAGAAAGTATGTAGAAGCTTATCTCGGAAAAATTCCTGCGATTAGTGCAAATATGTTACAGATGGTAAGGCATTTAAAACCTACTGAAAAAGGAATACCAATAGAAATATATTGCTTTAGTAAAGACCAAGAATGGTTAAGTTATGAGCATATACAAGCAGATATTTTTGATCATATTATAGCATCTGCTGCGTATTTTGATTTGGAAATATTTGAATTCCCTACAGGAAATGATGTAAATTTTAATAAATAATATCTTTTTTATTGTAACAAACACTTGTATTTAGCGTCCTAAATAATAACAAAAAATAATAATCAAATTATGAAAACAATTAAAACACTATTCATCGTACTATTAATATTAGTATTAACTCCTTTAAATGCTCAAACAGCAGATGAAATCATCAATAATTATTTTGAAAATACTGGAGGCATTTCCAATTGGGAAAAATTAGGCGGTATAAAAATGGAAGCTGAAGCAGATGCTCAGGGAATGATAATTCCAGTAACTATTTTTCAAACTAAAGATGGAAAACAATTATTTAAAATTAATTTACAAGGTCAAGAAATGACACAGTTTTCATTTGATGGAGAGGTATTATGGACCACTAATTTTATGACGATGGCTCCAGAAAAAAGTGATCAAGAGACAACAGATAATATGAAGAAACAGATGAAAGATTTTCCATCTGCATTATTAAATTATAAAGACAAAGGCTATAGCGTTGAAAAATTAGAAAACGAAACGATTGAAGGTACAGAGACATTTAAACTGATGCTTACTCAAGATCCTTTAACTGTAAATGGTACTGAGGTAGCAAATGTTACATATTATTATTTTGAGACAGAAAACTTTGTTCCAATAGTAACGGAGTCAAAAATTCAACAAGGTCCAATGAAAGGACAAATGAACAAAACAACATTTAGTGATTATGAAGAAGTAGATGGACTTTATTTTCCATTTTCTATGAATATGGGAGGACAAGGAATCTCCATTAAAAATATTACTTTAAATCCAGAAATTAGTATGGACATGTTTGCTTTTCCAGAAGCTGCTATAATAACTGAAGAAGGGAAATAACACTAAATTATTTTAATTTTAAGCCCCCCTCCTAGTTTGTTTTCAACAACTGTTTGGGGGATTTTTTTTAATCAAAACAAAGCAATGAAAAAAATAATATACTTTTTAGCAATACTTATTTTATTACCATTAATAAATTATGCACAAGACATTTCATTAAAAGGCAAAGAACTCTTTGGCGGAATGCAAGCAAGACATATAGGGCCAGCTTTAATGAGCGGTCGCATTATAGATGTTGAAAACCATCCAACAAATCCAAGAATCATATATTTGGGTGCTGCTGGTGGTGGTGTATGGAAATCTAGTGATAGCGGAACAACATTTAGCCCAATTTTTGATGATTATGCACAATCCATCGGTGTTGTAAAACTAGACCCTAAAAATCCAGATGAAATTATTTGGGTTGGTACTGGAGAAATTTGGACACGTAATTCAGTTTCTGTTGGAGACGGTTTATTTAAATCTTCAGATGGAGGTAGTAATTGGACAAAAATAGGGTTTGAAAATTCAGAACGTATTTCATCCATTGTAATAAATCCCAATAATACAGATGAAATGTATGTAGGTGTTTTAGGAGCCTTATGGAGTGATAGTGAAGACCGAGGAGTTTACAAATCTTTAGATGGCGGAAAAACATGGAATAAAATACTATACGTTGGCCCATCAACTGGAGCTGCAGATGTGATTATAGATCCTAATAACCCTTCAGTTTTATATACCTCTATGTGGGAGTTTAGACGTTCTGGATGGGGTTTCTCTTCCGGAGGAAAAACAAGTGCATTATATAAATCTATAGATAGTGGAACAACATGGAATAAAATTCATAATGGGTTTCCTGAAGGGGATCTAGGCAGAATAGCAGTGGCTATTGCTCCTAGCGATAATAATATATTATATGCTGTTTTAGAAACAGTAGAAAAAGCAACTAACGGTCTTTGGAAATCATCTGATGCAGGAAATAGTTGGGAGCATTTAAATAATGACTTTGGACTAACCGTTAGACCATTTTACTTTTCAAGAATTACGATTGACCCTAAAAACCCTGATGTTGTCATAAAGGGCGGTTTAAATGGTTCTATTAGTAGAGATGGAGGTAAAACATTCAAGTCTTTAGGAAATATGCACAGTGACATTCATGATGTGGTTTTTGATATAAATAATTCTGATGTATTGTATTCTGGAACTGATGGTGGCATCTATCGCTCATGGGATGGAGGAACAACTTTCGAAATAGTTGAAAATCTCCCATTGTCTCAATTTTATCATATCAGCGTAGATAATGAAACGCCTTATAATGTGTATGGCGGATTGCAAGACAATGGATCTTGGTATGGCCCTTCTTCTTCTCCAGGTGGTGTTAATGCTAGAGATTGGAATAGTGTAGGATATGGTGATGGTTTTAGAGTTTTAAAACATCCAACAAAAAATATTATCTATTCTGAAATGCAAGGTGCAGCTAATGTATGGCGATATGATGTTGACAAAAACAGAACTCGAACTGTTCAACCCATGAAAAGAAAAGGAGATCCAGATTTACGATTTAATTGGAATGCTCCTATGGCAATAAGTGCATTTGTACCCGATCGTTTTTATATGGGAAGTCAGTTTTTGCATAAATCGGAGGATATGGGTGATTCATGGGATATTATATCACCAGATTTAACTACAAATGATTCTACAAAACAAGATCAATCTAGTTCTGGAGGATTATCTGTTGACAATAGCGGTGCTGAAAATCATACAACTATTTTTACAATAGCCGAATCTCCTTTAGATGAAAACATTTTATGGGTTGGTACTGATGACGGAAACGTAAAGGTAACAAAAGATGGAGGTGAAAACTGGAGCAATGTTACAGAGAACTTAGTAGGTATTCCTGCTAATACTTGGGTGTATCATATTGAAGCAAGTGTACATGGTAAAGGAACCGCTTATGCAGTTTTTGAAGGACATACCAGTGGAGACATGAATCCATATACCTTAAAAACAATAGATTATGGTCAAACATGGAGCAATATTATATCAGAAGATGTTCATGGTTTTATAAGAAACATACAAGAAGATTATGAGAGTGAAAATTTATTATTTTTAGGCACAGAGTTTGGTCTTTATGTAACCATAGACGGAGGTGAAAACTGGTCAAAGTTTGAGAATAATATGCCAGCAACAGCAGTGCATTTTATGGAACTTCAAAAGCAAACAAATGATTTAGTAATGGGTACTCATGGTAGAGGTGTTATTATAATTGATGACATTAGTCCATTGAGAGAACTAAGTCAAGAAGTACTTGCTCAAGATGTATATTTTTTCAAAAACAAACCTTTTACAATGCTTGAAGACAGCGGATTTTCAGGAAGTTTTGGAACTGAAACACAGTTTGTAGGACAAAGTAAAAGTAGCGCAGCTAGAATTGTTTATTATTTAAAAAAAAGACATACGTTCGGTAAAATGAAAATGGAAGTATTTGATATGGAAGGGAATAAAATTACAAATCTTAGCCCTGAAAAATCAAAAGGAATTAATGTCATTACTTGGGGTTTCAATAAAAATGTCCCTAAAATGGCTCAAGGTAAAACCTTATCATTTGGAGGTTTTACCTCTCCAAGAGTTACTGCTGGCAACTATAAAATAGTGCTTACCAAAGGAAAGAACACTTACGAACAGATCATAGAAGTTAACTATGATGAAAATTCCATAACAAGCCTGGCAGAAAGAAAAGAACAAGAAGCTTTAACTGAAACTCTATTTAATATGGTAGAAGATTTAGCCTATATGGTTTATGAAATCAACGGTGCGATGGATAAAGCGAAAGAGGTAATTAAAGAGGATCCAAAAGGAAAGAAAAAAGCGCAACAAGCTTATAATGCATTAAGCACTTTATTAAAAGAATTAGTAGTTACTACAGGTGATAATTATGTAGCATCTGCAACGCCAGAATTACGCGAAAAAATGGGAGATTTGTATAGTAATATTGCGAGTACTTATGACAAAGTTTCAGGATCAAATAGAGATAATTTCGAATTGATTGCTGAAGAATTTGATACCGCAAAATCTAAATACCAAGAAATTCAGAATAAGGAAGTAAAGAAATTTAATACTTATATAGAAAAAAGTGGAAAGGAACAAACTACCCTAAAAAGCAAAAAAGAGTTTTTAGAAAAATAACTTTTGTAAATAGTTTCTCTAAGAAGGAATGAAATATCTTAAGGATCTTTTTTTTTCAATACTTAAAAATTTTTTAACTGTTCTGAATGGTATTATTTATCAACTGATTTTATTTCAATAATTGTTAAAAAACAGGTGCATAACTATTTTGATTAACTATAAATAAAAGAGTTTAAAATTATAGTTTTAATAAAACTCAAATCATGGATTCACGCGATACTTCGTTATTGAAAATTAGACCAGAAATTCCAAATGCAAAAGTGACTTTATTAATGTCTGAAGAAGAATGTTTTCAGAACAAAACGATTCGGCCTATTGCAAAACTTCAAAATAATTTATTAGTGGAAGTTTTTAAACATTATATTAAAAAACATAAAAATGTTTTTTATAACCTTTCTATTGAAAAACGCATGCATTATATTGAAAATGCAATACATAAGAATATGAAATTCAGAAATTCCTTAAAAGGAATTATGATAGGTCAATTTACAATTGAGGAGCATCGAAAATACACAAGTAATTCATCAGCGATAAACAAAAGAATGATGGGTATTGTAAAAGAACGTTTAAAACAAAATATACAATTATTGGAGTTCCATTGTGCAAGTTAACTACAATAGCGAAACACCATTTAAATCTGTAGTTAATACCTCACTCATATAATCAAAGTAAGGACGAAGTAATAAAAAATGATGCATTAATCGATCTTCAAAATCTTTCGACAATACTTGATCGTCTGTAAAACGATGAGCTACAAAATAATTTTTCAATTTTATTAAATCAATATTTGGATCTTCTTTATTAAAATCGCGGGGAGCAGTTTTTAATTTATTTTCTTGATTAAATCCCTCAAAAGCTTTTTTAAATTCTTTTTGATTAAGAATTGTTCTAATTTCAGTTGCATCCATTTCAAACTCTCTTCTTATTCTTAACAAGTCATGAGTTTCTGGAGAGAAAAAACCTCCCGCCATCGAAGATTTTCCTGGCTCAATCCTTAAATAATAGCCTCCTCTTCTATAGGCACCTGCCCTACTAAAACTTACACTTCGGTGAATATTATAAGGAGTTTTATTTTTGCTAAATCGGAGATCTCTATTAATTCTAAATACTTTTAATTTTGAAATTTCATCAGTAATATTTAAACTAGCTTCAACTGAACTGTAAAATTGTTTTAATATTTTTTCATTGGATTGATATTCCTTTTTATGTTCCGTCATCCAATCTCTATTGTTATTCTTATTCAACTTATTTAAAAAAGATAGATTTGATTTTTGTAGGGTAGCCATTTCTTATTTTTCTTTTAAAGATACTACTAAATATGAATCTCATAAAACCGAATAAATTAATAATTTATACATAAAGTTAAAGCAACATTTTTAGGCTAGTTATTCTTGCACTTATTTGGATCAGGTTATATAACTGATAAAGTAAAATTTTTATGGTCTGAAACAGATTAACTCTTTACGATAACATTTCTGTTTTGATGACTATAGCTTTTACTATAGCTGAATTTGGAGTAATTTCAGCTACCACAGCTATTTTATGGAGAAAACGATAGCAAAACTTTTATTAGTGATGCTATGAACATATATGGTCCTGTACAAATTAACATACCCGCTATGGTAATTGTAATTGGTCTTTCCTTACACATCTAAAGTAAAAAGTAAATTATGAACGGGTGGTTAAGCTAATGTTTTAATTATTCTGTTTTGTTAAGAATATGTGGAAAACATATCCTTAAAATGTATTATAAGATAGATAAAATTTAATAAATTTGGTTGATAAGATTAAGAAACATAAACTCTAACAAGTTGCTGTTTAATAATATGAAAAAAAATAATCATATTTAGTGTATTTATAGTATGGCCTGTATTTGTACTGTTGATTTACTTTTGGATTCAGACCAAATCCATTGTTGGCATAGCAGTAATTAAAATTCTAGTATTGAAAAAAAATCATAACATTTACACTTTTTTTACTGAAATAAAACCAAAATATTTAAATCTAGCTCCCAAAGAACAAAAACAGGTTATAGAAGGAAAAAAATTAAAAAAAGCCTTAACAAATAAAGCAAAGACAAGTTATATAACATATACAAAAACAAAAACAGAACTTGATTCTAATAATTTTAGTGAAGCATTAGAAAACCAAAATGATGACCTTATAAAACTTGATGGTATTGGTCCTTATATTGAACAACGATTAAATGATATTGGAATTTATAATTACGAACAAGTAAGCAAACTAAACAATGAAGATATTCATAAAATTACAGAATTAATAGATTTTTTTCCTGGAAGAATCGAACGAGATAATTGGGTGGAAAAGGCACAATTATTTAAAATAAATACATAAATTTTTCATGAAATTAGCACCATTAGATTGGATATTAATAATATCTTTTTTTTCGCTTATATTAGCAATAGGAATTATTGTTTCTAAAAAATCTGGTCAAAGTACTTCTGAATACTTTTTATCCAACAGAAATATGCCCTGGTGGTTACTCGGGTTTTCGATGGTTGCTACTACTTTTTCAACAGATACTCCAAACCTTGTAACAGATATTGTAAGAAATAATGGGGTTTCAGGTAACTGGGTATGGTGGGCATTTTTATTAACAGGCCTTCTTACTGTTTTTGTATATGCAAAGCTCTGGAGAAGATCTGATGTAAATACCGATTTAGAATTTTACGACCTTCGCTATGGAGGAAAACCTGCACATTTCTTGAGGGGTTTTCGGTCTGTATATTTAGGTGTAGTTTTCAATATTATGGCAATGGCAGCTGTTACACTTGCAGCTATAAAAATTGGACAGGTAATGTTAGGACTTAGTCCCATACAAACAGTTTTAATTGCTGGCTCTATAACTGTTATATTTAGTGCTTTAGGAGGTTTTCGAGGTGTTGTTTATACAGATTTTGTGTTGTTTTTTGTCGCTATTGCAGGTGCTATTGGTGCTGCTTATTATTTAGTAAATCTTCCTGAAATTGGAGGTTTATCAAATTTAATTAAACATGAAAATGTTGTAGGTAAAATTTCTATTTTTCCTGATTTTTCTGATACAGAAGCGTTGATAGGTATATTTATAATACCGCTAGCTGTCCAATGGTGGAGTGCATGGTATCCTGGAGCTGAACCTGGTGGAGGTGGCTATATTGCACAAAGAATGTTGGCTGCAAAAAATGAGAATCATGCTATTGGAGCAACTTTCTTTTTCAATATTATGCATTACGCATTACGTCCTTGGCCCTGGATTTTGGTAGCCTTGGCTTCATTGGTCTTATATCCAGATTTGGCGAGTATACAAACAGAATTCCCAAATGTTGAAGAAAGTAAATTAGGACATGATTTGGCTTACTCTGCGATGTTAACAAAACTTCCTCCAGGACTAATGGGTTTAGTTCTTGCATCATTGGGATCCGCTTATATGTCAACAATTTCAACCCATTTAAATTGGGGTTCGTCCTATATTGTGTATGATTTTTATAAACAACATATTGATAAAAGTGCTTCTGAAAGAAAGCTTGTAAATGTTGGAAGAATATCAACAGTTGTATTAATGCTATTTAGTGCTTTACTTGCATTAGTATTAACAAATGCTTTACAGTTATTTGAAATTATTCTGATGTTTGGTGCTGGAACAGGTTTGATCTTTATTTTGCGTTGGTTCTGGTGGAGAATAAATTCCTGGAGTGAAATATCTGCAATGTTTGCTTCTGGAGTCATTTCTATTCTTTTAAATTTTACTAGCCTAAAAACACTACTATTCGATCATAAAATTGACGGTGGAATCCTAGTAGGAGGTGTTTTTCCTGCTTGGTCAAAATTTCCTTTGGTAGTTTTAATAACTACAATAGTTTGGGTTGTTATAACTTTTTTAACTAAACCAGAAAAGGATGAAACTTTAAGAGAATTCTACAAACAAACAACACCCGGTGGTCCCGGCTGGAAGAAGGTGTTAAATACATTTAATGATACTGAATTTATTGAAAAAGAAACTACTAAAAAATGGTCTGTTCCTTCAGGAATTTTAGCAATGGTATTAGGGTGTATATTAGTTTATAGTACCATGTTTGCTACTGGAAATATTTTGTATGGCAATTATAATATTGCTTTAGGGCTTATCGTTTTAATTATCATATCTGGTATATTATTAATAATACTTTGGAAGAAAAACAAACTTTCTACTTTAAGTTAGTGTTTTATATAGAAAAAAATAAATAACTGTTTTAAAGGTGTTTTTTCTTATTTGTTTATTAATATAATATCACACTATCTTTTATTTAGTAAATTGCATTCTTTAAAGTAATACTCTATTAACTACTAATAACTCTTATTCCTAACTCTTAGGTTTATTTAAAAATTTAGCACATTCGATACATTGACAAATCAATTTACTAAAGAAAAATACATTGATGTTGCGAAATCAATTAAAGAAAGTGATTCAAAACTCTTAACTAAACTTCCAAGTTTTGTAGTTCGATTAATTTCTAAAATTGTTAAAGAAAAGCAAATCAATGAATTATTAAACAAATATTCTAATGACATTGGTGGAGGTTTTTTGGAAAACATATTAAAAGAACTCAATATTACTCTAAAAATAGAAGGCTTAGAAAATCTACCTAAAAACGAAAAATGTTTTTTTGTTTCAAATCATCCATTTGGAATCATAGATGGTTTAATATTAACATCTATTGTAAACCACAAGTATGGTCATTTAAAGGCCATTGCTAATGATGCATTTGATTACATACCACATTTAAAACCTTTTATCATATCAGTAAATGTTTACGGAAAATCATCAAAAGAACACATTACAGCACTAGAGAAAACCTATCAAAGTAATATTCCAGTTACTCATTTTCCTGCTGGTGCAGTATCGAGAATTACTACTGGTAAAATTCAAGATGATTTTTGGAAAAAAAGTTTTATTAAAAAAGCTAAACAATACAAAAGAGATATTGTTCCTTTTTATATTCATGGAAAAAATTCAAACTTATTTTATTCGGTTTATAGAATTAGAAAATGGTTTGGAATTAGTCAAAACATAGAGTTAGTATTATTACCAGGCGAAATGTTTAAGAAAAAAAATAAAATAATAAAAATTAATATTGGAAATCCAATAGCTCATAGCTCTTTAGATAAAAAAGCTTCTGACTCAGAATGGGCTCAAAAAATACGCAATCAAGTATATCAACTAGGAAAAAAATATGACTGGCATAAAATTTAACTTTAGAGAGTATTTATTTAAAATTTGGTATTTATATGTAAACAAAGTAGATAAAAATGCCGAAGTTTTATTTATGAATTATGGTTATAGTAATAATGATCAAATAATTACTTTAGACCAAAAAGACGAAATAAATAGGTATTCCATTCAACTTTATGCTCACTTTACAGCAGACGTTCCTATTAAGGACAAAGATATTGTAGAAATTGGTAGTGGCCGTGGTGGTGGCTTAAACTTTTTAACAAAAACGTTTAAGCCAACTACTGCAATCGGTGTTGAATTAGATAAACGTGCTATTACTTTCTGTAACAAATACTATACACAAGACAATTTAAACTTTATACACGGTGATGCACAAAAACTTACTTTAAATAACGAATCCTGCGATATTATACTTAATGTAGAGTCATCGCATAGGTACTTAAATATGCAAAGTTTTTTAGGGGAAGTATATCGCACTTTGCGACCAGGGGGTCATTTTCTATTTACAGATTTTAGATACGATTATGAAATAGATGAGCTAAACAAGCAACTAGAGTTAAGCGGTTTAAAAGTAGTTAAAGAAAGAAACATTAACCAAGAAGTAATAACTGCACTAGAACTTGATGACTCTAGAAAACGCAGCCTTGTAAAAAGATTAACACCAAAATTCCTTAATAAAATAGCTTTAAATTTCAGTGGAACCATTGGTTCAGAAACATACTATCAATTTGTATCTAACAAATACATCTATTTTAGTTACATACTAACTAAGCCTGCATAAGCAAAAAAAAGACATTTAAATAATTGATTTACAACTAATGAATGCTTTAGTATATCCTTAGGTTAACTATTTTTGACCTTATTTTAATATGCTATTGACTAGATCTGACCTATTTTTTAAAGTTCCTTAAAAATATAATATATCCCGAATATATGCAGCTTATCAATATTATTGTTCCTAAACAATTCCTATCATAGTATCTAAACTCATCATTTTCTATTTGTTATCATTGCTTTCACTTGCCAATTTAGGATAAAAAAACCTCTTACAAATTAATGTAAGAGGTTTAAGTTTTAGTTTAATTGAAAACTAATCTAATAGTTTTACGCCAAACAAAAAGACCCAATAAAATGCGGTTTTTTGTTATAAAATTAATTAGAACGTTAGTTGTTACCTAATATTAATGGCAAACCAGAATCACCAGATCCAATAACAATTACTTTAGTATTTGGAGATTCCGATAATTTGATCGTTGCATCAATCCCTTTATCTTTAAGTATTTTATCGGTTAAAGATGCACTTAAAATTCTATTAGATTCTGCTTTACCCTTCGCTTCAATAATTACTTTTTCAGCTTCTTTTGAAGCAGTTACTAGTCTAAATTCATATTCTAAAGACTCTTGCTCTTGCTTTAATTTACGTTCAATAGCACCTTTAATAGTTAATGGTAAGGTAACATCACGTATTAAAATTTCATTTAATTGCACAAATTGATCAGACACAATATTTTGAGTCTCTTCCAATATTTCAACCTGAATAGCGTCACGTTTACTAGAATATAATTGCTCTGGCGTATAACGTCCTACAACACTTCTTGCTGCACTACGTATCGCTGGTTGTAAAACTCTAGATACATAATTCTGACCCTTTTGCTGGTGTAAATTACCAAGATTACTGATATCTGGCTGAAACCATGCAGAAGCCTCTAATTTAATATCTAGTCCGTTAGAAGATAATACTTGCATATTCTCAACTATTTCTTGTTGTCTTACTTCATAAATAAAAACTTTATTCCAAGGTGCAATAATATGAAAGCCTTCACCTAAGGCAGGCTTATTCGTTACAACTCCATTATCAAATGTTTTATATAATACTCCAGCTTCTCCAGATCCTATTGTTACAGCAGATTTTGCAACTATAACTATGACTAGTATTAATAATATAATTACTGGTATTCCAATTTTCGGTAATTTTTCCATTTTGTTTTTTTTAGTTTATTTATGATTTTTATAAGAGTCCGTTATACTTTCGCAGAAACCATTCTGTTGACAAAGATAAGATTATTAGTACTAATAAATATATCCATTCTATAAGAGGTTCAATTTTTTCTTCACTTTTCTCAACTTGCTTAAAAGTATCATCCTTAATAAGAGAATCCATTAATGACGAAGCATCAGAAATATAATAGTTCTTCCCTTCTGTATTTCTGGCTATTCTTGATAATTTTGCTACATCCGCATTTAAAAACTGTTGTTCTATATTAAAATCTAGTATCGTAAATGCTCCATTTTTAGTTAATACACTTTCACCATTTACAGAAACTTTAAATACATATTCACCTGCCTCCAAATTACTTAAATCAATTTCATAATAGTTTCTTTTCAATAATAATGGATATTCAGAGTTTTGTTTAGTATCCATATTTGTAACTAAAATGGATAAATTTGCATTCAAATTAAATACAAAATTTTTATCAAAATATTGAGCTGAAATACGAATAGCATTATTGTTATAGTAAAAATTCTCGTAAGAAATTTCTAGGCGACTCCTTCTTTTATTAGATGCCAAATACTGAATAACTTTTCCAAAAAAATCATCAAATTCTTTATAGTTTTTAGATTCAATAAATGATTGTGCTCTCCATTTCCAAATACCTTCTCCATCAAAGATCGCATTTCTAGTACCATTTATTTCGGTGGTGGCCAGCAATGGTGTTTCTGTTTCGAATTCATCGATAGATTGTCTTAATATAATATCATGAGGAACTAGTATTTCTAAAGTTCCAAATAAAGTAATTAAGGGTCTATAATCTGAAAAATCAAGTTCATCAATTGCAAAAGCACCATAATTTTGGTTTAAAATACCCACAACATTCTCAGATTGATTGGTCACTTCTTTTATATAATTATCCTGAATGCTATTCAGAAAATACCAATCTGTTTGTTCTCCGGTAAAAACCAAGGTATTTTTATTTAATTTATTGAGTTCAGAATAAATTTTAGCAAAATTTTGATTTGGTTGATAAAGGATTATTAATTGATAATCACCTATTAATGATAAAGCTTCAGAAGGTTTTTTAACAGTAACTTTTCTTTGTTTATTACTTTCAGCAGACCTTTTTATAGCTCCAATATCCGGGTGAACAATATCGCTTATTATAAGTATATTTGTGGATTGATCAATAACTTCTACAGCAAATTGTTTGCTGTTATTTATTTTATTTTTTTCTTCAAAAATTGGATTGATTTGTGCTGTATATTTTTGAAACCCAACATTAGAAGCTGGCAAGGTAAAGTCTAATATTTTGGTATTTTCATTTTCTGTAAATGAAATATTCTTTTTATACACAGTTGTAGTGGCTTTTTTAACTTCAAATTGCGCCCTTATATTTTTTGCACCTTGGTAAACCACGATTACTTCTACTGGAAAATTATTCTTTAAAAACGCATAAGAATTACTGTTTAATTGCGCTATTTTTAAATCTATATATTTTGTAGAATCACCTATAACTACAGAGTATATTCTGTTTTTAAAGTTTATTGAACTAAATTCATAATCATTACCTAAGGTTTGATTTCCATCAGTAATTAATACTGTTGGAGCAACTTCATCTTTAAATAATTGATTGATGAATGATAAAGCTTCAGAAATATTAGAATTTTTTTCATTAAAAGTTAAGGAGTCATTAATTTTAAATTCATTCCCAAAAGTATAAAATGAAAGATCAAATTTTTTATTTAAATCTTCATTAGCTTTAAGAGATGCGACAAAATCAGAAACGTTTATGGCTTGATTTAATTCAGATACAGATTCAGAATTATCAATTAAAACAGGAAGCTTAGGTTTTGTGATAGCATAAGTCTCCGTTTTAAATTTAGGGTTTATCAATAATAATAAAACTGAAAATAGGGTGACAAACCTTAAAGAGCCATAAATCCATGCAATATTTTTTGAAAATTTAGTTTTATAGCCATACATAAAAACTGCCAATACAATTGAAATTATAATGGCAATAAGAATATATAAAATAGTTTGTGTAGTCATTTAATTATTTGTTAAGGCTTATGACCACTTATAAAAATAGGTAAATATTAGAATTTAAATTTAGTCACTTTACGTAAGCATACCGCCGTCAACATTTAAAACTTGACCCGTAATATATGCAGACATATCACTAGCTAAGAATACACAGGTGTTTGCAACTTCTTCTGGTGTCCCTCCTCTTTTTAAGGGAATATTTTCATAATATTTTTTAATAGTTTCTTCACCTAAATTTTCTGTCATTTCAGTAACAATAAATCCTGGTGCAATAGCATTACTCCTAATATTACGAGAGCCTAATTCTATTGCCATTGATTTTGTAAAACCTATAACACCAGCTTTTGAAGCTGCATAATTACTTTGACCTGCGTTTCCTTTTAAACCAATTACAGAACTCATATTAATAATAGAACCTTTACGCTGTTTCAGCATTACACGTTGAACTGCTTTTGTCATATTAAAAACAGATTTTAAGTTAACTTGAATAACACGATCAAAATCTTCTTCACTCATTCGCATCAAAAGGTTATCTTTTGTAATCCCGGCATTATTTATTAAAATATCTATAGAACCAAATTCTTTATGAACAGCAGCAGCTAAATTTTGAGCATTATCAAAATTAGACGCATCACTTTTATAGCATTTTACCTTTACTCCTTCTTTAGAGACTTCAGCTGCAATAGCTTTTGCAGATTCCGCAGATGAGTTGTATGTAAATGCTACATTAGCACCATGTTTTGCAAAAATTTCAACAATTGACTTACCAATTCCTCTACTACCTCCAGTAATTATTGCTGTTTTACCTTCTAATAATTTCATGTGTCTTTCTTTATTTTTTTTTAATGGTCACTTGCTATTCGTTATTAATCATCCCTTTGAGTATAAACAATTTTAACATGCTCGTTCCAAAATAATATAATTAGCTTTTAAAAATTATAAGCACTAATATAATAAGTTATTAGTCCAATATGGACTAAAACGGATGAATTTTATTTTTTTCAAAAAAATAATATCAAAAAAATATAAGCATGGGCTTAGCAATAAAGAAAAAGATAGAAAAATAGAAATTTGACATAAAAAAAAGAGCTAATAATTAGCCCTTTTTTTTATTCTAATCTTTATAATTTTAATCTAAAATTTCTTTTACTTTTTTTCCGATTTCAGCAGGAGAATCTACTACATGAATTCCATGTGCCCTCATTATTTTCTTTTTTGCTTGGGCTGTATCATCACTTCCCCCAACTATTGCACCTGCGTGTCCCATAGTTCTTCCTGCAGGAGCAGTTTCTCCAGCAATAAAACCAATGATAGGCTTTTTGCTTCCACTCTCTTTATACCATTTAGCAGCATCAGCTTCTAAGTTTCCTCCAATTTCACCAATCATGACGACACAATTTGTATCTTCATCATTGATTAACATCTGTACTGCTTCTTTTGTGCTAGTCCCAATAATTGGGTCTCCACCAATTCCAATAGCTGTTGAAATTCCATAACCTTGTTTTACAACTTGGTCGGCAGCTTCATAAGTTAAAGTACCTGATTTAGAAACTAGACCTACATTTCCTTTTTTAAACACAAAACCTGGCATGATACCAACTTTTGCTTCTTCTGGTGTTATAACTCCAGGACAGTTTGGTCCAATCAATCTACAATCTTTATCTTTTATATAATCTGAAACCTTAATCATATCAGCAATAGGAATACCTTCTGTAATAGTTATAATTACTTTAATTCCAGCTTCTGCAGCTTCCATTATAGCATCAGCTGCAAATGCAGGAGGCACAAATATAATAGATGTATCAGCTTCAACTTTTTCAATCGCTTCTGCAACCGTATTAAAAACTGGTTTATCTAAATGAGTTTGTCCACCTTTTCCAGGGGTGACTCCACCAACTACGTTGGTTCCGTAATCTATCATTTGACCCGCATGAAAAGTTCCCTCTCCACCAGTAAATCCTTGTACAATTATTTTTGAAGATTTATTTACTAAAACACTCATTTATATGAAATATTTATTGATTTTTTATAAGTGCGAATATACTTTTTTTATAAAAATTTTAGCGCATTTCACACTTTAAATTATGGTAAGATTCTGTAGTGTCATCCATTTCAGTAAGGGGCTGACTAAGCAAATGTCCCCGATACATTTTATCATCTTTAACCTCCCATATTCCCTATAAAATGAGAGATTCCAAGTTCTTCCTCTGGATTTTCAAGAGTGCTAGCATAATACTTATATCGAACGGTAACCTGATTAGCGTCTTATAACAAATGACTTATTTCTATTCTTAAATCATTATAAGTCCTTCTGATTTCAAAAAAAAAAACGCAATTAAATCATCATAATGGACAATCCATCTGCAATATTCCAAATTAAAACTAGATCTTTATGAAAATAGTTTTATCATTAATAATATTCGCTTGATGAAAATCTTTTACAACTTGCTTTGGAGAGGTACTCATTTTAATTTATCTAATTTATCCATTATTTCAGGTATCAACCTAATAGCAGCTATTTCTTTATATTTTTTTCTAAAATCATCAGCTGGAGTACCAAAATAAGATTTATGACCTTCTAATGATTTACTAACACCACTTTGAGCAGAAATTACTGCCTTTTCACCAATCGTAACACCACTTGTAACACCAGCTTGTCCCCAAATAGTAACAAAATCCTCAATGATGACACATCCAGAAATTCCAACCTGTGAAGCAATTAAACATCGTTTTCCTATTACAGTATCATGACCAATATGTACTTGATTATCTATTTTAGAACCTTTTCCAATGGTTGTTGAAGCAGTTACTCCTTTATCAATAGTACATAAGGCACCAATATCTACTTGATCTTCTATAACCACATTTCCCCCACTTAAAAGTTTGTCAAATTTCTCAGGTCTATTTTTATAATAAAAAGCATCAGCTCCTAATATGGTTCCACTATGAATGGTTACATTATTTCCTATGATTGCATTATCATAAATACACACATTAGAATGGATGATACAATCGTTACCAATTTGAACATTATTTCCAATAAATACATTGGGTTGCAAAACCGTATTATTACCAATAATTGCAGATATTGAAATAGTTGCAGTAGCTGCAATAAAGGGATTAAAATGATTGGTTAATTTATTGAAATCTCTAAAAGGATCATCAGATATTAATAAAGACTTCCCATCAGGACAGGATACTTCTTTATTAATTAATATGATCGTTGCTTTAGATGCTAGGGCTTTATCATAATACTTTGGATGATCAACAAATACTATATCTCCCGATGCAACCATATGAATTTCATTCATTCCAAGAACAGGAAACTCAGCATCACCAATATAATCACAATTTAAAATTCTTGCGATACCTTCAATGGTTTGGGGAGTATAGAATTTCATTTATAGCTATTATATTATTCTTTTACACGTTCTTGATAGTTACTCTTATCAGTATCTATTCTAATTTTATCTCCTTCATTAATAAAAAGAGGAACATTAATTTTTGCTCCAGTTTCAACAATGGCAGGTTTTGTAGCATTAGTTGCGGTATTTCCCTTAATACCTGGTTCAGTACTTGTTACTTCTAAAATTACGTGAGCTGGTAAATCTACTGAAAGCGGCATATCATCATCAGCATTAATTTGAATAGTAACCGTTTCTCCTTCTTTCATTAAACCGGAATTGTCTAAGGTATCTTTTTCTAGTTGAATCTGAGAATAATCTTCATTATTCATAAAATGATAGGTACTCCCTTCATTATATAAAAATTGGAATTTATGAGTTTCTACCCTGACTTCATCAATTTTATGTCCAGCAGAAAAAGTATTATCGATTACTTTTCCTGAAGTCACACTTTTTAATTTTGTTCTTACAAATGCAGGCCCTTTACCAGGTTTAACATGCATAAATTCTATAATTTTAAATATATCATGATTATATTTAATACATAAGCCTTTTCTAATATCTGAAGTACTCGCCATAATTATTTTAATTTATTAATTTGAAAAATAACCTTTCATTATTCCTCTTTTTGAATTTTTTATAAACTGAAGGATTTCATCTCTTTCGGTTGTTGCCTCCATATCAGCTTCAATAAGTTGAACCGCCTGAGTATTGTTAAATCCTTTTTGAAATAAAGTTCTATAGATATTCTGAATTTCTCTAATTTTTTCAGAATTAAACCCTCTTCTTCTTAAACCAATAGAATTAATCCCAACATAAGACATTGGTTCACGAGCTCCTTTTACAAAAGGAGGAACATCTTTTCTAACCAAAGATCCTCCAGTAATAAATGCATGTTGACCTATAGTGCAAAATTGATGAACTGCTGTCATTCCAGCTAAAATAACGTAATTACCAATAGTAACGTGTCCTGCAAGTGTGCTGTTATTTGAAAAAATACAATTATCACCCACAATACAATCATGAGCAATATGGCAATATGCCATTATCAAACAATTTTTACCAACCACTGTTTTACCCCTATCAACTGTTCCACGATTAATAGTTACATATTCACGTAAGGTTGTATTATCACCTATTATAACAGTAGTTTCTTCGTCTTTAAATTTTAAATCTTGCGGTATCGCAGAAATAACACATCCTGGAAAAATATTGCAATTTTTTCCAATACGAGCACCTTCCATTATAGTTACATTAGATCCTATCCAAGTACCTTCGCCAATAATTACATTATTATGTATTGTCGTAAATGGTTCTATTACAACGTTTTTAGCGATTTTAGCTCCCGGATGTACGTATGCTAAGGGTTGATTCATCTATAAATTTTTTGTTTTAACAATTTTTGCCATCAATTCTGCTTCTGCTACTAATATTCCATTTACATAAGCTTTTCCGTGCATTATACAAATCCCTCTTCTCATTGGCTCGTCTAAAACAAGATCAAAAATTAAGGTATCTCCTGGAATCACTTGTTTTTTAAATTTAACGTTATTCATTTTCAAAAAGAAAGTTAAATAATTTTCTGGATCTGGCACCACACTTAATGCCAATATTCCTCCAGCTTGAGCCATTGCTTCAACTATTAATACTCCTGGCATAACAGGTGCTCCTGGAAAATGACCTACAAAAAAAGGTTCATTCATGCTTACATTCTTAAGCCCAACTACATGACTGTCAGTAAGTTCCAAAATTTTATCTACTAATAAAAAAGGAGGTCTATGAGGCAGTATATCCATAATGGCATTAACATCTTTTATAGGCTTTTTAGTTAGATCAAAAACAGGTACTTTATTTCTTTTTTCAGTTTTAATAATTTTAGAGAGCTTTTTTGCAAACTGAGTATTTACATAATGTCCTGGTTTAGTTGCTATTATTTTTCCTCTTATTCGAGTTCCAATTAATCCAAGATCACCAATAACATCTAATAATTTATGTCTTGCTGCTTCATTAGGGTGATTTAATGTAAGGTTGTTTAAAATTCCATTAGGTTTAACAGCTATATCATCTTTATCAAAAGCAACCCGAAGTTTATCCATTGTTTCTGGAGATAACTCTTTATCTACATAAACAATAGCATTGTTTAAATCTCCACCCTTAATGAGGCCATGATCTAATAACATTTCAATTTCATGTAAAAAACTAAAAGTTCGGGAATCAGAAATTTCTTTTTTAAACTCTGAAATTTCATTGATAAAAGCATTTTGAGTTCCTAATACATTAGTTCCAAAATCAACCATGGTAGTAAGTTCATATTTTTCTGAGGGTAAGATCATGATCTCACTACCAGTTTTTTCATCTTTATAGGAGATTATTTCTTTTACTACATATTCTTCTACAAAAGCTTCTTGTTCAATAAGACCAGCTGTTTCTAAAATTTCAATAAAATATTTTGATGAACCATCCATTATAGGAGGCTCTGATGCATCAAGTTCAATAATACAATTATCAATTTGCAAACCTACTAAAGCAGCTAATACATGTTCTGAAGTATTTATATTGACTCCATTTTTTTCAAGATTTGTACCTCTTTCTGTAGTAACCACATAATTAGCATCTGCTTCAATAACTGGTTTTCCTTCTAAATCTATTCGTACAAAAGCATATCCATAATTCTCTGGAGCAGGCTTAAAAGTCATGTTTACAGATTTTCCAGTATGCAATCCTACACCTGATAGTGAAACTTCTTTTGCAATTGTTTTTTGTTTAATATCTAGATTAGTCATTCGTAATATTTTTCTCTATAGTATTAAGTCTATTAATTATTTTAGGCAGGTTTTTAAAATGCACATAGCTTTTGTTATAATCATTATAAGTGAATGCAGGTGACCCCTGCAATGTCTCGTTATCCTTTACATTTCTACCTATTCCACTTTGCGCTTGTATTCTTACATTGTTTCCAATGGTTATGTGACCTACAATTCCAACTTGCCCACCAATTATACAATTTTCTCCTATTTTAGTAGATCCTGCAATTCCAGTTTGAGCTGCAATAACAGTGTTTTTTCCAATTTCTACATTATGAGCAATCTGAATTTGATTATCCAACTTCACTCCTTTTCTGATAATTGTAGACCCTAAAGTAGCTCTATCTATAGATGTAGCTGCACCAATATCAACATTATCTTCAATGATCACATTTCCAGTTTGAGGAACTTTTATAAATTCACCTTTTTCATTAGGTGCAAAACCAAAGCCATCGGCTCCAAGAATGACACTACTATGAATAACACAATTATTGCCTATTTGTGTATCGGAATATATTTTTGCTCCAGAAAATAAAGTGACATTATTACCAATTGTTACATGATCACCTAAATAAACATTTGGATAAATTTTTACATGATCACCTATTTTTACATGATCACCTATATAAGCAAAAGCACCAATGTAAATGTTTTTACCATAATTAGCACTTTCAGAAATAAAAACTGGTTGTTCGATTCCTGTCTTATTCATTTTTACTTGATTATAGTACTCTAGCAATTTTGAAAAAGACTTATAAGCATCATCAACTCTTATTAAGGTTGCACTAATTTTATTTTCAGCTTTAAAATTTTTATCTACAATAACGGCAGAAGCCTTAGTGGTATAAATATATGATGTGTATCTTGGGTTAGAGAGGAAACTTAAACTTTCTGGTATTCCTTCTTCAATTTTAGAAAGCTTAGATACCTCTACTTCTGGATCACCCTCTACTTCACCTTCTAAAATACCTGCTATTTGAGCTGCTGTAAATTTCAAATTTTATTTGTTTTAAGAATATTCATTTCCATGCAAAAATAGAAAAAAAGGTTTATTAATTGGTTTTTGGGAAACACATATAATTTTTAATCACTTTTTTAGACAATGCTTTTAAGTTAAATTGATCACTTGCTTTTGCCACATCAATCACTTTTCCGCTTTTTGTATATAAATTAATAGTCTCTTTTTCCATACTATATGCTTGATTAGTGATTTGTCCAGTAAAAACAAAATAAGAAGCTTCACTTTCATTGATATTGTATTTTGATATTAAATCTTTTTTTGCATTTTTAATTTTATCAATCGAAAATTCTTGATTCTGGATTTCAATACTCAATAAATCACGATTTAGTAACATTTGTGAAATAGTACTCAACACAAAATCCTCTTCAGATTGCCATGATTTCATAGCAGATATAATATCATAGTCATCTAACTTAGCAAAAACATCTAAAATTTCATTATTTATATTCCCTTTGGTTACAGTTGAGTTTAAAAAATAGATTAAAGCGGTACTTGCTTCTAATTTTATTCCTTCACTGCTAAGCTCTTTTGCTCTTTTTAAAAGTCTAGTAACTAACTGTTCTGCTACAAGACTAGTTTTGTGCAAATAAACCTGCCAGTACATCAACCTTCTTGCTAGAATAAATTTTTCAACTGAGTAAATTCCTTTTTCTTCAACTACAATTTTGTCTTCAAAAACATTTAGCATACTAATTAAACGTTGTGAATTTATGGATCCTTCAGAAACACCAGTGTAAAAACTGTCTCTCCTTAAATAGTCCATTCGATCCATATCCAATTGTCCGGAAATTAATTGATAAAGGAACTTCCTAGGGTATTCATTCTTGAAAATTTGAATAGCAAGCGTTAATCTAAAGCTAAATTCTTTATTTAATACGTCCATAAAAAGCAACGAAATAAACTCATGATCTATGTTTTCAACAATACTATGCTCCATCGCATGCGAAAACGGACCATGCCCTATATCATGAAGTAAAATAGCTATATAAAGAGCTTCAGACTCTTCTTCACTAATTTCAACACCTTTAAAACGAAGTACTTGAACCGCTTTTTGCATTAAATGCATGGCGCCTAAAGCATGATGAAAACGAGTGTGATGGGCTCCAGGATAAACCATATACGACATACCCATTTGTGAAATCCTACGCAATCGTTGAAAATATCGATGCTCAACTAATTCAAAAATAAGTGGACTTGGTATCGTAATAAAACCATAGATTGGATCGTTTATTATTTTGAGTTTGTTTTGCGAATTCAATCTTTAAATTTTTTTATTAATAAAAATTATTTTAATAGGTACTTCGGAATTATTTTTGCTGTACACATTGAAAATTCTTTTTAAAATTTCAATTAATTAACAAATATACATATATGAGCGAAATAAAAGTACTTTGGGTTGATGACGAAATAGAATTATTAAAACCACACATTATATTCCTTGAAAAAAGAAATTATAGTGTTACAAAAGCCCTAAGTGGTATGGAAGCTCTAGAAGAAATTAAAAAACAAAATTTTGATATTGTTTTTTTAGATGAAAATATGCCAGGTCTAACTGGTATTGAAACTTTAGCCGAAATTAAAGAACATCAAGCTAATCTTCCTGTTGTAATGATTACTAAGAGCGAAGAAGAGTATATTATGGAAGAAGCTATAGGCTCTAAAATTGCAGATTACCTTATTAAACCTGTTAATCCAAATCAAATATTATTAAGTTTAAAAAAGAATTTAGACCATTCAAGGTTGGTTTCTCAAAAAACAACATCTTCATACCAACAAGAATTTAGAAAAATAGCAATGGATCTATCCATGATCAACTCTTATGAGGAGTGGATGGAAATGTATAAAAAACTTGTTTACTGGGAATTGGAACTAGAAAACATTGATGACTCTGGTATGTTTGAAATTTTAGAATCTCAAAAAAATGAAGCTAATATACAGTTTTGCAAATTCATAGAAAAAAACTATCCAGATTGGTTTAATAGCAATGAAGACAAGCCAATAATGTCACACACGTTATTTAAAGAGAAAGTTTTACCAGTTATAGAAACACAAAAAACACTATTTATAGTGGTAGATAATTTACGATATGATCAATGGAAAGCATTCGAACCTTTTCTAAATAGTAGTTTTAAGAAAAGCAGTGAAGAGCTTTATTATAGTATTTTACCTACCGCAACTCAGTATGCAAGAAATTCAATATTTTCAGGATTAATGCCTAGTGAAATGGAAAAAACTTATCCTAATTATTGGCTAAATGATACTGATGAAGGAGGGAAAAACATGTTCGAAAAGGAATTTTTAGAAACTCAATTAAAAAGATTAGAGAAAAATTTAAATTGGAGTTATCATAAAATTACAAGTTTAAGACAAGGCAAAAAATTATCAGCCAATTTTAAATCACATAAAAATGAAGATTTAATCGCGTTGGTTTATAATTTTGTAGATATGCTTTCACATTCAAAAACTGAAATGGAAGTGATAAAAGAATTAGCTTCCACAGATAAATCTTATAGATCTTTAACACAAAGTTGGTTTAAAAACTCACCATTACTTGATATTATCCAACAAGCTTCTGCCTTAGGGTTTAAATTAATTATCACTACAGATCACGGAACTATTAATGTTAAAAACCCAACTAAAGTAATTGGTGATAAAAACATTAGCTCTAATTTAAGGTATAAAACAGGAAAAAGCTTGTCTTATGAAGAAAAAGATGTATTGGTATCTAAAAATCCTAAAAACATATGCTTACCAGCTATTAACATGAGCAGCTCATTTATTTTTGCAAAAGGAGATATGTTTTTTGCCTACCCCAATAGATACAATCATTTCGTAAACTACTTTAGAAATACCTATCAACATGGTGGCATATCGATGGAGGAAGTTTTAATTCCATTCATTGTTTTAGACCCAAAGCAGGCATAATTAATTTTTTAAAAAAATAATGCTCCTTACTGATATTTTTTGTTGACTATCTGTATTAATTTGTATGTTTGTTTTTAAGTTTACTATGGAATATATTTTTAATTTACAAGATTTGCCATCAGTTGCAAAACAAGTGCTAACAGAAGTCCCTAATAAGATTCTCCTTTTTTATGGAGACATGGGAGTTGGAAAAACAACACTTATAAAGGAAATTGCAAAACAATTAGGAGTAAAAGGAGTAATTAATAGTCCAACATTTGCATTGGTAAACGAATATGAAATTAAAGATGATAAGGTCTATCATTTTGATTTTTATAGAATTAATAATGAAGAAGAAGCTATGGATATAGGAATTGAAGATTATTTTTTTTCAAGCCATTGGAATTTAATAGAATGGCCTCAAAAAGTAACTAATCTTTTACCTGTAAATAGCACCAAAATACAACTAACTAAAAATCAAAACGGAACTAGAACATTAAATATGATACCTGTGAAATAGATTGCGATGATTAAAACCCTTTGAAGAGCAACGCTCTCAAAAAAGAGTCCCTATCAACAAAGCAAATATTTATTTAGATAATCATCTAATTTTCTAATTGACATTTATTTACGTAATTTAGTACTTCTAACAATTCACAAATGTCTGAAATAAAATCTCCTTTTACCAAAGCTCAATTACTGCCTCAAGAAGAAACCCTTGAAATTCCGAAAGAAAAAGGTGAATTATTTATCGGGATTCCGAAAGAAACTCATTTTCAAGAAAAAAGAATATGCTTAACTCCTGACGCGGTTGCAGCAATAGTTGCCAATGATCATCGAGTTTTGATAGAAAATGGAGCTGGTGAAAAAGCAGGTTTTACAGATGCTGATTATAATGAAGCTGGTGCTGAATTAACAAAGGAGACTAATAAAGTATTTGCTTGTCCTATCATATTGAAAGTAGAGCCCCCTTCTATAGACGAGATAGCACTCATCAATCCCAAAACGATTTTAATTACTGCTCTTCAATTAAAAACAAGAACTAAAGAATATTTTGAAGCTTTAGCAAAAAAGAAAATTACAGCCTTAGCTTTTGAATTTATTAAAGATGAGGCCCATAGCTATCCAGCCGTAAAAGCACTTAGTGAAATTGCTGGAACCGCATCTGTTTTAATCGCTTCTGAATTAATGGCAAACAATGAAATAAGCAACGGTATGCTATTTGGAAATATTAGTGGGGTTCCGCCAGTTGAGGTTGTTATTATTGGAGCTGGAACAGTGGGTGAATTTGCAACTAGATCTGCGTTGGGTTTAGGTGCAAATGTCAAGGTGTTTGATAGCTCCTTAACTAGATTAAGGAATTTACAAATAAAAGCTGGAAGACCATTATTTACCTCTACCCTACAACCAAAATATCTTATGAAAGCACTTAGGAGATGTGATGTCGCAATTGGTGCCTTAAAAGGATCAAATAGATCTCCAGTAGTAGTAACAGAAACGATGGTCGAAAAAATGAAAAAAGGTGCTGTTATCATTGATGTTAGTGTAGATATGGGTGGATGTTTTGAAACTACCGAAGTCACTAGTCATGATAATCCAACAAGGATTAAACATGGAGTTATCCATTATGGTGTTCCTAATATTCCTGCCAGGTATCCAAAAACAGCTTCTATATCTATAAGTAATATTTTTACTCCATATCTTTTAAATATTGCTGAGTCAGGTGGATTAGAAAATGCCATACGTTTTGATAGTGGTTTAAAAAATGGGTTGTATTTTTACCGTGGTATTTTAACCAATAAAGCTGTTGCTGATTGGTACGGAATACCCTATAGTGATCTCAATATTTTAATATTTTAAAGAATAAACGAATCACATTTATATTAATTATTGAACCCCTGATTATCAAATGAGTCTTTTAAAACGATTTGCATTCTATTTTGGAGGATTTGCCATTGGTCTTATTCTTTTATATTTTTTTATTGGTGGAAGTGGAGCTTCCTGTGAATATGATTATGGCCCGAATTCAAGAACATTAAAAAACATTAGACTAAAAAAGCGTGTATACACAAACAAAGCTTTAGATGCGCTAAAAAACAATCAAATAGATACTTCTGATATTTCTAATTTATTATTAAAGGGTGATGTTTTATTCTCTCAAAGCAATACAAAGCTAGATTCTTGTGATGTTTATGTAATAGAAGGAGCTTATAAAGGAAAGCCAAAAGAGAAACTAAAAATTTCAGTTAAAAATTGCAACAAAAAAGCGACTATTCAAAAAATAACTATCATCAAGTAATTTATACTTTTCTTCTTTCTTTTTCCTTTTTCAATAAAGAAAGCTCTCTACTAGTTTGACCAGCAACAGAAGTGTTTTCTTCAGCTCGCCGAATTAAGTAAGGCATTACGTCTTTAACTGGACCAAAGGGTATGTATTTAGCAATATTATAACCCAAAACCCCTAAGTTAAATGAAATATGATCACTCATTCCGTATAATTGTCCAAACCAAATTCTAGAATCGTTAATTGCAATATTTTTTTCTTTCATTAAGTCCATTGCTAAATAAACGCTCTCTTCATTATGTGTTCCAATAAATAATTCTATATCACCTATATTGCTTAATATATAATTTAAAATCTTATTGAAACAATCATCGGTAGCTTGTTTACTTTTATGCATTGGAGATGTATATCCTTTTTCTTCTGCTCTATCATTTTCTTTTTCTAAATAAGCCCCTCGAACAATTTTATAACCTAATTTATATCCACCTTCTTTTGCTTTTCTATGCGCTTCTTTAAGATAATTGAAACGGTCCCATCTATAACATTGTAATGTGTTAAATACAACTGCGCGCTCTTTATTATAGGCAAGCATCATTTTTTCGCAAAGTTGGTCTGCAGCATTTTGCATCCAAGATTCTTCAGCATCTATTAATAATGTAATATTAGCATTTAAGGCTGCCTTACAAGCTTTATCAAATCTATTTACAACTCGCTCCCATTCATTGACTTCTTCTTCAGAGAGTTCAATATTTTCAGATTTTTTTTGATACAATTCAAAACGACCTAGACCTGTTGGCTTAAATACAGAAAAAGGCATTGCTTTTTTAGTTTCAGAAAAATCTGTCAACTCCAATATTTTATTTAATGTTGAATCTAATTGATCATTCCCTTCTTTACCTTCCACTGAATAATCCAATACCGAAAAAACTCCAACATCATAAAGATTATCGACAACTGGCATACAATCACTCTCATTAACTCCACCACAAAAATGATCAAAAACCGTAGACCTAATCAAGCCTTCTACTGGTAAACGCATATTTAATGCAAATTTTGTAGCGGCGGTACCGATTTTAACCAAGGGCTCAATTGATATCATTTTAAAAAGAAAATAAGCGCGTTCAAGCTCAGAATCACTTTTAAGTCTAAAAGCAGTCTCTGTATTGTCGAAAATAGAATTTGTAACCATAAGTGTATATTATATTTAAACATCAAATATAACTAATTTTGCTTTTTGTTAATTTATAAAGTAGCTATAAAATTTCATTTTAAATAGTAGAATCAGATGGTGATTTTAACATAAAATATAATTAGATTTGGAATGAATATATATTTCAATTTCTGATTATATGAAAGAAATTATTAAAAATAAAGGATCTGTTTATTGTAGTTCAAATAATTGGGATTCTCTGAATATTAGAATTAAGGAAATAAACCCTTCTAATATTTTTATTATAGTAGACACCAATACTAAACAATATTGTTTACCTCTTTTTATTGAAAAAAAATCATTTAATCAGTCATTTGAAGTTTTAGAAATTCCAGATGGCGAAATTAACAAAAACATAAACACCTGCTCTCTTCTTTGGAATGAACTTTCTGAAAATGTAGCAGACAGGAATAGTTTAATCATCAACCTTGGAGGTGGTGTTGTTACAGATTTGGGCGGATTTGTTGCTTCTACTTTTAAAAGAGGGTTGTTTTTCATAAATGTTCCAACAACACTCCTTTCTATGGTTGATGCTTCTGCAGGAGGGAAAAATGGGGTTGATTTGGGCTTACTTAAAAATCAAATAGGAGTTATTAACGATCCAGAAATGACGTTAATTGATACCGATTTTTTAAGGACATTACCTAAAAATCAAATGCTATCAGGTTTAGCAGAAATGATAAAACATGGTTTAATCCATTCAAGAGAATACTGGGATAAAGTAAAAAGTTTTGATATTTTGAAAATGGATGAATTGGAAGATTTGATTTGGGAATCTGTTTTGATTAAAAATGACGTTATTACAAAAGATCCATTTGAGAAAAACCTAAGAAAAACATTAAACTACGGACACACCTTAGGCCATGCAATTGAATCTTATAGTTTAGACCAAAACAAGTTTCCTGTTTTATTACATGGTGAAGCAATTGCTATTGGCATGGTATTGACAACTTATATCTCCCATAAGCAATTAGGGTTTCCAGAACAAACACTATCAGATATCAGCCATCATATTATTAAATATTTTAATAAATCTCTATTTAACAAGGAAGCTATGAATGCTGTAATTGAATTATTAAAATTTGACAAAAAGAATTATAACGGCACGGTTTTATTTGTTCTATTAACCGATATTGGTAATTATAAATTAAACTGTGAAGTTTCTAATTCATTGATTTTTGAAGCTTTTGAATATTATAAAAACTATAAATAACGCTCCTCTATTACTTCTTTATGGTGAGTTTCGTGACCGCAAATTAAAAATCCTGCTGCCCTAACCGATAAGGAATTATCATTAGCTTTTCCAATTCGTTTCAAACTGTCTTCCGAAAAGTTTTTAAACAATACAATTGAAGCAGCTCTAACAATGCTATATTCTTCCAAAACACTATCAATAGTCCTTGTATTTAAATCGGCATTGCGAACAAATTCATTTTCGTTAAAGCCCTCTAAATTAGCATTATCAGAACGTGCGAACTGCAAGGCTCTATAATTAAAAACTCTTTCCGTGTCAATAATATGAATTAAAATCTCTTTAATGGTCCATTTGCTTTCTTCATACCGATATTCCAATTTCGATGTTGGAATATTTTTAAAAAAATTAATAGTCTCAAGCTTACCATTGACTAAAGAATCTAATAATGGTAAGTCATTAACTTTATCCAAATAAGTTTTGAAATATGAATGGTATTCATTTGAGCTAAGAGCAGATATCTTCATATTCAGTATTTTTTTTAAATAAAAAACTCTTGCTCATCACAAGAGGTAGCTTTAATCATTTATTGTTTTTTTTTAAAATTCTTTAAAAATAGAATGCATCAAACGTTTTTTATCATTGATACTTTCTTCTAAAGATATCATGGTCTCCGTTCTTGTAACTCCTTCAATATCATCTAATTGATAAATAATATTTTTTGCTTGATTGGTATTTTTTGCACGTATTTTACAAAAAATATTAAATTTACCAGTAGTAACATGAGCAACGGTTACAAAAGGGATTTCATTAATCCTTTCCAAAACAAATTGTGTTTGAGATGTTTTATTAAGAAATATACCTACATAAGCGATAAACGAATATCCCAGTTTTTTATAATCTATTGTCAAAGAAGATCCTATAATTAACTTTACATCTTCCATTTTACGAACTCTTACGTGAACAGTTCCAGCTGAAATATTCAACTTCTTTGCGATATCTGTAAAGGGAATTCTAGTGTTTTCAATCAACATATCTAGAATTTTATGATCAGTATCGTCTAATTTAAATTTTCCCATTTTTTATTTTACCTATTTTTTTTGCAAATCTACTAACAAAAATTAAAGTAAGAAATTATTTTCATTAAAATAAATCAATGATTTGTCGTTTTTATTATTAATAATAAAAACATTTAAACCTATTTCTATATTATTTTGAGAATTCACTAATATTTCTGAATTATCCCCATCTTTTTCAAGATGTCCATAAAAACCATCTAATCCTCCAATTTTAGCAATTTTTGGAATAAATTTTATGGTTTCATTTTCTAGTGATTCTGTAAATTGAATTGCAATTGAAGTTGGCTTAATACTGTCATTAACCAATACATTTCTTAGAATATAATCATAATAGTTCTTTTTATTTTCAGGAATTAAAAAATATTTTTTATAATTAATAGGAAAATTATCTTGCTTTGTAATCCCAAACAAATTGACGAAAGCATAAAACAGATACGCTCTTGTTTTTTCTCGCCGATAATCATCACCTAAATGCCCTGCCTCAAATAAGATTACCGGAACTCCTTTCATTTGAAAAGCATCACCAAAACAGTTAGCATTAAAGGAATCATAGTACCTACCAACTTGTCCTGGTATCAGTTTTTGCAAATATTCATTCAAACCCACAATCAGTTCCATAGCTATTCTCCTAGAGTCCGTAACTTTTCTATCCATATTTGAAGAAGGTGACAAAAAAGAAACTGTGGCTGGTTTTTTTGTTTCCAATCCAAAAATTGATCGTTGCCCATGTAAATTCAAACATAAATTCGGTTTCAATTTATTAAAGGCATTCATTAAAACCCTACTTTCATTTTGAGATAAATCTTGAGCTTCACGGTTTAAATCAATGTTATTTGCATTATTTCGAGTATACAAGCTAGCTCCATCTGGATTTAATATAGGAATGACGTATAGCGTGAAATCATTTAAAAAGCTCTTAATTTCATCCTTAAAATCGTCCTTTTGAGTGACAAATTTCAAAAAATCAAAAATTGTCTTTGTTGTGGTTGATTCGTTTCCATGCATTTGTGACCAAGCAAGAACAATTCTTTTGCCAGATCCAATTTTTATCATTGGTATTTCTTTTCCTAGTTCTGAAACACCAAGTATAGAAATTTCATAGTAATTATCATACTTTTTTAATAGTGGTTTTATATGCTCTAGAGTAACATATCTACCACTTATTAATGACTCGAAATTATTGGAATACCAAGCTTCTATCTCCATTTTAAAAATTGTTCTCCAACAAAGGTAAACAATGTGGAGTTTACATCTGTAACCAGTAATTTGAGCCACTAATGTTTGGTTTTGTAAACAATCAGCAAGGCTTATTTGATCAAAATACACTAAAAAATAATATTAATTATTTTTATTTACACAACTTTATCTATTTCAAGCATTTAAATATATTTTAATAAAGCTAAAGTTTAACTATATTAAGGGTAAATACATTCATTCTTTGAATTCTAAACTTAATATATTACATTTGTAAACATTAACACTCATCTTATAAAATTACAATGGTAAACAGTTCAGATTTTGGAAATAGACTTCAAAAAATCATTGATTTTTATAATATTTCTGCTACAGAACTATCCAATCAAATAAGCTTTAATAGGTCTACAATTTCTCACCTCCTATCTGGTAGAAATAAGCCTAGTTTAGATTTCGTGATGAAGGTGCTTCAGAAATTTCCTGAAGTAGAATTGTATTGGTTACTAAATGGAAAAGGATCTTTTCCGGCAGTTAAAAGCACTCCTAATTCTATACTTACACTTTCTAAAAATAAGCTTCCTACAGAAAAAGAAGATCATTTAACGAAAGAAGTTGATTTCTCAGAAGTTATTTCAAACTCAATCAATGATACGGATATAGATAGAATTGTTATTTTCTTTAAAAATGGCACTTTTAAATCCTATAAAAATTAAGATATATCGCTTAAAATTCGGATTTTAGCAGTAAATATTATTCGATGCGATTTATAACTGGACTTTTACTTTCTTTTTTAATTTTCAGCTGCTATGAACCTGAGCGTAATTGCCAAGACTTTAAAACAGGTACTTTTGAGTACGAAGCTTTAATTGGTAAAGAAGTACTTAGCACCACCTTTACTCGCAATGATACTTTAGAAATAGATTACTTTAATGGTAAATCGGATAGCTCCTCCATCCGATGGATAAATGATTGTGAATACATTGTAAAGAAGATTAATCCTAAGAATATGGCAGAAGAGAAAGCAATCCATATGAAAATACTTACAACTAAAGGCAATGAATATAATTTTGAATACAATATAGTTGGTGACACTAACAAACAAAAAGGAACTGCTAACAAAATAGACTAATGCCTTTAAACATAGTACTTGTCGAACCAGAAATACACACCAATACAGGTAATATTGGACGTTTAAGTTTAGCTTCTGGATCTAATTTACATTTAATAAAACCATTTGGGTTTGAATTATCGGATGCTAGGTTAAAACGTGCAGGACTGGATTACTGGAAACATATTTCTCTTTTTATCTATGACGATTTTAATGATTTTTTAAACAAAAATCAGCATGCAGAAATGGTTTTTCTATCAAGTCATGGTAAAAAATTATACTGGGATATTAATTATACAGAACATATGTTTTTAATCTTTGGTAAAGAATCTAAAGGCTTATCACCAGATATTATAAAAAACAACCTAAATCACACCTATAAAATTCCTTTGCAAAGTGATAAAGTAAGAAGCATCAATCTTGCAAACGCTGTAAGCATAGTTGTCTATGAAGGATTACGAACTCTATTATGACACAAGAACAACAAGCCAATAATCCATTACACGGAATTACATTAAAAACAATTTTAGAGCATCTAGTAGCCACTTATGGCTGGCATGAATTGGGAGGAAAGATTAAAATAAATAGTTTTAACTCCAACCCTACTATTAAATCGAGCTTAACATTTTTAAGAAAAACACCTTGGGCAAGAGAAAAAGTGGAACGATTGTATTTAAAGTCTTTAAATAAATAGAAATTTTATTGAAAATCGAAGAACACTTCTATTAATAGAACTTGCCACCAGTTGTATCAATCATATTGTCTTTTAGCGAAAAATCTCTAAAATCTTGATGATCATGACAATTTTTATAATTCTTTTAAAACAGGAATATTTGTCCTTTACCATCAGTTTCTGGATCCGGTGCTTTATCATTTAGCTCCTCTTTTTTAGCATCAGATATTTCCGTATTAGAATCTTGTTCTAATGGGAGCTCATTAATTTTTGTTTCAGCAAGCACGGTTTCTTCTTCTACCACTTCCATATCTTCAATTGGAGTTTGATCTGGGGATTCATAAAACAAAGGTTCTTTAGTGTTAATTTCAATTATTTTATCTTTAGTTAATTGATTTCCTAAAGCAGTTATTCCTTTTATAGAAATGAATTCTTCCAAGTTAATTTCTGAATTCTCTTCACGTTCCTTACCTCTCTTTTTAGTAAAAACCAATTCTACTACAGGTCTATGATCTGTAAAAACAGTCTCCAAATAGGACTTTGGATGATCTGTGATCACTAATTCTTCTTTATCAGGAGAATCAATTAAAAAGCGTTTTACATAGAAGAGTTCTTTTTCTCCCTCCCAATAAATGACGGTAATTGGCTTTTTAGGATCCCATTTTTCCAATACGATCATTTCATCGTTAAAATGCAATGTCATCTCAGGAACCACTGTCTTTACAATACCTTTTTGATCAATCACCAACAGTCGGTCATCACTGGTAAAATCTCCTAACAGCTCCCCTCTTTGATCAACATTTAAACGCTGTACTGTTTCATCAAACCAAATTTTTCTAGGCTTTAATGTTGAAAGACCTTTTTCTTTAAGTTCAATTCTCTTTACAGAATATTTAGTCACAATATTTCCTCTAGAAGCCCTTCCTTTAACAATCATATCTGAAAAGTCTACATCGAATTTTAGCTTTTTAATACTTCCAGATTGTCTTAGTAATACAGTAACTAGTTCGGCTTCGCCATTTGGATTTGCTGAAAAATATAAAGATTTACTTGTTTTAGTACCCTTTGTTAAATCATATTCTTTATCACGCGTTATTGATGTTACTGCAAAGCGTTTGACATAAGAAGCGCCTTTTGCTCCATCCCTATAAATAAGATTGTAGATGGTTCGTGTATCTTTTTTCTTGAAAACTGCTACGTAGATGATATCTTTTCCTATAAATGTTTTGGAGCCAACTTTAGTAACCATCATCTTGCCCTCTTCTGTAAAAACTATAATATCATCTATATCACTACAATCGGTTATATACTCATCTTTCCTAAGGCTTGTCCCAACAAATCCCTCTTCCCTATTAACGTATAGCTTCGTATTTCTAATGACTACTTTGGTCGCTTCGATATCATCGAAAACACGAATTTCAGTTTTTCGTTCTCTACCTTTTCCGTAATCCCTAATTAATCGTTTAAAATAAGCAACAGCATAGGCGATTAAATTAGCCAGGTGATTTACAATCTCGGCGATTCTTTCTTCAAGTGTATCTATTTTTTGTTGTGCTTTACCAATATCGAACTTAGAAATACGCTTAATTCTAATTTCAGTTAAACGCACTATATCTTCTTCAACAACAGGTCTTTTTAAATGTGCAATATGAGGCTTTAATCCTTTATCTATAGCTAAAATTACTCCTTCCCATGTTTCTTCTTCTTCAATATCACGATAAATGCGGTTTTCTATAAATATTCGTTCTAAAGAAGCAAAATGCCATTGCTCCTCTAATTCATTTAATTGAATCTCTAATTCACTTTTTAAAAGCTGTACTGTTCTATCTGTTGAAGTTTTCAACATATCATTCACCCCAACAAACAATGGCTTGTTATCTTCAATTACACAACCTAATGGTGAAATAGGAGTTTCACATTTTGTAAAGGCATATAATGCATCAATTGTTTTATCTGGAGAAATACCAGCAGGCAAATGAATTAATATCTCCACCTCAGCAGCAGTATTGTCTTCAATTTTTTTAATTTTTATTTTTCCCTTTTCATTGGCCTTTAAAATAGAGTCTATCAATGATGAAGTTGTAGTTCCAAAAGGAATTTCAGTAACCACTAACATGTTTTTACTATAACTATTGATCCTTGCCCTAGAACGTATTTTACCTCCTCTTAAACCACTATTATAATTTGTTACATCTGCGATTCCACCAGTAGGGAAATCTGGAAATATCTGAAAGCGTTTTCCTTGCAAATGCTTAATAGAAGCATCAATTAATTCAATAAAGTTATGCGACAAAACTTTTGTTGATAGACCTACTGCAATTCCTTCTGCTCCTTGCGCTAATAACAAAGGGAATTTAACAGGAAGATTTATAGGTTCTTTTCTACGACCATCATAAGAAGCTTGCCAATCGGTATTTTTTGGATTGTAAACAACATCCAATGCAAATTTAGAAAGTCTTGCTTCAATATAACGAGATGCGGCAGCCCTGTCACCAGTTAATATATTACCCCAATTTCCTTGTGTATCAATTAATATGTCTTTTTGACCAATCTGTACCATCGCATCAGCAATACTCATATCTCCGTGCGGATGATACTGCATGGTATGTCCTACAATGTTTGCTACTTTATTATACCTACCATCATCCAAATCTTTAAGAGACTGCATGATTCTCCTTTGCACAGGCTTAAAACCATCTTCAATAGCAGGAACAGCACGTTCTAAAATAACATACGAAGCATAATCTAAAAACCAATCCTTGTACATACCGGTAACTTTCGTGATGGTATCTTCAGTATGGTTTTCATTAGAATTTATTTCATCATCATTGTGTTCCAACTCTTCGCTCATAATTATGCTACGTAATTATTATTATATTTTAATAAAGCAATTTATTCAACAACTTTATCCAATTCTACTTTCAAGTTATTAATAATAAATTCTTGTCTGTTGGGTGTGTTTTTTCCCATATAAAAAGACAACAAATCTTCTATGCTAATACTCTTATCAAGCATTACAGGTTCTAAACGGATATCATTACCTATAAAATGTTTAAACTCATCAGGAGAGATCTCCCCCAGGCCCTTAAATCTAGTGATTTCATGTTTTGGTTTTAACTTATCTATTGCACTAATTCGTTCTTCTTCCGTGTAACAATAAATTGTTTCTTTTTTATTTCGAACTCTAAACAAAGGAGTTTCCAAAATATATAAATGCCCTTCTTTTATAACTTCAGGGAAAAACTGAAGAAAAAAAGTAAGCAATAATAATCTAATATGCATACCATCCACATCAGCATCAGTAGCAATAACTATATTATTGTAACGGAGATCTTCAGTGCCTTCTTCAATATTTAAAGCAGCTTGCAAAAGATTAAATTCTTCATTTTCATACACTACTTTTTTACTCATTGCATAACAATTCAGAGGCTTACCTCTTAATGAAAATACTGCTTGCGTATTAACATCTCGACTTTTAGTAATGCTACCACTTGCCGAATCTCCTTCCGTAATAAACAAGGTAGATTCCAAACGGCGTTCCTTTTTCATATCACCTAAATGCACCCGACAATCTCTTAGCTTTTTATTGTGAAGATTTGATTTTTTCGCCCTATCTCTTGCTAATTTTCTAATTCCCGTTAAATCTTTACGCTCTCTTTCTGCTTGCATGATCTTACGTTGCAGCACTTCGGCGATTTTAGTATTTTTATGTAAAAAATTATCTAAATATGTTTTAATAAAATCGTTGATATAAGATCTAACGGTAGGTAAATTACCACCCATGTCCACAGAGCCTAGTTTGGTTTTAGTCTGACTTTCAAAAACCGGTTCCATCACTTTTATTGCAATTGCAGAAACTATCGATTTACGAATATCACTAGCTTCATAGTTCTTCCCGTAAAACTCTCTGATAGTTTTAACGATACTTTCTCTAAAAGCTGCTTGGTGTGTTCCACCTTGAGTGGTATGCTGCCCATTTACAAAAGAATGATATTCTTCACTATATTGAGACTTACTATGTGTGATTGCTATTTCAATATCTTCCCCTTTTAAATGAATAATAGGGTATAACATATCTTCTTGAGGAATGTTCTCCTCCAATAAATCTTTTAATCCATTTTCAGAAAAATACTTTTCGCCATTAAAATCAATGGTAAGCCCAGGATTTAAATAAACATAATTTTTGAGCATTTTAATAACATACTCATTTCTATATTTAAATTTCTTAAAAATAGCCTCATCCGGAATAAAGCTAACTTTTGTTCCTTTTCGCTTGGAGGTTTCTTCAATATCGGAATCAGTTATTAACTCACCAACATGAAATTCAGCATATTTTAATTTATTATCCCTTATAGATTCTACTTTAAAATAACTAGAGAGTGCATTAACTGCTTTTGTTCCAACTCCATTTAAACCGACCGCTTTTTTAAAAGCTCGAGAGTCATATTTTCCTCCCGTATTCATTTTAGAAACCACATCCACTACTTTACCTAATGGGATTCCACGACCAAAATCTCTAACTTTAACCTCTTTATCTTTGATGCGGATTTCGATGGTCTTTCCTGCACCCATAACGAATTCATCAATACAATTATCTACAACTTCTTTTAAAAGTATATAGATCCCATCATCGGGTGAAGTACCATCGCCTAATTTTCCAATGTACATTCCAGGTCGCAACCGAATGTGCTCTTTCCAGTCTAAAGACCGTATATTATCTTCTGTATATTGTTGTTCAGCCATAGTTTGGGTGTCAAGGCTAATATAAAATTAAGGTAGAAAATTTAAAACCTAAACGATAGAAAGTAATTAACAATAATAACTAATGAATTGTTGAAAAAAATAAAAGATTTTAAACGTTAAATCTAAAGTGCATTACATCCCCATCATCAACAATATATTCTTTTCCTTCGACGCTTAGTTTACCTGATTCTTTCACTTTAGCTTCACTACCATAGCTTACAAAGTCATTATATTTTATAACTTCAGCACGAATAAAACCTTTTTCAAAATCGGTATGTATAACACCAGCTGCTTGTGGTGCAGTAGCTCCAATTGGAATAGTCCAAGCACGAACTTCTTTAACCCCAGCTGTAAAATAGGTTTGCAGGTCTAATAATTTATAGGCTCCACGTATTAATTTGGCTGACCCTGCTTCTTCCAGTCCTAAATCTTCTAAAAACATTTGACGTTCTTCATATTCCTCTAATTCATTGATATCTGACTCAGTACCGACTGCTAAAAAAATAACTTCAGCACTTTCATCGGCTACTGCAGCTTTTACTTTTTCAACATATTCGTTTCCTGATACCGCAGAAGCTTCATCAACATTACATACATACATCACTGGCTTGTCGGTAATAAACTGGACAGCGTCAATAAAGTCTTCTCTTTCTGAGTCTGTAAGTTCAATCGCTCTAACTGAAATACCAGCTTCTAAACCTTCTTTCACCTTTATTAAAGCAGTTTCTTCCTTTTGAGCATCTTTATTTCCAGTTCTGGCAGCTCTTTTTACTTTTTCAAGCTTTTTATCTGCTGTTTCCAAATCTTTTAACTGAAGTTCTATATCAATGGTCTCCTTATCTCTTATAGGATCAATACTTCCATCTACATGAATAATATTATCATCATCAAAACAGCGTAGGACATGTAAAATCGCATCTGTTTCACGAATATTACCTAGAAATTGATTTCCCAAACCTTCTCCTTTACTCGCTCCTTTGACCAAGCCAGCAATATCTACAATTTCTACAGTAGCAGGTAATACACGTTCTGGATTCACCAATTCTTCTAATTTTTCTAATCTTAGGTCTGGTACATTTACAATTCCAATGTTTGGCTCAATAGTACAAAATGGAAAATTTGCACTTTGTGCTTTGGCATTGGACAAACAATTAAATAAAGTTGATTTTCCAACATTGGGTAATCCTACAATTCCTGCTTTCATTTCTTATTTTTTAATGGCTGCAAATATACATCTTCAATTAAATTAATCACTTATTTATCGCTTCGGTTTTTACAAAGTAAATATCTTTAAAATTTACATTAAAAAATTATTTTTAAAAGGTTACCAATAAAAGAAGCAATTAAAATGGGAAACAGAAAAAATAATGATAAAAAGAAGAGCGAAAGAACTTAAAAAAAACAATTAATCCCTGTGCATGAATGATTTTTTAGCCAATAATTCAGTTTCTATTTCTACAACGTCTTCATCTGGAACACAACAATCAACAGGACAAACTGCAGCACATTGAGGCTCTTCATGAAATCCAATACACTCTGTACATTTATCTGGTGCTATAAAGTAAAACTCATCACTAATAGGCTCTTGTTCTTTAGCTGCATCGACTTGTTTTCCATTTGGTAGCACAACAAGCCCTTTTAAATCCGTTCCTTCTTCATATTTCCATTCATCAGAAGCTTCATAAATTGCATTATTAGGGCATTCTGGTTCACAAGCACCACAATTTATACATTCATCAGTTATTATAATAGCCATCGTATTTTCTTTTTTTAACTTTGCAAAGTTAGAAACTTCAAAACCTAACACCAAACAATAAAATGCAATTAAATAAAAGAATTCAAGCTTTTGTAACATTAGGAAACTTTATGAGTCAGTTTTCTAATGAAAATTACATTAAAAAAGATAATATACCTTTTAATGAGATCTTCTTTGAAGCAATGACTGAGGCAATACAGTTATCTAAATCATATAATGGTTGGTTTACAGAAAACAACATTCAATTTGCATTTAAAAGTTGGGAGGATGCTTTAAACGAAGAAAACTTATTAAAATGGACTTCCAAATATGATTTAGAAAAAGTTCATAATCATCATATAGCAATCGTATTAGCTGGTAACATACCCTTAGTTGGTTTCCACGATCTTTTATCGGTTTTGATTTCTGGAAACCGTGTGATTGCAAAACTATCTTCTAACGACAAGTTACTGCTGCCCTATTTAACAAAATATTTAATTGCAATTGAACCAGAATTTGAAGGTAAAATAGTGTTTACGGAAGAAAGATTAGAAAAATTTAATGCAGTTATTGCAACAGGCAGTAATAATACAGCACGTTATTTTGAGTATTATTTTGGTAAATACCCCAACATAATTAGAAAAAACAGAAATTCGGTAGCGGTTCTTTCTGGCAAGGAAACAAGTGAAGAGCTCAAAAGTCTTTCCAACGATATTTTTAGGTATTTTGGTTTGGGTTGTAGAAATGTTTCCAAAATTTTTATTCCTAAAGATTATAACTTTGATGCTTTTTTTAATGCCATGTTTATATGGAAAGAAGTTATAAATGACAACAAGTATATCAATAATTACGACTATAACAAAGCTGTTTACTTAATGAGTAATGTTAATTTATTGGACAATGAATTTTTATTGCTAAAAGAAGATATTAACTTCTCATCACCTATATCGGTAACTTTTTATGAATATTATGATAGTTTAGAATCAGTTAGCGAAAAATTAATCACCGAAAAGGATAACATCCAGTGTATTGTTTCTAATCTGGGTATTAAAAATGAAATTAAATTTGGTGAAACGCAGAATCCAAACTTATGGGAATATGCAGATGGTATAGACACTATCGATTTTTTAGTAAAACTTCCTAATTAATTTATTGATAAAACAATATATAAAGGCTAATGTTTTCGGATATTTGCACAGAAATTTAATTTTATAATGAAAAAGCTATTTATTTATATTATGTTAAAGAGGGTCGAATGCTCATTAAATCGTATCATAAAATAAAACTACAACAAACTAATAAACAGATACTTGCAATCATTAAAAATAACCTATCGAGACATATGAAAAAACATAATTTTAGCGCAGGACCTTGTATTTTACCGCAATCAGTAATGCAAAAAGCATCTGAAGCCATTGTCAATTTCAACAACCTAAATCTTTCATTAATTGAAATTTCACATCGCAGCAAAGACTTTGTGGAGGTAATGGAAAATGCTAGAAATTTAAGTTTAGAGTTACTAGGACTTCAAGGAAAAGGTTACAAAGCTTTGTTTTTACATGGTGGAGCTAGTATGGAATTTTTAATGGTTGCGTTTAATCTATTGGAGAAAAAATCAGCATATTTAAATACTGGAACTTGGTCAGACAAAGCCATTAATGAAGCTAAATTACTTGGAAATATAGTTGAAGTAGCTTCATCTAAAGATCATAATTTCAACTATATACCTAAAAATTACACAATCCCTTCAGATGTAGATTATTTTCATTGCACTAGTAACAATACTATTTTTGGAACACAAATTAATGACTTTCAAAAAACAGCTGTTGTAAAGGTTTGTGATATGAGTAGTGATATTTTTTCAAGGCAAATGGATTTCTCTCAGTTTGATTTAATTTATGCGGGAGCTCAAAAAAATATGGGTCCTGCTGGAACAACTTTAGTAATTATAAAAGAAGATATTTTAGGAAAAGTTTCTAGAACCATTCCTTCGATGTTAGATTATCAGGTTCATATTGAAAAAGACAGTATGTATAATACTCCGGCAGTATTTCCTGTTTATGTATCTATGTTAACTTTAGAGTGGTTAAAAAATCTTGGAGGAATTTCGGAAATTGAAAAAATTAATAATAAAAAAGCAGAACTGTTGTATTCTGAAATTGATAAAAACCCATTATTTAAAGGTTTTGTAAGTCAAAAAGAAGATCGATCCAAAATGAACGCAACGTTTAACCTTACAGACAGCTCTTTAGAAAACCAGTTCAATACACTTTGGACAGAGGCAGGAATTAATGGTTTAAAAGGGCATAGAAGTGTTGGAGGATTTAGAGCTTCGATGTACAATGCATTGCCTTTAGAAAGTGTTCAAGTACTGGTTGATGTAATGAAAGAATTAGAACGAACAGCATAAAAAAATAATAGTAATAAGATTTCCGATTTTACGGAAAATAAAATAAAAATTGTTATGAAAGTATTAGCAAACGATGGTATTTCACAAACTGGTATTGATTCCTTAGAGTCATCAGGATTTAAAGTAATAACAACTACAGTAGCACAAGAACAGTTAATAAAATATATCAATGAGCATACTATTGACGTAATTCTAGTGAGAAGCGCAACTAAAGTTAGAAAAGATATCATTGATTCCTGTCCAAGTCTTAAAATTATTGGACGCGGTGGTGTGGGTATGGACAATATTGATGTGGAATACGCAAGAAGCAAAGATCTTAAAGTAATTAATACTCCTACAGCATCATCGGCCTCTGTAGCAGAGTTAGTATTTGCTCATTTATTTGGAGGTGTTCGCTTTTTATATGATGCTAATAGAAATATGCCTTTAAGTGGTGATTCTAAATTTAAAGAATTAAAAAAGAATTATAGTGGAGGGCGAGAATTAAGAGGTAAAACTTTAGGTATAATAGGATTTGGAAGAATCGGTCAAGAAGTTGCTAAAATCGGTTTAGGCTGTGGAATGAAAATAATTGCAAGTGACACCTTTTTAGAAAAAGCAACTATTGAATTTTTGTTTTTTGACGGTCAGAAAGTTGATTTTGAAATTAAAACCCAATCTTTTGAAAAAGTATTGAAAGAAAGTGATTTTATCAGTGTGCATGTACCTGCACAAAAAAATTATATTTTTAGCAAAAAGGAATTCTCGTTAATGAAAGATGGAGCAGCGATCGTAAATGCAGCAAGAGGTGGAGTTATTGATGAAGTAGCTTTAATAGAAGCTATAGAATCTAATAAATTATCATTTGCAGCCATCGATACTTTTGAAAATGAACCTTCGCCAGCTATACAAGTTTTAATGAATGCTAAACTTTCATTAACACCTCATATTGGTGCTGCGACTAATGAGGCACAAGATAGAATTGGAACAGAACTAGCAGAACAGATAAAAAGTATTTTAAAACCTTAATTTATTGTTTTTAAGAGGTATTCTGTATGAGATAAAAAATTATACGAGCGATAAAAATACAAGCTAAAGCATGTTGGAGAATTTTAAAAAAAAATGGGAAATAAGTTCGAATTGGCAATTAACGGTTCCTCTTCTAGGAATAATAGGATTGCTTTATTCTTCGTATAAGTTAGTACGCATTTTTGCAATTGAATCTTTAGCTATTAACATAGCTCTATCACTAGTGGTGTCATTTATACTATTGAAGTTTATCTTATTTTTATTTAAAAAGTTAGAAAAAAAATGGAAGCTAACCTATCGATGGGAAATGATAAGGGTATTTATAGTTTTTGCCATTACAGGAAGTAGCAGTGCTATTATAGGAAGACCATTTTTAAAAATAGTAGGGATTACTAATGATAATTTGCAACCGGTTCTTTATTGGGTATTATATGTACTGATAAGTTTTATTTGTTATCAATTCTTGTTAATTACTATAGCTTGGCTTTTTGGACAATTTAAATTCTTTTGGAATTTTGAAAAGAAAATGATTCGTAAATTGCGATTGGGTTTTTTATTAAATGAAAAATAGCAAAATCACTGTTTAATATTTTGGTGTTTTAATTTCAACAAACTTTGTAAAATTAGTGTTCACTATAAAATATGCGAACCATTTCTTAGACAACCCTGCAGAGATGTATAATTTACGTAGTTTATAGGATTTAAAATGTTTTAAAATACCTAAGTAAGAATTCATACTACTTAAAAACAATAGCTTCTCTGCTTTGCTAGCGTTTGATGTATACTCTATTAGTTTATTTTGTTTATGTATGGCTTCATAAAAATTACCTTTGGTACGTTTGCTGACATAAATTCTGTTGGGTTTTATAAAACCTCCAATATAACTTACACCCTTGCTGTAATGTTGCAAATAAATCTTTTTGGGATGTAATTTTAAATGTAATTCAGTTTTTAAAAATTTGGATATTATAGGAATTAAACTTTTTAAATAGGCTTTGTTCGTATGCACCAATACAAAATCGTCTACATACCTACCGTAGTATCTAATACCTAATTGATGTTTTATAAAATAATCAAAACAACTCATATACACATTGGCAAAAACCTGACTTGTTAAGTTTCCGATAGGCAAACCATAATCGGGTTTTGCAGCAAACAAACTTTTATCTTTTGGTAAATTATCCCAGTTACTTAGTTTTCCTTTTATTATAGCGTTGTTAACTGGCTCATTAAATAATATGATTTTACAAAGGTTTAAATACAGTTGTTTGTCTGCGCCGTTATATTTTGAAATAAATAGCGTTTCAATTTTAGTATATAGAATAGTTTTATTTATGTGCATAAAAAAACCTTTGATATCTAACTTTAACACATAACAATTTTGCGTATAGTTTTTTGAGCATTTACGTATAAAACCATCAACTCTATCAATCCCAAAATGAGTACCTTTTGCTTTACGGCAGGCATAACTATCGTAAATAAAATACTTATCAAATACAGCATTCATTTTCTGTATTACTAAATGATGTACTACCCTATCTCTAAAATTTGCTGCAAATATTTCGCGCTTTACGGGTTTATCTACCACAAAAGCAATGGAGCTACTAATGGCATACCTGCCGCTTTCTAATTCTTCTTTTAACTGTATTAATTCTTCTTCTAAATTAAGCTCAAAAGCCAAGGCATTTATAGTGTTTCGTTTGTTTTTGCGACAGCTGTAATATGCTTTAAACAAATCTTCTAAAGGAATAATATTCTGTTTTACCATAAATATAGTGCATAAAAAAGACGGCAAAAATGCCGTCTTTTTTTAAGAAAGTTTGAAAAGCTCGAACTGCACGCACATAGTTTGTGTTGTTCTTATTGTTGTTGTTCTGATTACCATTGTTGAAATTCTGTTTCCACGCGTTATTGTTATCGTTCTCCGTAGAACTCCAGTAGTAATGCAACACCTTAATTTCTGAACCATTACCGATTGGTAAGGAGCGCTATTTTGCTACATAGTTTACTATATAGCTAAGGTGCCTTTTCAAAATAAACGCACACTTGTTAAAACCTTGGTTTTAAACAATTCTGGCGTTAGAAGTAGCACTTTTTTTCCAGCCTACGACTTGCTTTCCTATACTGTTCATTATATCTGCCAAAACACTTTGTCTTTTTATAGACATTAGTTTTAAGTCTACACAAACCCTAACTTCTAATTTAAGTATTTCAAAATTATCTAAAAACTCGTTTAAAAAAGTTGTTTTTTCTTGCGCTCTATTAGCACGATATATACAGCGCATTAAAACCAGCACATCGCGCTCCATATCTCTACCCAAACTATACTTGTATTCTTTAGGGAAATTTTTGGTACTTACAAAAATTTCTAACACCAATTTATACGTATCCCTATATACAGGAAGCTCTGTGTGTAATGCCATTTTTTCAAACCGACCGCTTACGCGGTACTATTTAAATTGATAAATTGTTAAATAATTAAAAAGCTCGAACTGCACGCACATAGTCTGCGTTGGCCTTATTGTTGGCGTACTGATTACCATTGACGAAATTCTGCCCCCACGCGTTATTGTTACCGCCCTCCGTAGAACTCCAGTAGTAACTAGTTAAAAAATTGCCAACCCTAGCTCTTTCTATGTACAATAAGTTTAACTCGTATTTAGATGGTAAATACCAGTCGCCATAAGTAACACCACCTACAGTCACTGAATACTCGTTGCAAACAGTTGCCGCAAAAGCATTACCGTCAACCGGGCCTTGGTTAGCAATAATGATGGCGGTATTTTTTAAACCAGCACCAATACCATCTGCTCTGGCACGAGTATTAGTATTTGAACCTCCATACCAACGGATACCTGCACTTTGGTCGACAGTGGCAGCAATTAAGCCATGTTGTCCGCCATCATACACAAAAAATACAATGCCGCCTCCATAACTATCGCCAATGGCGTGTGTTGCAGCTACTGCTGCCCAGCTAGTAGCTCCAGCACCATCAGTTGTTAATACCTGTCCATTTGTTCCAACGCTGTTTATATAAGTAACTGCTCCAGCAGTTACTGTACCACTCGTTTTCACGTTGGTAATGCTCGTATTTCCTAATTGCACAGTATTGTCTCCAGCACCTGTAGCATTATAACCGATTACAATTTGGTTGGTAGCAGTATTAGCACTCGGGTCTGCGTCACGACCAATGATAACATTATTTGTACCCGTAGTAATTACATCCCCTGCCTGATAGCCTAATCCTGTATTGTTGCTTCCTGTACTATTATACAATGCTTTATACCCAAAAGCTGAACTATTGCTTCCTGTGGTATTATTATGTAGGCTGTAACCTCCATTAGAGACATTATTTTGTCCTGTTGTGTTTCTGTAAAGTGAGTAGGTACCTATTGCGGTATTCCTAAAACCATCAATATTAAAACGCATAACATTATCACCTATAGCGGTATTACTATAACCAGTAGTATTCGCGTATAAACTTTGAAAACCTATGGCAACATTATTATCACCCGTTGTAATGAAATTTAAAGCACTTATCCCAACACTAACATTGTAGTTTGCATTATCAGTTGTACCAGAAGGGTCCTTACCTAGATAGATAGAACTACTTTCTACCAATGCATCTGACAAACCGTTTATATTAGTAGCTCCAGCAGAAGCGCTTACTGCTGTCGTTACAAAAGCAGTGGTTGCAATCGCTGTTGTGCTATTACCTGCAGTTTGCGTAGTTGCTATAGTACCTGTTGGTAATGTTGGTGTTCCTGTTAATGTTGGACTTGCTGACATCACGACACTACCACTTCCTGTTATAGCATTTGAAACTAATCCTTTGCTACCATCAGAAAATACAGGTAAAGATGCCGTTAATGTTGATAGTATAGGTTGTGCGCTTAAAGTTGCTACTCCTGTTACACCTAAAGTTGTATCTAAAGTAACAGCCTCATCAACATTTAATGTTCCTATAACCGTAGTCATAACTCCTGAAGAAGCTACATTAACTACTCCACCACCTGTTGCTAAAGAAGTTGCTCCTGATGAATCAAATGTGCTAACGGATGTATCTCCTATTACATCTAATGTTCCACCTACTGAAGTATTATCTGAAAATGTTTTACTCCCCGCAATGGTTTGGTCTGTTGTTAAGTCTACAAAACTACCCGATGTTGCAGTGCTTACTGCAGTAGTAACAAAAGCAGTTGTGGCAATAGCTGTTGAGCTATCACCTGCAGTTGCTGTTGGTGCTAAAGGGGTTCCTGTTAGTGTTGGAGAAACTATATTTGCTTTCAATGCAATGTCAGTTACGTTAGTAGCAATATCAGTTGCGTTAGTAGCAATGTCAGTTACGTTAGTAGCAATATTGCTTGTGTTTGTGCTAATAGCAGTTGCTTGGTCTGTTGTGATTCCTGTTTT
>Ga0233434_1000022_pt1 | contig 227491 bp, 207 predicted proteins | sample SI_122_August201_4_FD_182738 | JGI IMG/M metagenome (GOLD analysis project Ga0233434, IMG submission 182738) | Seawater microbial communities from Saanich Inlet, British Columbia, Canada - SI_122_August2016_120_MG | ecosystem: Environmental > Aquatic > Marine > Inlet | place: Canada: British...
TAAATCGGGAGCAGACTTCAACCTGCAGCATACGACTAACAACGCAGATATTACGGGGTCGGGCACGGTGAACAACTTATCGGGTGCGACGATGACGTTGAACGCAGCTGCAACAGATACTGATTTTTCCCCAACGTTTAATAATGCCGGTGCGGTGGTTGTTACCAACGGCGACCTGCAACTCAATGGAGATGGAACCGATACAGGAACGTACACCGTAGCCAGCGGTGAAATTCTGTCATTTTTTAATGCTTCCGGTACGCGTGACCTGCAGTCGGGATCAAGTGTCAGCGGTGCGGGCACTGTTAAATTAGGCGGGACGGGGACCCGGACTGTGGGGGGCACCTACAACGTAACCGGAACAACGGAATTAGGTACAGGTACAAACACCATCAGTTCTACCGGGGCGACCTCACTGGGAGATCTTACGGTGATCGGTTCGGGTGGCATCAATACGATTACTGGAGCAAATATCACCAGCATCGGTGACATCACGATTGGCAACGGCACAACCACCCTCACTACGGGTAACGCTTTCAGTATTGCCAACCTGACTGTGACAGCGGGGATATTACAGGGAGATGACGATATAACGGTAACCAGTGCTATGACATGGAGTGGGGGCACGATAAGTGGAACGCGGACGTTGACGACGAACTCAGGTGTGACGACCACGATGTCGGCTTCGCTTGCCGCGACATTGGATACGAATGTAACCTGGGATAATGACGGCACGATCAACTGGAACTTTTCGTCCTCAGACTTTGCCATTGATGGAACGCTGAACAATAAATCGGGAGCAGACTTCAACCTGCAGCATACGACTAACAACGCAGATATTACGGGGTCGGGCACGGTGAACAACTTATCGGGTGCGACGATGACGTTGAACGCAGCTGCAACAGATACTGATTTTGCCCCAACGTTCAACAACACGGGCACGGTGACGGTGACGCAAGGTGACCTGCAACTGAATGGAGATGGAGCAGATACGGGAACCTACACCGTAGCCAGCGGTGAAACTCTGTCATTTTTCAATGCTTCCGGTACGCGTGACCTGCAGTCGGGGTCAAGTATCAGCGGTGCAGGCAATGTTAATTTAGGCGGGACGGGGACCCGCACCATTGCTGGAACCTATAGCGTGACCGGTACAACGACCCTCAGTTCGGGTACGAATACCTTCAGTTCTTCCGGTACGATTGGTATGGATACCTTGACGGTAAGTGGTGGCACCAATACATTTAGCAGTTCCAGCCTATCTGCCACAGGAACTTTTACCTTGTCGGGGGCAGGAACAATCTCTACTTCTGGTACTGACTTATCTATTTCTGCTGTGGATTTTGATCTTACATCAACGGCAATCAGTGCGGGTGCCGGGAAGGTGACGATCACTCAGAGCGCCGGGGGTACTATTGGTCTTGGCGCAACGGCGGGTGCCATGACCATCAGCGATACAGAACTGGATTTAATCTCCGCGACGAATGTTCAAATTGGCGATGGCACTGTTGGGTCCATCACGGTCGATGGCATCTCAAACACCAGCGTAACGGGGACGCTGACCCTGATAACGGGAGGTACGTTGGGGTTCAATACAACGGCTTCTTCCATTACTAATGCTTTGACGTTTGTTGCAGGTAATGATGTGACTCAGACAGTGGCACTCACGGTGGGGGGGAATGCCAGCTTCACCACCTCAAACGGTTCCATTCAATTAAATAACGCCAGCAACGATCTCGGTACCAACCTGACAATAAGCGTCACGAGCCTTATTGATGTAGTCACCACCTCTACTCTGACGGATTTGGACATTACGCTTGATCCTGCCATAGCATCAGGTACTTACTCCATTGTCGACAGCGGAAATTTGACTTTCACTGTGACGGATGCGGGAACTGACCTTACCTTAACCGAGATCAGTGTCTCATCCGGCAACCTCAACCTCAGCCTGACCACGGCTACCGGAGCCATAAATTTAGGGGATACTCCCGGGATTAGTGTGGGTGCGGGAAATGTCACTCTGGTTTCAACATCGGGAGCCATTGAAGAAATAAATAATAATACCAACACCAACATCACTACTACTGGCACGGTAAGCATGACTGGTTTGGGGGGAATAGGTACTAATAGTGCTATCGACATATCAGGAAGTAACAATCTTATTGTGGATGCAGATCAAGGCATACAGGTAGCCAGTGCTACCACATTGACAGACTTGACTGTGACGGTTGATCCCGGCTCAACAACGGACACCTACTCCATCACAGATGGAGGCAATCTGACTTTCGCCATGACAGATTCGGGAACGGATATCACACTTACCACGATGTCTGTAAGCTCGGGAAGTATCAACTTCAACTTGACCACCGACACCGGTGATATCACTCTGGGAACCATCGATACGGGCACTTCCGGCAATTTGGGTGTTACTGCGACTTCAGGGGCAATCACACAGTCGTCCAGCGCGACCGTTGGTGGCACTTCCAGCTTCACGGTAACGGGAACTAATGTTGCTACCCTGACCAATGCTTCCAACGATTTCATTGGCGCGGTCACTCTTGCATCCGGTACCGGAGCGGTGCAATTGGTTGACACCACGGCGACATCTCTCGCGGCATCGACCTTGGGCGGAACCCTTGTCGTGACTTCTGGTGGGGCGATCACTCAGACTGGTGACTTATCGGTGACGGGCGCGGCAACATTCATCACCACTACCGATGGATCGAATATCATTCTGGATTCATCGGGTAATGCGTTCTCCAGTCAGGTATCGCTTTTGGCGGATACAGCAGGAAATGAAACGTTTGGAAATATTACATTTGTGGACAGTGCTGAAATATCTCTGGATGCATCTGCCACTGGGGATGGCGATCTGTTCATCGATGCCAGTACGGACGGAGCGGTGGGTGGTATCCTGAACCTCACCGCGACAACGGGTGATATCACGCAGAATATTGCGTTGGCGGTGACTGGCACTTCAAGTTTCACGGTTTCGAACACCAACGCTATAACTCTGACAAATACTTCCAACGATTTTACCAGTACGGTCACTTTGTCATCGGGCACCGGAGCGGTGCAGTTGACGGATAGTACGGATACGATCCTGGCGGCCTCGACCCTGGGTGGTAATTTAACGGTTTTATCAAGCGGAGCGATCACGCAGACCGGAGCTTTATCGGTGACCGGGACTTCTGACTTCACCGTGTCGGGTAGTAACGCCATGACTTTGACCCAGGCCAATGTTTTCACCGGTGCGGTCACTTTGTCATCGGGCACCGGAGCCGCACAAATTACTGATAGTGGAACCTTGATACTTGCCGCCTCGACGCTGGGAGGGGACTTGACGGCCAGCGCCGACAATGGACTCACGATCAACGGCGACCTGACCACCACCGGCGATATGACTCTGGAGGGAGATGCCAACAACTCCTCCGATGGAACCGATACTATTTCTTTGGCGTCGGCAATAACCCTTGATTCCGGCGGTAACATGACTCTGGACGCGACCACGAGCGGAATTTCTGCGACGGGGTCTGCGACGCTTAAAGCGAAAGGCGATTTAAACATCAACAATGATTTCATCTCCCTGGGCAGGCTCACTCTCACTGCCGATTCGGATGCCAGTGGAGTCGGGGACTTTAAGCTTGCCAGTGGGGCAACAATAACCACCAACAATAACGATCTGGATCTTGCTGGCGCGAACATTGATATCAGCTCGGGAACTGCAGATGCTGGAAGTGGAGCGGCAACTTTTTCCATCACCCAGAGCATCACTGCTGACGGAACCAATCTCGCAAACCTCACCGCGGGGAGTTTGGAGATTAATGTTGCCGGTGATTTTATTGTGGATGGAGTAACTTCCTCAGAACTAACCAATGTTTCTGGTCTTCTCACTCTGAAATCCACGGGGGACATCACCTTCCAGAACAATGCCTCTTCACATGACGGGGCGGTGACGGTTCTAGCGGATGATGATATCAATGTGAAGGTGGATGTCACCAGTGATGGTGATTTCACCGCTACCGCAGACAATGATGACGATGACATTGGGGACTTCATTCTGGATACGGGAGCGACGGTGACATCTTCTAATGGAAATATTGATATCACCGCAGTCAGTATCACGGAAAACGGAACCCTGGACGCTTCCGGTACCATAACTAGAACAGAGGCTACTAGTACTGCCTCCACAGAAGAAGCGGAAGATGTAGATCAGGGAACGAGCAGTACTTTTGTGCAGGACTTCACTTCGCCTGCCGAATCGGGTTGTTGATCCTGACTGCTGAGCCGCCGGTGTTCGTACTACTTCAAAGTACCCGTTCCGGGCATGAGATTTAAGGGGGATATCACAAGGGCTGGGGTGATTTACAACATCCTATCCGGGTTAAATTTTCTGCGTATCGGGGTGCCTCGGCGGTTATTTTAGGTTAAGATAAGTTCGACTTTTTTTATTAAACTCTGCCAGCCGGGGTGGCATGGAAAAAAACTGGTTCAACTCTTTTACCGTTGCGGTCGCTTTGACCTTGGTCTCGCTTTATACTTATTCGCTCAACCTTCCCTTTTTCCATCTTCTTGAGTTAAAGAGCTACGATTTTAAAGTCCGTTCACGTGGCGAAAGGCCCCTAACCGGGCAGGTTGTCATTGTGGCGGTCGATGAAAAAAGCCTGAAAGAAAAAGGCCGTTGGCCCTGGCCGCGAACTTTCATGGCTGACCTGACGGATAAGATCAGCCAGGCGGGAGCGGCGGTGATTGGTTTTGATATCTTCTTTCCGGAAAGAGACCGTTACGTTCCCTTTACCACGGTGAAAGAGGCGGCGAAGAAAAAAGATCTTTCTGGAATCAACTCAGAAAAATTAATCGAATGGATGCAGGAGGTCGGTGACTCGGACCGGTTGTTTTCCGAATCGATCCTGCGTTCTGAAAGAACGGTGCTGGGCTATTTTGTTTATTCGGAAGGGGATCGTGCCAGAGATAAGGCAGAAAAACTGACTGCAGAAGAAATGGAGTTGCTGGACTTTTCACAATATCCAATCCTACAACGGTTTGATGACCCTGCCAATCCGGTTCCCTTGAGAAGAATGGCGTCCGTCGGGCTCAGTTTGCCAGAGTTTGTGAATGCGGCGAACAGTGCGGGTTATGTTTCTTTTGTGCCTGAGGTGGATGGCATTGTGCGTTGGGTTCCGATGGTCATGCAGTTGAAGGAATTTCTTTTTCCGCCATTGAGTTTGCAAATGCTTAAAGAAGCGACCCAGCTTCCGTTGGCCGTTCGTGTTGCTCCGTTCGGGGTGGATGGCTTGAAGTTGGGTGACAGTGTGTTTCCGACTTCGGAGACCGGTGATTTTCTGGTTAATTATTTTGGGCCTGCTTTTACTTTTACGCATTACTCGGCAACGGATGTGCTTGATGGAAAGGTGGGGAAGAAAGAACTGGAGAACAAAATCATTCTGGTTGGAGGAACGGCGGCAGGTATCCATGATATTCATACGTCTCCTTATGGCCCTCTCTACCCAGGTGTTGAGGTGCATGCCAGCGTTATTGAAAACCTGATTCAGCAGGACTACCTCTTGCGTCCGGAATGGTTGAGTGTTTTTGATATAGCAATGATTCTTGCTTCGGGGATTCTTCTGGGTTGGATTTCGACTCACTTCAAGGCTTATGCCATGGCGGTAATGTTGGTGCTTGGAGTCGGAGGGTATTTGGCATTTGATTTTTACCTGTTTACCCAGAAAGGATTGTGGATCAACACGATTTATCCGGTTTTTACTCAGATTTTTGTCTATTCCGGGATAACGGTTTTTAAGTTTGGCTTTGAGGAGAGGGAGAAAAGGTTTATCAAGGGAGCCTTCAGTCAATATCTGGCTCCAGCGGTTGTGAATCAGTTGATGGATAACCCTGCTCTATTGAAGCTGGGCGGGGAACGTAAAACTATTACCTCGTTTTTTTCTGATGTTGCCGGATTCTCTTCAATTTCAGAAAAGTTGAAGCCCGAAGAGTTGGTGCATCTTCTGAATAATTATTTAACAGAGATGACGGACATCATCAAAAAATATGAGGGCACGGTGGATAAGTTCGAAGGCGATGCCATCATTGCTTTTTTTGGTGCACCCATCAGTTATGAAGACCATGCAAAGCGCACATGTTTTGTGGCTATTGAAATGCAAAACAGACTGGCTGAACTCAGGGTCAAGTGGAAACAAGAAGGGAAGCACGAATTGTTCATGCGTATTGGTGTCAATACCGGGCCCGCAGTAGTTGGAAATATGGGATCTTTGACGCGTATGGATTATACGATGATGGGGGATTCTGTAAACTTGAGTGCACGTCTTGAAGGCGTTAACAAGCAGTATAAAACGGAAACGATGATCAGTCAGTTTACCTATGAGGGGGCCAAAGATTATATTGAGGTACGGGAGCTGGATTTGATCCGGGTGGTTGGAAAAAATGAACCCGTTAAAATATTTGAGCTCCTTGATAGAAAAGGAAAAGTGGATCCTAAAAAAATGGAAGTTTTAAATTTTTACAACCAAGGGTACGAGCTTTATAAAAACAGGATGTGGAATGAAGCCGCAGAATGCTTTGAAAAAGCTTTGACCATTGATGAAACAGATGGCCCCTCGTTGACCTTTTTTGAACGTTGCATCACTTTTCAAGTCCACCCACCCAGCGATGAATGGGATGGAGTGTTTTCTATGGGTGTTAAATAGATAAATGAGATATTGATATGCATTTTTCACAATACCTTTTGGAAAATAATATTGTATCTGAGGAGTCTATGCAAAAGGCGTTGCTGGAGCAACGAACTGTGCGACCAACAGTGGGTCAGCTGGCAATGGATCGGAAGTGGATAACTCGACAAGGTATTTTTAAAATTTTGATTGCACAAAATGATCCACATAAAACCGGTAAGAGGTTTGGAGAAATTGCGGTCGACTTAGATCTTTTAATAATGTCCCAAGTGGAGGAGCTGGTGTTAGCACAAAACCATCCTAGTAATTTCATTGGTGAAATCCTAGTGAAACAGGATGCGCTTTCTGTTTCCAGCCTCATTAAAGCATTGTCTGGATTTAATAAAATTTTAAAAGCACATAAAGCTTCCAAAGCAGAATCCTGAGTGGTTGATAGATGGCTCTGCTTCTGTCGTTCAACTGTGTTGACTTATATTAGGCGTTGTATTATTTTTCAGTCTTTATCCCCTCTGTGGGATTATATTTGTGACCATAAAATATTGATTTCAAGATATAGGAGAATGTTGTGAAAAATAAGAAACAAGTGGGAAAGGCGTTGGGACGGGTTGCCAGTGGCCTTTATGTGGTGACGGCTAAATGTGAAGATAAAGAGGATGCGGTTCTGGCAAGCTGGGTCAACCAATGCTCGTTTGACCCACCTGCTGTAACAATTGCCTTGGGAACATTGCGTGCCGCCCGACTTTTAGTGGAAGGGTCCGGTGCTTTCATCGTAAACGTTTTGCCTAAGGATGACATGACTCTGTTAAAGCATTTCAGTCGTCCGCCTGAAGATATTTTCAAAGGTGTCAAAACCCGCAAAGGCTTTGAGGGTATTCGTATCTTAAGTGACGCAGTGGCTCATCTGGAATGCGAAGTTGCTCAAGCCATGCAGACCGGCGATCATGTTCTTTACGTTGGAGAAATTGTCGGGGGGAAAACTCTTAAAGGGGGAGACCCTTATATTCATGTGCGGGACAACGGCTTTAACTATTGATCGAGACCGATCATTTTCAGGAAGTCTGTTCGAGTGATCGCCCAATAAGCACCCGTGACCAGAAAAGCGATTGCGCCAATGATCAAAGCACCTAACTTCACCATACGTTTGGGATCGGCCTGGTAGTATTCTTTCAGGTCGCCGGTCATGCTTTCCACAACTCCTTCATTGGCGGATTTGCGGAAGGTTTTGTCGATGGCATCGCGTCCGTATATGATCCCGAAGATCACTGCGATAATTAGTATTTCAATTGCACCTATCATGTCGTAATGGTGGGGTTATCCTTTGTTTCGGGGTACCACCCGGTTTGTTAATTTTTTATCGCCTGAGGCCGGGGCGGCATTTTTAGCACAACGGAATCCATAGTCGTCCATGCGGCTTTTCGGGTTACCCGAATTGCGAAATGTTGAATAAATAAAGCCTTTCAAATCCCGCCATGACCCGCCACGCACAACTTTAAATTCCCCTCCAATGGGTCCTCTGGGGTTCGCATATTCAGATTGTTCCTTATAATACTCGCGATCATACCAATCGTCCACCCATTCTTTAACGTTTCCTGCCATGTTATGCATTCCAAAAGGACTTCGGCCTTCTGCCAAGGCTTGCACCGGCACCATGACCTGGTGTTTTTCTTCCTTCGACCAGGTCTGAAAATAGCGGGCCAGGGCAGCGGATGGGGGAGTGTTACCCCACGGGAAAACTTGAGCCGAGGCGCCACGGGCGGCTTTTTCCCATTCGGCTTCTGTAGGAAGGCGTTTTTTTCTCCATTTACAATAATCATTAGCCGCTAGCCAGGTGACGTTATTGACAGGATGGTTTTCAAGGCCAGGACGAGGATGGAAACGATCTTTAAAGAAAAGCGTTCCAAACTTATTATCAAGGTAATATCCTTTTACATTGTCCACGGCGTTCAAAAATTCTGCAAAATTTTCAGCTGATACTTCATATTTGTCCATCCAATAGGCGTCAAGGTATACACGATGCTCGGGCGCTTCATCCTCCAGGGATTTGTTGGAGCCCATAATAAAAAATCCGGAAGGGATAAGGGCCATATTCTCTTCTTGCTCCACTGAAATTTTTCGGGGTCGGAAAATGATATTTTTTGTTCTCCCGCTCTCTGAAGTCAGTATTTTTAACAGGTTCCTGGCCTCCTCACTAAAGGGACCCTTTTGTTCCATTTGCAGGTAGGTTTGCAGACTTTTCTCAGATTTTTTGGGTTGGCGGGATTTGAAATAAATCCATCCTTTAAAAAATTGTAAATCTGCTCTATGGGAGTAGTTTGCGGGGACCTCCTCAATATCCTGAATCATGCCCTGGGCAATTGCTGGTGGGTTATGCGAAAGAACTTTTCCATACCACTCCTTTGCGGGATCATAATTTTTTTGCAGGAGGGAATAAAACCCCAGATTCATTTGCGCAAGTGGCTTGAATTGTCCATCTTCCTTACTTTTTTTCAGGCCGCGGAGCGTCCAGGCTGAGGCCATGGGTAGATCATCGAGACGGTAATACGTCCATCCAAGCTGGACGTAGTTGCGCAACTGGGTCGAGTCCTGATCTATGAGGAAACGGTAATGTGTGATGGATTGTTGAAAGTCTTTAGATTTGTAATAGGCTTCAGCAAGTCCCTTATGAATTTCAGTGTTGCCTGGAAACTGAGTTTGAATTTTTTTGAGTGTTTCAATAGATAAATTTTGCTGCCCCATTCTTGTGTAAGTCGAAGCGATATTAAGATGGTTTTGCAAGTTCATTGGTTGGACCCGGACAAGAATCTTCAGGTGCAGCAGGGCGGAAGTGAGTCGGTTGCTCTGCAAGTAAAGGTTGGCCAGCATTTTGTGAGCGGGACTGAAACCGGAATCCATTTGAGCCACTTGCAAAAATGCGTTGATCGCTTGGGTTGAGTTGCCGGTTTCCATAAATATCAAGCCGAGATTAAACAAAGTGGAAGTATTTTCAGGGTCGGCTTTTAAAGCCAGGTTGTAATGCTTTATGGCCAGTTGTGGTTTGTTTTGCTCTGAATAAATGTTTGCCAGGTTGTTTTGTGCATCAATCGACTGCGGATTGATGCTAGTTGATAAACTCAGGTAAAATATGGCTCTTTCAGGTTTTTGATTCTGATAATATACCATTCCGACATTAGAAAAATAAGCGCCCAGAGTTTGCCGGGCGTCCAGGTTTTTCATGAAATAGGCGTTTGTGATTTTCTCCGAAGCACCAAATCTTCTCTGATAGAAACTGTCCTGATAGGAAACTCCTCGCTCCGTTGTTTCGATGTTTATTCGAATATCTTCCTTTTCATACCGGACAAAAAAATGATTTGGAAGTGGGACGCCAGATAGAGGGAGTCCAAGTTTTTGTCCAAGAATTAAGTATATAAGGGACAGGTTCATGCAATAACCTTTTCGTGTATTCAAAAGGCCGTGAAGAAAAAGTTCGTCGGGATTAATTGGAACGCCTCTTTCATCCACCTGGTCAGTATAGCCATAGCCCATTTCATCATGTATGACGGTTCGCAGGACCCGGATTATGTCTTCAGGTTTATCTTGTTCCTTTAACTTTTTCCTGGCCGCAAGTGTTAGCTTTTCCATCTCTTCTTTCAGAAGAGACAAATCCATGGAAGGTTTCCAGTGCTTCGAAACCAAGAGAAGCGTTTCCAATAGGTTGGGTTGGGTAATAGCGCTCTTTTGGATTTCTAGAAGCCGAGTTTCAATATCTCCCGCAAACGAGGGGTTGCCGAAGGAATTTATCGGATGTAAGATGCAGGTAAAGGTTAAAACGAAGACAGCGATGATTGCAGATCTTTTATGTAGCATATTAACCAGAAATTTGAAATTTAAGAGGTTTTATAATTATTATATCAGAAGGTGAATTTAGAGTGCTAAAGAAACGGGATTATCAGGTTTCTTTGTTCGGGAGAAAAAGATGAAAATTCTTATTGCTGAAGACGATCTGGATAGTGCTCGGCTTCTCGAAAATATACTCAAAAATAACGAACACAGTGTGGAAGTGGTGGGTGATGGTAAAGAAGCCCTTAAGAGGTTGCGTGGCAACCGATTCGATGCTCTTTTGACAGATTGGATGATGCCGGAAATGGATGGGGTGACCCTGATTCAGAGGATCCGGGCGGAAGTTGAAACAGCACCCTTAATTCTGATGGTTACTGCGATCGGGGATGAAGCCTCACGTCATCAAATCCTTCAAGCTGGTGCCGATGAGTTATTGATTAAGCCCTACCAATCCTCAGATGTAGTTCGCGTTTTGTCCGATGGTTTTGCTCGGTTCACGCAACCTGGGCCTGAAGTGAGTGTTGTGAAACCAGTTCGTGTTAATGGTCTCCCGCCATTTGTTGGCGTAGTAATTACTGCGGGCACAGGGGGCCCATTGCAAATTCCCAAACTTTTTGATTCCATCAGTAAAGATTGCCCTGCCTCTTATTTTGTGGTTCAGCATGGTCCTGAATGGGTGACGGAGCTTTTAGTTAAACAGATTAGATCTGAAACCGGATTCCCTTGTCATATCGCCTCACCAAATCTGCAACCGGAACTGGGTCATGTCTATCTGGCTCCTAGAGATTTTCATATGGTTATCAATCCCCCCCCAGTAACAATAGGTTTGAACCTGGATCCAAAGGAAAATTTTATTCGGCCCTCAGCAGATATTCTTTTTGACAGTGCGGGTAGGGTTTTTGGAGAGTATTGTGTCGCTGTAGTTTTATCAGGATTGGGTCGTGATGGAGCACGGGGAGCGGGATCCATTAAAGCAAGGGCAGGGGCTGTTTTTGTAGAAAGTCCTGGAAAAACTTCAGTGCCTTCAATGCCACAGACAGCTTTAGATTCTTTGGTGGTGAGTGCCTCCATGCCACTGGGTATGATGGGGGAAGCCATAAACCATCAAGTTATCCAGTCGAATAAAAAACTAATGCACCGCAAGAAAGAAGAATAGGTTAGTCATTCCTTTCTAATCATCCATCCTTCAACAAGAAGCATTCCCGCGACCAGTAAAAAAAAGGGCGTTGCCAGAGGTGTCCCCCCGGAGTCTTGAGGTTTGGATGCCTGGGAATGGGGTTCCTGAATTTCAATTTTCATACCTTCAAGAAAATGCTGGATTTCTTTATGAGATATTTTTTCCGGTTCTGATTCTTGAGTGTCAATATTTACGGTGAAACTACCTGCTGGTTCTGCTCCACTAGGGAGTCTTTCCAGGGTCTTTGGCATTTCTGTTTTGGTATCGCTGGAAGGTAAAGAAAAAAGATGATAGATCCCTGGCTGAAAAGTATTCGTAAATCCCTTGTCATCTAAGAGGTGTAATACTCTATCTGGTGAACGAACTATCCATCGACCTTCTGAACCCGAAGCGCTTTTGCGAAAAGCTTCACCCACCAATAGGCTTTGTCGAAAAATACTATCCAGTCCCCGGGCGGAATACTGTGTCCATCGTTGGATCCAGGGTAAAAACGTCGGTTGAATCGGAAAATCATTCCAATCTCTATCGAGCGAGCTCAAGAATAATACAACAATACCTTTTCCTACCTTTGATTCGATCACCGCAGGATGTTGCTTAGAAAACCAGGCTCCCACTTTGAATGCTTTATCTTCCCTTGCTTGAACGGTATAAATGGAATCAAAATTAATTTCCCTCATCTCCGCAAGCTCCTTAGGGGAGAATATTTTCACTACCGGGTGTGCATTATTCTTTAGTAATAGATGCAAGGGTTCACCTTGAACTCGATATAGGGAGTCAAGTTTGACAGGGAAGAGGTTTCCTAAATGTTCGTTAAAATATTTAGGGTTTACCTGACTCCCCATTCCGAATAACAGGGCACCCCCATTTAAAACAAATTTTTCAAGCTCGAGTTCATAGCCGGATGAAAGTTCGCGTACATTAGCCAGGATGACGACTGAAAAATCGGATAAATTACGCAAGGGGAGTTCCGCAAGGGTGGAAACGGTGGGGTCAATATGTGACAGAGACACTGAAAAAGGATTGAGAGCGCGTTCAAGATAAAAGGATTCGCTTTGATGCGAAATGGTCTCAGGATCTCCATCGACCACAAGGACCTTGATATTCTGACTAGGATGAAAAGAAAAATGTCGGGAATTGTCGGAAGTTAAAGCGTCATCGGGAATCTGGATTTTCCCATTAATGGGTAGATTTCTCCGTAATGGATAAGAAAACTCATGAGAATGTGTTTGCCCCGGTGGAACGTTTAGGAGTTCTTCCTTCACTATTTTTCCTTCGAGAAAAAGAGAGAGAGGGACACGACTTAAAGTACTGGAAAAATTTTTAACCTCTGCTTTTACTCTTAGTAATCGGCTTTGAGTGAGAAACTCCTGGGAAATCTGCACACTTTTGACCATTCCCTTATTGTCATCAGGCAGTAAGCTTGAAAAATCCAGTAACTTAATCGAATAGGGTGCTAAATTTGTAAGCTTTAGAAAGGCTTCTTCCTTCCATCCATTTTTATCGAGATCGGTCAGCACTAAAATTTTCTTTTTTTCTTGTTTTGCAGAATCAAGAAGTTTGATGGACAGGTCGATAGCATCTCCAATACTGGTTGTGCGGAAGGAGAGGGACTGCGCTGTAAGTGTTTTTTCAAAAGTAGTTTTGTCTGAGGTCCAGTCCTGCTCAATTCGTGTTTGAGACGATGCAAGAACCAAGCTGAATTCACTTTTATCTGAAGCCTGCTTGACTCCTTCGGAAATAAATTCCAAAGCGAGATCAAAAAGTAAATTTTTGTCCGATTTTTTCCCCATACTGTAGGAATCATCCAGGATAAATACAGTGGAAGTAGGTGAACCTGAACGAAATGCTTCAGATTGTCTGAAAGAAAAGAAGGGGTCTGCCAAGGCAAGGCTGAACAAGGCGATGGCCAGACAACGAGCAATGAGTAATAATAATCTGTTGGGCCGGGATTTTTGAGTTGAACGCTTTTGTGACTGTTTGAGTAAGTGAACCGCTGAAAATCGGATTTGCTTTTGTTGCCTACGGGTTAAAAGGTGAATCAGGACAGGGATGGCAATCCCCAGCAGACCAAACAAAAACAGGGGGGAGGAATAATTTAGGCTCATAATTTGGTGAGGCTTTTACGCTTGAGCAAATAATAACTCAATGCTTGATCTAAGGGTTCGGAAGTGTCCTGAAATATATAGTCAACTCCGAGTCCGTTGCAGTCTTTTTTGAAACTATTTATATGCTCTTGAATTAATTTTTGATACTCATCGCAAATGTCTTGTGGATCAAGCCCCAGCGTGGAGCCATCCTCCAAGGACTCAAAAACAATATCTCCTTCAAAGGGCAGGTGAATTTCATCAGGATGCAAAACATGGAACAAAATCACCTCAATCCCTCTTGAACAAAGGAGCTTCAAGCTTTTCTGAAGGTCCTGGTTCGGGGCAAAGAAATCTGAGACCAGGATGAGCATGCTTCTTCCGGGCAATCTTTCAGAAAGTCCTCCAAGGACATCAGCAATTTGGGTAGTTCCTTTCGGCGCGATATTTACCAAACCGTGCAAAATATGCTGGAAATGGGAAGCCTTTGAACGGGGAGGAATATGCTCAATAACCTTATCGTTGAACAGGGTAAGCCCCACGGCATCAAACTGCTTTAAAAACAAATAGGAAAGTGTTGCTACCAGGTTTCGGGCATACTCCATTTTAGAAACTTGTTCCGGGAAGGGTGATTGATATCCCATGGAACCGCTTGCATCCAGTAAAATCGTACACTTTAGATTGGTTGATTGCTCAAATTGTTTGACATGATATTTATCGGTTTTTCCCACTACCTTCCAGTCGATATGGCGGATTTCATCCCCTGGGGAGTAATCTTTATATTCCGCAAACTCTACAGAAGACCCTTTGTGGCGACTTCGATGTTGTCCTGTTAGCAGCCCTTCTACCAGATTCATCGCTGTAATCTTCAGGGTGGAAACGTGGGAAAGCGCTTGGGCATCAAGCTTCTGTGTGGAATTTTCCATAGATACGATTGAAGTTGGTCAAAGTTATCTGTACATATTGTTGCACAAAAATACCCCTTGGCGTACCCCTCCGAGGCATGAAATCATTGAAGGAATATATCATAGGGCCAATGAGCAATAACTATTTTTGGCGCGCACAAATTTTTGGTGGCTTAATGGGCCCTTACTGTATTTTCTTCCACAATAATGGGTGGGTTGACATTGTGGGGAAGCCTTATAAAATGATCCTTCACCGTAAGTAATATCAAAGTTTTAATGAATTTAACTCGATGAGTACCGTTAGATATTGTAAATGCCATTTTCAAAATGGTGAGTCCGAACACTGGGGTATCCTGGATCGTAAAGCTTTTGCTCAAAAAGGGGCGAATCCACATTTTGCTCCAGACACTCCTTTACTTCCCAAGCATCTATTGCTGGAACTTAATTTTGACTGGGAAGAAGAGAAGGTATGGGGGAGCACGACTTATGACCTGGAGGTCAATGGTCATGATGTTCGGGAAATTGTGTTTGACGCGGCGAATCTGGAAATAGAGAAAGTAATGTTGGGCCGCCGCTCGTTAGCATTTGAAAATACTGGCGATCAAGTAATCATTTCCCTGGAAAAGACTCTTAAATATGGCGGGATTGTACAAGTGAAAACCTTTCACTCTGCGGCTCGGCCCCCTGCAGGAATTTATTTTACAAAACCCGATGAAGCCTATCCTGACCGGTTTAAAACGGTTTGGACTCAAGGGCAGGATGAGGATTCAAAATATTATTTTCCATGTTTTGACCAGCCAAATTTTAAACAAACCACAGAAGTTAAGCTCCATTTGCCTAAAGGAATGTTTGGTTTGTCTAACGGCCGTCTCATTAAAAAGAGTGAAAGCACTAAGGAATCCTTTTACCATTATAAATTAGAAATTCCTTACTCAACTTATCTTCTCTCTATTGTAGCGGGAGATTTTGCTGAGCATTCGAGCCGTGTTGGGGGAGTGGATATTAAATGGTATGTGCAAAAAGGCCGGGATCGAGAAGGAGTGAATGCTTTTAAAGATACGGGTAGGATCATCCGTTTTTTTTCTGATTACACCGGTTACCCCTACCCCTATAAGCATTATACTCAGATCGCGGTTCCTGAATTCGTATTCGGTGGCATGGAAAATTTTACGGTAACCACCCAGACAGACCTGACTTTACATGACGACCGGGCCAGACTGGATATGGATTCTAATGGACTGGTTGCCCATGAAGCCGCTCATATGTGGTTTGGGGATATTGTTACAGCAAGGACCTGGTCGCATGCATGGTTGCATGAGTCATTTGCAACATATTTTGATGCCCTCTACACCCGGGAATCGAAAGGCGAGGATGAGTTCCGCTATCAGTTACTGGAGGACGCGGAAACGTATTTCAGCGAAGATGTTCGTTATCGCCGTCCCATCGTTACCCATATCTATAAAGAGCCCATTGATTTGTTCGATGCTCATCTTTATCCTGGAGGAGCGGTACGACTTCATTATTTAAAAAATATTGTTGGGGAGCCTCTTTTTCGCAAAGCTCTGACCCGGTTCCTGAAACGTCATGAGTATGGACTGGTCGAAACCGTGGATTTGGTCCGGTGTCTGGAAGAGGTTAGCGGGAAAAATTTTGACGAATGGATGGATCAATGGATTTTTCGCGGAGGTTATCCCATTTTGGAGATGGGTTACCAATGGGGTTCGGTTTCAAATATGGCAGAGGTGACTCTTAAGCAAACACAAAAAGCCGAGAAAAAGGGTGAGGAGATGTTGTTCAAACTTCCCCTGAAGATTGAATTCTACACCTCCCGAGGTAGTGAAAAGTTTCCGTTGGAAATTAAAAACAAAGAGGAGAAGTTCTGTTTCCATCTCAAATCCAAACCGTTATATTTCAGGTTGGACCCTGATTACGAATGCCCGGCTAAAAAGGTGAAGTTGGAAATCTCTCGCTCTCTTCTGCATGAACAGTTAAAGAGAGATAAAGATCCCATAGGGCGGATAGAGGCGGCTCAAAGCCTGGCCGCTAAAACGGCCGATGTCAAGGTGCTCAGCCAATGTCTCAAAAGGGAAACTCATTGGGGTGTGGCGCATCGTATTGCTAAATCCCTTGGAAAAATAGGTGGAGAATCTGCCCGCGATGGACTGCTAAAAGCAGCAAACAGTCGTGATGCGAAAATTCGCCGGGGTATCGTTCAAGCGCTGGGTGAGTTTATGGGGGATGAAAAAGTTGCCCGAGCCTTAAAGAAAATTGCAGAGGGTGATCCTTCCTACAGAGTCGAAGCAGAAGCTTTGTCTTCTCTGGGCCGAATTAAGGCAAAAAACTGCCGTTCCTTTCTGGAAAAATTTTTGGACAGGCCTTCCCACAACGACATGGGGCGATCTGCAATTTTTAGAGGCTTGGCTAATTTAGAGGAAGAGGAGGCGTGGGCAACTTTACTTCAGGGGGCTGATTATGGCGCGCCCCGTAACAGTCGATTTTCTGCAGTGCAGGGTTTGGCTAAGCTTGCCGGGAGGTTTGAACACCTCAAACCTGAAGCTATCAATGCTCTTAAGCGATTTGCGAGAGAAACACGAGGGACTCCTTCTGCAACATTTCGCGGTAAACTAGCTGCCATTCATGCGATGGGGGAGTTGGAAGAACTTTCAGTGATTCCTACCTTGCGGAGGGTGGCAGAGGGTGAAACAGATGGCCGTTTGAAACGGAGGGCTGAAGAAACGATTGTTCGCCTTTTTGAGTCGGCTAAAAAACCCAAGGAAATGCAGTTGATTCGTTCAGATCTCGATGACTTGGTGACAGAGAATAAATCTCTGCGCGACCGAGTGGACAATATGGAAAAACATAAAGACGCTAAACAAAAATCGAAAAAGAAAAAAGGATAATGGAATGAACAAACCCTTTAATGATGATCCGGTAGATGTATTAGTAAAGAAGCTTTTAGATAAGAATGGTACAGTTCTGGACTTGCGATTAAAATATATCGGAGATGAAGGCCTGGAATACTTGGCTAATTGTCCAGACTTGGTTGATCTGGAAATGCTGAACATTGAACGAAATGAGATTACCGATAAGGGAATCCAAGCCCTGGCAGGCTCTTCAATAATCACAAACTTGAAGGAACTGCACCTTGAAAGAAACGATATCGGAGATGCCGGAGCTATTGCTATAGCGGGTTCCGCAAACTTTTCCTACTTGAGTTTTATTAACTTCTGGAAAAACAAGGTTGGAGCTGAAGGGGCTAAAGCTATTGCCAGCTCCACCACTCTGGTTAATTTGAAAAGTTTGGACTTGGCTCAGAATAGTATTGGCGATGAAGGAGCTAAAGCCCTCTCCGAAAGCAGCTCTCTGGCAGGGTTGGAATTACTTGAGATATTTGGCAGCGGCTTGACCGATGAAGGCAAAAAACAACTCAAAGAATCGACCGCCTTTCCCAAACTTCAGACCCTGGTTGTGGAGTAGCGGTACTATCCTAATCATCCGGGTTTAATAAAAGCCTCTCACCTGGGATGTTTCTTGACCAGATAATTGTGGTAGTCGGTAATGGATAAGATTCCAAGCATTTGCCCATGTTCCATCACTACTAGATGGTGAGTGCCGTGATCGCGCATGACCTGAGCGGCCCTTTCCATGCTTTCCTGACTTTCGAGTTTGATAAGAGGAAAGCTCATGACATCAGCGACCTTAACCTTTTCTGGATCCAGATCTCCTGAGACCACTTTTTTGCTGATATCATTATTGGTGATAATTCCGATATATTCCCCGCTTTCTTCTACCAGCAATGAATGGATTTTATTGTTGTGCATGGAGTGAGTTGCTTCCAGAATGCTTGCTGTGGCGCCAATGCTTAAAAGAGATTCCGCCATATAGTTAACGATTTTTTCCACTTTAATTCACCTACTTTCTAATGAAATAGGTTCGCAAGATTAATCTAGGTCTGGAATCCGAATCTGTCAATGAGCCGGTGATAGATGTTTTTCTGTGACGGGTTGTCACTTCGGGATGAGCGATTCTTTTAAAATAATCAGCCTTTTTTTAAGAGGTGGAGTCCAGCTGGCATCGCGTGCATTCAATGTTTCTTCGGCTTGCTTCAGGAGAAGTTTGAGGCGTACCGTATCTCCTGTATGCTGATAGTTCTCGGCCAAGTCGATAAGAATATGGGATTCTTCTTTCCTGTTCTCAACATATTTCGCGATGGCCAGAGCCTGTGTAAAAAAATCTGTTGCCTGCTCCCATAGTTTCAATTTCTGGTAATTTAGACCTATGCCGACAAGTAGTTCCAGCTCTTTATCATGATTATTTTGCTGGCGGTAGCTGGCCAGGGCTTTTATATAACATTCGATAGCCTTTTCTATATTGTTTTGTTTGACATAGGTGAACCCCAGGCCGTTATATGAACTCCCAATAAGGGCGTCATAACCTTTTGCTTTGGCAAGAGCCATTTGCTCCTCAAAATATTTTTGAGCCTGATGAAAGTTTCCTGAGACAGCAAACGCATCGCCGAGATTGGCCAGCAGACTGCATTGTTCTTCACTGTCTCCCAGCTCTTTGGTTATATCGAGTTCCTGGAGAAAAAACTCGATGGCTTTTAGAGTTTGCCCGAGTCGACTATAAGCCATGGCTAGAGCAGACAGCGCATTTGTTTCTGCTTTTTTGTCGCCTATTGCCCGGGCTTTTTTAAGAAAAATGGATTCAGATTCGACGACTCTGCGCAATTCGAGTGAACTGGAAGATTGCAGGCTACGAGGTTTATCAGGTTTAGCGTCGTAACCAGCAAGCCGCTGGAAATTTTCTTCAACGGATAGGGACAGTTTCTCTTCCACTTCTTTTTTGAAATTTAGTTCTTCCTCAATATTCTCCAAAACCTCATGCAGGTTTTCATGCAGGAAAGCACTACGCAAGGTGTAGGACTTACAATCGCAAAGGTGCTTCATCGCACCTTCCAGGTTTTCCCTTTCCGGGAGCACTGCGCCATCCAGCAGGATTGGAACAATCATTAGGCCGAGATTTATAGCCGAAATAATTTCAAAACGGATGCGCTCGCTCAGTATGGATTCATCAATGGGCAGGGTCAGGCTTTTTGTGGCAGACTCTGTTCTGGAAATAACAATTATCAATGCGTCGCATTGGGAAATTTTTCTTCGGATATTTGATCGTGAGAATTCTTCGGTATTTTTAAGAACAATACATTCAGCTTCCAGGTTAATTCTGAATTCTCTAATAATATTTTCGACTGCGGTTTTTGATTCAGGATTGCTGAGACTGAAATAAAGATTCGGCATGATCGACGCCCTATTTTATACTGCGCCTAATGGGAGTGGCATAACTCGCAGTCGTCTTTAACGGAAAATCCCTGCTCTCCATTATGACAGGTCCCGCAATATTTTCCGGCTTCTAAAGTTTTCATGGTCATTTCCCGGCTTGCAATTCCAATTTTCTTTTTAAATATTTTAGGGTGGCAATCACCACAAGTGTTTCCGTAGCTCAGGTGGATGCTGTGACTGAATTTGACGCGTCCCTGATCACCTGTGTCGTTATAGGTGATGGAGCGGGGCATTCGGGCCGAGGTGGTAGAAGGAATTACGGAAAGGAGAAGAAAAAACAGACCTATCGCTGACGTAATAAGTAACAGATTTTTCTTAATCATTTAGATCTCGGAAAAGACTGCTGGCGGTGTGAGATACCTTGATGAGTATCAATGAGTATGAACTCGGGGTAGTTTTGAACAAGCTCAGTCGTCTTTTTTGAATAGCTCTTTTAATCTGGCCTGGCATCGGGGTTCACGAGTCAATTCGATCATTATTTTTTCGTTGACGCTCAAGTTCTGCATGCTGGTCTTAGAGTAATAATGCGAAAATGCCGCCCAAAGGCTGGGGCAGTCGCGAAATTCGTTGTAGGTAGAGAGGATGTTGGTCATATTGGCGGTACTTCGGCTATCGACCCCTTCAAATAAAACAAACATCTGCATAGAGAGGTCATAGAGCAATTGCGAGAGGTGTTCGGTGGCCACCTGCAAAAAAGGGAATTTGTTGACATTTTTTTTCATTGAGGCGTTGTCAGATGATAAGACGGCGATATTCCTTTTAACTTTATCCTGGTCTTCGGAAATTTCTTCCCAGATTTTGTCATTCATCAGCCTTTTTTCCAGTTTTACTTGTTGCGTTTTTCCTGGAAACAGTTTTTTGAACGCAGAATAAATGGTTGCCAATTCTTTGACTTTGTTGGGGTAGGTTTGTCTGCTGTTTTTCTCCATACTCTTGTCATAGCTTTGCATCATTTCCAAAAATTCTTTTTTATCCAGGGGCTGATCGGCTTGAATTTTCTCGGTAGTTTTGGCGATACTTTGGAACAGGAGTTGTTTTTCATTCGGCGGATACCAAAAATCTATTTCCTGGATGATGATGTTGATTCGGTTCAGGATATCCCGTCCATATTTTTTTTCATGATGAGGAGTAATAACTATAGTAATATCATCGGCGTCTTTTTCCCGGACCACAATATTGAAATTCTTTTTTAGTAATTTCGAAAAAATCATATCGAGCCTGGAAAAATTGATGTCTCCAGCTTTGATACAATTCCAGGTTTCATCCATAACTGCTTTAAGCCTTATTTTTTCTGCATCCTGGGATAGTTTGTTCTCTAAAATTTTTTGTACACGCTTGATTTCCTGTTCGTTATAAACGATAAGGGATTTTTTGATTTCATCGAAGTTTTTCAGAAGTGCGACGGATTTTCTCACCTCATCCACATACGAATATTTCTTTTTCGATTTTTTTAATAGAGAGGTTAGGAAATCTCCTGTATCAAAAATATCACTCATGCGTGAGATCAGCATACTCATTTCCTTGACCTGGAAATAAAATTTACCTAATTCAGGTTCCGCTCTTTTATCCTTTAGAAAGAACTCCATTAATTTGCAGATCTGATAATAAATGTCGTTGAGATCTTTATAGGACTCGGGAGAATTGTCAAAGAACTGGTACTTGGAAAAAAGTCCGTTCTTCATTCGCAATACGGTATAGCCCAAAGTTTTATCTTCTCCTGAACCGTAACCACCAAAAAATTCTTCGAGAGTAATTTCGTGTTCCTCCAGATTGCTAACCAACTCATTTAATTCGGGGACCACTGTCTTCCCCATGTTTGCAGGTTCCCGGTAATATTTTTCCATGTAGCTCAACTCATTCCGGATATTTGGGAGGATAAAATCTAAGGAGGCGAGAATGATATCTGCAGATTTAAAAACTTCCTGTTTATAGACTTCTAATTTGCATTCATATTGGTCGTCGGCTATTTGTTCTATGTCCTTTTTCAACTCTATGAACGTTTTGTCGATTCCTTTTAACCCATCTAGAACTCTAAACAAATCAATTGGTTCGGCCCCGTTTTTACAAAGTGGGCCACTGGCTTCTTTTTCTACGTCTTTGAGTTTTTCCTTATAGGAATTAAGCACAGACAAAATTCGCTCCCTCTCCTCCTCTGGGCCTTTTTCTCCAGGCTCAATATGGGGAGCATCTTTGACCTTTGTTTCAAAAAGGTCTAACTGATTTGCCATCGTTGCAATATGGTTCTTGAACTCAGGCAGTGCTTTAGAGTCAATCATTACTGTTTTCTTTCGCTAACTTGGTGTAACAATATATTACAATCCTTGTAAAGCTATTGGAAGCGATAAATGACTGGTTTGTCGGGTAATGAGCAATTTAATTAAATGACTAAATAGGCGCATAAAAACCTAATTTGAGAAAATTTTACCTGTTTTGCTCCATGATCGTGATGGCAGGGTGTTTATCGAAGCTATCTTAAATGATTTGCATTAACTCCAGGTATTCACCGAGAAATCGGTGAATGGCTTTATTTAAAGGTTGGTGTTCCGGTGCCTTGAGGTCGGGGTCTTGATCGATGAGGAGAAAAGCTTCCTTCCGTGCTGTTTCCAACACTCGAATATCGCGAAGTAAGTTGGCTATTTTTAAAAGTGGCATTCCTGATTGTCGGGTACCCATGAAGTCTCCTGGGCCGCGTATTTTTAAATCCTCTTCAGCGATGATGAATCCATCACCGGAGTTTTGCATGGCTTTCATTCGGGCCTGACCTTCCTCAGTTACGGGATGATAGGCCATCAAAAGGCAATGGGAAGAATGGGCTCCTCGACCCACACGACCCCGCAACTGGTGGAGCTGAGCGAGACCAAATCGCTCGGCATGTTCTATTATCATTGCTGTAGCATTTGGAACATCGATGCCTACCTCAATAACTGTAGTGGAAACCAAAACCTGAATTTCATTTTTGAGGAACCGGGACATGATGTCTTGACGTTCTTCTTTTTTTAGTTTTCCATGGATTAAGCAAGCGACATAGTCTGGGAATCGGTCCTTGATAAAATCGAGGACCGTAACAGCGGCTTTAAGGTCCATTACATCAGATTCTTCAATTAACGGACAGACCACAAAAGCCTGTCTGCCTTGTTGCAACTGTTTTTCTAAAATCCCGTAGGCTTTTTCCCGTCGATTCTCATAAAAAATTTCAGTGGTGATTTTCTTTCGTCCGGGAGGGAACTCGTCTAAAAGCGACACATCCATATCTCCATAGAGAGTGAGTGCTAAAGATCTTGGTATGGGTGTGGCAGTCATAATGAGAAGATGGGGATGGTCGCCTTTTTTCCCAATCGCATCTCTTTGCAGGACGCCAAACCGATGTTGCTCATCAACCACTGCCAGCCCAAGATTTTTAAACTGGATATCTTTTTGAATCAGGGAGTGAGTTCCGACGATAATTTGTGTTTTGCCGGTCCGAATATTCTCATAAAGGCTTTGCCGTTCTTTTCCCTTAAGTGCGCTGGTTATCAGGCTGAGTTCTATACCCAAACTTTCACAATAGGGGCGGATATTTAAATAGTGTTGTTCTGCGAGAATTTCTGTTGGAACCATTAATGCCGATTGCATTTTATTGTCCACCGCTGTCAACAATGCAGTGAGGGCGACAATGGTTTTACCGCTTCCGACATCTCCCTGGATCAGTCGATTCATGGATTTTTCTTTTTCAAGATCTTCCATAATTTCACTGAGAACCCTTTTTTGTGCTCCCGTTAACGTGAAGGGTAAAAGTTTTACAAATCGTTTGATAAGTTCTCCCCGGGTTTTTAAGGGAGTGCCGGTATTTACTTCTCCCGTATGTTTTTTCCTGAACGCCAGGCCCAATTGGATCAGGAACAGTTCCTCAAAGACGAGCCGTTTTTGCGCCGGGGTCTTAAAGGCATCCAGTTCACTCAGAGAAGTTCCTTGAGGTGGAAAATGGGATTGCGAAAGGGCGTCTGCGCGGGAAATAAATTCATGACGTTGGATCAGATCGTTGGGTAGAAACTCTTCTATTAAATGCAGGTATTTGTCGAGAACATTTTTAATGATGGTTCGCATGGATTTAAGATGCAGGCCATCTGTAACGTGATATACGGGGACAATTTTTCCAATTTCCAACGAGTTAACATCCTCTCCAGATACCTGTTCAGTATCTGGATGGATAATCTCCAGCCCGGACCGTTTATTAAGTGTGGATTTTCCTGAAAGAATAATTTTTTGTCCCGTTTTAAACTTCTCTTTCATATAAGTTTCATTAAACCGGAACCATTTGGCTCGGATGACCCCCGTCTTATCTTGAACGATGACTTCAAATACTCTTTTACGACGCCCCATGAACATTGTTCCCGCATTCAAGACTTCTCCGGTAAGGGTGACGTACTCGCCGATCACAGCTTGGGAAATATTTTTAAATTGGGTCCGGTCTTCAAACCGGAATGGTAGGAAATACAGGCAATCTTCAATACTTGTGAGACGAAGTTTTTCAAGAAGAATTGCTTTTCTTGGGCCGACACCCTTTATAAATTGTATCGGGTCCTCTAAAGAACGTGGGGGAATTTGTTTCATGGATCCAATATTAACTTGCAAGTCGTGTAGGGGCAAGGAGTTCCGTTGTGATTGAGCGTTGACAGCGAAAATTTGTGGAAGTATCCTTATCCTATGGGTTAATTGTTCCCCCTTGGCCTCTTTTCAGATTGCCGAATGGGTGGATACAAAATGGAGGTTTCTTTCCCCACAATGAAAGTTCAAGATCTCACAGATGCGATATTAGAATATCTGCCTGATGCCGATGTCGACATCATTTTGAACGCATATATTTATTCCGCCAAAGCCCACCGCGGTCAGAGCCGAAGATCTGGAGAGGCCTATTTTTCCCATCCCCTTGAAGTGGCAAATAATCTGGTGAAGCTCAAGCTGGATGCGACCACAGTGGCTGCCGGCCTGTTGCACGATACCATAGAAGACACCCTTTCAACCTCAGAAGAAATCCAGGAACTGTTTGGCGAAGAAATTTTTCAGCTTGTGGATGGCGTGACAAAAATCAGCAAAATACATTTTTCCAGCCATGAGGAAAGCCAGGCAGAAAACTATCGAAAGATGATCTTTGCCATGGCACGGGATATTCGTGTGGTTTTGATCAAGCTCGCTGATCGAGCTCATAATATGCAGACTCTGGGGTCTCTTTCAGAAGAAAGGCAAAGGAGGATTGCAAGGGAGACTCTGGAGATTTACGCTCCTATTGCCAATCGTCTGGGTATTGGGTGGATGAAAAACGAATTGGAGAATGGCTCTTTCCGTTATCTTTATCCTGAAGAGTATCGGACCATTGAGGAGAAGGTGGCGAAGGGTAAGGAGTACCGGGACAAGTATGTTGAAAAAGTTACCTCTCGTTTGGTTAAGGAATTGGAGGATGCGGAAATATCTGGAAAAGTGGATGGTCGGCCCAAACAATTTTTCAGTATCTATAGAAAGATGATGGATCAAAATATTAGCTTTGAAGATGTTTATGATCTGGTGGGTGTTCGGGTTTTAACCGAATCTTTGCGCGACTGTTATTCGGTTTTAGGACTGGTACATTCCCTCTGGAAACCCATACCGGGAAAGTTCAAAGATTATATTGCCATGCCCAAGCCAAATATGTATCAGTCTCTTCATACTACGGTAATTGGTCCGAGAGGGGAGAGGGTAGAAGTCCAGATTCGTTCTAGAGAAATGCATAAGGTATCTGAAGGAGGAATTGCAGCCCACTGGCGTTATAAGGAAAAGGAGGATAGTGCCGAAAAAACCATGAACCAACAGTTGTTATGGGTCAGGCACCTTCTTGAGAATCAGAAGGACTTGAAAAATCCGAAAGAGTTTCTCAACGCTTTTAAGGTGAACTTGTTTCCCGATTCGGTTTATGTTTTTACACCAGGGGGAGATGTGATTGCCTTGCCACACAATGCCACACCCGTGGACTTTGCATTTCAGGTTCATACAGATGTTGGATGCCATTGCCAGTCCGCAAAGGTAAATGGGAAAGTGGTCCCTCTGCGTTATAAATTGCAAGATGGCGATCGGGTCGAAATTAATACCTCCGAGGAGGTGTCTCCTAGTCGTGATTGGCTAGCTTTTGTTAAAACATCGAAAGCGCGTAGTCGGATATCCAACTATATAAATACCGAAGAGCGTACAAGAAGTTTGAGCTTGGGAAAAGAACTTCTAGAACAAGAAATTCGCGAGTATGGTATGGATCCGACCGTAGAAATTAAGGATGAGTTATTAGAAGAAGCTGCCCAAGCCTGTGGTTTCAAATCCACCGATAGCTTGCTAACGGGAATTGGAATTGGAAAGTTGTCTACCTATCATGTTATCGAAAAACTGATTCCTAAGGAAAAGCTGGAAGGAAAAGGGCCACGTGATAAAACGTTGATCAAACTTAAAGAAAGCCGACCTCCAGATTCATCCCATAACGCGATTAAGGTTCAATGTTTTAATGAAAATATTTTGATCCGCATCGGAAAATGTTGTCACCCGCTTCCCGGAGAGCCGATCATTGGCTATATCACGAGGGGCAGGGGGGTGACGGTGCACCATATTGACTGCCCAAGTGTGGGAAATATTATCAATGATTCAGAAAGGCTGGTGGGTGTTGAATGGGATACTGGAATAAAAACCATTTACCAGGCCCATATCGCCATTGTTGCTGCTGACAAGCCTGGTATCCTTGCTACCATCAGCCAGGCTTTCGCAGAATGCGGGATCAATATTACCCGGGCAAATGTCCAGCAAGGCTCACATAAAAGGGCTTATTTCGACCTGTCCATTGAAATTCAGGATGTGGAGCATCTAAACCAAATTCTTGAAAAGATGCTTCAGGTAGATGGCGTGATTTACCTTGAGCGAATCAAGGACTTTAATAAAAATGCACCCATTAAAGATAGATTGGAGGCCTTAGGCGAAAAGCTGGTTCAGGAAGGAGAGCAGGAACTTAGCGTTACCTGATTGCTTTAGTTATTTTCCCAGACTTAATGCAACGTGTGCAGATTTTCATGGTTTTTATGGAGCCCTTCATCACAACACGCAACTTTTTGATATTTGGTTTCCAGCGTCGGCGAGTTTTGTTATTCGCATGGCTCACATTGTTGCCAAACTGGGGTTTTTTATCACAAACTTCACATTTTAGGGACATCAAATTCTCCGAAATAGATTGTCTTAAAGATGGCTAGATGCTAGCATACCCTCGTTAAAGGGGCAAGAGGATTTGAGTAATCATTATGGATATTAAAAGCAGTACCAGAATAAACGAGATTCTAAATGCCTACCCAGAGGCCAATAGGTTTTTCAATGAGAAGCAAATGGCCTGTGGCAGTTGCTTTGCCGTAAATTTTGATACCCTGGAAAATGGGGCTCTGATGCACGGCATGGAGGTTAACACCCTGATTGACCAACTCCAACAGTTTTTGAAAACCCTGCCTACTCCTATCGCTTCCACGCAACAAAAATAGCTTTTCTGTATTAGACTTCTATTTTATTACTGGGATTAGATTTTGTAACTTCCGTGGGCGGGAATGCGCACATAGAGGGGCATCCTTACACTAGTGAATATGTAAGGAGTTGAGCTTAGAAAAGGAACTAGCCCAGAAACTTCGACTCAGTGATGATATTTTCGAGAACTTTTTCCGCCAAGTCTTCACTTGAAACGCGGTAATCACCCTTTGCGATTTCGTTTTTGATGCGTTCCACTTTTTCCGTACGAATATCCGGAGCTGAATTGGCCACTTCTGTAGCTTTTTGTATATCTTTTGCCTTGGAGGAAATAGCGATTTGCTCGGTTCCGCCCGTTGAGGGAGCACCGCCTCCACTTTTAGCCACAGACTTATTGTCTCCAACCTTGACCCGGTCTTGAACCGTTTTACTTTTAATTCGAAAATCGTTGCCAGGAATTTCCATAACACTATCCCTTAAGTAAATGCTTATAAATCAATTAGGTTTGTATTTCATCAATTGGGAGCTGAGACCTTTTTCAACCTCCAAGTTGAAAACCTGATCTTCTATATTAGTTTATCGGAAACAGGTAGAAATACTTTAGTCGATAATCAATAAATTATATATTATTTATTACCCAAAACCCTTTTAAAATATCGGTTTTCCAATGTACCACTAAAAGGGCTTTGAAGCTGCTCTTTGAATAGGCAGATCCATAATCTACCCTCAATTTTAGCCTGATTGAACGCAGATGACAATAAATTAATGGTTTTTGCCCATGCGGTACTTTGATCTATGAATTTTAAGAATCCTGTTCCTACTGTAGATATCATCATTGAGCAGAGGGGGGAGATTATTTTAATAGAGAGGAAAAATCCTCCTCATGGCTGGGCATTGCCTGGAGGGTTTGTAGACTATGGTGAATCCCTTGAATCTGCTGCCCAGCGGGAAGCTTTGGAAGAAACAAGCCTAAATGTGAGTCTTTTGGGACAATTTCATACCTACTCAGACCCCGGCCGTGATTCCCGGAGACATACGATTTCCACTGTTTTTGTCGCCAAAGCTGTAGGAAAGCCCCAGGCGGGTTCCGATGCCCTCAAAGCAAGGTTTTTCACAAAAAACACCCTTCCAGAAAAAATCGCCTTTGATCACGCCCTTATATTGGGGGATTATTTTAATTGGCAAGAAAATGGAGGGGGATTGATGTGGCCACCCGATAAGAGCAAATAATTAGGGCGAGAGCAAAGGCCTCAAAAATAATACCAAGACTTTTGGAAATATGTTTTGATAACTCTATGGAACGATTAAAGCAGGTTCGATTTATTACGGCGTTTGGGATCATGGTTTTTGTGCTTTTATGGAGCCAAGTTGGATTTGGCAACATTTTGGCTTCTGAAAAATATTCCAAGGTAATCTGGAGATACTTGGAGACCCTTTGTGCCTTTGGCCCGAGATATCCTGGCAGTGAAGGTTATAACAAGACCAAGGAATTGATCCGCAAGGTGGGAGAAAAATACGCCGATCAAGTGGTGGAGCATCCATTTTTTGTTCGCACTGAAACGGGCACCTCTCAGTCCATGGTGAATCTGGAGCTCAGGTTCGAAGGAACCCAGGGCGGTGCTCCAATTTTAATTGGGGCGCATTTCGATACCCGGCCCTTTGCCGATGAAGACCCGGATCCTGGAAAACGGTCAACACCTATATTGGGTGCTAACGACGGGGGGTCAGGCACTGCGGTATTACTGGGACTTGCCCAATACCTCAATCAACACCCTGCTCAAAGGCCGGTTCATCTAGTATTTTTTGATGGTGAGGATTTTGGTGCTAAGGGGTCAGGCCTGAACCTTTTAGGTTCGACCTACTTAGCTCAGGAATTGGCCAAGAAAGAAAGGTCCGAATGGCCTTATTGGGTGTTGGTGATTGATATGGTCGGCGATAAAGATTTGCAGATTTTTAAGGAGACTTATTCACTAAAGGGCAGTGCAAGTTTTCTTGATAAAATTTACCGGGTCGCCAAGGATCAGGGTGTTCGGTCATTGATAGATAAAACGAAATACACGATTTTTGATGACCATTACCCCTTTCATCGAATGGGTATTCCCTCTACGGTTTTGATTGATTTCGATTATCCATACTGGCACACGCTGGAGGACACGCTGGATAAATGTTCTATCGAGAGCATGATGTCCATCTTCTCGGTTGTCGTAAAGACCATCGAAGATATTTAGTGAAGAGTTAATGAAGTACGGGAAGTTCGGAAAGCGCTTTTTTAGCTTCTTCGTCTAGGGGATCGATTTCCAGAATTGTTTTCAGTTCTTTTTCTGCCCCTAGGGGGTTTTTATTTTTAAGATGGATTTCGTAAAGCTTCCAATGCATGGAGAGAAAATCGATGCCTTGTTGTTGGGAGAGTTCATACATTTTCCGGGCTTCATCCAGACGGTTGAGCGCATACAAGGAATTTCCCAGATTGAAATTGGCGATAGAAAATTCCGGGTCCAGGGATAATGCTTTTTTCAAATGCTCAATTGCTTCTTTTGGATGCCCCTGTTTGTTTAATGCTGCTCCCAAATTAGAGAGGGCCTGGATAAAGTTAGGATAGACCTGAACTGCTTTTTTAAACAGTGCTACGGATTGATCCAGCTTTCCCGAGCGAAAATAGTACCCCCCCAGGTTTGACAAAGCTTCCGGAAAACCCGGGCTCAGCTCCAGGGTTTTTTCGTATTGAGCGATTGCTTTGTCGGGCATCCCTAAATCCCGGTAGGCTACGGCCAGATCATAATGAGCCAATGAAAAGTTTGAGTCCTTAGCTAGTATTTTTTCAAACTCAGCGATTGCTTTGTCGGGATCTCCCAATCCATATAAAAAATAATTTCCTCGGTAATACATAGCTTCCAGGGAAGTCTGGTCTTCATCCAGAAGTTTCTGTAATGAAAATGCAGTTTTATGATTCAGGAATTTCTTTACAGAGTTTATGGGAAGAGCAAGATTGATGGATCGCCCTTCTACGGTGGCTATTCCAACAACTTGATTGGAACTGTTGACCACCGGGCCTCCACTGAACCCTGGGCTAAATGGGGTGGTGGTGTAAATAAAAGGTATCTTGGGATTGGCTTGTGAATGAACTCCCAGGACAAAACCATAGGTCTGGACAAGTTGGCCCTCGGCCACATCTTTCTGCTGAGTCACTTGCGCAGAGGGGTATCCTAAAGCACTGGTGTAGTCATAGGCTCCCACCGAAGAGGAGTCCCCAAACTCAAGAGTGGAATAAAACCCTTTTTTTAATTTTAAGATGGCGAAATCCCTGACCCGATCAACCTTGAATACTCCTTCAACATTGGAGTGTGAACCATCGGGGAAATGCACATCAACCGTATAGGCATCGACCAGAACATGGTAGTTGGTAACCAGAGTGCCCTCGGGGTTGGCTACAAAACCGGATCCTGTCCCAACGGTTTTTCCTGCTTTGTCCTTTGCGATGAGCAAGGCAACGGCATTTTTGTTGACTTCATAACCACTGACCGATCCAGAAAATATCAGTAAGCCAGTGAGGAAGAGATAAAATGTAGGTAGAAATAATTGGTTTCGCATGCTTTATAATTTAGGTTCGCCCATTGCAAAAGGCCAATATTTTTATAATAAAAAAGATTTATTAATCCAACATTTTATAAACTGATTGGAGTTATTACAACTGAATTCAAAAAGATTTATTGAAAGAAGGGATAATACAGGTAAAACGTATCTGATAATACCGTCAAGGTGGTAAAAATAAGCCGAGCCGACATAATGCCGACTCGGCTTAATATACGGTTTTTTATTTAACGTTGATGGTCACTGTTGCGGTCAATGCCGGGTTATAGGGGACGTGATTGCCTTTAGCAAACAGAGCTCGGATAATGTGCTTGCCGGAAGAAAGTTTGATCTCTTTGCAGGTGGAACCATCTCCCATATGGATGTGGTTTGCATCTTTCCCTATCGGCTTGTTAAGGTCTTTGGGCAGATCAACATCAACGATAATGTGATGATGGCCTTTGCCTTCATTAACGCCCTTTTTGGCCGGTTGAACTTCAACGCCTTCGGTGGCCAGGCATACTTTTACAGGGCCGGAAACCATAGCTCCATTGGGTGGATCGGTAATCGTCACGGCGTTGCCGGCGAATGTGTTGGTTGCTCCTGTTATAAAAAGGAAAACAAACAGCATAATCAGTTTCGAGTAAAGACTTTTCATTATTTCTAGGCTCCAATGAGAATGGCAAAATTGACGATTTCAGAAACCGCCCATGCTTTTTAAGATACCCTACGTTTTTAACTTCTAGCAGGTGTTCCCGGTTTAGATTAAAAAACAGCAATAAAGTTTCAGGAAAATTAGAAAACCCTGGCTGGTATTGGTAATTTTTAACCTATTTTTCTTGACATCGTAATCTGAGTTCCATAACCTCATTGTTCAGTTTCATTTCCTTGGGGAACTCTTGGAAAAAGAGGCCCATTATGTATTTATTCAGGAGGTTTAGATGGTAGTTACTGGAGAATGTCGACTCCTTCACACTTGTGAAATGTGTGAATTTAATAATGAGACCGACTGCAAAGCTGACAAAAACGAGCATAATCGCTGGCTTGTTAACAAGAGGATGAATGAAATTAAGCATAAGCTTATTGTCGGCAGTAACAAAGGTGGAGTTGGAAAAAGTACTGTAACTACTAATCTTGCTATTGCTCTGGCGGAAAAAGGTTTTGCGGTGGGGCTGGCCGATGCGGACCTTCATGGTCCCAATATCCCGAAATTATTACAGGCCGAAGATGTTCGATTGAAAGCCACGGATGTTGGTATTGATCCCTATGAGACTCGTAATGGTCTTAAGGTGGCTTCATTAGGGTTTCTCATTGAAGACCCTAATATGCATATTGCCTGGCGGGATGCGGTTAAATATGACTTTATTATTGAATTGTTAGGAAATATTAACTGGGGCCCGCTGGATTATCTCTTGTTTGACCTTCCCCCGGGTACTGGAAATGAGCAAATCACGATTATCGATTTTATTGGTGAAGTAGATGGGGCCGTAGTGGTTACAACCCCTCAGGACTTGGCGATTCTGGATGCCCGGAAAATGATCTCTTTTGCCCGTGATAGCAATGTCCCCATCGTAGGGGTGATCGAAAATATGAGCACGATGTCCTGCCCGCATTGCAATGAAGACATAGATGTCTTCAAAAAGGGCGGCGGGAAAAAATTAGCTGAAGAACTTGTATTGCCCTATCTGGGTAGTATTCCTTTGGATGGGGAAATTGTTGCTAATTCCGATAGCGGGGAACCCGTTGTCTTATCTCGTCCAGATTCCGTAGCCGCCAAAGCCTTCTTGAAATTGGCTGATAACTGCCACAAGTTTCTAAATCCCGAATAGTTTGGTAAAAACTTTCCGATTTAAAATTAATGGATAAATGAACTGTCGCGACAAATTCGGGTTTTTTTCTGCCTTCGGATCGCTGGATTAGTCCGGGCAGAAGTGCGTTTTTTAAATATAATCAGCATTGCGTTTCAAGGTAGAATTAAGAGATAATATTACATAAGCCAGATTTTAGACTTATTTGTATGGCCCAAGACCCTTTGATTAAGGGCTTCTCCTTTCTTTTAAAGTTCCTAATGATTTTTCGCTTTTCTTACAAATTATTGATCAAAAAATTGGTGGCAGTTTCCTTCATACTATTCGTAGGGGGAAATGCTGAGGTGTTTGCGGACGGGGCTAAAGCTTCCATTTATTCGAACAATCCTATAGTTGCGGAAGTAGATGGAGCGCCCATTTACCTGGACGAGCTCAAACATGTCCGTATCCAGGAGGCACTCAACCAATTGCATGAAATGCAGACCCGTGCATTGAAGGAAAAAATTCTCGATCGGCTAATAGAGAAACATCCTGCCTTGATTGCGGATCAGGTTCCCAAGGTTACGGAAGCGGAGATTAAAAAATTTTATGACAGCAACTCAGGTATTAAAGAGTTGGGAAGCTTGACTAAGGTAAGTCCTGAAATCCGAGACTATCTGGAAAAAAGTTTTCGGCAAGTTCATATTGAGCAGCAATATCAGCATGCAGTTCAAAAAGGCTGGGCCAAGGTTTACTTGACGCCCCCTAATGATTTTCACTTGGTGGCGGGTGTTGGCACGGCTGTGTTGTGGGCGGAAGAAAAGGTTCCTTCATCCCGACGAGTATTTGTGCTGGAATATTCTGATTTTCAATGCCCGTTCTGCAAACGGGTGCAAATCACTTTACAAAACCTCAGAAAAAAATATCCCAATGAAGTGCAGTTTGGCTATCGTCACTTCCCTCTTCCTTTTCATAAAGAGGCAGAGGTGTTAGCCCAAGCTGTTGAGTGCGCCAGAGATCAAAACAAATTCTGGGAGCTTCAGGAACTTTTCTATGAAAATGATACTAACTCCACAAGTGAAAATGAAATTTTGAAACTGGTCAGGCTTGCGGGGATCAAAGATATCCCGGCCTTCCAACTATGCTTGCGAAATGGAAAGTATGAAAAGCGGGTTCAAAATGATATTCGTGATGGAGTCGCATTAGGAATTCAAGGAACCCCGACATTTATATTAGGAGCTTATGATCCCGAATCCAAAACCGTTTCAGGAAAAATGTTTTCCGGGGCTGTTTCTGAAGAAAAGTTTGTTCGTGTTATAGAAAGATTTCTTGCCTCCACTCGTACCGAAGCTAAATTAAACCGATAGTTTTTCTTACCTGTGCCATGATCAGGCTACTGATTTTTATTCTGGCTGGAATGCTTCTCCCGATTCAATTATTTGCCGAATCTAGTCCTTTTTCGGCCCCTTTGCCTTCCAGTCCTGGGATAAGACTGAGTCCTTTGATAGATCCAAATCCTGTTTTTCCGGGAAACCGGTTTCGGTTATATCTGTCTGTCCAGATTGAAGAGGGTTGGCATATTTATTCCCTGCAACCTATGGATGGAAATGAGTTGTTGGCAACTCAAATTATAATGCGAGATGATATTTTCGAAAATGCAGGGCACTGGAAGGAATCTTCAACTCACCTGATTCAGGATGGTGCGCAAGAAAAAATGGTCAAAGGTCATATCGCACTTGCTGAATTTCAAAAAGATTTTGATGTGCCCGAAAAAATAAACCCGGGAAACTATTCCTTAAGCGGGAAATTTCTCTATCGTGCCTGTGATAACAATCTCTGCACCCTTCCTCAGAGTCTTCCCTTTACCACCCGGCTACAGGTGGGTGTCATAAAATAGTAGTGTTTCACTCTGTATGAAGTATCTTTCGCAGAGCCTCTCCCACAGCCGAACAGCAGATAATCGTCTTTCCTTATTTTGATGTAATAGGATAAACTCTGATTGTAAGGTGTTTACAATCAGAAAAATTAACAACAGAAGCGTGCTTTTTGAACAATGCAGATAATCACAACACATTTGAATGCAGACTTTGATTGTCTGGCGTCCTTGATGGCTGCTAAGAAATTGTATCCACAGGCTCACTTGGTTCTTCCGGGATCCACAGAGCGCTTGGTGGAAGATTTTTTGAAAGAGAAGAGTCCGGCTCTGCAGTTCACGCGAATGAAGGATGTTCTTTTAGATCAGATTAGCCTTTTAGTGGTGGTCGATACCCATACCCCGGAAAGGATCGGGGTATTTGGTCCTCTGATGGATAATCCTAATATTGAGGTTCATATTTATGATCATCACCCGGACCCACAACCAGAATTGAAATTGGGTCGGGCAATAATAAAAAAAAGAGGGGCGACCACTACTATCTTTCACGAAATATTGCTCGAAAAGAAAGTTCCTCTAACTCCAGAGGAATGTACTTTGATGGTTCTGGGAATTTATCAGGATACGCACTCCCTGATTACCGTTACCACAACTCCAGAAGATCTTGCTGCCGCGGGTAACCTGATTAAAAGAGGAGCAGACCTGAGTCGCGTTTCCATTTATATGCGGCAAAAATTGAACCCCGAACAGTTGGATATTTTTAATGAAATGGTATCCAGTTTGGAATGCCAACAGATTAACGGTATTGAAGTGGCACTCACTACAGCATCCTCCGATCATTTCGTCAGGGATCTGGCTTATGTGGTCCAAAATGTTATGGACTTGGAAAACTTATCTGCCGTGCTTGCCTTGATTCGGTTGGATACCAGAATCTATTTGATCGGGCGTAGCAGTATTCCGGAAGTCAATGTTGCGGAACTGGCTAAAGTTTTCGGGGGAGGCGGTCATGAAAGCGCTGCATCCGCCGCCATTAAGGGCCTCACGCTTGCACAGGTAAAAGACAAACTGCTTATTAACCTGGAACGCACTGTTCAACCATTGAGCCGCATCAGGGATATCATGCATGCTCCCGCTATTGCGGTGGATAAAGAGGATACGATTCGATGCGTTGAAAAAAAGCTGACTCACTATAATTTAAATACATTACCTGTTTTGGCAGGAGAACAAACTGCAGGCCTGATCACTCGCCAGATTGTGGAAAAAGCCATTCATCATGGAATGGAAGAGGATCGTGCGGAAGACTTGATGATAAGCAACTTTTCAGTCACGACTCCCGATGCCTATTTCAAGTCAGTGATTCCTCTGGTGATTGAGGAAAAACAGAAACTTATTCCTGTTGTCGATTCTAAGAATAGTTTGATAGGTGTTGTGAGCCGAGGCGACCTGCTCAGGGTAATGCATAATGACATGGCACAAAATGGAGATTCATCTGAAACTCCATTCTTGGGAAGGGCAGTTGCCCAAAAGAGCCTGAAGAGCCTTGTAAAAGAAAGACTGGATAAGGACGTTTACCAGCTTCTAGAGCGTATTGCCCAACTTGGAGAGCGTGAGGGCAAAGCCGTTTATGCCGTAGGGGGTTTCGTGAGGGATCTGTTTATAAAAACTCCTAATCAGGATATTGATATTGTTGTTGAAGGCGAAGGGATTTCTTTTGCGGCTTGTCTTGCGGAAGAATTTGGTGGCAGGGTGAAGTCTCATGAAGAGTTTGGAACCTCCGTAGTAATTTTCCCCGATGGTTATCGTATAGATGTAGCCACCGCCCGCATGGAATATTACAAACATCCCGGTGCTTTGCCTACCGTAGAAAAAAGTTCGGTGAAGTCTGATCTTTTCCGGCGTGACTTCACCATTAACAGTATGGCGGTAAAGCTGAGCGGGGCAAACGCTTTTTGCCTGATCGATTTTTTTAACGGGGAAAGGGATTTAAGAAACAAGGAAATCCATGTCCTGCACAGTTTAAGTTTTATTGAAGACCCCTGCCGATTGTTCAGGGCTATAAGATTCGAACAAAGATTTGATTTCAAAATAGGCAAGCAGGCTGAGGCGTTTATACGAAACACCATTAGAAAGCGCCTCATTGATTCTCTAAGCGGAACGCGTTTGTTCAACGAGATCAAACTGCTCCTCAAGGAGAAGCGCCCAACGGATTGCATTCGTAGAATGCAGGAGTTTGACCTTTTTCAGTTTGTCTCACAGGACATGATGAAAGATCCTAAAGACCTTGAGATTCTGGAAAGGTTGGAAGCGGTATTTTCCTGGGCGGGTATGATCAATCTTCCCAGAGCACCGGAAGTCTGGCAGGTCTATTTTCTGGGGCTGTTTTATTCCCTGGATGAAAAAGCGTACTCAAATGCTGTGGATCGGCTCCAATTAACAACTCGAATGAAAAACTCTTTGGAGCAAGGCAGGTTTCAATGTCGTGAGAGTTTGAAGCGGCTGAGCTCTAAAGAGGAGTGGGAGCCAAAGGATATCTACTATACCTTTGCCGATCTATCTATTGAGACGATCCTGTTTTTGCTTGCACTGTCTTCTTCGGACCGGCTCAACCAATATGCGAATATCTATTTTACGCAGTATCAAGGTAAAGTTGAGCCCTCGTTGAAAGGGGATGATCTGGTGAAAATGGGCCTTGAACCTGGCCCGGTATTCCAGTCCGTATTCTGCGTACTTCGGGAGGCACGGTTGATGGGTAAAGTGAATACAAGGGATGAAGAATTGGCACTGGTTAAAGAACAATTCCTGAAACCGTGAGACAGAAAATTCTCCTAATAGCTGTGCTGTTTTTGATTCGATATGTCATGCTTGTAGGTTAAAGGCAGGGATGTGTTATAATTAGACATCCTTAATTTTATCATCAATCTGAGAAGAGGTAACCGGTCGTGGCAAGTGTTGATTTCCTTATTAAGCAGTTTTTGACTCCAGACAAAAAAAATCTCGACTTGAGTAACCAGGGTATTGGAGACAAGGGAGCCATAACGTTGTCTAAGAATAAGAATTTGCGCAGGTTGAAAAAATTGATTCTTCCTAATAACAATATCAGCGACGAGGGATGTGCTGCCATTGCCAATTCGGAAAATTTCAAGCAGCTGACAGATCTTGATATTTATGGGAATGTTATCAGCGATGACGGAGTCAAGGCGATTGCCGAATCCCCTTATATGAGCAACCTAAAAAAACTCAGCCTTTATGGCAACCTTGTTGAAGATGAGGGAGCTATAGCCATTGCTGAATCTCAGACACTTTCAAAGCTTAAGCATTTATTTATTACCTCAAACCGGATTAGACGGGAAGGGATTGAATCTCTTCAAAAAGCAAAATGCCGCACTCGGCTTTGCCATCTTCATGTAGATAACCTGAAAGATTTTTATTATGAAGAGGTTTCGGATGATGATGAAGATTTAATTAATAGCTGGGAAGAACTTAAGGCTCGAGCCGCCGAGAATAAAGATTCAGAGGACTGATCTTCCTAATGCAGAAACGATTGTGGCACCTCCTGTTAATTTTCTCATTCTTTCTTCTGTCAACAAATCAAATCGATGCCCAAGTTGACCTGGCGGAGCCGGTGGACTACGGGAAACTCTTTGCTGAAAACCTTTCAAGGGCGGGGAAAGTTTTGAACCTGTCGGGAAAAAAGATAGGGGATGAAGGCCTGAAAATACTGCTCAAACAAGACTTCATTAAAAAACTCAAAAAACTCGATTTGAGATATAACGACATCAGTCCAGAAGGGGCCAAAAACCTTGCGCAGTCTCAGCAGTTGCCAAAGCTCAAAAAACTGATACTAAGACATAATTTTTTCGCTGATGAAGGTACCGTGGCTTTTGCAAACTCTTCCAGTTTTCCTAACCTTGAGGTTTTGCAGTTGGGGTGGAATGAAATTCGGGATGCTGGAGCGCTAGCTCTGGCGGGTTCAAAAAGTTTTCCTAAATTAAAAAAGCTGGATTTAAGGGGAAACTTTTTGGCTGGCAAAACCAAAGAAACTCTCAGAACCACCCTGGCTCACCTGATATCTTTGCGTATATTCCAATCTGAATAACCCTACCAGGCGTGGGGCCAACGTGCCATCAGTTTATTTGGCGAGCAAAGAGTTGCTTGCTATCTGCTTCACGGGCCATGGAGTGCTGGCCGTGAGCCTGGCACTAGACTTTAACGATGCCGCTGTCCTCGTCATAAAAAAAGGTGCTGCCGTCTGGTCCGCGGTAGGATATTTCCTTGACCTCCCATATCTGCTTCTTTTTGACATCTGCTTCTGCGGCATGAAACCTGCCATTTTCTTCCCGCTGCAGGAGGAGAAATTTATTCTCATTATTCGAAACAATATTCCAATGGAAAAAATCGCTTTGGACCGTTCCTTTTTCGTAATCGATATTGATGATGTTCATTTCCGACAATCCCTTTAATCTTAATGTTGAACTAGTAATTGATATTAGCTGCTATTTCGTGAGCTTTTTCCATGGATCTTTTTTTGCTGGCCACAGTAGTATTTTTCAGGATGCGATGAGCCAGTTCCACAGTTGCATCATGTTCTGTGTTCAAAGTAACGCCCTGCTTTTCAAAAAACTTGTTAAGATTTGATACTTTTAAATTTAATGTGGGTTGCAGGGGGCCTTTAGCGGCCTTGTCAGGGACTTCTTCTCCTGCGTCATCGTTGATGATGTGAATCTCTGGGACGATACCGTGTTCGGTGATATCGATTCCTGAGGGCGTATAATACTTCGAAGTGGTGAGGCGTAGGCCCGAACCATCGCTTAGCCTGAAGATGGTTTGTACGGAACCTTTGCCGTAGGAATTTTCACCCACAATTACGGCCTTCCCTGAGTCCCTCAATGCCCCCGCGACAATTTCTGCAGCACTTGCGCTATATTGGTTGATGAGAACTGCCACTGGCACCTGATGCAGGCTGTCTTTATAAAGGCCGCGGTAGTCATGGTAGTCATCTTCGGCTCTACCCTGTGTATAAACCACCATTCGTCCTTTGAAAAGGAAATGACTGGCCACTTTTACTGATTGGGTGAGCAGTCCGCCGGGGTTTTCACGCAGGTCCAAAACGAATCCTTTTACGCCTCTTTTTTTAGCCTGCTCCAAACCTGCTTTTAGCTGTTTTTCTGTTTGTTGGGAAAAACTACTTATCCTTATATAACCAATTTCGTCATCGAGTGTTTTGTACTCAACCGTATTGATTAAAATGATTTCTCGAGTGAGGGTGTAGGTTATTTTTCTATTTTCGCTGGGTCGCGATAGCGTAAGGGTGACTTTGGTTTCAGGATAGCCTCTGAGCAAGTTTGCAAGTTCTTCTATATGGAGTCCGGTAACACTTTTCCCGTTCACGCTTACAAAAGAATCTTCGGCAAGAATTCCCGCCTTTTCAGCCGGGGAATCACCCATAGTTTTGACCACAAAGAGCCGCTTATCTTTCATGGTGATCACCATCCCCAAACCCCCGTATTTTCCCTCGGTGTCACGCATGGATTTGTCAAAAGAACCCTTATCCATATACTGGGAGTAGGTGTCGAGAGACTTCATGATTCCTTCAATCGCCGAGTTTTCCAGGGTTTCCTTGGTTGCCGTATTGCGGGAATGATCGAGGAGGAAATAATAGACTTTCTGGAGCTCATCCCAATCGTGGCTTCTATTGTAGCTAAGTTTATATTGAGTGGAATGGTTTTTGTATCTTAGAGTATTGATGCCAGGATTTTTGCTTAGCGTCACTTCCATCGAGTCAGCACTTTTAATCATTCCCTCAATAGCGGCGGAAAATAATTTTTTATGATCTGGAGAATAGACATATTTTTCAGAAACCAGATCAATAACCTCTTCAAATATTTCCAGATCGTTGTTGAAAAACCCGGCATCAGCTGTTCCCTTAAAGTTGGCTGGCCCCAGAGTATAAACTTGAGGCAGACATAAGAGGGCAAACAGACCTGCTATCAGGCTGAACGCATACTTTCGAGAGTTTGTTTTTGGATTCATCTCGGATTATTAAAAATGTTGTGAGGGCAGATCGCCAAGAAAACTATCCATTCTTCTTTAATATGTCATCAAAAATTTTTTCCAGATTGTCCGTCATTTCCTCAGTACTTCCATGGGTCATGCTTGGCGCTACTTTCAGGACGTCGTTTATGATTATCGTTGGTGTTTCATTGGCCTTAAATTGTTTGGCGAGTTCCAGAGAATGGTCGGTTTTGGCTTTGATGGAAGCGGACTGCATTCCCTCGGTCATCTCTTTGCTTATCTTAAAATCGCGTGCCAGAAACTTAATGACTTTAGGTTGGAAAATATTGACGCCTAATTTAAAGTTGGTATCAAATAATTCCTGAGTGAATTCTTCTTCAACCCCTAGTTCATCAGCGATATAAAAAGCCATTGCCGGATAAGCCGTTTGGTTGCCCCAGTAAATCGGTGATTTTTTATGATGAAGCTTATCTTTGAACTTGGCGTGCAGGCGTTTCGATGTTTCCAGAAATCGATAGCAATGTCCGCAGGAATAATTGAAGAACTCAATCATCTCGATCGTTTTGACATTTTTGAGTCTACTGATGTCTCCGATTACTTCATATTTACCGCGAATTTTTTCATCCGCCTGGACCCCAACGGGCAATAAGAAAAGTAAAGTCAATAAAACGGCGGAAAGCTTTCTCATGAACCACTCCTTGTTTTTTTTGCACGTCCTGATTAATGAATAATTTTAGGCCAATATTTCGCGAAATTAAAACGCGGACTATGGTTTTTCAAATGGCATTGTTTGCAAGCCTGTGCAGCCCTATTCCCAAAGCCTGCCTGGGGGGACGATGCGTGATTCAGTCCCGGACCATGGCATACCTCGCATTGGACATTTTTCAGGCCAGGGGTATCCAGTTCGCTGATAAAGCCGCCATCAAGGTTATAGCCGACCACATGGCAAACCAGACATTCTGGATCGAATGCCTTATTAATTTTTCTTAAAGTGTTATAAGCCTTACCGTGGCGCGATTCTGACCAGACTTTGTGTTCTGTCGGGTGACAATTTTTGCACACGGTCTCCCCAGCATAAATGAATTGTTTCTTTTTGCTCCGCTTGCCAGCCAGAGCTTCAAAAAACATGGCTTCTACTTTTTCATTGTACTGTTCATATAATTTTACCATTTCGGAGTCAAAATTCACACTTGAATCCAGCTTAACCAGGTTCTGCTTGAAAGATTTGATTCCATCTGGACCTATTTGTACCCTCAACTCCCCCATTTTCTGTCCTCTGGAGGAGGACTGGACGAAAAGCTTTCCATTTTTTTGCACGGGTGCCATATCAATGACATCAGATTCGGTAACAATATGTCCATTGATTACAATATCCACTCCATCCATATTCAGGTAAGTCAGAGCCGTTTCCTTATTGGCATGGGTGAGAAGAACGATGAGGTCAGGCTCTTCCGTTTCACGCATGTGTTTAATCAGGTTTGAGACAGTATGCTTTGGGTCTTTAATTTGCAGGTCAACATGATCATAAAATAAGTCGGGGTCGGCAACTGCCAGGATTCCTACTTTCAATCCGTTGGAAAACTTTTTCACTCGCGACCGGGCGGGCTCAAACTGATTGATCATCAGGTTTCCTGCCATCCAGGGAATCTGCGTCCAATCTTGTAAGAACTGTGAGCCATAAACCAGATCCCGGTCTCCCAAGGCAACCGCATCGTATTTCATTTTTTCTGTTGCAGTAAGAAGAGTTTCGGCTTTCAGTTTTCCCTGGCGGGTGGGTTCCTTAAAGTGGTCGCCGGTGTCTACTAGTAACGTGTGCGAGTGTGTTTTGCGTGTGTCTTTGAGGTATTGCATTCTCCGCTCGATGCCGCCCTGATCTTCCTCTTTGGCACATCCGCAGGGTTTTAGCTCAGCCAGCAGATTGCCTGTATAGATAATAAGGACTTCTCGAGGCTCTTCCGTTGAGACTGCGCTTGGCTCAAACGAAAGACAGCCAACTATAACTGTCAGAAAAATCAATACCATTGGTTTCATGGTCATTAAGGTATCGGAATTTTCTTCTCAAAGCAATGTTCACCCTGAGTGGATTTTAGAAACAAGGATTTTGAGGCCTAAATTTTAATTGACTGTCCCCAAAATGGTATTTCGTTATGAAATTTTTGGAAAACCCGCTAATATACGGAGAAAATGGGATGGTTATTCTATGCCAATGCGCAAGTCCGAAATTCATATGCATTCTATATTTTCCGATGGGGAATTTTCTCCTTCAGAATTGATTGAGATTGCGGAAAAAAATGAAGTTTCTATTCTGTCTCTGACCGACCACGATACCTTCGATGGTATACCAGAATTCCTTCAGTCTGCGGAGGAAGCAAAAATCACTGCTTTTCCTGGCATTGAAATTACCGTAAAGTTCCACGACTTCAATATTCATCTGCTAGCCTATTTCAGGGATTATGAATCCCTCAAGCCTGAACTTAAAGACCGGGTCAAAACAATGACCGAAACCCGGGAAAACCGTATGCACCAGTTGATCGAACGGGTAAACGGGGTGATTCCTGAAAGGTTCCAGGGGACGATAGAATTTGAAAATGTTAAAAGAGCCGCGGAAGGAGTTCTCGCCAGACCTCATCTTGCGCGTGAGATGGTGAGGCTTGGCATTGTTTCGAGCACGGGGCAGGCATTTGAGCGGTATTTGGTGAAATATAATGTAGAGCGGGATAACCTGGATGTACAAACCGCAATTAGCCTCGTACGGGAAAGCAAGGGCGTTCCAGTGATGGCTCATCCTGGAGAGCGATCTTACTCCCTGATTTGTCCCGAAAAGGGGAGGCACCCCGAGAACGCTCCCGTTTTGCTGGAAGAGTTGAAGGAAATGGGGCTTCTAGGCCTCGAATGCCATTACCCGTATCATGAAAGAATGGGCACTGTTCCATACTTTATCAATTTGGCTGAATCCTTCAAACTGATCGTCACAGGTAGTCGTGATTTTCACGGGTTCAATTCTCATCAGCACGTAAAGATATTTGGAACCACCAAAATGGAACCCGATTTTCTCGAGCAGTTTCAATCCATCTGGAATTAAAGTCTGTTTTCTTCTTACCGCACCACGGTTATGCTTTTTATGGGATGCGAAAGCTGACTAAAATGCCACCCATCACATCATCCAGTACAAAATCCTTTTTGGGGCTGTTGGGGTGACCGTTGTGGCAGTTGACGCAACCACGCGTCACTGCAATGTCTGGATAAATAGCCTGAAAATATTTTTTCCGTCCTACCTTGGTATGCTTGATATAGGGGCGTACGGGGTGTACCTCTACACTTTCCAACCCGTTTTGTTCAAACTCATTGGCAGGCCGGTTCTGAGGGTTGATGGGATAAAGGCTGAGCAAACGAAAGTTCAGTCCCACTTTTTTGGTTTCAATCTCCTCTGCGCTGTTCAATAAGAATTGTGCGGGAAGCATAAGGGCCTTATCATTTTTCCATTTTTCCTTTGAATGCATAATACCCAGATCCTCCAACCGGTTGACAATATGCTTGGCATACACGGTACGGTCTGACTCCAGCACTGAATGCACGTAATCCGCCACCACTTCCGGAGCCAATACCAGTTTTTCATCAACATTTTTTTCAGTTCGTCTTCCCAAAGGCAGGTCTATGATAATTCCCCCCATCACGCTTCCCTTTTCAAAATCGGTTTTGGGACTGTTAGGGTGATTGTTATGGCAGTTGGAGCAAGTTTTTGAAATTGCAATATCCGGATAAATTGCCTCAAAATACCAGCGCCCGTCACGCGGCACGATCCAGGTGAAAGGCTTTTTCGGGTTTTTCACGACTTCTTCTAGTCCAAGCTTTTCATTTTGCGATCGGGGCGAGTTGTGTTTGTTGATGGGCCAGAGGCTCATCAGCCGGTATTTCATACCCACCCTGTGGGAGTTGGAGATTTTGGAAGACATCGAAAGAAACTGGGCAGGCAAAGGCAAAGTGTTTTCATGTTCCCAGTTTTCAGAAGCGGCAATGGCGTCTTGCCGGGCCAAGTGTTCCACCACTTTTTTAGAGTAGGTGGTACGTCCAGCCTCAATCACTGAGTGGATGAGATCTGCTGCCAAGGCTGCAGGAATACCTTTATTCTGGCTTTGAGCTGAAGTGGGAAGAAGTAGAAATAATAGGACAGAACAGAACGCGAAAGATCTCATGGGCCTACCTCCCTATAAATTTGCGCTACCGTCAATATAGGTTCGGAATGGAAAAATCTCCATACCTGTAGAAGAAAAGTGGAGAGAACTGGGTTTGCTATTCCCAGAGGGAATAGAGTGTGAGTACTGCCATCATCGCACCCATGATTATTCTAATCACGATGTCAGTATTCATTTCCAGCGTTGAACGTCCTTCATGAACTTTTGGCGATCCATGTCTGTGTCCCAGGGAAAAATATCCATCAAAGGTTCCAGGGCATAGTTCGACTTATCTTCAGGGGGCAGTTCGAATCCGCCATTTGTGACCCTGTAGATATTATTAAAGGTCCGGTAATTGCCACACAGGGTGACATAATCCCATGAAGTGGTTCCTTCGACCAGGGCACATAATTCCGAAGAAGAAATTCCTTCGTAGAGATTGATCTTGCCAATTTCTCCTTTATGAAGCTGTGGATTGCCGGGTGGCGCAAAGTCTACAGTCCATGCCTGTTGGGAACCTTCCTGTCCAAACACTTCGAGTTGATAAACGATCTGCCAATGTTGCCAACCCCCTAGCAACTCGCTTTTTAGGATTCGTTCAAGCAAACAATTTTCAATGAAGTCATTCACCAGTTTCATTTCCCGCTTATATTCCTCCGGGTCGGTGGTTTGGGTTTTGATAATGGGAACGTAGGAATGCGGTTTGAAAGTTACCAAATAGCTATCATCTTCTTTGACGCGCACAAAACCGGAGGACTGTTTTTCTATGCGAACCTCATCGGCAGAAATATGCGCGACATCTCCGGAAAAAAACGGAGCACTGGGAACCTCTGGACAAAACGCGGCCAAGTCACGCAGGAACTGATCCTGAGTGGTAGGAAATGAAACCTGATTCATAAAAGTTAATTCGTCCCGGTATCTAAAAGCAGCGGAGCCGGGCACCACCATTCTTGGGCCAAGCGCTTTCACCACATTCAGAAAAGTGCAGTACTCATCGACGGGTAATGTGAGGGGTTTATTGTAAGAAAGATTTCCTTCTATCAATGGAACGAAGCGAGAATGAAAAAAATCAATTTGACCGTATAATTCTCCAATGCGTTGGATGATATCGGGGTTCACCAGGGAATCTACCTGATTCCAAATGGTCACCTCTCCATCATTAACCAGTAATCCATGTTCAGGAAAAGGGTCTTCAGCGGTACTCAACTGGTTTCGTGATGGGGTCGGGGTTATCGTGATGTCCTTGATCTGGATGGGTTCGAAATCTGCAACCACCCGTATATTTTTAAATTCCAGTTCATTCAGAATATCGAGAAGCAGGTTGTCCTGAGGCGCGAGAATGATAGTGTCAGGCGTGATAATCCGCTCATTTTTTACCAGATAAGCCAGAGTGCGCACATCGAAATGGTCCTGGTGCCTATGCGAAATATTGAGTACATCCAGCGGTGGAACCTTGTCTTTTTCCAGAACGATACTGGGGCATAGAGTGTTGATTTCTTCCCAAAGATAATCAAACCAGACCGGGTCGGTCAGTAGGGTAGTTTCCTTGGACTGTATGAGCAGGCAGGCGTGCCCGACCAGAGTGGTCTTGATCATTCTTTCAACTCCTTGTTTTATAGAGAAGAAATGAGATTAACCGAACAAAGCCAGTAATTCAAGTCTGGAGTTTCTTAGTTGATGATTCGAATTTAGGATCCACTGAACTTAAGAGATTGAAGGCGATAAATTTATTCCGGATAACAGGAGTTCAGCGAGATAAACTTCCCTTGATACTAGCCAGTTACCGGTTTATGCCTGGTAGTTAGAACCAGCTTTCGCGGTCGAGAGAGCGGTATTGAATTGCTTCTGCAATGTGCTCGGACTGCACAGCTTCGCATTCTGCCAAGTCGGCGATGGTGCGGGCGACTTTTAAGATGCGATCGTGGGCACGTGCACTGAGTCCTAATTTATCAATGGCGAGAGCCATGATCTTTTTAGATGCTTCATCCAGTTGGCAAAAGGTTTTTAGTTGATGCGGATTCATGTTGGCATTGAAATTATTTTCATCCTCCTGATGAAAACGTTTTAACTGGGCACTGCGTGCCTCCTCTACTCTAGCGGCAATAGCTAAAGATCTTTCCCCGCCAGATTCGGATGAAAGGTCTTTATAGTCCAGTGCCGGGACTTCGATATGCAGGTCGATGCGGTCGAGCAGGGGACCGGATATTTTCCCGACATATTTCTTGATCATCATCGGTGTGCATCCGCACTCACGTTTGGGATCGAACCGATACCCGCAGGGGCAGGGGTTCATTGCTGCCACCAACATAAGGTTTGCCGGATAGGTGATGGACCCGGCGGCACGGGATATGGAGACTTCCCCGTCTTCAAGAGGCTGCCGTAAAACTTCCAGCACGTTTCTTTTGAACTCGGGAAGCTCATCGAGAAACAACACCCCGTTATGCGCCATCGATACTTCCCCCGGCATGGGCACTCGCCCGCCGCCAATCAGTCCGGCATCGGATATGGTGTGATGAGGTGAACGAAAAGGACGCAACTTTAAGAGTCCTCTGCCATTTTTCAACTGACCCAGCACGCTATGTATTTTAGTGCTGGTGATGGCTTCCTCCTGGGTCATGGAAGGCAGAATGGTAGGAATACGCTTTGCCAGCATGGACTTACCGCTACCCGGTGGGCCGATAAGCAATATGTTATATACTATTTAACCCATTCATCCTATGTCTGGAAACGGCCAAAAGCGGACATTTACCATTTCCACTTAACTAAAAAAGAAATTTATCATAAATATTTTGTTATCTGCTTTAAATCCCTGACTTGTTTTGAAAACTCTTCTGGCTTCTTACCACTCGCTGTTTCAATACAATGTTCAATATGATCCTGAACGTAAATTTGCTTTGCTTTGGATAGGGCACTGGTTACAGCTTGAAGCTGTTGAGCAACATCCAAACATCCCTTTTCTTTTTCAATCATATCAACCACCTTATCCAAATGCCCTGAAGCTCTTTTAAGGCGCTTAATTATATCTGCATGTGAGGAGTGTATATTCATAACTTGACATATCCTATCCTAGGGGATAGGATAAAGCAATAGTATTCTAATTTTTTAAATTGGTTTAATTTCCAAAATATGAAGCACCCGGTCAATTTAGAATGACTTTATTCCTATTTAAAACGATTTTCGCTGGAATGGTAATCAGTTTTTGCTCCTGGCTCTCTGGAAAACGGCCTGATCTTGCTGGCTTCTTATTGGCCTTGCCTGTAGCAAGCCTCATTGCACTTGCCTTTTCCTATAGTGAGCACAAAGATGTTCAAGCAACAATAGCATTTGCAAAAAGTATCTTTGTCGCTGTTCCCGTATCTTTTTTCTTTTTTGTACCATTTTTATTGGCCGGGAAACTACATTTGTCCTTTTGGCAATCCTATTCTGCTGGACTAGGAATGCTGGTCATTGGTTTTTTCATTCATAAAACTATTTTGACGCTAATTTAATTCCCTGATTGATCTATTTCTTTGTTTAGAAATAGTTGACTAAACTCATGACTTGTCCTTATAATTTTTGAGCAGAATGAATGAACTCAACAAGGATGGTATAGAGCTTTTTTTATGATTAAAGTTTTCAGAAAAAACTATGGATTGGTGTTTGCATTGGTTTTCCTTTGGGGATTCCAATTTGTCTTTTTTTCGTCCCATCATTACCATCTAGAGAGTGATCACGCACATTCTGATGAACTATCCCCTCACCAACATCAAAGCCAATCTCATTCTCATGAACTTGAAGCTCTTACTTATGCAGTAAACAATCATGCCCCAGAACCTTGGCAGAATGAAGATCATCATCACTCTGACCCTTTTGATAGTAACCATTCCGATTCATACGAAATTAGTCTCCACAAGGCGAGCCTGAAACCAGAATCACCTTTTCAGAGGGTCATGCATGGAGATTTCAAAAACTGGATTATTATCTCTGAACCAATTTTTGTCTCTAATATTTCTCCAGAAAACCTCACTATAGAAAATCTCGGTCTGCCTGACAGGCCTAGGGAACGTTCCCCCCCCCTTCTTTCTTCATTTAATTTTTCATCTCACTAATCGCTAACGCATTTTAAGTGCCTCAACAGGTGTAATCTGTTTGTTTTTTACAAATCAGGGAACTTGGTTTTGGATTGCTAGTGCTATTCCGAGTTTCTGGAGGCATGTTCATGATGAGAAGAAAAGTGTCCCTGAATCTAATCTTAATATTTTTCTTAACCTATAAGTAAAAGGAAAACTTATGCGTATATTTATAAATATCACTATGTTTTGTTTTTTAGGATTGGCAATGCTTGTCCCAAATATTGCCTTCAGTCATGGAGATCATGGTGAACCAATCAATGATGGGCAGGCAATAATTGCAGCTTCAAAATACTTAGAAATAATGGTCGAGAAGTCAAAGGCCAATAATGATGGGAAATTAAATGCCAGTTGGACGAAAGTGATGGACAAGAAAATATTCAAAAAGGGTCTTCAGTATTTCATTGTATCTTTCAACAATGTTAAGGAGCAGAAAACTCTTTATTTCCTGCTTAACGTTTATGGAGAGTATATCGCAGCAAACTTTCACGGAAACTTTAAAGGCTTGTAATATGGTCTGTCCAACTTCCAAATTTTCTTGGATAACATAGGAGTAATGTTCAACATGTCATTCAAATCAACGTCAATCATAATCTTTTTTTTATTAGCCTGTCTTGTAGGCTTGCCATCATTAGTTTTGGCTCATGGTGTTGATGACAATACAAAGCAATTTTTAATCGACAATCAAGGCGTGTCCATAATTCCTTTTTTATATATTGGTGCAAAGCATATGGTGACGGGTTATGACCACCTACTGTTTCTCATAGGTGTCATCTTTTTTCTTTATCGAACAAAAGATGTCTTAGTGTATGTCACTTTATTTACCATAGGACATAGCCTCACTTTGATGTCTGGTGTCTTGAATAATATTGCTGTTAACCCCTATTTAATCGATGCCATTATTGGATTTTCTGTGGTCTATAAGGGTTTTGACAATTTAGGAGGTTTTCAACGTTTATTCCACTACCAGCCTAATACTAAACTTGCTGTTCTTATTTTTGGGTTATTTCACGGTTTTGGCTTAGCTACCAAATTACAAGAATTTCAAATCCCCAATGACGGTTTACTTGAAAATCTCATTGCCTTCAATGTTGGCGTAGAGTTCGGTCAATTCTTTGCGTTGACGCTAGTTCTCATTGCAATTAGTTTTTGGCGTAGACATAAGAGCTTTTTACAATTCTCAACTGTAGCCAATTCGCTTTTGATGAGTGGTGGCATGATGTTAGTCGCTTACCAGCTCACTGGTTACTTTTGGCATACCATAGGATAATGATATGACTGAATTAGAACATACAGGAAAAGCACAGCATGAATTGGAACATACTGTCCAATCTAAAAAAACGCTATTTAAGGCAACGGCCTCTGCGGCGATATTAGCAGTGTTTATTTTTTTTGTAGCGATATTACCAGCTGAGTTTGGGACTGATCCAACAGGTTTAGGAAAATTGATGGGGTTAATTCAGTTGTCAGGTCAAGTACCGGCGGCCCAAGCTGCAATTCCTAAAGCTGATACTGCTAAACAGAGACAACCGGATCAAAAAAATAGCGTGGATATTAGCATTCCGGCAGGAAAGGGGTTGGAGTATAAATTTTATTTATCAAAAGGTGATGCCATGCGATATGGTTGGTCAACAAAGGATGGCGAATTGCTCTTTTTTGATTTTCATGGAGAACCTCAAGGCGATACAACAGGGTATTTTGAAAGTTATACTATTAGTACTGCTAAGACCGTGCGTGGCTCTTTTACCGCTACCTTTGATGGCTCCCATGGGTGGTACTGGAAAAATAAGGGGCTCTATGACGTTGTAGTGACACTACAAACTGAGGGAAGCTACAAGATCATTGGTATTAAGTAATTCAGGAAACTTAAAGAATTTAATGCATGTCGTCAATTGAATCAGGATCAAGGTAGGGAATTGGCTAGAGATGTATTAGCACAGTAAACCTATTTTTCACTCTTTATGGGAATGTCCGCTATGGGTCGTAAGCAGACCAAAATCCGGTATATTGGATATTAAAATATTGTGTCCGCCTGAGGCGGCGATCTCCAAGGCGCGTTTAACGTGGTGTTGACCTTTGACGTCGGTAAAATCCAACTCATATTCTTTGGCGTGTGGACTCTCGGATTGGATTTCAGGAGTCACTGCCTGAAGCGCCAGATTCCCGCACAAAAATTCCAGGGCTTGGGGCAGGGTTTCTATCGGATAAATGGGAATGCCTTCGATCACAGAAACTTCGGCGGCATTTTGCGCAGGTAGAAGAACGCCTTCCATGCCATTTTCATTCGCCATAGCGGTAATTGACAGTCCGCCGCGAATGGGTTTGACTCGGCCATCGAGAGAAAGCTCCCCTAGAATAACCAGTTTTTTTAGTCGGTCGTTATCGATCATTCCTGCTGCCGAAAGGATACCGAGAGCGATCGGGAGGTCAAAAGCTGAACCTTCTTTGCGGATGTCGGCAGGAGCCAGGTTGATAGTGATTTTTCTTACTGGCAAAGCCAACTGGGTATTGCGAATAGCGGCGGAGACGCGATCACTGCTTTCCTTGACGGCCGCATCGGGCAAGCCGACGATGGACATTCCAGGTAGGCCCTGTGAGAGATTGACTTCGACTTCAACGGGGTAACCGTCAATTCCCAGAACTGCTCCACTGTGAACGAGTGCGACCAAAAGTTCTCCAATCTCTTATAGTTTGATGTTGGTGCGTAGTTTCTGCCCAATATCGGTCTATTTTTATTTTGGTATGCCGATTTAGAACCCAACCTACACGAGCGGGCTATTTCGGTCAAGCCTGCGGGTCATCTGTTTATAGGAGTCGGGTGAATTTGGGAGTGGAAAGAATTGAAAAATCTACTTCTTTTTAAAGGCGTTTATTTTTTTCTATGAGCTTTCATCCAAAAAGTCACTGGCATAAACGTGTCCCGGCACAAAGAGGTGCATCAATTCACTTTTGTGAAGGTTTTTCAATTTGGTTTAACAGGTCTTTTAGGACCTGGGTTTGTTGAGGTGTTGGGTTGAGTGCGAGCGCTGACTTGAGGTGAGTTGCCGCCTTCTTTGAATCATTCTCGAATTCCAATAATAGTTTCGCCAGGTTGAATCGCGCAGACAAGAGTTTTGGGTCTAGCTGGACTGATTTCTTAAACTGGATAAGGGCTTCCTCGAACTTTTGCGATTGCCCCAGTTGGATTCCGGCCTGGTTATGGGCGCGGGCTTTGTCAGAATAAAATGGGGCAGGGTGATACTTGCCCGTGGTTTTGTATAGCGTATCAGCTTGTTCGTATTCTTCAGTTGCCTGAATAAATTTCCCCAGGTTTCCATACAAGCTGGCGAGGTTGAAATGTGAAGCAGGGTCCATAGGTTGAATACGAATGGATTCTTTAAAATGTTTTTCGGCTTCTGAAAAGTTTCCAAGACTTTTATAAGCAATACCGAGGTTTTGATGGACGTCAAAGAGCCTCGGGTTAATCTTCAATAAGGCTTTTAGCGGTTTTACTGCGTTGGCATAATCCTCTTCCATCAGGTAATGAATGCTTAGGGCTTTACCGACACTCAATTTGTTAGGGGATTTCTTAAAGGTGTCGGCCCAGAGACTGGATGGAGAAGCATAAGCCTGGTTTCTTTTGACGATCAGAGCTGAAAAAGTAGTGCAGATAAATAGTATCAGAACCGTTCCCCATATTGCTTTAGGTGTTCTGTTTTTGAATCCGATCAGGAACAGGATGACTGCAAGGAACAGGCAGAGCCCGAATGAAGGAATATACATATTTCGTTCACTGAACAAGTGGGTGCGTAACATGAAAGAGTTTGTGGGAGCGATGGTCAGTGGAAACCATAAGACGCAGAACGTAAGAACCGAGCTCTTAATGTAGAACTTTTTAAAAGCCATAAAAACACATAAGAGAATGATTGCAATGGAAGCCAATAGGGAGGGCCAGGATACCTGGGTCAGAAAATCGTACTCAAAGTTCAGGTTGATCGGGAACAGGAATAATTTCAGTGGATATTTGAGAAGATCCAGTTGTACCAATCCAATAGGAAAATTGATTTTATGAAAAAAGCCTTCAATGGTATTGAACGCATGCGGAGAAAAGAAAAACGCGGCTCCAGCAAGAGCGGGATAGCTCAAATAAAACACCAGCCGTGAACGAAATGATGACCAATCTGGGCCTTTTATAAAGCATAAGTCATAGATGATAATAATTACTGGCAGGGTGATGGCACTTTCTTTGCTCAAGACTGCCAGGAAAAAACCTGCCAAGGATAAAAGATAGAGGATGGATCTGGGAGCTCTGCAATCTTTCAAGCTTCCGAGAATGAACAGTAACAAGGAAAAAAAGTAGAAAAATCCTGCCAGGCCACCGGGTCGACCCGAGATATAGGTAACGGTTTCTGTTTGAATAGGGTGGAGCCCAAATAGCAAGGTGGTAATCAGAGCTATTTTTAGAGCGGCGTCTTCACCCCAAGGCGTTCCTTTTGCGATGGTCAGTCGAGTGATGATGAAAACCAGAAAAGTGGCGCAAATATGGATCAGGATATTTAATAGATGGTAGCCAAATGGATTCTCCTGACCCCATTGGTAACTAAGCGCAAAACTCAAGCCGTTGATATGGCGATAACCAATGTTTGACAGGTTGGTGTAATGATCGACACTTGCTATTTGCGGTGTTCCGTAAATATGTCTCTCGTCATCGCTCTGAAAGGGTGTGTTCAATCCATTGGCATAAATGAGAAATATAATCCCAGCGATGACAACAAAAATATTGAAGGTGCTCAGCCGGGTCAGGGAATGTTTCACAGGCTATTACTGTTATAGATGGGCATTGTCGACAAGTCTAAGAAAGTGAAAACTTGTTGTTATTTGTGTCGCAGACTTGATTTGTAAGTCAAATCGGGTCAAAATCATAGGGTATGCTTCCGGGTCAGGCCCGGGGGAGACAGGGCAAGAACTCATTAAGCCGAGATCGCTCGTAGCTCGCTAAATTAAGTCATTGCTCATTGAGTCCAGCGTTACGCTAGTCAGTTTATCAGAATTATCTGAATTTTGCGCCTGCCAGATTACAGGTGTTGACTCGGACTAAAATCATAACTTACCGCTAAATGCACCCGACTGTTTGAACCTTCCTTCTAAAATTTTGAATCGTTCAGTGTTATCCGCTCTAATTTTTTGGAGCGCGCTTTCTGCAATTCTCCATGCCTTATATATCAATACACCCTTTGTGAATTTGGAGTATGTATTTGCCACTGCAACTCAGAGTGTTCTGGATTCTGAAGCCAAGCAGGGTTTGTCTACTTATTTTTCCATGCAGGCTAATCCACTGGGGTACGTGTGGTTCTCTACGGTTTTTCATTTTCTCACGGGAGAACCAGAAGGTTTCTGGAGTTATCGACTGGCATCGCTTTCAGGTTTAGTGGCGATTTTGGGTGCGGGAGCAATATTTACGTCTTCTTTGAAGTCGAACTCTATTCGAGAATTTCATTTATGGTGCGCCCTGGTTACCTTTTCTCCAATGATTTGGTTGTTCTCAGGCCGAGCCACGGCCGATGTATTGCCGGTAGGTTTGTTGTTGTTGAGCTTTGCCATGGTTTTTACAAGTGAGACAAGGCCCATTTGTAGATGGCTGGCACCGACAATATTTTTGCTGGCAATAGTCGTCAAATACCATGCCTTGTTGATGGCACCAGGTTTTATGTATATTTTTTGGTGTCAGAACCAGTGTCAGTTCAATGGGGAATGGGCAAAAAAATGCGGGAAATTTTTTCTCTTTCCGTTGCTTGGGATTTTTACGTATCTGGTGGCCATGTACAACCTGCACGGTTTTTTTCTGATTCCGAATTCAGTTTCCCAACCCTTCGTACCTGGACTTGGAAATTCGCTGAAAAACTTTTCCCTGTATGCCAGTTATCTTGGCATATTACTGGGGCCGTTTGCCCTCGTCAGCATTTTCAGTGTGAGAAAAAACTGGCCGCAGAAATGGTGGCTCTTTTTACTGGTGGGTTTGGGGCTTGGAGTGTGGATGGAAACAAATCTCTTGGGCTATCAGGTCGGGGAGATGAACTACGGACCGTTGGATGGCATTATGAATGGCTCACTGGTTCTGTTGATGAAGGGATTGGGAGGAATATGTTTTGTTTTTCTCATTTTTGATTGTTTTGTTGACGGGAACAAAAATAAAAATGCGGTTGCAGGATTTCTTTTGACGGTATGTCTTCCCTATTTATTGATCTGTTCAACCACTCGCCCAGCCCAGAGATATCTGATTTTCTTGATTCCAATAATTTTCTTTTACCTGGTTTTTTATAAAACAGAAAATCATAAACATTACCGCACTGTGCTCGGTTGGGGAACGGTGGCAGTTTTTGTTTTGACCAATATTTTTGCGGTGAACTATCAGGTTGCGCAAGCTAGAGCCTCCGATAATATGGCTCAATGGCTGATCAAAAATAACTTGATTGAGCAAACCCATTCGGGAAGTCTTTATTCCAACAGTGGTCAGTACTTTATTCCTTATTTGGGGAGCCCTAAAACTCAGCGTGTTTTGGAACGTTCGGGGGATGTGGAAACATCGTTACATTCCGAAAAAGTGGTGGTTTTTGGCAAGACTTTGAAAACTTATTACCTGGAATAGACCTAAGTTGCAGGTTTTTTCAAAAAACTTGTGGATTATGCAAGAATTCGGTCCATATTGGGGTTGGATTGTTAAAGGTCATGATTTGAGATGTCGTTAAGACTATGTCAGATCGTGTGTTTAATTATATTTCCAACTGGAAAAAAGGATGGGGAATGCCTATTAAACGTCCCAAGCATTTGCTGATAATTGGGGGTGGAGTTTTTCAAGTACCTGCCATCAAGACTGCCAAGTCTATGGGGTTGAAAGTGGCGGTGACGGACTATAACCCAGAAGCAGAAGGCATGCTTTTGGCAGATTATCCGATTGAAGTCAGCACTCGCAATATCAACCTTACCGTAAACACTGCTAAGCAATTCCATAGTACTTGTGCGCTAGATGGAGTGATGACAGTGGGAACCGATGCATCTCAGACGGTGGCGGCAGTAGCCGATGCCTTGGGCATACCGGGAATTCCATTTGAGGTAGCAGAGCGCGCTACTGACAAAATCAAAATGCGCCAGGTGTTGAAGGAAAAGGGTGTGCCGGTTCCGAAATTTCGACCTATCTGGACTCTGGACGAATGTCAGGAGGCCGTTAAGCACATGCCCTTGCCGCTGGTCATTAAGCCTTGCGATAACATGGGCGCACGCGGAGTTCGAAAAATAGAAGGTCATGATGACCTCATCCCAGCTTTTCGTGAGGCTAAAGAAGCCTCAATAAGTGGAAAACTGATTCTTGAAGAATTCATGGCCGGTCCAGAGTTGAGCCTGGATGCTTTGGTATTTGAGGGTGACATCCATATTACTGGGGTTGCGGATAGAATCATTGAACGAGCGCCTTATTTTGTTGAAGTTGGGCATACGCTTCCTTCTGCATTACCAGCGGAACAACAGGCAAAAGCCATTGAAGTTTTTAAACAAGCCATTTCTGCATTGGGGATTGACCTTGGAGCTGCTAAAGGTGACATCAAAATAACTCCTGATGGCCCGAAGATCGTTGAGATTGCCGCCCGCTTGAGCGGAGGATGGATGTCGGCCTACACCTATCCATTGTCTACGGGAGTCAATCTTTATAAAGCGGCGATCCAGATTGCCTTGGGAGAAAAACCTACCGACCTGACACCGAAAACCTCACTGGTATCTGCTGAACGGTCTCTGCTTCCCCCACCGGGGAAAATTCTATCCATTCGTGGGGTGGAAGAAGCCCGAAAAATTAAAGGGGTCAAAGAAATTATTTTAATGAAAGAAGCTGGGGACATGGCGGAAGAACCCCGAAGCAATATGGGCAAGGTGGGTTATGTGATCACAGTTGGAAATACCCGTGAAGAAGCCATTCGCATCAACGATCTGGCTCGAGATATTCTGAAAATAGAAGTGGGTGCCGCGAATGATCTGACCTGGGACATCATTCGCAACAACGCCCGCAAGAAATTTTATATTGCCTGCAAAGCTTGTACAGTTTGCGATGGATTAGAATGTGCCGGAAAAGTACCGGGAATCGGTGGAATTGGGACCGGCACCTCTTTTACCGAAAACCTGACTGCACTCGCTCGCTATCAGATTAATCTGAGAACCATTCATGAAGTAAAAGCTCCCGAAACTTCGGTGGAGCTGTTTGGGCATAAACTGGCTCTTCCCGTTCTGGCAGCCCCCATCACTGGTATGGAAACCAATTTGGCAGGAGGCATGGATGAGAGAGAATATGCCGATGCCATTCTTGATGGTTGTCTCGAATGCGGCACGCTGGGAATGGTGGGCGATGGGGCGAGTCCTAAAAAGTATTTGATCGGATTGGAAGCCATTAAAAAGCGGGGCGGACTGGGAATCCCCATTTTTAAGCCTCGGGAGTACAATCTCGATATCATTAAACGCTTCAAAGCTGCCGAAGATGCAGGAGCCATCGCCGTTGGAATTGATATCGATGCTGCATCGTTTAAAACCATGACCCTGAAGGGCCAGGCAGTGGGACCCAAAACCATCTCTGAATTGCAGGAACTGAAATCGCATGTAAAAGTCCCATTTATATTAAAAGGCATCATGAATGTGGAATCAGCGTTGGCGGCAATAGAAGCCGGGGCCGATGCTATTGTTGTTTCCAATCATGGTGGAAGAGTGATGGACCATATGCCGGGAACGGCGGAAGTACTGCCCGAAATTGCCAATGCAGTAGGAGGCCGAGTTAAAGTGCTGGTCGATGGAGGCATTCGTGAAGGCACCGATATCCTGAAAATGCTGGCATTGGGAGCCGATGCAGTTATGATCGGTCGACCGGTTTGTATTGCCGCATTCGGAGCGGGTCAAGAAGGCGTTTCCTTTTATTTAAGGGAAAAGATGAATGAATTGAAAAAAGCCATGATTCTGACAGGTTGTGGTTCCATTGGTCGTATTGATCCTTCTGTCATATTCCGCTGTAAAGGAGACCGGTAAATGAAACCCAAAAAATCGGTTTTGAAGGTGGTTCCGGTCAAGCCGGATAAAGGGTTGCGGTCCACCTTCCTGGAATTAAAAAATGAGTTTGGGGCTTGTGGGCTTAAATTATCCACTGAAGATGCTGCCATGAGTATGGAGCAAGTTGGCTATTGGGTAGAGGCCGCAGGAAATATTTTGCCTGCGGTGGTTAAGATAGGCGGCCCCAATGCCCGGAACGATATCAAACAATTCCTCCCTATGAACATTGATGGCTTGATCGCTCCTATGGTGGAATCTCCTTATGGTCTGGAAAACTTTATTTCAGCGGTGCGCGATTTCACCACCCCCATGCAATTTGAGCGGGTGAAAAAACAGATTAATATTGAAACTGAAACTGCTGTCAGGCAACTGGATGAAATTCTTTCTGCACCAGAAGCGAATTATATTGACGAGATTACCATCGGCTGTAGTGACCTGTCGGAATCCATGAAGGCACCCCGGTGGTCAGAAAACCTCATGTTTCAGGTGGTAAAGGCGGTTAAGAAAATCCAAAGAAAAAAAATTCCCGTTTCGGTAGGCGGAGGAATCACCCCTGAGACCATTGGTGGATTCCTGGAACAAGTCAAGCCGGATAAGTTTAATACCCGGGTTGTTACCTTCAAAGTCGAACCGGGGCGAGACTACTTCGAAGCGGTTCGATCTGCATTACGTTTTGAAATTCTCATGCTTGAATACGATTCCTCCCGAAATTTTATCTCCCGCGATGAAGAAAAATTCCGCATCAAAGAGCTGAAAAAGCGATTGAAATAAACCGGCGAGCCGCCGGTGGCCTTGATATTCTTTTTCTCTAACAGGGTCGTCATCGCGAGCCGCAAAGCGGCGTGGCGATCCAGAGTTTCGCTGGATTGCTTCACTTTGTTCGCAATGATGATTTATGCAAAGCTTTCCTTCTAAATGGAAGCAATTCCTTTCCATTTTTGCCTGCAATATTTCGTTCAGGATATTATTGACAAAATATCAAAGCAATAACTTGATGAGGAACTGTTCCTCAGTAGTAAAAATTCCTAAAGTACTTGATAGTCTGGCCTTTATGGGTTGGGCTTTCCCTTTTGTCATAATACTAACTCGAAGGAAAAATTACCTTATTAGGTAGCTTTGATATTGGGACAGGTACGCGGATGGGACATGAAAACCCTAAAAATAGTTCGATAGAATGTTTTTAAGTTGAGCAAAGAAGAGCAGCAGCTATAGGTAGAGAAGGAGATGTTAGGGATGAGGGTTAAAGGGTAAAGAGATTCCATCAATAAGGCTGGGGGAAGTAGTCAGAGGGGACCAGTTTCTGTTTTGTACCGGTCACAAGGCAACTCATCTGACTTGTGAAAATAAAGTTTGCAGGTGAAACCTTTTGAAAAAATAGGCTTTAAAGGTTTTTAAAAAAAGAATTTCAATTTCTGTTGGGGGTGTTGTGCTACAACTACTTAGTTGCAAAATGGATAATAACCAACATGGAGAACGCCTATGCATTTACCTGTACCAAAGCAACAAGTATTAAAAGAATCTGCGGATAACCTCAAAAGGATCGCTGTGAGGTTGACAGAGTTGGCGGAGAGCAACTGCCACCCACCATCCGAGGTTGAGTCAGAGATTAGACAGATTAGTGACACTGCTTATCTGCTTAATAAGCTGATGCAGAACTAAAAAGAAAGGCCCATCAGTGCACCAACACTGACAGGCCATCTACTAACAGACAGGTCGGGTCTCTGCCTTATATAGCGAGGCCCGATCTGAATTTTTCAAAAAGAAGTATATCACAAGTATATATCAAGTATATCTATGATAGTCACTTGGATCACACCCAAGAAATAACGTCCCAAATGCGGTCTAAGGATATTTTTGATATTTACTCAGAATCCTTAGTACATAGTTTCAAGCGCATAAAAATGGGACGCGCGGGACTGTCCCAAGTACCGATTACCTGCCTAAAGATGTATTTTAAGGCTTCAGTTAGATGTTTTATTGACAAAATACTGAAATGTCTTACAATACAACCCTCGAATTACCCTGAAACTAAGTAAATATATGAATTTAGCCGGAATTTAGTCCGATAGAATTCCATTAAATTATTGATTCTTTAGACTCTCACACTTAAAACCCTTTTTTATTTTGGAAGGCAGGAGAAAACGATGCAGATAACTGGCATGCTTTGGGGGCGTAAACTGTTGGACCTCGTAGAATACCCTCACTCAGAAGTTCGAGGTCCTGAACTCAGTGTCGATGAAATCAAAGATATGATCAAGCGGCACGGTCAGGTTTTTATCAAGCCTTTATTTAAAGGAGGGGTTGGTAAAAAGGGGAAGGCCGGTTTATTGGGTCGGGTTGACAACATCTCCGACGCCTTGAAGGAAAAGGAACGCCTTTATTTTGCTGAGCATGTCGATGGGTTCAGTAAAGTAAAATCTGACGGTGTGACTTATGAAGGTGCGGTAACTGCTGATTTTGAAGTTTATTTTTCTATTTCTGAAAGCACCGAGCATCGGTGTCCTGTGATGACCATCACTCATCATGGTGGAATTGATATTGAAGAACTTGGGGACGATAAAATGAAAGTGGTGCCGTTTGATGCCTTGACGGGACTGAAAGCATTTCATGTTTCCAATGCTTTGATGGAACTTGGCGCACCTCCTGCGGTGATCAGTCCGCTGGTGCAGAACCTGCCCAAACTCTGGGATCTTTATAACAACTACGGCATGATGATGCTGGAGCTTAATCCCATCCGCATGCAACCCGGCAAAGGCGGACGTCTGGCCCCGATTGCTTGCGACTTTAAATGCGCGTTTGATCAGGATGACCCGGCTTGGAAGCGTTTGCACCTTCCCTCGCATTTATTCGCCTCCGACTACTCTGAGTTTGAACAGGAGATCAATCAACTGCGAACCTATCAGGGGCAAAGTGACGTATTTGTCATGAATGATAAGGGCACCATTACTGCGCCAACTTTTGGTGGCGGTGCTAACGCCATGGTCACAGAACTCCTGGGTGAAGACGCGACTATCTCTTCCGATTTTGGCGGTAATCCCCCGTATGAAAAAATGCACGATATTTCCAGAATCAGCTTCAAATACTGGTTGCCACAATCCAATGTGCTTTTCATCATCGGCGGTAAAGCCAATAACACAGATATCTATGAAACGTTCCGAGCTATGGGTGATGGACTGCGAGATTTCTTCCAGACTCATGGGCCGACTCCCTTGTTTGTTGTGGTGGGCCGGGGCGGACCGAATGTTATTCGCGGTATGAATTACCTGCGAGATATTCTTGATTCTTTAGGAATTCCTTACCGTTTCTTCGGGCATGACAGTGCTATGTCCGAGGTGATCAATTACACTCTGGCAGTTAACGAGTGGATGAAAAATGGCGGCAAGGATGAAATTAAAGCGAAACTTAAAATCTAAGTCTCGAGTTTCCGGAAGGTAAAACCAGCCGGGCCCAGGACTTAATGAACTTTAAATATCTATTAAAATTGTTTTTCGTTTTGGAGGTTTGAATGCATAAGCAAGGCGTGGGAGATTTCCCCTTTTACTGTGGCATTAACTCCTTGTCTGAACTGGCGGTCAAAGAAGACAGGGTTGTTGTCTTAAACATTTTGGGCAAAGAAAGCTCAGGAGTAACCCCTATCAGCAACGATTATTCCGGCGGCAATATTGTATTTGGAACAGGACCAGGAAAATCCGGCAAATCTCTTGCTACCAAGACCGGGAAGATTCCTGTTTACAACTCTATTAAAGAGGGTATGGAAGCCGGTCATAAATTTAATACCGTTGTGATCTATTTGCCACCCTCCGGTGTGAAGGATGGGATCGCCGAAGCGGTGCGTGAAAATCCGGATCTAAAAAAAGCAATTATTCTGACTGAGAAGGTGTCGGTAAAAGATTCCCGCGTTATGCGTGCAATTTGTCAGGCCAATGGTGTTGACCTGTTTGGCGGCAACTGTCTGGGCCTTGCGGATGCCTGGAACCATGTTCGCCTTGGCGGTGCGCTGGGTGGCAACGCTCCGGAAGAGTCTCTGGTCAAGGGAACCGTAGCCTTGTTCTCCAATTCAGGAAATTTCACCACTACCATCGCAGTTTATCTGACCACTGCAGGGTGGGGCACCACTACTTCGGTTTCCAGCGGCAAGGATGTTTATATCCAATATGGGGCGAAAGAGTTTTTGCATGCCTTTGACAATGATGATCGCTCGAAAGTGGCAGTTATGTACAGTGAGCCGGGTGGTTATTATGAACACGGTCTGAAATCAGATAAGCCCATCGTTGCCTGTGTGGTAGGGCGTTGGAAAGCCAGGCTGAGCAAAGCGTGCGGACATGCCGGGTCACTGGCGGGTTCCGGAGACGATGCCCTGGCGAAAGAGCAATGGTTCATGGACTATTTTGGTGTGGATGGTATTTACACCCCGCAAAAGCCGATTTTCTCGAAAAAAGGCGCATTGGTGACAAATATCGCCCACATACCGGAAGCCGTTAGCAAGGTCATGGAGCTTAACGGACAAAAGCCGGATTTTGCACCTAAAGGAAGCTTGGACTTGAAAAGCTGGTTTGGTAATAATCAAGGCCTGTCGTTACCCTCTGAACTGGATGTCCCGATTGTTGAGGCATCCGAGCCTTACAACCAACAGATTGAAGCTCTGGATAAAATGGTTGGTGCACAGCATCGTCGAGAGACGCTCAAGGATGCCAGCGGTGCTTCCATGATGGATCCGAAAACCCAGGTTTCTAAAATTCATAGCACTTCGATTCTTGATGCTTCTGTTAAAAGCTTTGAAGCGAATCTGGTCTATGCATTGACCCGGGTTTATACCTGTGATTATGGCGAAAAGATTGCCAACATTGTGTTGAACATGTATGTCAATCAGCATGGTCAGGCCACTCTGGCGGCAGCAGAAGCCTCAAGGGAAAATGGGAATTCGCCAAATACTGTGGTGTCCTCGGCGGTTGCCATCTGCGGGAAAAAAATTGTGCAAAAAGCCATGGACGCTTCCGCAGCACTGACGGAAATGTTTCAGTTTACCAAGATGAACGATGTGCGCGAGAAGTTTGATTATGCCGCCCAGTTGAAAGAAGCTGATAAGCATAAAGATGCTCTCCTTGCTGATGGAGAGGATGCTTGTGCCAAAAAGCTGGCAGAATGTCTCAATAAAGCGGGCTACTCTGTCTTTGTCCAGTTTGTGCAGGACTTTGCAGCAGCCAATGGTGGCAAGCTCTCTACCGATGCGCTCTTTGGAGCCGTGTGGGCCACTCTCGGTTGGGAAGCCTTAAGAACTAAAAAGATTTCAAAAGTTACCCTGGCGCGTTTGCCCTGGTACTCACGTATCTATAGCACTATTGTTGGTGCATCAGCTCCTGCCTCCCGACATGGGGAAGACAGCATTGCTGGAGTTAAGCTGGAAGAGTTGATTCCCAATTACAGTTTTACCAAGACGGCGTTTGTCACGCTTCTGGGTCGTCAGCCATCTGAATCCGAGCTCTATGAATTTCAGGTATTGCTCGGACTCATCATCACTAACGGACCCGGTACCATCTCGGCTCAGGGTTCCAAAGGAGCGGTGAGTGCCGATGGACCCGAACAGCCTCAACGGGTTCAGGTGAACAAGGCTTTCATCGGTTTTCTCACTCATACCGGGTTCGCCCATGGTGGAAACGGTTATGAAGCCGCCGCTTTCCTGCTGGAAAACTTTAAGGGAAAAGGTCTTAAGGATGCCGCGGATACCGGGCATGGACTGGATCTCGATGCGATGGCAATGGAAGTGGCAAACAAATACTCTGATTATAAAAAGCAGCAGAAAGCGATTGGCAATCTTGATTACGCCAAACTTCCCTGCGTCAATCACCCGGTGTTCAAAGGGAAAGATGTTAACTACGATCCTCGGGAAGTTTTTGTGAGAGACCTTTTTAAAGAAAAGGGTATCAATAACGTTTTTCTGGATTTTTACCATAGCCTGGTTGAGTCTTTGTTCAAGACCAAGGTTAGTAAAAATGTTTACTGCGTAAATATCGATGCGGTTATCGCTGTTATTTTGCTTAAGGTGGTCTGGTCTGACTTCCAGGACGGCAAGATGAAAGAAGAAGATATTGAGTCCGCCAGTTTTGCGACCTTCCTGTTCGGCAGGATGATTGGTTGTGCCGCAGAAATTGATGACCATACTTCACGCGGTAAAAATATGGATACTCGTACGCCCGCCAGCAAAGTCCGCTACGTGGGTTAATCACCAGGGCGGTATTCGTACTTCAGGTTTCCAAGGGGTGCGGCTTGCCATGGCATTTGCTCAAGAACAAAGAGTTTTCTCTGCTTAATGAGTTTTACCCACTTGACTCAGCGAGGGGGAAATAGAGTTCGGATAATCAAAACCTTTACCCATAATGGGTAAAGGTTTTTTGATTTTTTAGAGAAGGCGTGGTAAAAATCGCTGTGAATTGTTCCTATTGCCTTGATTCAATGCGGATCAAAATGGGGAGAGCGATATGGGAGAGGATAAGAGAGGTTTTCCACGTTCGTTAGTAGAGCTGGTCGTTAAAATTCAGACCGGAGGCAGTTGGTCGGACTGCAAGGTTCTTGATCTTTCAGTGGAAGGAATTTCCCTGGAAGTTCAGCAACGGCTTCAAGTGGCTGAGTTAGTCACTATTGAGCTGGAACATGGCGAGTGGATGAAGAAAAATCAGGTGCAGGCCGAAGTACTCCGTTGCGACAGCAACCCTAACGAAACCAACCCTGAAATTTATCATATGGTAGCAAGGTTGATTGAGCCAAACGATGAATACCTGATGGGTGCTCTCAACATGGTTCATGGGGATGGCCCAAAGCAAGACCGGCGACCACTGAATTTCGGAAAGAGAGAAGATGGAAGATAATAATCTGCTGCAGGATGTGGGTGGAAGGGCGGTCTTGGAAAAAGTACATAAACTTTTTTATGACAAGCTTTACGAACATCCCTGGCTGAAGAAATTTTTTCTGCATATTGAGCAAAAGCTTATCGAAAACCAGCAAACCGATTTCATGGTTTCCAATATGGGGGGTGGAAAAATTTATTCCGGCGGCTTGCCGAAGAGGGTCCACCGGCATATGTATATCACCGAAGAGCTATTTGATTTGCGTACCAAAATTTTAAAAGAGTCCATTCTCGCGTGCGGAGTAAAGGAAGCTTTGGTCGAGCGATGGATTCGAATAGACAGCGCGTTCAAGCATTCCCTCGTTAAATCCAGCGTCGACAAATGTGAAAAGCGATATTTCACCGACGAAATCCTCAGCTTTCCCAAACCCTAATAGCCCACAGTTTCCAAAACTTTCGTTCTTAGCAAAGGCTTTTTGCTATTTCGAGCAGGTTTTGATAAAACGCCACTAGGCATGGACCCCTGATAATGAAGTTTAACAGGAGCCAAAGAGAGGCAAGGACTTTTAACCTTATTATGATTTGGAATGGCCGGAGAATCTGAATTTATGAATAGTGAAAGTAATAAGAGAATATCACCGCGTTCAATGGTGGAAATTGCTGTATTCGTGTATGTCATGGAAGAATGGGTCGCGTGCAAAACCATTGACCTCTCACTGGAAGCAATATCGGTGGAACTGGCATATCCTCTGATTCCAGGAAGTCTGGTAGCCCTGGATATCCATCAGAGTCAGGGAATGAAGAAGCATGAAATGCTGACAGAAATTTTACGTTGTGATGCTCTGGAAACCGAACCTGTTACCCATCGTGTCGTAATGAAATTTGTCGACCCCAGCCAAGATTTTATGGTAGATACAAAATCTTTAATTCAAAATAAATCCTAACTCTCTTTATAGACGAACAAGAATTTCAGTTCTCTGGAGGTGTTTTATTCAACCGCAGGAAGGGGTGTTGAGTCCCCCAAAAAAACATTCATTGATTCAGGTTTATAATTTTGAAGACCTGCCGTTGGTCACCATGAACGTGGCGAGAATCGGCGCACAAACTCCCGGCATGGCCTCAGAAATTGCTGGCAAGGAGAAACACTTTGCAGTGGTCGGCTTCGGCCCGATGTCCTGGATCTGGCTCACGCCCGACAAACCAGTTCCCGGTGGGTTTAGAGCTTTTGATGAAACCGAAATAGAAGAGGAAGACGTTCCTGAAACCGAAGGCGATATTCTGCTCTATTTTTCTTCTGACCATGCGGACTTGAACCGGGAAATAGCCAATCAAGTGCGCGAAATGTTTGGAAAAGATGGGGAACTGATTGAAGAAGTTGTGGCGGAGAGTTTTACTCCAACGAATGTTGAACCGACCACAGAAAATATTTTGATCGATCGCGCTACTAATCTCGATACCGAGCAAAGCAGTTTTGTTTTCACCCAACGGTTTCAGGGGGAAGATGATATCCATGCAACGCAATATCAAACCAGTTTTCCTTGCAAGACCGAATCGGGGTTAGGCCGGTATACTTTGACCTACAGCAATAATCCCGCAGAGTTAGAAGAGCATGGAGACTCTGTCTCCCGTCCTCCGGTTTCGCGCGGGGTGTTTTTCCTTCCTTCCCTTGATCTTTTGACCAGCCTTAGAATGGGTGGTATCCGCATGGGCTCTCTCGCCATCAACGCCAAGTGGAAAGGCCATTAGCATGGCAGGCAAATGGTAACTACTCTTCCTGAGCTTTTACCCGTGGCGGTACGCCACTAATAATTCCGGGTGACTTGGTCGTTCATGGATTCCAGTCGGGTCACTAGAATTTCAATCAATTTATTTTTTAATTTGGTGGGAATCTCTGGCTTGAGGGAGTCTATATCTTTAGTGTTGAACTTTAGAGCAATGACATCCCCATCTGCGATGACGCTGGTGGTTCGTTCGCGTTTTGCAACGTAGCCAATTTCTCCAAACACGGCTCCGGTCTTGAGTTTTGTGATGGTCTTTTCTGTAGGGTTGCTTTTAACTATAGCCACCACCCCTTTTAGCAGTATGAAAAAAGAATAATCCTTTTCCCCTTCTTTGATAATGGTATCGGAAGGCAGATATTTGTAGATTTGGCTTCCCAGAGTACTGAGAAAATGTTTTTCTTTATCAGAAAAATCATCAAAAAAAGACAGCTTTTCAATCAGCTCCAACGCTTGCTCTCGGTCCATACAGGTAAGCCTATGGGTGAAAGGTTAAAATTTATTGTAACGGAAATCGGGAGTATTAGCAAAGTGGACAGCCGAAGAAGGTTCATAAAGTTTTATCAGCATCTCTTGATGAAGTGTAGACGTGAGGGCATTTTTGCTCTTTGGCGGCGTTATGTCTATAGGGGGCGCGCAGCCTGACTTTAATAAGGGCAGGGTTTTTACCGATTAAATACTTTGGGCAGCCTTCTCGTTCATGGCTTCGAGCCGCGTCACCAGTATCTGTATCATTTTATCTTTCAGTTTGATTATAATGGCTGGCTTCAGGGCATCCATATTTCTAGTGTCGATCTTTAGAGCAACGACATCACCATCAGCGATAACACTGGTGGTTCGGGTACGGTGGGCAACGAATGCGATTTCCCCAAACACGGCTCCGGCCTTGAGCTTGGTGATGGGCATTTCCTTCGGGTAGCTTTTGACAATGCGTACTACCCCTTTGAGGAGTATGAAAAAAGAATAATCCAGCTCTCCCTCCGTAATGAGGGTATCGGAAGGCAGGTATTTAAGGATCTGACTTTTCAATGTGGTTAGATACTTTTTTTCTTCTTTGGAAAACCCATCAAAAAAGGAAAGCTTGTCGATCAGCTCAAACGTCTGTTCTGTTTCCATTTCGGTTTTTTTCTTTGGGTGAATAACCATGCTTTATTGTATCGGAATCCTGATATTTTAGCAAAGTGCCCATTAGACCAAGGAGGATTACTGCGGTCACAGTTACATGTGAGGCTTTCTGGTTTTATTTGAGTCCCGCGTCACGCTGGCTGCCAGCGCAGTTTGGGATTGCGTGCCGCCTGAGCTTCATCGGGACGCGACACTTTTGATAGTCTTGGGGAGGCGTGAAAACTATCGGCGTCTTCTTTGCCTTTTTTAGCGATGGATTGCATGGCTTCGATGAAGTTGTCGAGTGTCTCTTTCGATTCTGTTTCGGTGGGTTCGATCATCAACGCGCCTTTAACAATTAGTGGGAAATAAACCGTCGGAGGATGAAACCCGTGGTCGATGAGCGCTTTGGCGAAATCCATCGTGGTGATGCCTTGGCCTTTATCATTGAAAACACACTCGTGCAGACTGGCCCCGCTAAAGGGAAGATGGAATGTGTCTTTTAACTTCGCGCGAATATAATTAGCGTTGAGCACCGCAGATTGTGCTGCCTCCCGGATGCCTTCGGGTCCAAGTGTGCGGATGTAGGCATAGGCACGCAAGAGCATGCCAAAATTGCCGTTGAACGATTTTAGTCTGCCCACACTTTGAGGCCGGTCTGCATTCAAGCGATACTTTGATCCGGCTTTTTCCACTATTGGAGCGGGGAGATAAGGTTCAAGAATATCTTTAATGCATACGGGGCCTGCGCCAGGTCCGCCCCCGCCATGTGGAGTGGAAAAGGTTTTATGCAGATTGATATGAAGCACATCAATCCCCATGTCTCCCATTTTTGTGATACCCATTACAGCATTGAGGTTTGCGCCGTCGCAGTAAACCAGCCCTCCTTTTTTATGAACAATCTCGGTGATTTTTAAAATATCTTTCTCGAACATTCCGAGTGTATTTGGATTGGTCAGCATGATGGCCGCTGTTTCTTCATCCATCGCCGCTTCAAGTTTTGCGACATCGATGGTTCCTTCTGCATTCGATGGGAGTTGAACGGATTTGTATCCACATAGTGTGGCGCTGGCCGGATTGGTGCCGTGGGCAGAGTCGGGCAGTAATACTTTTTTTCTGGGATTACCTTGTGCTTCCTGATAGGCCTTGATCATCAGCATGCCGGCAAACTCGCCCTGGGCTCCGGCGGCTGGGTGCAGACTGGCGTGATCCATCCCACTGATGGTTTTCAGGCACTCCTGCAACTCATACATCAACTGCAAGCTACCCTGAGAATCTGCATCCGTTGTCATTGGATGATGCTGGGCGAAGCCGGGCAACCTTGCCATCGTCTCATTGATTTTCGGATTGTATTTCATTGTGCAGGAACCCAATGGATAGAAATTGGTGTCGATGCTAAAATTCCATTGTGAAAGCCGGGTGAAATGGCGCACGACATCGAGTTCTGATAGCTCTGGAAGATCATCAATGGCTTCGCGGATTTCTCCGGGTGGGAGCAATGTCTCAATTTCTACTTCCGGCACATCGCAGGAAGGCAGAGAATAAGCCTTTCGACCCGGCGAACCCAATTCAAAAACAATGGGCTCCTCGAAGATCAATCCGGGTTTTCCTGGAGTTTTCAGCTCTTTTGCTTCTTGTGCTTCGTTCATGATTCTTCCTTCTTTAAGGAATAGTTATTGGGTGCTCAGCATTTCCTGCAGGGTGTTGAGGACTGTGTCGGGGGACAGAGAGTCATCGTACCTTTCTTCCAGTACTATACTATTGGCATTCAAGGGGCCCCAGCGTTTAATTTCCCCATGTTTAAAAATCACGCAAACCGGTTTATCGACTGCCGAGGCAAGGTGCATGATGCCAGTGTGATTGCAAAGTAAAACATCGCATTCCTGTATCAAAAGCGCAAGCTCTTTTGCGGTGAGTAGAGGAAGAATTTTAGGTTTATTTGGCATGTTGGCTATGGCTGTTCTGAGTTCGGCTTCCTCTCCGGGTCCGTTGACCAACCAGACCTGTGCCTGGTTCGATTCCAGTAAGTGTTCGATCACGGCCTGAAACTTCTCCCACCGCCAACCCCATTGTGCGATACGAGTGCCGGACTTGACCAACACCACGGGCTGGTTCAACGAGGTGCGAAATTCTTTTAGAAGTTCTACAACTTTTTGAGTTTCTTCCGGATTGAAATAAAGCTTGGGCTGGGTTTGTATTTCCTGAATGCCCAGGGCTCGCAGAAGTTCCAGGTTATTGTCGCTTTCATGTTGAGGTGGGCCTTCCACAGGGACTCGGACGTTATGGGCCCATGCATTTTCTGGATGATCATATCCGACCCTGATTTTTGCACCGGAACAAAGAGCAAAAAAGGTAGCGGTGGCACTGAATTTTTTATTGAGAGTTAACGTCAGGTCAAAATGTTCATCCCTCAGTTGGCGAAAGATAGCTAAAGGTTGTTTGGGATCGAAAGATAATACCCTGCTAATTTTTGGATTGTCTGTCAGGAGTCCTACATGGGCACTTTCTACCAGGACATTGATATTTAAATGCGGGAATGATTTTTTAAGGGTTTCGTAAACCGGGGTGGATAGTACTACATCACCCAGTCGGTCAGGGCGTATGACTAATACCTTGTTGATGTTGGTAAAGTCCAGAGGCAGATTGGGTGGATTGGGGGCTTTTCCCGTGCATGCGCCCACCAGGCTCCATAACATTTGTTTGGCTTTTTTTTCCAGCGTGCGCAGGGATGGGTTTGCCATAGATTGATAGGCTATAAGGGGTTTGTTCCGTTCATCCGCGATGCAGAATGGGAACTTATCGGGTTGGCTATGGGACTGTAAAAGGAAGCGCTTCATCTAAAAGCATGATGGGAATATCATCTTTAATCGGGTATTTCAGGGCGCAGGGTTTACAAACTAACCCGTCTTCATTTTGGCTTATTTCAAGATCTCCCTTACACTTGGGGCAAACCAGGATATCCAGAAGTTCTTTATCAATTCCCATAATTATTCTCCTTGATTGGTGATGCTGAAAAATTCAGGATAATTGGTTTGTAATTTTCTGATGACTTTTCACGGCCTCAAACACTTCATCGCTGGTAACTCTATTCATGCATTCTTTGGTTCCCAGTGGGCAAGTTTTTTTCCAGCAAAAACTGCATGAAAGCACTTTATAAACGGTTGCGTGATTCACGCCATAGGCTCCATTACGTGCAGGGTCGGTGGGACCAAAAATTGAAACCGTAGGGATGCCCAACGCCGCTGCCAAGTGAAGTGGACCTGAGTCACAGCTTACCAGCAGTGTCATCCGTTTGTACAGGCCAATAGATTCTAAAATTGAAGTTGGTGGAGCGATCCAGCATTTTTGTTTCATATGGGTGGAGATTTGCTGGGCCTTGGTTTTTTCTCCCGGCCCCCAGGTCAGCAATACAGAGTATCCCAGTTCGGCGGAAATGCGGTCAGCCAATTCTGCGAAGCGTGCCAGTTCCCATTGCTTGGTTTCGAATCCCGCACCCGGATTGATTCCGATAATAGGACGGTGGGTCAGGTCCTCGTCAAAATAACGGGCTATTTTTTTATCTGCTTCATCAGGAATCTGGAGAGGAAAAAGTTTTGTTTTTTCAACGCTGCCCAATGCAGTTTGTAAAATCTCAAGGTACATATCCACAACATGGATTCCTCCTGCTGTGTAGGGGCTTTTTTGGTTGGTGAACAGGGCGTTGATTTTTTCTTTGCAATTATTTCTGTGGAATCCGGCTCGGGCTGGGGCACCACTCAACCTGGCAATGATGCCACTTTTTATCAACCCGTGCAGATCGAGCACTAGATCAAACTTATGCTGACGCAGGGTTTTGATGGTTTTCAGAATTTCACTAAGCGATTGACGGTTCCAGTTTTTGCGCCATACTTTGGTGCGGATGGGAATGACCTGATCGATATCCGGGTTGCCCTTCAAAATATCCTGAAAACGTTCTTCTACCATCCAGACAATGGTGGCATTGGGCAGAGACTTTCTAATGGTTGCGGCTACGGGAAGGGTGTGAACCACATCCCCCAAAGCGCTAAACTTCAGAATTAATATTTTGTGCGCGTTCATGAGGCCAGAGGATATAGCAATCAGGGTTTGATGAATTTTAAAATCCGGGTATAGATGTAGCGGTAACACAGGTAGCCTACCAAACTTCCGTAGAGCGCTCCCCCTAAAACATCAAAAGGGTAATGTACTTTCAAGTACACTCTTGAATATGAAACTATCAGTGCCAGGGCAAAAGCCAGTAAAGTTGTGTTACGAAAACACAGGCTTAGCAGAGTCGCGGCGGCAAAAGTATTGCTGGCATGGTTTGAAGGAAAAGAAAAACTGTTTGAGCACCTGAATGCCATCTCCAGATCGGGCAAAACATGACAGGGCCTGAGTCGGCCGATCCCTTCCTTAAGAATATAATGGCTACTTGCATCGTTGAGGGCGATGGTTGCACCTACGGTCACTAGAAAGACCAGTCCTTTAATCCTGTAAACAAAAAGGATGGCTATTACGCAGGCGATGCCTAAATGGTAAAAGTTGTTTTTCATGGTCATAAACACCATGAACTCGTGCATTATTGGGGATTGAAAATGCTGGTTGATCCAGTAGAATAGCGAAACGTCGAGATCGTATAAGATGGTGGGTTCCTTTTTGCGGGAATTGAAGTTACTTGAGAATTTTATGGAGTTTGGTGGTTTGAGTCAAACGATTTATCGCTTCTTATGGGTGTGGATTAGGAGAGCTAGCTTGTTTTCCGGACTGAATGAGTCCTTGTTATCTTTTGGCGAGAGCTGATGATGACGAAAACTCATGGCAATGCGATGATTCTTTTTGCTCGAGATCCCATTTTAGGTAGGGTGAAGACCCGGTTATCTTCCTTACTGGATGAGGAAACTATTCTGCAACTCTATACTTGTTTTCTTCATGACAGCCTTGACAAAGTCCGGCAAGTAAGAAATGCAGACTTGTTTGTAGGAGTCTCTCCTTCGAACGAATCGGGGTTTTTTACCGGAACGCAGAGTGCCGATATGGGACTTTTTGTTCAGGAGGGAAATAACCTGGGAGACAAAATGCGACGGGCTATTCAAGATCGCTTTGAGGAAGGTTATGAGAGGGCAGTTATTATTGGCTCGGATAGCCCATCTCTCCCCGTTTCCTATATTGAGCAGGCTCTTGGCTCGGATAAAGATATAGTTTTAGGGCCTAGCACCGATGGCGGTTACTACCTGATCGGAATGCGTGGGAAATTGACCGAGGTGTTTGATGGCGTGACTTGGGGGACGGACAAGGTCTTACAGGAAACCTGTGAACGCCTGATGCAGGATGAAGCAGAGCTGGAGCTTTTGCCGGTCTGGTACGATATTGATGGCCCTGATGACTTAAAATTCTTCAAGACCCATTTACAACTCATCGAACAGGCCGGACTCGGAAAAGCCGGTGAGACAGGAAAGTTGCTGGACAAAATTTTGTCGGACCACTGAAATTATTTTGGGCCGTCTGGGTGCCCATACATTTAACAGAACAGGAAACTATGAAGCTTTGCAAATTTACAGATTCAGATTATCAGGCGGTGATTGAGGCGTTGGAAAATCGTTCCAATATGGATTTGTTTACTCACGATGAAACGGTCCGCAAAATATTGCAGGATGTAAAGGAAAGAGGGGACTCGGCAGTTCTGGAATATACGCATCGATTTGATCGCCACAATCTTTCGCTGGAGCAGATGCGGGTTACACCGGATGAGATTCAACAGGCTTATGAAGGGGTGAGCGCGAAAGAACTTGCGGCACTCCAGGAAGCGGAGAAACGCATTCGGCGTTTTCATGAGCGTCAGAAGCAGGAGTCCTGGCGTTATGAGGAGGAGGGGATAACTCTGGGCCAAATGGTAAGGCCGCTTGCAATTGCGGGAATCTATGTTCCAGGTGGTAAAGCTTCCTATCCATCTTCAGTTCTGATGAATGCCATTCCGGCCAAAGTGGCAGGGGTGGAGCGCGTTGTCATGTGCTCGCCGTTTCCCGATGGACAAACTCGACCGCATGTTCTCGTTGCGGCAGACATAGCGGGAGTCAGCGAAATTTATAAGGTTGGGGGTGCTCAGGGGGTTGGCGCCATGGCTTTTGGTACCGAAACCCTGCCTCGTGTAGACAAGATAGTCGGACCGGGTAATATTTATGTGGCTCTGGCGAAACGCCTTGTATTCGGAATTGTGGATATCGATATGATTGCCGGTCCTAGTGAAATTCTGATTGTGGCTGATAGCAGTGCTAATCCTGCTTATGTAGCGGCTGACCTTTTATCTCAGGCTGAACATGATGAAGAAGCGGTCCCGATCCTGGTAACCCCGGAAGAAGGGCTGGCCCGAGAGGTGATGGTCGAATTGGAAAAGCAGAAAAACACCCTGAGTCGCCAGTCTATAATGGAAGCATCCTTAAACTCACAGTGCCGACTGCTGGTAACGGAATCCCTTGAGGCGGCAGTGGACCTGGCTAATCGGTTAGCCCCGGAGCATTTGGAGTTGGCGCTGGAAGACCCTGACCATTGGGTGGACAAGATTCAGAACGCCGGTGCGGTATTTTTAGGGCATTACACGCCGGAGGCGGTAGGAGACTATTTGGCCGGCCCTAATCATGTATTGCCAACCAGCGGTACTGCCCGTTTTTCATCCCCCTTGGGGGTGTATGATTTTATCAAGCGGACCAGCTTAATTTCCTATTCCCGGCCCGCTTTGGAAAAATGTAACGAAACTGTTAGATTACTGGCTGAAATGGAGGATTTGGGGGCGCATGCAAATTCGGTAAAATTGCGCATTCACGGAGCTGACAAAAAAACGTGAAAACATTATATTTTCAGGGCTCCAAGGTTCGATTTTGTCTTGACACACAAGGAAGGCTATGTTTTAATCACCATCATTTTGGGCCTTTATGCGCCCAAAATCTGGTAGTGGCTCAGTGCCTGTAAACCCTGTAAAACCATGAGTTATTGGGGTTTGTAAAGCTCTCTTGCCTGCAAAATTAGACGGTTTCAGACTCGTGCTGGCGTTGTCGCAGGCGGTGGGATTATTGAGATTTTTAAAATATTTAGGATTAAGTTCAGTTTAGAAAAGTTAGATTGATAAATATATTAGGTACCTTTTTAAAGTTTTGTATTACTAAGCTACGGATCCTGATCAGATCCAAAAGGAGGTTAAGCCATGTTGGGGAAAAACAAACGTAGCATTACAGCATTTTCATTGGGGCTGATACTGGCGATGGCCATGTATCTCGTTCCGGGCATGACCAGTGATGCCATCGCCAAGGAGGCGTTTGCAGAGCAGGTATTTGCTGAAGAGGCTTTTGCCAAGGAAGTTTTGGCTGAAGAAGAGGCCGCAGAGGGTGAAGGCGAGTCGGAAGTCGAATGGAGTCAGGACGTATTCTATAAGGACTGGGAAGGCAATCCGCTGAAAGGTCCAGTGAGTGGTTTTCCTGCGCCGGAGTTGGATGAGTCGGATTATAACAACTATGAGTTCGCTCCTAGTCGTATGCTCTTATGGGTTGCCAATCAGCAGCATCTGTATTTTGGTAGCTTCGTACTTGCGGTTCCGATTTTCTGTATGCTCATCGAGTTTATTGGAATTCGATCCAAGGAAGAAGATCCGGTTATGTCAGCCAAGTATGATCGTTTGGCGCATGACTTGATGAAGGTCAGCTTGACCGCTTATTCCTGGACCGCGATTCTCGGTGGTGTTCTGCTCTTTACGTTCATCACGTTGTTTCCGGGTTTCTTTAAGTATATGGCAGGCATTTTCCGCCCGGTCATGCATGTGTATGCATTGATGTTCCTGGCTGAATCTGGCGTTCTGTATGTTTATTACTACGGTTGGGACAAGATGAGTAGCGATCCCTTCCTGAAATGGGTTCATTGTAGTCTTTCTGTATTGCTCAATCTCATTGGTACGATCCTTATGTATTTGGCCAATTCATGGGCCACTTTCATGCAGGCTCCTGGTGGAATTGACTCGGAAGGGCGTTTTCTTGGAAATATTTGGCACGTTATCCATTCCACTCTCTGGAATCCAGTTGGGGTTCACCGGATTCTCGGAAACATTGTATTTGGTGGTGGAATCGTAGGTGCTTACGCTGCATACCATTACCTCACCGCTAAGACGGAAGAGGAAAGAGCTCATTATGATTGGGTTTGTTATGTGGCGATGTTTATCGCGATTTTCGGTCTGATTCCTCTGCCTTTCGCGGGTTACTGGCTGATGAAGGAAGTTTATGCTTTCCGTCAGCAGATGGGGATTACCTTGATGGGCGGCATCATGGCTTGGTTGTTCATCATTCAGGCGGTAATGATCGGTTTATTGTTCTTCGGTGCTAACTCGTATCTGCATAATGGTATGGCGCGGGTCAAGGGGTCGCACCGTTATATGAAGTATTGTAAGTACATGATACTTCTTCTGATCTGCTGTTTCACCATGTGGATGACTCCTCATACCATTGTTATGACTCCGGCGGAGTTGAAAGCAATGGGTGGCGCGCAACATCCGGTGGTGGGCCACTTTGGTGTTATGTCGGCCAAGAACACAGCGGTCAACCTGATGATTACCACTACCATCCTCTGCTTTCTGCTATACCAGAAGGCAAATAAGAAGATAACGGTGCCTTGGGCCACGGTCGGCAACTGCTGGATCGCGGCTATCTTTGTTGGCGCCGCTCTTAACATCATTTTCTTGGGTGTTTATGGTTATTTCCTCCCTGCTAACCAGCGGGTTGGGCTTTCTGTTCCACAGGTAACTACTACTCTGACAACCCTGTTCGCGGGTACAGCCATTAATATCTCGATGTTTAAGGATTCTGAATCCTATGGGGATATCCAATGGGGTACTCAATCCAAGGTTGGAACTTACGCCATTTTCCTTTTGGCGATTTCCTTTACTTGGTTAATGGGGCTCATGGGTTACATCCGTTCAGCGGTTCGCTTGTTCTGGCATGTAACGGAAGTAGTTCGTGATAATTCTGTTGATGCTTATACGCTCACGATTGGTGAGGCGGGTAAGATGCTTACCTTTAACACCCTGTTTGTTTGGGTTCAGTTTGTAGTGGTGTTCTGGGTGGGTAGTTTGACCGGTAAAAAGGCCGTAGCAAAAGCTCCGGAAGGTGTTCCGGTACCGGCTCAACAGCAATAACTGTTAACTATTTGGGGGGCTCCCTTATTTTTGGGGAGCCCCGTACCAATGTAATCTGAGGGATCAGGAGAGAGAGGAGAAAGATGTTACCAGAGCAACATGACATATTATTTTCGTTTATTGCGATCCTGTTTGCCGTTTTCGGTTTGTATGTTTTTGGCAATGTGATTCAGGCTTGCAGAGAGAGAGAAGGGTTAAACACGACGCTATGGGGCGGAATATTTGCTGGCTTTGCGCTCGCGTGTTTTTTGATGACGGTCCATATGTTCGATCTCGTTCAGGCTGATCAGTTGGCATTTTTCTTTGGAACGTATGTTTGGGTTGTTGTTTTATTGCTGTTGACTTGGGGTATGTTTTTCAAGAGCAATAAAATTGAAAGTCAATCCCCTCCAATTATCAGAGGGATGTTTTTCTGGACGGTAGTTTCTCTTTCGCTCGCGGGGTATACCAACTGGTTGCCACAACAGCGTAGTGATCCGCCTCCGAAAGAAGCGGCCATTGTGGGTGACGTGACCATGGAAGAATTTGCTGAAATGGGCCGTGTCATTATCTTCGGTGCCAAGCAGGTGGCAGGTCAGAAATCAATCGGTAAGGGCCAGTGTCCTCTCTGTCATGGTTTTGATCCAGCGGATCATATGGGCCGATGTCCGAACCTGTTCGGTGTTGAAAAAAGAAGTCACGATCGGGTAAAAGAAGAGCGATATCAAAATTTGCCTATGAAAATCGGGGAAACAGAACCAGCCGCCGGTATTGTGAAGGGGAAGTATGATGAGATCCCGGAAGAATATCGACGCCAACATGGTCCGGATGAGTTAACTGGTGAAGATTATATCAGGGAATCCATGATGTGCCCGACCTGTTACGTGGTTGAAGGTTTCGGTGGTGCGGGTGATACGAAGAGCCCGATGCCGGTTATCGTCAAACCGCCGATCAGCTTGAGCCGCGTTGAAGTCAATGCGGTCATTGCTTATCTGCAATCCAAAGACACTCCGGGTGAGTTTGCTTCGGTGACGGTTCCTTTGCCTCAGGATGATGCCGGTAATACCGGTGGTGCTATAGCTGAAGTGGTTGAAGAAGATGATGGGGCTATATTTGTCACGGGTAAAGAAGACATCCCAACTATGATTAATAAACTGGGTTGTCCGCTTTGTCACACTATCCCTGGTATTGAGGGTGCGGTCGGAGAATTGGGACCAAAACTGCATGAAAAAACCAATGCTCCGAATCGTATTAAAGACCCCAACTACAAGGGTACAGCAACTAACACCAAAGAGTATGTCCGGGAGTCTATTTTGAATCCTGGCGCATACGTAGTATTTAATGAAGAAGCAGGGGAGGCTTTCCCTGATGGTTTAATGCCTACAACCTTCTCCGAGCAGCTTTCAGTTCAAGCTATGGACAAGCTTGTAGACTTTATTAGTCAGACCGAAGCACCGGCTGGCAGTTAATTAGGAGACAACAATGAATAAGTCGCTTGTTAGTTTTTTGGTATTTGTTGTCGGCCTGGCGGTGTTTCATAACGCCATCTTTCCTATCTTCACACCGAAGGAGGTCGGCTGGGTATTGAATAGGTATGTATACTTTTTACTATTCGTTGCCTATGTAATTATTACTAATCTAATCCTCAGACTAAAGCCGCCAATTGCAATGAATGCTTTGTTTGTCTGGTCTTTGGGTTTCTATTTTTATAAATTTGTATTGTATCCGCCAATTCCATGGACCCTTTTCATCACTTATATGGTGATGTGGTCGATTGGTACATTCCTGTACGTCAGTCAGGATCCTGAAACTTTTAGAGAGTTCAGGAAACCTATCGTTAAGACCATTGTTGGTGAATACAAGTTTGCGCAGATTATTATGTTGATCGCGATGCCGATTCTGGTTGGTTTTGCGACCTATAACTCCATCTATCCGTCTTATCAGGAGCCGGTGGAATTGAGGACGGTGCATCCCGCACCGCCTGCTACGACAAAGGTACATGGCAAGACTTATCCATTGGAGTCTACCAATAATCCTTTCCGTGTTGATGAACAGGATAACTATAAGGACAGTTTCCCGTTTCTGGATGCGGACAAAACGGAGTACATGAAGTATGTGACTGAGGGAGGAACCATCTTCTTTCAGAACTGTCACTATTGTCATGGTGACCAGTTGAACGGACTGGGCATGTTCTCCCATGTGTTCAACCCGACCCCGGCGAACTTTATTGATCCGGGAACCATCGCCATGTTGCAGGAAGCTTTCATCTTTTGGCGGGTATCAAAAGGCGGCCCTGGGTTGCCTAATGAGTCGACTCCTTGGTCTTCAGCAATGCCTCCGTGGGAGGAACATTTGAAGACGGATGAAATCTGGAAGGTTATCCTGTTTGAATACTGGTATACGGGATGGCATCCAAGAACATTCGGAACAGAAGGTTCTGAGGGTTGAGAACAATTAATATGAACTTTCGGTTACTAAATAACCTAAAACATATGGGAATGAACATGAATAAGAATAATAACTATATCAAACGCCTGATCTTTTCTTTTCTGGCTGTGGCGTTGATCGTAGTACCGGGTACCGCCTTGGCTCAACAGGCGCCGGATGCGATCAAGAAGGACCTGCTGGAAAAAGGTAAAAAGGTCTATTTTAAAAGATGCGTCTGGTGCCACGGGGTTGAAGGGGGCGGAGATGGCCCTTCTGCAGACCGCTTGTTTACCCGGCCCAGAAACTTCATTCAGGGAACGTTTAAGATCCGCACCACGGATTCTGGTGAACTTCCTCTGGAAGCAGATTTAATCAAAACCGTTAAAAATGGACTTCCAGGCTCGGCAATGCCTGCCTGGGGTGAATTTTTAGGGCAAGACGAGATCGTTGCGGTAGTGAACTTTGTTAAAACCCTGATCCAGGATCGGGATTTTAACGATACCGAAGACGAAGAAGTCAATATAATGGATTTTGGTACTAACCCGTGGGGAACAAAGGGTCCGTATCACTTGGGCATTCCTCAGGCTGACGTTGACGCGGGTAAAGAAATATTTATTAAAAATAAATGTTTCGAGTGTCATGGTGGTGAAGGCCGTGGTGATGGTAACCCAACCATGAAAGACGACTGGGGTTTCCCAATCGTAGCGGCAGACTGGACACAGTGCTGGAACTTTCGTGGTTCACGTCGGGATGCTTTCAATCCTTTTAATGTAGTTCGTACGATTTCTACCGGATTGAATGGCACACCCATGCCGAACTTCAGAGAGCAGATCACAGTTGAAGACCGTTGGAAAATTGCGGCGTTCGTTAACTCACTTTGTCCTCGGAAGAATATTGATCCGCTGACCAATAAGCCTATTCCAGATTTTCTGATTCAGTCGGTTTATACGGAAGGTCCTGTGTCACCAAAGATTGATGACCCGAGTTGGCAGTCTCCGGATACAGACTCCAGGATCGTTGCTCCACCTGAAGAGATTGCGGAAAATCCAAAAAGGCATTATATCGCGATGGCGGGTCAGATTACCCGTGGTAAACGAAACTTCGATCCGAAGACGGACGACCTCTGGGTCACTTCCCGTTGGAGTGCTGAAGAGAACGCGGTTTACTACCTGGTCGAATACCATTTGCGCTTTATGACCGATGATCCAGAGTATCCGGATGCGGTAGCGATTCAATGGCCGGCTAAACTTCAGGATCTGTTCGGTGCGGAAAAACCCTATTTTATTATGGGTGACTCCAAAAAGCCGGTTGATATCTGGAAGGCAAGTTTCACACCTAAGGACTACAGTGCGACCGCTGCCCCCAATGAAAAGGGCTATCAGTTGGACGTGAGTGTGGAAGAAACTGTAGGTTTTGGTTTTGACGCTCTGCAAGCCAAAGAATCAGAAGCTAAGGTGCAGGTTGTGGACTCTATCTACCATCAAGGCCGTGTGAAAATCATGTTTAAACGGGATCTTGCTACGGAGGGTGAATTTGATGTTCAGATTCCGACCGAGCAGTTCATTCCGGTGGCCTTTATGCAATGGTCGGGTAGAGACAAGGAAAAAGATGAGCATAACGCCATCTCTACCTGGTACTACACCATTCTGAAACCGGCTCTGCCGGCGTCTCTTTACTATATGCCTCCTATCATAGCGGCTATTTTTGTCGTGTTCCAAGGGTGGTTGGTATGGATGACGAAACGTACACGTAAAATGTATGATGAAGGGAAAGTTAAGCGTGACGAGCTTCCCAAATAGTCATCATTAGTTCTATAAGAAAAGCCCGCCGATTATTCGGCGGGCTTTTTTTTTGTCTTGAACATAGATATGCTTGAGAGGCAGTGATGTTTAAAAGTATTACCTCACCCTGCAAGTCTCGCAGAACCAGTTCTTTAACTTATGAACTGCGAGACAGAATCTGTTTTTACCAGAAATATTTTGTTGGGGTTTAAAAGTAGAAAGGGGGGATTATTCTTCTTCGGTAACTTGTTCCAGGTCCATATTCCCTTCAATGATTTCTCTAAGTGCCAGCTCAAAAAAAGTTTTAGGAGAATCGTATTCTTCGGGATCAACTTCAATAGTGGGCTGAGCGCCATTTTCAAGTTGATGAATCCTTTGTGTTACCAGAATGCATAGCAGAAACCGGCTTTTTACCACATCTTGTGCCTGGCGAACCAACTCAAGAGTGTCTTGCATTTCCAATTCAATCATGTTTTTCCTATTCTTTAAGGTTTTGGTTATTGTAGTGGCAATTCAATTTCCTGTCAACCGCTAGCCCCCCTATCTAGAGGGTTAAAATGGATCGGACAGTTTTAGCGATAGTTTCAACCTGTTCCCGATTTATTTCCCGATGCAGGACTGCCCGAAATACACCTGGATCGGTCATGAGAATTTTAATGGAATTTTCTTCCAGCAGGTTTAAAAAGGATTCTCCATCAATTTTGGAATGCTTTAGTTTGAAAAAAATAATATTGGTTTTTACTTGAGCAGGGTCCAGTTCAATTCCCTCAACAGATGCCAATTGCTCTGCCAGAAGCTGAGTGTTTTGATGATCTTCTTTTAACCGTTCGACCAGGCTTTCCAATGCGACCAGCCCTGCGGCGGCCAGATGCCCAGCCTGGCGCATTCCCCCTCCTACCATTTTTCTGAATTTTCTGGCCCGCTGGATAAAATCACGGTTACTACAGACGAGCGAACCGACTGGAGCGGAGAGTCCCTTGGACAGGCAAAACATGACTGAGTCTGCCTGTCGTGTCAGATCCTTCACATTGATATCCTGTGCTACAGCGGCATTAAATAACCTTGCTCCATCCAAGTGAATTTTAAGCCCGTATTTTGCGGCTAGAGCCCTTACGCTATCCATATACTCTGGGTTAAGGGGTGAGCCCTGGCAAAAATTATGGGTGTTCTCAAGGCAAATCAGTCGGGTAGGGGGGTTATGGATATCTGAGGGTCTTATCGAATGTTCTAACAGGGGCAGGAGTAAGGTGCCATCGGGATTGTTGGGGATAATTCTTGGATGGACTCCCCCCAAGGCGGCTATGCCCCCCACTTCATGCAGGAAAATATGGCTTCGGTCTCCCAACAATATTTCGTCCCCGCGCTGGCAATGGCTAAGAATGCTGATAAGGTTCCCCATGGTGCCGCTGGGAACAAAAAGAGCCGACTCTTTGCCTGTTTTTTGGGCTGCCAGTTCTTCCAGTTTTTTAAGGGTTGGGTCTTCTTCGAAAACATCATCCCCTACTTCTGCATTGGCCATCGCTTCACGCATGGCGGGTGTTGGTTGTGTGAGGGTGTCGCTTCTCAAGTCAATCGGTTTCATGACTTTCCCCTTTCGCGCTGGACCCAAAGTGCAATAGCTTATTTCTGCTGGCAATTGTGCTCTCGGCTCTAGGGTTCATTGCTCGTTTCCACCGGGCGTGGCCCGGGTTTTTCCATACGATTTCGTTTAACCCGGTAATAGGCCAGGGAAATAAAAAAGACCGGTATGACAAATCCGCTCAATAAAAGAGCTCTAATATTATCGGGGGGATAGTCCAATGCCAGCAAACCCTGGTACATCAGTTGAATCAAATAAGCTAACAGGCCACAGGCAAGAAATAAGTAACCGATACGTTTGGAACCTTTTGGTCCCGGAAAAATAAAGGAGTAGGCAATGAAGTTCAAGCCCAGAAAAAGGATTCCGTTTAAGAACATTAGATAAATGATTTGATTCTGGGCCTGCGTTAGCATGGGTTTAAACTTTAAAAGGAGTCAGAAATTTTTAAGAGGATCTTTTAATATCTTATAAGGTATGTCGGGAGATTTAAACTTTAAAATTGCGAGGTGGGTTGCAATATCTTTGGCGCATAAAGAAAAAGCCCGGTGCGGACTTTCGTCCGGCCACCGGGCTTTGTATAATGAATACTAGAAACTACGTGAAATTCCAAAGACTGCCTCGCCGTCACAACCTTCGGCGCATTCAGTAGTGGTCAGATCCGTGTCAATATAAGTAATGCTGAGATCGAAACCGTGAGTGGCATAGGAAGCACCTATGCTCCAATCAACGGTGTCCGGCCTGGTAATCGCGTCTTCCTTCGCAACCCACTGATGCCCAACATGGCCTGTCAGGGCAAGGCGATTTGCCAGAGGCACCTCTGCATCAAAACTTATGTAGATGGCTTCTCCGCTGGCGCTAGTAAATTGTGGGCTGTAATAAGCAGAAACACCCGTTGAAATCAAAGAAAAGTCGTGGGACATACCAAACATAAGCTCGACGTAGTCCAGCGCTAAATTTTTTGTGGCACCGGGGTAGGTGTACCAAATCCCGCCTACATCGAAAGTGATGCCATAGTATTCCCGCGCTACACCTGCGTAGATATCAAACTCGGTATTTCCATTACCTTGTGATCCAAAGTCTACATTGGAACCCCAGACACCGAAGTAATATCCTTTTTCATGGGCCCAGTCAAAACTCCCCTGAATGGCCATTTCTTCGTCAGTTTGGGTGACACCACGAAACCTGTAGTCCGTGACAAATCCCATTGAACCTGAAAAACTACCTGGAAGATTGATGAGTTCTGGGTCTTCTGCATAAGCCGCTGTATTAAAATCAGCCGTAAAAACCAAACTGGCCATAAGAAGCAGTGCCAAGGCAGCTTTAGAAATGAGAGAGTTTATTTTGCGCATGGTTAAATCCTTTCTAATCTTTGAGTGCAATAAATATAAAATTCGAGGCTTTCCAATCTAAGCCAGTCATTTTTGAGCTAATATATTTAAGTATAAGAAAACAATAACTTATAAGGGGATAAAAGTCAAACATTATAAGGCTTTATGTAAGTTTGCCCTGGGGTATAACCCCCAGGGGCAATCCTATGAAAAAATTTATACCTTTTATACCAGGTTATATCCAGTTTCTCCATGCTGGGTGGTATCCAGCCCCATTTCTTCGTCTTCATCATTTACCCTGAAGCCGATGGTTTTATCAATAATTACGACCAGAATATAGGTGACGACGAAAGAGTAGGCTCCTGCAGCTCCAATGCCCACTAATTGGACCCAAACCTGATTAAAATTGCCGGTTAGCATCCCCGTTCCCCCTATGGTAACGAATAACCCGGTAGCCAAAGCTCCCCAAGCACCCCCCACGGCATGGATTCCAAAAACATCGAGGGAATCATCGTAACCGACTTTTATTTTCATGATCACAGCGTAGAAACAGATGATTCCTGCGAGGAAGCCGATTACCATTGCCCAAAGGGGTTCCACAAATCCTGCGGCTGGAGTGATTGCTACCAGGCCGGCTACAATTCCGGATGCCGCACCGAGGGCACTGGCTTTTCCCACCTTGATATATTCAGCAACAAGCCAGCCGAGGAGTCCGGCTCCTGTGGCAATTTGGGTATTCGTAAAAGCGAGAACTGCTAATTCATCTGCGGCTAATGCGCTACCCGCATTAAACCCAAACCAACCGAACCATAATAATCCTGCCCCTAGAAGAGTAAGAGGAAGACTGTGAGGAATCATGAGTTTTCCCGGAAACCCTCTGCGAGATTTAAGAACGAGGGCCGCAGCCAATGCGGCGGTGCCTGAGGCAATATGGACAACGGTCCCACCTGCAAAATCCAGAGCTCCCATATCGCCTAACCATCCGCCACCCCAAACCCAATGGCAAATGGGATCATAAACAACGGTGGACCATATAAAGATGAAGGCGATATAAGCTTTAAAGCTTACTCGCTCAGCTATTCCTCCACTGATTAGTGCGACGGTGATAATTGCAAACATCAACTGAAACATACTGAACAAATATTCCGGAATGGTGCCAGAAAGGGTTTTAAAATCAATTCCCATAAAGAACACTTTGCTCAGGTCTCCGACAAAATGTCCGATATCGTTACCAAAGGCTAAAGAATAGCCAAACAGCACCCATTGGACGGTAATGACTCCAAGCGGTATAAAACTATGCATTAATGTGCTTAAAACGTTTTTTCGTCGCACCATGCCACCATAAAACAGCGCCAGGCCAGGAAGCATGAGCATCACTAGCGCTGAAGAGATCAGTATCCAGGCGGTGTCTGGGTAGCTGATTTTGCTGGTTTCCTCAGCTCCCGCGATCGCAGGAAAGCATATGAATAAAAAAGTTAGGGCGATCATAATCGCTTGAATTCTGAATTTCATAAAACCCGATCTCCTAGATAAAGTAAAATAGGGGTGGTGGTTAATATACTTCCTATACTTGGTTTTCAATTCTTATACCAATATGAGAAAACAAGTTTTATGAGTCGAGGGGGTTCTAGTTAAGTAATTTAAAAACAATTATTTACGTGTAATTTTTTAGCCGTTGGGTTAAACTATCGGGGTATATTTATTGAGTGGGATTGCTTGGTTTGTTAGCAAAAGCTTTTTGAAACTGCTACAAAATGCATCAAAACTGGTTTTAAAGCAGACTTCAAACTTTGAAATAGATTTTGGTATCACAATTATTACGTCAATAATATGACTGAATGAGGAAAAACATTCCTGATTTTGATGAGGGAAGCCCGAGCAGATAGTCTTATAACCCCTTTTAAACTAATGGCTTTGTTGTTTTTGACTTGGCGAAGTCCTATTTGGCATATAAATTGCTAAATTTAAGAGAAAACAAATAAGTCTCTGAAATTTAAGGTTTAAATTACTATTTTGGTTGATCAGGGGCAGGAGAGCGAATAATGGCAGAAGACGAGGACATACTAGAAGAACTTGAAGCCGCGGAAGCGACTGGTGGAAAAAAACCGATAGGCATGATCATTGGTATTATAGTTGGTCTGCTTGTATTGGGTGGGGGTGGCTATTATGCCTACATCAACTTTTTTCAGGAAAAGCCAGTTGAAGAAGTTCCGGCTGAAGGGGAGAAAGCTGAAGAGGAAGCAGAGGTTGAGGAAGATCTTAACTTGGGTGTTATGTTTCCGCTGGATCCATTTGTTGTCAATTTGGCCGGTAGCGAAGGCAAACGTTTTCTTAAAGTTACAATTTCTCTGGAGTTGAGTACTCCGGAAGTACATGTAGAGATAAAAGAAAATATCCATAAAGTTATGGATTCTATTTTGGTCCTGTTGAGCAGTAAGGCATTTGAAGATGTCTACTCCGTCCAGGGTAAGTTCAAGCTCAAAGATGAGATTACCACCCGTGTGAATCGGTTTCTGGTGGTAGGGCATGTTAAAGATGCATATTTCACTGAATTTATTATTCAGTGATACAATATTAAAGTTTAATTCATAGGCGTTGATTAGTTATGAGTGAGGTTCTATCACAGGGAGAGGTTGATGCCTTATTAAGAGGTGTCGGAGATGGCGATATTGAGACAGAAACGGATGAAGCACCGGAAGAGGTTTCCGGGATAGTCCCTTATGATCTCACTAGCCAGGAAAAAATCATTCGTGGCCGCCTTCCAACCCTGGACATCATTAATCAAATGTTTTCCCGGTTGTTCCGGAATACGTTTTCCACCTTGATGCGTCGATCCGTGGATGTCAGCACGGTTTCAACAGATACGATTAAGTTTGGTGATTTTCTACGATCCCTTCCTGTACCATCCAGTTTGCATATTTTCCGTATGGAACCTTTGCGTGGTCATGGATTGATCGTTGTAGAAAGTAAATTGGTTTTTGCGGTAGTTGATACTTTTTTTGGTGGCTCTGGTGAAAAGGAAGCCAAGATCACAGGTCGGGATTTCAGTGCTATTGAAATCAGAATGACCAAGAGTGTTATCTTGAGTGTTTTGGAAGATCTGGAAAAAGCCTGGCGGCCTGTGCATACGGTAACCACAAATTTTGTTCGTTCTGAAGTTAACCCTCAGTTTGCGGCAATTGTCCCTCCAACCGATATCGTATTGGTCATCTTGTTCGAAATCGAAATGGAAAACATTTCCGGGACTTTGACAATTTGTCTTCCCTATGCGGCCATTGAGCCGGTGATTCCAAAACTTAAAGCGCAGTTCCAGAGTGAGGAGATGGAGGTGGATCAGGCTTGGGTCCGCAGACTCAGAACAGAGCTTTTAACCACTGAAGTGGAAATTATTACTGAGTTGGGCTCAACGGAGATTACTCCACAGGATCTTATGGGCTACAAGGTGGGGGATACAATTATTCTGGGAAATGATGTCACCGACCCACTAACTTTGAAAGTAGAGCAAAACCCCAAGTTTAAAGGTTTTCCCGGCGTTTCACGAGGAAACAAAGCTATACAGATAACTGAAGTAATCGAAAGGGAAGGATAAGATTATGGAAGATGAATCCGCAAAAGAGGATTTTGAAGCGCTGGAAGATATCGAAGATATCGATTCAGGAGACGACGATGGAGGTATGGATGAGGTCAGTGAATCCGGGGCTCCAGGTGGCGAAACCAAAAGCCTGGACCTTATTCTCGACATCCCTCTAACCGTTACCGTAGAGTTGGGCCGAAGCAAAATGTTGATCAACGATCTCTTACAACTGGGGCAGGGCTCGGTAATAGAACTTACTAAGCTGGTGGGTGAGCCTTTGGAAGTTCTCGTTAATCAGAAGTTAGTAGCCCGTGGTGAAGTGGTTGTTGTAAACGAAAAGTTTGGTGTGCGGTTAACGGATATCGTTTCTCCCATGGAGCGCGTGCAGTCTCTGTCATAAAATCAGCCGCATTGATAACTTTGCGGCTGATTTTATAATAACCCCTCGAATTACTCCTGCCCAGAAAAATACTGTTGGCATCAACTCCCTACCTGTTGAACAAAAGAAATTCCTAAAAAAATTGTATTTACCTCAAATATATTTCATTTAGGTACAACCCTTGCAATTTGTTGTTTTAAGGAAAAACCTGTCGGGTTTTTTGACGGAACTTAAAACAAGTAAGGGTACTTACAATGAAACATGGAATAAAAATTCTGGTTGGGATACTTCTATTTTCTCTCACCACTATGGCCGGGGCTTCCGTGAAATGGGAATCTCTTAATCCTTTGAAAAATGTGGTTACCAGTAAAGTGGACAATGGGTTCATTATCCGGTTTGAATTTGAGAAGCCAGTTGGTGACTATAAGGAGCCGGTATTTTTTGACAAATCGGTTCAAATTGACTTCCCATCGGCTTTTATTAAGCCCGCAAAAAAATATTTTCCTGCTGACAGTTTTTCCACCACTAAGATATTTGCCGCTCAATTTGATGAGAAAACCCTGAGGGTTCGATTCCTTAAAAAGAATAAGTCCATTGATCTTCAGGATCGATTTCATGTCGCTCGGCAAGGGCGATTTCTGATTGTCCGCCTTGATGAGAATGAGCCTGTATCCAACTTCAGTACTGCTAAAAAGATTGAAAGGGTGGAACCTGCTAACCATGACTTGATGAATGAAGATGAATTGGCTGATTTTTTGGCCCGAGCTTCTGAAAAAATTCGAGCATTGGATAAAAAGAAAGTTTCAGCTTCCACTGAATTAACAAAAGCAGCAATACCACCTGTTCAAACCTCAAAAACGGAAGAAGTAGAAAAGGTTCCGTATCCAAAAGTGACTCGAGCAGGAATGGGGGTTGAACCGATCGTGGAGCAAATTAGAAAAGCTGCTCAGCAAAGTTCTAAACCTGATAATGAAACGGGTGCACAAAAACAAAAAAACAAACATTCTTCGGACAAAAATGGAAAGAGTTTTTCTTTAAAGGATTCTCGACCGACTGGAAAGCCAATTGAATTAATCCCTTCTGGCTTGAAAATGGTTTCGATGCTTTCCGTTGTTCTTGGAATCATGTTCCTCCTGTTTTTTGGTTTCAAGAAATATGTGCTGAAAAACACAATGTTCGGAGGTGGAGAGAAACTGATTAATGTTCTTGGGAGTGGTTATTTAGGGCCCAAAAAAAATATTGTTTTGGTTGAAGTCGCGGATGAAGTGCTAGTACTTGGAATGTCCCAGAATAATATTTCTCTACTTACTAATATTACCGACCCGGAGAAAATAGATGAGATTAAATCCAGAGGCGGTAAGGGTGGGAGTGGACTGAACTGGAACATGGGGAGCACCCAATCGGAAGCAGTCCGAACATCTGAAGGTAAAACGGCTGGTCAGTTTTCAAATTTTATGAAAAAGTTTTCCGGTCCTGAGCCAATGAACAAAAACAAATCTGTAGCCGATGTGACGGAACAGATTAAACAGAAAATGGGAAGGTTTAAAAGCGCCAGAGCATGAATATGAAAAAATTTAACCTTTATTTGATTCTTATTGCGCTGGCGTTTTTTGCTGGGGAGATTGTACAAGCTGAGGCGATCCCGCTTCCTTCTTTGCAATTAGGGATGGAGGATATAGACGATCCTGGAAAAGTTTCCAGCGCCTTACAAATTCTATTTCTGCTCACCATCTTGACGTTGGCTCCATCGATTCTGATTATGACCACCTCTTTTGCCCGGATCATAATTGTTTTATCTTTTCTCCGTCAGGCGATGGGAACACAACAAACCCCGCCAACGCAGATTTTAATTGGGTTAGGCCTGTTCCTGACATTGTTTGTGATGGGGCCGACCTGGAGCGAGATCAATCAGAATGCTTTGCAACCCTATTTGAATGAAGAAATTTCGCAAATGGATGCGCTAAAGCTGGCAGAGGCACCTATTAAGAATTTTATGTTAAAGCAAACCCGAGAAAAAGATCTTTCGTTATTTGTGAATATGGCTGAAGGGCAATCCACCAGCGATGCTGAGGTAGAGATTCAGTCTTTAATTCCAGCTTTTATTATAAGCGAATTAAAAACGGCCTTTCAGATCGGATTTTTAATCTATATCCCTTTCCTAATTCTGGACATGGTCGTAGCCAGCATACTTTTATCTATGGGAATGATGATGCTTCCTCCAGTTTTAATTTCTCTTCCATTTAAATTGATGCTGTTCGTGATGGTGGATGGCTGGTATTTAACCGTTGGTTCATTGGTCAGAAGTTTTGGAGGATAAATAAACATGACTCAAGCATTTATTATAGATTTTGCAATGGAAAGCATTAAAACTACCCTGCTTTTATCCGCCCCCATGCTGGGGTTTGGGTTGATAACAGGTCTTGCAGTTTCTATTTTCCAGGCGGTAACTTCAATTCAAGAATTGACTTTGACCTTCATCCCAAAAATCCTGGCTGTATTTTTATCTGTTCTGTTGTTTTTCCCATGGTTGATGCAGTTAATGATTAATTTTACATCTACCGTTCTCACTAATTTTCCTGAATATATTCAATAATGGATATTTTCAATCTCAATTATGCTGAGTTTGAAAGCTTCATGTATGTGTTTTTTCGAGTCGGAGCATTAATCCTTTTTGTTCCGATTTTAGGAAGTCGCCAGATTCCTACAAGCATGAAAGTAGGACTTATCCTCTTTATTTCAATTGTAGTTTTTCCATCAGTGAAGGACCGGCCTTTACCCGATCCGCGTGGTATTTTAGAGCTTTCGGTTTTTCTTATAGCTGATGTGACCATCGGTTTGGGTATTGCCTATATTGCAAGGCTTATTTTCGCGGCCGTTCAGGTTGCCGGAACTGTTGTTGATTTTCAAATGGGTTTTGGAGTGGTGAATGTTATTGACCCACAAACAGAAACGCAGGTGTCTGTTACTGCACAGTTCCATAACATTCTAGCCGTCCTGATCTTTCTTGCTGTTGATGCGCATCATTTTATTCTTCAGGCTATCGTGGAAAGTTTTTTTATCATAAACCCAGCTGATGTTGATTTTAGCAGTATTACTCCGGAGTATATGCTTCACCTTTTCTCGGGAACCTTTACGACTGCTGTGAAAATTGCGGCTCCGATCATGGCAATTCTGTTTTTTCTAAGTGTTGGGTTGGGTCTGGTGGCTAGAACGGTTCCTCAGATGAATGTTTTCATTGTAGGTTTTCCATTGCAAATCGGAGTGGGGCTGGTAATGGTCGGCTTGTCGATGTCATTTTTTAGCATTCTCGTTCAACAGCAAATGTATGAGCTACCTATGAAATTTATGGGATTTTTGCGAGCCCTATAAACTTATGAGCGCATAATGGCCGAAGACAATAAAGACCAAAAAACTGAAGAACCATCCTCCAAACGTATTACCGATAGTGAGAAAAAGGGTAATTTTGCCCATAGTCGTGAGATTAACTCTTCGTTCGTTCTTCTTGCGGCTCTTATTGGTTTTATGACCCTGGGTGAACAAAGTACCCGCAATGTGATGAGTTCCTGGTACACCATGATCGCTGAATCGGGCTCCATACAATTAACTCAGGAATCATTATTTGAAGTCATTGCAAGCTCCATGAAAGGGTTTTTGAAAGTTATTGGCCCCTTTTTGCTACTCGTTATGATGGGAGGAGTTTTGTCCAACCTGGTTCAGATTGGAGGTTTGCGTTTTTCAACACACCCTCTAATCCCAAAATTTAGCAAGTTGAGTCCGCTAAAAGGTTTTGGTCGAATTTTTTCTAAAAACACCTTGATGGAGTTGTTCAAATCCCTTTTTAAAGTAGGTATCATTTCGGTTGTTTCCTACTTTGTCATAAAGTCACATTGGAAAGAGATTCCCCCATTGATGGGCTTTGGGGTGGGGCAGATCCTTTCTTTTATGGGATTTGTTGCATTGGAAATCATTTTTAATGTTTTGTTAATTATGATTTTTCTTTCTCTTATCGACTTTGCATTTCAACGTTTCACCTACCGTGAAAATCTTCGTATGACCAAGCAGGAAGTTAAAGAAGAAAGAAAAGAGACGGATGGTAATCCACAAATTAAACAGCGCATTCGAACAGTGCAAATGGAGATGGCTCGCAAACGTATGATGTCGGCCGTTCCCGATGCGGATGTGATTGTGACCAACCCCACGCATATTTCTATTGCGATCAAGTATGATCCTGAAAAAACTGCTGCCCCTGTGGTGGTTGCCAAAGGCGTTGGCCCGATAGCCATGCGCATTAGGGAAATTGCCAAGGAGCATGGGATACCCCTGGTGGAAGACAAACCCTTGGCCCGTACTTTGAACAAGACAGTAGAGGTTGGTCAATTAATCCCTGCCAGCCTATATAAGGCGGTGGCGGAGATTCTGGCTTATGTATTTAGACTCAAAAACTTCTCTTAGTCCACGCATATAGTTTTTCCCATTTATTTTTGAGATAGAAAATAAGAGAGTTTCAGCGCGGGTTCTGACTTGGGAATAGATTTGAAGTTTTTATCTAAAGGGGTAGCCCACATCATTTTAATTCCATTTCCCATAGTGTCCACTCCATAAAAAAGATAAGACCCTTTACCCGTAACGGGGTCCTTGGTCTGAGTTTTCAGTAGACGGAATTGGGTAAACAAATCTTTGAATTTTTTGGCCGACTTCTTCAGCATTGCTGGATCTACTTTAGGCTGATCTGGATGGCCCCATATTACATCGACCCGATTCAGGGTTTGCTCCGGCGAAGAAAGATAGTAATGAACCAGGGCTTTTCCATTAGCAGGATCCAGCGCCAGAGATGCAAGGGTCAAAATTCGTTGGCTTGATTCAGGGTCTCTCCTCTTTTCGACCCTTTTTTCTGGAAGACCAGAGTCAGCCTCTATCGCCTGGATTACCTGTTCCTCACTCATGCCAAATTGTGCGAGGCGGAACCCTTTCACAATTCCTGTCTTAATTATTTTGGGTTCGATGGGCGATGAAGGCTTTGGAGATGTGAATGATTTCTCGTCCACAATCGAAGGAGGTTCTATGATCTCGGGTTCTGGAGTTTGCTTTTTTTGGGTAAAAACTTCACCCTGAATTTCCTTTTCAATTTTTTCATTAGGATCTGCGGTAGGTAAAGTTCTAGGTTCCGGCGAGTCGATCGGTTCTTTTGATGCCCCAGGCTCGGTTTCATCATCAAAGTTGGAAAGAGTTTTTTCATCGATAATGTGGATTTTAATGTTACCGAAACTTTGAACATATTTTGTTGCCAATTTAACTGGATTTTTCCCTTCTGCATCCCAGGCGTATATCCCTTTTCTAATATGGTGGACCGGTTCGTCATTGACGAACACATGATTTGGCTCCACATGTTCTTTCACCGATGGAATGCTTTTTACCGCATGAAGGAGGGTGGTGCTGATAGAACGGTCATCGGGGCCGATTGCAACCTCGACCATGTTTTCATCAATGATGGTGATCTCCTCCTTTATGTTTTGCGGAAGGTTCTGATGATATGAGGAAGAAAGCGTAGAGGCGGCTGGCTGCACTTCCTCCATCAATGTGGCCCCTTCTTTCGGTACGTGGATGCGGATGTTTCCAAACTCTCGAATGTACTTCGTTGTCAATCGCACTCGGTATTTACTCTCCCGGTCCCAGGTATACGATTTGTTGTGGAATAAAAATATCCTTTCTTTGTTTACAAATACGGTTGCTGGTTTTCCGCCTGATCCAACGTATGGGATGCTCTGTATCGCGTCCAGAATGTTACAGCTGACCGAACGGTTGTCGGAGCCAATTCCGACCTCTACCGTATGGTTATCGATGATCTTTATTTCTTCGCGCTTATTGTCAGGAAGCGAATTGTAAAACGAGTTACCGAATACTGGGTATGCGGGGAAGAGCAAAATCAGAAGCGTGCCGAATTTATAGAAATGAAACTTTTTCATGACGGGTAGTATTGTAAATGGTCGAGCATCAGACACTTAAAATGACAGGCAAAATATTTCTTCACCTGCAGGTTTCCTGTGTTTTTTATAAAACCTTTGGATGCACTTTATTTAAAAGCCATTATCAAACCATTATATCCTGAGAAATTTTTAATATAATTTGAGGGCTTAGGTATGAAGCTTGCATTTCTAGTGTTATTAAAGGATTTGAGAGGTTTTCTCACTTCCCGAAAACAGGCCTAACTTTACCAGGTCCTTTATTTAAAGTAGTTTAGGGTGCCTAGCTCAGTTTTGGGCGGTGTCAAAATTTTGAAAGGTTGAATGTAGAGATCATGGCTAATAAGGGTGGAATAAGTTCTATATTGCAGAGACCGCAGGAATTATTAGTTGCGCTGGGAATTATTACAGTTCTTGGGGTGATGGTAATGCCTATTCCCACTGTGTTGCTGGATTTACTTCTTTCTTTCAGTCTTACTTTTTCACTGATTGTGCTCATGGTAGCGGTATTTATGATTTCTCCTCTGGAGTTTTCTGTATTCCCTTCTCTTTTGCTCATTATTACTTTGTTGCGGCTTTCTTTGAACATTGCTTCGACTCGAATCATTCTTTTAAATGGAGACCAAGGTGCCGCAGCGGCGGGGCAGGTGATTCAATCTTTTGGGTCGTTTGTTGTTGGCGGTAATTATGTGGTCGGTACTGTTATTTTCATAATTTTGGTAATGATTAACTTTATTGTTATTACCAAAGGTTCTGTACGTACTTCTGAAGTTGCCGCCCGTTTCACATTAGATGCTATCCCCGGTAAGCAGATGAGTATTGACGCTGACTTGAATGCCGGTCTGATTAACGAGCAGGAAGCCCGAACACGCAGGAGAAACCTTGAGCGTGAAGCGGATTTTTACGGATCCATGGATGGTTCGATTCGCTTTGTGCGAGGTGATGCGATCGCAGGTATTCTTATAACTCTGGTTAATATCCTGGGTGGCTTTGCTATTGGCGTGTTTCAGCAGGGAATGGAAGCAAGTGAAGCGGCTCAAGTCTATACGCTATTGACGATCGGAGATGGTTTAGTTACTCAATTACCCGCATTGGTGGTTTCTACTGCTGCAGGCCTTGTAGTGACTCGGGCTGTATCGGACAAGAACCTGCCCGGTGAATTGATCAAGCAGTTGCTGGATCAGCCTTATGCGTTCATCATTGCATCAGGTATTTTGTTTTTCTTTGGTCTGATTCCAGGGCTACCTCATTTTCCATTTATTTTAATGTCTCTGCTGGCTGGATTTATTGCCTATTACAAGATGCAAAACAATTTGAAAGTTGAACAGTTACAACTTCGTAAAAAAGAAAATGAGGCCAAGGTTCCGTTACCAGAAAAAGTGGAGTCCATTCTTCCTCTTGATATCATGGAATTGGAAGTGGGTTATGAATTGATCCCTCTTGTTGATGCAGACCGAAATGGAGAACTTTTAGAAAGAATCAAATCTATTCGCAGACAGTTTGCCCTGGAAATGGGTTTCATTGTTCCGCCTTTGCATATCAGGGATAACCTGCAATTGAAGTCGAATGAATACGCAGTTCTCATTAAAGGGGTGGATGTCGCCCATGGTTCCATCATGATGGGAAGGATATTGGCAATGAATCCGGGAACAACGGACCGGGAAATTGAAGGTGTAAAAACGACTGAACCTACTTTTGGACTGCCTGCTGTCTGGATTCCTAGCAATAAAAAACAGGAGGCTCAAGTGGCCGGTTACACGGTGGTGGATCCTGCAACGGTTATTACCACTCATATAAAAGAGACGATCAAACGACACGCCTATGAGCTTATGGGTCGGCAGGAGAGCCAGGCACTTTTGGATAAATTCAAGGAAACCAATCCTAAGGTGGTTGAAGAGCTTATTCCTAATGCCTTGAGTTTGGGTAAAGTTCAACGAGTCTTTCAAAATCTTCTCAGGGAACAACTTTCTATTCGTGACCTTAGAACCATTCTGGAAAAACTCTCCGATTATGCTTCAGTGACTCAGGACCCTGATGTCTTGACAGAGTATGTTCGTCAAGGATTGGCCAGGCCGATCACCAAGCAATATCAATCCACTGACGGAACACTTTCGGTCATGACTCTGGACAGAGGAATTGAGGATATTATCGAAGGCTCTATCCAGAAATCTGATTCGGGGGCATTTTTGGCCCTTGAGCCGAATGTGGCGGAACGCTTCTTGACCCGCCTTAAAGAGATGATTGAAAAAGTTACTCCGACAATTGATACAGCGCCAGTATTGCTGGCTTCCCCAGGGCTGAGAATGCATATCCGGAAATTTACGGAACGTTTTATTCCTGACCTGATTATTATCTCGCACAGTGAGGTCGCGCCCTCCGTGCAAATTAAAACCTTGGGTATTGTGAATTTAAATGCGAATTAGAAAGTTTACGGCGAGTAATTACTCTATCGCCTTACAAGAGGTTAAACAGGAACTGGGTGCGGATGCTCTTATATTGAGTACCCGTTCTATCAAGCCCCCATCACCCATAGCTGGGAAAAAGGAAGCAACTCGAGTGGAAATCACTGCGGCGGTTGAATTTGCTGCCCCGGTCGTTGAACCTGAAATACAGGTTGAAGATAAGCCGGAAAATAAGGATGCCGACTTGAAATCTCTAATCTTCAGTCTTCTCAGCCAAACCGATCGGGCGCAATCAATGGGTCTCATGCCGCACCAATTTGATACTTTTTCCCGTTTGGTTGAAGGTGGACTGGATGAAAAACTGGCATCGAAAATATTGAAAAAAGCCTTGGAACAAAACTCGGAGCAGAGTGCCGATTCTCACAATGAATCGTTAAAGGTCATGAATTTGATGAAAAGGGTTCTTCCCTGTAAGGGAGAGATTGATCTAAATATTAATGGGCCTAAAATTGTCGCATTTGTTGGACCTACGGGAGTAGGAAAGACCACTACAGTTGCAAAAATTGCAGCGGAATACGCCCTTCGCCGTGGGAAAAAGGTAGCAATAGTCTCCTTGGATACTTACCGGCTGGGCGCTGTGGACCAACTGAGGATTTATGGGGAGATCATGGAAGTCCCTGTGGAAGTAGCTGGAGGAAAGGAAGAATTACGCCAAATTATCGCCAATCATAAGGATAAAGATCTTATTCTCATTGATACTACCGGCCGGTCACATCAGGATAAAGACTACTCTCGACAGTTGAAGGAAGTCTTTGATGCTGTGGGAGGGGTGGAAACTCATTTGGTTCTCAGTGTGACCGCACAGGAAAAATTATTTACCGCTACGTATCACCAATTTTCCTCTATGGGGGTTGATCGGGTTTTATTTACCAAGTTGGATGAGGGCTTGAACTTTGGTTCCTTATTCAACTTTAGTGTTCGAAATAGGTTACCCATCTCTTACTTCACTTCTGGTCAACAGGTGCCCGAAGACTTGGAAGTGGCTAGGCCAGAACGGGTAATAAGTTTGATTTTTAACTGATTTCAAGATAAATTAAAGGATTAAGGCATGAACTTGGGTAATCAGGCAACTACTTTAAAAAGAATGGCATACGCAAAAATGAGCGGATCGAACCTTAGGGTCTTGGCAGTCAGTAGCGGAAAGGGAGGAGTTGGTAAAACCAATTTCGTCGCCAATCTGGCTTATGCCTTGTCCAAAAGGGGTAAGAAGGTGCTCGTTGTGGATGCTGATTTAGGATTGAACAATATTGATATCCTTTTAGGGCTGACTCCCGAAAAGCATATCGGCCATGTTTTATCAGGGGAATCTAATGTGGAGGATATCATTCTTCGCGGCCCTGCCGACATCCATGTGTTGCCAGCCGGAGATGGACTGCAAGAATTGACGCAGTTGCCTTCCGAAAAGAAAATGGTTCTCATGGATGAGTTAGACCGTGTTAGTCAGGGATATGATTTCCTGATTTTTGATACCGGTGCTGGCATTTCCACCAACGTCACTTTTTTCTGCAGTGCCGCCCATGAAACGATTCTCATTGCTACCACGGAACCCACTTCATTAACCGATGTTTATGCGTTAATTAAAATTCTTCATAATAAACACTCCCAAAAGCATTTCAGAGTGATCATCAATTCGGTGAGCTCTGAACGAGAAGCTCAAGGGGTTTATAGAAATTTGACAGCAGTTACGGATCGGTTTCTTAAAGATATTTCGCTCGAATACTTGGGCCATATTCTCCAGGATCCGAATGTTCCCAAGGCAGTGCGGCAACAGAAGGCTTTCTTGGAGCTTTACCCTTACTCAAAGTTTAGTGGGTGTATTAATGAGTTGGCGGAGAAAATTTCCAAGGAGAAATCTAGTCCCCTGGCCAGTGATGGGGATCAACCTTATTTTTGGCGGAGTGCATTTCAAGTGCAATGAATCCTGTTAATATACAAAAAATGGCCCTCGCTTTTGGTTTACTGGCATTTGGTATTCTGGCGATTGGCAGTGTATTAGCGGGAAGCCGGGTATTAACCGGGGTGATTCGCGGAGGATTGGGGGCATTGTTTTTTGGAGGTTTACTTTGGGTGTTTGCGGATTTATTTTTAGCAGAAGATGAAGATGCTTCAATTCAGGACTTGGTAAGTGATGACAATAATCCTGATAAGGGAACACAGCTGGATCAATCGGCTTAACGAAAGAAACGGTTAAATGGCAGATAAACAGGAAGCACTTCAGCAAATTGAAATTTCCGTAGAAAACCGGGAAGCGGTGATCAAGGAATATGCGCCGATGGTCAAATATGTTGCCAATCGAATTGCCATGCGCTTGCCTCCTCACATTGAGGTGGATGACTTGATAAGCGTTGGGGTTCTGGGGTTGATTGACGCCATTGACAAATATGATTCATCGCGTGGAGCCAAATTTAAAACTTATGCAGAATTCAGAGTTCGGGGGGCAATTCTTGATGAGTTGAGGTCGATGGATTGGGTGCCTCGATCGGTGAGGCAGAAAGCTTCTTCCATGGATTCTGTAGTGCAGAAACTGCAAAACAAGCTCGGTCGCCCACCGGAGGATGATGAAATTGCCGAAACAATGGGTATCAGTCTGGATGAATTGTTTACAACTTTAAACGAAACCAAGAGTATGCCCATACTCAGCCTCGAAGACCTTGGTATCGCTAAGGAATCGGGCGAACAGCAAAGCCTTCTCGATTGCCTTGCAGGGAAAGGTGACGCGGATCCACAGACCCAGCTTAGACTGAATGAGCTTAAAGAAATTATTGCCAAAGCAATTGATACGCTTCCTGAAAAAGAACGTCTGATGATTTCACTTTATTATTACGAAGAACTTACCATGAAGGAAATTGGGGAGGTGTTAGGTATTACCGAATCCCGAGTTTCGCAAATCCATTCTAAAGCTGTATTTAGACTACGCAATAAATTGAAATCCATCATCGCCGAAGAAATGTGACCGGCGTTTCCTGCAAAAAGCCATAACCTATTCCTCCAATTCCTTACCCGGATGCAGAAATTGTAATATTTGGTCCAAGACTTGTGCTTGTTCTGCCATATCGCCATGGAGCAATCGCATCCCAGCTAATTTTTTATTAATGATGTTGGTAAAATAATTTTCAACTGCTTCCTTTTGTTGATTTTCAGGGAGCGTTTGAATTTTGGCTAATCCAGCAAGATCTAACCAGAACCCGCTGCACTTGGAGCACTGGTTAATTTCAGTATCCCATTTGCGGTCGAAAAAATGCCGATATAGTAAAGTGGTTTTGCAGGCAGGGCAGGCGTGTTCAGCTCCTCGATAAACTTTTACACCGTCAGCTCTTTCTATCGTTACTAGTGAATTTCCGATACCGGGTTTCAATGCCTTGAGCTTGTTGAACTGAAAACGATCGAACCATAATCCTCCACATTCCCCCCGGCACGCTTGGATTTTTATTCCTGCGACCACATTTTCTTGCAATTCATTTTTGCATGCAGGACATTTCATGATCAGAGGTTCGAATCAGTAGATTCTAGTTTCTTCAGGAGGGCGGGTTTTCCAACGACGGTGGCCACACATCCAGGACGCGGGATTTTCTCGGATAATTTTTTCTATAAACAATTGGTAGTTTTGAGTCCATTTAAGAAGGTCGTTTTTCTTGTTACCAGACTTTTCAAGTTGTATTTCTGGTCCATACTCAATCCGATAGGTTCCTTTATCTGTGGGGTAGCAAAATAGTGGAAGGACGGGAGTCCCAAAACGGTAACTCAATAATGCCAGCGATCGAGGCGTTGCGGCTTTTTTACCAAAAAAGTCAACAAAAACTCCGCCCTTAGCAGTGTTCTGGTCCATCATCACCGCAACACTCCCATTATTTTTAAGCTCTCTGACGAATTTTAGAGGGGACTCATCACGATAAAATATTTTATTTCCAGATAGGGTGCGAAAATTTTTTGTCGCTTTATCCAGATAAGGATTGTCCAGTTTGCGCACAATGGAAGCGAGTGGACAAATGCCCAGATAACCATGGAACAAACCCATGATTTCCCAGTTTCCATAATGTGCGGTTAAAAAAAATATTCCCTTATTTTTCTTTAAGCAATCTTTCAATATCTCCAGGCCAGAAGGTTCTCCTTCAATGAGACTTCGAACCCGGTTCTCAGTGTCATGGGTTGCCCAAAGGCATTGTAACGCTGAGACAGCCAGGTTTTGGAAGGACTTCTTAATGATCTTGTTTTTTTCTCCGGGGGATTTTGAATCTGCGAAAACTATATCGAGATTGATTTTTGCGGAACGCTTGCGGTTTCCAGAAAATAAAAAAACTAAACTACCCAGTCCATTTCCAATCTTCACAACCATTTGTTGAGGGATAGGTTGCACCAGGAGTAGTAAAAATTTAAAAAAAAGATATTCCAGAAACTGCCGGGTCGATTTCAAAGGATTGAATTCATACTAGGTTTATTGTTCGGCAATGGCGTGGGCGATAGCGTAATGCCGGTCATGCGAAATAGAGATATGGATGAACTTGAGATTTAACCTCTCAAATAGTTCTTTTCCACGTCCATTCATTTTAACTATGGGTTTTCCTGAGGCCTGGTTCACCACTTCAATATCTTTAAAACCGACATCACTGTTGATTCCGGTGCCCAGGCTTTTGGATACTGCTTCTTTAACGGCAAATCGGGCCGCAAAATGTTTTCCGGGATCTGCCTGGGATTGACAGTAATTGATTTCTATGTCGGTGAATACTTTATTTTCAAAGCGCGTTGAATATCTTTCAAGAGAATTTTTAATCCGTTTTATTTCTATGATATCCAAACCGGTTCCATAAATCATTCCTGTACTCCAGGATAAACAGGCTCATTGTTTTCGTTTATTATTGCTTTAATTTCGGAGAATGGGATAGCACCCTCCCGAACCAGTTGGATAGGTGTATTTACCGCGTCTACAAGGGTAGAAGGTTCTCCTCCCTGACATGTCCCTCCATCAATGATCAAATCTAAATGGTTCTCCAAAGATTGAAGTACTTGTTGGGCAGTAATGGGTGGAGCCTCACCGGAAAGGTTTGCACTGGGAGCGGTAATGGGATGACCGAGCTCTGCAATTAGTTTTCGTGTCATTGTGTTTCCAGGTTGCCTGATGCCTATTCGGTTTGATCCGGCCAAAACATTCTCGGGAATGATACCACTAGTTTCAAAAAGCAGGGTCATGGGGCCAGGCCAGAATTTTTGCATTAAAATGGAATGGGCTGGAGTAATATTTTTTACAAGTTTCTCCAGCTGTTCCTTTTCGCTTATTAATAGAATGAGGGGTTTGTTTTTTTCGCGGCCTTTTAGTGCAAAAAGCCGATCAACAGCTGTTTGATTGAAAGGATCTACTCCCAGCCCATAAAAAGTATCCGTGGGGAACGCAATTACTCCACCCGCAATAAGAACTTTTCGTGCTTTAGCGGTAACATCATCCGTGTTGGATTCAACCTTTAAAATTTGCGACATGGCTGGTTTTTAGTTTCTTGCTTTTTTGCGCAACGGCCTTTGCCTGATCCTTTTTGTATTTTACAAGTTTCCCTGAGAGTTTATCATCAGATAGGGCGAGGATCTGCACGGCTAGTAGGCCCGCATTTTTTGCGCCGGGTTTTCCGATACTGACAGTGGCTACTGGAATTCCACCCGGCATTTGAGCGGTTGATAAGAGTGAATCAAGACCGTTGAGAGGTGTGGATTCAATGGGAACACCTATAACCGGGAGATGGGTTTCTGCTGCCACCACCCCAGCAAGGTGGGCGGCCCCTCCGGCACCAGCGATCATCACTCTTATGCCCCGGCGTTTGGCTCCTTGAACGTATTTCCGGGTTCTTTCCGGGGAGCGGTGAGCGGAGGTGACCAAGACCTCATGAGCTACATCGAATTGTTCCAGCACCTTGCTGGCTTCTTCCATTATTGTAAAGTCTGAATCACTTCCCATTACAATACCGACTAATGGTTTGCTCAAAACAAATGCCTCCCAGTTCAGCAACAGGTTTAAAAATATGAAAAACTTTTATAGCAATATTTTAGAACAGGATCAAGCTAAAGGGAAGGGAGTTAAGCATCCTCGCAAACCGTTCGAAATCCCAGGAAAGATGTGCAATAGGACTTTATAAAGGAAATTCGGCGCCAAGCCGCTATGTGTTTGAAGTGAGTAATGTGACTTCCTCCTCGCGCTATTTTGTATTCCAGTCCATTCGCAGACTTTTTCTCATGGGTGTCCTGCACCCATTCGAAAACGTTGCCAAATAGGTCACGGATTCCTCCAGAATATTCATTCTCTGGGAAATGATCGACCGGCAGGGTGTCCAGGAATCCTGTTTCCTCAATATTGCAGAACTCGACAATCCGATCCTCATCCCAGAAAAATTGGTCAGGAGAAATTTTGCCGAAGTCGCTGGCCACATACTCCCATTCCATTTCGTTGGGTAACCGGATTTTTTGCCCTGTTAACTCGCTCTTCCATTTACAGTAGGCTTGGGCATCATTCCATGTGACCTGGGTCACAGGGTGATTATGCTTTCCATATAGCGAGTCCGGCTGACCATCAGGGCAAAGCCAGAAAGCATTTTTAACCGGTCCCAAGCTGGGATTGGAAAAGGAAGACCGTGCGGAAGAATCTCCGGCACCTTGTAAAGCAAGACTGCCATTATGATAAACAATGGCATCTACCATAGTTTCTGCTTCAGTTTTGTATTCGGTCTCGTTGATAAAACGGTAAAATTCAATGTTAGTAACCGGATATTTTTTTATCAGAAAGGGTTTCTCAATCTGAACCTTTTTATGAGGTGCGGAATCATTGGAGCGAGGATGCCCCATAAGAAAGCTTCCTTCGGGAACGCGTACCCATTCGTCCCACTTCTCACTGAATTTGTACAGGTACTCCATGATATTTGGGCTATGCTCGCTGGAGGTGACCAACCCTAAACGATGTCGAATAGCCAGAGGCCACTCGGCTTTGGCAAGGGCGTCATCGTATTCCAAGGGTTTTTTGTCATCTTCTTCTGGGACAATTTCAACCTGGCCTTTATCCTTTTCAGTTTGAAACGCTTCTGAAAGCTCCTCAAATGCTTTGCCCAGACTGGTTAGCTTGTTTTCGTAATGGGACAGGTTGTCCATCAGTTCAGCTTTTCTAGTTTCATCTTCTGCGTTCATGGACTGTTTGACATCAGTAAGTTCCTTTACGAAATGCTGGTATTCCTCCACGCGCTTTCTCAGGTCATCCTCCATGGTATCTACTAATGACTCCTTATGCTTGAGCCTTTCTTGAAGTTCTTTTTCTGCGGCAATGGTGCCTTCTGTAATGGATTTTTCTTTTTCTTTCAGGTTCGAGGTTAGACGTGTAGCTTCCTCCTCCATGGAAGCAATTCGATTTTTGAATGCTTCATAATCGGAACTTTGCGAATCCAGGATGTTGCTATAGGTAGTATTGAAATCGCTGAGAAAATTTTTAACCTCCTCCTGATGCTGAGCAACATCTCCTTTAATAAGCTGGATGTCCTGAAGCTCCTGCATTATTTCTGTTTCAGCTTCAGATAATTTTTCCCGAGTTTGTTTCTCATCCGCCATTTGTTGTTGCTGGAGAGCTAGTATTTTTTGCTCTTCCTGATCCAGTTTTTCCTCTTTCTCATCAAGGAGCATGTCTTTTTCAATTTGTTCCACTTCGAGAGAGTTTTTAAATTCCTCGAACTCATCGTTCATGCGTTGGAGTTCCCCGGTTTCTCTTTCCAATAAAACTTTTTCTTTATTCCGCTGGCGCTTTTGCTCTTCAACGAGGCCCTGGCTCTGCTCGATAACTTTTTGGTTTTCTTTTTCAAATGCTTCTTGTAGTTCCTGTGTTTTTCCCTGGATTTCGTCTTCGACCTTGGGGCGGTCCTCTTCCATTTCCTTTAAAAGTTTTTTCTTTCTTTTTAAGAGACTGGCCTGAGTTTTCGCGGCAGTTTTGATTTGGTCTACGGCAAACTTGCCTCCCTCGATACCGCTCATTTCTTTCAGAAGACTGGCTTTTTCAACGTCGTTTTCCTTTTCATGTTTGTTGAGAAGTTTTTGTTTTCGCGATAATTCTTTGTCGAGCTTTTCAATATCTGCCAGGCGCTTTTTCGTCGCTTCATCGGCCTTTTGTTGTGCTTCAAGAGCCAGGCCCTGCTCACGGATTCTCAGTCTTTCATTTTCGCGGGCCAGGCGTTCTTCATCTTCTTCGAATTCTTCCAGCCGACGAATATGGTATTCCGACCTTCTTTGATATTCTTGTTCCAACTCCTCTTTCCTTTTTTCATATTCTTTTTTCAGTCTTAGCTTGAAGGCCTTCTTTTCTGTTTCCAGCGATTTTGATAGCTTAAGGAGTTGCTGGTTCTTTTTTGCCTGTTGCAGGGAATCTTTTTTGATTTGTTGTTGTTCAGCCTTGGAGGATTTGAAATCTTTCTCTTTACGGTTTTGAATAGTTTTCTCTTCGGCATATATCTTTTCCATCAACTCTGTCATCTCATCGAATTTCGCCCTGAAAATTTGATCCCTTCTTGCAAAGTCTGTGTCCAACCTGGAGCGCGTTGATTCATGTTCTGTTAAAAGGTTACTTCTTTCGTTTCTTAGCTTTTCCACTTCTGTTCGAGTTTCTTCCAGTTCCTGGCGAAATCGCGCAGTTTCTTTTTCGCTTTGCTCTTTGGATTGTTCATTGTGTTTTTGCTCTTCTTCGCGCAACTTTTGCAGACGTGTTCTGAATTCTGAATTATCCTGCTCAAGACGGACCTTTTCTGCTTCCAACTGCTTTTCTTTCTCAAGAATCTCCCGCATCTGGATATTGGTTTGTTCTTCTTTTTCTTTTAAACGTTCCAGCTGTTGTTCGAACTCGAGTTTTAGTTCATCCGGGAGATTAAAGGTGATCTCCGACTCTTTGAATTTTCTTGCCTGTGGCGTTGCTTCTACAGGGGTAGTGGATGTGGGTTGTGGATTTTCTATCACTTGAATGAATGTGTAGTCCGGTCCAACGATCAGCTCTGCGGGGTTTCCCTGCTGGGAAATGATCTCGAACAATTCATGGTTGAGTTTTTCTCGTAGGGAATTTAGCCATGTTACATGTTGTTCCGGGTTTTCGGGAATTGATATCGATGATTTTTCCAATTCCTTCAACACCTCCAGAGGATCTATGGCAGCTCTGCTTTCAGGGTTTTGCCCTGGAGCATAAAATGACTGGATTGCCTGAAATAGGGCCACAGCCTCAGGATTTCCTGACTGGGAATAGTGATCCGCCAGCAATTGGATGTCTTTTAGGCTGAAAATTTTCCCGGCCATGATGGATTGGGGGTTTAAGGGCTTGTTTTTAAGGTTCTTTATAATAAAACGGCGAAATCTAGTTAAAACCTTACCCCTATATTATAGCAAAGTAAAATGAGGGGGCAAAGGGTTGCCGTCAGGCCGTATTTCGCCTTCCGTGCTTGATTTCGGGGATGAGCATTAGAGTAGCCAGGATCATCATCACGCAGGAAAGGATGCCGATATTTTGGGCGCCGATCACACCCACAGTCCAATAGCCTATCATTGGACCTAAGGTGCCACGAATTCCTGTCAAGCTGACATGCACCGACATATAGGCTCCCGTTTTTCCTGGCGGGGCATATTTAGTGACCCACAGGTTCCAGGCAATGCTTCCCCCTGCAAAGGCTACTCCTATTAATGCTGAGCCGGCTCCGATAATCAAGGGATTGGAACTGATGAAAAAGAGCAGGACACCTGCGGCGAACGACAGGTTCAAAATCATCCTAAGAACCACGAAGTTCATTTTATCAAAAAGCCCTGCCCAAAACGGGATGAGAAGCATGCGCAGTGTTTCCGGAATAACCGTAATAATCATGGCTACAAAAATGGCTGATCCTTCAATACCCCATTGAGGTGAGGTGATGTAATCAACTCGCAAAGGCAGAGTCCACAAATTGGCAAATCCCATAATGAACCATGTCAGTAAAACATATCCGAAAGAACGATCTTGCCAGGCGTATTTCATGTTTCCGAAAGGATTTTCGTGAGGACTGCGTTCCATAGACTTTGATGGCATTCCATAGACAGCTAAAGCCTTGAAAAAGGCGCAGAATCCCAGGAAGGTAAAAATCAGGGGATAATATTCGATATCTTTCTCAAGGATAGATGACCCGACAAACCCGGATAGTGCTGCGATCCCCACAGATAAGATTAAGGATTTCGAGAAAAATGCTCCACGATATTTTGCGGGATAGTTGTCTCCATAAATATCTGTAATGAAAGGGAGCAGAGCGCTGCGGCAAATGTATGCGATAACTACAAAGAACGCGAACATGTGCATGGAAGATGTCCAAGCAGCCACCAGAAGACAGAATCCGGTAATCATAGAGGGTAGGGCACCCCATGCTGACTTTTCCCATCGAGTTTTGGAAGCGTAATGCAATAAAACCATGGAAAAGAACATCCCCATAAAGGGGGCGGCGGCGATCAAGGACTTAATAACTTCCCCTGCGTTAAAATATCGGATGGCTATAAACAGGCAGAATGTTTGGGCACCGGAAGAAAGCACTCCCTCAAATCCGCCTCGCCACAAATCACATTTATAGGTTTTCTGCGTGACTTCTTTAGCAGTCAGAGAGGACCGGTCCTGTTTAAATTGAAAACTCATAGGACAATAAAAGATTCAATCCGGAAAGTTGCTGGGCTTGCACTTTCGGAGCGCTAATTATAAATATTCAAAATCAATTGCTTGATGGGATCTTCAGATGAATCGAAAGGAACCTTCTTCCATTTTGAGGAAATAGGTGAAAAACTTTTTTTACACCTATGCAGGTGCAGGGGATACAAGAAGTTCCATTCAATTGTAATAAGAGTATTGCATTAAATGGTTTCTCAAAAAATAAGTAAATGAAAAAACATTTTAGGTAATCTTTTGGGTTTCTATATTGAGCCTGCTTTGGGAGTTTGTGTTGGAAGGGCTTCTTTTACGCAATGAGGATATTCGGAGGATATGCGTGAAAAAAGCATGACTATCAGCCACCCTGACTATTACCTTACGGCAGGGTTAAGTCCAATTGGGTGGTTCCGCCCGAGGATATATCAACCTCAATGGCTTTTTCACCGATATAAGGATGCCACACAATAACCCTATAATGACCGGGGGGGATTTGGTCAATTTTGAAAGAACCATCTTTCTTGCTAATATCGCTGTAGGGATTCCACACAACCCTGGAGCTCACTGACATCCAAAGATGTTGTTCACATTCTATATAAAAATGTGAATCCCGTTCTTTTTTTATAAATTTCAGGGACTTGCTAACATCCACTCTTGCTCCCTTATTGAGGAGCCATTTTTTGAAAAAAATCTTACGCGTTTTTTCGCCTATTGAAAAACCCATAGGATTATGCAGGACTCCGGAATCATGGTTTTCAATGACCACTAGGCTTCTGGTTTTAGTTTTTGGAGTTTTCCTGATAACAGCGGTCTTCGGAAAAGCCTGACAATTTTTAAAGTCTATTTTCAGGGCTCTTTTAGCCCAAGGTTTTCCCTCTTCAATATGCTCGATGAAAACCACGGCATCCTTGAGGCTTTCGTCTTTGATCTCGATATTATTGATAAGCAATTCGCCTTTTTCATTCGTGTCAGCAGCTTCCAGGCAGAACTCTGAATTTTTTTCGTTATTTAAATTAACGCTAACTTGAGGAGGCATCTCTCCTTTGAATTTGACAACTCCAGTGATGGAGCCCCCATTAGTAACTTCAACCTCGGTATATTTAGCTCTCTTGGCAAAAACCGTTGATGTGCTCACTACCAATATAAGAGGTAAAACCCAAAAACCTATTTTAAATTTTTTATGCATAAAGGTTTGCCCTCAATCAAGTTTCCTTAATTAACGAATGCACCGGTGAATTCTCACGGATATAATTGAAACTGTATTATCTTTTTCCACCAATTTGATATGAGTTCGAGTAACTCTTTTTTTCAATAAAGCTTTAACCGTGTCCATTTTAACCCTTGTGGCTACTTTGAGTAATTTCCCATCCTTCTCAACACTTATTAATTCCGGGTTGTCTACAAGTATTCTGAATTCATTCAGGTCAAGCCCTGAATTGCCTGTATCTATCACATGAGATTTTGATAAACAAACATTCAGGGTGAGGTAGGTTTCTGCCAGAAGTGAACGTAGGTAGAGAGTAAGCTCTTCAATCTGTTCATCATCGAAATCAGGATGGGCGGGCATGGCTGTTCCCTTAATTCCATCGCGAATTGCATTGATTATGGCCATATCGGGGACAGTATTCATTTCCAGGAAACTGGTGAAGTCCCTGGGCTTTGGTTCCAATCCAGCGGCAAGAAATCCTTCGCCGTCTCCCATTTCACCGTGGCACATTGAGCAATCTGACTCGCGGTAAATGGATTCACCAATTGTGGTAGCCGGAGGTTCAGGTAGTTTGCTGTATCCTTTATAGGATTTAATAGCAAAAGCCTCACTGACAAAGAAAAAAGAAAGGATTATAAAAAATACTTTCAAAGCTTTTCCTGGAAACAGTAATTTTTTTTTGATGCTCATATAAGGACAACGCTCATTAGGTTCTGGCTTCGCCAGTAGTGGTTCTTAATATAATATCAAATATTTTTTAATCCAGTCTAATGTAAAGGTACTGAATCCATATCAAATATTCCATAAATTTAAGTTTAACACGGTTTTATTGTTATAAAGTTGCTGGATTCCGATAGAAATTATTTTCTTTACTCGTACTTGAATCTCATGAAAGGTAGAATGCTTGAGTATGAATTTTGTCTTTAACTTGGGTGTATTATGATCTTTGGCGGCTCCAAAGCACCTTGCGCTGAATTAGTGGTGATTGGGGATGAAGTAATTAGTGGTTTAATTCTAGATCGAAACTCCCAATTTTTAGGGGAGCGAATTCATGAGTTGGGAATAGAAGTTTCCCGAATTACCACTGTAGGAGACTCGTCTTCTGTCATCGAGGATTGTATAAAGCTTGCCCTGCAGCGCTCAGACTGGGTTGTCCTGACTGGGGGCTTAGGAGCTACCCATGACGACATCACCAAAGCTGCTCTGCTAAAAGTTTTTGAGTGTGGTTTGAAAAATGATTCTAAAGTGGCTGAAATGCTGGAAGAAATGTTTCGGGTTCGTGGTCGAGAGGTACCTGCAAGTGTGAAAACCCAGTGTGAGGTACCTGAGAAGGCAGAAATTCTCTATAACGAGAAAGGAACTGCTCCCGGATTTAAGATGCATAGGGGGAAATGTATTTTATTTTCTCTTCCCGGTGTTCCTCGGGAAATGCAATATTTGTTCGAAAAATATGTTGCCCCAGAAATGGCCAGCAACAACAATAAGGTTTTTCTGCACCGTTTGATAAAAACTACTGGACTTAGCGAAGCGAGCTTGTGGGAAAAAGTAGGGCCCATAGAAGCTTTGCAAGAGAAAGCTACGATAGCTTCTTTGCCCTCGCACTTGGGTGTTCGGATTCGTATTTCTGTGCTGGCAGAATCTAAACAGGAAGGTGAATCTCGTCTGGATGATGCGCAAAGTTTCCTGACGAAACGTTTGTCCCATTATATTTTTGGGACGGACGAAGAGGTACTGGAAGAGAAGATTGGTGATTTGTTGAGAGAAAAGTCATTAACTTTGGCTACGGCAGAGTCTTGCACTGGAGGGTTGATCGGTCACCGCCTGACGCAGGTTTCCGGTAGTTCCGATTATTATAAAGAAGGGTTTGTAGTTTATAGTAACGAAGCCAAAACGAATCGTCTGGGAGTGAAACCTGCGTTGATTGAAGAGTTTGGCGCGGTCAGTGAACAGGTGGCTCAGGCCATGGCTCAAGGAGTTTGTCAGATGACAGGTGCCGATATAGGAGTTTCTGTGACAGGAATTGCGGGGCCTTCCGGAGGGAGTGATCTCAAGCCTGTTGGTTTGACCTATATTGCAGTGCATGACCGGTTTGGTACGTATTGCAGGGAATTTGTTTTTACGCATGACCGAGTTGGAAACAAAGAAAGATCGGCGCAAGCCGCTTTGAATCTGGTGCGATTAAGGCTCCAGGGTGAATTGAAAGCTTAGGAAGAAAATGGAGACTTGTCCTCATTGCAAAGAAGAGATTGCCACGCCAGTTCCCTATTGCCCACACTGCAAGAAGTCGCTTCAACCTAATTATCCCAGCATGAGTCCAAAATGGTTTCTGGGTATATGGGTTTTTTTTCTGGTGCTGGTGGTGGCGTTATTGGTTTCGATGTTTTCGCGTTAGAAATTAGCGAATGTGTTTGAACGGAAGAATAAGAAGAACCCCGGCAACGAATCCCCCGATGTGAGCGAACCATGCTGTTCCCCCCGCGCCTGTTAATGCGCTGTTCCAAATTTGCAGACCAATCCAAATGAGCAGTAAAATGATGGCCGGAATTCGGGTTATGGTCCAGAAAATCCCCAAGAAGATAAAAGTTTTAATTCGGGCAAAAGGAAACAGAATCAGGTAAGCCCCGAGTATTCCTGATATGGCGCCGCTGGCTCCGACCATGGGAATTTGTGAGTCCATATCGGTGGCGATATGGCCCAGAGCCGCGATGGTTCCGCAGACAAAGTAGAAGAGGATAAAGCGAAACCTGCCCAGAACATCTTCAATATTGTTTCCGAATATCCAGAGGTAAAGCATGTTCCCTCCCAGATGCCCGATTCCTGCATGCATGAACATGGAAGTATAAATGGTTGAATAGGCATTGATAGGGTTGTGGACAAGCTCGTAGGGAATGAGAGCGTAGTTTTCATAAAGTACGCTGGGGTGGACAGGAAGATTAACCCCATAAATAAACACGCCGATGTTCAGGGCCAAAAAAATAAGTGTTAAGACCGGGAAGTTTTTTGTGGGATTTTCGTCTTTTAACGGGATCATCGGTGGGGGCTTTAGCGGGCAATATGATAGTATTGAACCAAGACAATAGATAATAACAGGTTTATCATTGCCAAACCTTTTAAAACTTAAGGGGGGTGGGGGATAATTCTGGATGACGCAGTTTTAATTTACCAATAAATGCAAATGACAAAATTTATAATTCATCGATTCTCCGGTGGTAACTCATGACCGGTGAGGAAGAACTGGTACCTGATTTTGAGGGGGAAAAGGTTCCTCTGGCACCTGAGCGACCAGAAGAATCCATAGAATGGGTTGTAGAGACCTATCGCAAGCACCAGTTGAAAAAAGTTTCCCTTTGGTTGGATGAGGCTTTGGGCAAAAGGAAGAGAAGTAAGTCTCTTATTCCAGTGACCTTGCTGGATGTTAATCCCGTCATGCACCGACAAAGCCTGCTTGAACGGGTGTTCCCCGCCCCAAGAAACATTAATGAAGATTTACTTGAGCTTGACCGGTTGAAGGTTATGCTTGATGCCGGGTCGGGAATGGGCAAAACCACCTTCCTAAAATGTTATCAGGAATCGCTCCTCCAGAAATCAGCCCACACAATCTATTCCCTTCCCGTATATTTCCATTTAGGGAACCTTCCGGAAGGAGGCAGGTTTGACCAGTTCCTCAATGGCATGAGTCGTGAAGTTTTGGATGTGGTTCTGCTCGAACAGGAAGAAGATCCTGATCTGATTCTGGATGAAGGGCTCCTTGAGAATACGATCAACTCTATCTTCAGATACAGCAAGTGCATGCTTTTGTTAGATGGGTTTGATCAGCTCCATACTCAGGATCGGTTCCAGTTTTTTATAGAATCGTTTCTGGAAGATAATGCTTTTCGAAGTAATTTTGTTTTGCTTGCTAGCAATGGGTTTAACTTTGGTTCGTTATCCACTGACGCAGTTATTAAACGTGGAGAGGGCGCCGCATTTCAAATGGCATTCCAGGGAATTGATCCGCGCGAGAGCGCTAACTACCTGGGTGAGGCTTCTAAAAATATAAACATCAAAGAACTTGCCCTCTACACGCAGGAACTTACGGCAGTACCTCTTTTATTGGGCTTGATCCGTGAACTTTCAGAAAATGAGATTCTAGAAGGATTGAAAAGCAGGATGGAAATTTATTCCTCCTGGTTCAATTATAAACTGAAATTGGTCAACCCTTCTGCGGATGATAGTTGGGTGGAAAATTGTATCGACCAACTTTCTGAAATTTCCTACCAATTGATGTTGGAAGGGCAGCAGCAGCGTTTTCTTGATGTAGAGCCGGGTTACGAGAAATCCATGTTTGAAGGAAAAGATGTTTTTCTACAGGAAGGCAACTTGACTCCCTGGTGGAAAGGAATTTTACAACAGACGAATCGACGTTGGGAGTATTGCCATCCCTCATTTCAGGAGTTTTTGTCGGCTCGATTTATACAGGATAAGGATTCCTGGAAGGAAATTGTCAGGGATAATTGTGGGGATGAGAAATGGCACGAGGCCATTAAGATTTTGGCGGGAGCAGTTTCCGGAAAAGAGTTGTTCGATATTTTAATTGAAGAAGGTGAAGTGATGTTGGCGGGAAACTCGTTGGCGGAGGTGGGCGAGCTTCCGAAGGGGCAAGGCTTGCTGGTAAGGCAATTGTTGAAATACCAGTGCAAGGAAAAACTACCTCAATTTTCTCAGTTTCGGAAAGTACGTGTCGAAGAGGTGATTCAATTTAATGAAACCGAGTATCTGGAAAACTTGTTAAGCCGTTTACTAAAACGAGAACACCGTGATAGCCGGATATTATTTAGTGTTTTAGAACTGATTCTTACCAAGCATGGGCTGAATTTTCATAAGTTGATGGATATGTTTGATTTCGAACCTCTGAAGAAACTGGATGAACTTCAGGAGTTTTTTAGTGAGGTTACGAAGTTGGACAAAGAGGGAAGAGCCACTCTTAAAAAATTCGGGGAGAGAGTCACAATCCCTGAAGGCCAATTCATTTATCAAGATGAGGTGGATGAAGAGGATCAGGTTATCTTAAAAGAATTTTCGATCATGAAATTTCCGGTAACCAATGCTTTGTATCAACTGTTTGATCCACAACATAAGAATCGGTTCCCTAAATACTCTTTTGATGACGATCAGCCTGTTATTGGCATCAATTATTATGAGGCCGTTATTTTTTCGCTATGGATAGGGTTGCGATTGCCCAGTGAGCAGGAATGGGAAAAGGCGGCTCGAGGTACCGATGGCAAGACTTACCCGTGGGGAGAACCTATGGGCTATGAAAAAGGGTTTGCAAATACCTGCGACTTTATGGCGTGCCAGACCAACTCAGTTCTGGAATTGGACCAGGGCATGTCTCCATATGGTTGTTTTGATATGGCTGGCAACGTCTGGGAGTGGTGTATACAGAAAAATGCTTCGATGCACTCCACTCAGCGGATTGTGCGTGGCGGATCATGGATGAATTATCTTGTGCATGCCAAATGTGTATTCAGGAATTCTTTTGACCCTTCCGAGCGGCATTTAGCTGTAGGACTGCGCTGTGTAGAAGCCCCCCAGTTTACTGAAATTGACAGAGATGATATTGATGACTAGTAGGGCCAATATTTCTTAAAAAATCTGAGTAAAAAAGTAAAGAATTATATATTTGGACGATAAGATAGAAACAAGAGATTTAGACCATAACAAGTTGAATTTGATTAAGTTTTTCTTGACTTTAACCAGTTAAAATCTATTATCAGGTTACAACTAAACAATAAGGTTATTTATGCTTTGGGGCAGGTGTTTTTTAGAACATTGAAACCCCCCAAATAGGGCCGAATATCAATAGATTGAAGGCCATTATCCGGATATTTGAAGTTTTGGGCGAATTTAACCCAAAAAGCTCTGAAAATTTTCAGTATAATTCCCCTTCATGAGGGAGATTATCTGTAAACAAAACTTTTTCGATTTCTTTTTTCCTAATCAGCATGGGAGAGTTGGAACTTGACTATGAACAAACCCCCGAAACGATTTTTAAGTATAGATGATGATCGAACGTTACAGATGATCGTCAAGCAGATTTTGACCAAATCCTTTGGGTCTGAAACCCTTGAGGTTTTTCAAGCCGCGACGGGTGAAGAAGGTCTTAAAATCATGCGTGAAATCAAGCCAGATATTATTCTCTGTGATATCCATATGCCGGGGATGGATGGATTCGAGGTTTGTGAGCGTGTACGGGAATTAAAACTCCGTTCAGCGGTAATACTTATGTCCGCTTATGATGCGGAGCAGGACAATGCGATTAAGGCCAGCGATACGGGTGCGGATGCTTATTTATCCAAGCCTCTCAAGAAGGGCGAACTGCTTTTCGTTGTAAATTTTGTCATGAGAGTGGCACATCTTAATGATGCGGTTTTTGAGAAAAATAAACAGTTAGAAGCGTCTCTCGGTCAATTAAAGCAGTTTCATCAAAAACTTGCTTCCCTGAATGAAGAACTCCGTAACGACAAGAGACGTTTGGGTGCCAGCCTCAAAGAAATGACGGACCTCAACCAGCAGTTGGAAAACAAGAACCAACAGATTTCCTCCATGGTGGAAGAACTTGCGGACCGGTTTGATTCTACAGAAGGTCTTTTGGCTACTATCATAGAACTGCACCAGACGGAACACCGAGGCCACTCTGAACGGGTTGCGGAAGCTTCGATTTATATCTCGGAGAAAATGGGTTTAACCGATTACCAAACTCGGAATGTGAAATCTGCCGCCCGCCTTCACGAATTAGGAATTGTTGCTCTTCCAACTCAGGAAAAGAGGCAAGAAGCTTTGAGTGAAGGGGAACGGAACGAAAGCAAATCCAAGGCTGCCACCAACCACCCTTTGGTTGGGGAAATGCTATTGAAAGAATTCCCAGGCTTCGAACTGATTGCCGAAATCATCCGACACCTCCATGAAAATGTGGATGGCACAGGGTCTCCAGATGGCATGTATGGAGATCGAATTCCTGTTGGTTCCCGAATTGTTTGTGCCGCCAGTTATTTTGACCATATGAGAATGGCATCTCCTGATAAGCCTGGGGCTGAGATATTGGCCAAGATGGATGAAAAAACCGGAATCATATTCGATGAATCCATCATGAGAGTGCTTGGGGAGTTTGTCGAGGGAAAGGGAGATGTCAAAGAAGCACCTACGATGGAATGTTCAGTTTTTGCTTTAGCTGAGGGTATGGAGTTGGCTTCTGACATTTTATCTGAATCAGGGATCAACCTTTTAAGAAAGGGAACGGTTCTGGATCAGGAAACGTTGGATAAAATTTTAAAGTTTCATAATGTGGATCCCATTTCCGGGGTCATTAAAGTTAAACAACCGTCATAAAATATGGATTTAGCTTCTTTAGTTGGTGTTGTTGCCGGAATTGGGCTGGTTTTGGCTTCGATTTTAATGAACAGTGGTTTAGACCTGTTTATTAATATTCCTTCCGCAATGATCGTTCTTGGGGGAACCCTTGCCGCCACTCTTATCGCTTTCCCTATCAACGAAGTAATGAAAGTGATGGGATTGTTTTTGAGAGTTTTCATGGTACAGAAGTCGGACCAGTATCATCTGATTGAAGTTATGGTCGACATCTGTAATGTGGCTCGAAAAGGTGGAGTGTTAGCGATTGAGTCAAAACTAAAAGATATAACTAATGAATTTCTGAAAAAAGGCTTGGAAATGACTGTTGACGGAAAGGATGAGGCCACCGTCAACTCCTTGCTGAAAAGGGAAGTCAAACAACTTCAGAATGCCCATAAAGATGGCTGGGAAATTTTTAATCAAATGGGAGCATTTGCTCCCGCATTTGGCATGGTTGGAACCCTGATTGGATTGATCCAGATGCTTTCAGATCTTTCTGATGTTAGTTCTGTTGGTCCTAAAATGGCTATCGCGCTTATTACAACTTTCTATGGTGCGGTAGTAGCCAACTTATTTTTTATTCCCATGACTGTAAAGCTGAAACGTCGTAGTGCTACAGAGGCACTGGAGATGCAATTAATTCTGGAAGGGTTGGGTTATATTAGAAAAGGTGTCAACCCCAGATTCATGCAGGATGTTTTGGAGAATTACCTTGATACTTATCATGGGAAGAAGGAAAAGAAAGGGGAAGAAAAAGGTAAGAAACCTGCTAAAGGAAAGAAATAAATAGCCATGGCTGAGAAAAAAGACTCTAAAAAAGAGAAGAAAAAAGCTCCTGAAGAGGAAGAAGATGAGGAGGATCACGAGTGTCCTGAGGGTTCACCCGCCTGGGTCATGACCTTTGCGGATCTTGTAACGCTTCTCATGGTGTTTTTCATCCTGCTTTTTGCTATGGGATCTATCGAGGAAGAAAAATGGAAGCAGATTAAATCTTCCATGCGTGATGCCTTGGGGCAGGAAAAAATTCCTGAAGCCGGAATTCGAGAAGGACTGGATGTCATCAAGGAACAAGTTCTGGATGAAACTACCGTTCATGCTGTCGATGAAGTCGGAGCAATGGTGGCTAAAGAGGTGGAAGAAATCGCCTCAGAAGTTGAGGAATTTGTTTTCAAGAATAAATTGTCAGGAAAGGTTGATGTCTCCTCAGATGAGCGGGGTGCGATCATTACCCTCTCAGATACGGTAATGTTTCCGCCAGGAAAGTCCAGGATGACATATACCGGGGATGAGATTATTAAACAAGTCTTCGATATTCTACAGCAATTCAGTTATCAGGTTAAGATTGAAGGACATACTGATAACGCACCCATAAGAACGGAACGGTTCCCGTCGAACTGGGAATTGTCAGCTTCCCGAGCTGCAGAAGTGGCTAGAAAGCTGGTATCTGCAGGGTTCCCGCCAGTACAATTGTCCATCGAAGCTTTTGCGCAATACCGGCCTAAAGTTCCCAATGACAGTCGACAGGGCCGTGCTACCAATCGCAGGATTGAAATTGTGTATCAGCGGGGTAGCATCCGCAAGCATATGGTGGATATACTACGTCGATAGAGCTTTTTCCCTGGAACCAAAGCCATCCGTTGATAGAAGACAAACACATACAATATATGCTAAGGGCAATTGAACTTGCGGCTCGCGGCAGAACTAGTCCCAATCCCATGGTGGGGGCGGTTGTGGTCAAACGCGGGAAAATTGTAGGAGAAGGATATCACTCTCGTGCTGGTAATCCTCACGCTGAAATAGAAGCATTAAAGCGAGCTGGCGGTAAAGCCCGATCTGCCGACCTTTATGTAAACCTGGAGCCATGCTGTCATTTTGGTCGGACTCCTCCCTGCACCGATGCGATCATTCAGGCGGGTATCAAAAGAGTGTTTTTTGGTATGAAAGACCCCAACCCACAGGTCAGCGGAAAAGGTTTGCGCGCACTCAAAGCTCACGGCATTATCGTTGTGTCCGGTGTATTAAAAGAAAAATGCATGAAGCTGAATGAAGCGTTTGTAAAAGTTATCCAAACGGGAATGCCATTCGTGATTTTGAAAACGGCTATGTCATTGGATGGGAAAATTGCCACCCGCTCTAAAGATTCGCGTTGGATTTCGGGAGAACTGGCACGAAAACATGTTCACAAAATCAGAAACTTTGTTGATGCAATCATGGTGGGAACAGAAACGGTTCTAAAAGATAATCCGCGTTTGACTTGCAGGCTCGAAACACGTTCGGTTAAACATCCTGTCCGTATTATTCTGGATCGAAGAAACAGGATTCCCCTTACAGCAAATGTTTTCAAGAATAGCCGGTCCCAGCCTGTCATTTATGTAACAGGACCTGAAATTTCATCTGCGCGCAGGAAAGCTCTGGAGGGCAAAAGGGTAGAGATTTTAAATAGTAAATGCGGTAAAAACGGTTTCCAAATCAAGGCTCTCCTGAAAGAATTGGCAAAAAGAGAAATGAACTCTATACTCATTGAAGGGGGTTCCGTACTGAATGCCAGTGTTTTTAGAGCAGGCGTGGTAGACCGGGTAGTAGCATTCATTAGCCCGATATTAATAGGTGGATCCCAGGCTCCCGGTTTTCTCGGAGGGCCGGGGGTGTTAAAGGTGAGTGACGCAATAAAATTAAAGAATATTGAAGTAATAAAAATTGGAGAAGATTTAATGGTGGAGGCGACCCCATGTTCAGTGGAATAGTTCAAACGGTAGGAACCATTAGTGAATATATTCAGAAAAATGAAGGGGCTGTGTTGGTTGTGGATACAGACCTATCTGCGTTTGAGGAGGGTGAAAGTATTGCTGTGAACGGAGTTTGCCTTACCGTTGTGGACTCGACTGCAACGACTTTCAAGCTGGACCTGAGTACAGAAACCTTGAGCCGAACCAATTTTAAAAACGCAAAAAAGGGTGACAGGGTTAACCTTGAACGATCTCTTACCCCTGCGACAAAAATAAGCGGACATTTTGTCAGTGGGCATATAGATCAGGTCGGTGAAATCGTTAGTATTGAGGAAAAACCGGGTGAGGTCTTGTTCCGATTTTCCTATCCGGCGGAACTCGGTTCTTTCATTATGGAGAAAGGCTCGATCGCTATAGATGGCATCAGCCTGACTGTTTTCGATTGCAAGGATAACCAATTTACCGTTTCTATTATTCCTTTTACTTTGAGTCACACCAACTTAAGCTCAAGGAAAATAGGCGATTTAATCAATATTGAATGTGATATGATTGGTAAATACGTATTTAAAGCCTGCGAAACCTTGTTGAATCCGAATGAGAAGAAACCTTCTCTAGATTTTCTTCGGCAACAGGGATTTGCTTGATTGAGGAAAAAATGGAAAAAGAATTTAGCACGATAGAAGAGGCCGTTGAGGATATTCGGCAAGGTAAAATGATTGTCATTGTGGATGACGAAGATCGTGAAAATGAAGGGGACCTGATGGTCGCCGCCGAGAAAGTCACTCCTGAGAATATAAATTTTATGGCAAAGTTCGGACGCGGATTAATTTGTCTTACTCTGACCGAAAACCGGACCCGTGAGTTGGGGCTGAATATGATGGTCGATGACAACCAGTCTGCTTTTGAAACCCCATTTACAGTATCCATTGATGCGAGGCATGGAATATCGACCGGAATCTCCGCGGCAGACAGAGCTCATACGATTAAAGTTGCGATCGATCCTGATTCCTCCAAAAATGATCTGGTAAAGCCGGGTCATATTTTCCCCTTGCGGGCAAAAAATGGAGGTGTGTTGGTTCGTATGGGGCAGACGGAAGCATCGGTGGATATTGCGCGTATTGCCGGTTTGCAGCCCTATGGTGTGATATGCGAAATCATGAATGATGATGGCACCATGGCCCGGGTTTCTCACCTGACAAAATTTATAAAAGAACATGGATTGAAAATGATCACCACTAAAGACTTGGCTGAATACCGGCTCAAGCAGGAAGCTTTGGTGGAAGAAGTGACCTCCACAATTTTACCGACTCACTCAGGTGAGTTTAGATCTGTTGTCTTTAAAAATACTTTGAATGACCAGACGCATATTGCATTGGTAAAGGGAGAAATTAATAGAGATGAGCCTACATTGGTACGGGTTCACTCGCAATGTTTGACGGGAGATGTTTTTGGCTCATACCGTTGCGATTGCGGAGAGCAATTGAAGAAATCCATGGAAATGATTAATCAGGAAGGAAAAGGCGTCCTGCTTTATTTGTATCAAGAAGGAAGAGGAATTGGCATCGTTAACAAGATGAAAGCATATGCTCTGCAGGACGAGGGCAAAGATACGGTTCAGGCGAATGAAGAATTGGGGTTTAAACCTGATTTGCGGGATTATGGTATCGGTGCCCAGATCCTTCGTAAATTGGGACTCGGAAAAATTAGAATAATGACGAACAACCCCCGCAAGATTGTAGGGTTGGAGGGTTACGGCCTGCATATGGTGGAAAGAGTTCACATTGAAGTGGAGGCTAAAAAAGATAATATCAAATACCTCCGGACCAAGCAGGAAAAAATGGGCCATATGTTTCAAAATATTCGATGAATCGCTTACATGGTTAAATATATAGAAGGGGATCACAACGCAAAAGGGCTTCGTGTTGGCATTGTAGTGAGTCGATTCAATGATTTGGTGACAAGCAAACTCCTTAGCGGTGCATTGTCAGCACTAAAGGAAAACGGGGCCAATGAGGAAAACCTGGAAGTGGTTCGAGTTCCTGGTGCGTTTGAAATTCCGCAAGCCGCGAAAAAACTTTGCTCTTCCCGAGAATTAGATGCCGTTGTTTGCCTGGGGGCGGTAATTAAAGGAGGGACACCACACTTTGATTATATTTGCGCCGAAACCAGCCGTGGCGTTGGCCAGGTGGGGCTTGAATTTAATATCCCTGTTTTATTTGGCGTGTTGACCACGAATGATCTTGAGCAGGCGATTGCAAGGACGGGCTCTTCCAATAAAGGCAGGGAAACGGCGTTGGCGGCAATTGAAATGGTAAATTTATTCAGGAAAATTTGAGGTAACCTTATGGGGAAACGGCGCGGCGCAAGAGAACTGGCGTTAAAGTTCCTGTATCAGACAGAATTTAATCCAGAAAACCGTGAAGATCAAATGGAACTGTTTTGTGAAAGAGCGGATACCCATCCCGAAGTCACAGAGTTCATGAAATTGCTGATCGACAAGGTTTTTGCACAGTCTGAAGAGGTTGATATTAAGCTGAAAAAATTCAGCGACCATTGGGCATTGGAACGCATGTCTATGGTAGATCGAAATATTTTGCGTTTGGGCATTAGCGAATTGTTGTTTCTGACTTCCACTCCTCCAAAAGTAGTTATCAATGAAGCCGTTGAGATTGCTAAAAAATTTGGTTCTGACGATTCCCCTGATTTTATCAATGGAATTCTCGATAAGGTTTTTAAAGAAACTCTTAAGAATGCCTCCGCAAAACTCGTAAAATAAATCGCGCCATGCGTTATATTGTTTTTTCTGATTTGCACAGCAACCTTGAAGCCCTGAATCAATTCCAAAAAGAGATAAAGACTATTGGCTACGATAAGCTAGTTTGTCTGGGGGATATTGTTGGTTATGGCGCCGACCCCAACCCTTGTGTTGACTGGGTGAGAGAAAATGCAGACTTTACTATAGCGGGAAACCACGATTGGGGAGCTGTCGAAAAGACGGATATCAGTAATTTTAATTCCTACGCCTATGATTCGTGCCTGTGGACAAGGGAGCAACTGACAGAGCAAAATAAAAATTTTCTCAGATCACTCCCACTCGATCACGAAGAAGGAGGGGTTTATTGGGTGCATGCATCTCCCTTTGAGCCAGAAGCCTGGCATTATGTGACTTCAAAGATTGGGGCTAAACGCTATTTTAGAAATTTTGAAGCCCCTATCTGCTTTGTGGGCCATTCTCACAAGCCAGTCATACTCGAACAGACAGCAGATGGTGAGGTGAATGACTATGTCTCGGATATCTGGGATATTGAGCCGGGAAAGCGTTATATTTTTAATGATGGCAGCTTGGGACAACCGCGCGACGGAAACCCGGACCCTTCTTTCATGATTTTTGACTCTGAAGAGAATACGGTGAAAATCAGCCGTTTTGAATACGATTTAAATTCTGCTCAAAATAGGATTCGTGATAACGGTTTGCCTGTGTACCTGGCCGAACGCCTGTCACAAGCCAGATGATTTCTCTCTCAGTTGTGTTCTATTGACCCGGTAGGGCGAAAATGTTATGCTTTGTAATAATAACTTCAATAAAATTAATTAGTTAGGGTGACTGGTTGTTTTTAGGACCTTTCCATAATGATGCGTCAACTTGCTAAAAATTTGAAAAACGTGGCGTTTGTTGCGATTTTGGCAACTCTGTGTTTTCCGATAGCTTCTGCTTGGGCCGGGAAATCTTACTCTTCTGGGGACCTGTATTATCTGGCGCAGAAATCCTATTACCAGCTTAAAGGATCCCCGGATAAGCAAAAATTTCGTCACCATTGGGAGAACACCATCCGTAGTTTTTCCAAAGTTGTGGAAAACTATCCCCAAAGTCCACAGGCTTATAAAGCCGTTTTCACCATAGCCCATTTATATGAAGGATTGAGCGGTGTTTCCAAAAATTCCAAGGATTTGGATCGGGCTCTACATTATTACAAAAAGGTTTCCAATGATTTTTCTCCGGGTACATTGACGGATGATGCTTTGTTCGAATCTGCCAAGATATACAGGGCTAAAAAAGATTTTTCTTCTGCCACAGGCATTTTAAAAAAGATTTTTGAGCAGTACCCAAATGGTGATCAGGCGAAAAAGGCCCGCTTGCAGTATAAAAAACTGGCGTCACTTTCTCCCGTTCATAAAACGAAAAAACAGATTGTAGCAACACCTTCTATTAGCAGGAAACCGGTTGTTTTGAAGAAAGAGAAAAGGCGGGACCCGGTAGTCGTTAAGCAGGCAAAGTTAAAACCACCGGTCGATGAGAAACCGGCTGTTTTGAAGAAAAAGAAAAGGTCTGAACCGGCAGTCGTCAAGCAGGCAAAGTTAAAACCACCGGTCGAAAAGAAACCGGCTGTTTTGAGGAAAAAGAAAAGGTCCGAACCGGCAGCCGTTAAGCAGGCTAAGTTAAAACCACGGGTCGAAAAGAAGCCTGTTGTTTTGAAGAAAAAGAAAAGGTCCAAACCGGCAGCTGTTAAGCAGGCTAAGTTAAAATCACCGGTCGAAAAGAGACCCGTTAAAAGAACAATTCTGGGAAAAGGAAAGAAGGGTTATCTTTATGCTCCGTCCTCTGGAAGAGGACGTGGACCATTAATTGTGGTGGATGCGGGACATGGGGGCAAAGACCAGGGAGCAAAAAGTGCTAGTGGAACCCATGAAAAAGATGTCAACCTGACAATTTCCAGACATGTCAAAACCATACTGGTCAATCGATTCAAATATAGAGTGGTGATGACCAGAAAGAATGATAAGTTTATTCCTCTTAAAGAGAGAAGTGAAATTGCTAATAACCGGAACGCAGATCTATTTGTTTCTATACACGCCAATGCCGCCAAAAGAAAATCGGCACATGGTATAGAGACATATTTTCTTGGGACATCCAATAATGACCGGGCTCTGGCAACCGCCGCCAGGGAAAATGGAGAACTGGTACATTCTGTTAAGGATGATCAGGTTCAGGAAATATTGGCAAGTCTCATAACCACTACAAAAATTAATGACTCTTCCCGATTGGCGGGAACGGTACAGGAAAATCTTTTCCAATCCTCCAGAAAGAAATTTCGAGGATTGAAGAACCTGGGTGTCAAAGAGGGTCCTTTCTACGTTCTTCATGGCGCTGATATGCCTAGTATCCTAGTTGAGGTTGGTTTTCTAACCAATCAAAAAGAAGCTCGTATGCTTACCAAACCTGATTACCTTTACAGATTGGCTTCGTCCATTGCGGAAGGTATTCATAAATACCTGCAGGACAAAGGACCATCTATTTAAGGGATGACTACTCCTATCGTTGCTATCGTTGGCAGGGCCAATGTTGGCAAGTCTACCTTATTTAATAAACTCACACAGAGCCGTTCGGCGATTGTCAATGATACGCCAGGAGTGACCCGCGACAGGATGTATGGTGCTGCGGAACTTGGGATACGCCCTGTCTTAATCATAGACACGGGGGGCGTGGATGTTGATACTACAAATAAAATTGAGCTTCAGGTGGTGGAGCAGGCCCAATGGGCTCGGCAAGAAGCGGACAGCATCATCGTCGTTGTAGATAATCAAACTGGGCTAACCGGGCCGGATAGAGAAATGATTTCTCAAGTCCGCAAATCGGGAAAGCCCTTTTTTCTTGCAGTTAATAAGGTGGACTCTCCCTCTCATCACTTTATTCTTCCTGAGTTTTCTGAGTTGGGACTGGAAAATACTTTTCCCGTTTCAGCCGAGCATGGAAATGGTTTATATGAATTGATTGAAGCCGTTTCTAAAGCCCTGCCTGACATTGAGCCAGAATCGAATTCTAATGAGGGTAGCATTCGTATTGCAGTCATCGGAAGACCCAATGTCGGAAAATCATCACTGATTAATAATTTGTTGAAATCTGAACGGTGTATTGTTTCTGATATACCCGGAACTACCCGGGATGCGATTGATACGTTTCTTGAGTCGAACGGACGTGAATTTGTTTTGGTGGACACAGCAGGAATCCGCCGTAAGGGTAAAACCAGTAAGGTTCTGGATAAATTCAGTGTGATTATGGCTCTTAAAGCACTAGACCGTTGTGATGTTGCTGTGCTGGTGCTCGATAGCACTCAACCCGTTTCAGATCAGGACGCCACGGTAGCGGGTTATGCATTGGACCGGGGAAAGGGGTGTCTGATTTTGGGGAATAAGTGGGACTTGTCTCGGGAAAATGAAATTTCATTTGAGGAATTTGAAGATCGGGTTCGTTACAGGCTTAAGTTTTTGGAGTTCGCGCCTATAGTTACGGTGTCGGCGAAAACAGGAATGCGGATTAGCAATATTCTGCCTCAGGTAGAAAAAGTTTATGAAGAATATTCCAGGAGTATACCGACGGCACATCTTAATGCTTGTTTCGAACGTGCCATTCAGAAAAACCCCATGTCTAGCTACAGGGGTAAATTTATGAAGTTGTTTTATGCCACTCAGGTTAAAAAGGGCCCGCCTACATTTAAATGTTTTTTGAATTTCCCGGAAGGAATTCACTTTTCTTATCGTCGTTATTTAATCAATAGCCTTAGAAAAAAGTTTGGGTTTACTGGAACTCCTGTCCGGTTAATATTGTCAGGGAAAAGAAAAGGAATAGATTCCTAGTTCTGGTTTTTCAGTAAAAGCGTCCTGTCTTTTATAATTTGATGGAAAAAAAAAGCCCACAGAAAAATCTGTGGGCTTTTTTATTACATAATAAACTTATTTTTTAATGATGATGCGCTCCACCTTCACCATGAGCGTGGCCGTGGGTTAATTCCTCCTGGGTGGCCTCCCGTATCGCCATGACCTCGACAGAGAAGTGCAAGGTTTCGCCTGCAAGAGGGTGGTTTCCATCAATATTGATTTTATCTCCCTCTATGGATATCACTTCAAAGATGATGCGTCTTTTGTCTTCTGCTTCTGCTTCAAACTGCATGCCTGGTTTTATGTCCACATCCTTGGGAAAGTTTGACCTTTCTACCTGGGTTTTTAGGGTCGGGACAAAATCTCCATACCCTTCCGCGGGAGAGACGGTGACCTCTTTTTTGTCACCGATTGCCAGTCCTTCCAGAGCTTTTTCAAGCCCGGGAACAACTTGACCCATTCCATGCAGGTAGGCAAAAGGCTGGTCCTTGTCAGACCGATCAAGCTCCTCTCCTTTTGAATTTTTGAGGCAATAATTTAGGTTAACCACGTCATTTTTCTTAATCATCATTTATCCTTTCGATATTCAAAGACGGCCGTCTCCCTGTTCTCAGGTGCGGCGAAATCAATGTGAAATTTTGATAACCTTAATCTGAAAAGTTAAAGCCTGGCCAGCTAAGGGATGGTTCATATCAAGCGTAATATATTCGGGTGTGACAGCGGTAATAAATGCCCGCATTTGTTGTTCTCCCGGTGCCCCGACGATGAGCCCCATCCCAACCTTGGGTTCTTGGTCCTGGGGTATCTCTTCTCTGGGAACGTTCTGAATCAGTTTAGGATTGCTCTCGCCGTAAGCTTCGGCGATGGGGATCGTGAATTTCTTCTCTTCGCCTACCACCATTCCCCTGACGGCTTTTTCGAATCCGGGAATCACACGTCCTGCACCCATTTCAAACTCCATGGGGGCATCATGCTTGCTGGAGGAGTCAAATACGGTTCCGTCATTTAACGTTCCGGTATACTCCAGGGTTACCTTGTCTCCCATTTTGGCAGGAGATGGGTCGGCGTCTGAACTCTGAATGTGTATACCAGAAATCAAGACAGCAAGAATAATTGGGAAAAATTTATACCATCTCATAGCACCGCTCTTTTCTTGGGTTGAAGGCAAAAAAAAATGATCATCCTTCAAGATGACCAAATAATCTGATATTAACCAGGGCTTATTCATGATTGTTGCCCTAATTAAGTGAACCGTTTTTTTGAATCTGATAACTTTACTTGAGTATTATCAGATTCTGTCATATTCAAATCGCTCTGTCAAATAATGAAGATTTGGATAAGAAGTCTGTTTCTAAAAGGGTTTCTCGGGAGAAAAATTAAGGTCTGATTATTTATTTCCCGTCAATTTGGATTTTTAAAAGCTTTTTTCATCTATTCGACTTCCATGTTTTCTTGAGCAAGAAACCTGATATTATCCATTTGAAGCTATCTTCTCAATATTTTAGTTGGCGATATGTCGATTTAATTGGGATTTATAGTTTTTTAATAATACATTAAGTTCATATTAAGTTTTGACTTTTGCCTTAAAATTTGGAATGTTTGTAGTTCTCAATTACCAATATTAGAGGCTCATTGACAGCGGCTCTTGTTTCATGATTTGAGGAAGTGAAAACTGCTTCCAGCGTTCTGAGGTGATTTTTTTACCAAGAGAGGTGATATGAAACAATATAAACTTCAAGATATCAGGAATATTGGATTAGTGGGCCATGGAGGATCGGGCAAAACATCATTAGCAGAAGCGATTTTATATTTTTCTGGAGTCTCTGACCGGCTGGGCAAGGTAGGTGATGTTTCATCGGTGATGGATTATGACCCGGATGAAATAAAATGTGGGCATTCCATAGATGCCTCAATTGCGTTTTGTGAAGTGAGCGCAACCAAATTAAACCTCCTGGATACACCAGGAAGCAGTAACTTCATATCTGATACACCCGCCTGTCTCAGGGTGGTCGATGGTTTGGTTTTTGTGATTGGTGCCGATGAAGGAGTTCAGTTTTATACTGAAAAGATATGGAACTGGGCCGATCAACTCAACCTTCCTAGGATTATTTTTCTGAATAAACTGGACCACGACCGCGCCAATGTCAGCCCTATCCTTGAAACCATTAAAAAGAAATTCAAAAAAACCCCTGTTTTTATGCAACTCCCCGAGAGCGTTGGACCAAATTTTTCGGGAATAGTAGACCTTATTGATAATCAATACTACTCCTACGACAAGGGAGGAAAGGGGAATGGAAAGGCTGGTGACGCCCCATCTGCAATTAAAGATGAGGTAGAGGTCAGTCACTCTGAGTTAATGGAGGCTGTAGCAGAAGTAGACGATGAGCTGCTCGAATTATATCTTGAACATGGAGAACTGACTGAGGAAGAATTTTCAAAAGGATTAAAGGAAGGGATTGAAAACGGACAATTGATTCCCGTTGTTTGTGGGTCCGCTCTGAATAATGTGGGGACAGACCTTCTGCTGAAGGCGGCTATTAAATATCTCCCTTCTCCTGACTTATGTGCCCCGGTGAAGGCAAAACGGTTGAAAGATGATGAAGAGGTTTCTCGATCTGCAAGTGGGGGAGAGCCGACTGCGGGTATGGTTTTCAAAACCATTGCCGACCCTTACGCAGGAAAACTGACTTTATTTAGAATGTATTCTGGGTCTCTTAAAGGAGATTCCTCTATTTATAATTCTACTCAGGATGCGAATGAGCGGGTGGGGCAGTTATATATGCTCCAAGGTAAGAATCAGATTCAGGTTTCTGAAATCCCCGCAGGGGATATGGGAACCGTGGCCAAGTTGAAGTCGACGGTAACGGGTGATACGTTTTCCGATGCCCAGGAAAAGGTGGTTTTTCCGCCTATTGCCTTTCCCGTGCCGGTATTTTCGCGAGCATTAGTCCCTAAAACCAGGGCTGATGAAGAAAAAATCAGCAATGCTCTGCATAGACTGTTAGAAGAAGACCCGAGTTTGACAATGGAAAGAAACGCTCAAACCGGACAGTTGTTGATCTCCGGGTTAGGGCAGGTCCACTTTGATGTAACGCTGGAAAGGTTGAAGCGGCGGTTTGGTGTAGAAGTCGATGTCATGACTCCTAAAGTTCCTTACCGCGAAACCATTAAAGGTTCGACCAAGGTTCAGGGAAAATATAAAAAACAAACGGGTGGAAAAGGGCAGTTTGGAGACACCTGGATAGAAATCTCGTCCAGAAAGCGAGGAGAAGGATACCTTTTTGAGGATAAGATTGTTGGGGGTGCTGTTCCGAAAACTTATATTCCAGCGGTCAACAAGGGCATTCAGGAAGCAATGGCCCAAGGCATCATTGCGCATTACCCCATGGTCGATGTTAAAGTGCGCTTGTATGATGGGTCCTATCACAATGTGGACTCCTCTGAAATGGCTTTCAAGATTGCTGGCTCACTGGGGTTCAAAAAAGGAGTCATGGATTGTAAACCGATTCTTATTGAACCGATTATGAATATGGAAATTGTTGTGCCCAGTGATCATGTAGGAGATATAATGGGTGATGTCAACTCCAAGCGCGGTAAGATTCAAGGTGTTGATCCGGCAGATGACACTCAGACCATCCGGGCTTTTGTACCGATGGCGGAAGTCTTAAATTATGCCGCTGACCTGACCTCCTTAACCGGCGGGCGGGGTATGTTTGTCATGGAATTTGATCACTACGAAGATGTCCCGGAACACTTGATGAAAAAAATCATTGAAGAAGCCAACCAGAGTTTCGAAGAAAAGAAATAAGAATGATCGAAAATGCTAATATAGATTGTTATTTATTGAGGAAAAAATTTTGATAAAAGCTGACTTAAATGGAACTCTGGTGAAAGCGGATATCGTTGACCATGTTTACGAAAAGGTCGGGTTCACTCGTCAGGAAGCCGCTCAAGCTGTTGAAATTTTGTTTGATGAAATAAAATCTGAATTGGGCAAGGGAAATAATGTGCGTATCTCAAGGTTTGCCAGTTTTATTTTAAGAGATAAAAAAGCCCGTAATGCCCGCAATCCCAAAACCGGAGAGACGATCCGCATTCGGTCTCGGACGGTTTTGACTTTTAAGCCTAGTAAACAGTTGCTGGATTCCACCAACCAATCTTCTACCGATGACAACTCAGATTCCTGATAAATTATTTTTTAAAATTGGCGAAGTGGCTGATCTTGCCGGTGTAGAGCAGCATGTTTTGCGCTATTGGGAAGATGAAATTGAAGCGCTGAAACCTTCTAAAAATAAGTCCGGGCAAAGACTGTATCAGAAAAAGGATGTAGAGCTAGTCTTGAAAATCAAGCGATTGCTTTACGAAGAAAAATTTACTATTGCTGGTGCCAAGAACAAGCTCAAAAAGATTAAAAGAAAAGAGACCCAAATGGATTTTGCCTACGACCGGGAAGTTTTTCTTGAATGGAAACACGAGCTAAAAAAGGATTTGGAATCGATCTTAAAAACTCTTGACGAACCTGATGTTTGATAAACCCGCTAATTAGCTATTAATTGTTTTGGATATAAAAAAACCTCCCGGGTAAAACCCGGGAGGTTTTTTATTACAGAATACCCTGATTTTTAGGAAAAAGCTTTTTTGGCCACCTCTAAAAGACCATCAACGGTCCGACAACCCAATAGCTCTGCATCTTCACGAGCTACCTCTGCGCCACTTGCATCCACTGCAATGGCTGAGCGATGTAAATAGCGGCTTTTCACCCCTTCCAGGGTCAGCTTGTTGGCATTGCCAAATTCTTGATTTACATCCTGAAGCAAGTTGGGGAGACCTCTTCCGGCATTGCTCAAAATGTCGGTTCCAACCACGACAATGACTTCATCTGCACCTGCGGCTTTAAATTTGTCCATATTATCTTTTACGAGATCAAATTCTTTATTGCAGAAACCGCCAGCACCCGGCAAGGTGATAACGAGTCTCTTACCTTTAAAATCATTGATAGATAGTTCTTGTTCTATTGGAGTTGAGGCGGCTTTTTCTACCGACCATTCCGGGTTTAATCTGATTAGCTTTGCGTCACTGCCTGGCAGTTGTGCCATGGAAAAACTCCTTTTTTTAGGTTGTTAAGAGACATTCTTAAGATGTCTAAGAGTACAGAAGGATGCAAAAATTGCACAAAAAAAATTTCACTGATTTTTTTTCGCTAACATATTGATTTAAAAGGACCCCCTACTGTAGCGAAAACAGTCTTGTTCTGTTAACCTAAAGGTGTTGAAAATTTATGAGGTTTTAAAAATAATGCGTAAATGGGTGGTAATCAGCTGGGTTTTGATTTTTAGTATTTTAGAGACTGGAACCTTATTGAGTGAGGAGTCTAAAAGACCTTTCTATGAGCATCCTGGAGATTATAGACAACTTATTGAGCAAGGAAAAGAGGACTTCAAATCTCGCTTTGGTTATGAATTGCTGGATATGGAAATGGGCTGGAAACCCGATGAAATAAAAGAGTTAACTCTGGCATTTTCCCGACTGCCGGAAACATTTTTACATATACCGGATGTCAAAGGATTCTACCATTTTAGCAAGCTCCGAGCGGCTCCAGAAGGTATGCAGGTAGATGATGTGCCCGCCGCTACATTCCCCAGTTTTCGAACCGTATATCGAAGCTCCCATTTGACCTACCAGATAGAGGTGGATGATCAAGAGCCTCGGATAGAGTTTTTCAATGCGTTATTTTATGAAGACCGGGAGGTGCTTCAGAATATTGTGCAGCATGAGATGGCGCATTTTTTTGATATATTCCAGGGTTACTTATCATTTTCCCCGGAGTGGCTAAAAATCTCTGACTTTAATTTAATTCATCTTCCCGCTCTGGATGGACGACCGGGGGATGATTATTTATTTACGGCCTTAAATAATCCGGATGTGGATCACTATGCTCCGGTTTCTTCCCGGCAACTCCCTACCTATTCAAGGCAGAATCCTCAGGAAGATTTTGCTAACTCAGCCGCCGCTTATATTAATTATCCCTACTTCCGCTATAGCCATCCAGAACGTTATCTGTTTTTAAAAAATAAGGTGTTTGGAGGCAAGGAATATTATCCCGAAACGGGAATGAGCTATCGGGATCAGGTAATGGCTGACTTAGAAAAAGTTTTGACTAATAGGGATTGGGATGGAGTTATCCGTATTGCACGAGATGTCGGCAGAGACTATTCGCCTGAAATTGAGTCTGAACTTGTCGACAGATTGGAAAAAAGTTTGGAGACTTCTCCTGATTCAGTGCGCGATACCCAGTTAGGGATAGCTAGCTGTTATTTATACAATCCTAAAGCATTGAAAGTTCGTAGAAACTTGATTCGGAAAAAAAGGGTTTTGTTGCAATCCCTTCTTGAAACCCGGCGTTGCGGTATCATGTCTCGACGATCTTTTGAAAGAGAATTTTCTCAGTGGCCCATTCGAAACATTTATTTTTTCAAGGATAAAGACCGGTCTCAAATCCAGTTCCTGGATCCGGCCTTGCCTCTAGCAGGGGCTCGGGGATTCGAAACCCGTTATTTATGGAGGATTTATTATGAGGGAAGCAACGTCCATATGGCGGAAGGCAGTTACCTTGTAAAAGGGGTGAAACCCGGATCGATAAAAATCGATCTCGAAAAAAGTGCGGTGGGAGTCCTGAACTTGCCAACCGGGAAACCTCTTATTTTAGAATTGGGAGCCCAGCGTGTACACCCTCAGGAATTTAGCAGGTTGAACAGCAAAATGGCAAAAGTCAGGTTTCTTATTCAACAAGGTTTTAACTATATCCCCCCACATAGTCCAAGAATACAAGTTAAATACCCTGACAGGCCAGAATTCAATGCATTAAAGTGAAATTATGGAATAGATCGTACTATACGATAGGCCATATTAAGATGGGCGTATTTCGAAGGCCATACTTTCATACCATCCTCATATTGGACGACTAGAGCGGAAGAATCGCGCTCTTCCAATGTCCAAGTGGTTCCCGCGCTACCCGCTTCAAAAATGGACGGAAGATAGATTTCATCTCCATACTTGTCGGTATTTTTAAAGTTCAGGTCAAATAGGGACCAGGCCTCCTCCTCGCTCGGGTAACGCCAGTCTTCGCAACCGGCGAACCTTTCCATATTGGTAATTTCCACATAATCCTGACCTTTAAACCAGTTGAGCCATTTTTGGGTGTCTTGGAAAGAGTCAGTTTTCTTCCACATTATTTTCATTTGGTCATCGGTGATGGTGCCATTTTCATTATCAATAAATCGATCATTTGCCATAAGTATTATTCTCTAAGAGTTGCCAGCTACTGGCTGGATTTTTCAATTTGATAAATAAATTATAGAAGGTTTGTGCTGAGAAGAGGGTTTTCAACTAGAAAAATTGTATGAGTATTGTTGCAATCCCGTTACCAACCCTGTCCCTTTATTCCATAAGTTCTGCTTCCTGAAGAGCCTTTTTTTAAATAGTTTTCCAGGTCGTCTTTTTCACTTGGTAATGGGTCTGTCAGTATTTCAGATAGGTGTTTCCGGACGGATTCAATAATAAAATTGTTCAATCCTTGTTCATCATCCCTGAAATGAGCTTCAAGGCGTTGATAAAGTTCTGTTTCAATATTTAAGGTTATGTTTTTTGACATAAAAATTATTTTTTTAGATTACAAACATTTTAGAACAAAAGTTTCTGGAATGAAAGTAATGGATGAAGGCTAAGAGGATGTAATTGGATGTAATTTTCGCCCGGAAGAATTTCCGCCTTCCAGCACAATGGGGAAATAGGGTAAATCGATGACAAACACGGTTCCCTTTGGATGATTATCCCTTACTTGAATAGAACCGTTGTGGTCAACGATGATTCGGTTGACGATAGCCAACCCCAAACCTGTTCCGCGCTTTTTAGTGGTGAAATGAGGAAGAAATAATTTATCTCTATCGGCGGGGCTAATCCCTGCTCCATCGTCTGAGAACTCAATACGAACAATTTTTTCCTTTTGTAGCACTCGGGTTGATATATGAATGCTCCCACCCATTTCAATAGCATCTGTTGCATTTTCAAACAGATTGATAAAGACTCTACGAATCTGTTCTGGATCGATATGCGCGACACCAAGATTAGGATCAAAATTCTTTTTAATTTTTAAATTCTTGTCATGCTCTGAATAGGAAATGAGGATGTCATCAATAATTTTATGCAGAGAGGTGGGCCTGGGGTTTGGAGTTGGCATTCTTGAGAAACGTAAAAACTCATTAAGTAGTTCCTTCATACCCTCAACCTCTTGGGTGATGATATTGATGCTTTCATCAAAAACCCGATCAAAGTCTTCCCGGTTTTCATAATACTTTTTCTTCAATCTTTGAGTATTAAGCTGAATTGGGGTCAGAGGATTTTTAATTTCATGGGCAATTCCCTGGGCCACTTCTTTCCAGGCGGCAATTTTTTGTGTTTTCATCAAATGTGTTAAATCTTCAAAGACGATAACAAGTCCACGGTATTTTCGGGTTGCCCCTCGAAGAATCTGAACGTTGACCAAAAGGGTGAGATTGTTTTCTCCTACCCGCAGTTCTATTTGTTCTTCGATAGATTCTTTATTTTGTGCGTTCATGCTTTTGCTGAGCTTCCGAATAGCCTGGTAGTAAGAAAAATCGAAAGCGTCATGGTAGGAAGAACCAAAAACATTTTCATTTTTAAGGTTTAGAATTTTTTCTGCCGCCTTATTGAAGGTGGTAATAGTGCCCTTCTTATCAACAGAAACTACCCCCGCCCCAATATTATCTAATATCGTTTCAATATAATTCCTTCTTCGATCTAGCTCGACATTTGTTCTTTTAAGATCTTCATGAGCGTGTTGAATATTGAGCCTGCCCTCATTTAGCTCTCGGGTCATTGTGTTGAAGGAGTCAACGAGAATTGCTATTTCATCGGTAGCCCTTGCTCCAATTTTAAAGTCAAGATCCCCTTCAGTGATGCGCCTTACACCTTCTGCTAATTGCTGAATGGGGACGGTGATGCCACGTGCCATATAGAATCCCAGCCATATGGCAGAAAATAGGACGAGTAGAGTAATGAGTAGAAATGTCGTGTAGTAATTTGCACTAACGGGTAATTTTAAGAAGCTTTGCTGCTGGTAGTCCTCAAAGGTGTTTCTAATTGTTTCAATTTTCCTTAATGAACTTTTGAAAACCGGGTTGAGAGTGAGGATATAACCCCATATTGAAATTTTCCCATCAAGTGTTTCTGTAAGGGGCACGACTACGATCATCAGGCTTTCCCCATGGGTCATTTTAATTTCTGTTACGCCTTCACCATCAATACTTTTTTGGATCAATTCGGAATAATTTAAACGGGTTTGCGAAGAAAGTTTGGATGAATCTATTTCAGAAACGATTGGTTTCAATTCGTTGTCATAGATAAGGATACCGGTCAGGTCATATTCAACTACTTTTTCCTGGGCGAGAGCTTTTAAGCGGTCTCGCTTAAGCTTTAAGTACAATTCCTGACTATTGATAAAGCGTTCAATATTTTTGGCTTTGAAAAGTGCTCTCTTTTCAAGGCCGGAATAATAATCCCTTGCGATATCCATGGAATATTGAAGGGTCTGCTCTATCTGTAAATTGAACCAGTTACCGATACTAAAGGTGAACAGCTTACTGGCAACAGTGAAAAGAAGAATCGAAGGAACCAGAGCAAGAATCAGAAAGGCAATGATCAACTTTGTTTGAAATTTGGAGCCAATAATTTTACTTTTTCGTTCGTTATAAACTTTTATCAGATTTCGGGTAATCAGAACGATCAGTAAAAATAACAGGATCAAAATGATATTGAACACGGCAAGGACGGTAATGTTATTTCCGAACGATGAAGCCGATTGAGCCTGAAGAAAATAGTTTTCTAGGAATGTCATGCCAATGAGGGCAATAAAAACCCCCAGTATAGTAAAGGTCGTACGTCTTCGCTTATCTCGCAATTGTTCTTCAGTTGGCGGGATATAAATGGAGGGCTTGGTGATCTGGGGATCGGACGGCATAGTGGCTTCCGAATATTTCAGTGGTTTTAAAAACAATAGTTTAACATACTAACAGGGCAAAAGTGCTGCGGAATTTTTATCCTCTGAGTTTAGATATAAAGCCCTAAACACCCGTGTAATTGAGAGTTAGGGGAGAAAATTTTCTTCGGGATTTTCTTCCACTGTTTTTTATACTGAACAAAAGAATACTATTGAAATTGAAAAATCTTGTCATTATTCCCAAAAAGGGATTAAAATCAATACATTACCTTAAATCGACTTGAACGGCATTACGATGGAAACCTAGATATTGGGTTCCTGTTAATAACCTCTGAGGCTGATTCTATTTTGGAAGATTCAAAGGGGAAAAATTTGAATACGTTAGAAAGCTTTGCCAGCGAGGTGGAGAATTCTCAATTTAGTGAAGACAGTCTCCTTTCTCTTACCAAAAACCTGAAGTCGCTGTTCAATTGTGAAGAAGCCACTCTTTTTGCGTTGGATGCGGGCAAACGCGAGCTTTTCACCAAAAATTTTCATAAAGAGGGTTTTCCTGAAATTCGTTTAAATATATCCGTTAAAAATATAGCGGGTTTTGTTGCGGCCACAGGAAAGCCACTTAACATTAAAAATGTAAAAGACCGTCAGGAACTTGCCCAGTTTCATCATCAGCTTACCTACGACTCCAGTTGGGATAAAAACCTTAATAAAGATACCACTTCAATGATCGCGGTACCGCTCCCCTATAAAAAGAAACTGGTGGGGGTGATGGAGATTATTAATAAGGGAGGTGGACTAGCGTTTGATCAAGAGGATTTATTTAAAGCCAAGGCCATTTCACCGATTATGGGAATGGCTATTGCTAAGCTAACGGAAGGGGAGGGCGGTTCATCAAATGGAGGTAGTTCTGCCCAGAGTCATCAGCTACACATCTTGTCGCAAATGATTCACTCCTCAGAAAACTTTGAAGACCTGTTAAAAAGACTGAAGCAACCTCTCTTGAAATATTTTGATGCCGAAGCAATTACGATATATGGGGTGGATGAAACCCGAAGAGAGATTTATTCCAAAGTCACTTATGGAAACAAACTTGGTAAGATCAGGGTTCCCATCTCTCCCAATAGTGTTGCGGGTTACGTTGCCATGATCAGGAGAACAGTAAATATTTCTGACACAAAGGATCTAGGGAAAATAAAAACCCTGCATCCTAAAATGGCATTTGATGATTCGTGGGAGAAGGTGGCGGGGGTTTCCACTAAGTCGTTATTGACCTTGCCATTGTTGCATGGCAGTCAACTGCAGGGCGTTTTGCAATTGGTTAATAAAAAAGATATGAAGCCCTTCTCAGCACAGGATGAAAGAAACGGGTATCCGATTGCTCAAGCACTGGCTCTCTCTCTTTATAATCATAAAAAGAATGAGTCCTTTGTGTCGGAGAGTGAAGAAAAAATTCGCACTGAACTTTCAGGTTCTACCGGAAGAAGTTTGCCTCAAGGCCCGGGGACGGCTACCAGTGAAAGCCAAAATAAAACGGTAGAAGAGGGTGCTAGTACCGCTAATATTTTGATTCAAAAAGAAGATGACGAAACAACGATTTTAGTTCGTATCTTAAAGGATGGAAGTCGTTTGGTTTATCAGCAAATTGATCCCCCCCGTGAGGTCATCAAATTGATCAAGGAAGTCGCAAATATTGATCTTGATCTTCCTCCCAGTCCTCACAGAAGAAAAGATGATCCCAGCGTTTCCTGATTTAATAATAGAAAATAATTGAGAGGAAGACTATTTATTGAAAGACCGGATAACGTCTCTGGATACAGTGCCCTTCTTTTTATTAGAACTGCTCGCCTGTTTTGACAGCTCCAAGTCAGGGTCAATAGATAGGGGGGAAGTTTGCGCCCATGAGGTTTCAAATTCGCTGAATGGAACAAAAAAGAATATATAGTTGAAAGGAAACCAGAATCGATCTGTTTCCAAGTCTGCTTTGACCCGAACATAATATTTTTCGTCGGGGTCCAGTTTATATATAGGGGCGATAGGAATGTCTTTTAATGTGAGCATTAATTGCTGATATCGGGTTTCTTTCCGGGTGATAATTTTCCTTTTCACATTTTTCCCGAATTCTGAGAATTTGTAAGCTTTTTTGAGAGAATCAAACTGGATTCGATGTCTCACCTTATTAGAACTGACCAAACTATCTACCCACAATGTATTGGCTTTGCGGAGTTCGATTTCAAAGGTGAAACCCATCGGAACTCCATTTTCAATTGCTTCCAATATCTTTTCGGTAAAACCATCTACCAATCTGGCATTGATCACCACATATTTGTCATTGGTGCCTACACCAATATTAACTACATCGGGTGATACTGCAAATACTGGTGATACCAGCCCTGCAGTCAGCATAGAAAAGGTAAAAACCAATATAGAAATCAGGCCAGGCCTTTTATTTTTGGAAAAAATCGTACGTTTCAATTAATCCCTGCTCCAAAGAAACTTTAGGTTCCCATCCGAAACTTTTATTAAACTTTTTATAGTCGATAACACTTCTTCTCTGCTCTCCAGCGCGAGGCGACTCATGTATGGCGGAAACCTTCTTGCCGGATACGCCTAGCAGACATTCGGTCATTGTGTTTACGCTGGTTTCCTTTCCCGTTCCTACATTAAACGTTCCGGTACAGGCTGGGTTCAACGCTATCAAATTCGCCTGCACAACATCCCGGACTGAAATGAAATCGCGGGTTTGCTCCCCATCGCCACAAATAATCGGTTTTTCATCCTTCACAAGTTTTTGGCAGAATATTGCAACCACTCCAGCTTCCCCATGAGGGTTTTGATGTGGGCCATAAACGTTGCTGTAACGAAGTACGGTTGTGCTCATGCCATACTGTTCGTTAAAAAACCTTAGATAGTTCTCCGCGCATAGCTTGGAAATGCCATATGGGCTCAATGGCTGGCACGGATGTTCTTCGCTTGCCGGAAAATTAATCTGCTCTCCATACATGGCTCCTCCGGTCGAAGCAAAAACTAATTTTTCAATATTCGAAGATAGCGCACTTTGGATGAGTTGTAAAGTACCAATAATATTAGAGTTAGCGTCGAAAAGCGGATTAGCAACCGAGTCAGACACAGAAATTTGAGCGGCATGATGATTGATAGCGTTAATTTGTTCGTTTTTCAGAACATCAGCGACCTTGGGGTCCAGAATATCCATTTCATAAAATTTCGCATTCGGATTCAGGAATCGTTTTTCCCCTGATGAAAGATTATCGATAACCGTGACAGAATGTCCCGCCTCAATATAACCATTGACTATATGTGAGCCGATGAATCCTGCTCCACCTGTAACTAAAATGTTCATTTAGGGCCGTCCTTGAGTCGTTCAGTCAGCTCAAATAAAATTTCCAGAGCTTCTCTGGGAGAGAGTTGATTGGGATCGATTTCCTTTATTTTCTGAATCAATGGGTTTTCCGGTTCCGAGAAAAGGGCCAATTGCCCTGCAGAGCTTTTGTTATCAGAGTTTTCTGAATGTGAGATTTTTGGAACGCCCACTTCATCAAACTCGCTTTGTTCCAGGTTGAATAGAACTTCGTGGGCACGATCCAGAACATCTTTAGGCAGTCCAGCCAGCCGCGCTACTTGAATTCCATAACTTTTGTCAGTGCCGCCCGGAACAATTTTGCGAAGGAAGATAATTTCATCATTCCACTCCTTGACCTGGACATTAAAGTTTTTGACTCCGGGAAGAACCCGGGATAAATCCGTCAGTTCATGGTAATGGGTGGCAAAAAGAGTTTTGGGTCCTCCTCCCTGGTCCGCTTTATGAAGGTATTCGACAATTGCCCAGGCAATGCTGATACCATCAAAGGTGCTGGTTCCTCTCCCAATTTCATCCAGGATAATCAGGCTGTCTGGTGTAGCGTTGTTAAGGATGTTGGCGGTTTCGTTCATTTCCACCATGAAAGTGGATTGCCCTTTTAATAAATGATCCTGTGCTCCCACTCGGGAGAAAATGCGGTCAGTGATTCCCAAGCTTGTTTTATCTGCCGGAACAAAACTACCTATTTGCGCCATGAGAACGATTAGGGCAACTTGTCGCAGATAGGTGGATTTTCCTGCCATATTTGGGCCGGTAATGATTATGATCTGTTGCTCTACCGAGTCCAGAAATGTGTCATTGGAAATAAAACGAATTGTGGGATCTATTCTCTCTATAAGAGGGTGCCGACCATTTTCAATAATGAGATTTCGATCCTGGGTGAATTCGGGTTGGCAATAATTATATCGGTGAGCAGTTTCCGCGAAGGAGGATAATGCATCCACTTCACTGATGATCCTTGCCATCATTTGTATTCTGGAACCTGCAAGTGAAACTGTAGAACGAATTTCTTCGAATAGGTTTTGCTCTAAAGCGAATATTTTTTCTTCCGCACCAGTAATTTCTTCTTCATATTCTTTTAGTTTTGGAGAAATATAACGTTCTGCATTGACCAGAGACTGTTTGCGAATGTATTCGGCAGGTACGCGGTCGATATTTTTTTTGGTGACTTCTATATAGTATCCGTAAATTCTATTGAAACCAACTTTTAGCACAGGTATGCCGGTTTTTTCTTTTTCTTCCTGCTCCAGTGCTGCGATCCAGTTTTTGCCTTCCCGAGTTATATTATTGAGGCGATCCAGTTCCTCGTTACAACCTGGTTTAATCAGGTTTCCTTCCTTAAGGCCCAAAGGGGGATCGTCCACAATATTGCGGTCGATCAAATCGTAAATATTTTCAAGGTTATCCCAGTTTTCCAGATAGGTTTGCACAGGGCTGGATTTATAAACTTTAAGAGCGTCCTGTAGGTTTGGGAAAACTTTCAGGGATGACTTCAGCGCTACGAGATCTCTGGCGCTGCAGGCCGAAAGAGTGATTCGCCCCAATAGTCTTTCCAGGTCGAAGATATGCTTCAATAGATCGCGCAGTTCTTTTCGTCTGGTGGGGTTGTCTTTAAAACATTTTACGATGCTCAGTCGTTCCTGAATTTTTTCCGGGTTTATTAGAGGTTTTAAAATCCATTCACGAATACGTCTTGCGCCCATAGGAGTCAGGGAAAGGTCGAGCAGATCCAGTAGTGAGTTCTTTCTGGTTCCTTCGCTGGATTGAACCAGTTCCAAGCTTGTTAGAGTGCATTGGTCCAGGGCCATATAACTGTGGGTAGGAAATGGAGTGAGGGCGGTGATATGTTCCAGAGACGATTTTTGGATCTCTCTCAGATAATGTATCAAAGCCCCGGCGGAAGATATTGCGGCTTTCATGTTTTCGCAGCCGAAGCCCTCTAAAGACTGAGTTTTAAAATGCTCAACCAGATTCCTATACGCTTCACTGAAAGAAAAAGACCAGTCATCCCAGGTGTGGACAAAAACCTCACCCGTCGGCAGCCAGGGTCGAGGTTCATCCTTTAATGTTTCTGGAATAATAATTTCCCGAGGATCCAGTTTCTGCAGTTCATCGCCGAGAACGGAAAGTGCATTGTCTCCTTCAATCTGAGTTACTTTGAAAATTCCAGTTGATAGATCCAGCACCGATAGGCCGATCTCGGATTTCCCAAAATACAGTGAGGCGATAAACTGATCACATTTCGGGTCAAGATTATTGTCATCCAGAGTTGTCCCGGGGGTGATAACTCGAACCACTTCTCTTTTGACCAATCCCTTGGCAAACTTCGGGTCTTCTGTTTGTTCGCAGATGGCGACTTTTTTTCCAGCTTTAAGAAGTTTAGTGATGTATTGGTTTGCTGAATGATGGGGAATGCCGCACATGGGAACCGGGTTGGACTTCTTGTTTCTGGCAGTGAGGGCGATCTGTAAAATGCTTGATGCGGTTTTGGCATCTTCATTGAACATTTCATAGAAATCTCCCATCCTGAAAAACAAAATGGAATCGGAATACTCCTTCTTGATGCCTTGATACTGTTGCATCATGGGAGAGGTGTCTTGAGTGACTTTAATGCTTTTGGCCAAAACGCCCATAGAGTTTTATAGGTTTTTGAAATGAGGAAGAAGCTTGCTATAGGTTGACTTCAGATGCTCAGGATGGACTTTGGTTTCCCCTAAAACGGGCATGAAGTTGGTGTCACCTATCCATCGGGGAACAATGTGGCAATGAATATGCTCATCATAACCTGCTCCCGCAGCTTTCCCAATGTTGTAGCCAACATTAAAACCTTCAGGGTTGATCACAGCCCTCAATATCTCAATACACTTTTTAGTGAGTTGATTCAATTCTGAGTTCTCATCGGAATTCTGTTCGGTCAAACAACCGATATGGCGAAAAGGAGATACCATCAAGTGGGCAGAATTATAAGGAAAAATATTCATGATGATAAAAACGGATTGACCTCGATAAAGGATATAGTTTTTCTCATCTTCATTTTCCTTTGGGAGTGAGCAGAAGATACAATCATCCGATTTATCACTCTTGATATACTCCATTCTCCAGGGGGCCCAGAGTTGCTTCATGGTATTTCCTTAGCAGAAGGCAAATTAGAAATTGCAGGTGTCTGCAAGTTTTTTTCCGGGATAAATTACTTCGAATAATTCCCGGGTTTTTTTCCGCATTCGTTCCTCCTCCTGGGCAGAAATTTCATGGTCATAACCCAGAAGGTGAAGGATGCCGTGAATGAGCAATAACGTTAATTCCTCTTTCAAAGACAGACCGTGGTCTTCAGATTGTTGACGGGCTGTCTCAAGCGAAATGGCAACATCTCCCAAGACAGGTGCCCCTGGAGGCTCCGGTTCGTCATCTGAAATCTGAGGGAACGATAACACATCTGTTGGGCGATCTATACCCCTGAACTGATGGTTCAGATCACGGATGCCCTGATCCCCGATAAATAATATGCTGATTTCATGATCATTGCAATCCAGCGTAGTCAGGATTTTTCCAATTTGCAGCTCTATTTCCCCGATATCTACGTTGATTTTTGGGCATTCATTGGTGATAAGAATTTCCATAAGGGCTTTAAATAGAAATAAATAATATGCGGATATCAGGATGAATAAAAAAAGCTATTCCTGACTCAAGCCGGGTTTAGCATAAGCCTTGATAATTTTTTTCACCAATTCATGGCGGACAACATCCTTGTATGAATAATATACAAAGCGGATGCCTTGAATATTGTCCAGCAGACTTTGAACATGGATGAGCCCCGAATCATCATGATGCGGAAGGTCGATTTGGGTTATGTCACCGGTGACTACCATTTTTGACCGGAAACCTAAACGGGTGAGGAACATTTTCATTTGTTCCCGGGTGGCGTTCTGAGCTTCATCAAGAATGATGAAAGAGTCACTCAATGTTCTTCCGCGCATGTAAGCTAGCGGGACGATTTCTATTGCGCCATCTTCCATGAGGTGCCTGACCTGATTATCTTCCATCATGTCATTCAACGCATCATAGAGGGGCATGAGGTAGGGATTGATTTTGTCGGCAATATCTCCCGGCAAATAACCCAGTTTTTCCCCTGCTTCTACAGCCGGACGCACGAGCACAATTTTTCTGAATTTCTTTTTGAGCAGGCCTTCTACAGCCATTGCCACAGCCAAATAGGTTTTTCCTGTTCCTGCTGGGCCAATGGAAAGGACGATATCGTCTTCTCTGATGGATTGGATGAACTGGTGTTGCGCAGGTCCCTTGGGGGTGATGTATCCCTTTTTCGGAGATACGGCAATACGCTCGGAAAAGATGGCTTTGAGATCGACGTGAGGGTCGTCCGCCACAAGTCGAATGGCAAATTTCACATCTCCATTTTCGACTTTGAGGTTTGCTTCATGGAGTTTTTCCAGTTGCTTGATGAGGCTTTCGACTGTTTCGATTTCTTTAGGATCGCCTTTAATCCGGATGTGGTTTTCGCGGGTAGTAATGCGGACGTTGAATTTTTTTTCAATCAGTTTAAGATTAAGATCCTGACTGCCAAATAGCTCTGGAATAATAGCGTTGTTTTCGAGTACTAATTCTTTGGTGTCAGGTTTCAAGCAGAGGTCTTTCTATCTAAAAGATGAAAAAAATTTTAGTTTTATCGCCGTGTGCCCTGTGGGGGAATCAGGCTTAAAAACTCACTGCGTGTTCGCGCATCTGATTTAAAGGAACCCAGCATGGAACTGGTAGTGGTGTAAGAGTTCTGTTTTGCCACTCCCCGCATGCACATACAAAGGTGGAGGGCTTCAATAACAACCCCCACTCCAATGGGTTGAAGAATCTGGTTCAGGCAATCTGCGATCTGTTTCGTCAGGCGCTCCTGTACTTGCAGGCGGCGGCTGAACGCATCAATAATTCGAGGAACTTTGCTAAGGCCAATTATTTTTCCCTTTGGCAAATAGGCGACATGGCATTTGCCAATGAAGGGAAGCATATGGTGTTCGCACATACTGAACAGGTCAATATCTTTGACGATAACCATTTCATCATATTCTTCCTGGAATAATGCGCCATTGACAAGTTCTTCAATATTGACCCAATAGCCACTGGTTAGAAACTTTAACGATTTCTCCACTCGCTCAGGGGTATTCTGAAGTCCCTCACGGGAAGGATCTTCGCCCACCTCCAGCAAAATTTGTTTAATGAGATCTTTCAAGTTCAACTCCCCGGTAAATGACAAAATTGCGCTCGGACTCAAAAAGTTTGATTTCGTATAAAGTTCCGTTCTCAATTTTTGGTTCAATGATATTCCAGAAATGGATGGCGATATTTTCTGCCGTGGGGATTACATTTTTCAAAAACTCTACGTCCACATTAAGATTCTTATGGTCGACTTTATCAATAATTTCCTCGTTAATAATTTTTTTAAGGACTTTGAGATCCAGTACCATTCCGGTTTCCGGGTTTACTTCACCGTTGACGGTAACCTCCAGTACATAATTGTGCCCATGTCCGTTGGGGTTATTGCATAGACCAAAAGTGGACGCATTTTTCTCATCTGAAAAATCGGGGTTGAACAATCTGTGGCTGGCGCAAAATTCCAACCGGCGGGTGATATAAATCATCAGTGATATAGGAAGATTATTTAAGGTATTTGCGTTTGTTGTCTGTTGAATAAAAGCCAGGTCCGTACAAATGAAAATTCATCTGATTGAACAGCTTGTTCAGTTTTCCGCCACATTTTTCACATTCGCTGAGCGGGTCGTCACTTATTTTTTGCAAGACCTCTGAAACGTCCTTGCACTTTTCGCATTGATACTCATATACAGGCATTTGTTTCTCTGCCTCCTGGCCATTGAACCGATTGTATTTTTGTTATTAAAACTTCTTATATATTATAATCCGGCTTGCACGGAATATTAAAAAAAAATAGGTGATTTCCGGCGGTGTATTCAGGGATTATAGCAAAATATCAGGCACACCGATCAGCTGAAATTATAGGCAAAGCATCCGCTGGAACACCGCACCATATAATGAGGACAGCTTTTGCAGGGCTCGTTGGGTTCTTCCTCAAAAACGTGGCTTAGAAACCGGGTGTGCATTTTGGTGATGGAAAGCTCGTTTATCTGTTTGAAGTCTTTGACATTCCCCAGTTTCTTATTGTGAAAGGGGAAGCAGTTGAAACAATCCCCTTTGGGATCAATATCCATAGGGCTGTCATCGGCACATCCAAAATAGACATCTTTATCTTTCCATTCAGTGATGCTGGGAACCGACTGGCTGCCGTGGTAGAGAAAGCGTTCTACAAGAGGGTACTCATCTTCTTCAATTTCATCTAAAAGACAGGGCGGAAATGAGCAGTCAAAACGAAAGCACATTTGGGGAAACTCTTTTACCATATCCAGTAACATTCGCCCCATTTTGGGATAATCTTTTATGGGCAAAGTTACGTTATTTTCTTCTCCAACAATGGGAAAGGCCGGGCTGACGCGAATTTTGTATTTTTGTCCCGGTGGTAACCCTAAATCCTGATATATTTCATCAATTTCCCAGCACTGGGTCGCTAAATCCTGCTCAATCGAATACAGGTTCAGGCTGAACATGAGGCCGAATCCATTTTTACTGAGAATGGCTTCCGCGACTTCCCGGCAACGAGCATGGTTTTTTTCGGAAATGTTTTCCATCGTTTGCCAGTTGAGAAGTACGGAGAATTGAATCTGGCGTTCGATACTTCCACCACGGCCAACAGTATCCAACATAAGATCAAGGGTTTTGTCTGGCATCAATCCATTGGTGAAAACTCCGAGGTAGGAAAAAGGGTGCATGTTTTCCAGAGTTTGCGACAAAATATCGTTGAAACGGGGATGCAGGGTAGGCTCACCACCCATAAAATTGATGAGGGAGGCACTTTTTACCCTTGGCAGCAAATCATTCTGGAAAAATTCATAATCCATAGATTTATCAAGGGTTTTAACATTTTCCTCCATATATTCATCTGCAAAGCAATAATTGCACTTCAGATTGCAATAGGTATTAAGAATAATGTTCATGAATCAACTCGAACTGCTGCGTAAATCAAATGATGGTTTTGCAGTCTTGTCTGGCGTTGAGGATTGCCCCCGCGAAATATGTTCAAAGTTTTGGGAATATTTTTCTTGAGGGCATCCATTCTATGCGGGGTGGAAGGCAAAGTCAGCCCCCATTCAGGATCATAGATGCCAATCAACAGTTCATTCCTTCCTAAAACTTGTATGACAATAAATTTTTCGATGGAATGCTTTTTTTGTACTTCCAGCGGCATCATCAGCGATTCATTTTCATTCTTGGAGCCTCTGCGCATCACGGCCTTGCCTGACTCAATCGCCTTAAATGAAATTGAGGCGATATAGTCATCGAGTTCTTTATCGATGTATTTTTTGGGAAAAACAACGATGGCAAAATCTTCGTGGTTCTTGTAAAGCTGATAATCATATCCCCAGGCTTGTAGAGGAATTATGAAAAAGAGGGCTATGCCTGTTGCCAACGAAGTGAGATATTTCATGATAGTAAGATGATACCCCATCTGCCCACTCCCGTGGGAGGGAAATAGAAAAGGCTCTTTAATCAGATAAAAAGCCTTACTAGCAGATAAAATTTAGTACTATTGGCTACCTGTGGTTCACCAGCTAAAGCTAGTTGATCTCCGTCTGGCTGAAGAAAAAGGACATCTCAAATGCCGCAGTTTCTGGCGCATCGGAGCCGTGTGAAGTATTTCTTTCAATATCTTGCGCAAAATCTTTTCGAATGGTTCCTGCCTCGGCATCTGCTGGATTGGTGGCTCCCATCAATTTTCTCCAGTCGGCGATGGCATTTTCCTTTTCCAGGATGAGCAAAACAACGGGTCCTGAACTCATGGTTGTGGTCATGCCATCGAAGAAAGGCCGTTCTTTGTGGACATCATAAAAACCCTCAGCTTCAGCTTTGCTGAGCAGAGTGCGTTTCATGGCGACAATTTTAAAGCCATTAGACTCTATGCGCTCGAGGATTTTCCCGATGAGGTTGCGTTCTACGCCGTCAGGTTTGATGATAGCAAAAGTTCTTTCCATTTTAGCTCTTTCTATTAAGGTTTAAATTGAATAAAAAAAAGGTATTTGAGCGGGTAAGCCCAAATACCTTTTAGTAAAATCTATGAATTATCGTAGAACCACTCCAGATTTTTTAATAACAAAACCCTCGTCCAGTTCTTCGATCCATTTCATTTGAATGGCATCGTTTTTGGCTATATCTGAGCAGATATAGACACAAATTTCGCAAGCTTTGCACCGGTCTACGGAGACATAAGCCGACTTGTCTGCTTCACTATAGTTGATACAGTTTGACTCAGGACAGTATTGCGTACAGAGATGGCAATTTTTTGCCGCGCATATCGCTTTGTCCACTTCAGCAATGTAGTACATATTTTCTCCAGTCTTTAACGTTACGCGGTGGCTTTAGCAGGTTTTTCCGCTTCCGACCAGCCTTGATCAATGGCATATTGGATAGATGCATCGAGCACCTTTTGATTGGCTTCCAATAATTTTTGCTTCTTGGCAAACTTCTTCTCAATCGCACTGTCCAAAGCCGCTGTGCCACCGGATACTACAATGCCTTTTCCAACGAATCGATCTTTTACTGATGCGGCTAAAGACTCAGCATCGGGGAGACCAAAGATACCAGAAATAGCACCACACATTCCCATATTGGTAGCGAGATCGGTTTTAGCTAGATCATTCGCCATTTCCGTAGCAGGCAGATAGTAAATGCGCGCTTCTTTTTCTTCCAACTCTCTTTGTTCATCCCGGGTAAAAGGAATCGGTTTCTTACTATTAATAAGGATGATCCCTTTTTGCTTCAAGCCGGTATAAAACGGCATGGTGTAGGATTTTCCAAGTGTGATAACCGATGGATGAAAAATCATGAGAACATTCGGAAAAATGATCTCGCCGATCTCATAAATTGTTGAGTTCGAAATGCGAACATAACTCTCAACCGGTGCGTTACGTTTTTCTGATCCGAAGAAAGGAACCAGAGAACTGAAACCACCGGAAATTACCACCCCGTTACTAACAATATGGGATGCGGTGACCACACCCTGACCACCAATACCAGCCATACGAATGTTATAGCGCTTAACTTCTGACATTTTTAGTTTCTCCTCACTGGGTCAGTCTGATTTTTTCTTTTTCGGTTTCTTCTCTACTTCATCCAGATATGCTTTAGCTGCAGGTGAAATGATTTCTTCGAAGCCATAACGTTCTTTTTCAATTTCGAAGGCATCTTTCATTACATCTGGTGTAGGAATGGAGTACTCGATGTTACAAGAGGTATAAGCCTGAATATAACTATGACCGACTTCCCGCGCTACCATGATGGCGCGACGAACGGTTCGGGCAACCCGTGCAGGGTTGGTTGGAGCCAGACGGGCAATATAATCCACGCCTGCTACCTTGGCCAGACCCAAAGCATCGACTTTTTCGCCGAACTTTCCACGAGGGGCCATTTTAAGAACTTTACCTTGATTGGTCATGCCGCTTTCCTGACCACCGGTATTTCCATAAACTTCATTGTCAAGCATGATGGTGGTGAAATTTTCTTTACGGAACCAGCTATGCATCAAGCCTTGAAAGCCAATGTCGATCAGTCCGCCATCTCCTGCCATAACCACAACGTCTTTTTTCTGGTCGGGAAAGCGAACTTCCAAACCGCGTTTCAGTCCGGAAGCCACTGCGTTGGTGTCGCCATAGTTCCCGTAAATAAAAGGCACGGAAGCTTGAGAAATTGCAAGACGGCCACAGCCTGCGGTTCCTACAACGATGGTGTGTTCGGGGTTGGGCATTCCAATATAAACGAGGCGAATGAACAAGGTCATTGCACATCCTGCACACATGGGATGCTCTTCAATCACTTCCTTAAATTTCCCCATATCAGTAACTTTAATTGTTTGCTTACTTTGATCTCCGCCACGGTTGTTGTAAGGGCCATGTTCTACGAGATCTCTGTACTCAATAGGCAAAACATCTGCAAATGCTGGAGAGGGTCTTAAGGTTTCAAGAGACATAGGATTTTATCCTTTATAAATAGTATTTGAATAATTATATTAACAGGTTTCAAGTGAGGCTTACGCCCTATGAAATTATACCTGTAATTAAAAGTCTAAACAACAAAACCAGTTACTTAACTTCTTTGCGAAATTCTGCCAGCCATTCCAGAACCATTTCGGTCGGCATGGTCATGCCACCAAATACTCGAGGACCATCTTTAATGACTGCATTGCAACGGCCATAGAGCACTGCGCATAATTCCTTGTGAAGCCAACCAGCCTGGTTGAATTCAGGAACCAAAATGCGTTTGGCACCTTTAACCGCATCGAGAATTTGCTCGGTGGGGAAAGGTCGAATGGATTTGACTTTAACCAGCCCGACTGTACGTCCCTGTTCGCCTTCTTGCCGAACTGCTTCGCGAGCCTGCGAAACTGCACAACCGGATGCGATGATGAAATCTTCAGCATCAGGGTTAACCACTTCAATCAAGCCGCCAAGATATTTGTCGAAGTATTTTGCAGAACGTTCTACTGCTGCAAAAACTTCCTGCTGCCAGCTGGAATGCATGTGGTAACTGATGAAGTTACTTTTTTGAATTGGGGCATCCCGCGAGATACGTGCCGGCGGATTTTCATTGTCCATTGCAGGGACTGCAGAGCGCCAGCCATCTCGAGGCGGTAATTTGTACTCTTCCGGTGTAACTTCTACGGGGCCGCGTGCATGCGTACAGAAAAACCCATCCACAGAAACAACTGCGGGCAAGGTGACATCAACTTGCTCCGAAGCCATGATTGCAGCAAGCGGATAATCATAAAAATCCTGCTGGTTTTCAGCGTGTAAAAGAAGAATACCTGTATTCAACATGAATGACATTTCAATATTATCCGGTTGAATAGCCAGAGGCGTGTTGATGACTCGACACATGTTCAGCATGATGATTGGGGTTCTTGCACCCGGCCAGGAACTGATCGCTTCCATACCACGCATCAAGCCAGGGCCTGAGGTAGCTGTCAAAGAACGTACACCCGCACGTGAAGCTCCAGAGATTGCAGAGAAGGTTCCGATTTCTTCTTCGGCTCGATAATATTCCTTGATATAGCCTTCATCGTAGAGGTAACCAGCTTGCTGCATGGATTCACTTTGTGGAGTGATTGGATAGGCAATTGCAATATCTATGTTTGCGCGTCTCATGGACTCTCTTGCGGCTTCACTTCCCGTAATAAATAGCTTCTCACGGGGAAGCTCATGAAACATTTTCATAGGATCTACAACCGTTTGCTTTTCTCCCCCTGGTACCCAATCTGCAGGTTTTCCTTCATCGGTAGCGGTTCTGCAAACTGAGCTGCCTTTTACATTTGCCATGGTCTAACTCCTTATTTTTTCAAATATCAGTGCTCAGAATTCATAATAAATTCTGGTGAAAACTATAATGAATTGCAATTTTTTGGGTTAGCTTCTCAGGGTAAAGCACCCTCAACAAAAAAAGCCGACCAACTTTCTTAAAAAGAGTCACATATTAGAAACAAACCGCCTTCCTGTCAAGGCTTAAGCCCAATTTTTACTTACTTTTCTCCTCTTTTTGGGATTCAGGATTGCTGGGATTCATTTGGTAGCATTTTTTCCAAAGAATCCAGCTCCTCAAAGTACTGAAAGGCTTTTTGAATAAACTCATTCAGGGACTTATCTGAATAAAACTTCAAGGTTTTGTCGGCCAATTCGGTGGTATGGGAAATCTCAAATTCTGCAGTTTTTGGATCCTTGAACTTGATGACCTCCACTTCCCAGTGGATCATGGAAATCTCTTCCTGAGGGCCTGATAAAGCGGACAACCCATAGTCCTTGACGCGGTATAAAAATTGGACTCCACCATTACCACTGGGGTTGGAGCGGGTTAAAAATAAATTATCTTGAATAAGCATGTCTGATCTCTTATATTTTGCAGGTTTTATGTCTCAGTTTCTATGAATTGAGTCGGATACAGTTACTAATATACCTCAATCCAATGGGCTAATCCATATTCCTGTTGTGAAAACCTGTATTTTTGGCTCTTTAATAAATCTATTATATTGGACTTGCCATCGTACTAATTATGAAACCCATTGAAATGAATAACCCAGCCGAGATAGAAGCTTTTTTAAGTAAAATAGAGTTGAAAGGCAAAGGATTCACGACGGACTGCCTCCTCATGGAGGTTTTTGATGCGGGTCTGGATTATCCCGATTATTTAAAGGCCGAGGGAGAAGACCCCAATGCCAGTTACGAGGGCAAATCCCCGGCTTGGGCCAAATACCATATGCGCCAGGGAAAACGGGTTTTTATGGTTTACGGAGAACCCGGCAAAGACCGACGCACACATTTTTCCGAAACTCCTTGATCTTGAAAAGCATCTTACTTCCTAAAATTGTAAACCTTCTCCAAACAAAGAATTCCAACTTATGAACTTTGATAAAGAAACACAAGTCCGCATATTAAGAGTTGCCTCTGATCGGCAGCAGGGTAGGGAGATAGAAGAACTCGATGACCGGATATCCCATGTCATGGACCTGCACCCTGAGTTTGAAGAAATTTGGACTATGGGGGAGATGGCGGCCTATCCTCAGGAGATCAATGGTCAGATTGTCAGCCCTTTCGTGCATACGGTTCTGCATACTATCGTTGATAGCCAGATCAGAACCGAGCAACCTGAGTTTGTTGTTGAGACATTCAATAGATTGCGCAAACAGGGAATGGAAGAGCACGAAGTTCTTCATGCCATCATCGCAGCTTTTGCGGACTTGCATTTCGCAAGTTTCCGGCAGGGAAAGCCGTTCGATCAATTAGATTATGAAAGTAGATTGGGTTATCTTTCTTACGAAGATCGGCCTGATGAGGGGTCTAAATAGTAATAAGCTTGCGCAGGGTTACGCAAAGGTTTGTTATAAGGTCGAGAAAAAAGTTTGCTTGCTCAGTAAGGCTGTTGCAAGCTCCCTCCCACGGGAGTGGGCTAAAGGGCTTTTTGGATCGTTTTGCCGAGGTCGGCAGGGCTTTTAACAACTTTAATTCCGCACCGCTTCATGATCTTCATTTTTTCTTCAGCGGTTCCTTGACCTCCTGAGATAATGGCTCCGGCATGTCCCATGCGTCGGCCTGGAGGTGCGGTTTGACCAGCGATGAACCCAACTACAGGCTTGGTCACATTTTTCTTGATGTAGTAGGCCGCTTCATCTTCTGCGGTTCCACCAATTTCACCGATCATGCAAATAGCTTTTGTGCCTCGGTCTTTTTGAAACAATTTCAAGACATCAATGAATCGAGTACCGATGATGGGGTCGCCACCAATTCCCACACAAGTGGATTGACCAATCCCTAGTGCCGTCAACTGCCCCACGGCTTCGTAGGTCAGGGTGCCACTTCTGGAAATGATTCCGACGTTGCCTTTTTTATGGATATGAGCGGGCATGATGCCGATCTTGGCTTTGCCTGGAGAAATGACACCGGGGCAATTGGGCCCGACCAGCCGGCTTTCTGTGCCTTGAAGATATTTATAGACATTTACCATATCGCTGACAGGAATTCCCTCGGTGATGCAGATGATCAGTTCAATGCCTGCATCCGCAGCTTCTAAAATCGCATCCGCGGCAAATGGAGGAGGAACAAATATCATGGTTGCGTTGGCCTTGGTCTTAACGACGGCGTCCCGTACCGTATTGAAGACCGGCACTTTTCCTAATACTACTTGTCCGCCTTTACCGGGGGTCACGCCACCCACTACACGGGTTCCATAATTCATCGACTGTTCTGTATGGAACATGCCCTCCCGACCAGTAATGCCTTGCGTTATCAGTCTTGTGTTTTCATCAACGAGAATGCTCATTTTATTGCTTTGACCACTTTTTGGGCTCCGTCCTTCATTCCATTTCCTATGGCGAAGTTCAGGCCGGAGTCTTTAAGAATTTGATGTCCTTCTTCCATATTGGTGCCTTCCATCCGCACCACAACTGGAATTTTTATTTTAAGTTTTTTGGTTGCGGCAACCACGCCTCGGGCCAGTATGTCACAGCGAAGAATGCCCCCGAATATATTAATGAATATTCCTTTCACAGATGGATCAGAAAGGATGATGCGGAAACCGTTTTCGATCATCTCTTCATCAGCTCCACCGCCGACATCGAGAAAGTTAGCCGGTTCTCCGCCAGACAATTTGATGATATCCATCGTTCCCATTGCCAAGCCCGCTCCATTAACCATACAGCCAATATTGCCATCCAGTTTGATGTAGTTCAGATTAAATTTGCTGGCATCTACTTCTAACGGGTCTTCTTCATCCAGATCTCGAAATCCCTGAGTTTCTTTATGGCGGTGCAACGCGTTGTCATCGATATCGACTTTTGCGTCCAGGGCTAGAACCCGGTCGTCCGAGGTGATAACAAGAGGATTGATCTCCAGCATGGAGCAGTCTTCTTTTACAAACGCGTCGTAGAGATTGATGATGAAAGGGATGATGGCTTTTAAAGCGGCCCCTTTTATGTTCAAGGCAAAAGCAATCTTCCTTGCCAGATAAGGCTGAACGCCAATTACCGGGTCTACCGTTTCTTTAATGATTTTTTCAGGGGTGTCTGCGGCGACTTCCTCAATTTCCATTCCCCCTGCTTCACTGGCCATGATAAGGACTCGACTGGTTTCCCGATCAACCAGAATACCCATATAGAGCTCTTTGGCTATGGACATGCCTTCTTCTATCAATACCTTCTTTACCAGCCGGCCTTCTGGGCCTGTTTGGGGGGTAACAAGGGTCATGCCAATAATATTGCCGGTATGTTTTTCGGCTTCCTGCGGACTTTTGGCTAATTTAACTCCGCCACCCTTACCTCGTCCTCCCGCATGGATCTGGGCTTTGACCACGACAACATCGGTGCCAATCTTCTTGGCGGCTTGCGCGGCTTCTGATTTTTTCGAAACGAGAATTCCGTTGGGAACCGCTACGTTATATTTTCTTAAAATTTCTTTGGCTTGGTATTCGTGAATCTTCATAGATTTCTTTGTAAATATTTAAAAGGAGTGCGCATTTTTAGCATAGGAAAAGGGAGCTTGTCAAAACAAATTCCCGACCTATTTTTTCCTTCATATAGAGTGACTGCATCTGAAAGAGTAGAGGCGCTTTCTATGGTGACTTGTGGTTAGGGATTAAATCGAGTTGAGGTAGGTTGCAAGATTGACCTTGCTGTTTTTAATGCCAAGTTTTTTTCTGATATTCCTCCGGTGCGTTTCCACGGTTTTAATGGAAACATTAAAACTGTTGGAGATGTCTTTGCTGGAAAAACCTGAGCGTATCATTTTGCTGACTTCGATTTCCTTGTTGGACAATGCGCCCAGTTCTTTAGATATTTTTAGTCCAAACTGTGATGCAATTTGGCTTACATTTAATTCCAGCAAGTCTAAAGTTTTACTATTAACCCTCTTTGTGCTGTTACGAATCCGTTTTACCAGGGGCAATAAAAGTTTTTCTGCATTGATAGTGACCGACTCATATATTCTGATTTTTTCAATTTCGATTTGTCCCAGTAGTTCATTAAGAGCGGCATTTTTTTTATTGAGTTTCTTTAATTGCCGTTTTATTTCTTCCTTGTTGGTGTTTAATTCCCCCTGCATTCGATTTCTTTCAGAGCAATCGATCAGGGCTACTTTGCAATACCGTTCAGACTTTAAAGCTGCTGGATCCATCATGATTTTTAAATCAATAAACTGGATTTCGTGAGATTGGTTGTGGACCTTTATGTTGTGAAGGGACTTATCCGTACCAGGAACCTTGAAGGCTTGCATGACTGTCGCTTGATCACTGGGTGCAATGAAGCACAGAACGTCTTCTCCAATAAGAGTGCCTTTAGGCGGGTTAAGTAGTTTTAAGGCCATTATGTTCTCTTCAAGAACTTCTCTTTTGGAGCCCAGAGTCAGGTATCCAACCGGGGCAGAAAGATATAAATCCTCAAAATTATCTTTTACTTCTTCGAGGGTGGTTTGAGTTCTTTTGAGCTCATCGTTCTGCATCTCCAATTCGACTTGATGGATCTGAAGCTCATGAACCATTTCCCGGAAATCCATCTCAGAAAAATCACTAACGTTCCCCGTATTAGCCTTAAGGTTTTTCTCGGCTAGTTTGCGTTTGGCTTTTAATTGTTCCGTTTTATCCATAGCATTTCTCTAAAGTGAAACTTTATTTGTAATACGAATTTGCTTAAGTTAAGTAAGAAAAATCAATGCATTTAGTCCGCATAAAATTCGCTATCCCAAATTTGAGCGCCCCTTACTTATATACCTATTATATACCTATTAATAAGTCATTGCGAATTTTTACTTTTTCTTTATATTAATGAAGAATAAAATAAATATTTTAAAAAAACTAGTATGTTTTACCCTATAAATTCAAAGTTACAGTGTATCTAATTGGCTCCCGGTAGGTAGCTCTCTCTATTTGATATACCGGCCTCTCTTTCCGATATTTTCTTTTGGTGGAATTGGTAACTATAGCAATAGCTACTATTTTAATGCCATGCAGATTTGCCATATATGTTTAGCGGATAGGCGTGATTCGTTACAATCTAGTCACAAAAGCAATTTAAGAGGAATAAATAGAGAGAAAAAAGTCCCACATAAGGTATATATCCCTCAAAGGATGTAATTGAGTGTTAATTATTTTGAGGAGGCTGGAAAGTGAATTTGAATATTGCCAGTATAAGAATGGCAGCAACGAATAGGGTTTCTATGCCAGAAAATATCCATACCGATAAAAATTTGTCCGAAGGTTCTTCCTGCATTTCCGTTTCTCTTTTCGACATGCTTTCCTCGCTATCCACCGCCTTGGATTTGATTGATTTTGAGCTCATTGATCACCACAACCGGGTTTGTTATATCGCCACCCGACTGGCTACCCATCTTAAGTTTAGCGAAGAAGGGATCAATGAAATCTATATGGCGGCGATCATGCACGATATAGGGGCAATCGTGTTCTCGGATCGTATGAAACTGAATAACTTCGAAGTTAAAAGTGCCCATCTACATGGAGAGTTGGGGGCCTTACTCTTGTCGAGGTTTGAGCCATTCCGTAAGTTTGCCCCGCTGGTACGTTTTCATCATGTCCCCTGGAATTATGGAAAGGGTACAAATAATTTCGGTGAAAAGGTACCTTATGGAAGTCATATTCTGCATTTGGCCGATCGCATAGCTGTGTTGGTGGATAGAAGAAAGCCGGTATTATCCCAGGCCTTGATGGTTAAGGATAAAATCAAGGAAGCATCCGGCTGGATGTTTGTGCCTGAATTTATAGATGCGTTTCTAGAACTTTCCTTGCAGGATGCTTTCTGGCTAGATTTGATCAGTCCTTCCATGGATCGCGTTCTTCAAAATATTTCTTGCTTTCCCCAAACTTCACTAAGCTTGGAAACTCTTACCGGGTTGTCTAACTTTTTTGCGTTGATCATTGACACTCGCAGCCGGTTTACTGCAACGCACTCTAGCGGAGTGGCGGCGTCAGCCACGAAATTGGCGGAAGTGGTGGGAATGAGTGCAACCGATTGCTCTAAAATCAAGATTGCAGGATATTTGCATGACCTGGGGAAACTTGCTGTTCCAAATGAAATTCTTCTCAAACCCGGTAAGCTTACCCTTGAGGAATGGCAGGTTGTAAAAGCTCACCCCTATCATACCTACAGAATTTTAGAGCGTGTTAAAGGCCTGGAAGATATTACGTTCTGGGCTTCCAATCACCATGAGGAGCTTACGGGAGGAGGTTATCCTTTTTCCGTGTCGGCAAATAAGCTCTCCCTGGGAGCCAGAACCATGGCGGTAGCAGATGTTTTCACCGCATTGGCGGAAGACCGTCCCTACCGGGCAGGTATGAAAATGGAAGAAACCAGAAAGGTGTTTCTGGAAATGGTGCAAAAAGGAAAACTCGATATGCGAGTGGTTGAAGCGCTCTTCGATAACTACGAGGACATTAACCAAAGCAGAAGGGACGCCCAGGAAAAAGAACTGGAGACCTTGTCCGCTTTCAGAAGTTATGTCGGAGAAAAAGCTGGGTCATCTCCTAATTAAACTTTACGAGAGGGATGCGGTTATCGTCAGGAAATATATACAGATTGTTGGGTAAAAATTTAGAATTGGAACTGGGTTGAACGCGGAAGATTCATGCAGGTTGTAGAAGAAAATTAAATAAATTCACCTTAGATGAGGAACCGTGGTCATGGAAAAACAATATAAAAATACGACAGGTGTTCCGGCAGTGGTGGGGCAGTTTGAGCTGGATCATAACGAAGGTTTTATCTCCAAAGCTTTAAACATATTTTTGACGAATGGACAAGCCAATGCCTCTCTCATTGATCAAAAGGTTGGGTTGCGAGCCTGTTTGGATAATTTACAGTTGAATGTTTTTGTTGCCGACCAGAACTTCAACCTGATCTATATGAATATTCGTGCCGTCGAGACGATGAATTCCATTGAATCGGAAATACAAAAAGCATTTGGGTTGCGGGTTGAGGAGCTGCTTGGAGGATCGATTCACCGATTTCATAAAGATCCACGGGCTGTCGAATCCGTTCTGAGGAATCCTGCCTCCTTACCGCATCAGGCGGAGCTGAAGTTTGGCAGTGTGGTTTTAAGGTCCACTATCAATGGAATTTGGGATGCAATGGGCCAGCCTCAGGGATATGTCGTGAATTGGGAAGAGGCGAGCGAGATGATAAAGCTTGAAGCAGAGCAGGCGAGGATGTTTTCCATGATGGAAAATGCTCCCTTCAATATTTTGTTCGCCGATAGTGATTTGGTTTTGCAATATGCCAACCCGGCTTCCATAAAGACCCTCAAAACTTTGGAACAATACCTGCCTGTGACGGTGGATAAAATGGTGGGTCAAAATATCGATATATTTCATAAGAACCCTCAGCACCAGAGGAAACTTTTGGGCGATCCGCGTAACCTGCCGCACAAAGCCCAGATTCAACTGGGGCCTGAAACTCTTGAGCTGGATGTCAGCGCTATTTATGACCAGAAGAAAAACTATACAGGAGCAATGGTTAATTGGTCGGTTATTACGGAAAAACTAAAACTAAAAAAAGAAACCGAGGAATTGATCCGACTCGAAAAAGAGCGCACGGAGGACCTGGATTATAAGGTAGGCCAGGTTCTTGAAGTGGTTAATGCCGCAGCTCAGGGTGATATATCCCGACAGTTGAATGTTATGGGGAGTGACCCTGTCGGGCAGGTTGGGCAGGCATTGGCTGATTTTATCGCAAACATGAGAGTGAATATTGGTTCATTTGGAAAATCGGGGGAGGAGCTTAACCTTTCATCCAGTGAACTTATTTCTGTTAGTCAGCAGTTGAGCGCAAATGCCGAAGAAACCTCTGCTCAGGCCGGTGTAGTTTCTGCGGCTTCTGAAGAAGTCAGTACCAATGTTCAGGTCGTGGCTACGGGAACCGAAGAAATGACCGCAAGCATAAAAGAAATATCTCAGAGCGCTAGCCAGGCCGCCCAAATTGCTGACTCTGCTGTAAAGACCGTAGCGCACACCAATAAAACTATTACCACTCTAGGTGAAAGCAGTGCGGATATTGGGCAGGTGGTTAAAGTGATTACTGAAATAGCGGGCCAAACCAATTTGCTGGCTCTTAACGCAACCATAGAAGCCGCCCGTGCCGGGGAGGCGGGTAAAGGCTTTGCGGTGGTCGCCAACGAAGTTAAAGAGTTGGCCAACCAAACGGCTAAGGCCACCGAAGATATTAGCCAGAAAATTCAAGTTATTCAATCTGACACTAAAAACGCTGTAGACGCAATGGATGAAATAACCAGAGTTATAAATGAGGTCAATGATATTTCGGGAACGATTGCCAGCGCCGTAGAGGAGCAGAGTGCTACCACGAATGAAATGAGCCGAAACGTGACCGAAGCCGCGAAAGGGGTGCAAGAAATCGCCCAGAATATTACGGGTGTGGCTCAGGCGGCTTCCGACACCAGCCAGGGGGCCATCGTTACAGAGCAAACGGCTCAGAAATTAACCCGAAATGCAGAAACCATAACAAACCTGGTTGCGAAGTTTAAATACAAAGATCCCAATATGAGTCTCATGGTCTGGAACGATTCATTCGCTACCCAAGTGGGCGATGTCGATACCCATCACAAAAGGTTGATTGAGCTTATTAACGAAATTTACAGAGGTATAATGCTGGAACAAGGTAAAGAAGTTGTCGACAGTAAACTGAATGAGTTAGTGAACTTTACTGTGATGCATTTTGGTTATGAGGAGAAGCTGTTTGATAAGTATGGCTATGAAGACTCTATATCTCATAAAGAAAAGCATAAGACTCTTCTTGGGCAAGTGGGGGATTTTGTCGGTCGCTATAAGGGAGGGGAGGATGTCAGCCATGAATTGCTAACTTTTCTGAAAAACTGGTTGATGAATCACATTCTCGGAGTCGATCAGAAATACGCGCCTTTTTTAAGAAGCAAGATGGGGGATTAAGATTGACCAGCTTGTGAAGCTCTTAACATTTTGAGGCAATATTTTTGGGAGGCTGTTGGTTCCCCTGTCCCGTATTGGTGGATGCATGATACAACTGCTCCCAGGCTTCAGCTAGCGGACTTAATATTTTGACGACGTCCTCCAGGGATTTTCGATCAGACTTGATATTCGCCAGGGTTAATTGGCTGAGCATGTATTGGTATAAAGATTCCAGGCGCAGCGCCACTTCGCCCCCTTTTTTTAAATCCAGAGCCAAAGAAAGTTCGTTGATGATATCGTGGGTTTTGTTGATATATTTTCCCTGCCCGGCGATATCGCCACTCTCGATGCTTTGGATAGCCATGGTGGAAAATTTAATGGCCCCTTCATACATCATGAGAATGAGGCGACCCTGACTGGAGGTCGAGATTTCGTTTTTGCGATACTGATTATGATATCTTGATGGAACCATTCTATTTTACTTTCCTGACTATTGGTTAACCGCCGCTAAATAAAGCTTTAATGCCGTCAATGGAGCTGTTAAAAGCGTCTTTTTGAGAATTTAACCTTCCCAGCGTAACTTCGAGATTAGTAAACTTTTCTCTCAGGTTTTCGTCAAAAAACACGAGCCGTTCTTCTAAATCTATAATGGTATCGTCGAAGTCCTGAATGGTTTCTGTCGCGGTATCGATTTCTGACTCCAAAGGCCCTTCCAGGGATGAGTCGGTCAGGTTGGCGAGAATGCGATTGGTGATTTCGGCGACTCCAGCGGTTATGGTGATTTTTCCGTAGCTCCCATCAGAAAGATCAGAAATTCTAAAATTCAATCCCTCAGAATCTGTTCCAGCGGCTCCTGCAAAAAAGTTCCCTGCTCCTGTCGCATCTACAAAGGTGCTGGACCCAGATGTGGCCAATTGTGGGACTCCGTTGGAAACCTGAATATCGTAGCCGCCTGGATTTGTTGCGCTGGTGAACCCGATAAAAGTGACAGCAGAACTAGTGGTACTGCCGTTACTGGAGAATAGATCGCTGACATTGCCAACACCCTGGGCCAGGGCATCGCTCAAGTCTCCATCATCAATGGAAATGGTTCCATCGCTGTTTGTGCGAATTCCGATTTGTGAAAGATAATTAAAGTCTCCAGATACTCCCACTACTCGATTGGAGATTGATTCGCGCAATGTCTGTTGCAGATTCTGGACTGTGAAGTTGGCAAACAAGACACTTGTTTCTCCAGTGTCTGTATTCAGAGACAATAAATCATTAAGATGTATCATCAATTCGTTGAAACCATCTACATAGTTCTGGATATTATCTTTAATCGTTTCGGTGTCAGAACTTAAAGTAACTGTCCCGGAACCGGCAGACTCCAATGTTAAAATTGTTCCGTCTATAACATCAGATATCACGTTACCGGATTTTGTGATGGCTACACCATCCAGTACAAAGTTTGCGTTTTGAGCGGTTTGGGTTTCGGTGAAGTTGACGAGATTTATTGATCCTGCGCCAAAGAGAAACCCGCTGATGCCAATGGTTACATCATTATCAACCCCCGATTTGGTGCCTGAAATCGCCAGGCGCACGGGATTAGTACTGCTACCATCGTTAATGAAACTGGCTTTTACATTTAGCCCGGAGTTATTGATAGCCAGGCGCAAGCCATCCAGCGTGTTGTTGGTGCTGTCGATGGTAATGGTGACGGAGGATGCACCGACACCTAAATTTAAGGTTCCCTGATCAAGAGAACTGGCGGTCGAGGCAAAGCCTTCTGAAACTAGTTTTGATTCTCGTGCCAGATTGTTGACCGTTAAAGAAAACGTCCCTGATGAGGCTTGGCTACTCGTGCTTAAACTTACTACCGAGTTTGAATCGAGAGAGTTATTGTTGGAAAAAAGCCCTTGGGTAGACAAAAACTCCGAATCTGTATTCAGGGTGTTGACAATACCTTTGAAAGTTTGTAGCCGGCCTTTCAGGTCCTGAAAGCTCAGTAGCTTAGATTCCTCGATAGACCGTTTGGCCTCGACAATATTAATGGGGGCACGCTGGAGGGCCACCAGATTGTCTATGATACCTCCGGTATCGAGGTTGGAGTTGATTCCAAAAATTGCGGTTTGAGCCACTTATGAGGACCTTTCCTAGGCAGTTAATTTGCAGCAAATGCACGAATGCTATCTAAAGATTTATCGGTCCATAAAAAAGCAAACTTTAATGATTTTAAAGTGTTAAATATTTTGACTCAGCGGGTCGGGTGGATTTGAAAAGAGACTGATAAAATGGGACTTAACCTCTTTAAATCTATGGATTTATAAAAAAACGTTGATTTAGAAAGCGAGAATGCTAAATTAAAGTCAATTTTCCTTAAAAATTATCAAAATTATGTCGGAACAATTAGGACTTTTCGGAGAAACTGAGGATCAGGAAGGCCCAAAACCTGTGGATTTGTCCTCAGGCCCCCGTGTCCAGTATTTTGACCTGGAAACGCAGAAAAGTGCTGAGGATGTCGGCGGTTGGGGGAATATCCATAAAATGGGGCTAGCTGTTGGAGTGGTTTGGGACAGCTTGGATCAGGAATTCTTCACTTACGAGGAAAAAGATGCCCGCCAATTAGTGGATAAGCTTCGGACTGCCGATCTGGCAGTGGGATTCAACATCATAGGTTTTGACTACACGGTTCTTCAACCCTATTCCGATTTTGACCTGCAAGAAATCAAAACTTTCGATATGCTGACAGATGTTAAAAAGCTGTTGGGTTTTCGTCTAAGCCTCAACCATTTGGCACAACATACGCTTAATGCAAAGAAATCGGCAGATGGGTTGGTCTCTCTTCAGTGGTATAAAGAAGGGAAGATCAACAAAATTATCCAGTATTGCAAGCAGGATGTAGAAATTACCCGGGATTTATTTCTGTTTGGCGAGAAAAATGGCTATGTGAATTACCAGAGTAGGTCGGGGAACCCCCTCCAGCTCGATGTCGATTGGAAAACCACAAAGTTGATCTGATTAATTCCAATATCAATAATCAGGTTTTTATTGTGTTGAGCAATTTTTCGATTATATCCGTGACCTTAATGTTTTCTGCCTCTGCTTTGAAGTTAAGGATGATGCGGTGCTCTAGAACCTGACGACACACAGATCGGACATCTTCGATAGTAGCGGCAAATCTGTTATCCATCAGTGCCTTGGCTTTTGCACCCAGAATCAGATATTGCGAGGCACGTGGTCCAGCCCCCCAGTCAATCCATTCTCGAACGAAATCCGGCGCGCTTCCATTTTGATTCGGTCGGGTACTTTGAACAAGTTCTACTGCATATTTGGCAACATGATCTGATACCGGAACCTGTGGCACCAGTGCCTGGAAATCCATGACCTGTTTAGCATTGAGCACTGGATTTAATTCCGGCAATTGTCCGGAGGTCGTGGATAAGGCAATATTAATTTCATTTTCCATACTGGGGTAGGAAACATTGATGATAAACATAAATCGATCTAATTGTGCTTCAGGCAGGGGGTAGGTCCCTTCGTGCTCAATGGGGTTCTGCGTGGCGAACACTAAAAAAGGTTGATCGAGAGTATAGGTATTTCCTCCAACCGTCACCTTTTTTTCCTGCATAGCCTGGAGCAAGGCTGCCTGGGTTTTGGGTGGCGTTCGGTTGACTTCATCCGCCAGTATAATATTGGAAAAGACCGGTCCCTTGATAAACTGGAAAACCCTTTTTCCGGTAGCGGGATCTTCGTGTAAAATTTCGGTGCCAGTAATATCCGATGGCATCAGGTCAGGAGTGAATTGGATACGGCTGAACTCAAGACTGAGAGCCTGGGAAAGAGTGTTGACGAGAAGGGTTTTTGCCAAACCCGGAACACCGACAAACAGGCAGTGGCCCTTGCAGAATAGGGCGATTAAAAGATCCTCTATTACCTCATCCTGCCCCACAATGGTTTTATGGATTTCCTGAACAACTTCGTTCTTGGCTTTTAAAAGTTCCTGCACCAGTTCCAAATCTTTCATCAAAAATCTCCTGGATCAATCTATATAGTTGAACTGTCGGGTTTGTAATTCTTTTTCCTTGACCAAACCTAATCTATCGTAAGCATGGATCAGTCGCATGTGTACGAAAGGATTGAAGGGATTTATGCGCACTGCTTTTTCAAAATAAACCCGAGCTGTTTGATATTCCTGATTGGAAAAATATAGTTCTCCCAAATTTGTGAGCGTTGTGTGGAAATTCGGGAAAAATGCCAAGCTTTCTTTTAATAGAGTCTCCGCTTCCTGGTATTTATGCGTCTGCATATAGGTCCCTGCTAGCTTATTATATAAAACAGGGGAATGGGTGGATGATTCATCCAGCGCTTTTTTATACTCAATGGTGGCGGCTTTAAAATGGTCTCTGGATTTAAGAATGTCACCCAGGAATGTAAGATTTCTAGCTGTCCGGGTTTTCAGCTGTTTATATTCTTTATTTTCCGGTTCCAGACCTTTCCTGTTTTTAAACTCAGTGGTTAAGACTTCGATTCCAGGTATATTTTTAAGGTCAAGCTTTTTGGCCCAGTTTTCCCAGCCTGTTTGAAATTTTTCTAAATTCTGATCCACATGCTTAATGAAGGTTTTCTCAAACTCCGCATTGGTAGCGAGGTCTTCAAGAATATTAGAGAAAATGTTGTGTCCCTTAATCGACACAAGATACTCCATCATAGAAGACACTTCAGCATAAGCCAGTTGAACATCCTCGGCATTTTTTAGTTTTGCGAGAGAGGGCATCATGTCTTCGAGTGGTACTCGGTAGTCATTTTTTAAAGCGTTGGAAAGTACCGTTTCCATGATGGGAGACAGGTATTGATTATCACCACGCCACTGGGTCTCCAGATATTTCGCAATGCCTTCATGCATCCAAAGTGGAAGGTGGTTGCGGCTTTTTTTTGTTAAAAGGTAATGTACGTATTCATGGCTCAAGGTATCCAGCCAGTTGAATCCCCGCACCAGGGAGCCGGGAGATATCATCATAATGCGGTTGTATTTGCAAAGGGCTACCGTTCCTGATGTGAGAATATCTTTGAGCGTCAAGGGTGAAATTTTTGAGAACGGTTTTCGGTCTGAATAAAACTCCACCAGTACCTTTTCTTCAGGATAATAATTTAAAATTTTTCCCAGGACCTGATATGAGGTCTCCAGTGCAATTTCTGCGTGATGAATCAGGACTTCGTCGGGTCCTTCCTCAAAGCGAAAGATAAAATGTTCCGTTTCTTTTGAGATGAAATTTTTTGCGGCCCTGCGTGTGGCATCGACATGACTTTTGAATTCCTGAACTTGTTTCAAATTGTCTCCGACCAGACGAAGAATCTTCCAGGAGCGTTCATAATTCCCTTTCATGAATTCAATGCGGGCTTGGAGGAAATGGGCGTCTCCAGAATCGGGAAATTCTTTTAAAAGCCGCTCTGAAAGCTTTTCTGCTCCGGTAATATCCCAGTCCTGCACGAGTTGATATACACGATAAATTTCATCGGGAGCCGTGAGAGAAGCGAAACTTTTTTCTGCTCCGAAAAAGAGCAGGGCGAGTAGCAATAAAAATTTCAGACTGTATTTGAATTCCAGCCTTTTCCAATTTTCAGAGGTTTTATGCGAATTTTTATTCACTGTACCAATTCCTTGTAATATTCATTCACCAGACGCTCATAACTTTTTGGCGTTTGCTTTTTCATTGCATCCAGAATTTCTTCACGGAAAGCCCGGGGAACTTTGTATTGATCCTCGGAGGGAAGAAGTACTTGCTCTTTTTGCATTCGAGGGGCGCCTCCACGTCTGGGATCCCTGCGGCGCCCTGTTCCAAGTTGGAGCGGCGTTTCTTTGGTGCCATGTTTAGACATTTGAGAACCAGAATTTTTGATTTCGTTTAAAAGATTCTTGGTTTGCTGAAGAGACTTCAAAGCCTTATTTTCTGAATCAATACCTCTTTGGACTTGTTGCGATTTCAAACGGTTTCCGGCGTTTTTCAGGTTCCTCTTTGCATCACCCATGTTTTGTGAAAGTGCGGGGGGAAGAAGAGGGTTTTCCTGATTCATCTTGTTGAATAAGTCCTTCATCTCATCGGCTTGCCGACTCATTGCATCTTCCTGCTTGGCAAGTTTGTTCAGTTTGTTTTTTTCCTTGTCAGTAAGAAGTGACTTGCTGTTCGTCTCAATAGAACGTTTCAGAGAACCTAGCTTTTTCGAAATTTCTGCGTTCAGTCTAGTGACTTCTTTAAGGTCGCCGTTTACCCGGTCTCCAATATCTTCCCTTTGGTTCCGGGTGGACCGCATATTTCCCTGCCACTTGAATATTTCAGGGTAAGTACTTTTGAAGAGAAGGTTGAACTCATTTAAATCGTTCAGTTCAGTTAACTCGTTTAGGGTTTTATATTTTTTCTTAATCTGGGGGAGGCTTTCCTTGAACTCTTGAAAACTTCGGGTTCGAAGGTTGTCCATTTCAATAACGGTTTTGGATAATTGTCTGCGAGCTTCATTCAACTTTTTGAAATTATTTCCCAAATCTTCATTTAAACTGGAATCGATGGTTTTTTGACTCAGAGATTTTATTTTTTGCCGGGTTTTCGCTTCCTCTTGCATCAGTTCACGCGTTTTAATCATGGCTCTGTGATCATCCAGGTAACTTGAATTTTCTTCCAGAAGACTTTGGATGGCCTGCACATCTTTTTTCAATTCATCAAAGAAATTCTTTATTAATGAATCAAATTGCTTGGCTTGGTTTTGTCGTAGTTTCTGGTTTATTTTCGAAGTTTCCTGAAGGACCTCTTTTTGTTTTTTCTCCAGAACTTCAAGTTTTGCCATAGATTCATTGATCTGCTCCATGACCTGGTTGTCGATCATTGAATCCATGGATGCTTGCGCTTGATCCAGCTGATTAGCCAATTTCCTCATGTCTTCAGCAAACTTTTTGAGTTCTTTCAGGGCTTCATCCATTTTGCCCTGGCTGGCAAGGTTCTTTATTTTTTCCAGCGAAGCCAGGGTCTCTTCAAGGTTCATATTTTCATTGGCTTTGGAATTTAGAAACTCATCCGGCCCAGATTGATTTTGCTGGGAAAGCTTATCCATCATTTGTTGCAGGGTTTGTTGGATTTTATCTAGTTGAGCTTTTAGTTGATGAGGGGTCAGTGAGGCTTTTTTATCACGGATATTCTCAAATTCATCTTGCAGGGCTTCCGTTAGTTTAGACAATTGGTTTTCAAGGTCCATGACCTGATCCATTTTCTGACGATTGGTCATTTTAATCAGGTATAGGATGTTTTGTTCCAGGTGAGTGACCATTTTGCCATTGAGAGTCTCGACAGAACCCAAAGTGAAACTAACCGGTGTGGGTTTTAAAATCGTTTTCTGCAGTTTGTTGATGGTGTCAATCTGCTCTTCCCGAAGGCTGGTCAATCCCCTAATGATGTTGCTTAAAAGAGTGATGTAGGACCGGGGGAAATTATCAAACTCCTTGGCTTGTTCTTTAATGCGTTGGGCAAGACCTATGATGTCAATCAGGGCATCCGCATGGGAGGAAAGAAGTTTTTTCCCATGCATTGTGGTGGGGGTGGTGGTTTTTAGGATTTCTCCTTCAACAAGTCCATTTGCCAGCAAGGCAATCATTTTTTCAGACAACTCTTCCTGCAGGCGCAACAGGTTTTCGCGCTCTTTCCTGCTATCAAAAACAGTGAAACGGTAAATTTCTGATTGTCCGGTATTGGGGCCCCTGACGTTATCGTTATCCTTGACTTCTAAAAAATACTGGACTTCATCTCCCGGTTGAAGGTTTTCCAGGGAAAGGTTCCAACTGAAATTCCCCGTTGAGTCTTTTTCCGATTGCTTAAAGTGTTTAATTTTTTTCTTCAGAGTAATGTCGTTGATCTGCGCGATAAGATCAATTTGCCGAATTCCAAAATCATCATGGGTCTCATAAAACATTTGCACTGTATCAGTTTCATAAAAGACTGGCTTGGGATTGGCGGGAAATAATATTACTTGAGGTGACTTGTCCTGTTCGAGCTCAATGGGATATTTTTTTTCCAAAAGGAAAACTTTTCCATCAGGCTGTTTTACTTTAAATTGGTAGTAACCTTTTTCTCGCAGTATTAACGATCCTTCCAGCCTTTTGGAATTTTTCAGTTCCATAATAAATTGATCCCGATTATTCACCACCAGCTCTGCTCTATCGACAGGGTGATTGCTGTTACCTGTGATTTTAACTTCTGTTCCGGGCAAAGCCTTGATGGAACCCTCTGATGGCATGATAATTTTTCTTTTTAATTGCGTGTAGGAGGGATACTCAAAAGTCAGGGATAAATCGGTAATGCTGTAATCCAGCTGATTGACAGCATGTTTTGGTTTCTTCTTGTTAGCATTTGGAATGGATGAGTTTTGGGCCAGCTCCTGTGAACCGATCTGATCCCAGAAATTGGGCAATGTCAGGCTAACGGTGATTAATGCGAATAGGGTCACAAGGCACAAGTTGCGGGCGGGGCCCACTTTTTTGCAGGTGATTACCGAATCCGGATCGAGGTTCTGAATTGCAGTTTGAGTGCGTTGGAGATGTTCCTGGATGAACGAAAGCGAAAATAGCGGTTTGTTTTCTTGTTGTTTGGTTAAGTAACGTTGCAATTGTGAAGCATTGATCAGGGAATTGTTCAGCTCGGGGTATTTTTTTTCTGCCAGAAGCGCGGCTTGGTCCCGGTTTATTCTGGAAAACCAGCGGGTGGTGTAGAGGCGCCAGGCAAGTAAAACGAGAGCCAATCCTGAAAATCCATAGCTCAATACAGGGTCTTGGAAATAAAAATACAAGCCCGATACCAGAGCACACCCGGCAACAACCGTTAGTAAAGAATAGGTAAGCTGTAGGAATAGAACCCGATTCCATTTGGTCTGAACCCGGTCGAGAAAATTGTGAATTTTTGAATAGGATTCCATAGATCACTGGGAATAATTCAACACCCTTCTATTTTAGAGCACCCGAGTTGTGAATCCCAATGAATAAACCGGGATTTTATGAGCGCTGTTTAGGTAGGTGGGTAGGGTTCCTTTGGATATAATACTTAGATCCTACTCTGGACAGGTCGTACAAAAAGGCTTATATTTAAGTATAAGTAACCGATGAGACTATTATGAAAATTTTTTCACAAAACAAAAAGCGCTTGCTAGTAGCATTCTTGCTGGCGGTTGGTTTATTATTCAGTTCTTCTTTTTCCATAGCGATGCCGCTTTATATGGATGATTGTAGGGTGAAAACTGTTTGTGAAAAATGTTGTCTTATCAGTGTGCCTGAGCTTTCAGGCCTGAAGTATGAGTACTCCTTTTCAGCCTGCCCGGGCAACGCCTTGGTATCTAAGGTTGATCCGGTTCCCTTGCCTTTCGAGCATCCTCCGCAATAACTTTTCCATTTTGTTCTAGTTGTTCCATCCTCTTGTTAGCCTGAATCGGCTAAATTTTGATCCTTTGCTGGTATTGAGGATGGAGAAACATTAACTCCGCATATTTGGAAGAGACGGTTATGAAATCCATTCGTACATTTATATGTCTGGCAATGCTGATGATGGTGTTTCCAGGTTCAGGTAGCACGCAGGAAAATCCGTTTAAATTGGTTCTACAGGGTTTTATCGAGACAGCATTGAAAAATAACCCTGAGTTAAAAGCGTTTCAACATCGAATCAAAGCGGCCCAGGAAGTTCCTTCTCAGGCGAGTTCTCTGGACGACCCCATTCTAGAATTTCAGTTGAAGAATATGCCGGTCAATACGTTTGATTTGTCTCAGGAGTCGGCAACCCAAAAACAGTTTACGCTATCCCAAAAATTACCCTATCCCGGGAAACGGGGACTGAAGTCGGAAATCGCTGAAAAAAATATAGACATTACCCAGCAGGACCTGCAAGAAGCAAAACTTACCATCACCCGTGATGTGAAATTGGCCTTCTATGAATTATGTTTTGTTTTGTCAGCAATGACTATCACAAAAGAAAACAAAACGCTTTTAGAGCAGTTTGTCTTGATTACCGAGTCAAAATATTCAGTAGGGAAAGGCCTGCAACAAGATGTTCTCAAAGCTCAGGTGGAACTCAGCAAAATCATGGAGCGACTGATTGAACTGGAAAAACTGGAGGGGATTGAAAAGGCCAAGCTGAATTCGCTGATGAACCTTTTGCCTCAGGAGGCTCTGACGATCCTGCATGGTATTGCCAAAACTGATTTTAATTACACCGTGCAGAAACTCCAGGACATCGCGGAGGAGCACCGCCCTTTGCTGTCCAAAATTCGTTCACTCAAAGCACGTTATGGAATATCGAAGAAACTGGCTGAGAAGGAATATTATCCTGATTTCAATATCGGATTTAAATACAGCCAAAGAGAAGGGACTCGCCTCATAGATCGTCCGGATTTAGTTTCAGCTTTTGTCGGGATCAATATTCCTATCTGGTACAAGACCAAACAGTCGCATCGTGTTTCAGAAACGGCTTACAAGGTTGAAATGGCCGGTGAGACTTATAACAAGGCAAAAAACCAAATCTTTCTGAAAATCAAGGAGCTGGTTGACAGGGAACGCCAGGGAATCAAAACCCTGCAGTTGATTGAGCAGGGAATTCTTCCCCAGGCACGGCAGTCTCTAGAATCGGCGCTCGCTGGTTACACCGTGGATAAATTAGACTTCCTGACTCTTTTGAATAATCAGGTGACATTGTTCAATTGGCAGATCAAGTATCACCGTGAGCTGACGGATTATGAAAAAAACCTGGCGATGATTGAACAAAGTGCCGGGAAGAATTTGTTTAACTAGATCGGCTATTAAAATGAAAAGAGTGATGAACGAAACCAATAATGAAAATAAGGATATTTTGTTTCCGTTAGAGTCTATGGAACAAAAAGCCATGCTGAGAAAGAAAGCCGGGTTGAGTGCTCTGCGAGTCTTTTTGCTTTGCGCTTTGTTGGCGGGAGCCTTTCTTTTAGGCTTTGGAACCAGGCCGGAAGTGATGTCCCAATGGGTGGAAGAGGGCAGGGAATGGGTGCAGGTCGGGATTAAAGAAATAAAGCCCATCGCCAACAGGATGTATGGGAAAACCGTGGCAATAGTGGACGAGGTCCATTCCTCGACGGCCAAGCCGATATTGCATAGCAATGCGGCGGTGAAAAAGGAACCGGGTAGGAAAATCAAACACTGGAAGGCTCCGATGACTCCAGGTTTTATCTCCGACCGTCCTGGTAAAAGTCCGATGGGAATGGCTTTAGTTCCGGTCTATGAGGATGAAGCGGCAGGGGGAGTTTCTATTAACCCCACCATGGTGCAAAATATTGGGGTTAAAACAGACGTTGTGAAAAAAAGATCCCTGAGCCGGAAAATAAAAACCATCGGCAGACTGACTTCCGATGAACGGTTGATCCACCATATTCACACCAAATACGGCGGATGGATCGAAAAAATGTATGTCGACTTTACCGGCCAGGAAATAAATAAGAATGATGTTCTCCTGGAAATTTACAGTCCTGAACTGGTCACTACGCAGGAAGAATTGATTCTGGCCATGAAATATGAAGAGTCCCTCAAAGACAGTGTTTTCCCCGAGATCAGGCTAGGGGCCAAAAGACTGGTCGATTCCACTCTCAAACGCCTGCAATTATTTGATGTGCCAGAGCATCAGATTGGAGCATTGGTTAAAAATCGAAAAGTCAGCAAAACCATGCATATTCATTCTCCGGTCAAGGGGTTTGTCGTCAAGAAAAATGCTCTTCACGGTATGCATGTCCAACCTGGAATGAATTTATATATGATTGCCGATCTCTCGAATATCTGGGTCATTGCTGATATTTATGAGTATGAGGTTCCCTGGGTCAAGCTGGGTCAGGAAGCGGAGATGAACCTTTCCTATTTCCCGGGAAAAAAATTCAAAGGGAAAGTGACCTTTATCGACCCGATACTGGACTCCAAATCGCGCACTTTAAAAGTACGTATGGAGTTCCCCAACCTAGAAGGTGAATTGAAACCGGAAATGTATGCCAACGTTACCTTTAAATCTGAAGTGGCTCGGGAAGAAATGACTATTCCTGAGGAAGCCGTAATTTATGCGGGGGATAAAACCACGACTATTGTCCAAAATTCTTCCGGTACTTTTGATTCGCGAGAGCTGACCCTTGGAGTTAAAACCCAAGGCTATGTTCAGGTATTGAAGGGGCTGAAAGAAGGAGAAAAAGTGGTGACCTCCTCAGCTTTTCTGATCGATTCTGAAAGTCGGCTTAAAGAGGCAATAAATAAACTGGAAGAGAAAAAGGTGGAAATAAAGATACCTGCAAAAATAAGCGAAAACATGGAACTTATTTTGAAAGAGAAGCAGGGCGGCCTTTAAGCGGAAGAACATTATGATAAAAAACATTATCGGGTTTTCTCTAAAAAACCGTTTCCTGGTGCTTTTTGCTACAGTTTTTGTGATTGCGTGGGGCAGTTACTCCCTGAGTCGTACGCCTTTGGATGCCATCCCGGATTTGAGTGATGTTCAGGTTATCATTTTCACCAAGTTTCCCGGTCAGGCTCCTCAAATTGTAGAAGATCAAATTACTTACCCTTTGACGACTGCAATGCTTTCGGTTCCCTACGCGAAGGTCGTGCGGGGTTACTCCTTTTTCGGGTTATCGTTCGTTTATATTATTTTTGAAGATGGCACGGATATGTATTGGGCCAGAAGTCGGGTTCTGGAACAGTTGAATTTTGCATCCGGGCGCTTGCCTCCCAATATCAGTCCGACATTAGGTCCTGATGCCACAGGAGTAGGCTGGGTTTTTGAATACGCGCTGGTGGATAACACCGGAACCTATGATTTGTCCGAATTGCGCTCCATTCAGGACTGGTATCTCAGGTATGAATTGCAAACCGTTCCGGGTGTTTCAGAAGTTGCAAGCATCGGCGGTTATGTCAGGCAGTATCAGGTTGAGGTCGATCCTAATAAATTGGCGGCCTATAACCTTCCTTTGCACAAAGTCGTGATGGCGATCAAGCGCAGTAATAATGATGTGGGCGGACGTTTGCTGGAAATGGCTGAGACGGAATTCATGGTTCGTGGCCTGGGCTATATCAAGAACTTGGAGGACCTCAAGAACATATCGTTGGGGGTGGATGAAAAAGGGACACCTGTTTTGGTAAGGGATATTGCCCGTGTCCGGTTGGGACCCGAACTTAGACGGGGAATCGTGGACTTGAATGGCGAAGGTGAAGTGGTGGGTGGTGTTGTCATTCAGCGATTTGGTGAAAATGCTTTGCAAGTTATCCAGAATGTCAAAAAGAAATTAGAGTCCTTAAAGGCTGGACTGCCAAAGGGTGTTGAAATCGTTCCGGTGTACGACCGCTCGGGACTGATTGAGCGAGCTGTTGATAATTTGAAAGAGAAATTGATCGAAGAGGTGTTGGCTGTTTCTGCCATATGCATTTTATTTTTGTTGCACATACGGTCGGCACTGGTCGCTATTGTGGTAATTCCTTTGAGTGTTTTGATGGCCTTCATCATCATGAACCTGCAGGGATTGAACGCCAATATCATGTCACTGGGAGGAATAGCTATTGCCATCGGTGCGTTGATTGATGGCGCGATTGTCATGATAGAAAATGCCCACAAGCATTTGGCGAAAGACAAAGGCAAAAAGAATCATTGGCAGATCATTTACGAAGCAGCAACGGAAGTGGGGCCGGCTCTGTTTTTTAGTTTGCTCATCATGACAACTGCGTTTCTTCCGGTGTTTACGCTTCAGGCTCAGGAGGGCCGTCTTTTCACTCCCATGGCCTTCACCTGGACCTATTCACTGCTTTCCGCGGCCTTGCTGGCTATCACCCTGGTTCCGGTGTTGATGGGATACTTTATTCGGGGACGAATACTTCCAGAAAAATATAATCCGCTCAACCTCTTGTTCGCCTGGTTATTCAAGCCGATCATATGGCTTGCTCTCAGGCTAAAGCTGCCTGTCATCATAGCCGCCCTTGTGTTAACTGCGGCAACATGGATTCCTCTGGAGCGGCTAGGCTCTGAGTTCATGCCTCCTTTAAATGAAGGAGATGTGCTGTACATGCCAAACACTCTGCCGGGAATTTCCATCACCAAGGCGAAAGAACTTCTGCAACAAACAGACAAAATCATCAAGACCTTTCCAGAGGTACATCATGTTTTCGGGAAAATAGGACGCGCGGAAACAGCTACCGATACCGCTCCTCTTAGCATGCTGGAAACAAGCATCACCATGAAACCGAGAGTGGAATGGCGGGAAGGCATGACCCACAAAAAGTTGGTTGAGGAAATGGATGCGGCTTTAAAAATTCCGGGTGTGACCAATATCTGGACCATGCCGATCAAAAATCGTATCGATATGTTGTCCACGGGGATCAAGACCCCTGTGGGTATTAAAATCTCTGGAAATGATTTAAGTGTGTTGGAAAAATTGGGAAAGGAAGTGGAGATACTTATAAAGAATGTTCCGGGAACTATGAGTGTTTTTTCCGAGCGGGTTGTGGGTGGAAATTATTTTGATTTTGAAATTAACAGAGAAGAGGCCTCTCGTTATGGACTTTCGGTAGGTGATATCCAGGATGTTATCCAGACCGCCATCGGCGGTATGAACGTATCGACCGTTATCCAGGGGCTGGAACGTTATCCGATAAACGTGCGCTATCCCAGCGGACTTAGGGATGATTGGGATGAATTGCAGAGAGTGCTGATTCCCACACCGGGCGGGGAGCATATTCCCATGGCACAGGTGGCTAAAATATCCATTAAGAAAGGTCCTCCCGTTATCAAAACTGAAAATGCCCGGCTCAACGCCTGGGTCTATATCGATTTGAAGGATATCGATATTGGAACCTATGTTGAAAATGCGAAGCGCATACTGAACGAAAAGCTCACACTGCCTCCGGGCTATTCCTTGATATGGAGTGGTCAGTTTGAATATATGGAACGGGCCAAGGAACGATTGAAATTAGTGGTGCCTCTGACGCTGGTGATTATTTTTGTGTTGCTGTATCTAAATTTTCAGCACCTTGCAGAAACAATCCTTGTGATGCTTTCATTGCCACTTGCTCTGATAGGAGGGGTTTGGGTTCTCTATTACCTTCAATATGAACTAAGTGTTGCGGTTGCCGTAGGGTTTATTGCGCTTGCGGGAGTGGCTGCGGAAATTGGTGTTTTGATTTTAGTTTATTGCAACCAGGAATTTGAAAATCGCTTGGCAAATGGAAGTATCCAGAAAAATAGTGATGTCCTGAAAGTAGTTTTCGATGGAACGTCTTCCAGAATTCGACCGATCATGATGACCGTGATTTCAACCATCGGCGGATTGATTCCGATCATGATAGGAACTGGAACCGGCACGGAAGTTATGAAACGAATTGCCGCTCCGATGGTTGGTGGAATGGTGTCGGCAACATTATTGAACCTGATTGTCCTTCCGGCGCTTTACGCTATGGTTCTCCAGTTTCGCTTTTCCCAAAGAGGACCGGTCATCGAAAACGGTTATTCAGACAAGCGGGAATTAACTCCTACCCCTTAGCCGGGGTTCAGGTGTCTTTTCCTTTACTACGGAACGAATCGAACAATTCAATGGGAATCGGGATATAGGTATGCGTTCCGTCACTGGACGAAAGATCCAGCATGGTTTGAAAAAAACGTAACTGCAGGGCAGGGGGGTGTGCTCCGATCAGGTCTGCAGCGTCACAGGTTTTTTGTGCCGCTTCAAATTCACCTTGAGCATTGATGACTTTGGCCCGCCTTTCACGCTCGGCTTCTGCCTGCTTCGCCAGGGCACGTTGCATTTCTTGTGGCAGATCAACATTTTTGACTTCTACATTGGCGACTTTAACTCCCCACGGCTCGGTTTGTTCATCAATGACTCTTTGCAGATGACTGTTGATTTCTTCACGGTTGGACAAGAGATCGTCCAGTGTACTTTGGCCTAAAATACTTCGTAAAGTCGTTTGCGATAGCTGAGAAGTCGCGTACAGGTAATCTTCTACTTCGATAATGGCTTTTTGGGAATCGAGAACGCGGAAATAAAGCACTGCGTTAACCTTTACCGTCACGTTGTCCTTGGTAATGATATCCTGAGGGGGAACATCCATGACCACAGTACGCAAGCTTACCTTGACCATTTTTTGAACACCGGGAACGACCATGATGATTCCTGGACCTTTAACTTTCCAGAATCTTCCGAATAGAAAAATCACGCCTCTTTCGTATTCGCGCAATACTTTGAAAGTGCTAAAAAGCAGGACGGCGAGCAATATTAGGACAGTAATCATTGCATCCATAACGGGTCTCCCAAAAATTTCAAGTGTTACCTCAATAATAGCAACTTTTATGCTCCAAGTCCTATTTATCAGCAGACGGAGAGCTTATGTTGGCAAGTTGGTCCTGATATAAAGGAGTCATTGAGTCAGCTTTTGCATGAATACGCCAGTTGAATGAGGGGCGAATGAAAATTTAGGTTATAATAAATAAAATCACAAACTTAAACTGGCTAACCATTTTTCTTTGGCTGGAAAACTTTATTTAATTTCCCAACCGTGCATTTTCAATGAATTTTGAGTCCTACAATCCGGGGAAATTTTACGATGAATTTTTTTCTAAACCTGGTATACCCAGAGCAGAAGTTAAAAAGTTGATCGATCGGGTCAATTCCTTTCCAGATACAGAACTGACTAATAGACAGAAAGCTGCTGAAGCGGCATTCATGCAGATGGGAATAACCTTTGGGGTTTATGGTGATCAAAAAGGGTTGGAAAAAATATTTCCCTTCGACATCATTCCACGGATCATCAATGCCCAAGACTGGAACTTGATTGAGAGAGGAGTAACGCAAAGGGTTTATGCGCTCAATAAGTTCATTCATGATGTTTATAACGAGCAAAAGATAATTAAAGATGGAGTGATTTCCAAAGAAATCATCCTTTCTTCTGTGGCTTACCGTAAAGAATGCCTTGGGTTGAAACCTCCGAAAGGAATTTGGTGCCACATAAGTGGAATCGATTTGGTCCGTGATGAAAATGGGCAATTTTATGTTCTAGAAGATAACCTGCGTTGCCCTTCTGGTGTTTCCTACGTATTGGGCAACCGTAGGGTCATGAAACATACTCTCCCAGTTGTTTTCGAATCCTTGCCGATCCGACCGGTTGATGACTATTCCAATCGTCTTGCCGACACACTTCGAAACCTGATTCCCGAATCCATTTTAAAACCGAACATCGTAATTCTTACTCCCGGCATATACAACTCCGCTTATTTTGAGCATTCTTTCCTGGCTCAACAAATGGGTGAGGAACTGGTTGAGGGTCGGGATCTGGTAGTGATGGATGATTTTGTTTATATGAGGACTACAAAAGGTTTTGAAAGGGTCGATGCCATTTATAGACGCATAGACGATGACTTTCTGGACCCGACCGTATTCAACCCGGATTCGTTACTGGGGGTACCGGGGCTCATGCAGTCCTACCGTTCGGGAAAAGTAGCATTAGCTAATGCGCCAGGGACTGGCATAGCAGACGATAAGGCAATTTATTCATTTGTTCCGGAGATCATTAAATATTATACCGGCGAGGACGCAATCCTTCCCAATGTTCCTACCTTTCTATGTGGTGATGAGAAATCTCGTAAGCATGTCATCGAAAATATTGAAAACTTTGTAGTGAAAACCACTCACGGCTCCGGAGGATACGGGATGTTAATCGGGCCCTATTCTACTAAAGAACAGCAGCAGAAGATGATCGAAAATATCATGCAGGATCCGCGCAATTATATTGGTCAACCGGTCATTCAGCTTTCTCGCGTTCCTGTAATCGTAAAAGATCGTTTTGAAGGACGGCATATCGATCTTCGTCCTTATATCTTATATGGGGAAGATATTAATGTTCTCCCTGGAGGTTTGACCCGAGTTGCCCTGGAAAAGGACTCGCTTGTCGTAAACTCCTCTCAGGGCGGAGGAAGTAAAGACACCTGGGTTCTGGCAGAGGGCTCCAAATAAATTATGATAGGCAAGGGATTATGCTAAGTCGAGTCGCTAATTCAATTTTCTGGATGAGTCGCTATTTGGAACGGGTGGAGAATGCTGCCCGACTCATAGAAACTCAGTTGCATATGCTTCTGGACCTGCCTTCGTTAAGAGAAGACCCCAATGCATGGAAACCACTGGTGGATATCACGGGTGATGGGGATTATTTTTCCGAAAAGCTGGGCGATCCCACCAGAGAAAATGTAATGTTCTTTCACACCTTTGATGACGATTACCCGCACTCTATTAAATCCTGTTTGACCGCTGCTCGGGAAAACGCCCGGTCTGTAAGAGAGGTGATCCCTTCCGAAATCTGGGAAATGATCAACAAACTTTATTTGGACGTTGCTGGCATGGGAACCAGTTTGAAAGCTTTTACAAACCCGCATAAATTTTATTCAGATATCAAAATGGCGAGCCACTTGATTATAGGAATCGCCTACACAACCATGTCTCGGGGTGAGGCCTGGCATTTTGCGCAATTAGGTCGATATCTTGAAAGAGCTGACAAAACATCGCGAATTCTCGATGTTAAATATTTCATTATGCTTCCAAGGTTGGATTACGTGGGTTCTTCGATGGACAATGTTCTATGGTCTGCGCTTTTGAAATCTACAAACTCCTTCGAAATGTACAGAAAAAGATTCAACCTGATCAGCCCACAGAATATCGTCGACTTCCTGATTTTTGACCGGGAATTTCCTCGGTCGATAATTTATTGTGTCAGTCACGCGGAACAGTCATTGTTTCGGATCACGGGTACACCGGTAGGTGCTTTCAATAATGAGTTGGAAAGGCAATGTGGAAAACTTTCCGGCAAACTCAATTACTCCAACGTGAGCGAAGTCATGTCCATCGGGCTACATGAATTCCTGGATGGTATCCAATCCGACGTAAATAATCTCGATAATGCGGTTTTTGAAAACTTTTTTGCCATCAAGAAAGTGACAGATTCCAATCGCGCCGGATTTCAAATTCAATGAATTTGGAGGCGGGCACTTAGAATCTGTTGGGGATGGGCTTTCAATTGAAGCGAGGTTAATGTAGAATAAAAAATCTTCTAATATTTTGTAATTTATAGCCTTATGGGAATTCAGATCGCGCTGTATCATTTGACTCGGTATCGATACGATAAGCCGATTCAGCTTGGTCCGCAAACCATTCGTTTGCGACCCGCTCCTCATACGCGAGCTCCCGTTCAATCCTATTCTTTAAAAGTTTCCCCTAAAAAACATTTCCTCAATTGGCAACAGGACCCTTTTGGGAATTTTCTGGCGCGCGTCATATTTCCTGAAAAAATCAAGGCACTCCAGATTGAGGTGGATATTGTCGTCGATATCCGTGCTTTCAATCCGTTTGATTTCTTTTTAGAGGATTACGCGCAAGAGTTCCCTTTCAAATATGAATCCTGGTTGGCAGATGAGTTGGAACCTTATTTGGAGGTAAAAGAAAGCGGGCCGCTTCTCAAACAGTTTCTTAAAGAATTGCCTGAAAAGGAAAAGACTACCAATGAATTTTTGGTCAATACCAACCAGGCGCTGAACGAATATTTAAAATATATCATTCGTATGGAACCGGGAATCCAAACTTGTGAGGAAACGCTTAAACTGAGATCTGGATCGTGCCGGGATATGGCGTGGCTCTTATGCCAAATATTTCGCCACCACGGTTTGGCCACGCGTTTTGCCTCAGGTTATCTGGCTCAGCTAAAAGCTGATGTCGAAAACCTTGACGGACCGCCGGGCCCACAGAAAGACATCACAGACCTGCATGCCTGGACTGAAGTCTATTTACCTGGAGCAGGGTGGGTGGGGCTCGACCCAACCTCCGGAAACTTTGCCGCCGAAGGTCATATCCCCTTATGTTGCACCCCCAACCCATCTAGTGCAGCACCCATTGCTGGAACTATGGAAGCTTGCGAATCAACAATGGATTTTGAAATGTCCATCCTTCGCATTGAAGAAGATCACCGAGCGACCAAGCCCTACACTGAGAAGCAGTGGGACGAAATCAATGCCTTGGGTCAAAAGGTTGAGGGTGATTTGCAGACCCATGATGTGCGTCTTACGATGGGTGGAGAACCCACGTTTGTTTCGGTTGATGATCGCGAAAGTGCTGAATGGAAGATCGCGGCTTTAGGCGAGAAGAAAAAGGAACGTGGCTCTGACATGCTTTTAAGGTTAAAAGACCGTTTTGCTCCAGGTGGATTGCTGTTTCACGGTCAGGGAAAATGGTATCCGGGAGAAATGTTGCCGCGTTGGTCGTTTAATTGTTACTGGCCGAAAGATGGTAAGCATATCTGGGAAGACGACGCTCTTCTTGCTGAATCCTGCAAAGATTACGGCCACGATGTCAAAACCGCAGAACGGTTTATGACTTGCTTAGCCGAATCCTTGAACCTTCCCTGTGATGCAATTTTGCCCGCTAGAGAGGATGCGGCATATTATCTCTGGAAAGAGAATCGTTTGCCCATCGAGGGCGACATCTATAAAACAGATTTGTTTGAAAAGACCGAAAGAAAACGCCTGCAAAAAATGCTGAATAGCCATCTCGGTGATCCGGTAGGTTTTGTGTTACCTCTGACTTATTCCCAAAAGAAAAATAAATGGATCAGCAACTTTTGGAAATTCCGTTCGGGTCATCTCATTCTGGCTATTGGTGATTCTCCAATAGGATTGCGCTTGCCATTGAACAGTTTGCCTTTTTTGTCGGAGACGGAAGAAGAAACTTTTGCAAAGAGAAGTCCTTTCCAGCAAATGGGCGAGTTGCAAACTATAGAGTACCGTTTTGCAGGTTTAACTCCGGAGGAAGCAAAAGCTGAAAGCGCTAAGTCCTTCGAGAAAGACCCCACGGGCACAGTTCGACATGCGCTATGCGCTGAGAGTCGGGAAGGCAAGTTGCATTTGTTTTTACCTCCTATCTCGCATATCGAGCATTTTTTGGAATTGGTGAGGAATATTGAGAATGTTGCCAAGCATCTAGGCATCCCCGTTATTTTGGAGGGATACAGTCCTCCAAGCGACCATAGGATTCAGAACTTCAAGGTCACGCCCGATCCCGGAGTTTTAGAAATCAATATGCAACCTGCCGAAAGTTGGGACGAGTTGGTTGACATCACCCAAACAATTTACAAAGAAGCTCGTATGGCACGGCTCACCCCCGAGAAATTTCAACCTGATGGACGTCGAACGGGCTCTGGGGGAGGACATCACCTTGTCACGGGGGCGGCCATTCCAGAAGACAGTCCTTATTTGCGGCGTCCTGATTTGCTAAAAAGTTTAATACTTTTTTGGCAAAACCACCCGTCGTTGTCCTACTTTTTCTCTTCTCAGTTCATTGGCCCAACGAGCCAGGCTCCTCGCATAGACGAAGCGCGGCACGAATCGCTTTATGAACTTGATATCGCCTTTGACCAAATTTCCGAAAAAGAAGAAGTACCTCTTTGGCTGGTAGACCGATTGTTTCGTAACTTGCTTACGGACCTTACGGGCAATACCCATCGAGCTGAGTTTTGCATCGATAAACTCTACAGTCCTGACAGCGACACGGGGCGGTTGGGTCTATTAGAAATGCGTGGCTTTGAAATGGCACCTCATCCTCAGATGAGTCTTCTCATGACCCTTTTGGTGCGGGCATGCATCGCCTGTTTTTGGAAAACGCCCTACAACCATAAACTGATTCGTTGGGGAACCCGGTTGCACGATCAGTTCATGCTTCCTCAACGGCTTTGGGAGGACTTAGCCGATGTGGTCCAGTTTTTGAATTCAAATGGATATTCTTTTCAGTTGGACTGGTTCCGGCCATTTTTAGAATTCAGATTCCCCAAATACGGATCGACTCAAATAGGTCCTGTCAAACTGGAATTAAGACTGGCTCTTGAAGCGTGGAATGTCATGGGGGAAGAGCTTTATCAGGGTGCCGTGAGCCGGGGTGTGGACGCAGCGGTGGAACGGCTGCAAGTTAAAATTGAAGGGTTTATTGATTCCCGTTATGTGGTTACCTGTAATGGTCGCCGACTTCCTCTGAAACCCACTTCCGAAAATGGGACATTCATTGCTGGTGTCAGGTTTAAAGCATGGCCGACTCCATCCGGCTTGCATCCGACCCTTCCGGTAAATTCGCCGCTAGTTTTTGATGTCATCGATCTTCGCTATAACCGTTCTATTGGAGGCTGTACCTATCATGTCGAGCATCAGGGTGGGCGTAATGAGGAAGACCTGCCGATGAACGAGCAGGCAGCCGAAGGTCGATGTCTTTCCCGCTTCCAGGAAATGGGTCATTCGCCAGATAAATGTAAGATCCCCCTCACCGAGATTAATCCAGAGTTTCCTCACACGTTAGATCTTAGAAAAAAAGGTCCTTAAGATGGCGGAATCTGGACGGTATGTGACCTAAGGGGCGTCATCCGATAGCAGAAATATTCGTCTCAGGGTTGGGGTAATTCTCACCATCTTGGGCTATTATATTGAAACTACACGGGTAATTTTTAATGGCCCAAATTTGTGCTAGTTATTTTAAAATAAAGGCTGTAGAAGTAGAAGGATCGTAGTAAGCGTTTTTAATTTTTAGCAAAGGATTCACACGCGATATGCCCGGAGAAATTCTAGCGCTTAATTTTGATTGTATGGGTTCCCCTTCCATCAAGCTCAAGACAGGTGAAGATTCCAAGACCCTCAAAACCCCGGGTTGGGGATTTGGCTGGTATCCCAATGACGACTATGCGGCCTCCATCATCAAGGATGCCATGGCCAATGATACCCAGACCTTGTTGAACGCACTTCAGGATGGGACCAGTTTTCGTTCCACCAGTTTTATGTGCAAGGTGAAAGGGGCGGGCCAGGAATTTACTCAGCACGACACGCAGCCGTTCCGGCGCAGTTTTGGTGGCTATGACTGGCTTTTTCTGCATAACGGTCGGTTGGACCGGGCCGCCTTGAATGATCTTCATATAGATCCGTCTGATCTTTTAGAGCCTGTGGGGAAAACCGATTCTGAGTTGGCGTTCTGTTACTTGTTGGGAAAACTTCTGGCATGTTCCGCGAAAGGATTGACCGACATCAGCGGCAGTGAACTTCTAACGTGGATGGAGGAGTTGGACGGATTGGGAAGTTCTGACTTTATCGTGAGTGATGGCAGAAGTCTGGCTATTTACCACGGAAAAAATTCAGAGCGAGACCTTTATTATCATAGAGTGCAGCCTTCCGAAGAGCCGCCTGTTTTCGAGTCCGATCTGGTTTCCTTAAACCTGGATGACCCGCGCGATTCGTTACGTACTGTTTTTCTGGTTTCGTCTTTCCAATTTGATGAGGCATCTTTTCAGGCCATGGAGCCGGGACAACTCATCATCGTCCGTAGGGGATCGGTATACTGGGATAGCCAGCCTTCTGAAGAAAAATCCAAGGTGCCTGTTATTGAAAATCCCCCGGAAGAAAAAGAAGAGATAGCGACAAAAACAGAGTTGTTTGTTTCCCAACAACAAGAACAATCTCAAACCAGTGCACAAGCTGTTGCTGAGGAACCTGCTGCAACAGAAAACTTTTCTAATATCATCAACATCAAGTCTCTCACCCATGCATCGGATGGGATTCCGCTGGAATACCGGTCCTACGACATCGCTCATTTGACGGAATACAATTACTCCGTTCCGGTTGAGCACAGTACTCATACCTTTCGTTTGAAACCTGTGGAAGACTCCATTCAGGAGGTGGTACAGGCCACGCTGGAGCTTTCAGTCGATGGAGAGTTATTGCAATTTGAAGATGTATTTGCCAATCATTCGATCCATTACGATATCACTCATCCCTATAAACAACTTTTGATTAAAAGTAAAAGCCGGGTCAAGGTTTACTCCTGTCCCCCGGACAGTCATAGTCCGATCATGCGGCGCTCACAGATTCCACTTATGTGGATGCCCTGGCAACGCCAGATGATGCTTCCCTATTTGTTACCCCCCGAGCTTCCAGAAACGCAGCTCCGGCAGTTGACGGATTTTGCCATGAGTTTTGTGAAGCGTAACGATTCCCATCTGATCGACAGCCTTATGGATATTAATAAAAAAATCTATGAGGACTTCTCCTATGTTCAGGGAATCACCTTTCTTGAGACCACAGCATTTGATGTTTTTTCTATACGTAAAGGCGTGTGCCAGGACTTCGCTAATCTGTTCATCTGCCTGTGTCGGCTGATTGACATTCCAGCGAGATACCGGGTGGGCTATATTTATACGGGCGGAGATTATGAAAACAAACTCCAGTCCGATGCCTCACACGCCTGGGTGGAAGTGTACCTGCCATTCCTAGGCTGGCGTGGATTCGATCCCACCAACGGCTGTATGGTGGCGCAGGATCATATTCGTGTCGCGAGCGGAAGAAACTACCGCGATGCCACTCCTGTCAGCGGAACTATTTATAAGGGTGGTGGCACCGAACAACTCAAGGTTGAAGTCCAGATCAGGAAAGTTCCCGTTTAAGCCAGTTTTTTTTATCTTACCGCTCCTTCTTTTGCCCCATTCAAAGTTTATCAATATTAGAATCCGTCCATAATTTTAGTGATAAAATGGACTCTATGCATAGCGATCAAAAATTTTTATGGATGATCATTCTTGCTGTTTTGGCTGGGGTGCCCTCGATGGGTTATTCCAAGGCTCAGCCACTTCATGTCTCCATCCAAAATAAAGTCGATGATTCTGGAAACGTTAAGGTGGCGCTTACCCTAAAGAACTCGGGTTTCAAGCCGGTTTATCATATACACCCGATGTTCCATTTTCACCACTCGATGTCCATGATGTCGAAGATCATGCGCCTGGATCCGGGACAGAGTATTACTCTGGAAAATGACAGGCATCCTCCCGTTATGCGAGTGGGCAGGTATCCCTTGACCGCTATGGTGGAATATTGGACGCTTCCAAATGAAGGAAAAAAACAAACAGTTCTGGCTACGGATTCCTTTTACTTCAAGGAGCCGGTGGAGTCCAAGATAGAGGGAAGTCTGGAGTCGGCAACCGACTTGGATTCATCAATCTTGAAGGTGTTTCTCCAGAATCGTTCAGAATCTTTTAAAAATATTAGAATGATGCTTCTCCTCCCCCCAGGAATAAAATCAGATGACTTCTCGGGGATGATGGGATTCACCCTGCATGGAGGGGAAGAAAAGAACTTTGAAGTGCGTGTTTTTCGTAAAGAAAATCAGGAGCAGGATCGTTTTCCTGTTCGCTTGATGATAGAATATGGGGAAATGCTGAAGCATTATTCCGGCGAGATAAATGGTACGATTCGTTTTTCTCCCAGTTGGTATTCTGTTAAATACCTGGTCCATTTTTCCGCTTTAGCGGTTATGGCCCTGATTCTACTGGGCTATTATTATAGAATTTATAACCGTAAAAAATAATTGAAAGGATGTTTTCATGACTCAAGCAACGGCTCGACATATTTTGGTTAAATCTGAGGATGCCTGCAAGGATTTGAAAAAGAAAATTGAGGAAGGTGCGGACTTTGGCGACATGGCTAAAGAACACTCCGACTGTCCCTCTGGAAAAGATGGCGGAAGCCTCGGATCCTTCGGCCCCGGTCAAATGGTTCCTGAATTTGATACGGTTGTATTTAACGAAGAAGTGGGTGCTGTGCATGGTCCCGTTCAGACCTCGTTCGGATATCACTTGATTGAAATCACCAGCCGAAGCTAAAAGGAGAACGATATGGCAATAGCAACTTTTGGCGCAGGGTGCTTTTGGGGTGTGGAGCTGACTTTTCAAAAAACGAAGGGAGTCACTTCCACTTCGGTAGGTTATACCGGCGGGACAACCCAAAATCCCACCTATGAAGAGGTTTGTACAGGACGCTCCGGGCATGCCGAAGTGGTTCAGGTGGAATATGATCCTTCCATTGTTTCTTTCGATGAACTGCTGGATGTCCTATGGGGTTGTCATGATCCAACGACATTAAATCGGCAGGGACCTGACAGAGGAACCCAATATCGTTCTGCGATTTATTACCATTCGCCAGAACAAGAGGCCTCTGCAAAAGCATCAAAGGAAAAGGCTGATAAGTCGGGGAGGTTTAACTCTACGATCGTTACGGAGATCACTGCTGCATCTGAATATACTATGGCGGAAGATTACCACCAGAAATACTTGGAAAAACGGGGTATGGGAAGTTGCCATTAGGGCTAAAAAAATTTCAGCCTTTGTTCTTCAGAATGCAGGGGTCTTATGTTGCCAATTCGACTAACTTTGAGTTCTCTTCTTGCTCCACGTCTGTCGTATCTGCTGAAGAAACGTGAACACCTGTTTCTCTTCGGGTTTCCTGTCTCCAAACGTCGAGTTCTTTCAGAGTAATCCCCAGCATTCGAGCAGTTCTAATTTTATCTTCTTCTGATCTGAAATTGATGCGATCCCATTCATAGGCTCTCAGGACTTGAAGTTCCATAGGGGTAAAATGTTCTGTAGTAATCATCCCCTTGCCAAAACCATAAAATTCGTCTGGGTCAAAGTCGTCAGGTAGATAGCCTCCTGCCAAGGCGGTATCTGCCAGTTCTGTACCGGGAAGTGGGGTGGCAATAGAGAATAGAACATAATCCAGCAGGCCATCCCGTCTCAAATTGTCAGCAAAATTAAATGTTTCCCTGATATCATCCCAGGTATCGCCAGGAAGCCCGATAATAAAATTTGAGCAGATTTCTTCCCACCCTCTTTTCCTCATAGCTTTCAGCATTTCGATACCTTTTTTCATGCTGTAGCCTCTTTTCATGCGTTTAAGAGTATTTTTTGATCCAGATTCCAGTGAAAAAGATAACTGATAACATCCGCTGGCTTTCATCCAGTCTAATATTTCCTCATTCACATGCCGGATATCTAAATTGATTGATTTCCAAATCAAGTCAGAACCCTGTTCACGTTGTTTTGCCATCCCTTTCATGAATCCTATTGCACGCTCGGATGGAATCAAAAGGCTGTCATCGACCATTATCAATTCGCGCATACCAAAGGATTCACGCATATAATCTATTTCTTTCAATATGCTTTCTGGAGACCGGGTTCGAACATTTTTTCTGTCATTGATTGGATTCAAGTCTTTGCCCGCTGCGCAATAGGTGCACCGGTAAGGGCAACCTCTGGAAGTCATCATTACTCCAACGGGGAATTGCTTGTACTGAAATTGATGAACATACTTAGCTCCCCAGTTCATCAGTTTTTCCATATCATAATCACTGTAGTCAGGGAATGGATTGGAATCTAAGTTTTCAATTCCTACACTATGTTGGGGGTTATCAATAACTTTGCCGTTCTCCCGATACATAAGCCCATCAACATTTTCAAACCCACTCGATGCCTGAATTGCCCGGAGTAATTTTGGCAGTCTTTCTTCACCTTCTCCAACGACTAAATAGTCAATGTTTTGGTCCTTAAAGGCTGCATCTTTGGAAATGGAAGGATAAACACCTCCCATGATTGTTGTTATATGAGGGCTGACACTTTTAACAACATCAAAACAAGAATGAGAACTTTTCTTATATTCAACGCTCATGCAACTAACGCCTACTATGCTTGGAGCCAAGCTGGCTATTCGGGAAAATAATTGTTCATGAGATAAATCTTCAACGTTGGCATCAATGACATTTACACTAAACCCTTCACGGCGCATAACGGCCGTTAATATCCCTTCTACATATGGGATATGATTCCAGTATCTTTTTTCATACCAGCGTGTATTTGGGATGACCCATGTAAAATCAATAGATTCCATTTTTGTTGTTTTCCCGAGTTCCAAGTCAATGATGAATAGCCGATTTATAGCTACCACATTGTTTTATTTATAAAAAAATGATCGCTTATTCCTAATTCGATCATGGAATAGTCCAAGAGTATGGTACGAAAATTGTTGTGATAATACAATCATATTTGATCAAACCCGGGGTCGTTGAAAATTATTTTTTGCCAATTGTGACTTGTAAGCCACTTAACATTCCGGGCTTTGCAAAAGATACATTAAGCGCTGCATCTCTAGGGTGATGCCTGCAATTTTAATATCCTTTAGCTCACTGTTTGAGGTGGCAGTCCGATTAATTTCCTTTTAAAGGTATTCTGCTTTAATTCGTCGGGCAACGAAGACTGGATGGATTTTTTCAGCGCCAGAAGGATATTCGTTTTGAGATGAACCCGACTGTGAACCAGGCTGACTTCGCGTGTGGGAACTGGGGGTTTAAAAAACCGCAACTTCTTTTTTCTGTCCTTCATTCCTTCCAATGCCAGATAGGGGATTAGTGTGTATCCGAATTTACTGTCCACCAATCGCTTCAGTGTTTCCAGATTCCCGCTTTCAAAAATCAGATTTTTTCGCATCGATTCTTTAGAGACTTGTTTTTTGCAAATTTCAATGGCCTGATCGCGAAAGCAATGACCTTCATTCAGTAACCAAATGTCCTCCCTGCTGAGCTCTTTTTCTGTGAGCATTTTTTTTTTCAAAAGAGGGTGCATGGGGCTAAGGTAAACCACAAAGGGTTCATAAAATAGTGGCTGCTCCAGGATTCCTTTGTGCCCTAAAGGGGTCGCCAGAATTCCTCCATCGAGGGTATCGAGTTTAAGCCGTTGGATGATTTGCCCAGTTTGCAATTCTTCAATCACCAACTCAATCTTGGGGTGGCTCTGAATAAAACTTTCCAAAAACAGTGGCAATAGGTACGGCGCAAGGGTAGGGATCACCCCTAATTTAAATTCACCGCGAATCTCCCCCTTGTCCTCATGTGCCAGATTCTCAATTTTTGATACCTCCAGCAAGGCTTTTTCTGCCTGCTCAATGATTTCAAATCCTGTTTCAGTGGGCTCGACCGGTTTTTTGGATCGGTCGAATAGAATGACCCCCAGATCTTCTTCCAGTTTTTGGATCTGCATGCTCAAGGTGGGCTGGGTGACATGGCACTCGCGGGCGGCCATGCCGAAATGACGGTTTCGAGCCAGTGAAACCAGATATGAAAGCTGAATGTGAGTGATAGGTTTCATCTATCATAATTATAAGATTAATTGATTAGACTTATCAATATAATTAAATGAAAATAAGATAGAGTTTAATGATTGGAGTAAGATTAATTAAGGAGATTTGCGATGAAACGCCTTTTGATTATAACGGTTATGTGTGCTGTGGGTTTCTTGTCAGCTATCAGTTTTGCTGAGGACTCAGTCTATGAACCTGTCCCGGTGATGGAGCATCCGTCTGATAATAAATGGTCCAAAGTTAAAGAAGAACTGGGAAAGATGCTTTATTTTGATCCTCGGCTTTCGGGAAGTAACTGGATCAGTTGTGCCACCTGCCATAATCCGGGGTTGGGTTGGGGAGATGGCTTACCCCGCACCATTGGTGATGGTCAGAAAGAATTGGGTCGGCATGCTCCCACAATAATCAATAGTGGGTTTTTTGAGGTGCAAATGTGGGATGGTCGTAAAAAATCCCTGGAAGATCAAGCCCAAGGACCTATCGCCGCAACCGTTGAGATGAATCAGGATTATGATGAATTAATTATGGAGTTGAAGGCTCTTCCCGGTTATGTGAATCGCTTCGAAAAAGTATTTGGCAAAAATTCATTAACCATAGGAAATATTGCAAAGGCGATTGCAACTTTTGAACGATCGGTGGTTTCAAAAAATGCGCCTTACGATAAATATTGGGCTGGCGATAAGAGCGCGATGTCTTCTTCGGCTGTGAATGGGATGAATGTGTTTTTTGGTAAAGCCAAATGCTCTATTTGCCATAATGGTCCGGTATTTACGGACAGCGGCTTTCATAATATAGGTGTTAAGCCAGCGGGACCTTTGAAAATTGACCTTGGACGCTATAACGAAACAAAGGATGACTTTGATAAAGGAGCCTTTAAGACCCCTGGCTTGAGAGACATAACTCAGTCTTCTCCCTACATGCATAACGGTGTGGAATCAACGTTGGAGGACGTAATAAGTTTTTATAATCGTGGCGGGGATGTGAAAGAAAACTTAAGCCCTTTTATCACTCCGTTGGGTTTAAGCAAGCAGGAAGAAAAAGATTTGGTGGAGTTTTTAAAAGCTCTTGATGGAGAACCGATTCTTGTCACATTCCCAATTCTTCCCTGATTGATTATGGGATTACAAAAAGGCCCGGGGCAACTCGGGCCTTTTTTATTGGGCTTTAGAATGTTTGAATAGACTGTAGGCCAAGCTGAACCAGCCGATCATGAAGCAGAGTCCGCCGAGGGGAGTGATGGGACCAAAAAATCGTGGGCCATCAAAAGTGAGCGCGTAAAGACTGCCACTGAATAAAAGAATGCCGGCACTGATCCAGCGAGCAGATCGATTTAATTTGGAGCTTATCTCCGCATTGAGAACATACATTAAAATGCCGATGGCGATCAGGCCCAAAGCGTGATAGCCGAGATAATCAGTAGCGGTGTGAAACGTGGCGAGTTTTTTTTCCGTCAAACGCGCTTTTAATGAATGCGCGCCAAACGCGCCAAGCATAACGCTCAATCCTGCAAGACCCGCTCCCAGCGAAACCCAGCCAAGACCGGTACGTGTATCAGTGTTGTCGATTTCCTGCTCTTTGACTTGATTGCTAGTATCTTCCATTAGGGTCTTTCTTTCAGGGGTGAAAAGCAACCCACTCAATACCCCTTCGGGGCACGAGAGCTTGGGATAATTATAACGTCCCCTTGTCAGGGTTTATGAAGGTTCCATTATTTAAAGCGATTGCTCACTGGCCCCACGCCTGGTGGGCTGCTAACCGACGATGTTGTATCTACGTGCTCGGTATTTCACCCCGAATTCTTTATTGATGATGTTCTCGCACTGAACCTCATCAACATTCTTCTGGTGCGTGACGATAGATGCTTGCACTTCGGGGATATATTTCTTGGCTTCTACGATAAACTCTTTAATCTTGTCATAGATTCCGTTTCGGAACATGGGTAAAGGCTGACAGATTTCGTCATAAGATTCGGAGTTATCGGTATTGAGACTTACCGAGATTTCATCGACCAACCCAGATAATTCCGGAAGAATATTACGCTTGTTTATAACGTTGCCGTGCCCATTTGTGTTGAGCCGTACACGGCCTCCGTTTTCCTTTATTTTTTGCGCGACTTCCTTGATGACGCTCAGTCTTAAAGTAGGTTCCCCGAAACCGCAAAAAACGATCTCGTCATAGTTTTTAACATTGTCAATGGACTCCCAAACTTCTTTTGCTGTCGGTTCTCGTTTCAGAGCCAGGTTGTAACCTTGAACAACTGGTTTTGTCAGCCGGGTGCAGAAGACGCAATCTGCCGTGCACCGTTGCGTCAGGTTAAGGTAAAGCGAGTTACGAATTTTGTAAGAAACGGTTCCCGTTTTAGCATTTTCACCAATTCCAAAAAGGTTGAAAAAATTAAGGGACATGGTGCGCTGCACATCTTCAATTTTTAGTCCACGAAGTTCTGCAAGCTTTTCGGCGGTGAAGTTCACGTAGGCGGGTTCGTTACGTTTTCCTCTATGCGGGACGGGAGTCAGGTAAGGGCAGTCTGTTTCAGTGAACAAACGATCTGCCGGAACAGTTTTAGCCACTTCTCGCAGGTCCTCGGCTTTCTTGAAAGTGACTGATCCTGAAAAAGAAATATAAAATCCCATCTCCAGCGCTTTGTCAGCCAGTTCCTGGTCGCCGGAAAAACAATGGAAGATTCCTGAATGCGCTGTGGGGTCTTTCGGATAAAACTCGGACAAAATAGCGATAATATCTTCTTTGGCATCACGGCTATGAATAATGATGGGCTTGTTCATTTCCCGGGCCAGTTGGATTTGCTGGCGGAAATGAGTTCGTTGTTCATCTTGCGGCGAATAGTTTTTAAAGTAGTCGAGTCCTATCTCGCCCAGAGCGATGACTTTTGGGTGGAGTAAAAGTTGTCTCAAATGGGAATAGGTATCTGCGTTTATGGATTTTACATCGTGCGGGTGGATGCCAGCCGTGGCATAAATAAAGTCGTATTGCTCCGCCAGTTCCATGGAGCGGTAACTGCTTTCGACATCGCAACCGATATTGACCATATATTGCACGCCGTTTTCGCGGGCGCGTTCTATAACCGCTTCGCGATCTTCGTCATAATCAGCGACATCAATATGTGCATGAGTATCAATGATCATCTTACTTGGATCCCTTGGCCTGGTTCCTGATCGAACCCGGCAAGCATGATGGTGCCATCGTTACTTGCCGCCAGAACCATGCCCTGCGATTCGATGCCCATCAACTTTGCAGGTTTAAGGTTGGCAACGATGATTACTGTTCTGCCGATGAGGTCTTCGGGTTCATAACTTTCAGCAATGCCGGCGAGCACTTGTCGGGTTTCAGTTCCGATATCGATTTTAAGTTGGATAAGTTTTTTCGATTTTTTAACTTTTTCTGCTTCGAGAACTTTACCCGTTCTCAGTTTCACCTTCATGAATTCGTCGATGGTGATTTGATTGCCATCCTCTTTTTGTTCTTCTTTGGGTGCAGAGAGTTCGGCTAGAAGCTTTGCTGCTTGCTTGTCTTCAATTCTTGGGAATAGCTGTTTAGCTTTTTGCGTTTGGCTTCCGGATTTTAGCCCACCCCATTGGTCGAGAGACTTCATACCCTGCTCTTCAATGGAAGTTTCAACGCCCAGTTGTTTCATCAGGGCCTCTGTGCTCACGGGCATGAACGGATTCAATAAAATTCCCAACACGCGAAGCGATTCGGCGGAGTTGTACATCACCGTTTTTAACCGTTCTTTTCCTTCATCAGTTTTAACAAGGTTCCATGGGCCAGCCTTGTCGATGTATTGATTAGTGGCGTCAACCAATTCCCATATCTTCTGTAGGATTTTATTGTAAGCCAGTTCGTCATAAAGTTTGCGTACATCGTCAATGACTGCCTTGGATTTTAAAACTAGTTCACTATCTTCATCGGCGACCGTGGCAGGAGTAGGGATGACCCCATCATAATACTTTTTCATCATACTGATGGTTCGGTTCAGCAAGTTGCCGAAATTATTGGCCAAATCGCTGTTGAGTCTGCCTATAAGAGCTTTGTGTGAAAAGTCGCCATCCAGTCCGAAGGGCACTTCGCGTAAAAGAAAATAACGAATGACATCGACCCCAAACTTGTCAATCAGATGGTTGGGCTCCACAACATTTTGTAATGATTTGGACATTTTCTGTCCGTTCACTGTCCACCAGCCATGTGCAAAAATATTTTTAGGCGGTTCCAGTCCAATGGCTTTCAGCATGGTAGACCAGTACACTGCGTGCGTGGTGAGAATGTCTTTGCCTACCATATTATGGTCGGCAGGCCAGAATCCTGAAGCTTTGATATCGTCCAGCGAACCGTGGACCGAGATATAGTTGATCAGGGCATCAAACCATACATAAGTCACGTATTCCTCATCAAAGGGAAGAGGGATTCCCCAGGGAAGCCTGGATTTGGGCCGTGAAATGCATAAATCCTCCAGTGGCTTATCTAGAAAACCGAGTACCTCATTTTTGCGTGAAGCGGGCAAAATAAAATTTGGATCGTTTTTAATCCGATCAATCAGCCATTCCTGATATTTGCTCATGCGAAAAAAATAATTATGTTCTTTGATCTTATCGACTTTGCGTTTGCACTCAGGGCAATTTTCTTCTGCAAGATCTTTCTCGGTCCAAAAGCGTTCGCAGGGTGTGCAATACCAGCCTTCGTAGCTGTCCTTGTATATTTCATCTCTGGAATGCAGTTCTTGAAGAATGTCGCAGACTAATTTTTTATGTCGTTCCTCGGTAGTACGGATGAAGTCGCTATTAGAAATATTGAGTCGTACCCAAAGCTCTTTGAATCGTTGATGAAGTTTGTCGACATGTTCTTGAGGGCTCACACCCAGGTTGTTGGCGGCCTGCTGGACTTTTTGTCCATGCTCATCGGTACCGGTCAGGAAAAATACCTCAAACCCTTCGAGTCGTTTGTAACGGGCGGCTACATCTGCTGCGATGGTGGTATAAGCATGTCCAATATGAGGAACATCGTTTACGTAATAAATGGGAGTAGTGATGTAAAACTTGTTTTGTTGCATGGAATGATTTTCAGCTTCAGGGTTTTTGAGGATTTTGAGACTTTTGGGGTTTTGGTAATTCGTCCAGATGATAGGTCATAACACTTTCGTCTTCCAACAGAACTACGACCCGTTGCTCCAGAATTTCGTTTTTCAGAGTCCGACCAGGGCCATCCGGTGTTTGAATCTGGCTGTTTACTCTGGGAAGGTTTTTAATGAGAACCTTATAGTTGTCATGCTCATATTGCAGGCAGCACATGAGTCGTCCACATACGCCAGATATTTTACTGGGATTGAGAGCCAGCCCCTGGTTTTTAGCCATTTTAATGGTCACCGGAGTAAAATCCGGGAGCCAGGTAGAACAGCAAAGAGTTTCCCCGCATACGCCATAGCCCCCTATGACTTTGGCTTCGTCACGCACTCCAACCTGTCTCATTTCAATACGGTGGCGCAGGTTCGAGGCGAGGTCGCGGATCAATTGGCGAAAGTCCACCCGACCTTCAGCCGTGAAGAAAAATATGGTCTTGTTCATATGTGGCTGATGCACCACTCGACTCAGGTTCATCGGAAGCTTCAGCTCTGCAATTTTATTACTGCTCAGAGTTTTCGCTTTTTCCTCGACCTGGAGTCGCCGGTTTTCTGCCTGAATATCGTTGTCATTGGCGAGGCGCAATACCCGGTTAAAGGTGCTGTCCTGGCGAAAATTTGGGAGTTTATTGGAAGCAATCACGCCCATTTTTAATCCCTGATCGGTATTTACCATCACCGTCTTGCCCACTTTTAGCTTTAAGTCTCCGGGATTATAAAGAGCCGACTTAACCTGGTCCAGGATTCGTACCCCGATAACAAATCTGACGGATTGATTTGTAGAAGGAGGCGTTTCTTTAACAGCGGTATTCATAAACTTTACGCGGCCTCACAAAATTCAATTAGCATATTTTCTAGAAATAGTTGGGCGTTAGCATTGCCAGACAAGGCGATCTGAGTGTTGCGGACAGCGTTAAATCGATCCAACCATGTTTTTAGACTGTGGCTTTGCGCTACAGGAATCATTGTAGCCGATAAATTTGCGTTTTGGATATCTGATTGACCGCAACCGGAACGATAGAGAGCCAAGTCACGAATCAAGCCCAATAATTCATTTAATACTATCTGAAGTTGCTCAGTCTGCCTTGCCCAGGCCTTAGCAAAACCAAACACAATATCCATCCGGTCAAAAGAAACATTTTTAAGAACTTCCAACAATTGCTCTCTTAAACCTTCCATTTCTGCAAGGTCTTCTGCCAGTGCCCGATCTACACTTCCTTGCGACCGATTGACGCGAAACTCAGATTCTGTCAACGACTCTCTCTCCTCTTGAGGCTGAGATTTGAGGATCTCTCTGATGTCATTTAAAGAGAGCCGGTGAAACTGAATTCCCTGACACCTCGAAATAAGGGTCGGCAATAATCGATGGGGATTGGAAGAAATCAGAATCAATACTGTGGAGGACGGTGGTTCTTCCAGTGTTTTTAAAAAAGAATTCGCCGCCTGCACGTTCATAAGTTCGGCAGAATCGATCACTACAACTTTCGTTTTTCCCTCATAAGGCAAGTAGGCTAGCTTTTTTTGCAGTTCGCGAATTTCTTCTATTTTTATGACAGCCTCCCGCGAGGTTGGAGTACTTTTGGCGGGTTCGATATAGAAAAAATCTGGATGAATTCTGCGTTCAATTTTCAGGCAGGACGCACACTCATCACAGGCATCCAGCGGATCCGTCTCTTTACAATTGAGCGCCTTGGCGAAGGCAATGGCCAATTTTTTTTTCCCGATACTCTCTTGACCATAAAACAGGTAGGCGTGTGCGACACTGCTGTTTTGGAGAGCGTTGGTCAGAATTCTTTTAGGTTGTAATTGGCCCAGAACTGATTTGAATGACATGGCAAAAATATTGATTCACCCAATTTTCCCATAGTGAAGGAAACCTATCAGGGTGGAGTTTTAGATTAAATGTTCCAGATTATTGTCTGATCGAGGGAAAGCGGGGTATCTACAACCCCTTAAGAGAGTGGAGCTTATCCCGAATTCACTCAAGCCTTATACTAATACAGGGGCTCGCGGGAGTAAATTAAAAAGGCTCACGGCGAGGTGTTTAGTTCATCCGGGAATCAGTAGTCTGCGGGAACACAAGATTAAAGTGTATATTGTATTACTGTATTGCTTATATTTTATTGCGGCAAATATTGAAATGCATGACCAATTATGGTTATAATCTGCAAAAATTTTGTTAGTATTATCAAGACGTATCGTAAATATAATTTGTAATAGGAAAGATTCATGGCCACTAAAGAAAAAGCCAAGCGAGATGTACAGAGAAAACGCAAACCAAAGATATTGGCCGTAATCAACGATGCCTGTACGGGTTGTGGCGGGGCCCCCATCTGCGTTACCGAGTGCCCGGTTGACCTGTGTATGAATGAAGTGGAAAACCCTGATGCTCCGGCTTTTGTTCGTATTCTGGTAGATCCCTTGCTGTGCATTGGTTGTAAAAAATGTATCAGTAAAGGCCCGATGGATACCTTCCTTGAAGGTTGCCCTTGGGATGCTATAGATATGATGCCTCTTGATGCGTATGAACAGGAATATGGAACCCTACCTTATTAGAAGTTAACCCATTTATTAAATTCCAAGTGTGAATTGTGGGCCTTTCGAGGTTTTTTTGGCGCATTTCATATTGAATTATGGGCTCTGGCCTGATTTAAGGGCTAACTTGCAGAAATCCAGGTTAAATTTTCAAATATTTGCGTCTTTTGAACGATAAAATTTTTTTTTGGACAACATTAATACGTTGAGGTATGATGGCCCCGATTTCCTGCTAGTTGATTCCTACCAAAGCATTAATTTAATGAGTGAAAACAACGGCCTCCGTCAAGGTATGCAGATTGCGTTCAGACTAGGAACTGAACTGACGGTAGCTACGTTGATCGGTGCTTTACTGGGTCATGGGTTTGATAAATTTTTTGACACGCGGCCTTGGGGTTTGGCAGTAGGAGTTATTTTGGGTGGGGCAGCAGGTTGTTTGAACGTATATCGGGCAGCCATGTTGTTAACTATCGACGACGATGATACCAACCGGGATTAGATTTTACTATGGAAAGTCCGTTACATCATTTTGAAGTTCATACTATTATCCCTATTCATATAGGTGGGCTTGACCTTTCTATTAACAACGCTGTGGTGGCGATGTGGGTAGGGTTGGCCATAATTGCCGGAAGTTTCATGCTGGTGGTGAACCGGGGGGTTTCTCCCATACCTGGAAAACTGCAAAGCGTTCTGGAAATTTCCCTGGAGTTCATACGCAGTATGGTCTATGAGTTTATCGGAGAAGATGAGGGTAAAAAATATGTTCCGTTTATTGCCTCTCTGTTTCTATTTATTCTGGCATGTAACCTGATCGGGCTGGTTCCGGGTTCTTACACCATCACCAGTCAGGTGGTAGTGACAGGGGCGTTTGCCACGGGCATTTTTATCATGACTCTGGTGATCGGGTTCTGCAAGCACGGCATGCATTTTTTAGGGATTCTGGTTCCGCCCGGCGTTCCCAAGATCATGATTCCGTTAATGATTCCGATTGAAATTATCAGTATGCTGGCACGTCCTATATCGCTTGCGGTTCGGTTGTTTGCCAATATGACGGCAGGGCATACTGTTCTGGCGGTGCTGTTCGGGCTGGCTTTGACATCACCCGCGTGGGTAAGCTGGATGCCCTTTGGATTCACGATTATCATTAACGGATTGGAAATCGCAATCGCGTTTATTCAGGCTTATATTTTTACAACGCTGACTTGTGTCTACATTGGCGATGTAATCAAGTTACATTAATTTTATTGTCACAAACTTTTCGTAGGAGGGAAGAATGGGTTCTGAAGCTGCTGCATTAATTGGAATGGGATTGTGTGCCGCCGGATTTTTTGGCGCTGCCTTGGGGATCGCTTATATTTTCGCGAAAACCATCGAGACGGTTGGGCGTCAACCTAACGCAGAAGCGCGGGTTGCCAAATATTGCTGGATCGGTTTTGCTCTGGTAGAAGCTATTGCATTGTATGCGTTGGTTATTGCTTTCATCATCATGCCATAAAAGGGGCTATGGCAAGGTGCCATTTCCTCGTTGGACGAACTTTTTTTAAGGAACGGATATGCCTCAATTTGAACAGGTTTCTGTTTTTGGATCGCTGATTTTCTGGTCGTTGCTTTCCTTTGCTATTTTATTTTTTCTTCTCAAGAAATTTGCTTTTCCTCCTATATTGGAGGCTCTGGAAGAACGCGAAAAAAAGATCCGGAAGGATATTGAAGATTCTGAGAAGCTAAAAGAAGATGCGCAAACGATTAAAAAAGACCTGGAAGAAACTTTAAAAGCTGCCCATGGTAAGGCCGAGACGATTGTGCAGCTAGCCCAGGATGAGGCTAAGAAATTTCAGGAAAAAAACCTTCAGGAAACCGAGGCAAAAGTCCGGCAGGTTCAAAAGGATGCAGAACAGGAAATTCAAAGTTCGCGCGACAAGCTGCTCCAGGAAATGCGTAGTTACACGGCAGCTTTGACCATTGCCTCTACAGAAAAATTTCTTAAAAAAGCTCTGGGTGATGAAGATAAAAAAAGACTTGTTGAGGAGTCCATCGAACAGGTGATTCAGGAATTGGAAAAACGTCAGAGAAACTGACACCATAAATTAAGGTTGAGCGATGTTGGAAAATCAGGTTGGAAAAAGATATGCCGAGGCCCTGTCCGGGAATATTTCGGATACAGGCGCGCTGGAAAAAGCCCTGCAAGACTTGCAAGCCTTTGATGCGGCCATAAAGGGTGAAAATGAGTTGGCGCGTTTTTTTGAGCATCCCTCGATTTCCACGGAAAAGAAAAAGAACGTGGTTCAGGATATATGCAGTCGGTTAGGAATTGAAGATAAAGTCTCTAATATGATGATTTTGCTTAATGAAAGAGGCAAGATCCTGTTTTTGGAGAAAATTGTCGAATACTTTGAGTATGTGGTGGATCGCCGGTTAAACCGGACCCGGGTTCACGTTACTTCGGCTCATCCTTTGACCGCTGAGAACATGGACCGGCTGAAAGCTGCGTTGAATAAGATATTGGAAAAAACTATTTTGATCGATACCGAGGTGGATGAGTCGCTGATCGGCGGCATCATGTTACGCATCGGGGACCAGGTAGCGGATGATACCATTCGTAACCGTCTGGAGATCTTGAAACGATTGATAGAGAAAGAGGAGGTAGCCTAAGTGAATTTACGAGCCGATGAAATCAGTTCCCTAATTCAAAAGCAGATTGAAGGCTTTGAAGGGGGACTCGAGCTCAAGGAAACCGGACGGGTAATTTCCGTGGGAGATGGTATTGCGCGGATTTATGGCCTGGGTCAAGCTATGGCAGGTGAACTCCTTGAGTTTCCTGGTGGCCTCGCTGGAATGGTCTTAAATCTTGAAGAAGACAATGTGGGAGCGATTCTGCTTGGGCGCGATGATAATATTAAAGAAGGCGATGAAGTCAAGCGCACCGGGCGCATTATGGAAGTCCCTATTGGACCTGAGATGGTAGGCCGGGTTGTGGATGGTATTGGCCAGCCTATTGATGGCAAGGGTCCGATCAAGACAGAAAAGTTCGGCCCGATTGAAAGGGTTGCGCCTGGCGTTATTGATCGGAAATCCGTTCATGAACCCATGCAAACAGGGATCAAGTCTATTGACGGAATGATTCCTATTGGGCGTGGGCAGAGAGAGTTGATCATTGGTGATCGGCAAACGGGGAAAACTGCTGTTGCTATCGATGCGATCATCAACCAAAAAGGGCAGAACATGTTCTGCATTTATGTGGCGGTAGGCCAAAAACGGTCCACCGTTGCCCGAGTTGTTAAAACGCTGGAACAGCACGATGCAATGAAATACACCATCGTTGTTTCGGCTTCTGCCAGTGATCCGGCACCTATGCAGTTTATTGCGCCCTATGCGGGGTGTGCCATGGGTGAATATTTTCGTGATAATGGACAACACTGCCTGATTGTTTACGATGATCTTAGTAAGCAGGCAGCGGCTTACCGACAGTTATCGCTTTTATTGAGACGACCTCCTGGACGAGAAGCATATCCCGGCGATGTTTTCTTTCTGCATTCCCGATTGTTGGAAAGATCCGCAAAAGTCAGTGATGAGTTGGGGGCAGGTTCTATGACGGCATTGCCGATCATTGAAACCCAGGCGGGAGATGTTTCTGCGTATATTCCAACTAACGTGATTTCTATTACCGATGGACAAATCTTTCTGGAAACCGACCTGTTTTACTCCGGAGTGCGTCCCGCGATTAATGTTGGACTTTCCGTTTCTCGTGTTGGCGGCGCGGCCCAAATTAAGGGCATGAAGCAGGTTGCTGGTAAGTTGCGCTTGGATTTGGCTCAATACCGAGAAATGGCGGCCTTTGCACAGTTCGGCAGTGACCTCGATGCGGCGACTCAAGCTCAGCTCCACCGAGGCGAACGTCTTGTTGAATTACTCAAACAGGGGCAGTACAAACCCTTGAGCGTAGTTGAGCAAATCATTTCCATCTTTGCTGGCGTGCGGGGCCTGGTAGACGATATTCCTGTAGGCGATATCCAAAAGTTTGAAAATGGCCTGCTTAATTTTATGGAAGACAAACACAAAGCTGTGATGGATAAAATTGCAGAAGCCAAGAAACTTGATGATGACACCGAAGCTCAGGTGACGGCTGCTATCAATGAATTCAAGGGTCTTTTCAAAAATTAAAATATGCCCAATTTAAAAGAAATTAAGAGACGTATCCAGAGCGTAAAGAATACGCAGCAGATCACCAAGGCCATGAAACTGGTTGCGGCATCAAAGTTGCGCAAGGCTCAGCTAGCCATTCTGGAAGCCCGACCTTACGCCATCAAGATGATGGATGTTCTCAATCATTTGGCGGCACGCTGTAATGGTGATTTGCATCCTTTGCTGGATGTGCGGGAAGGAAATCGTCATCTTCTACTCATTATTACTTCGGACAAAGGCTTGTGCGGAGGTTTTAACGGAAGCGTTATCCGAAAAACGGCCAAATACCTGAAAGAGAATCCAGAAAATGAAAACTCTTTGATCATTGCCGGTAAAAAAGGAAACGATATTTTCCGCAACCGACCCGTAACGATTACAGATGACATCATTGGCTGGTCGAAGGATTTTGATTACCTGAAGGCACAGTCTATTGGTGAGAATCTGGCTAAAATGTTCTCAGAGAAAAAGATCGACAAAGTGTTTATGGTTTATAACGAGTTCAAGTCGGTGATGCAGCAGGAGGTTGTGGTTGAACAACTACTCCCTGTTCTTCCTGAAAAGCTGGCCCATAAAGAAGATACATTTGTGGTGGATTATATCTACGAGCCAGATGAAGAAGCAATTCTGGATCAATTGTTGAAACGTTATATGACGGTGGAAGTGTACCGAGCGTTTCTGGAGTCTACTGCCAGTGAGCATGGAGCCCGGATGACAGCGATGGATAGTGCCAGCCGTAATGCCGGTAAAATGATTGGTGAGTTGACTCTAACTTATAATCAAGCCCGTCAGGCTTATATCACTAAAGAGTTAATAGAAATCGTAAATGGCGCCGAAGCCCTGAAAGGGTGATGGCGTGAAGGATATCGAAAATTGTGGAGGGGAATGAATGAATAAGGGAAAGATCATCCAAGTCATGGGACCCGTTGTGGATGTGAGTTTTGAAGATGGAATTTTGCCAGCTCTGTATAACGCGATCAATATTGAGCGCCCTGGAGAAGGTGGCGAGAACGAAACTCTAGTATGTGAAGTGGCGCTACACCTAGGTGACAATGTAGTTCGAAGTATAGCTATGCATACCACTGATGGTTTGGTCCGAGGTATGGAAGTGATTGATACCGGAGCACCCATTACGGTGCCTGTCGGTGAAGAAGTACTTGGGCGAATTCTAAATGTCGTGGGCGACCCTGTAGACAAGAAGCCTCCTGTTGAATCGAAAGCTAGATGGAGTATTCACCGTGACGCTCCCGAATTTAAGGAGCAGGACACGAAAATGGAAATGCTCGAAACCGGTATCAAGGTAATTGACCTGCTTGAGCCTTATCTCAAAGGTGGAAAGACTGGCCTGTTCGGCGGCGCGGGTGTGGGCAAGACCGTTTTGATCATGGAATTGATTCGTAATATCGGTGCGGAGCACGGTGGTTTTTCAGTATTCGCAGGAGTAGGTGAGCGAACCCGTGAAGGAAATGACCTCTATCACGAAATGGTAGAGTCAAACGTTATCGATAAGACGGCCCTGATTTACGGGCAAATGACAGAACCTCCGGGTGCACGCATGCGGGTTGGACTTACTGGCCTCACTTGTGCGGAATATTTTCGCGACGAGGGCGGTAAAGATGTACTGCTGTTTATTGATAATGTATTCCGATTTTCACAAGCAGGCTCTGAAGTGTCGGCTCTTCTGGGTCGTATTCCTTCTGCGGTAGGTTATCAGCCAACTCTTGCAACTGAAATGGGTAATATGCAAGAGCGTATCACTTCTACCAAAAAAGGATCCATCACATCGGTTCAAGCGATTTATGTTCCCGCGGATGACTTGACCGATCCTGCTCCGGCAACAACTTTTTCGCATCTGGATGCCACCACGGTATTGAACCGGCGTATTTCTGAACTGGGCATTTACCCTGCGGTGGATCCTCTGGATTCTACTTCACGCATACTCGATCCGGAAGTACTCGGAGATGAGCACTACAACACAGCACGTGGAGTTCAGCAGGTATTGCAACGTTACAAAGACCTACAGGACATTATTGCTATTCTGGGAATGGACGAACTCTCGGAAGAAGATAAACAGGTTGTGTCCCGTGCCCGAAAAATTCAAAAATACCTCTCGCAACCGTTCTTTGTGGCGGAGGTCTTTACCGGTTCACCGGGAAAATATGTAAAAGTACAAGATACGATTGAAGGATTCAAAGCCATTCTTGATGGACATGGCGATGAAATCTCTGAACAGGCGTTCTACATGGTGGGAACCCTGGACGAAGTTCACGCAAAACAGAAAGAACTGGACAAAAAATCAGCATGAGCCAGAAACTGACACTCAGCATTGTAACTCCTGAAAAGCTACTTGTTTCGGAAGAGGTCGATCAAGTGAATGCGCCCGGAACAGAGGGCGATTTGGGAATACTTTATGACCACGCTCCCATTCTGACCAATCTCCGCTCTGGGCAAATGTCTTATGAGAATGATGGTGAGACCATTTCTCTGGTTGTAAGTGGCGGGTATCTGGAAGTGACGGATAACCGGGTAACGGTTTTGGCCGAGACCGGAGAGTTCCTGCATGAGATCGACCGCGAACGTGCCGAACGTGCCCACGCCCACGCGGAAAAACAGTTGAGCCAAACCGACCTTTCGGAAGAAGAGTTCATCAAAGCGCAGAAAAAACTCTTCCGCGCAACCGCCCGCCTTGAGAATATCGAAAAGAATTAATACCATTTAGTTCGCTTTCCTTCTGGCACAAGTAAAAAATCATCCCGCCCTATTTATATTCCTGTTAAGCAGTAAGAAAATGATAAAATATACAATACAATAAATTCTCAATAGGAGAGTTCTATGATAAATAATCGTTGGGTTTCCCCACTTATTGCAGCATTTGTATGTCTGTTTATTCTGTTTTCAACGGCGGAGGCGGCAAGCAACCGCGACGCAAACGGCAGGCTGAAAGTTTTGTATCATATTGATGGTTCGGATGTAGGTGTTGCCAAATACGCGATGGCATTGATCAATAAACATATGGAAGCGGAAGGCGGACCGGATAAGATTGATATTAAGGTCGTGGTGCATGGTCCGGCCCTGAAACTTTTTGATAAAGAAACCGTAGATCCAACATTAAGAAAAAAGCTTGCCATGATCATTGCTAAGGGTATTCAGCCTGAAATGTGCCAGGTTTCGATGAAGTTGTTCGGCAACCCCCTGGAAACTCTGGAGCCGGGTTTTATCCCGACAGAACACCCGGTCGCCGTCAAACGTATTGCTGATTTACAGGAGCAGGGGTATCTGTATATTAAACCCTGAATAATTTGCATGGAAAACGACTCTGAAATAAAACAATCTGTTTTAAAGTGCAGCCAAAAATGGATCGAATGTTTTAATAAGGGAGATGTGGATTCCTGTGTTGCCGGTTACCAATCGGATGCGGTCATTAACGCACAACCCTTGGGAACCTTTAAAGGCACTGCTGAAATCGATGCCTTCTGGCGTCCATTCATGAAGTCAGGTGCTGGCGAACTCCAGTATGAAGATGTGAAGCTGCAGGTGGTCGATGCATCCACTGTTTTACTATCGGCCAGCTGGTCCATGAATGTGGGCCGGGGGATTATTACTCTGGAAAAATGGGTCCTGCAAAGCGATGGAAACTGGTTGTTGGCCCAGGACGATTTTGAGATACAGGAAAATTTTTAGCAACAAACCAATAAGTGGAAAATTAAAGATATTCCTTTAAATATTTTCCGGTGTAAGAAGCTTTAACTTTTGCGACTTCTTCCGGTGTGCCCTCGGCGAGTACTTGTCCGCCGCCGTCCCCCCCTTCGGGGCCCAGGTCGATGATATGGTCGGCAGTTTTTATCACTTCCATATTGTGTTCGATAATAACTACCGTATTTCCAGAATCTACCAACTTGGCGAGAACCTTTAGCAGGTGCTCGATATCAGCAAAATGCAGTCCGGTTGTTGGCTCATCAAGGATGTACAGGGTCCTGCCCGTGCTGCGCTTGCTCAGCTCTTTGGATAGTTTGACTCTTTGCGCCTCTCCACCTGATAATGTGGTGGCCTGTTGACCCAGCCTTATATAGTCGAGTCCAACATCGGTGATGGTTTGCAACTTGGTTTTGATAGCTGGAATGTTAGTGAAAAATTCCTTAGCTTCTTCTGCGGTCATATCCAGCACATCAGCAACATTTTTCCCCTTATAATGTATTTCGAGAGTTTCACGATTGAAGCGTTTACCCTGGCAAACTTCGCAGGTGACGAATACATCGGGGAGAAAATGCATCTCCACTTTAATGACTCCATCGCCTTGACAGGCTTCGCATCTTCCGCCTTTTACATTAAAGCTGAATCGCCCCGGTTTGTAACCGCGTACGCGGGATTCAGGAACCTGGCTGAATAAGTCTCGAACAAGGGTGAACACGCCGGTATAGGTAGCAGGGTTTGAGCGCGGTGTTCTTCCTATCGGCGACTGGTCAATGTCGATGACTTTATCGAGCCATTGAATGCCTTGAATTTTTTTAAACTCACCGGGCTTGTCCATCGAGTTCCAAAAATGCCGGGCCAGGGCCTTGTATAAAATGTCAATGGTGAGCGTGCTCTTTCCTGAACCGGATACCCCTGTTACACAAACAAAACAGCCGAGAGGAAATTTTACGGTAATTTCTTTCAGGTTATTTTCCTGAGCTCCATGAATTTCTATGGCTTTGCCATTGCCCTGGCGGCGTTTTGAGGGAATCGGGATCTGTTTTTTTCCTGACAGATATTGTCCGGTCAGGGAGCTTTTCGATTTAAGCATGGCTTTGGGAGTGCCGGAAAAAATAGTTTCACCCCCATGAACTCCCGCGCCGGGTCCCAGATCCACTACATAGTCGGCGGATCGGATGGTTGCCTCATCATGCTCGACCACGATGACGGTATTGCCTAGGTCACGCAGGCGGAGGAGGGTGTTGAGCAGGCGGTCGTTGTCTCTCTGGTGCAGGCCTATACTCGGTTCATCGAGAACGTATAGGACCCCCATCAGGCTGGAGCCTATTTGGGTGGCGAGACGGATGCGCTGGCTTTCTCCTCCAGAAAGGGTGGCGGAAGATCGGTCAAGGGAGAGATATTCCAACCCGACATTAGTGAGGAACCCCAACCGCTCCTTAATTTCCTTGACGATTCTCCGGGCGATATTGTTTTCCTGCCTGGTCAGCTTCAAATCCTGAAAATATTGATAGGCTCGGCCGATAGAAAACGCAGTGAGGTCCACGATATTCAGGTCAGCTATTTTTACCGAGACCGCTTCTTTGCGTAACCGGTCGCCCTCGCAGGTTTGACAGGCAAGAGGGCGCATGTAGCGCGCTATTTCATCCCGGGAAGAGTTGGAATCGGTTTCGCGGTAACGCCTCTCGAGATCGGGAATCACTCCATCGAAGGTATCGGTATAAAATTGTTTTTTCCCGTCTTTTTCAAAATAATATTTTATGGATTCGTCACCGGAACCGTATAACAGAATATCGCGAACCTTTTTAGTCAGTTTTTCGAAAGGAGTGTTGAGCTTGAACTTGAAATGGCTGGAGATGGTCTCCAGCATCTGGTGGAAATAAATGGAACTGCGTTTTTCCCAGGGTTTCAAGGCTCCTTCTCGGATAGAAACCCGGGGATCAGGCACAACCAGTTCAGGGTCGATCACCATTTTAATTCCCAGCCCATCACATTGGGCGCATGCTCCTTGTGGATTGTTGAAGGAGAACAGACGCGGTTCCAGTTCGGGATAACTGATATTGCAATAACTGCAAGCAAATTTTTCGCTGAACAATAACTCCTCATTATCCTCAAGAATTGTGACGACGAGAGAACCCTCTCCATGGTTGAGTGCGGTTTCTACCGAGTCGGCCAGCCGCTTGCCCATGTTTTCCTTGATAACCAGTCTGTCTACCACTATTTCCAGAGTGTGCTTGAATTTTTTGTTGAGAACGATTTCTTCATCCAGAGAACGTATGTCACCATTGATCCGGGCGCGTACAAAACCCTTCCGCTTCATATCCAGAATTTCCTTTTTAAATTCCCCTTTCTTGTTCCGAGCAATAGGGGCAAGGATAATGACCTTTTTGCCAATCGGGATAGACTGGACCTGATCAACAATGTGTTGCACAGTTTGAGAAGTAATTTTTCGCCCGCAGCCGTAGCAGAAAACCTTTCCGATCCTGGCGTAGAGCAGGCGTAGATAATCGTAAATTTCTGTTACTGTCCCTACGGTGGAACGAGGATTTCTGCTGGAAGTTTTCTGCTCAATGGAGATGGCCGGTGAAAGACCGTCAATGGAATCCACATCGGGTTTCTCCATCAATTGCAGGAATTGGCGGGCGTAGGCGGAAAGAGACTCCACATAGCGGCGTTGACCTTCAGCATATATGGTGTCGAAAGCGAGAGAGGACTTTCCTGATCCGCTTAAACCTGTTATCACAACAAGTTTTTCCCGTGGTAGGGTGAGATTCAGGTTTTTAAGGTTGTGCTCTCTTGCGCCCTTAATCGTGATGTGTTCTAGTGCCATGATGCGGGAAAGCCAATTATTCTTTGAAGAGGTCGTTCCATTTTTTATCGACCTGTGATTTGATTTCCGAAGACATCTCAATCTCCTCCGGCCAGTTTTGTTGATAACCTTCTTCTGAAAATTTTTGCGTCACATCAATTCCCAGACGGCCCTCATGAAAATGAAAATCCCTTTTTGGGTCGAGGTTGTTAAAAAACTTCCACATCACCGTGGAGATATTTTTTAATTCGACATGACCTTCCAGTACGATAACGATTTCTATGGAAGAAAATTCAGGAGACTCAAAAAGTGACTGGATGAATTGTTTCCCTTGGTTTGGGGAAGTTTTATCCAAAGCCACCAGCATGACGCGACGTTGTGATTTAAGTTCTAAAACTTTACAGGCTCGGATTTCATTAAATACCTTCATCACATTTTCCGGTGAGAGAGGGTTCTGCTCAGATGAATAAGTTTCTTTGCCGTAACCAGGTTCTCCTTCAATTTTTTCGGTGAGATCTATGCCAAGTTTCGAGCCGTGTAGCATTTGGTCGGAAGCATGGTTGAGAACATCGAGCACGCCTTCGGAGAAAAACAGGTCGGTTTCAAAATCCACTTTATCAAGTAAAAGCTTTGCCACTTCTTCATAGTTATGGACATTGACGTCGGCATCCACCGTGACGATGGTCTTGACAAAGCTCATTTGGCCGAGTCCCCATAAAGCGCTCATTAATCTTCTGGACTGCATAGGGTAACGCTTGTCGAAAGAAACGATGACACAATTGTGAAAGACACCCTCTACCGGCATATCCATGTCTACAATTTCAGGTAGCTGAGTTTTTAGAAGAGGCAAAAAGATGCGCTCGGTGGCTCGGCCCAGGTAATAATCTTCCTGAGGCGGTATGCCTACAATGGTGGTCAGGTAAACCGGGTCTTTTCGGTGGGTGATGGCAGTGATGTGGAAGATCGGGTAATCCCCATCCTGCGAATAATAGCCTGTGTGGTCTCCGAAAGGACCTTCCAGCCGCATTTCTGACGGATCGATGTAACCCTCCAAAATGATTTCCGCATTAGCCGGAACTTCCAGGTCCACTGTCTTGCATTTCACTAACGGAACGCTGGCCTTACGGATAAACCCTGCCAAGAGAAACTCGTCAATGCCATAGGGCATGGGGGCAGAGGCTGAATAGCAGGATGCCGGATCGGCACCGAGCGCGACCGCGACTTCCATTATTTTATTTTGCTTGCGGTATTCATGAAAAAAATGCGCCCCGTCTTTGTGAATATGCCAGTGCATGGCAGTGGTTTTTTTGTCGTACACTTGCATGCGATAGAGCCCTACATTTCTGATTGTTTTATCCACACTGCGGTTGATCACGATGGGAAAGGTGATAAACCGTCCTGCGTCTTGCGGCCAGCACTGCAGAATCGGGATTATTCCCAGGTCTATGTCATCATTGAGATGAACGACTTCCTGACAGGGAGGATGGCTCGTTTGCAAGAGTTTGGGCGGAAATTGTGCCGCCTGTAAAAGCATGGGTAATAGCTTGGCTTTATCCAGTAAGGTAGTTGGAGGAGGAATTTTTATATAGCGTTCAATTCTTTTAGGGATATCTTCAATATTATGAACACCCAGTGCCATATTCATTCGTTTTGCACTACCAAAAGCATTGATCAGTACTGGCATGGAACTGCCTTCTACATTTTCGAAGAGCAAGGCTTTGCCACCGCCAGATTGTTTCGAGACCCGGTCGGTGATTTCTGCGATTTCGAGAATAGGAGAAACGGATTCTTTGATCCGTAGAAGCTCTCCCTCAAGTTCCAGTCGATCGATGAATTCTTTTAGAGAAGGGTATTTCATGAAACTTTCAGTTAAAAAGTAAACGACCAGATATTATATCCTACTGCCCTGCATCGAGAGGGAATTATTTCCTCTAGAATATATATATAACCCATAGTTCCCCATGACTCTTTCCGATGGTAAACTACTGCCATGTTGCGATTTATTATCAGACGGATTTTGTTGGGAATACCGGTGCTGGTTACGGTCGCGACGCTCACCTTTATAATCATGCACTGGGTTCCGGGTGGCCCCTTCGATTCGGATAAAATTCTTCCACCGGAAATCATTGCTAATATAGAAGCCAAGTATCATCTCGATAAACCTCTTCCCCTGCAATACCTCCTATACATGAAGCAGTTGCTCCAAGGAGATCTGGGGCCGTCCTACAAATATTTAGGACGGGATGTTTCAGATATTATTCGGGACACGTTCCCCGTTTCTTTTACCTTAGGGCTTTGTGCTGTTCTGGTTGTATTAGGATTAGGAATCCCTGCCGGAATGATCTCTGCCTACTGGAAAAACTCACTACTGGATCGCTCTGTCCTCTTATTTGCAGCGATGGGAATTTCGGTGCCCAGTTTTGTGCTGGGAGCGATATTGGTATGGATTTTCTCGCATCATTGGCATTTGCTTCCTCCTGCTTTGTGGGAAGGGCCTCGTCATATGGTTTTACCTGCCTTCGCACTGGGGGCAGGCTTTGCCGGGTATATTGCCCGGCTGACCCGAACCACCCTGCTAGATGTTTTAGATTCGGATTATATCCGCACTGCACGAGCCAAGGGGCTGACGGAATCTACGATATTGTTTAAGCATGCTCTGAAAAACTCTATTTACCCCATAGTCTCGGTGATGGGCCCTTTGACCGCTGGACTTATCACAGGCTCTTTCGTTATTGAGTATATTTTTTCAATTCCTGGAATGGGACGATTTTTCATTACTGCCGTGACCAACCGGGACTATCCCTTAATCATGGGCGTGACGCTGGTTTATGCGGTACTGATTGTGATTGCGAATACGATAGTAGATATGGTCTACAGCTGGTTGGACCCGAGGGTTACTTTGAAATAGGATTATGAACAGACTCGCTTCTAAATTGAGTGCCGGTTTTCTCCTGATCGTTTCTGCCGTGGCTGTGTTTGCTCCATGGGTGGCACCGTACTCCTATGAAACACAGGACACACTGCAGACTTTGGCGTTTCCAAATATGGAGCATTGGATGGGCACCGACCGTTTGGGCCGCGATCTTCTTTCCCGTATGATTTATGGAGCGCGGGTGTCTTTATTTATTGGAGTATTCACAACCTTGTTTGCCTTATTGATCGGAACCCTCTATGGAGCCATTTCAGCGTATGCAGGGGGCAGGACGGATAACCTGATGATGCGGGGAGTGGATGTGGTTTTTGCTTTGCCTGACCTGTTGATGATCATTCTTATTACTGTGCTGATGGGACGAGGAGTTGCGGGAGTTTTTATTGCTTTGACACTGGTAAGCTGGGTCACGGTCGCAAGGTTGGTGCGTGGAGAAGTTCTGCGGATAAAGGAATATCCTTATATTATGGCTGCTCGTGCATTAGGCGCGAGTCCGGTAAGAATTCTAGTGCGGGAAATTTTTCCTAATATTTTGGGTATCCTGGTAGTGACTTTGAGCTTTCGCGTGCCCGTGGCAATTTTAGCCGAATCGACCTTAAGTTTTATTGGCCTGGGTATTGCTCCTCCTTTCAGCAGTTGGGGGAGCCTCGCCAATGATGGTTGGACGGCGATCAAATTTTATCCGCATCTTATTTTGTTTCCCTCATCCGCTATTTTTTTAACTATACTCTCGTTTAATTTTTTAGGTGATGGCTTGCGGGAGACTCTCGACCCAAAAGCTTCAAAAGTCTCGGCTTAAGGGCCTATATGTCCAAAATATTATTATATTTGGGTGGAAGGGGAGTGCTATCAAGATGTCGTGAAAATGATTAAAATGGAGGAGGAAGAATTAAGTTAACCTATTGAATTTAAATCTAGTACTGGACTCAGGAAATATCACATTGACAAGCCAGAAAAACCGTTATAAGGTGGCCCTTTTTTATAACCAATGGGTTATTTTTCCCTCAAACTTTGTGTTAAAATTTTAGTATGAGCCAGATCAAAGCAGACTTGATTTGTGAAATCATACGGTTATCCCAGACCAACCTGTTGGATAAAAAATGCGCCAATATGAGTTGCGAAACTCAGGAGCAGGTTGCTGTGGATTGGATCCGTAAAAATGCTGCGGATTACAGAGTAGATTTTCAAACTCGGTTAAACACATATTCTGCCTCCAGGTTGGGTGAAATATTAAGAGACCTTACCGAGTCGGGAAAAGATTTGAATGATATTTTGAAAGAGAATGGTTCCGTTCACAGAGGATAAAAATGGCAGAAGCTGAAGAAAAAGCGTTATCACCGGCTGAAAAGGCAAAGCTTGCGGCAGCCAAAAAAGCTGAGGCGGCTAAAAAAGCTGGTCCAGTGGGAGACCCTCTGGTCGATAATGAGGATGGAACCATCACGGATCCCAATAGTGGTTTTATGTGGAAAAAGACCGATGCCTGGTTGGATGTGAAAAAGTTTTATACCTGGTTTGATCATCGGGAATATGTAGATTGGGTCAATAAGAATAAAGATAAGTTTGGCGGTTTCGATAATTGGCGAATTCCCAATAAGGCAGAGGCATTGACCCTTTTCGACAAGACTGGGGTGAAGTCTTTAGTGGATAAAAATGGGACCAGTTATCCCATCGATGGAATTTTTGCCGCCGGTGGTGCGTCCAATACCTGGATCACTGAATGTACCGATGAAAAAATTATTCGTATGGATTTGAAGATAGGAGTCGACACGGCCTATCCTACTCCAGACGTTTGGTCTTCTATGCGATTGATTCGTAAAGAGGGCGAGGCTGCACCTGCTCCAGCAGGAAAGGCAGCAGAACCTGCAGCTGACAAGCCAGCAGCAGAGGCCCCGGCGGCGGTAGAACAAGCAGCGGCCGCTCCGGCGAAGTCTTCCGGCGGGGTTCCAGGACCCACCCCAAGAAAAGACTTTTCCCCAGAGGAAAGAGCCGCAATGCTGAAACGGGCTAAAGCCTATGCGGCAGAAGTGAAAGCTCGTAAGGGTTAATCCTTACTTTTCACGAAGCCATTGTTTCACCACATGGGTGACTACTTCTGGATTCCTTTTAAATAATTCCGTTGCAATAATTCGTCTAACCTCTTCATTTGAAAGTACGGATTTGGGTTTTTCAGGGTTGCTCGCTGGGAGGGATGCCTTCTTTTTGGTGGGTATTTTTTTCGTCTGTTTTTTGAGTTTTTTGATGGGCTGATTTTTTCCTGATCGAAAAATGAACCAGAGAATCAAAGTCAGCAAGAGTGCAAAGACGACCATGAATATGATAAATTTTATACTCATTCAGCCTCTATATTAAATTTGATGATGAGGTCGCCTCGTTTTTTCCCCCAACTTATTGCCGCACCTTCTCCTGGCACACGAAGCTCTTCTCCAACCAGAGTTTCTTCTTCCACCTGAATTGTTGTCGTGCCATTCAAGGTATCAACCTTGAGAGGTCCACCTTCTTCGGCAAGGCTGGCAGAAATAAATACTTCTTCAATGATATCATTTTTGACTCGCTTAAATTTGGGATGGGGTTGAGTGCAGATTTTTAAAAACAACTGTCCCGGTGGGCCTCCGTTTCTTCCCGCCCCACCTTCCTTGATAAAAGCCAGAGTGTATTGGTCCGCGACCCCTGGGGGAATTTTTACGTCCAGGGTAACGGAACGGACGACCAGTTGTTTGCCTTGGCATTCAGGGCATTCATCCCCGCCACTGGATCCGGTTCCTTCACATTCCTCGCATTGCACGTATTTTTCATAAGTGTAAGGAATCGTCCCTCCTAATGCGACGATGGGGAGAGGAACATCAATCATGAACTGCAGGTCAAATCCAGAGGTTGGCATATCCGGATCAACTGCTTCGGGTTCCTGGGCGAAAGGCTCTTCTTGTCTTTGCTGATTGCCTCCAGACTCTCTTCCAAAACCACCGGGAGGACCGCTCCAATCGGGTTGGCTCCTGGGCCGCCGAGGCGATTTTTTTTGATAGGCCCGTTCCCGGTCGTATTCTTTTCGTTTTTTCGCATTGCTAAGTACTTCATAGGCCTCGGAAATGATTTTAAATTTGTCCTCGGCTACCTTGCTGCCAGAGTTGGTGTCCGGATGGTATTTTTTAGCCAGTTCGCGATATTTCTTTTTAATATCGGCTTTACTCGTTTTCTGAGTGATACCGAGTATCTTGTAATAATTCCGAGTGGTGGTTTGAGCCATGGAAGGTGAGATTTATATTATTGAAGTAGTGGTAGTTATGCGTTGTTCATTTTATCAATTTGATGGCATTTGTTCAATCAACTTGGCAATTTGCTATATTTTATAATTCCAAGCTGTAATGCCAAAACACCTCATTTTTGATGTAGCCCATGGACCCATAAAGATTTTGCGCATTGGAATTAGAAGTTTGTGTCGCCAAGTCTATTCTAAGGGCTCCAGTTTCTTTAGCGTGTTTTTTTGCCGCTTCCATAAGGTATTTGGCAACATTTTGTCGTCTGAAATCAGGGCTCACGAATAAATCATTTAAAATCCATATTTTCCCCATTCCTACCGATGAAAAACTTGGATAAAGCTGAGTAAAGCCGATAATATCTGATTTCTCATGAGCAACAAGAATTACAGAATCTTTGTTTCTGATACGAGAATTCAGAAATTCAGTGGCTTTAGTTAACTCCTTCTTCTGTTGGTAAAAAACCCTGTATTGGTCAAATAGGATTGCCAATTTTTGAATATCACCTGATCCTGCATGGGTTATCAGCATGCCAATCCTCCAAAGGAAAATTTTGAGAGTAATATTAGCCAGATACTTCTTTATAATGTTGTTGGGATATTTGTGTCGAATGAAAGATGATGGAAAATTTTGTCACGGTCGGGCCGGCTTTTGAATGGATAAAATTGATCTTTCAGGGTTATTAAAAACACATCTGGGCTTTTTAAGTTGGGTTTTTTTGTATGGATTTTTATTTTATCAGAGCTCTTCTTCTCCACATTGATGATATTGGAGGGCGAGAAGGTTTTATCACTAAAGACGCCTTTAAAAACCACTTCGCTTTTATCCAGTTCTAGTAATCCAGCATCTGCATAGACCGGTGCCAGCCCGAAGCCGCCATGATCCCTTTCCCGAGATCCTTGACAAACGACAAAATAGGATTGAGTCAAGGCATTTATTTTAAAGGGTTTGAGTTTATATATAAATAACCGATATAGTTTATATGTGAAATCAAACCACCTCAGTGAAACCGTAGTACAAAATAAAAAATTGAAGATAAATAGGTAAAAGCTTTCGTAGATGAAATAAAAGATCCCAAATGCCAGGATAATTCCCAGAAGAATGCTGCAAATAGTATTTACTAGAAACAATGTAGCATGAAGGATCAGGTTTTTTTTTCCTTCGGAGGGCTGATTATGGAAGGCTTCATACTTTCTATATAAACCCCAGGTGGTTACCAAACCCAGGCTGGTGACTAATGTTGGTAGTGGAAACACGAAGAGAAATATTATAATTAGGACTGAAGTCAGTTCGATCATAAGCTGGTTTTATATTATTAAGGGTCCTCATTTTCCTTGAGGTTGTATAATATCAAGAATGAAATATCCTTTGGTTTTAAAATCTTATAATCTTTATCATCTCCTGGGCTTGGAAAATTTTGCCAGCGGGGAGCAGATTAAAAAGCGGTATTGGCAACTGGCCAAAAAGTTTCATCCCGACCGGTCCAATTCAACTGAAGAGGAAAATCAATTTTTTGTTCTTTCCACCGCCGCCTATAATTTTTTGCGTGATGTTCATCGAAGAGGTTCTTATGAACAACTCCTGAAACGCAAGGAAGAGATTAAGATTAGTTTTAAGAGCTCTGAGCTTGTTTGCCAGAGGCAGAAAACGCATAAACGTTTCTACTCTGCCCGTATGAGCGTTGATCATGATTTCAATCGGTTTGTGGATGAATGCCGAGTCAATTTTGCCAAATTCCTGAAACATGGCAAAAAGATAAAGATCAGGCCGAAAATAATCTCCAAAGGTAATACAGAGGAAGCTGAATTTGACGGATATGTTGAAGAAGGCCTGAATGGATTTCAGGATTTCATGAAATCTGTTCCGAGAATAAAAACCCGAAGATTTTAATTCTGGCTGGCCTGTCTGGTAAGGTTCAAGTATTTTTTGGATTCAGTTATCGAGTAGAGACTAAACCATTCCCAAAATATCTTTTATGTTTTCAAGAACCCTGAAATGCGGTTTTTTGATTTTTTTCCTCACTGTTTCCACCGTATTGGCCCAGCAAAAACTGGAGATTATTCCCCTTAATAATAGACAGGCGGAGGAATTGATTCCCATACTTCGCCCTTTGTTGGGGAGTAATGAGACAATTTCGGGTATGCGCAATCAACTTATCGTGCGCGCGTCTCCAAGAAAACTGAGAGAGATCAAAGTTATTCTCGAAAAAATTGATGCCGAGCTCAAAAATTTGAGAATCACCGTGAAACAGGGGATTCGGTCGCAGCTGAATAAACTGGAGCAGGGAATAGACGCAGAAATTCCCATAGGCAAAGCCGGGCGGATTATTATTAGCTCCGGTGAGAAGGATGCAGAGGGACTAGTTGTAGAAGGTAAAAAGGGGGAAGGGTTATTGCGTGGGAGGCTTTTAAACAAAAAATCCCATTTAGATGAAATGAATACCCAAGTTGTTACGACCCTGGAAGGAAATCCGGCAGCGATATATTTTAGCCAGCGAGTGCCCTTAAAGGAAAAGAGAATAGTTAACAATGGAAGGGAAGTTATAGAATTTGAGTCCACTCGGTTTAAAGATGTGCGGACCGGGTTCATGGTGTTGCCTCATCTTCGAGGAGATCAGGTTGTTTTGGAAATATCCCCTCAACAATCCAGGATAAAAAATGGACAAATAGAAACTGCTGGACTAAATACTGTGATTAGGGGGCAGGTGGGAAAGTGGATTGAATTGGGTGGATTAAATCTCAGTCAAAATGAGCAAAGCTCAGGCATAGCTAGCAGTAATTTTTCCGGGAAGATAGAAAAAAGGAGCGTCTTTATCAAAGTGGAGGAACTATAATCCACCTCGGATTACTTATTACATTAAAAAATAGAAAATTAGCGCTGGTATAGAGGCTCCTGCTAAAGACGCAAAAATACTTTTAAATACATATGTTTCCGTAGAGCTTTGCATGTTTGCAGTACTGTCTGAGACGGGGTAAGCAACTTTAACCTTTTCCATGGTCGTTAATCCTCCTGATATATATGCATAATCAATATTTATATCTTCCTTTACGGCAAGTTCCATGCCAAACTTGAACGGCGGAAGGGTGCGTCTGTAAGTCTTTTCAAATAAAGGGTTTTTTCGTGTCTAGTGGCCTTTTCTTTCAGCATTCACTTTTTCATAAATAGGGGTATTTCTTTCTCCCACGCCAATATTTTGTCTATGTCTGAGGGATAATTAATAAATTGCTTACGTGTATAGTGTTGCGAAAAAATGAATCCCATCCATAAATAAGGAAAATCCCATGAAGCAAAGGATCGGTGAAATCCTAGAGCCAGAATCTAAAAGCGATTTTCTTAGCCGTGGGTTTAATATTTTCATTATTTCCCTGATTGTCCTCAATGTTTTTGCGGTTGCTCTGGAAACGATGAAGGATTTTTCTAAATTATATTCGGGACCCATGAGGGTTTTTGAATGGTTTTCCATGGTGGTGTTTTCCATTGAGTATGGACTGAGAGTCTGGACTTGTACATTGAAGCCGGAATTCAGCGGCCCAATTAGGGGACGGATTCGCTACATGCTCACCCCTTCTGCGCTCATAGATTTAATGGTAATCATCCCATTTTACCTGCCTTTCTTTTTTGATATGGATTTGCGTTTCCTTCGGGTTCTTCGCCTGTTCCGGCTTTTCGCCTTATTCAAAATGGCACGGTATTCTCAATCGCTGCACCTATTTAAAGTGGTCTTAAGGGACACTAAGGAAGAACTGTTTATTGTTTTTGCGGCAACGATGGGAATGTTGGTTTTTGCTTCAGGGGGAATTTATTTTATAGAAAATAAAGCCCAGCCGGAGGTTTTTTCGAGCATCCCTGCGGCGTTGTGGTGGGCGGTCTCCACCATGACAACGGTAGGTTATGGTGACGTTTATCCCATCACAACATTGGGGAAAATATTTGGTGGTTTTATTTCTATGTTGGGTTTGGGAACCTTTGGCCTTCCTGTAGGAATCATCGCATACGGATTTGTTGAGGAACTGCAAAAACAAAAGTCGCGGCCTTTGCAGTGCCCTCATTGTGAGAAAGAATTCGACGCCCCTATAGATAGAAGAAAAATGCAACGTTAAACCAATGAATCTGCCCGCTAAATATAATTTTGTGTTGAGTTGTCTGGTGCTATGGAAGGTTTTTAATCCTGGAATAGTCCATGGGGCCGACATATCTAACATGGTATATATTGGTGAATCGGATGCAATAAAGACAGGTAAAAATGTAAATGGGTTTTATATGGACCGGTATGAAGTGACTCAAGCGGATTATTTAAAGGTTATGCAATCCAACCCCTCATTTTTTCAAGGAATGAATCGACCTGTTGAAAAGGTGACTTGGAATCAGGCTGCTGCTTATTGTAATAAGGTTGGGAAACGGTTGCCCACAGAACAGGAGTGGGAAAAGGCAATTCGCGCAGGAACAACATCTCTTTATTTTTGGGGAGAAGACCAACCAGACCACTATGCCTGGCATAAAGGCAATGCAGACAAAAAGACTCATGATGTGGGAAAAAAAATGCCTAATCCGTGGGGGCTCTATGATATGGCAGGAAATGTATGGGAATGGACCCAAAGCGATCATGAACGAAGTGGTAAAGTGGCCCGGGGTGGATCATGGCGAAATGGAGTGGGAAGCTTGAAGTCTTCTCATAGGATATCCAGTCTTCCTATTCACAAGTTTCATTATGTGGGATTCCGATGTGTCGTTTCTGAATGATTAATCGTTTGTTTTTCTGTATTGGGTTAAAAGAGATTGCTGTTTTTCTAAAGGAAGGTTTTTGAAGTTTTCATAGATATTACGCAGCGATCGTTTTTCAACTTCCGGTAGGTTTTGGAAACGTTTGAACTGGTTTCGGATGGCAAGTTTCTCATCAGGGGATTTTAGTTTCCATACCTGAATCTTTTCCTTGAGAGAATTTTGTTGGTTCGCGCTCATTGTATTCCACCTTTTTGCTCCTGTATTCAGGCGGTTTTGTTTTTCAGGTGAAAGGCTACTCCATTTATTTTCAAGAGGGACAAGAAGCAGTTTTTCCTCAGAACCCAATTCTTTCCATGCCATGCCATTTTCTAGGCTTTGCCCCAAGCTCGGGATCGGGACTAAAGTCAGCATGATCAGCGAAAGAAGTGATAATAATTTGTTTGACTGTTTAATCATTGGTTTTTCCATTTCTGGAGAAACTCAAGGTTTTCAAAAAAATCAATCGGATCATTGGAAATAAGGATTTCCAAGTCTTCCAGACTATTGACGGTTTGAGGTCCAGGATTAGGTTTTAAGTATATCAGTGCAATAAAGATTAATGCGGTGACGAAAGCTATTATGGGTAGGGTAGCCCAATTGGGAAAATTGCTTTTCCTCCCCAATGAGGACTCCAGAGCCCGGTGCCGTATTTGCATTAATTTATTGCGAGTGTCGGCATCCAGTTCATTTTCATCACTCTTTAAATGCTGGCGGGAGAAATCCAGAGATTTATGTGGGTCGTTTTCTTCGCTCATGGAAAAAAAATTTAGGCGCGTCCTGAAAGCTTTTTCAGAAAACTAATTCAAATGTTATGATGAGTAGCTTATTTACCAAACCCATGTATTAAAGATAGGTTCTAAAATCCATATTAACCGAAAAATTGATCCGAAACGCATCTAAATAGTTGTGAAGTATTTAGATAACAGACCCCATCAAATATGACTCGAAGCGTACCCAAAAAATTTCGTAAAAATGAAATGACCTCACCTGTCTCCCTTTTTACTAATGATGATCTTCACCTTTTTAATGAAGGCAATCATTTTCACCTCTATGAAAAATTAGGGGCTCGTAGAATAGAAGGGGGGACATATTTTTCGGTCTGGGCCCCCAATGCAAAAGAGGTTCATGTGGTGGGAGATTTCAATGGTTGGGAAAAGGGGCTGCATCCTCTGAAACCCATTCAGGAGTCTGGGATTTGGGAAGGGTTCTTTCCTGAAGTCGAGAAGAGCGATATTTATAAATACAATATTCAATCCCATCAGAATGGATACCAGGTTGAGAAGGCCGATCCTTTTGCAGTACTTTGTGAGACTCCTCCTAAGACTGGAAGTATCGTTTGGGACCTGGACTATTCTTGGAATGACCAGAACTGGGTTGAGAAGGGACGCGAGGAACATAACTTGCTTAATGGCCCTGTTTCAATTTATGAGATGCATCTCGGGTCCTGGATGCGTAAGAGCGAGAACGCCCTGCTCACCTATCGGGAACTGGCACCACTTTTAGCCAAGTATCTCAAGGAAATGGAATTTACACATGTGGAGTTCCTTCCTGTTATGGAGCATCCCTTTTATGGTTCCTGGGGATATCAGTGTACCGGATATTTTGCTCCTTCGAGTCGTTATGGAACGCCACAGGATTTCATGTTTCTGGTGGACACGTTGCATCAAAACAATATTGGGGTGATTCTGGATTGGGTGCCTTCTCATTTCGCTACAGATGAATTTGCTTTGGGTAATTTTGATGGGACCCATGTTTATGAGCATGCCGATGACAAGCAAGGCTTTCATCCCGATTGGGGAAGTTATATTTTCAATTATGGAAGAAATGAGATATCAAGCTTTCTTATTAGTAACGCACTGTATTGGTTAGATGTGTTTCATATTGATGGGTTACGTGTTGATGCGGTGGCATCCATGCTCTACTTGGATTACTCAAGGAAGGAAGGGGAATGGGTTCCTAACGTTAATGGGGGCAGGGAAAATCTGGAGGCGATTGGATTTTTACGAAAACTTAATGAACAAGTATATAAGAGCCACCCTCATACGCAGATGATGGCTGAAGAATCTACAGACTGGCCCATGGTTTCGAAACCCACTTATAGCGGTGGATTGGGATTTGGAATGAAATGGGATATGGGTTGGATGCATGACACATTAAAATATTTGGAAAATGATCCTGTCCATAGAAAATTTCACCATGATCAATTGACCTTCAGAATGCTGTATGCTTACCACGAAAATTTTATATTACCTCTTTCTCATGACGAAGTGGTTCATGGCAAGGGGTCCTTGCTATCCAGAATGCCGGGAGATGATTGGCAGAAATTTGCGAACGTAAGATTGCTGTTTGGATATATGTTTGCCCAGCCGGGAAAAAAGCTTCTTTTCATGGGGGGAGAATTCGGTCAGTGGGTAGAGTGGAATCATGACCAGAGCCTTGATTGGCATCTTTTAGAGTATCCAAGTCATAAAGGATTGCAGGCTTGGTTGAAAAACCTGAACCGTTTATACGTTAATGAACCTTCTCTTCATGAGAATGAATTTTCTCCTGAAGGCTTTGAGTGGATCGATGGCAGCGACTCTCAGCAGTGCATTCTCATTTTCATGCGGAAAGGCATTAGTCCTGATGATAAAATTGTCGTAGCTTTAAATTTCACCCCTGTACTCAGGGTTGATTACCGGGTAGGCCTTCCTTGTGAAGGAACTTGGAAGGAATTGCTGAACAGTGATGCGGGTGAGTTTGGTGGCGGCGGAAATGGTAATCCACAATCTATACAAAGTGAACCTATGACTTGGCATGGGCAACCTTTTTCTGCCAGCCTTGTTTTACCTCCTCTAGGTGTCATATTTTTAAAATATCAAAAATGAATGATTGTTGCCCTTGCGTGCAAAATAAGAAATAAATATTGAATTCATGAACAGGTATATTTGCATACACGGACATTTTTACCAGCCACCCAGGGAAAACCCATGGTTGGAGGCTATTTCATACCAGGAATCAGCATACCCTTTTCATGATTGGAATGAGCGTATTCATGCTGAATGCTACGGCCCTAATACGCGCGCTCGAATACTTGATGAAAAGGGTTCTATCATAGAGTTGGTCAACAACTATTCCAATATTAGTTTTGATTTTGGCCCTACCTTGCTAAGTTGGATGGAAAGCAAGGCTCCCGATACGTATCAGGCGATTCTGGAAGCAGATGAAATCAGCCGAGAAAAATTTTCTGGACATGGTTCGGCAATGGCGCAATGCCATTCACATATAATTATGCCGCTGGCAAACTTGCGGGATAAGTATACTCAGGTCTATTGGGGAATCCGGGATTTTGAATATCGGTTTAAACGTTTGCCGGAAGGGATGTGGCTTCCTGAAACGGCTGTGGACTTGGAAACTCTCCAGATCATGGCAGACTTAGGAATTCGGTTTACAGTTTTGGCACCCCATCAGGCGGGTAGTCTATTGACTCACGATGAAAAGATGGGTGAGGGTTTAGATATCTACCGGCCCTATGAAATAAAGTTGGGGAAGGGGAGGAGCATAAATGTTTTCTTTTACAATGGTTCATTGTCGCAATCCCTGGCGTTTGATAATCTTTTGCGGGATGGCAAATGTTTTGCTGAGAAGCTAATACATACTGACAATAATGGTGGTTCTCAATTACTTAGTGTTGCTACAGATGGAGAAACTTATGGGCATCATCATAAGTTTGGAGATATGGCACTGGCATTTGCACTGCAATACATTGATGACAATATTGATGCAAGGTTGACCAATTACGCTGAGTATTTGGAAAATTTTCCACCGTTACAAGAAATTGAAATCAAGGAAAACACTTCATGGAGTTGTGCTCACGGGGTATCCCGTTGGAAAAGTCATTGTGGGTGTGAAACGGGTGGTCATCAGGATTGGAATCAAAGCTGGAGAGCTCCTTTAAGAGAGGCGCTTGACTGGCTGCAGGGAGAATTGGACTCTGTTTTTCTGGAAGTTGGCCAGGGTTTGTTTAAAGAGCCTTGGGAGGCTAGGAACCAATATATTGATGTTTGCATAAACCGGGTAAATAGAGAATCATTTTTTACCAAGCATTCATTGCGTGAGTTAGAGAAATCGGAAAAGGATATTGCGCTAAAACTTCTGGAACTGCAACGCAATTCTATGCTCATGTATACCAGTTGTGGATGGTTTTTTAACGATATATCGGGAATCGAAACAGAACAGATTTTGTTATACGCCGGTAAAGCCATTCAGCTGGCCGAAGAAATCGCTGGAAAAATACTGGAACCGCATTTTATGAAATATCTTGAATTGGCAGAGAGTAATATTCCTGAGAAAGGGAACGGTGCTCTGATTTATATAAATGTCATTAAAGAAGCTACCCTAGATATCAAAGTTTGAATCTCTAACCAAGTCACTTTAATTAGAGTTTCTCAATGAACAATATTTCCCTGATATATATACATGCCTCACAAATATGAAAATCGTTGCAGTGGTATTCTCCTTCATATTACATCCTTGCCATCCAGGTTTGGTGTTGGAGATTTTGGGCTCTCTGCATTTGAATTTGTTGAATCATTAATACAGTCTGGCCAGTCTCTTTGGCAAATCCTTCCCATAAACCCTCCTTCGTTCGGGAATTCGCCTTATAGTTGTACTTCAGCTTTTGCAATCAGCCCATTGTTTGTCAGCCCTGAACTCTTGGTTCGAGATGGCTTGCTGAAAGAAGGTGACCTTGAGTTCGCTCCGGAGTTTCTATCAGAACGGGTTCAATACTCATCTGTTTTGGAATTCAAAATAAAACTTTTAACAAAATGTTATGACCGCTTCAAAGAAAGCGTGGGAAATAATGAGTTTGAAAAATTTTGTACTCAAAACTCATATTGGCTTGACGATTTTTGCCTATTTACTGTGCTTAAAAACTTGTTTGATGGATGTTCCTGGAATGAGTGGCCTGAGGATATAAAGAAAAGGAACCCTGATGCGATAGATCGTTATGTAGGGAACTTGCAAGAACCGTTGGAAAGAGAGAAATATTTTCAATTTATTTTATATTGTCAGTGGATGGAACTTAAGAACTATTGTCAGGATAAAGGATTGCGCATATTTGGTGATGTGGCCCTTTACGTAAATTATGATAGTGCCGATGTATGGGGTCACCCAAATGTTTTCAAGCTTGATCAAGGATTAAAACCTGTTGTTGTTGCCGGAGTCCCTCCTGACTATTTTAGTGAAACAGGACAAAAATGGGGGAATCCTGTTTTTGACTGGGACTATCTCCACCAAACTGGTTTTGCCTGGTGGATTTCGAGAATGAAACATAACCTGGATTTATTTGATCTGGTAAGGATTGATCATTTTCGAGGTTTTCTTGCAGCCTGGGAGATACCCGCTGGTGAACCAACCGCCATAAATGGGCAATGGCAGGAAAGCCTTGGGATTGAATTGTTTTCTACACTGATGAATGATTTTGAATCTATCCCCGTTGTTGCTGAAGATCTGGGTGTTATTACTCAAGATGTCAAGGACGCTATGACACGATTTGGGTTTCCTGGAATGAAACTTTTAATTTTTGCTTTTGATGGAGACATTTTGGAAAACCCTTATGCTCCGAACAACCATGTGAAAAACTGTGTCCTCTATACAGGAACGCATGACTGCAATACCGTGCGCGGTTGGTTTGTAGAGGAATTGAGCAATGAATCCAGAATGAAGTTGGAAAATATTCTAGGAAAAAATATCTGCGCCGACACTGTTTCTGATGAATTGATAGTTCTGGCAATGAGTTCCGTTGCTGATACGGTCATTCTGCCCATGCAGGATGTGTTGGGTTTGGGCTCTGAAGCCCGCATGAATTGTCCTGGAATTGCGGAAAATAATTGGGAGTGGCGATTACTGCCTGGGCAATGGTCAAAAAGTATAACGGAGAAACTTGCTAAATGGACTAAATTTTATGGCAGGGTTTGAGAATGTTAGCTTCACTTTTTTGGATTAACGGGGATGTTCCAAATATTATCTGCATATTCTTTAATGGATCGATCACTGGAAAATTTTCCCATCCTGGAAACATTGATGATGGATTTTCTTATCCATGCGTCGCTATCTAAATAGGCTTTGCCTATTTCCTCCTGGATATCACAGAAGGGTTGGAAGTCTGCAAGGACCATATAAGGGTCGCCATGATCCAGAAGGTTTTCCAAGATAGGTTGAAATAGATTCCCCTGTGGGCCGGAAAAAAAGCCTTTACGAACCATATCCAGAACTTCCCTTAACTCCAGATTCTGCGTGTAAAGGTCTCTAGGTTGGTAACCCGCTTGCTTTTTTTCCATAACCTCATTGGCGTTCAATCCAAATATGAAGATATTATCATTTCCAACTTCTTCCATTATTTCAATATTAGCCCCATCAAGTGTTCCCACAGTTAAAGCGCCATTGAGAGATAACTTCATATTTCCGGTGCCAGAAGCTTCCATTCCGGCTGTTGAAATTTGTACGGAAAGATCAGAGGCTGGAATAATTTTTTCTGCCAGAGTCACGGAGTAATTTGGCAAAAACACTACCTTTAACTTCCCCCGTAAGCTAGTGTCGGTATTTATTGTGTCTGCAACGCAATTTATGAATTTGATGATCAACTTTGCCATGGCATAACCAGGTGCCGCTTTACCGGAAAACATTATGGTCCTGGGGGCTTTGAAATTTTCCGGGTTTCTTCGTATACGATTATAAAGGGCTATGGCATGTAAAATACTTAAGACCTGTCTTTTATATTCATGAATTCTTTTGATTTGAGTTTCAAACAGAGAGTTTGGATCAACTTCCAAATCTAAACTATCTTTAATGTGTTTTGACAATAGAATTTTATTGTCAGTTTTGATTTTTTTCCAGCGTTGGATAAGATCGGAATCGTTGATATGATCCTGAAGTTTTTTTATTTCTGATAAATCATGAACCCATGAGTCTCCAATATAATCAGTTATCAGCTTGGAAAGTTCTGGGTTACAGGCCTTCAGCCAGCGGCGTGGTGTGATTCCATTGGTCTTGTTATTAAACCGGTTTGGAAACATTTCATGGAAATCAGAAAAAACTTTTTCACGGAGTATAGTGGAATGCAGTTCCGCAACTCCATTGGTCGAATGACTTCCAATAATTGAAAGGTTTGCCATTCGAATATATTTTGTGTGATTTTCTTCAATCAGGGACATCCTGTTCATTCTTCCTACATCATCAGGATAACGTTCCAGTATCTGATCCATAAACTGCTGGTTAATTTTAAAAATGATTTCCAGATGCCTGGGTAAAACTCTACCGAATAACTCTGCAGACCATTTTTCCATCGCCTCGGGAAGAATCGTATGGTTGGTAAATGCAAAGGTATCGACTGTTATTTTCCAGGCTTTTTCCCAGGGAACATTTTCAAGGTCTGTCAAAATGCGCATTAATTCAACGATGGCCAGTGCGGGATGTGTGTCATTCAACTGGATGGCAACCTTTTCACTAAACATGTCAAATGAGGTATGGCGTTTTTTATAACGCCGGACAATATCGCTCAGGGAGGCAGAAACGAAAAAGTATTCTTGTTTGAAGCGGAGTTCTTTTCCCAGTTGGTTGTGATCGGCGGGATACAATACTTTGGAAATTATTTCGCTTTCATGCTTGTTTTGTACGGCCTGAAAATAATCTCCGGCTTGGAAATGTTCCAGTTCCAGCTCCCGGCTTGACCGAGCGCTCCATAGACGAAGGTTGTTGACCGTATTGTTTTTGTAACCTGGGATGGGGATATCGTGAGCCATGGCCATGACATTTTGGGTGTCGATCCATTTTTGTGTCTTTTTGTTTTGCGCGTTCTGATTCGATTCCACGCGGCCATAAAAATTGACAGGGACCAAGGAGCGGGGCCTGGGGATTTCCCAGGGATTGCCCACACGCAACCAGTTGTCAGCCATTTCAACCTGATAACCCCTTACTATTTTCTGGTGAAAGATACCAAATTCGTAACGGATTCCATATCCGTATCCAGGAATTCCCAAGCTGGCAATGGAATCAAGAAAGCAGGCTGCCAGTCGCCCAAGCCCACCGTTACCTAACCCCGCTTCAACTTCTGTTTCTTCCAGTTCGCTGATGTCATAACCCATTTCATCTAGAGCTTGTTTGTATTCATCGTATATTCCAAGATTGATCAAATTATTGGTCAATAATCTTCCAATCAGAAACTCCATAGATAAATAGTAAACTCTTTTTACATTATTCTCGTGATAGGATTGTTGGGTCTGGAGCCACCGGCTAACGAGATGGTCTCGCACTGATAAGGCTAGGCTGATGAAGTGATCCATTTTGGTTGCAGAAAATTTATCGTCCACCAAAGTGTATTTCAGGTGATGTTGGAACCATAGCTTAAGAGCTTCTCGCGTGACTTTGCCCGGCTCGTGACTGAATTTGTCGATCATGATAAGGTATGTGTTGAATTATTCTGTAGGGACTAGGGATGAAAGCTTATAGGCCATTAGGCGTCCTGGCTGGCCTGAGCTTGTTGACGTTCAAGTGCTCGCAATTTGCGGGCTTCTTTTTTGTTTATTTTAGTTTTCACCTTTTTTTCAGTAACCGGCTCTCCTTCCCAGCCAACTTTTTCCAGGAAGTCTTCGTATCCGCCATGAAAATATTCTGCTCGTCCGCGGTGAAATATGATTAAGTTTTTAGCCAAAGTTTTTAATATCAGTTCGGAGTGAGTAACAATTACCAGAGCCCCGGCATAATCGTTCAACTCTTCGATCAAAGTTTCAATAGATTCTACATCGAGATGATGAGTAGGTTCATCCAAAAGTAATAGATTAGTGGGGTGAGAAATAATTTTCCCCAGTAGAACACGGCTCCTTTCCCCTCCAGATAATACGTTCACCTTTTTTTTGCTCAGGTCTCCCTCAAACATCATGGCTCCACATATGCTATGGGCCGCTTGCAGGGAAAGGCTGGGATTGGAACGGAGTATCTCATGCAGAACCTGATTCTGTGGTTCGAGACGGTCAATATTGGTCTGGCCAAAATGCCCCACACAGGTAGAGGGGTGCGGGACGATCGAGCCAGAGTTCGGCACCAGTTCACCTGCCAGGCAATTTAATAAAGTCGACTTGCCTTTTCCATTGGCTCCAATTATTCCTATGCGGTCTTTCTTTCCGATCGAGAATGAGATATCTGAAAAAATATTATTTTCTGGTTTTTTATCGTAGGAGAATGAAAGGTGTTCAATATTCATGATGGTTTTTCCCGGGCAGGAAAGATGGTTAAACCTGAATCCTAGATTTTTCTCAGTATCCAATTTTTCCATCGTGCCCATCTTTTCCATCATTTTTAGGCGTGATTGAGCCATGGTGGCTTTTGAGGCCTTGGCGCGAAAGCGATCTATAAGAGATTGCATTTCCTTTTTTTTGTTCTCCAGATTTTTTCGAGTTTGCTCGTAGGTTTCTTCCTCTTGAATCATCAGTTCGTAGAATTTAATAGTACCGCCACTGACTTTTCTGGCTTGCTTCCGATGTAAGCCGAGAGTGTGGGTTGTGACTTTATCCATGAAGTCACGGTCATGAGTGATGATCATCATTTCGCCGGGCCATTTATTGAGATATTCCTTGAGCCAACGTAGTGAAAGAATATCAAGGTAGTTGGTTGGCTCGTCAAGCAAAAGCATATTAGGATCGGCCAGCAAGGCTTTACAAAGATTGATACGGACTTGGAACCCACCACTGAAGGTAGCAGGGTCTTTTTCAAAATCCTGCTCCGAAAAACCCAGTCCAGAAAGGATAATCTCGGCCTTATAATGATCCCATTGCTTTTCGGGTGGCAAAGCTTCGATGCATTCCTTGAGAACGGTGGGTTGGGTGAAGTGGATATGCTGCTCCAGGGCTCCAATTCTGTAACCTTTTGGAGTCGATAGAATTCCAGAATCGATGCTCTCTTGTCCCAATATCATTCTGAATAGAGTTGATTTCCCGGTCCCGTTTTTACCGACCAGGCCAACGCGTTCTCCTTTATTGATAAGAAAAGAGACTTCTTCAAACAGGCTTTGTGGGCCATACGACTTTTCAATATTACTGGCTATAATCATTTTTCAAAAAATTAAAATAAGGTGAATATCTTGTTACAATTTAATCTAAGAGTGAGTGGACCAGGAAGGGAAATATTAAAAAATGGTCGGGATGAGAGGATTTGAACCTCCGACCCCCTACTCCCGAAGCAGG